>Ga0315336_1000107_pt1 | contig 401949 bp, 370 predicted proteins | sample ASW5metaG_FD_204512 | JGI IMG/M metagenome (GOLD analysis project Ga0315336, IMG submission 204512) | Ammonia-oxidizing marine archaeal communities from Monterey Bay, California, United States - ASW #5 | ecosystem: Environmental > Aquatic > Marine > Intertidal zone | place: USA: California... | reverse complement strand
ATCCATCGCTATTCGGTACGCACTCAATTCGACGTACAAAAGCGACGTTGATTTATCGAAGGACTGGTAATTTGCGGGCCGTACAGTTGCTGCTCGGGCATACGAAAGTTGAAAGTACCGTCCGATACCTTGGTGTTGAGGTCGACGATGCTTTGACAATTGCCGAAAATGTGGACATCTAATTGGGAGGGCAGGGCGTCATCGCCCTGCCGTTCGGCGTTACTATCCATATTTATTGAATGAGTTTGTGGAGTGTGATCGACAGCGGCTTAGGAAGTTGTTGGACCCTTCGTATGTCGTTGCGCTTTACCCTTTATCTATAATCTTTTAGTTCGACAAAGGTGGTTTTGTGCCCCTGATGTGAATCTGCAATGAAGTTGAATGATCCCCTGTTCATTTTAATAATTTCCTTGATAACTCAATAAATTTCCCTGTTCTTTGTCGTAGGGAAAATGCTCTGTCTGCAGCAGATTCCGTGACGTCGCGAGGTTACGACTGCAAAAATGGAGCTAAATCGTGGACTTTTCCCTGTATTCTCCTTGTTAAACAGGGAAAACGGGGAGACGAGTTCGCTTGAGACTGCGTCCACCACCATTCTTCCCCACCAATTCCCCTGTCAGCTCTTGAGGTGTGAGCCGATCCATTTGCCGCTGGAGTAGAGTTCGCGGACTTCTGCCTTGATGCACTCGAGCACTTTCTGGCCGGCCAGGGGCAGGGGCTGCTGGGTGGCAGTGGCGAGAACGACGGTCTGGGTGTAGGGGCGGCCCTTGATGCGGGATGCCGTCATGCGACACTGTTTAATCTCGCGATAGACGGCGGCATAGGGCAGCATTGTTGAGCCGGCACCGTCCTCGACCAGATCCTTGATCGTGCTCAGGGCGTTGATCTCGTAGGCCACTTTTAGGGCGATGCCTTGCCTGATCGAGACGTGATCGACCAGTTCGCGAAGGCCGTGCGGCTGGCTCGGCAGGATCAGGGGCTTTTGCGCCAGTTGCTTGACCGTCACAGTGCCGACGTCCGTCGACTTGCCATCGCCCGGGCCGATCAGGAACAATTCCTCGATCAGAAGGACTTCGGCGGCGAGATGTTTGGAGCGCGGTGCGTTGTTCAGCAACCCGATGTCGAGCCGCCCGGCCGAGAGCCATTCATTAACGTGACCGCTGAACCCTTCAACGACCTCCAGTGACACAAGTGGATATTTGTCGCGCAGCTTGGCGATGAGCGAGCGGATCAGCACCTGGCTCACCGTCGGCGTCAGGCCGAGCGTTACTTTGCCACTGACTGCACCACCGATGGACGTCACCTCCCAGATCGCTTTTTTGCATTGTTCAAGGATGCCCGTGGCGCGTTCGAGCAAAATACCGCCGGCTTCCGTCGTGGTCACGCCGCGTCCGTTGCGATACAAAAGATCGACGTCGAGTTCTTTTTCGAGATTGCGGATCTGGCGGCTGAGCGCGGGTTGCGCGACCGACAGAAAGGCGGCGGCCTTGGAAAAACTGCCCATCTCGGCGACGTGTTTGTAATACTGAAGTTGCTTCAAATCCATCGGATCGCTCCCGGTCACGGATATGCCAAACAGACATATCTGGTAGTACAGCTATAACATTGGCTACAATCGATTGCGAGCCCTACACTTGATGCGGAAGTTGCCTGAAATGCTTGGTTTGCGCGGAATTAACGCCGAATGGATTTGAATCTCAAAGGAAAAACCGCCCTTGTCACCGGCGGCAATCGTGGGCTCGGTGCAGCCAGTGCGCGGATGCTGGCGGGCGAGGGTGCTCGCCTGTTTTTGACGGCCCGCGATGGCGATAAACTCAACTCTGAAGCGGATGCAATCTCGCGCGATTGCGACACGGAAGTCGCCGTGCTGGCAGCGGATTTAACCGTAGCTGGAGCCAGTGACGACGTGGTCGACGCTGCGATGGCGCAGTATGGCCGCATCGATATTCTGGTCAACGCGGCGGGCGCATCGCAGGGCGGTCTGTTTTGGGAGATACCGGATCAGGTCTGGCAGGACAGCCTTGATCTCAAATTCATGGCGACCGTGCGCATGATGCGCGCCGTCGTCCCGCATATGCGCAGCCAGAATTATGGCCGCATTGTCGCCATCGTCGGCAACACGGGCATGCAACCGAGCCCGCGATTGTTACCGGGTGCGGCGGCGAACGCAGCGCTTCTGACGGTGGTCAAGGGCCTGGCCGACGAAGTCGCAGGGGATGGTGTTATCGTCAACGCGGTGAACCCGGGTCCAACCCGGACCGAACGCTGGACGACCTTGATGGCAAACCTGGCGGCTTCGAGCGGGCGAACAGTTGAGGAAATTGAGGGAGATTTCAAAGACAACATTCCGATGGACCGCCTCGGCGCACCAGAGGAAATTGCCCGCTTCGTGACCTTTCTCGCCTCCGATATGGCGGCCAACATGACAGGCACATCGATTACCGCCGACGGCGGCTGGACCAAATCCCTGGCCTGAGACACTAAAATTTATGACCAACCCGCGAATTCCCTATCAAATGTCGAGCGCACGCGCCTCCATTGCGCCACCGTCCGGCAAACCGTTGATCGTGCACATGGTGGTCAACGTCGAACACTGGCGCTTTGATCACGCCATGCCGCGCAAGATCATCACGGCCCCGCACGGTGCCGAGAGTGTGCCCGACATCCCGAATTATTCGTGGGCCGAATACGGTATGCGCAGCGGTATGCCGCGTATTCTTGATCTGTTCAGGACGCGTGGCATCCCGGCCAGCACCAGTATCAACGCAGGTGTGATCGAGGCCTATCCGTCTTGTGCCGACGCCATGCTGGAAGCCGGGTGGGAATTTGTCGGTCATGGCATGCACCAGAAATCCATGCAGTCGGAAGATGACGAGGGTGCACTCATCCAGTCCGCTCTTGATGTGCTGGAAAAATTCACCGGCAAGAAAACACGCGGCTGGCTCAGCCCGGGGCTGAAGGAAACCGGTGACACGCCGGACATCCTGAAAGACCTCGGCCTTGATTATGTCTTCGACTGGGTGGTCGATGATTTGCCGACCTGGATGATCACCGAACACGGGCCCTTGCTGTCGATGCCTTACAACGTGGAGGTCAACGACAGCATTGTTTATGCCGTCGAAAAACACGCCACCGGTGAAATGTATGATCGTTTTACGAACACGGTTGCGGCGTTCGAGAAGGAGTTTGATCAGAACCCGCGGGTGTTGGCCATTGGTCTGCATCCTCATCTGATTGCTGTGCCGCATCGGATCGGTTATCTCGAAAAAATGATCGATGACCTGCAGGCCCGCGATGACGTGATCTTCATGACCGGCAGTCAGATCATGGACTGGTATGTCGAGGCCGAGGCGGACACCTGAGATGTCGCAGCAGGATCGGGTCATAGTTGTCGGCGGCGGACCGGTGGGGCTAACGGCGGCGCTCAATCTGGTGCGTCAGTACATCCCTGTGCTTCTGCTCGAGGCCAGTTCCGAGGTTTACGACGAACCGCGCGCTGCCACCGTGCATCCGCCGACCATGGAGCTTTTCGCCTCGCTGGGTGTGATGGAACAGTTTCACGCGCGCGGCAATATTGTGCGTTATTACCAGTATCGTGATCGCCGCGAAGGTGTTGTCGCCGAGTTTGATCTGGAAGTCTTGCGCAGCGAAACCGACTACCCCTACCGCCTGATGCTGGAACAACACAAAATCTGCGAAATCCTGATGGCTGAACTTGTGAAGGCCCCGTCTTGCGAAATATTGACCGGGCATGGTGTCGAGAATGTGGTGCAGGACGACGAAGGTGTCATGGTCCGGGCCGGAACTTCTGCGGGCGCGAAATCATTTCAGGCGCGCTATGCCATCGGTGCAGATGGCGGGCGCAGCGCCGTACGCAAAAGCATGAACGTTGAATTTGAAGGCTTCAGTTATGAAGAACGCTTCATTGTCGTTGCAACCAAATACGATTTCGGAGCCAAGGGTTATGCCGAGACTTGCTATATCGCCGATCCCGAGGACTGGTGCGCCATGTTCAAGGTTCCGGGACCGGATGATCGGGGGTTGTGGCGTGTAACTTCCGCCGTCAAGGCAGGCCAGACCAATGAAGAGGTTTGCGAGGACGCAGCCATTGAAGCGCGCCTGCAGCGCTTCCATCCAAAGCCTGAACCCTATGAAATCGTGCACCGGAATATCTATCAGTTGCACCAGCGCGTTGCCTCGAATTACCGGGATGGCCGGATTCTGGTCGCCGGTGATGCGGCGCACGTCAATAATCCGCTGGGCGGCATGGGCATGAATTTCGGATTTCACGATGCCTTCAATCTGTCGGAAAAACTTGGCCAAATTTGGCGCAGCGAGGCCTCATCGGACCTGCTTGATCAATATGATCGTCAGCGCCGGACCGTGGCGACGGAATATTTGCAGCGTCAGACCATTGAGAACAAAAAAAATATTGAGCAAACCAGTGAGGCCGAGCGACAATCCTTTCACACCGAATTGCGTGCGATCGTCGCCGATGAGGAACGTCAACGCAGCTATCTCAAACGTGTGTCGATGATTGATGGCATGCGGCGAGCCAATTCGATCGACTGAGTTGAGTTTATCCGGAGAGGGGACGAGCGATGCCAAATCCATTGGGATATCGAAAACTGTTTGCCATGGTCGCACCCTCGGTCAACACCGTGGTCCAGCCGGAATTTGAAGCTTTGCGGCCGGCCGGCGTGACCAATCACATGGGCCGGATCAACACGCCGAACGTCAAAATCGTCACAGAAGCGGATTTCGTTCGCCATGTCGAAGGCATGCGCTCCGGCATCGAGGCCGCTATTGATCAGGTCATGACGACGCGGGCGGACTATTTGATTATGGCGCTGTCGCTCGAGTGTTTCTGGGACGGACTGGACGCCAGCTTCCGCCTTGAGGAAGACATGCAGGTCCGCGCAGGCGTTGGCCTGACCATGGGCTCGACCGCCATTCTCAAGTCGCTGGAAACTTATGGCAATATCAAACGCATTGCCCTGATCACCCCGCACCGGCCCCTGGGCGACGCCCGTGTCGAGGCCTATTTCACCGAGGCCGGGTACGAGGTCACATCGCTCAAAAGCTTCAACATCCAGGTGCCGTCAGAGATCGCCGACATTACGCCCGAACAATTGCGCGACGCCATTATCGAGGTTAACGACGACAGCGTTGATGCCATTGTTCAGGTCGGCACCAATCTGGCTATGGCGGAGACCGCGGCGCGGGCCGAAGCCTGGCTCGACAAACCGGTGATCGCCATCAATACCGCAACGTATTGGTATGCGCTGCGCCAGAATGGCATCGATGATCAGATGCCGGGATATGGGCGCCTGATGAGCGACTACTGAAGGATCAGGCCTCGCGCTGACGTCGGGCATATTCCGTCAGCAAGGTTGCGGCGCAGATCACGAAACCTGCAATTTCAATTAGGTATGCCGACGCAAAGGCCTGTGACGGCAGCAGCAATGACAAGCCGCCGACGATGTAGGCAATACGTTGCAGCAGGTTGAGGTGGTTCAGGAAAAACCCGGCCGCACCGGCTGAGGCAAACCAGATGCCGGTGATCGCTGTGATAAACACAATGGCGATATCAAGGATTTCGCCCTGCATCATCAGGTTCGGTGAAATGACAAACAGGAAGGGCACGACAAAGGCCGGCCAGCCCAGTTTGCAGGCGGCAATCGCCGTTTCCATCGGTCCGGCCTCGGCCAGTTTGGCGGCGGTAAAGGCAGCGAGTGCCACCGGCGGCGAGATCATTGACAGCAGACCGAAATAAAGTACGAACAGATGGGCCGCCATTGGCTCGACGCCGAGTTTGATCAATGGTGGAGCGGCCAGGGTCGCCAGCAGGAAATAGATCGCTGTGGTCGGCATGCCCATACCGAGAATGATGCAAACTACCGCCGTCAACCCCAGAAGATAGAACAGATTGCCTTCGCCCAGTTGCACGAGAATGAAGGTCAAACCAAATCCCAGGCCAGTGACATCGATAACGCCAAGGATCATACCGGCGACAGCACCGATAACAATGATATCAACCGACGTACTGCCCGTTCTGATCAGACACCTGACGAGGACGCGCGGTGTCAAACGATGACCGCGATAACTGAAGACCGAGCCGAGAACGGCGATTGATACGACCGCCCATAACGCCGCTTTTTCGGGCGGGCTGTTCCATTCAAAGAGTGCATAGAGCAACACGGCGAACGGCACAAGGAAGTACCAGCCTTGCCTGAATACCCCACCAATTGCCGGGATACGGTCCTTCGGCAGCGGTGCAATACCGCGCCGACCGGCTTCCAGATCTGTTTGTAGAAATACCGAGACGTAATACAACAACGCCGGCAGGATCGCAGCAGCGACGACCTCGCGATATTCAACTTCGAGCAACTCCGCCATCAAAAAGGCAGCGGTGCCCATGATTGGCGGCATGATTTGACCACCTGTCGAGGCGACGGCTTCGATGGCGCCGGCGACCTTCCGGCTGTACCCGCCCTGGCGCATCAGCGGAATGGTAATGACACCGGTCGAAGCGACGTTAGAGACGGCACTGCCGGATATCGAGCCAAACAGGCCTGAGGCGACGACGGCAATTTTGGCCGATCCGCCGCGCGATTTGCCCATGATGGCTGCTGCCGCATCCGTGAAAAACGCCGAGCCGCCGGACTGCAGCAGGATCTGGCCCATGAAAATAAAGACAATGACGATGTTGCAGATGACGGTGAGCGGCAGGCCAAGCAGGGCGACATTGTCAATGCCCATGAAGGCAAAGAACTTGCCGGGCGCCAGCGAACGTCCGGCCAGATCACCCGGGATCAGATGGCCGAGCAGGGCATAGGCGACGAAGATCATGAAGACCGTGAAAATGCTCCAGCCCGAGCTGCGCCGCAGCGCTTCGATCACCAGTAAAACCAGCATCCCGCCGACAATCGTTGTCTCGACCGGCAAATAATAAAATTCTTCGGCCAGCGTCGGGTAGCGGAAAAAAAGATACCAGCCGATCGCAAAACCAAGCATGGCGAGGGCAGCATCCAGCGGTGGCAGCCGGTCGCTGAAATTGCCTTTCTTGGCGGGTACGTTGAGGAAAATTATGGCTAGTGACAGGCCGAGAAAGGCCGAAATGACTTGCTCCGTAAACAGCGCGATGCCGATGTTCAGCAATATCTCGCCAACCCAGATCAACCCCATTAGTGCGAGGCCACCGCTGAGCCACGGTGTTAAAACCCGCGCCACCCGGGATTTGGGTGGCGCGGGGCTCAGGTTACTTTCGTTTTCCTGTTCCTGGCCGTCTACTTCTGCCAAGTACCGGCTTCCTTATAGTATTTCATTGCACCGGGATGGAACGGCATGTTCTGGTCTTTTGCCATATTCTTGGCTTTGAAGCCTTTCCACAACGGGCTGGTTGCCCGCAGTTCATCGACATGTTCAGCCATTGCTTTGGTCACGCGATAGACGACGTCATCGGACACGTCTTTTCCGGCAAACAGCATATAATCGAAGAACGCCAGATTGGTTGGCCCGACGATACCCGTGAGCGCCTTGCTGGGCTGGACGGTGCCAATCCATGAATTGGGCATGTATTTTTGCATGCGGGCCTCGGCGGCCGGTGATTTGTCCATCGAAACAAACCGCACGCCATCGAGTTTCTTGGCCATCAATTTGAGATAGCCGGTCCCGACCGCACCAATGGCGACATCAACTTTTCTCGCTGTCAGTTGATCCCAGTGCTGTCGCAAACCCGAAACCGGAACGCCCTTGACGTCGGCATAGGACACATTGCTGTTGGCCATAATTGCGATCATGATTTGCTTGAACAGTGGCGCTGCCTTGAACTGGTCCGGCACCATTTTGCCCTTTATGTCGCCGACGCTTTTGATGCTTGATTTCGCTGCGACCAGTGGGCCGACGCGGAACGGCATCAAAGTCGCGACCATGCGCAGGTTCTTGTTGGGATGACCTTCAGACAACACTTTGCCATTGTAGGCCCAAGTCGTTTGCATGATGTTGGCGACACCGAATTCAAGCGAACCGGCGTTGACGGGCGGAATATATTGCTGCGTCCCGGCCATCGGTTGGGTGCGCATTTGCATGCCACCATGTGTCGAGGCGATCTTGGCGATCGAAGCCGAGACCTGGCTTGTGGCACCGCGCTTTGTCGTGCCGATGCCAACGGTCTGGGCGCTGACCTCAATGGCGCCAAACGTCGCAACCGACGCGATGGCGATCAATTTCAGAATTTTCATTAGATATCCTCCCCTGTTATCAGATGACTAAGTATCAGATGACCAATATTTTGATTGTTATGGCGACAGTGTACAGCAAATTTCATTCAAGTACCTTTCGATAGTCACAAATTACGATAAATGCAGGCGGCCATCTTCTGTTCGCCAGCCAACCCGTACGGCTTCACCTGCGTCGATTTTTCGGGCGTCCGTGCCGCCAGACAAACGCCGAACCATAATTTCATTGCGATCCGGCAAGCGCACCAGTTCTGATGTCGTCAGGCCGAGATAAACGGTTTCCTGATGTTCGCCGGGCACGACCTGCAATCCATCAGACGTACCGGTATCAACGCCCACAAGCTGGAGTAATTCAGAGCGCACCGAAATTGAAGCCTGGTCGCCAACACTGGCTTTTTGCCCGTGGCTTTTGACAGAGACGTGGGCAAAGCCGAGATCAATGGTTGTTGTTGAGGTATCGGTTTCTGTGATCCGGCCGTCAAAAATATTGTTCTCGCCGATGAAATCAGCGGTGAAACGGCGCACAGGGTTTTCATAGAGATCACGTGCCTTGCCAACTTCGATCAGGTCACCGGCGGAAATGATCGCCAGGTCATCTGCGACCGTCATCGCTTCTTCCTGATTATGAGTGACGTGCACAAAAGTGATGCCGACTTTTTCCTGGATGCGTTTGAGCTCAATGCACATGTCTTTACGCAGCTTGGCGTCGAGGGCTGCCAGTGGCTCATCGAGCAACAGGATCTTGACCTCGAGCACCAGCGAGCGCGCAAGCTGAACCCGTTGCTGCTGTCCGCCGGACAATTCGTGCGGCATGCGCATGCCATAGCCTGTAAGTCCAACCATCTCCAGCATGGCATCGACCCGTTCGGATATTTCTGCCTTCGGCATACTCTGCAAGCGCAATCCATAACCGACGTTGGTCGCCACATTCATATGCGGGAACAGCGCAAAACTTTGAAAGACCATCGATGTCGGACGCCCGTTTGGCGGCAGGGCCGAGACTTCGTTTCCGTGCAGATAGATCTCGCCCGCTGTCGGGCGAATGAACCCACCGATCAGGCGCAACAGCGTTGTCTTGCCGCCGCCGCTCGGGCCGAGCAGGACAAAATACTCACCGGCGCCAATCTGAAGATCAATCGCGTTCAGAGCGCGCACGGCTCCGTAGTTTTTGGCCAGGCCCCTGACTTCGACGGCGATATTGGATTTTTGTGACATATGTAATTTTACGACAGTTTATAAAAGGATTGAAATCAGGCCCCGACAGGCTCGGCTTTGGCGCGGGCAACGCGCTCCAGCTGTTCCGAGCGCACCAGGGTGACGAGGATGATCGTGCCTATGACTCCGATGGCGATGTAACTCACCATGCTGCTCATGGCATAGGATTGTTCGGACATGCCTTCGTTCAGCATTTGCGAAACCAGAACGCCGGTGAAGGTGTCGTAGCCGCCCTTGAGCAGGCTGGTCCGGGTGTATTCGTTGAATGTCAGTATGACTGTGAACGAACAGGCACTGAAAATGCCCGCGCGGATTTGCGGGAATTCAATATGCCAGAAAGCCTGCCAGGCCGTCGCGCCGCAACTGCGCGCCGCCTCGGTTTGCTGTTCCTTGTAGCGCGCCATAGTGATCAGGATGACGACAAAGACGTAAGGCAGGGTGTAGATGATCAGGCCGACAATCGCCGAAAAATAGCCAAGGTCAAACCACGTATCGAACCAGCTGAAGCCCAGTGTTTCACCAAGAAATGTGAAAGATTTGTTGAGGTTCTTGAAAAACACCAGCAGTGCCGAACCAAGAATATCGGCCGGCACGAACAGTGGCGACAGCATCAGCGATACGACGGCGACGGGGTAGCGGGTGATTTTGTAGTGCTTCGCGGCGATCAGGCCCATGGGTACGACCACGACGACCGTAATCGCTGCCAACAGAAGCGTGTTGGCAAATGAGTCGAGCAGCAGAAGATCGGAAAAAATAACGACGTACCAGTCGAAAGTAAATTCGTACTGCCGGGCGCCGAAGCCATTTTCGTTGAACGAAATGTACATGACGTAAAACACCGGTGCCATCAGTGTGACGACGATCAGCAGCGTGTACAGCCACTTCAGGCGATATCCCCAGATACTGCTGTAGTCGTCTTGCATCTGATCAGCTCATTGGTGAGAGGATTTTGGTCAAATCGAACAGCTTGTGACCGAGATACAAAAGGCCCAGCAACGTCGTCATCATGATCGCACTGACCGCCATGGCGAGCGGGAAATCGAGCGCGGTTATTGCCTGGGTAGCGATCAGACCGGCGTTCACCGCTCCCGGTCCGCCGAGAATATTGGGCAGCAGGGCAACGCCAAGGCCGTTGACAAAGATGAAGACGCTGCCGGCAAAGATGCCCGGTGCGGCCAGCGGCAGGATCACGTCAACGAACACACGATACGGGCTGGCACCGAGGTCCTGGCAGATTTCGAAAACGTATTTCGGTACTGCTTCCATGGCGAGGAAACCGGCAAAAACGATAAACGGCAGAAACGAGACGACCTCACCGATGATCACGCCCGTTGGCGTATAGAGGATCGCCGTGATCGGTTCCGAGATGACGCCGAGGTCCAGCAAAACGCTGTTGACCAGACCGTTACGCTGCAGGAAGGGGCGCAGGGCGAAGATGCGGATGATCTCGGACACGGCGAACGGCAGAATGAACAACAGGATCACGCGGTGCTGGGCGACTTGCGGAATGCTGCGGCGAATAAAGACGGCAATGGGGAAGCCGAGCACAAAAGCGACAACGACCGAAATACTGGAATGCCCCATCGATGCGACGAAGTTTTCCAGCCGTGATGACGTGAAAAAGTTGTGGTAGGAAAAAAGCGTGAAACCGGGCTTCATCCAGAACATCGTACGTTCGAAAAAGCTCCAGACGAACGTCAATGCGAGCGGTAGCGCAAAAAACAGCGCCATGAAGATCACGGGCGCGGCAAACATGATCTTGCCGATCCATGCACCCAGTCGGGGATGGCTGATAAAAAGCGACGAGGCGGGATTTCTCCCGCCCCGTTTACTCCCCCCGCCACTCAGATTATTGGCTTGCAGGTCCGACAATCTGTTGGCCCCTAGGCAGCTTGTACTTTTGCCCACCAATCCTGATATGCCCGGATATTTTTCGGGAATACATTCTGCCAGGAATTTCCGGCCACATTGTTGCGGTCGGTCTTGTTTTTCAGACGTGCGGCGATTTCGGCCTTGGCGGCGGCATCGAAATCGGCCGGATGGGCGTCGACATATTCGTTCACGCCCGTCATTTGCGGTGTGAAGCCAAGGCCCTTGAGTGTCCGCGCACCGAACCACGGCGACAGGTAGACGTTCATCAGGTCGTAGAATGCCTGCTCCTGGCCTCGAGCCTTGCCGCCCTTGGTCAACATGAACATGTTATTCCAGGTCTGATGGCCTTCTTTCATCGTGCCGTAGCGAATGTCGAGTTTGCTTTTGCGCGCGGCGATGATCTGGATCGGTTCCCAGCACGAGGCGACAAGAACTTCCTCACTGGAAAGAATTTGCACGCCATTGCCAAAGCCATCCCAGAATGTGCGGAAGTGACCTTTTTTCTTCAGGTCGATGAGGAAATTGCAAACGCCTTTCACTTCGGCTTCCGTCATGTCGGAGGGATTGACGATATCCTGTTTGCCCGACTGTTTGAGATAGATCGCCGTGTTGGTCAACGTCGGACCGAAATCGTTCTGCATGGCGGCCCGGCCCTTGAACTGCGAATCAAACAGGGCCTCCCAACTGGTGAGATCGGCACCGACTTTGCCGTGGTTGTAGGCCAGCGAATCGGCATTGCCGATATAAGGCACGGAGACGACCTTGCCCTGATTGCGGATGGTATTGGCTGCCAGTCCACCTTCATTGTAGATCGGCAGAATGTTTTTCCAGTTGGCGATCTTTGACGTATCGAGGGCCTCGATGACATTCTGGCCACCGAGTGCATCTTCCATGCCGCCGCCGTTGTCCGAGAGGGCGTCATACAATTTTGAGCCGTCGCCCACGACCATTTTCTGAATGGCTTCACTGGCGCTGCCGCTTTTAGCGTTGTAGGCGACCTTGATACCGGCCTGCGCCTCCATGGCGCTCCAGTCCTTGGCCCCGACCTTGGCGAGGCCGATGGTCCATAACTTCAGTGGTCCCGCAGCACTGGCCGAACCGATTGACAGTCCCCCCGCAGCCGCAACGGTTGCCGCCGCCGTCATGCTTTGAAGCATAAGCCGACGTGAAAATTCCTGCTGATTCATGATGTCTCCCCTGGGAAATGTGTCGCTTCGATTTGCGGCGACCAATTCGCGTTGTTATTCGACAATCGTACCCAAACAGCCAAATCGCTACAAATTATATATCCGACCTATCAGATATTACGATTCGGCATATCACCAATGTTGCTCGCTTTGCGAATTTGTAACCGTTTAGATACCTTTGGCATTCTGGCGATGAGCAGGAATTGCCGGTGTATTATCGAACCCGAACAACCTGGGCAGGGGGATTACTGCGCGTGACGACAACGGAATGGGATTTATCAGATGCCAGTGAAGCTCTGGCGGCAGGAAGCGTGTCGGCTGGCGAACTTGTCGACCAATGCCTGGCGGAGATTGAACGCCGCCAGTCGAGCTTGAACTGTTTTGTCGCCGTCGATGAAATCGGGGCGCGTCTAGCTGCAAAGGAAACGGACGGGCGACGCCAACAGGGTGCTGCGCTTTCCCCGATCGACGGCATTCCCGTCGCCCTCAAGGACAATATGAATGTCGAGGGCCTGGCGACACGTAACGGCTCGATGTTCAGTCATGCAGTACCGGGCGATGCAGTTGTGACGGAGCGGCTGCGGGCAGCGGGGGCTGTTATTCTCGGCAAGCTCAATATGGACGAATGCGCGATTGGCGGCACGACGAACAACCCGCATTTTGGTCCGACGTACAATCCGTGGCGACCGGGCTTCAATCCCGGCGGCTCAAGCGGCGGGTCGGCGAGTGCTGTCGCTGCCGGCCTGGCGTGGGCCGCCCTGGGCAGCGACACGCTGGGCTCCGTCCGATTGCCCGCCGCTTATTGTGGCGTCGTCGGACTGAAGGCAACGTTCGGCCTGATCGACATGGCGGGTGTTGTGCCCTTGAGTCAGACACTGGATCACGTCGGGCCGATTTGCCGCTGCGTTCGCGACGCCAGACTGATGCTGGGAATTCTGGCCGGGCCCTTGCCTGATGCGCCGGCGCTGCGTGACCTCTCGAGTCTCAGGATCGGTGTATGTGAACAAATTCCGGCGCCGGATTGCGCCGCGGATGTCGTGAAAGGCTTTGAAAATGCGCTCGGTGATATGTCGAGGCTCGGGGCGGAGATTGTTCACTTGTCGATTAAGGACCTCGAGCCCCGACGGTTACGCCGCGATGCTTTTTTGATGATCGAAGCCGAAGGCGCGATTGCGCATGCAACCTCATTGCGAGAGGAACCTGACGCCTTTTCGGAGAATTTCCGGGGCATGATGGATTACGGTCGCAACCTGCCGGCAGAACGACGGGATGCCGTTCATCGTCATTTGGCCGCGATGAAAAAAGCGATCAACGCGTTGTTTGACGACGTTGATTTACTTGTCATGCCGACCGCGCCGCAGACCGCTTTTTCATTTAATGATCCCGCGCCGACCAATCAGGCGGAATACACTGGGCTGGCCAATGTTACGGGTGGTCCGGCGATTTCTCTGCCCTGCGGCCTCGATCCCTCCGGTCTGCCGCTGGCGATCCAGATAATGGCGGCACCTTTCCAGGAAGCCGGATTATTGTCCGCTGCTGATGTTCTGGAAAATACCTGGGGCCGTTTTACGCCCGAATTGAATGACCAACAATGACCGACAAATGAGGAAGATCAGGGGGAAACATGCCAAAAATATCTACGGACGACGGGGTTGAGCTTTATTACGAAGACACGGGGTCGGGGGTGCCGATCGTCTTTGTGCATGAATTCGCCGGCGACTATCGTAGCTGGGAACCGCAGGTGCGCCACTTCGCCCGGACCAATCGCTGCGTTACCTTCAGCGCCCGGGGGTTCCTGCCCTCGGACGTGCCGGATGACCCCGGGATGTACTCTCAGGACCGGGCCCGCGACGATATTCTGGCTGTACTTGATGGCCTGAAGATCAAGGCAGCCCACGTAAACGGGCTGTCGATGGGCGGGTTTGCCGCGCTGCATTTTGGCCTGCATTATCCGGAACGTGCCCTGTCCCTCGTCGTTGCCGGTTGCGGATACGGTGCGGGCGAAGATACCCGCGAACAGTTCCAGCGCGAAACCACGATCGCCGCTGATCGCATGGAAAGTGAAACCATGGATGTGTTTGGCGCGTCCTATGCGCTGGGGCCGACGCGGGTGCAGTTTCAAAACAAGGACCCGCGCGGCTGGCAGGAATTCGAGACGCAATTGAGGGAGCATTCCAGTCTCGGTTCGGCCAACACCATGCGTGGTGTCCAGCGCAGCCGACCGTCACTTTATGATCTGGAGGCGGGATTGCGCAAACTCACCGTGCCGATGCTGATCCTCAACGGAGACGAAGATGATCCCTGCCTGGATGTCAGCCTTTACCTCAAACGTTGTGTGACGTCTTCGGCCCTGGCTTTGCTGCCGCGCACGGGACATACCTGCAATCTGGAAGAACCCGCACTCTACAATCAAACTTGCGAGGCGTTCATGCGCCAGGTCGATAATGGACGCTGGGAATTGCGGGACGCCCGGTCCATGACCAAAGGCATCTTGTCGACGACGGATGATCCCTGAGTTTTCGAGGAGAAGTTATTTAATTCCCAATCGACCTTCGTCCAGTTTGTCGGACAGTTTGTCGAAGATCTGCATCAGGGTTTCGAGTTCCTCGTCAGACAGGGCACTGGCGAGCAATTTGTTCAACGACGGGGCAAAGGGGCTGATGGTTTCGTACATATCCTGGCCTTTTTTGGCCAGCGACACGTGGACCAGCCGTCGATTACCGGATTTCGAATTCCGTTTGACCAGTTTCAGCTCTTCCATCCGGTCGACCACGCGGCTCAGCGTTGATTGACGGATCAGGGCGTGTCGGGAAATATCGCCGATTGTTAATTTACCATAGTAATGCAGAACAATGAGAACACGGCATTGCGGCAGGGTGAGCTTCAGCGGCGTCAGGTAGTCGGTAACCAGCATATTGGTGTGGTGGGCCAGATGTGCGATCCGATAGGAAATGGATTTTCCAAAAGCTGATGCCACCTTTTTTTCTCCGCTGCCAGCTTCGGTCTTTTCCGTCATATTACGATAGTCCACCAATGTTGCTCCAAGCGCGGCAACCCTATTCAATAACGTCTGAATATTCAATTATTGTGCTTCGAAACAGGCCCGGTTCGAGGCTACAATGTGCGCAAATTCACTTTTTTTGCCACAAATTCCGGTATTTAGCCGTATGAAGAGTGCCTGTTGTCCAAAATCAATAATTATGATATAACATATGCAAATGCATTTGATTGTGACAAAATCGATTGCCCGACAAGTTGAATGAGGAGGCCTGGACAATGTCGAACGCCAATGCTGTCGAAGTCGAGGAGTGGGAACCGCCGCAGGAATACTACGACTTCCGCCCGTCGATTTCCGGCAACGAACTGAACGGTCTCAACGACCCTACGCTGCGCCCTCCTGATCCTATTCTCTGGCATTTTGATCCAAGCAAGACGCCATTTAGTGAACTGCAGACGTGGTACCGCAATGTTGTCGGTCTGGCCGAAGGGGCCCGGCTGCACAAACTGGCCAATCTCGAATATCGCAAGCGCCCCCAGTCGGAAGTCGCGGACGAGGGACCAGATCTGACGCCGGCCCAGTGGTCCGAAGTCATCAAGAAAGCGGCACTGGAAGAATGTGAAGCAGACGTTGTCGGCATCACGCGCGTTGATCCAAACTGGGTGTTCAACAGTTACGAGATGCACAACAAATGGGTCATCGTCATGGGTTATATCCAGGAAGAAGACGCCCGTTCCGTCGCTTCGCAACCGGATACCCAGGTCGAATATCAACACCAGTATCGCCGCGGTAACCGCTCCGCAATCAAGCTTGCCAACTGGATCAAGGACCAGGGACAGATGGCCGAACCGCACGGTGGCCCCGATGCCGGTTCCATGCTGCTCATCCCGGCGGCAGTCAAGGCAGGTCTCGGAGAACTGGGCAAACATGGTTCCGTCATCAGCCGTGACCTGGGCTCATGGTTCCGCCTGTCGTGCGTGCTGACGAACATGGACCTGGTTGAGGACGAACCCGATGACATCGGCGTCGATGATTTTTGTCTGAGCTGTCAGGTTTGTTCAAAGGAATGCCCGGTCGACGCCATTGACGATCAAAAGCAAATGGTCCGGGGTGTCGAAAAATGGTACGTCGATTTCGACAAGTGCATTCCCTATTTCATGACCCATTCCGGCTGCGGCATCTGCATCGCCAAATGTCCGTGGAGCCTGCCCGGCGTCTCCCGCAAGCTCGCGGACAAACTGGCGAGGCGAAGACTGGCAAAGACCTGAACCGCCAGCGGAACCTCGTTTGATTTTTTGAGATTGCCGCCGCCTCCGCTTCTCTGTATTCAATCTGTTATTCAATTTCTGCAGGGCAGGAGAACCGGATTGGACTATTTGCACGTTGACGGGCAACGCATTGAGTGTCAGTGGATCAACACTGAAGTCACTGATGGTCCGACGCTTGTTTTCCTGCACCATGGCCTTGGGTGCGTGACGACATGGCGGGATTTCCCGGAACAGATCTGCAATACCACTGGCCTCAGGGGATTTGTCTATAGCCGCACGGGCTATGGCGGTTCAGAAGCCGTCGAGTTGCCAAGGCCGGTAAATTATCTCAACGACGAAGCTGAAAACGGTCTGCCAGAAGTGTTGGCCACAGCAGGTATAACCGACTATGTCCTGGTCGGGCATTCCGACGGCGGATCAATGGCCATGATCCATGCCGGTACTGCAGGCACCGGTGCCCGCGCCATAATTGTCATCGCCGGGCATCTCTTTGTCGAACAATCAAACCTTGATGCCATCGCCGAAATGAAGCCGGTATTTGAGACAACCGACTTGCGCCTGAAACTGCAAAAACATCACGGCGAGAACGTTGACACCGCCTTTTACGGCTGGTCGGGAAACTGGCTGCATCCCGATTTTCCCGATTGGCAGATATTTGATCTGGTGCCGAAGATTGCCTGCCCGATCCTCGCCATTCGCGGCAAGCTCGACGAATACGGATCACCTGCACAAATTGAAAAGCTCCGGCACCTGGCAACGGCGGAGCTTACAGTCCTTGAGCCTGAGTGCGGTCATTTCCCGCATCAGGAAGCATTTCAGGACATTCGCGACGAAATACTGATGTTTTCGGCGAAACATGACTTGCTGCCAGGCGGCGGATGATCAGCCGTCTTCGGCCAGGGTTTCCGTCAGTTTGAAGCGCATCGTCTTGCCCGATCCCGTCCGGGGAATGACCGTCGTTTTGTGAACCGATACCGGTATCTTGTAGGACGAGAGTTTTTCGTGGCAGTGGCTGATCAGTGCCGCATCGTCAACCGTTTGATCAACCAGTTCAACGATGAAGACCACCGGGACCTCGCCCAGTTCGGTGTGCGGTTGACCGACGACGGCGCAATCACCGACGCCGGCGAAAGTCATGACGGTTTCCTCGATCTCCGCCGGGGCGATGTTTTGCCCGCCCCGAATGATCAACTCCTTGAGCCGCCCGGTGATGGTGACAAATCCGGCAGCGTCATATCTCGCCAGATCACCGGTGTGATACCAGCCGTCCTGGATCGCCGCCGCCGTGGCCTCGGGTTTGTTGTGATAACCCAGCATCAGATTGGGCCCGCGAACGATGATTTCACCTTCCGCACCTGCGTCGACATCGAGCCCCGATTCGGCGTCAACAATTCGCGTCGCCAGTCCCGGCAGCGGCAAGCCACAGGAGCCGGGCTCGCGATCGCCTGTCAGCCAGTTCATCGTCACCATGGTTGCCGTTTCTGTAATGCCGTAGCCATCGAGCAGCGGCACGCCGAACCAGTCCTCGAACTCCTTGTTGAGCGTCGCCGGCATGATGGCACCGGCCGAAATCATCAGTCGCAAATTCGCAAGTGATTTGATGCCGTCGTCTTTTGCCGTCTGCAGCAGATAGTGAAACATCGTCGGCACGCCGGGCATCACGGTGATGTCTTCGCTCGCGATCAGGGAGAGTACTTCGGCGGGTGAAAACTTCTCGACGATGTATTCCGTCGCACCTGTTGCCAGGACACTCAAGACCGACAGGTTCAGGGCATAGGAGTGGAAGAGGGGCAGGGGGGAGAGGACGGTATCGTCCGCAGACATGCCGGCAATCGGCGCCCAGCACGACGCTGTCACCCACAGCATGCTGCGCGTTGACAACATCACACCCTTGGCCTGACCGGTCGTGCCGGAAGTGTAGACGATATAAGCGCAGCCATCGATATCGTCCGGGTCCCGTGGTGGCGTGGAAGGTGTGTTCGCCACCAGATCGTCAAAGTGATTATCGCCCGGATCGACCGTGATGATATTGGTTAGATTGCTGAAATTGTCGTAGCTCTCCATCAAAACGGAGACCTTCTCTGCCGTCGTGATCAGGGTTCGGCAATCCGCGTCATCCAGCCGGTAGATGGTTTCGCTGGTTGTCGCATCGTAACTGATGGGCACGGCGATACCATGTGCCCTGGCCGTAGCAAAACAGATCTCGATCCAGTTGATCGAATTGGGCAACCAGATGGCAACCCGGCCACCGACTTCCAACCCCTGAACGGCGAGATGTCCGGCCAGATTTGACGTTCGCTGGTTGAGCGTCGCGTAGGTGACGGATCGATGTTTGTCGCGGTAAGCAATCTTGTCGCCACGGGCCTGTGCCTGCCTCGTCAGCAAGTCCGGGATTGATGCGATCAAGTCAGTGTGGATCATCTCACAATCTCACCAGTTTATCCCGACATGCTGTAGCCGCCGTTGGCGCTGATGACCTGCCCGGTAATCCAGTCTGTCAAATCGGAGACCAGGAAGGTTACCAGCGGGGCGACGTCTTCGGGCGTGCCCAGTCTGCCGCTCGGGTATTTCTTGAGAATCTTGGGCAAGTTGTCTTCCAGCCACTGCGGATCGTTGTGGGTATTGGCGATCAGACCGAGGGCGACAACATTGACTGTCACACCCGACCGGCCCAGTTCCTGGGCCAGGGATTTTGAAAACGAAATCGCCCCGCCCTTGGCTGACGCCGTGATTGACAGGCCAGCCTCGCCAACGCGTGCTGAATCACCGGTCAGGGTAATGATCCGACCCTTCTTCTGCGCCGTCATGTGCGGCGCGACGGCATGGCAGCAATGGATGACGCCATACAGTCCGACATCAATCTGGCGTTTCCAGTCTTCCGGCGTTGTAGACACAAACTTGCCCGGCTGAACGAAACCGGCGTTGTTGACGAGGATATCGATTTGGCCGAAGTCCTCGACGATGCCGGCGACCATGGCATTGACGTCATCAAGATCACCGACGTCTGCCTTGTAGGCTTTGGCTTTGCCACCGTTCGAAGTGATCTCCTCCACGACTTGATGCGCCTCGGCATCAGAGGATCGGTAATTGACGGCGACCGTGGCGCCTTCCGCCCCAAGTGCAAGTGCAACTTCCCGGCCCGTTTCCTTTGCTGCACCTGTTACCAGGGCAACCTTGCCCGTTAATTTGAGATCCAAGATCTACTCCTGTGTTTTTGTCGTTGCCGCCTGAACGAGATGGAACAGCCGCTCCGGCGTTACCGGCAGTTCAGTGATGTTGATGTCGAAGTGTGCCAGCGCATCTGATACCGCGTTGGCGATGGCGGCAGGCGCACCGATAGTGCCACCTTCGCCCATGCCGCGATAGCCGCCGATGGTTGCCGGCTTGATGTTCTCCAGATGCAGTACATCAATAGACGGCACTTCGGGGGCCGTCGGCACCAGATAATCAACGAGGTTGGCCGTCAGGATCTGACCGTCCGCGTCGTAGACAATTTCCTCGTACAAGGCAGCACCTATACCCTGGGCCACGCCGCCGTGGACCTGTCCATCGACAATCATCGGATTGATCACCCGGCCACAATCCTCCGCCACAATGTATTTCTGGACCTCGACCTTGTAGGTCTCAGGGTCAATTTCGACCAGGGCGACATGGCTTGCGGTCGTCGTCGTGCCGAGGAACGGGTCGTAGACTTTTGTTGCCTCAAAATCGCCGATCTCTTCGCGAAGTTCCTTGGATACCGTGCCCATGCTCGAATAGAACGCCTTCGACAGTTCCTGAAATGTCAACGATCTGTTGCTGTTTCTGGCCATCACCTGGCCATCATCGACGTCGATCTCGTCTTCCGGTACTTCCAGCAAATGGGCGGCAGCCCGGATGATCTTTTTCTTCACGGCATGCGCCGCCATGGTGCCGGCACCGCCGGCCAGAACAGCACTTCTGCTGGCGTAGGTCCCGGTGCCGTGGGCTGTGGCATCGCTGTCGCCGTGAATGATCTGCACGTCTTCAACTCGCGCCCCCATCTCCTCGGCCACGACTTGCGCCAGTGAGGTTTCAAGCCCTTGGCCATGCGAGGCCACGCCAAAGGCCGCTTCGATGGCGCCGGTCGAATCCATCTTGATACTTGCGGATTCGGTGCCAGTGTTTATTGGCATGCCCGGTGCCGCCGAGATACGCGATCCAAGGCCGGTTAACTCCGCATACGAGGCAATACCGATGCCGACCCAGCGGCCCTCGGCGCGAGCGTCGACCTGATGTTTCCTCAGCGCGTCATAGTCGATTTTGGCGCACGCCTCCGTCAGGCACTGCGTGAAACTGACGTGGTCCCAGACAATGCCGGATCCCGTCTTGTAGGGGAATTCATCATCGCCAACAAAATTCCGCAGGCGGATTTCTGCCGCATCAAGGGAAAGTTTGCCCGCAGCGATATCGAGCAAGCGCTCCATGACAAACGTCGAAATCGGACGCCCGACGCCGCGATAAGGACCGGTCGGTGCTTTTGACGTCGCCACGGCGCGAACCCGGGCCCGGTAATTCGGCATGCGATAGGGACCCGGCAAGAAACTCACGACCTGGATGGGTTCCAGCGCGACGGTCCAGGGATAAATCGAATACGCTCCGGTATCGCCGATCACGGACGCTTCAAGCCCGACAATATTTCCCTGATCATCCAGCGCCATTTGTGCCTCGACAATTTCGTCGAAGGCCTGGCTCGTGGTGGTGATGTCTTCCAGCCGGTCGCTGGTCCACTTGACCGGCTTGCCGAGCTTGCGGGCCAGGATGCAGACGAGGATTTCTTCTGCATACAACGACGCCTTGCCGCCGAATCCGCCGCCGACATCGGGCGCGACGACCCGGACCTTGTTGCCTGACATACTCAGCGTCTCAACCAGGGCGTCGCGAATAATACCTGGTACCTGGGTCGAGGAATGAAGCGTCAACTTGCCCCGTCCTTTTTCGTACTCAGCCAGATAAGCCCGGTTCTCCATGGCAATCGGCGTTTTGCGGCGAAAACGAAAAGTGCCAGCGACTTTCAAGGCGGCGTCGGCAAAGGCTGGATCGATATCACCTTTTTCGAAGCTGCGATCCGCCAGAACGTTGGTGCCGGCATCGTCATGCAAAAGTGTGGATCCCTCGGTAAGCGCCGCTTCAGGATCAATGACCGTCGGCAGTTCTTCGTAGTCTATCTCGACCAGTTCAGCCGCATCCTCCGCCTGATAGCGGCTTTTTGCGACAACAGCGACGACCGCTTCACCGACAAATCGAACCTTGTCCCGGGCCAGAACCACCAGTTCCGTATCGTGATAATTTTTCATTCGCGAGCCCGCCCGCAACGGCGAATACAGGTCTTCAATGTCCGCCGCTGAAAAGACGCCGATCACACCCTCGCTCGCCTGTGCCTGTGCATAATCAATCCCCTTGATCAGCGCATGCGAATGGTCGCTGCGGCGGAACGCGACATGCAACATGCCGCGCCGGTCAATGTCGGCGACGTAGGAACCCTCGCCTGTCAGCAGGCGCGGGTCTTCCTTGCGCAGGACACTGGCACCAATCATTTTTGGCCGTGTCTCAAAACTCATGACGCGCACCGGCCGGATAAATCAGTCATAGGCGTCGGCCCCTTTTTTCAGCCCGGCCCACTGATCGACGTCGTGTCCAAAGATAACCGTCGCGCCTTGTGACTGGATCTTCCGGATTTCGGCCAGCGACTTGATCGACTGATCGACGTCCCACATATTTTTGGGCATGACATCGGGGTTGAGGTTTTTCTCCAGTGCCGCCGCGTCTGACGTGAGTAAAAAAGATCCGCTGATTTCAAGGTTCACCAGCGCGCCCGTCAAACCCGGGGAATGGCCGGGCAGGGGCAACAGGACAATGCGCTCATCGCCAAACAAGTCCCGCTGCGCGTCGAGCGTATCGAATTCGTTTGCCTGATCCCAGTCGGCACCGTAATACCCCTGGCCCTCGGATTCCGGGTCGCGGGCTTTTTTCAATTCTTCCGTATGCACGATCATTGTCGCGTTGGTAAAAAACTCATTACAGCCGCAGTGATCGGTATGGAAATGCGAATTTACGACGACATCAATATCGTCTGCACCGAGACCGACAGTGGCCAGTTCATCGACCACGTTATCCTCGGCACCCATCACCGGCACCATGACCTTGGCCAGGGCGCCCCAGCGCGCCTCGGCGTCCTCGGCAACGGAAGGGTGACAGCCCGTATCGAACAGCACGTTGCCCTGGCTGTGACGGATCAGAAAACAATGCACCGGCAGATCGAGGGTTTCATCGCGCGCCGAGTCCGGGACATAGATGTGTTTTTTCATTCGTACCCGACCGCCTGAAAGAACGTGCATCTTCATGTGATTTCTCCCGTTCTCTCATCGCACGCTTCACGAATGGCGCGGACAATGTGCTCGTATCCTGTGCAGCGACAAATGTTGCCCGATAGCGCCTCGCGGATTTCCTCGTCGGTCGCCAGTGGATATTTGCGCAAAATATCGACGCCGGTCATCAACATGCCGGAGGTACAAAAACCGCATTGCAGCGCATGGTGTTTGCGGAATTTTTCCTGCAAGGAGCCAAGCTCCTCGATTGTGCCGAGACCTTCAACGGTTTCCACTGCGCGCCCTTCGGCCTGAACGGCAAACGTCAGGCAAGACCGGACACTGTCGCCGTCAAGCAATATGGTGCAGGCACCGCAAACCCCGTGTTCACACCCGACGTGGGTGCCCGTCAGGCCCAGCGTTTCCCTGAGAAAGTCGCTCAACAGCAACCGTGGTTCGACGAGTTCTTCGTATGTCGTGCCATTGACCGACAATTTGATGCGTTTGGCGTCAGGCATCGACGCCTCCTGTCGCCCGTCGCCATGCGGCATCCAGTGCTCGCCCGGTCAACGCGCCAACGAGGTGCCGCCGGTAATCTGCCGAAGCATGCAGATCGCTGTTCGGATTAACCAGATCTTGCGCTGATTTGCAGACCTGCTCCACAAGTGCCGGGTCAAGCGCCTTGCCAATCAGCAGTTCCTCTGCCGCCATCGCTCGCAAGGGCGTTTCATCGACACCCATCAGGGATATTCTCGCTTCAGTAACAAGCCCATCCTCGGACTTGATCAGGGCGGCAGTACCTGCGAGGGCGAAATCACCTGACTTGCGGGCAAATTCTTCAAAACCCCATCCGGTATTCAGCCCAAGATACGGCATCCTCACTTCAACCAGAATTTCGTTCTCCGCAATATCGGGTGTCAGTGCGCCGAGGTAAAAATCTCCGGCCTTGATCGTTCGCGCGCCTTCCGGTCCCTGCACAATCAGCTGGGCATCAAGCAACTGGATCATCATCGGCAGTTCGGCGGCGGGGTCTCCGTGGCACAGGCTGCCACCGATGGTGCCCTTGTTGCGAATGGCCAAATGTGCGACGTGCCGCATTGCCGCAGACAAAACGGGAAAGTGTGTTGCGATAACCGGCGACATCTCCAGTTCATGATGTCGCGTCGCGGCCCCGATACTTAGATAATCAGCATCTTCCTTGATTTCGCGAAGTTCAGCCAGGCGGCTGACGTCGATGAGCAACGCGGGATTGAGCAGGCGGAAATTCAGCATCGGCACGAGGCTTTGTCCGCCGGCGACCAGCTTCGCCTCGCCGTCACCTGCAGCCAGCAGCGAGAGCGCCTCCTGAAGACTGCCGGGCGAGACAAAATCGAATATCGGCGGCTTCATTCAGGTGCACTTTCTGGCAATCATGAATTTTGCGTGGATCAAGCCAAAAAATTTTGCCCTTTGTGGACGCTTTGCACAAGCCAATATAGGCTGATCGGGATTTGTCGCTGACGATCCAAAACCTGAAATTGCGGAGAAGACAACATGGCTGACGACGAGATGATGCTGACGATCTTCCTCAAACATGACCAGTCGAAACGGCTGGAAGAAATTAATGCCGAACTGGATGAAGCCGGTTTCTGGCTCAAATTTCCGCCTGAAGGCGTCGAAATCGCTTCGTGGTACGTCATGATGGGTATTGGCCAGGTCGTCACTCTGAAATTTCCGCCGGATAAACTGCGCCCGGTAAACCTGGCGATTGAAACATCGGGCTGGAAAGCCTTCCGCACCGAATTTTATACGACCTACGACTTTGCCCCTATCGCCGAAAAAATCAGAAGTGAGAAACGGGCCGCTGCGAATGAATGATAATCCTGCTGCGTCCTCAGATCAGGGGGCGGGTGAAAAAAGTGTCCGCATCGCCGTCGATATCGGCGGCACCTTTACTGACTTGCAAATTCTCGACGAGGCGACGGGGATCAATCACGCGCACAAAACACCAACAACGCCTGACGATCCGTCGGAAGGATTGATCACCGGCTTGCGGGAGGCTTCAAACCTTTTTGATTTCCATTTCGACCAGGTCTCGATCCTGATCCATGGCACGACGATTGCCACCAATGCGGTACTTGAGCGCAAGTTGCCGGCCGGTGCCCTGATCACGACTTCGGGTTTCGAGGACGTGCTGGAGATCGGGCGTCATTTGCGCCGGGATGTTTACGCCAACAAGGCCGAGGAACGCGCCCTGCTGATCCCGCGCTCGCACCGATTTGGCGTGGCCGAGCGGATCAAGGCGGATGGTTCAATCGAGACGGCGCTTGATGATGATAACGTGCGGGCACTGGCACAAAAGCTCGCGGCCTCAAGCGCTGAAAGCGTCGCCGTGTCACTGCTGCATGCCTATGCCAATCCGGCCCACGAACGTCGGGTACATGAAATCCTCAGTGAAAGTTTGCCAGGTATCCCGGTCTCGCTGTCGTCAGAAATCAGCCCGGAGTTTCGTGAGTTTGAGCGGACTTCGACGACAGTCCTGAACGCGCTGTTGATGCCGGTTGTCGGTGTCTATCTGCAGCGTCTCGAAGCCCGTTTGAGCGACCAGGGCTTTACCGCCCCGGTGTTCCTTGTCCAGTCCAACGGCGGCGTGGCAACCCCGGCGATGGCGGCGCGCCAGCCGGCGCGGCTGTTGTTGTCCGGTCCCAGCGGCGGAGCCAGGGCGGCCCAGACCGTGGCCGAGCGGCTCGACCGTCCCAATCTGGTCGCCGTTGATATGGGCGGCACCAGTTATGATGTCTCTCTGGTCGAGGAGGGGCGGGTGCTTCTTGTCAACCAGGGCGAAGTCGACGGCTGCCCGGTTCGTCTGCCGATGGTCGAGATGCGTACCATTGGCGCAGGCGGTGGCTCGGTCGCCGGTACCGACAGCGTCGGCGGATTGTTCGTCGGCCCTGAAAGCGCCGGGGCACAACCCGGTCCCGCCTGTTATGGCCGGGGCGGGAAGCGTCCGACTGTTACGGATGCGAACGTCGCCCTTGGACGGATCGATCCCGGGCATTTTCTTGGCGGTGCCATGCAGCTTGATGCCGAAGCTGCACGACAGGCCATTGCCGCTGACGTCGCCGGACCACTCGACCTTGGAATCGAAGAGGCAGCGGAAGGCGTTGTTCAGATCGCGGTAGCACACATGGCCAGTGCCATTCGATTGTCACTTTTTGAAAAAGGCCTCGATCCGGCGGACTTTGCCCTGATTTCGTTTGGCGGTGCCGGGGGATTGCATGCCTGTGAAACCGCCCGTGAACTCGACATCTCCGAAGTCATTTTTCCCGCCGACGCCGGTACGCTCAGTGCCTGGGGCATGTTGTATGCCGACATTACCCACGATCTGACGCGAGCCCGGCTGATGCCAGCCGATGACGCCGCCATCGCCGATCTTGCCGCCAACGTCGAGAGTTTGAGGGCCGAGGGTGCCGCTTTGTTAACCGAGGACGGTATTGCGGATGCCGACTGCCGGCTCGATTTCTCACTTGATCTGCGCTATCGCGGCCAGGCCTACGAGATCGCCACGCCGTTTCGCGATGTGAGCGATCTTGCAGGCACCGTCACTGACTTTCACACATTGCATCAGGCCCAGTACGCCCATTCGGACACCTCGGAAGTTCCGGATATCGTCAACCTGCGCCTCAGCGCCGTCGGCGTATTGCCCAAACCGAAATCGCACGACGTCGAGGGCGGTGATGGCAAACAGCGCAGTCAGAGACGAATATTCGACGGCGGAGAGTGGCATGATTATGCCGTCTTCGACCGCGCTTCCCTGCAAACAGGTGTCGCCATTGCGGGGCCTGTGGTGATCGAGGAAGCGCATTCAACAATCCTGGTGCCCGCAACCTGGTCGGTCCAACTGGTTGCAACCGGCGAATTGATCGCCAGCGCCACAGAAGGAGACCGGACATGAGTGCCTTGAACCCGGTACAGATCGAAATCATCCGCAACGCACTGGTCTCATCGGCAGAGGAAATGAGCGTCACGATCTGGCGCACCAGCCGCTCATCCGTCGTGCGTGAAATTCTGGATTATTCGACCTGCGTCTTCGATGCCCATGGCCAAAGCGTCGCCCAGGCCGCGCGCATGCCGGTCCATCTCAATTCGATGGCGGCTTGTCTTGAAGACCTGATTGCCCACCACATCCCGATTGACGACTGGCACGAAGGCGACGTTGTCATCACCAATGATCCGTACAGTGGCGGCCAGCATCTGCCGGATATCCAGACGTTCAAGCCGATCTTCGTTGAGGGTCGACGCATCGCCATCGCCGGAATTCTGGTCCATCATCTCGATGTCGGGGGCGGGGCTCCGGGCAGTTATTATGCCGATGCCACCGAGATTTATCAGGAAGGCTTGCGCATTCCGCCGCTGAAGATTGTTGAAGGCGGCAGGCGGAACGATGCCATCGTCAAAATGCTGCTGAGCAACAGCCGCGAGCCCGAGAATGTCGGTGGAGATTTCGCCGCGCAACTGGCGGCCCTTGAAACAGGTGCGCGCTCATTTGAGAAAATCGGCCGACGATATGGAGCCGACCGGTTGGCCGAGGCTTGCCTGCGCATTCAGGCGGGATCGGAAGCCGAAACCCGCGCTGTGTTCGCCGAAATCCCGAACGGGGTCTACGAGTTCGAGGACTTTGTCGATGACGATGGTATCGAGCGCGACCGTCCGCTCCGAATTCATGCCGTCCTCACCGTCGGGGATGACAGTGTCGAAATTGATTTGTCCGGCTCAAGTGATCAGGCGAAGGGGCCGATTAATTGTACGCTCAACATGACGCGCTCCGCTGTGATCTGCGGGGCGCTGATGTCAATCGGGCGCGAGGTGCCAGCCAACGCCGGGTGTTATCGACCGATTTCGGTGATCGCGCCTGAGGGCAGTGTCGTCAATGCAGCGCATCCCGCGCCTGTCGCCAATCGCATGGCGGTCGGCCACCGCGTGGTCAACGCCGTCATGGGGGCCTTCGCCCAGGCCGCACCGGAACGTGTTCCGGCCAGTTATTACGGCGTCTCATATGCTTATGCGCTCAATGCCTTTAACGCCGATGGAACGCGCCAGCTCTATTTCGATCTTGAATGCGGTGGCTGGGGTGGCCATCCGGAAGGCGACGGGGCCAACGGTTTTTCCTGTGGCTTCCACAATATTTCCAATACGCCGGTCGAGATGATCGAAAACGACTACCCCGTGACCTTCCTGCAATATGGACTGATCCCCAATTCAGGCGGTGCCGGTAAATTCAGGGGCGGGTTGGGCCTCGTGCGCGAATTTCGTCTCGATGCACCGGAAGGAACGTTCGCAGCAAATCTCGACCGCTTCAAGGTCGCACCGTATGGCCTGTTCGGTGGTGAACCCGGTCGTCCCGGCCGGCTCGCCGTGCGCCGTGCTGACGGTGACGAGGACCTGCCGTCAAAAGTAGCTGAACTGGCGTTAACGGCAGGGGATGTCGTCAGAATTGAAACCTCGGGCGGCGGCGGCCATGGCGATGCGCAACAGCGCGACGAAGCCGCTATCGCCTTTGATAACGAGCAGGGTTACACGGCGTAATCGCAAATATTACGGGTGAGGTCCCCAGGGCGCTGCCGTCAACAACTGGTTTTGCTGGGTCATGACCAGCGGCCTGATCTTGCCGGCAAAAGCCATGAAGTCATCGTCCTGAAACAGCGTGTCCCAGTGATTGCGCCGGTCGGCGTCATCATCAAATTTCCACAGATGTACGAGCTGATGCAGCGGGCCGGTGTCGGACCTGAAGTAGCCCACCAGCTTGGCATCGAAGCCGCCTTTTTGCAGCGCCGGCCAGCCGAATTCGCTGTAGACCTTTAACGCCTCGCCCATCTGTCCGACGTAAACCTGATATGTTCTGAGTTCGTAAATCGCCATTTTATTTTCCTGTAGAGATTAACCAATCGCGCGGATATTTTCTTTTTGTGCCAGCAGCCCGGCTTGTGTCAGGGCGACGGCCAGTTCATCGATTTCGGCCTGGCCCAGCTTGCTCAGTGGCGGGCGGACAATTGCCTCTTCCACCCGGCCCAGCAAAACGAGGCATTCCTTCATCCTGTTGTGCATGTCGAGGAAGGGCGGGCGGTAAAAGGCCTGGGCCATCGGATAAATCCGGTCGTTGATCTGCTGTGTCAGCGTTAGATCGCCAGCCTGTACGGCCTCAAACAGTGCGACCTGCAGATCGGGGATAACGCTGCCGGCACCGGACAGCAATCCAGCGGGCTTCATGGTCAAGGACGCCATCAACCATGACGAATGAGTAGTCAGGACATTGACCGGACGTGGTAGTGCCGCAAGGGTTCGAATATGGCGTTCGTGCAACATCGGATCATTGCACCAGTCCTTGATCGCCACGATGGACGGCACCTCGTCGAGAATCGTCAGCAACGTTTCCAGCGGATAACCAAGGCCGGTGCCTGCGGGATACTGGAACAAAATAATCGGCAGGTCGGTGGCGTCGGCAATCATTTTGAAATGAGCAATTGCCATGTCGGGCCGGAGCTGACCGCCCATGGACATGCTGTTGGGCGGGAATACCAGCAACGCACCGGCACCTTCCTCGTCAGCCATTTTTGCAAGGTCCGCCGCAGCCTGGCTGCCATCAGCGTAAACACCGTTGACCAGCGGCAGTTCGTCGCCAACTTCTTCCAGCGACATGGCGAGGATCTGGCGTTGTTCGTCAAAGCTGCAGGCATGGACTTCCGAGGCATGGCCGTTGACGGTAACGGCGGTAACGCCCCGGGTATCAGCAACATCGCGCAGATGTTTGTTGGTCGCGGTGCCGTCAATTGCAAAGTCCTGATCGAAGATCGCCAGCGTTGCCGGAATAACACCCTTTGCCGCAAACGTGTGTCGACGAGACATTTGATTTCTCCCTGAACGTTCTGTGCGCACTCATCGCAAGACTGTTGCGTGGGATAGTGACATACATAGTATGTATGTCTAGTATCTTGAAGATATACGCGTTGCTGCCCTGCCTGGCTTCGTTCTTTGGCAATAAAGATCTCACTCGATGGGATCCAAGACCTAAAACAAAAGACTAACAATCAGGGAGATTGACAAAATGGACAATTTGAAAAGGGCCGGTAAGACCGCGCTGCTGGCGACCGGAATGGTCGCAGCTGCCGGGCTGACAACCGGCGTTGCCAGTGCGGCCGAGATGGTCGTCATGGCAGTCCCGACATTTTTGACCGGTGCGGGGGCACCGGCGTTTGGCGTGCCGGCTCGTAACGGCGCCGAGATCATTATCGAAGCGATCAACAAGGGTTCGTTGCCCGCACCTTATGATAAAGGCGGCAAGGGCCTGGCCGGTCGCCAGATCCAGGCATTGATCTATGATGAAAGCGGCGGTGGCGTGAAACAGGTCGCCGAGTTCCGCAACAAGGTACAGAAGCAGGGCGTCGACCTTGTTGTCGGTTATGTCTCTTCCGGTACCTGCGCTGCCATCACACCGGTAGCCGAAGAACTGAAAGTTCTGACGATTTTCCCGATCTGCGGTACGCCGCGTATCTTTGAGGAAATCGACAAGAACCCGAAGTATGTCTTCCGCACGATGGGCCATGCGACGGCTGATGGTGTTGCCGAAGCATTGTACGTCAAGGCCAATATGCCCGACGTCAAAGGCTATACCGGTATCAACCAGAACTATGCGTGGGGCCAGGACTCATGGCGCGATTTTGATCTTGCCATGAAGCAGTTGATGCCGTCCGTTCCGGTGTCGGAAAAAACCCAGTGGCCGAAAATCTTCTCGGGCCAGTACGGTACGGAAATTTCTGCTCTGATGTTGTCGAAAGAGAAACTGGTGCATTCCAGTCTCTGGGGTGGCGATCTCGAAGCTTTCATCTTCCAGGGTGCAGCCCGTGGTTTGTTCCGCAAGAAAAAGCTGCTGTTCTCGGTTGCTGATACGTCCGTTTACCGCCTCGGTAAAAAAGCGCCTGCCGGTGCCATTCTTGGTGCCCGTGGTCCGTACGGCATCTTTGCCGCCAAGGTTGATACACCGCTGAACAACTGGTTCCGCAAACTCTATCAGGATCGCTATTCGGTACCGCCGGTTGGTGGGTCCTATCAGGCGGCGCAAGGTGTTCTGGCCGCCAAGTATGCCTATGACAAGGCAGCGGCTGCCAATGGCGGGAAATTCCCGAGCACGGATCAAGTCATCGCCGCGCTTGAAGGTGCGACCTACCAGGGTCTTGCCGCCAAGGTTCACATGAACCGCTCCAACGGCCATCAGGCCGCCACAAAACACATGATTGGTGTGTTGCAGTGGGACAAGGATGCGGGTGAGCCCGTCATGACGAACGTCACTGAATTCGGCCCCGACTGTGTAATGCCGCCCCCGGGCGTCAACGGCACGGAATGGCTGAAAGGTGGCATGAAGGGCGCCAAGTGCTGATATCGTGACTTTCCGGGAGCGTCTGAAGCGGCGCTCCCGGTTCTTTCCCGAATTTTTTTCTCAATAAAATAGCGAGTTCGCTGTGCAGGAACTGATCGTCATTCTGGTCGACGGCCTGGTCTTTTCGTCATACCTGTTCATGGTTGCCGTCGGCTTGACGGTAATTTTTGGTGTGATGAAAATCCTTAACGTGACCCACGGATCGTTTTACGCTTTCGGGGCCTATATGTCGGCCACGCTGATCGGGGCCTATTACAAGACCGACCTGCCGGAATTTGGTGGTTTTGTGATGATATTTGCGGCAGCACTGATTATCGGCATCTTCTTTGGTGTCGTTCTGGAGCGCGGCTTGTTACGTTTTCTCTATCACCGGGATGAACATATTATTGTCTTGGCGACTTTCGCCATGTTCCTGGTTCTCGAAGACGTCCTGCTGCTTATCTGGGGCACAGATCCCTATTTCGCCTATGAGCCGCTGGCCTTGCTGGGCTCGGTCGATATTGTTGAAATGACCTTCGACGTCTACAGCCTGACGCTGATCGGCATGGCGGCCATCGTCGGCCTCGGCTTGTGGCTGGGATTGACCAAAACGAAATGGGGCAAATTGCTGCTTGCCGTGATTTATGATCGCGAAGTCAGCCAGGCGATGGGCATCAACGTCACCATCGTGTTTATGGCGACCTTTGTCATTGGTGCCATCATGGGCGCTTTGGGCGGTGCCTATATCGCGCCGACCATTTCAGTTTCGCCGGGCATTGGCGTTGAAGTCATTGTTCTGGCATTTGCCGTCGTCGTCATCGGTGGCATGGGATCCATTCCCGGCGCCATGATCGGTGCGGTCCTCGTCGGCGTTTCGCGCGCTGCAGCAGTGCATAAATTTCCTGAAATCGAGTTGTTTGTAATTTACGCCATCATGGCCGCGGTTCTGACCTTCCGACCCGAAGGTTTGTTCGCGCCCGCCAAAATCAGGAAAATCTGATGCGATATCTCGATAAAACAGTCATCGGACTTACCATCGCTTTTGCGGTGCTGTTCTTTGCCGATTTCTTCATGGCGGAATGGGTCCGTTTCGTCGGGCTGCAAAGTCTGGCCCGCGGTTCGGTGGCACTTGGTTTGCTGGTGTTGTGGCGGTCCGGTCTTGTGTCCTTCGGTCACGCACTCTATTTCGGCTTTGGTGCCTACGCTGCAGCGATGTTGACACTGATCGGCTACCACGACGCCTTTTTCCTGGTCTTCGCAGGTACTCTGGCCTCCGGTGTTTTGGCATTTGGGTTGGGGTTTCTGTTGCGTCGCTATCGCGGGATCTTTTTTGCCCTGTTGAATATGGCCTTTTCGATGATCCTCTACGGCGTCATCGTCAAGACCGAAGAACTGGGCAGTACCGATGGTTTCAGTGTATTGGCACCGACCTTTATGGGCTACGCGCCTGAAGGCGAAGCCGTGCAAACGACCCTGTTCATCTTCACCCTGGTCTTCACTTACATCATTACAGTCGGTGTGCATCTTTATCTGAAGACCACGCTCGGCGGCATGAGCATGGCGGTTCGGGAAAACGAAATCAGGGTCGAGTATCTAGGCTATTCAGCGGAGCGCGTGATCCACGTGAAGTATGTTTTTTCCGGCCTCGTCGCCGGCTTTGGTGGCGCGATCATGGCGCTGGCGATTGGGCAGGTTGATCCGGATTCAATGGCTAACTGGAACGTCTCGGGTGAGTTCGTCTTCATCACGATCCTGAGCGGCATCGGCAATGTCGGTGCCACCTTCATCGGCGCGCTGGTCTTTGAACTGATCCGCACCTATGCCTTTGAACTCGCACCACACATCTGGCAACTCATTCTCGGTGGCAGTTTGCTGGCGATCATTATGTTCCTGCCCGAAGGTATCTGGTCCCTGTTCGGCCGTTTTCGCAAGTCGGAAGGGTGACGCAATCATGACTGTCGTACTTGAAGTTCGTGACCTGCAAAAAACCTTCGGCGCTGTCGTCGCAGCCAAGGATATCAATGTCACTGTCAACAAACATGAAATCGTTGGCATCATCGGCGCAAATGGCGCCGGCAAGACCACGTTCGTCAACATGGTCACCGGTTATCTGAAGCCTTCATCGGGGCATATTGCTTTTGCGGGCAAGAACATCATGGGTTTGCCGCCCCGCGAAATTACCAATCTCGGTATCTCCCGATCGTTTCAGGTGCCTCAGGTCTTTGCCTCGGAAACTGTGTTCGACAATCTGCAAATGGCTTACGCCATAGCTGAAGAAACCGGCATGGGATTGCTGGCTCCGTTGCACAATGAAGAACGCGCGGCGCGGGTCGATGATCATCTGGACCGCTATCAAATCACCGAATACAGAAATGCTGTTGCCTCGACTTTGCCCCAGGGCGTTCGCAAATTGCTGGACATCGCCATGGCCGCTGTCAGCAACCCGACCATCCTGATGCTGGATGAACCGACGTCGGGCATTTCGGTTGAGGAAAAATTTGGCCTGATGGATGTGGTTATGGGCGCGCTGAAAGAAAACGAAACGACGATTTTGTTTATCGAACATGACATGGAAATCGTCGAACGCTATGTCAGCCGGGTGCTGGCCTTTTATCAGGGCGAGATTATTTGTGATGCGCCGACGGCAGAGGCCATGGTCGATCCAGGCGTGCGGGAATTTGTCATCGGCGAGGAATATCACCGGACCCGGACAGAAGCGGCGAACGGGCAGGGGAGTACGGACAATGCTTGAAGTCAGTGCACTGGACGTCAACATCGGTCCGACACCTATTCTGCGCGGCGTTGCCTTGACCGTTCCGAAGGGCACCATGTGTGGCTTGATCGGGCGCAATGGCGCCGGCAAAACGACTTTCCTGCGCGCGATCATGGGTGCCTTGTCGGCTGAAGCCGGACAGGCACAATTCGAAGATCAGGACCTTTTGGCAGCTCAGCCACACAAGCGGGCCCATTTGGGCATAGGGTTCATGCCGGAGGACCGCCGTCTGGTGCCCGCCCTGACGGCGGAAGAAAATATCCTCGTGCCGGTCTGGGCGACCGATATGGAAGACTGGCAGCAGCGGCTGGACTGGATTTACGAAATAATGCCGGAAGTCGCGGAATTCCGTAGTCGTGGGGCCATGGAGCTTTCGGGCGGGCAGCAAAAATTCGTCGCTTTTGCGCGGGCTCTGATGATCGGCACAAAATTGCTTCTTCTGGACGAGCCCAGTGAAGGCATCGCGCCAGTGTTTGCCCAGCGCATGAGCGAGATTATGAAAAAGCTGAAGGACGAAGGTGAATCCGTCCTTGTGGCTGAATCCAATGACAAGCATGTGGCGGGCTTGCTGGATCGGACTTTTGTCATCGAACGCGGCAGTATCGTCGCCGGATAAATGCCGCCCGGGAGACGATATTGTGGCAGACGAAATTAATCAGGACGATCTGTTTGAAAAAGGCCTGGCCAAGCGCAAGGCGACGTTGGGCGCGGAATATGTCGAGAAAAACCTCGCCGCGGCTGACGACTTCACCAGACCCTTTCAGGAAGCGATGACAGCCTGGTGCTGGGGTTTCGGCTGGGGCGATGAGGTTATCGACGTCAAGACCCGCTCGATGATGAACCTCTCGATGATCGGTGCGCTGGGTAAAATGACGGAATGGGAAACGCATTGTCGGGGCGCCTTGAACAACGGCGTCAGCAAGGAAGAAATTCGCGCTATTATCCATGTCGTTGGCATTTATTGCGGCGTTCCCCAGGCGCTTGAATGCTTTCGCGCGGCGAAAAAGATCTTCGACGAACAGGACCAGTCGTAGCGGCCAACAATCAAAGCAGGCTGTTCGGGGGTCTCAGAATATCTGTTGCAACAGGCAAGTCCGAAAACACGCAATTTTGCAGCCAGCCGCTGATATTCCGTGTCAGAAATTTTTCACCGGTCACTTTCAGTAAATCATCCGACATGGCTTTGCGGTAAGTGATTTGTTCCATCCAGACATCGGTCATCGTTTTAACCGTCGTGCTGAAGTAGACGTCTACATTTTTGCCGGGATCAATCGTACAGACTTCGGTTTGACCTCCAGTGACGACGATCCACCAGTTCGAGGCATCCTTGAGGTCTGAAAACCGGAAGTGAATGACCGTCTCGTCGCCTGGTAATTTCTCCGCATCAATGCTGCGTTCAAGATAGAGCATCAGCAACTGAACGTCGTAGTCGCTCAGGGTCAATTGACCGCGCGCCCAGCGCATACCCCAGTTTCCGACAGACGTCAGGATTGGTACCAGTTCCTCGCAGGCTCCAGTGGGAAAATATTCGTAACCCCTTTGACCCGGAATTTGTTTGCGCACAATCAGACCGCGTTCTTCGAGCATCGCCAGTCTGCGGGTCAGGATGGTTGGCGATATCGTACCGAGCCCGCGTTGCAACTGACTGAAACGTGTGCTGCCCATCAACAGCTCACGAATGATCAGGATCGTCCATTTTTCGCCCAGTATTTCGGACGCTTTGGCGATCGGACAAAATTGGTGATATTCCATCGGCCTCGATATCCTTACTCCACAAAGTGTAGTTCATTGCATCACATTTTGTAGGTGATTACTACACTTTGTGGAATATCGATCGGGTTAAGTCCTGCCTATCTTTGACGCGTCCCGACAGTCGGGACGACCACATATTCAGATCAAAGACAGGAATTCAAAATGAAACACTACGATATCTTCACACCGGAAACGGCACCGCAGGCCACAGCCCAAACGCTCCAGGCCCTGAAAAACAAAATCGGTTTCGTGCCGAACGTCTTTTCAGTCATGGGGGGATCAGAAGCGGTCCTCGGTGGCTTCGTCGCCCTGAACCAAAGCTTTGGCCAGACAACTCTCAACGTCACGGAACGTGAGGTCGTTCAGATCGCCGCGAGCGTTGTGAACAGGGGAGCCTATTGTGTCGCCGGCCATACGTCATTTGCCCGCAAGCAAGAGGTATCTGACGACATTGTTGCTGCGGTCCGGTCGGGCGGCACCATTTCAGATCCGAAACTGGCCGCCCTTCAGCAGTTCAGCCGTCGTATTGCCTTGACGCGCGGACACCTGGACGACGGAGAAGTCGAGCAATTTCTGGCTGCCGGCTACACGCCAACGCAGGTGCAGGAAGTTATCCTCGGCGTGTGCGTCAAGATGTTCAGCAACATTACCGACAACGTAATGGGCTTCCCGCTGGACGAACAATTTTCCGATTATGCCTGGGATCCGGACAGTGTTGACGGTTCCCTGCTGGCCGGAGAGGCGGCAGCATAGTCGATCAAGATGGGCAGGATTGATTATTTATATCGGTCGTCGCGCACTTTTGTGCGACGCCAGCGGTCGGGGTCAGCGACGAATGCGCGCCATTTCATGGCCATTGAACGGCTGCGGTCGAGAAATCGGCCCAGCCAATCGATCCACGATGTGTTCCTCATAACGCTCCGACCGCTGCCGTCCTGTTTATAGTCCGCGAAAGTTGGCTTTGCGTTTACCGTGGAACGCATCGACACCTTCGGCAAAGTCTTCTGAAGTGCGCAGTCGACCATAGGCGTTGCCCTCGATCTCGATGCCCGCCTCGACGGTAGTGTTTTGCGCGGCGTTGAGCACGCCTTTGATAGTGCGCTGGGCAAGGGGGGAGAATTCGCGCAACTCGTCGACCAGGGCATCGACAGTTTCTTCCAGCTTGTCGTCTGCGACACACTCCAGAACCATGCCCCATTCCTTTGCTTCGGCACCGGGTACGCGGCGGGAGCGGAACGTCATGTCCTTGGTCCGCTGCATGCCGATCATGTGCAAAAGGCGGATCGAGCCGCCTGAGCCCGGAATTTGACCGATGCGTTGTTCGGGCAAGGCATACTGCGTGGTCTCGGAACACACCCGGAAATCACAGGCCAGCGACAATTCAAACCCGACACCGAAGGTATAGCCCCGGTTCTGGGCGATCACCGGTTTATGGCAACGCGAAGGTGCTGCAATGTTGTCGGCAAGGCGCGAAACGTGCTCGGGCGAGGCTTCGAGGAAGCCCTTGATGTTGCCGCCGGACGAGAAGTGCTTGCCTTCTGCACGCACGACAATGACCCGCACCCGGTCGTCGAGGTCGAGTTCCTCAAATACGCCGCGCAACTGATCACGCTGGGGGATTTCAATCACATTCAGCGGCGGCCGGTCGAGAATGATATCGGCACGTTCTTTTTCGGCGTCGATCTCGACGCGAAATCCATCGAGGTTTTCGAGCAATTGGGCTCGTTTGCTTTCCAGCGATGCGGGCATAAACAGGGTTCTCCAAGTTGGTTATTCCGTTGAGTAATTGCCATCGACCAGAATTCGACGAAGAATTTTGCCGACGGGCGATTTGGGGATTTCACGCACAAATATATAGTTTTTCGGTCTTTTGAAAGCGGCGAGGTCTGAATCAAGGCACCAGGCATTGAGGTCATCTTCGCTGACTTCATCGCGGCGAGCAATGAATGCGCTGACCTTTTGGCCCCAGCGTGGATCGGCCAGGCCAACCACAGCAACTTCGTCGACGGACGGGTGCAGCGACAGAACGCTTTCGATCTCCGCCGGCAGAATATTTTCACCGCCTGAAATAATCATGTCGTCGACGCGTCCGGTGACAAACAGGTCGCCGTCCTTGTCCTGATAGCCGACGTCACCTGTAAAATACCAGCCGGCATGCAGCGATTTGGCGTCGGCGTCCGGGCGTTTCCAGTAGCCTTCAAATGCCTCATCGCCCGCAAGCGACGCGATAATCTGACCTTCTTCTTCGATGTCCGCCAGGTCGTCGGGATCGTCTGTGTCCAGTTTGACGACGCGGATTTCCTGATTGAGTCCGGCCTTGCCCGCCGATCCAGGTTTCGCCGCAGCGTCGGGGTCGGTGGTGAAAGTATATATTTCTGACGAGCCGTAGTGATTGACAAAAAGATCGGGATTGAAGGCAGCCTGCAGTTTTTTCAGCAGGCCATCCGTCATGGCCGCACCGGCAAACCCGAGTTTGGAGACGCTCGAGATATCACTTGTCGCAAAGGTCTCAGCAGACACCAGGTCGTGGTAGAGTGTAGGTACGAGGTAAAGATTTGTGATGGCATGTCGGCCAATCAGGGACAGGGCTTCAGCCGGATCGAAACGGCGCTGGCAGACAAAATGGCCGTTGATCAGGACCGAGGCCAGCAGCGAACGCACGCCCATCGTGTGATAGAGCGGCATAACACCAAGCGTAACCTCGCCGCGCGCGTATTGATTTTGCGCGACGTGGGCCATGGCGGCTGCTCGTTCGGCGTCATGACGTCGCGGCACGCCCTTGCCGCGCCCCGTCGTACCGGAAGTGTAAAGCATGACAGATTCATGTCGCGCCGAAGCCCTGGTTTCGGCTGATGCTGCCGGGACGGCGATGAAGTCGGCCCAGTTCAGACTGGCACCGTCGTCGGTCTCGACGCCGATACGGGGAATGTCCTGAGCCGAGGCGGCTCCGGCCACCGCATTCGCGGTATCGGTCTGAAAGAATACGGCTCTTGCCTCGGCATCACGCAGGACAAAGTCAAGCTCGTCGGCACTGGCGCGCCAGTTGAGCGGTGCGATCACAAGCCCGCTGAGCTGACAGGCCATATGCAATGTTGCGGCTTCGAAAGAATTTTGCAGCATCGTCACGACATGCTGGCCAGGCTGCAGCCCCAGTGCATCCAGTCCACCAACGGCATGAAGAATATCATTGAGCCAGGCGGCATAACTCCGGCTGCGCCCGCCATCGGATATTGCCATGGCATCGGGCATTCTTCTGGCACTTGCCAGCAGGGTGCGGCCGAGATCGAACATAAAGCCTTTATCCTTTCCCGGAATTGCTGCGCCGGGCGGCAAAAACTTCGAGCGCCGCATCAACCAGACCCTGATAGCCCGTGCAGCGGCAAATGTGGCCTGATAATACCTCGCGAATGCGGGCTTCGTCTGCATCGGGCTCTTCATCGAGAAGCTGGCTGAACGACATCAGAATACCGGGCGTGCAATATCCACACTGCAAGGCATGCAAGCGCCTGAAGGCTGCTTGCATGTCGCTGAGGTCACCGTTCGCATCGGCCAGACCCTCGACGGTGTCGATCGTGCAGCCATCAAGCTGAACGGCAAACATCAGGCAGGACCGTAGGGCTTTGCCATTGATGCGGATGGTGCAGGCGCCGCAGACGCCGTGTTCACAGCCGACATGCGTGCCTGATACGCCGAGCACCTGGCGCAAATAATCACTGGCCAGCATGCGGGGTTCAGCGTCACCGGTGACGCTGCGACCGTTCAGAGTGAGTGTCACGCGATGACGGGCACCGGCTTCAAGATTTGCCATGGGATACCTCGTCAACAATCTGCCGTCCGATCCGGCGTACCAGTTCACGCCGATAGCGGGCACTTGCATGAAGGTCATCAACGCCGCCCAGATCCCAGGCCAGCGGATTCAATGCCTCGTCCAGTTCCGTGCCCTGCAATCGACTAAGATCAATAACCACGGGCGTTGGCGCAACGCCGGCCACACCGAGGCGCAGACCTTCGGTATCAGCAACGGCTGCCAGCGCGACAATGGCGAAATCGCCATGGCGCTGGCTGACTTCGCGAAAGGCTGACCTGGTTGCAGCCCGGGCCGTCGGGAAGCGGCAGGCCACGACCATTTCGCCGGCCTCGAGATCCGTCTCCATCATGCCGGTCTGGAATTCGGCGACCGGCACGACGCGGCGACCGCGTGTGCCCTGCACCAGTACATCGCCTTGCAGCACGGCCAATGCCAGCGGCAATTCGGCGCTTGGGTCGGCGTGGACGATGGAGCCGCAGACCGTGCCGCGCTGGCGGGTCTGGTAGTGACCGACAAAAGGCAGCATCTGAGCAAGCAGGGGCTGGATGTCCGAAAGTTCAGGCCATTTCAGCAACTCATCTTGTGTCACCGCAGCCCCGACTTCGATCATGCCATCGACAAGGATGATTTTTTTCAGGTCATCGAGCCCGGCAATATCGATCAACAGCGAAGGTGTCGCCAGGCGCATATTCAACATCGCGGTCAGGGACTGGCCACCGGCGATGATGCGGGCACCACCGGCACGCCCAGTATTGTCGGCGAGCAGGCTGAGCGCTTCGCCGACGCTGTCGGGTCTGAGGTAATCAAAGGCTGCGGGCTTCATGACCTGATCCCCAGCATCGCCAGTATCCGGACCCATAAACCCGGCGCTTCCGCTTGTCCGCCGGTCTGTCGCACCAGACGGCTGAAGAACTGGCCGATCAGGGCGCGTGCCGCGCCATCCATCATACGACCGCCGACCGAGGCGATCTTGCCCGAAATTTGCACGGCGTAATCATAATCGACGCGCGTGCCGTCCGGCGTTTCGGTGAGGATCACATTGCCGCTACCCTGCGACATGCCGAGGGGTCCCGAGGCACTGCCGACAAGCCGCAGCGCGTGCGGTGCGTCGAGATCTTCGAGGGCGACTTCGATCTGGAAGCGGCCCTTGACCGGACCAATGCCCAGCGTCGCAATCGCGCGATAGGCATTGTCGCCGACCAGTTCAACTTCATGACAGCCCGGGATCACGTTCGCCAGTTTGCTTTCGTCGAGCAGAATTGCCCAGACCTCGGCGGCTGATGCGGCCACCGTCGTGCTGCCGCCGCCCCGCAACGCGTGACCGCCGGTGTCGGGCGTTGCCGGTGCTTCGACAACGGGTTTCGGACTTTCCGGTTCATCGGCGAAAATCATCTCGCCGAGACGGGAGCGGGTGAGGGGTAGCGTTGTAATGTTTTGCCCGACGGCATCGGCCACGGCGTTGGCGATGCAAACCGGCGTCGACATGCAATTGCCCTCGCCCAGCCCTTTGGCACCCAGCGGCGTGAAGGGTGAGGGGGATTGATCATGCAAAATTACCAGGTCCGGCACCTCATGCGCGGTCGGCGGTAAATAGTCGGCCAGCGTACCGGAGAGGAAGCTGCCGTCGGGCGCATAAGCCAGTTCTTCATACAGCGCCGCGCCCAGACCTTGCGCAAAGCCGCCTCTGATCTGACCGTCGGCCAGCATCGGATTGAGCAGACGCCCGGCGTCATGCAGAGTGACGTACTTGTCGATACGAACCGCACAGGTGTCGGGGTCGATCTCAACGCCACACAAATCAAAAATAAATCCGTAGCTGCCGGATGAATTGATCCGGTCGGCCTCGTCTGGTTCGGTCAATTCCGGCATTGTCCAGATCGCCGTTTCTCGCAAACCCGCACCGGCCTCATCCGGCACCGACAAGGGCGACCAGTGTGCCTTGGCTGCCGGTCTGGCGATGGGCAAGGCATTGTCGGGATTACCGCGCGCGAAGACCATACCGTCCTTGATCTCGATTTCATCGGGGTTGATGTTCAAATCGGCCGCTGCGATCCTTGTCAGGCGTTCGCGTATTTTCAGGGCGGCCTGATGGGCGGTCCCGGCGACGGCGCCGGCGAACCGGCTGGAATAATTGCCGGACGCAATCGACCACGAATCCTTGGTCGTATCGTGATCGGTCGAAACCATAACGGATGACGGATGCACACCCAGCGCTTCCGCCACAACCTGAGCCAGCACCGTGCGATGGCCCTGTCCCTGCGGCACCGATGCCGTGTTGACGGTAATCGCACCGGAGGGGTCAAAGCTGACGGTTGCCGTCGCCAGCGCCCCGTTCTTGGGTCCCGCCTTGTCGCGCTCCTGGGGCGTCAGCAGCGTCGTGATGTAGCCCATGTTCGAAATCGAGGGCTCGACCACGGCGGCACAGCCGATGCCGTAGAGACGACCTTCGCTGCGCACCTGATCACGCCGGGCAAGCAACTCGGCCAGTCCGCCATCAGTCGTTGCGCGTTCAAGGGACGCGACATAATTGCCCGAATCGAGCAGTGCGCCGGACGCGGTGCGATACGGCATCGCTGCATCGGGCACCAGATTGCGCCGCCGCAAATCCCACGGATCAATGCCTAATTCCTGCGCCGCCAAATCCATCATGCGCTCGAGCGGGAAATATATTTGAGGGCCGCCAAAACCGCGCATCAGGCCGGTCGGAGTCTTGTTCGTCGTCACGACACGATTGTGAATGGTGAGGTTCTCGACCGCGTAAGCCCCTGTCATATTGCCGTGCATGCGATAGATCGTTGCCGGCTCCGGCGCCCTCAGGAAGGCACCGCAATCTTCCAGTTGATCATAGGCCAGCGCCGTCAATCGACCATCGCTATCAAATCCACCCTTGATCGTCGTCACCCGGTTGGTGGCTGAGGTCGAGGCACTGAGATGCTCCAGCCGGTCCTCAACCCATTTAACGGGTCGGCCACAGAATTTGGCGGCGACACCAAGGGCAACGACATAGGGAAACACGCCTTGCTTGACGCCGAAGCTGCCACCCGAATCAGGTGGTGTCTTCAAACGCAGCCGGTTGCCCGGCACCTTGAGCGAGCGAGCCATGATAGTATGCAGTGTGTAGGGCCCCTGAAAATTGGCCATGATCTCAAAGCGGTCCTCGCCCGAAAAATGCTGGGCCACAACGACATAACATTCAATCGGTGTGCAGGAATTACGCGGATAGCTTACTTTTGTCTCGACGACGTGGGCGGCATCGGCAAAGGCAGTTTCCGGATCGCCGTAGCGAAAGGACCGCTCGTGCAGCACGTTGCCTGCCGTCTGCGGATGCAATTTGACGGCGTCAGGTGCAGCGGCCCGTTCAGGATCGACCAGCGGCGGCAGGTTTGCATAATCGACCTCAATCGCATCCAGTGCGTCCTCAGCCAGATAGCGGTCTTCAGCAATCACAATGGCCACAGGCTCGCCAACATATCGCACCCGGTCGGTCGCCAGCGCGTATTGCGGTGCATCAACCTTGACGCCCGTGATGAATGATTTGGAGAGCGCCAGAATATCTTCGCCGGTAACGACGGCAACCACGCCCGGCATGGCCAGTGCTCTGGATACGTCAATGGCACGAATGTCGGCGTGGGCCAGTGGAGAACGCAAAAAAGCCGCGTGGCTGGTTCCCGGAGGTGCCGCCAGGTTATCGGCAAATTGTCCCTGGCCGCGCAGCAGCGACAGGTCTTCGACCCGTTCCATGGACTTGCCGAGCCACGACGGCTCCGTCTCAACCTGACTACTCACTGATTTTGCCGCCCCTGCCTCGGTATCCCCATCGACCGTCACTATATCACTTCAAAATGGACACATTAATTAAAACGGGCACAATGTCAGGGCGGACCGAACGTTTACCGGGCGCATAAATCAGGCAGGGGACGACGATATGAGCATTCTGGGCATGGAACTATTTTCCGGCGAGCGCGCCCTGGTGACCGGCGCGGCGTCGAACATTGGCCGCGTAACGGCTGTACGCCTGGCCGGTGAGGGGGCTGAGTTAACTATTACAGATGTTGATGCGAAACGCCTTGCGACCGTTGCCGACGAGATTGCCAAGGCCGGCGGCACGGTTCAACAAGTCGTGGCCGATCTTTCCGATACCACGGGTTGGCAGGGCGTCTGGGACGCCGTTGCCGAAGCGCCGCCGGAGATATTTGTCCATTCGGCCTGTCCGACACGTCACGAGGTTGATCTCGCTCTGGACGTTTCGGAAGAAACGTTCGATGCCATGCTCAATACCAATTTGCGCTCCGGTTTCCTGCTGGCGCGCAAGGTGGCAGCGGCGATGAAAGATGGTGGTATGGCGGGGCGGTTACTTTTCATGACTTCGCTGCACGCCACGGAGCCCAGAAACCTGCCGCACTATTCGGCGTCCAAGGCAGGCATGACCATGATCATGAAGGAACTGGCACGCCAGCTCGGGCCGTCGGGCATCCGGGTGAACGCCATCGCGCCCGGTGCCATCCCCGGTGGCGGCTTCACCACCAGCGACGAAAAATTCCAGCCCAAAAGAAAAATACCGCTCGGGCGTTTCGGTGAAGCCGATGACATCGCCCGTGCTGCCGTCGGCTTGTTGTCGAATGAACTGATGGGTTACGTCACCGGCACAACGCTGATTGTCGATGGTGGCATCCAGCTCTTCAACTGGATCGATTTCCCGGACTGAAAGGGTTCATCCTATACGGCCTTGCAGAGCCCGCCATCGACGTTGATGGCGGCACCGTTGATGTAGGATCCGGCATCCGAGGCGAGGAAGCAGGCCATCCGGGCGAACTCTTCCGGCAGGCCCAGCCGACCCATCGGTTGTTCCTCGCCGGCGTCATCGTACCATTCCTCCAGCGACAATCCTCTTGGATCGGCAGCGGCCCGGCGCTCCCATTGATCGCTGCGGATTTTGCCAACCAGCATGCCGTTGACCAATACATTGTGGGCGGCTCCCTCGTTGGCGAGCACTTTCATCAAAGCCATGCCTGCGGCACGACTGACGGCTGTTGGCGCGCCTTCAGCAGGCGGTGTCTTGGCCCCGACGTTCAGCACGTTGATGATGCGGCCCCAGCGCCGCTCGCGCATACCCGGAATGACCAGGCGGCAAAGCCGGATTGAGGCAAACAGTTTGAGATCGAGATCGTCCTGCCAAAGTTCATCACTGACATCCAGAAACGGACCACGCTGCGATGTGCCTGCGTTGTTGACCAGAATATCAATCGGTCCCAAAGCGGCGACGGCCTCGGTGACCGCGCGTTCACAATCGGCAGCAAGCCGGATATCGGCGGCGATGGCGACAATCTTGCTGTCACTCACACCTTCTATTTCAGCCTTGGTCTCATCCAGCGGCCCCTGCCGTCGGGCGATAATCGCGACGTTGGCGCCTGATTTGGCGTATTCCGTGGCAATGGCTTTGCCCAGCCCGAGGCTGCCACCGGTAATTATGGCACTGCGACCGTCCATACGTACTTCCAACTGAACCTCCTGATCGTATTGGTCTAAAAGATTATTGTCGGCAACAGCTTAACCGACATTTTTCTGTTTCGTGGATTTCCGGTTAGGCGTTTATAATTGTTAACATAATGTCCAGCGTCGTCGCAGCAAGACGACAATTTCAACACTCAGAGAGGTTTCAAGATGTCAGGCAAGATTGCGTTCGAAGAACACGTGGCCATTCCGGAAACCCTCGAAAGCGTCAGGGCATTTGCTGAAGATACGGGTTATTGGGACGAATTTGCCCGCATGATTCTTGATATGGATGAAGAACGCCTGGAGAAGATGGACAAGACCGGCATCGATTACGCTATTCAATCGATCAATGCGCCGGGCGTTCAGGCCATCCTCGACACCGATGCGGCCATTGAAGCGGCCCGAAAAGGTAACGACAAACTCGCCGCTGCGGAGGCCGCGCATCCTGACAAGTACGGATCGTTCGCCACCCTGCCGATGCAGGACCCGGATGCCGCCTCGGCGGAACTGACGCGCTGCGTCAAGGAGATGGGCTTCAAGGGCGCCATGGTCAACGGCTTCACCCAGAAAGATGTACCTGATTCCGCGATCTATTATGACATTCCGGAATACCGGGATTTCTGGGCGACGGTGTCCGAACTGGACGTGCCGTTTTATCTCCACCCGCGAATGCAGATACCGGCCAATTCCGCCATGTACGATGGTCATCCCTGGTTAAGAAGTGCGCCGTGGGGATTTGCTGTTGAAACGGCGACCCATTCGCTCAGGCTATGCGGCTCCGGCCTGTTTGATGATTTTCCCAATCTGAAAATCGTCATCGGCCATCTCGGGGAGTTTATCCCGCATGCCCTGTGGCGCATCGATGCGCGCATGCGTTTTTCGCGCCGGGCCTATCGCGGCAAACGCCCGCTCGGCGATTATTTCAAGGATCATTTTCACATCACGACCAGTGGATTTTTCGACGATCTGGCGTTGAAGAACACCATCGACGTTATGGGGACGGACAAGGTTTATTTTTCGGCGGATTATCCCTTCGAGAAAATGGAAGATGCCGCCGACTGGTGGGACGCCTCCGAAGTCATAACGCCGGAAGAACGCCTGAAAATGGGCCGGACCAATGCGATCAATCTTTTCAATCTGGATATAAAATGATCGGCAGCGCCGCACCCTTATGAATACAGAACTTGTCGACGAATACGACGTCATAGTCCTCGGTGCCGGTGCCGGTGGTATGACAGCGGCAACCGTCGCCGCCAATGAAGGCTTTGAAGTCCTGGTCGTCGAAAAATCGGATTTCGTCGGCGGCACGACATCGTTCTCGGGCGGCATGTGTTGGGTGCCCAATAATCTGAAACAGCAAGACGTCGGATCAAGCGACACGCTGGAAAATGCCGACACCTACCTGAAGGCTACGGCTGGCGAAGGCGGTGGCGCTGACAAGCGCCGCTATTTTCTCGAACGCGGTCCCGAAGCCATCGATTACCTCGACAAAAACACCGACGTAAAACTGGTGCCGCTGACGTTCTATCCGGACTACTACCCCGACGCCGAGGGCGCAACGAACTGCGGCAGGATCATGGAACCTGTGCCGTTCGATGCGACGGAACTGGGCGCTGATTTCAAGCGACTGCGCCCACCATTGCCGGAGTTCACCTTATTCAACGGCATGATGATCGGTCGCCCCGACCTCGTGCATTTTCGCGGCGTGTTCAAATCACTGGGATCAACGTTGAGGGTCGGCTGGTTGACCCTGGCCTATCTGATCCAGCGTCTGAGCCATCACCGCGGTACAAAACTGGTGCTTGGCAACGCACTGGCGGCACGCTTGCTGCGATCCTTGCAGAAGCTGAAGGTCAGCATTCAACTGAATTGCAATGTGACAAAAGTGATCGTCGAGCAGGGCCGGGTTTGCGGCGTCGAGATGGAAATGCCTGATGGCATCAAGACTATCAGGGCGCGGCGCGGTGTCGTTCTGGCGACCGGTGGATTTTCACACAATCCGGCGATGCGTGAGAAGTACCTGCCGCCCGATGCCAGTCCATATTCTGCGACCTGGCAGGGCGGTACGGGCGATGGCATTCAGATGGCTGAATATGTTGGCGGCTCGGTGGCGGATGATGGCAATGATGCTTACTGGTCGCCGGTCTCCCGATTTACCCGGCGCGATGGCAGCACGGCGATTTACCCGCACACGGTGACGGATCGCGGCAAGCCCGGTTACATGGCGGTCAATCAGGACGGTCAGCGCTTTACCAACGAATCCAATTCGTACCATGATTTCGTCAAAGGCATGTTTCAGGCGCATCGAAACCGCCCCGCAATTCCGGCCTTCCTGATTTGCGATAAGCAGTCGCTGTGGGAATACGGGCTGGGGGCGGTCAAGCCGCGCAACATCGGCCTCAAACATCACCTCGCGACAGGGTATGTACGCGAAGCCGCAACGCTTAACGAACTCGCCCGAATGATCGATGTTGAGACGGACGAACTGGCGAAAACGGTCTCCAAATACAATGACGATGCGTTAAAGGGTGAAGACACCTTGTTTGGCCGGGGCAGCAACGATTATCACAAATATACCGGCGACCCGAACCATCAGCCCAACCCCTGCATGCGGCCTCTGCAGGCAGCGCCATTTTATGCCGTGCAGATTTTCCCGGGCGACCTCGGCACCGCCGCCGGGCTCGGCTCAAACAATGATGCCCAGGTGCTGGATCGGGACGGCAATGAAATCCCCGGCCTTTACGCCTGTGGCAATGATATGGCCGGTATCATGACCGGTACTTATCCCGGACCCGGTATCACGTTGGGTCCGGCTTTGGTCTTTGGATATCTGGCGGCTATGCATATGGTGAAAAACGGCTAACATTCGTATCCAGCCGTAATTTCGAGGTGCGCGACATGATATTCCCCGACCTGCCCGATGCCCATGGCCTCGCCGTGCTGGGTCTGATTGTCGTGGCGCTGATCCTGTTTACCCGCGAAAGCATCGCGCTTGAAACTTCAAGCCTTGCGGTACTGGTCTTGCTGATCGCCGGCTTTGAACTGTTTCCCTACGCCACGAAGGACACGTCGCTCCACGCCGTCGATTTTTTCCACGGTTTTGGCCATGAAGCCCTGATCGCCGTCTGTGCATTGATGATCGCCGGACAGGGACTTGTGCGGACCGGCGCACTTGAGCCGGTGGGCCGGTCGCTGGCAGGCCTGTGGTCGATCAGCCCGGCACTGTCGTTGCTGCTGATCCTGGTGGTTGGCGGGGCTCTCAGTGCCGTCGTCAACAACGTACCGATTGTCGTGCTGCTGCTTCCCATCCTGACCAGCATTTCGCTGCGCGCGGGCAAGCCGGCCTCAGCCATTCTAATGCCCATGGGGTTTGCAACTCTGGTCGGCGGCATGACGACGACGATTGGCACCTCGACAAACCTGTTGGTGATCTCGATCGCGGCTGATCTCGGGTTGCGACGGCTCGGCATGTTTGATTTTTTTGTGCCTGCTGCCATCGCCGGCGGGATTGCCATGCTTTACCTCTGGCTGATCGCACCGCGTATGTTGCCGGGCCGCGAAACGCCGCTTGGTGATATGTCGCCGCGTATCTTTACCGGTCAATTGCACGTCGAGGAGGACAGTTTCGCGAATGGCAAGACCTTGTCCGAAATATTTGAAAAGATCGGCGGCAAGGTCAAGGTTACCAAGATCAGACGTGGCCCGACGATGGTGCTGGCGCCATTGCCGGATGCGGTGGTGCAAAGCGGGGATCGCCTCAGCGTTCAGGACACACCTCAGAAGTTGAAAGAAATCGAGGACGTTCTGGGCGTGCGCCTGTTTACTGGCGACACGCCCGTTGACGAAGAGCATCCCTTGCTGGCCGAAGATCAGCAGATTGCCGAAATTGTTGTCACGCAAGGCTCACTTCTCGAAGGACGGACACTGGCCCGCCTGCGATTTGCTGATCGTTTCCAGCTTGTGACGCTGGCACTGCATCGGGCCGGTACCAAAATCCGCGCCTACCGCGAGAACGTCGCCGATCTGCGGCTGCGCGTTGGCGATGTCTTGCTGGTGCAGGGCAGTCTCGAACAGATCGCCTCGATCAAACGTGACGGCGAGTTGCTGGTGCTGGACGCCACGGTCGCCTTGCCGCACACCAGAAAGGCAACCCTCGCTCTGGTGATTATGGCAGGGATTGTGCTGTTGGCGGCGCTTGGCATCATGCCGATTGCTGTGAGCGCCGTCTGCGGTGTGTTCCTGATGATTGTCACCCGGTGCCTGAGCTGGCGCGACGCGGCTACGGCTCTCAGCAGTCAGGTGATCCTGATTGTCGTTGCCAGTCTGGCCATGGGCACAGCACTGGTCAAAACCGGTGGGGCCGACTATCTGGCACAGGTGTTTCTGGCCCTGGTCGGCGAGGCATCGCCTGTCATCATGCTCAGCGGCTTGATGCTGGTGATGGCGGTTCTGACAAATATCGTATCCAATAATGCGGCCGCTGTGATCGGCACGCCCATCGCCATCGGTATCGCCCAGCAACTCTCGCTGCCGCCCGAGCCGTTTGTTCTCGCCGTGCTGTTCGGTGCCAATATGAGCTACGCCACACCGATGGCCTACAAAACCAACCTGCTGGTCATGAACGCAGGCGGCTATCGTTTCTCCGATTTCGTCCGGGTCGGCGTACCCCTGACCCTGATTGTCTGGCTCAGCCTGTCATGGCTGCTGCCAACGATTTACGGCATTTGAGCGGTCTTCCATTCTTCGCGCATCCACTCGACACACCCGATGGCTTGCTCGAACAGTGAGTAGCGGCATCCCTCGCCGTAATCCAGGTTGGGAATAAATTCGGTCGAGATCTGGCCGAGGGGACTGTCGTCATATGCCGCGTGGTAACGCAACAGTCGTCGCACGACTTCTTTCCACGGCTCCAGCGCTTCGGCTTGCCAGGGCGCATGCCAGGTGCCGGGTGCGGGCTCATTGAAGGGGTACTGAATGCCGCGACCCGGATTGCCGTCATCGTCATGGGCCAGGGTGTTTTGCGGGTTGTTCGGGACGGCGGCGCGGGCGTGACAGTGGCCGACCCAGTTATTGTTGATCCATTCGCTGCAGACATCGCCGTCTCTGTAGGGATCGAGCACGAGACGGCCGGCTTCGACGTCGTCCTGAATGTCAAAGACCTGCTGCTCCCTCGGGTTGTCGATCTTGAAGATGACGTGGCTATGGTCCAGCGTCATGCGGAAGGGCAGGCCGCGTGCTTCGGCCAGACGCGCGACCGGCGTGACGCGGCGAAAATCCTCGGACCACATATTCACATGCACTTCGAGACACGGGGTGACACCATTTTTGTCGCCCAGTTCAAGCGCGTGTTCGTAGAAATTGACGACGTCTTCGTTTGTGGCAAGCTCGCCATCAGCGCGATTGGCCAGTACCTGAACATTGTGCACGTTTGATCCGAGGCTGTTGGCGGTTTCCAGATTGCGGGCCAGCAGTTCTTCATCACGACCCGCGCAATAGAACCAGCCACTGCCGCGTACGGGTAAACCGTATTTCTCTGATGCGGTACGAAAGGCTTCGATCTCATGTGGATCCGGCGTCTTGTCGACGTAATCAAAAATACCGGCCTCACGCACCATGGCGAAGCGCGTGTCGATTTCGGGCATGCCGTCGGCTTCCGTATGCCGGATGCCGTTGGTCTGAATGCCGAATAACAAATCCTTGCTCATGACTGATAGCTTTCGCGTAAAACCCGTTTCAGAACCTTGCCTGTAGCATTGCGGGGTAGTTCATCAGTGAAAACGACCTGGCGCGGTAACTTGAACCGGGCAAGTTTGTCGCGGCAATAATCGATAACTTCGTCCTCGGTCAAAGTCGTGTCGGGCTTGACCACGACGACGGCACAACCGATTTCACCCCAGCGCTCATCCGGCAGGCCGATGATGGCGACATCGGCGATGTTCTCAAGCTTGAACAACACGCTTTCAACCTCCGCCGGGTAGACGTTTTCACCGCCGGAGATGTACATGTCCTTCCAGCGGTCAACGATGTAGTAGTGACCGTCCTCATCAACGCGGCAGGCATCGCCCGTGTGCAGCCAGCCGTCGGTAATTGATTCCGCGGTCGCCTCCGGTCGGTTCCAGTAACCCGGTGTGATGTTCGGTCCCTTGACCCACAATTCGCCATTTTGACCGACCGGTGCGTCGTCGCCGTTTTCATCGACGATACGCACCTGATTGTGCAAGGCGGGTTTGCCGGTTGAACCCGGCTTCTCGACCGCCATCGCTGCGTTCTGGACCAGGACAACCGGGCTGGTTTCCGTCATGCCGTAGCCCTGTTGCAGGGCGACGTCCCGGGTTTGGTATGTCTCCAGCAGGGGCACGGGCGTCGGCGCGCCGCCGATGCCAGCACAGTCGAGGCGCGAGATATCCGTCGTGGCGAATTCCGGGTGCTGGCTCATAAAGAGATAGTTCGCCGGCACGCCGAAGAAGTGGGTGAGGCCAATGCTCTCGTCACCGATCAGACGCAAACACTCGCCGGGATCAAACGCCCGGGCAATCAGCGATGTGCCCCCGGCGTGCAGGATCACCGAGGTGTAACAGTTCAAACCGCCTGTGTGGAAAAGTGGCAGGATCGTCAGACCAACGGATGAGGGTGTAACCAGGGCCGGGATGCCGAGATTGACGGCATTGTAGAACGCCATGCCGTAGGTGTTCATGGCCCCTTTCGGCAAGCCTGTGGTGCCGGAGGTATACATAATCGTCCAGACATCATCGAGCATGAGGTCGGCAAGATCAGGTGTGTCCGACGCCGCCGAGATCGCCGCCTCATAGGCCGTCTCTCCCCCGCCACCGGTCGTCTCGATAAACCCTTCAACGGATGTGCTTTCGCGTAAAGCAGCAATCTCGTCGGCGAACTGCTTGTCGTACAGCATGATCCGTGGATCGGCGTCTTCAATAATGAATTGAAGTTCGGCGACGGTCAGGCGCCAGTTCAGCGGCAGGAAGATAGCGCCGATTTTGGCGCAAGCGCTTTGCATCTCCAGAATATCGGTGGAGTTCATGGCCAGAACGCCGATCCGGTCGCCTTTGGTGATGCCGCAGTTATGCTGGAAATGCCAGGCCAGTCGATTGCTGCGTTCATTGGCTTCGACAAAAGAAAACCGTCGATCCGAATGCAAATCGACCCAGGCGATATTCTCAGGCGTGCGGTCGGCGTGGTGGGCCAGCCAGTCGTAGTGGCGAACAGTCATTAATGTCTCCCCCCGAACTCCGTCGATTACAGTGCCAAAAGCTTGCGCGCATTTTCCTTCAGGATCAACGGGCGCACCTCGTCCTTGATCTTGATTTCTGCAAAGTCTGCGAGCCAGCGATCCGGCGTGATGGCCGGCCAGTCCGAGCCGAACAGGACTTTGTGTTTGAGTAGCGAATTGGCATATCGCACCAGGTTTTCCGGGAAATATTTGGGCGACCAGCCCGACAGATCGATATAGACGTTCGGCTTGTGAGTCGCTACCGACAGGGCCTCGTCCTGCCACGGAAACGACGGGTGGGCCATGACGATCGGCATGTCGGGAAAGTCCGCCGCCACGTCGTCGAGATAAAGCGGGTTGGAATATTTCAAACGCATACCCATGCCGCCGGGCATGCCGGAGCCGACCCCGGTCTGGCCTGTATGAAACAGCGTCATCGCGCCTTCGTCGGCGATGGCTTCGTACAACACGTAGGCGCTGCGGTCGTTGGGGTAATAGCCCTGCATGGTCGGATGAAACTTGAAACCGCGTACGCCGAAATCGCGTACCAGACGGCGGGCCTCGCGTGCGCCCATTTTGCCCTTGGCCGGATCTATTGAAGCGAAGGGGATCATAATGTCGCTGTTTTCCGCAGCGATCTTTGCTACTTCCTCGTTGGCATAGCGCCGGAAACCCGTCTCGCGTTCGGCATCGACCGGGAAAATCACGCAACCGATATTGCGTTCGCGAAAATAATCAGCCGTCTCTTCCATGGCCGGCGGATAACTGCGCCCCGATTTGAAGTACTCGCCCATGCCCGCGTGAAATTCGTTGTAGCCGTCGTCACGCGACTGACAACACGGCTCCTCCGCATGTGTATGAAAATCAAAGGCGACGAGATCATCAATGTTCATCTTACAGTCCTGCCAATACCAACATTTTCACCAAACCGGGCGATCCCGGATGATACGGCAATTTTGTAAAGTCTGTAACTAATGGCGCATTGATTTGGTGCCTTGATTTGGGAATTTCATTTGACAGCCCTATGGCGCAGAAAGTATTAATAATCGTACTACGTTCGCATATTCGAATTCACAGATAAAAGTAGCAGGGAACGACAAACATGAAAAACCCGATGAACCTCGAAGGTCACAACATCATTGTCACAGGTGCCGGGCAGGGCATTGGCGAGGCCGTTTCACGGCTGATCGTTGACCTCGGCGGCAAGGCAATTCTGGTAGATGTGCAGGGCGACAAGGTCAATGCGATCGCCGAGGAACTGGGTGAGGCCAACGCAGAAGTGCATGTCGGCTCCGTTGCCGATCCGGGTTTTGTCCAGGATATGGTGGCCCAAAGCGTCGCCAAAAACGATGCTATCCACGGTCTGGTCAACAATGCCGGGATCGTCCGTGCAGCCATGATCACCAAGATGCCGGTGGACACCTGGCAGCAGGTTATCGATGTCAATTTGTCGGGTGTGTTCTACTGCCTGCAGGCCGTCGGTCGTCACATGTACGAACGCGCCGGGGATGGCGATACCAGCCCGTCCTCCATCGTCAATATTTCGTCAGACGCCGGGCGTCGCGGCACGATCGGCCAGATCAACTACGGTGCGGCAAAATCGGGCGTCATGGGGATCACCATGAGTTCAGCTCGTGAATGGTCGCCCAAAGGCATCCGGGTCAATTCGATCTGTTTCGGCGTGGTCGAAACCGAAATGACCGAAACCATCCGCTCCGAAAAATTCCGCGACAAGGTTATGGCTCAGGTGCCATTGGGTCGCTTCTCAGAACCGGATGAAGTCTCGCAACCCGTCTGCTTCCTGCTCTCCGAGGCCGCAAGCTACATCACGGGGCAACACCTCTCGGTGAACGGCGGCTATACAATCGGCGTCTAGAGCATTTATTGATGCCCGACAGTTCGGAAAATCTGAAAACCCCGTCGCCCGCCTCGCGCGGCGGGCCGCAATCTGTCGGTCGCATTATTTCGATCCTCGATGTTCTCGCGGGCACAAACGACGGCGCGACGTTGAGCGAACTGGCCGAAACAACCGCGGCACCAAAAACCAGTCTGGTCGGATTGCTGGCGGGCCTGGTGGCTGAGGGCTGTCTTGTACGGGACACGACGTCGCGTTATGCGCTGGGGCCCAGGTTCCTCTCCCTCGCCATGCGATCCCTGGCCGGGCGCGAACTGACGACACTGGCCCGGCCCATTTTGGTTGATCTGGTCGCGGGGACCGGGGAGACGGCGGTGCTTGGCGCACTGGCACCCGATGGCGATTTCGCGACATATCTCGACAAGGTCGAAAGCACAAACTCCATCCGTTATGCCGTCAATGTTGGCGAGCGCCGGGAACTCTATTGCACGGCAGCGGGCAAGACCTTGCTGGCGTGGTTTGATCCGGCACGCATGACGGCCTATCTGGAAAGCTCGTCGCGTGAAAAATTCACCGAGACGACGATCACCGGCAAGGTCAAACTGCTCAGCGAACTGGAGCGTATTCGCCACGACGGCATCACCCGTAGCTATGACGAGCGCGTCATGGGGGCCAGCGGGATTGCAGCGCCAGTCTTTTCGCATGACGGCAAGGTTATCGCCGTCCTGCTGATTGCCGGCCCGTCTGACCGCATGCATGCGAACGCACAGAATAATGAACAACTTCTCAAGCAGGCAGCGGCCGATTGCACGCGTCTGGTTGGCGGGGCACCAAAAGGCCAAGGGTCAGGGAGTACGACAGCATGAGTATCGATTTCACGCCAGAACAACAATTGATCAAGGACAGTGTCGCCAAATTGTGCGAGCGCTTCGATGATCAGTACTGGCTGGCCCGCGACAGCGACGGCAAATTTCCCGAAGAATTTTGCCGAGCGATTACCGACGAAGGCTTTATGGGCATTGCCATGCCGGAGGAATACGGCGGCAGTGGTCTCGGCATTACCGAAGCCGCCATCATGGCCCAGACCATCACAGAATCCGGTGCCGGCAACGCGGGTTTCGCCGCCCTGATCATTGGCATCTTCGGCCTTAATCCTGTCGTGGTATTCGGCACGGACGAGCAGAAACAAAAATGGTTGCCGCCGATCATCAAGCGCGAAGACGTCGCCTGTTTTGCCGTCACCGAAGCGAATACCGGTCTTGATACGACGCGCCTGAAAACCAAAGCGGTGCTCGATGGCGACAATTACATTGTTCATGGCGAAAAAGTCTGGACCTCGACAGCGCAGCGGGCCAACAAGGTTTTGTTAATCGCCCGCACGAAGGATGAGTCCGAAACCGAAAAACCGATTGATGGTCTGTCATTGTTCTACACCGATCTGGACCGGGACTATGTCGAGATCCGCGAGATCGACAAGATGGGCCGCAAGTGCGTTGATTCCAACACGATGATTATCGATGGACTGCCGATCCCGAAGGAAAACCTGATCGGCGAAGAGGGCAAGGGGTTTCGCTACCTCTTGCATGGTCTGAATGCCGAACGCATCCTGATCACGGCCTCGATGGTTGGCCTCGGTCGCTGTGCACTTGATCGCGCCGCCAAATACGCCAGGGAACGTGTTGTCTTTGGCCGGCCGATTGGTATGAACCAGGCTATTCAGCACCCGCTCGCGGAATCGTGGGCCGAGCTGGAAGCAGCCAATCTGATGGCTTTCCGCGCGGCGTCACTCTACGATTCGGGACAGGAATGTGGCCGCGAAGCCAACGCCGGAAAGTATCTCGCCGGCGAAGCCACCTTCAAGGCCTGTACCAATGCTGTGATGACGCATGGCGGCATGGGCTATGCCAAGGAATATCATGTCGAGCGATATTTGCGTGAAAGTCTGATCCATCGCATCGCGCCGATCAGTCCGCAACTGATCCTGAGCTATCTCGCCGAGCGCGTGCTCGATTTGCCGAAGTCGTACTGAATAATTCTACTGAAACCGGGATGAACTGAATATGAGCCGAAATAGTAAAGCGTATATCGCGGGTGTCTTTGAGCACCCGACCCGAAAGGCCGTGGATAAAACCATCGCCCAGTTGCATACCGAAGTGGCCATTGGTGCGCTGAAGGATGCCGGGCTGACAAAAGACGACGTCGACGGTTATTTTTGTGACGGCGTCGCGCCCGGACTGGGCGGATTGTCGATGGCCGAATACATGGGCCTCAATTTGAAGTACACCGATTCGACTGAAACCGGCGGATCGTCCTACGTCGTACACGTCGGTCATGCCATGAACGCTATTGCAGCGGGCAAGTGTTCCGTTGCCCTGATCACACTGGCCGGTCGTCCACGGGCCGAAGGTGTCAAATCGCTGGGTGCGCGAAACTATGGCGAGGATTTGCCAGAGCTTGGGTTCGAGGCGCCCTATGCCCCGGTTGTCGCCAATATGTATGCGATGGCCGCCCAGCGCCACATGTACGAATTCGGCACGACCAGCGAACAATTGGCCTGGATCAAGGTTGCGGCCTCGCATCATGCGCAACACAACGAACATGCCATGCTGCGCGATGTTGTCACGGTGGAAGATGTCGTCAATTCGCCAATGGTCGCCGATCCCCTGCACCGGCTTGATTGCTGTGTTGTCAGTGATGGCGGCGGTGCCCTGATCGTCGTCAGTCCGGAGATCGCCAAATCGCTCGGGGATCGCTGCGTCAAGGTGCTGGGGCAGGGCGAGGCCATCAAGCATCTCAACAGCGGCCGCTTTGACCTCACGCATACCGGCGCTGTGACGTCCGGTCCCATTGCCTTTGCCGAGGCCGGCGTCACGCCTGGTGACATCGATTACGCCTCGATTTATGACAGCTTCACCATCACGGTTTTGGAAACGCTTGAAGATCTCGGTTTTTGTGCCAAGGGTGAAGGCGGCAAGTTTGTCTCTGACGGCAATCTGATTTCCGGCAGCGGCAAGTTGCCGTTCAACACAGATGGTGGTGGACTTTGCAACAACCATCCGGGCAATCGCGGCAGTATGACCAAGGTGATCGAAGCCGTACGCCAGTTACGCGGCGAGGCACATCCGGCGGTTCAGGTGCCGGACTGCACGCTGGCCCTGGCGCACGGTACCGGCGGCCAGATCTCGACCCGCATGGGCAGCGCCACTGTTATTTTGGGAAGGAACGACGCATGAGCCAGCCAGAACGCATCTACGCGGAACCCATGATCAATATGGAGACCGAAACCTATTGGCAAGGCACTAAAGACGGCAAGCTGATGCTGAAAAAGTGCAACGCCTGTGGTGAGACGCATTTCTATCCGCGTGCCATCTGCCCGCATTGTTTCAGTGACGACACCGACTGGTATGAAGCCAGCGGCAAGGGCACGATCTATACATATTCCGTCATGCGCCGCGCCGAAATTCCCTTTGTCATTGCCTATGTCACGCTGGATGAAGGCGTGACGATGATGACAAATATCGTCGAGTGTGACTTTGACAGTGTCGAGGTCGGCCAGGCCGTCGAGGTAATCTATCGTGCGACCGAGGGTGATCAGGCCCTGCCGGTATTCCGTCCCGCCAGCTAAAGACGATTAGGAAATCACCATGACCAAACCCCTTGATGGCGTCAAAATCGTCGATCTTTCGAACATGTTGATGGCGCCCTATGCCACGCAAATTCTGGGTGATCTGGGGGCTGACGTGATCAAGGTGGAGGCACCCGAAGGCGACGCAGTCCGCGGGATCGGCCCGCGCCGCAATCCCGGCATGGGCGCGATCTTCCTTAACATCAACCGCAGCAAGCGCAGCATTGTGCTTGATCTCAAGAAGCCGGCGGGCCACGAGGCCGTGCTTAAGCTGATCAGCGATGCCGACGTTGTGGTGTTCAACAAGCGGCCGCAGGTTATGGAGCGTCTCGGGCTTTCGTATGACACCGTTGTGAAGGTCAATCCACGTGTGATTTATGCCGGGATTTATGGCTACGGCGAGAACGGCCCCTATGCCGGCAAACCGGCATTTGATGATTTGATCCAGGGCGCCGTGGCGATCCCGTCGCTGCATCAAAGCGCCACCGGGCAGGAACCCGCTTATACGCCGACGGCCATCGTTGATCGCGGCGTGGCGCTGTGGGCGGTTGGCCAGATTAATGCAGGCCTTGTCTATCAGGCGCGCACCGGCAAAGGTCAGCAAATCGACACAACGATGTTTGAAATGATGGCGGGTTTTGTGCTGGGTGATCATCTGGCCGGCCATACCTTCGATCCGCCGGTGGGTCCGCCGGGGTATACCCGGATGATCAATCCGGACCGGCGACCCTATCCGACAAAAGACAGTCACGTCTGTGTGCTGATCTATACGGATCGTCAGTGGCGCTCCTTCTTCGAAGCCATGGGCCGGGCGGAGGATTTTGACAAGGATCCGCGTTTTGCCGACATGCCGACGCGCAACGAACACATTGCCGAGATCTATGCCGAACTTGCTGAATTGTTGACCAGCCGGACCACAGCCGAATGGCTTGAGTTGTTTGACGCGGCGGATATTCCGGCGATGCCCTTGCATACGCCGGAAACCCTGATCGCTGATCCGCATCTCGAGGCCACCGGGTTCTTTACATATTACGACCACCCCAGCGAGGGCCGATTGCGTGAAATGGCCGTGCCGACCACGTGGTCCGAAACTCAACCGGCGCACTCCCGTCATGTGCCGCGATTGGGCGAACACAGTGTTGAGGTCTTGCGTGAACTTGGGTATGACGATGCACGTATTGCCGAACTCGTTGAAGAAGGCGTGACCGCTTCTCCCGCCGCGTAATAATACATCCGCGAGAAGACGAAAGGACGACCATGACGATTATCCGCTCCTGGCTATTTGTGCCCGGCGACAGTGAACGCAAGCTTGAAAAAAGCCGCGACAATCCTGCTGATGCCCTGATCCTCGATCTTGAGGACTCAGTTGCCGATGATCGTCAGGACATCGCCCGCGAGATGACCTGCGCGTATCTCAAATCGCGCACCGACCGCGCTCGCCAGCAGCTCTGGGTGCGGATCAATCCGCTCGATACCGAATTATCGCTGCCCGATCTCGCCGCCGTGATGCCGGGCGCGCCGAACGGCATCTGCCTGCCCAAGGTCTATTCGGCTGAAGATGTGAACACGCTGGCCAACTATCTCGACGCCCTCGAGGCGCGTGAGGGTCTGGTCCAGGGATCGACTAAAATTCTTTGCGTGGCAACGGAGACGGCGGCATCACTGTTGACCTTCCACACCTACCTCGAAGGTGTATCGGATCGTCTCGTGGCCATGACCTGGGGCGGGGAAGATCTGGCGGCGGCGCTCGGTGCCAGCGATAATCGCAATCCCAACACCGGCGAATACGATGATCCGTTCCTGTTCGCCAAGACAATGTGCCTCTCAACTTCGCGGGCCATCGATGCCCAGCCGGTTGGCGTGGTTTATGTCGATTACAAGGACCTCGACGGGTTGGAAGCCGACTGCCTGCGCGATCAGCGTTCGGGCTTCATCGGCAAGATCGCCATTCATCCGGCGCAGTCCGAAGTCATCAATCGCGCCTTTACGCCGTCTGCTGAAGACATCGCCCATGCGCAGCGCGTGATCGACGTCTTTGAGCAAAACCCTGGTCTCGGTACCGTCGGTCTCGACGGCAAGATGCTCGACATGCCGCACCTGAAACAGGCGCGTAACCTGATGGACCTTGTGGAGCAGATCGGGGCTCTGGACTGATGGCCGGGGCGCTGGACGGTATTCGCATTGTCGATCTAACCACGGTCATTCTCGGACCGTGGGCGACGCAGATGCTGGGTGACATGGGTGCCGATGTCATCAAGATCGAGACGCACGGAGGCGATACCACACGCAACACCGGCCCCCGCGTCAACGAGGGCATGGGCTCCTTGTTCATGGCCGCCAATCGCAACAAGCGAAGTATCGTGTTGGATCTGACGCAGCAATCCGGTCGCGACGCGTTGTTCAAAATCGTTGGCACGGCTGATGTTTTCCTGCACAACATGCGCCCGAAAGTCTCCGAAAAACTCGGTATGGGGTATGAGAACTTTGCCGAGGCCTTTCCCGACCTGATCTACTGCGCGACATTCGGATTTCGCAGCGACGGCCCGATGGCCAATAACCCGGCCTATGACGACATTATCCAGGCCGCGTGTGGCATCGCCGACCTGCAAACTGTGACATCGGACCAGCCGCGCTATGTGCCGACGGTGCTGGCCGACAAGACGACATCTTTCAACGTCGTCTCGGGGATCCTGGCCGGGCTGCTGAACCGGGAGCGCAGCGGCGGCGGACAGGCCATTGAAGTGCCGATGTTCGAAAGCCTGGTCGATTTTGTCATGGTCGAACATATGTTCGGGGCCAATTTTGAGCCGCCCATCGACAAAATGGGCTATTCGCGCATCTTGAATACCCAGCGCAAACCCTACGCCACCAAAGACGGTTATCTGGCCGTACTGCCCTATACCGACGACAACTGGAAGTCGCTGTTCAGGATCGCCGGACGGGATGATCTGATCGATGATCCACGCTTCGTTGATCTGGCAACCCGGACAAAAAATTCGGAAGCGATTTACGGCATTCTGGCTGAGATTGTTGCCACCAAGACCTCGGCGGAGTGGCAGGTCGAACTCAGTGCAGCCAACGTGCCGGTGCAGACAGTCAACTCGATTGAGAGTCTTCTGGAAGATGAGCAATTGCTTGCCACCGGGTTCTGGCGGGTCGAGGATCATCCGACGGAGGGCAAGGTGCGTATGACCGATCCGCCCGTGAGCTTTTCAAAAACACCGTCGACGGTGCGGCGGATGCAACCCAATCTTGGCGAACACAGTGCACAAATTCTCGCCGAGGCCGGTTATTCAGCCAGCGAGATCGAAGAATTGATGTCTGCCAACGTCAGCCGACAATATTCCTGAGGGGACCCCGGTATGCCTGATTTCGAGAATATCATTTTTGAACTTGAGGATGGTGTCGCGACCTTGACCCTCAATCGACCGCAGACGCTCAACGCCCTGACGTTTGAACTGATGGCGGAGGTTCGTCAGGCGATGGCCGAGGTCGAAAGCAATGCCGACATTCGTGCGCTGATATTGACGGGTGCGGGGCGTGGATTTTGTTCCGGACAGGATTTGCGCAACCGACCGGCAGTAGGTGTTGATATCGTCACAGCCTATATGGAGAATTATTTCACAGCGATTGAGGAAATACGCACTTGCCGGGTGCCGGTGATCGTTGCTGTAAACGGTACAGCGGCGGGAGGTGGATTTTCACTGGCGCTCTGTGGTGACATCATCATGGCGGCACGGTCGGCGAAGTTTATCCAGGTCTTTAGCCGCATCGGTCTCGTACCTGATCTCGGATCGTCGTATCTGCTGCCCCGCGCCATTGGCCGCACCCGGGCGCTGAAAGTCATGATGACGAACGAACCGGTGATGGCCGAAAAAGCTCTTGAATGGGGCATGATCACTGATTGTTTTGACGACGAGGACCTGATGCCTGCGGCGCGTGAACTGGCGGCGAAGCTTGCGAAAGGTCCGACACAGACCCTGATGATGACCCGCAGCATTGTCGATGAAGCCGGTGACAATTCCTTCGAGGCGCAGTTTCGGCGCGAGCTCGAAGTGAACGGCGTGATGCGCGACAGCCACGACGGCAAGGAAGGCGTCGCGGCCTTTGTCGAAAAGCGCACAGCCGAATTTAAAGGTTACTAGGCGCCGGGACGGTTTTTGGCGTTGGTGCCGAGCTTGTCGGCCAGGTTCGATTTGGCCTTCTTCAGCAATTCGATGAACTGAACGATTTCGGCTTCACTCATGCCATCGAACGTCAGGTCGTTGACCTCGTCGATGCCTCCGAACATGGTCTTGCGGATCGAGCCGACCTTGTCCGTCAGCCAGATCCTTTTGGCACGGCGGTCCTTTTCATCGACGTTGCGTGACACCCAGCCATTGGCTTCCAGACGATCAACCAGACCGCTGATGGTTACGGTACCGATATCCATACGCTCGGAAAGTTCGGTCTGTGTCAGGCCATCATCTTTGTAGAGATGATTGAGCACAAAGGCCTGGACGTGCGTGAGGCCGTCAGGCTGCAACATTTGATCAAACAGAATGCCGCGAAATCGCGCGACATCGTTAAACAGCAGCCCCAGTTTCCGGTCCTTGATTTTCACGCTCTTTCTTTCGCCAGACATGGTACCCGCCGATTATGATTAATCACCGAATAATGAGCAAGCGAATGAAGTGTCAGCCTGCCTGCCATGATGGTTTGCGTTTTTCGGCGAAGGCGGCCTGGCCTTCCCGGCCCTCGTCGGCCCGGTTCAACTCCGCGAAAGTTTCTGCCGAGAAGCGCACCATGTCCTCGGACGAAACAGTACCGACACGCAGCATGATTTCCTTGGTTGCCGCGTTGGCCAGCGGCGCGCATTTGAGAATTTGTGCGACTACGTCATCGACCGTTTCGTCGGCGTCGGCGTCTTCACAAAGATACTGTGCAACGCCGTATTCATAAGCCTTTTCGCCACTAAATCGCTCTGCTGTCAGCGCCAGTTGCCGGGCCCGCGTCAGGCCAATGCGTTTGACGACGTAGGGAGCGATTTGTGCCGGGGCGACGCCCAGTGTTGTTTCCGGCATGCCCATGCGGGCGCTTTTGCTGACGATGGTGATATCGGTGAGGCAGGCGTAGCCCATGCCGCCGCCAAACGCCGAGCCTTCAACCATGGAGATTGTGGTTTGCGGCAAGTGTTCGAATTTGAGGAACGACATGCCGGCATTCCGGTTTCGCGTCATAATCGGGTCGCCGCCGTCAGTTACGTCAACGTCGCTCATATCGCGGCGTTCCTTGATGTCGCCACCGGCGCAAAAATGACCGCCGGCCCCGCGCAGTACGACGACCCGGATGTCCTTGTTGTCAGCCAGCCAGTCGACCACGGCTGCAATCTCACCGGTCATCTGGTTGTTGATGGCGTTACGGCTCTGCGGTCGATTGAAGGTGAAATTCAGGCGTCCGCCGTCTCGCTCCAGCAGAAGCATTTCACATTTCGGCATATCCGACATTCAGGTTTCTCCCTCGGGTAGTTGCGTCAGGTACAGTTTGAACATTTCCTTGAACTGCCTGATCTGGAGTTTAATGGTCGTGTCTTTTTTCGATAACATGCGGGTCACTGACAGGCCGCGTAACGTCGTCAGCAGGGTTGAGCGCCAGGCCAGAATATCTTCGCGACTGCGCGGGCAATCGGCAAATATCTCAAGCCACATTGAGGCGCGTTCGCGTTCCAGCTCAACCAATGTGTCCTTGATATCACCGCCGAGTTCCGGATCGAGCCGATTGCCGACTGCCATTTCGATAAAGGCTGTGTAGGTATCGCTGCCGAAGCCTTGCCAGTATTGGTCGACAATTTCATCAATGCGCCGGGGCAGGGGCATTTGTTTGAGCGCTTCGACATCGAGATGACTGCCGAGACGCCGGGAAATCTCATTAATGGTCGCCTTCAGCAGATCGGTCGGCGTGGCAAAGTGATACTGGATGGCACCACGCGTTACACCGGCAGTCCTGGCAACTTCTTCTGTCGTCATTTTGGCCGCACCTTTTTGATGCAGCATCAAGATGGTTGCGTCAATCAGCCTGGCCTGAGTTTCGGACCGGCGTTCTTCCTGTGTCCGCCTGGGTGGCTTCAGCATGGCAGCGGCCTTGTTACTGCAGAACAACCAATGCCCCAAAAGGCAGGCATTAAAGTATTGTTACATACATTCATGAATGTTAGTTTATGTCGTTGAAGACATTACTGTAAAGCCCGATTTTCACGACAACTCAACTAACAACGACGAACTGGATCGACAAATGATTATCACCCCGGAACACAAGGAACTGGCCAACAGCCTGAAGAAGTTTATCGAGGCGGAAGTCAATCCTCACATCGATGCGTGGGAAGAGGCGGAAATTTTTCCGGCCCATGAGTTGTTCAAAAAGATGGGTGATCTCGGTTTCCTCGGTATTGGCAAGCCCGCCGAATTCGGTGGTGCCGGTCTCGATTTTTCCTATGACATGATGGCGGCCGATACGTTCGGCTACATCAAGGCTATGGGTGTGGCGACCGCGCTGGGCGTGCAGACGAATATGGCGACCCCGGCACTCAGCCTGCATGGTTCCGATGAATTGCGTCAGGCGTATCTGGCCCCGGCGATTGCCGGCGACATGGTCGGCTGCATCGGTGTCACCGAATCCGGTGCCGGATCGGATGTCGCAAATCTCAAGACCACGGCGCGCAAGGACGGTGATGATTACGTCATCAACGGATCGAAGATGTTCATCACCAACGGTCTTCAGGCCGACTGGATGTGCTGCCTCTGCAATACAGGCGAGGGCCAGGTTCACAAGAACAAGTCCCTGATCATCATCCCGATGGACAGCCCCGGCATCACAAAACACAAAATCCGCAAGATCGGCCTGATGTCGTCGGACACGGCGCAGATATTTTTTGATGACGTTCGGGTGCCGCAGCGCAATCGCATCGGCGAGGAGGGACGCGGCTTCATCTACCAGATGCAGCAGTTCCAGGAGGAACGCCTTTTTGCCGCCGCCCGGGCACCGCGCATGATGGAAGAAGCGATCAACGAAACGATCGAATATACCCGCGAGCGATCCGCCTTTGGCAAATCCATTCTCGACAACCAGGTTGTTCACTTCCGTCTGGCGGAGTTGCAAACCGAAGTCGAAGCCTTGCGCGCCCTGACGTGGCACGCCATCGAACAATACGTTGCCGGCGAAGACGTAACCAAACTGGCCTCCATGGCGAAACTGAAAGCGGGCCGCTTGCAGCGCGACGTAACGGACAGTTGCCTGCAGTACTGGGGCGGTCACGGCTATGTCTGGGAGGCCCCGATTTCGCGGCGTTTCCGTGACATGCGCATCACTTCCATTGGTGGCGGTGCCGATGAAGTCATGCTGCAGGTCATTACCAAACTGATGAACATTTCGCCGATCTGACGGCGAAGAGCCATACGGAACCGCAGGGTTTTTGATCGTCAGTCGTTAACACGCCGCCACAATATTTCGTGCTCATATCGGTTACCCGACTTGCTAAATTCGGGCGCGGTTTTAAGCAACAGTTCACCGTCCTGCCATGTCATGTTGCGGACCAGCGGCCTGCCGATCCAGTGCGGCAGCGTGGCGAAGGTCACATCATGTACGACCTGATCACCCTCGAGCCGGAAAGTGCCGCCATAGGCCAGGCAGGTATTGGCATTGGCATCGGTGGTCGAGGGATTGGTTTGATAGTCCGCCCGCATCAGAAAGGCTTCCATGTAGCCTTCTGCAGAGTAAATGATCTGGCCAAGCGCGTCCTCGCCCATGGGATACCCGTCGGGTTGTTCATTCTTCAACGAAGTCCAGCGCAACATTTTCCACGTGCCGATAACCATTTCGCGATCCGTCATGAATTGTTCTCCGAAGTGTGGCGGGTGCCGGCGGCCGGCGGTGTCATGGGTGGCCCGGCGAAACACTGGGCGACGGACATCCAGCGCGTGGCCGTGTCGCCCGTAACGCTCAGGCCCGTATCGGCGATATTGCGCGATTGCGTCACGACCTGGCAAAATTCCTCGGCCAGGCCCTCGACAAAGTTACTGGTCGACGGTTCATTCCACTCCCAAACCTCACCTGATGGTGCGGTGAGGCGAATGTAAGGCACGTCTTCCGGCACCGCTTCCTTGCGATTAATGAAAGTCCAGCCGAAGGTATTGATGCCCATGATGACGATGTTCTTGATCCGGTCGTGATTGACACGAACAACGCCCAGATGATCGTACATCGCCTGGGCATGGCTCCAGGTTTCCATCAGCCGTGCCGAGATGCTGGATCGCACGCTCATGTCAGGGCCTGCCCATTTGACCCGGTGTTTCGGGTCTGCATCGGCAAACCGCTCGCTCATATCGGGGTAATAATCGTGCCACAGCGTCAGCAGGGCTCGCCCCTTCACGTGCTCGAGAATCTCATCGGTGGCCTCGACCAGTGTCGCACCGGCCTCGCGCAAGTCGTTCAGACGGGCATATTCGGTGACAAATCGATCCTCATCCGCCATCGAGAGATCAGCCATCCAGTTGAAGTAATGCAGGTGTGCCAGGATGTCGTTGAAAGTCCAGTCCTTGAAGCCTGTCGGTTGATCAAATTCGGCATCAGATAATGGCGACAGCAATTCAAGGATCGCATCGTTTTCGTCGCGGAAGTCATAGGCTTGTTGCATCTTCATTATATTTTCCTGCTATTCGTCTGCATCGATTTCAATCAGCAAATCATCTGCCGCCACCTGCGATGATGCCGTGGCATAGACGTCGAGCACGCTGCCTTCGACATCGGCGATGATATCATGCTGCATCTTCATGGCTTCGAGAACGGCAAGTCGCATACCTTTTGAGACCTTGTCGCCCTTGGTCACGAATACTTCCAGCAATGTACCGTGCATCGGCGCGACAACGCGACCGCTGCCTGCCGCGTCCTCGGCAGATGCCGCCACGGCAATGCGATTGTGGAAATGTGAAGTCTGGCCCTCTATCGACAAGTCGATCTGGCCGACTGTTGACGAGGCAAAGTGAACGGCCTTTCTTCGGCCCTCGACATCAAGTTGCGCCGTGTGCTCAGCGAGCTTGAGAACCTTGATTGTCCGGGTTTGCTCGCCACTCTGGACGACGTAGTTGTTTCCACCCTCGGGGCAGACTATCAAATCGATTTCCTGATCGTCCCATGCGTAGACGTAGCGTGTGACCAGATTGCCGCCGCTCGACCAATCCATCAGAGCGGGGGAAACGTTGACACATTTTTCGAGGGCACGTTGACGTTCGGTCTGGAATTGCAGGACTGCCGCTATCGCAGCCTGATCAAAGCCAGGCTGTGTCGCGGCAAGATCGGCGGCGTCAAACTCATCGGCGATAAAGCCTGTTGTCGCCTCACCGTCGGCGAAGGTTTTTTTGCCGAGGATATCGATCAAAAAGCCGCGGTTGGTCGTCAGGCCGAACAGCACCGTTGCTTTCAGCGCTTCAATAAGCCGATGGCGGGCGATTTCGCGTGTTTCGCCCCAGGCGACAGCCTTGGCAATCATCGGATCATAAAATGGCGAAATCTCCTGGCCGGAGGCAACACCACTGTCAAAGCGTACGCCATCGCCTGTCGCCGATTGCCAGACATCGATCCGACCGGCACAGGGCAGGAAATCCTGCGTTGTATCCTCGGCATAGAGCCGGACTTCGATGGCATGACCGTCGAGCTTGACGTCTTCCTGGACGAGCCCCAACGGCAGACCTTCAGCCACCTGAATTTGCAGCGCCACTAGATCAAGTCCGGTGATCATCTCTGTTACCGGATGTTCGACCTGCAGCCGGGTGTTCATTTCGAGGAAATAAAATTTCCCCTGATCGTCGAGCAGGAATTCCACCGTGCCGGCCCCGCGATAACCAATACTGCGCGCGGCCTCGACGGCGGCGGCACCCATTTCAGCGCGCAATGCTGGCGTCATGACCGGGCAGGGTGCTTCCTCGACAACTTTCTGATGGCGGCGCTGGACCGAACAATCACGTTCCCCGAGATGAATGACCGTGCCGTGGACGTCCGCAAAGACCTGCACTTCGACATGCCGGGGTCGGATGATGGCTTTCTCGAGGATCAGTTCGTCCGAAGCAAAGGCGTTGAGCGCTTCGGAGCGCGCCGAATTCAAGGCGCCTGTCAGTTCTGCTGCAGCGTGAACCAGCCGCATACCACGTCCGCCACCACCGGCAGCCGCCTTGACCATGATCGGGAATCCGATGTCGGTTGCCGCCGCGATCAATACGTCATCGGACTGGTCGGCATCTTCATAACCCGGTACGCAGGGCACCGATGCTTCGATCATACGACGTTTGGCGGCGGCCTTGTTACCCATCAGGTCAATGGAGTCGGCGCTCGGGCCGATGAAAACCAACCCGGCGGCTTCACAGGCCCGGGCGAAGTCTGCATTCTCGGACAGGAAGCCGTAGCCCGGATGGATGGCTTCGGCACCCGATGCCTTGGCCGCGTCCAGCACACGTTCCATATCGAGGTACGATTGCCCGACCGGCGGCGGGCCGATCTGGACGGCGTCGTCGGCTATCTCGACGTGTGGCGCACCGGCATCGGCCTCGGAATAAACCGCGATAGTTTTGTAACCCAGCGACTTTGCCGTACGCAAAACGCGAACGGCAATTTCACCACGGTTGGCGACGAGGATACTGTTGAATGATCGCATGTATCTGTCCTCCCGCCCTACATCCGCGCCACGCCGAAGCTGTTGGGCTGCAAGGTTCGATTGCGCGCCTCCCAACAAGTCTCCAGCGCAAAGCCGATAACCTTGCGCGTGTCGCGCGGGTCGATAACACCCTGATCGAGCATGCGGCCCGAGGTATAAAACGCATCGGCCTGACTGTCGAAGTGATCGATCAGGCGTTGTTTTTGTTGGGCCAGAGCTTCTTCATCAATCGCCTCGCCCTTCCGCTCAGCCGACCCGCGGGCGACCTGATCCATGGTCGTTGCGGCCTGCTCACCGCCCATGACGCCGGTGACGGCATTGGGCCACGCGAACAGGAATTCCGGGTCATAGGCAAAGCCACCCATGCCGTAATTGCCGGCCCCGAAGCTCGCGCCAATGTAGAAAGTTATTTTGGGCACGTGCACGTTGGTGATCGCCTGGATCATTTTGGAACCATGCTTGATCATGCCGCCCTGTTCGTAGTCCTTGCCGACCATGTAACCCGTGATGTTATTCAACATGATCAGCGGCATGTCGGCCTGATCACATAGCTGGAAGAACTGCGCGCCCTTGGTGGCGGCGTTGTTGTCGATCGGGCCGTTGTTGCCGACAATGCCGACGGCCTGGCCGAAGATGCTGGCCTGCAGGCAAACAATGCTGGAACCGTAGCGCGGTTTGAAATCCTCAAAGTCCGAGCCATCAACCAGACGTGCCGCGACCTCGCGCACGTCATAAGGTTTTCGGTAATCGACCGGCACCACACCGGCTATTTCATCCGGGTCGAACAGAGGTTCGGCAAACGATTTGGGCTCGGATCTGGCGCAACGGTCATTCCAGCCGAGCCGACCTATAATATCGCGGGCGATCAACAGACCATGTGCGTCGTCTTCGGCGAGGTATTCGACGGTGCCGGTCGTCGTCGCATGCATCTCGGATCCTGCCAGCTCTTCCTCGTCAGAGACTTCACCGGTCGCTGCCTTGACCAGCGCCGCGCCTCCCAGGGAAGCGCGGCCGAGCCCCTTGATGCCGATGACATAATCGCTCATGCCCGGGAAATATGCGCCGCCGGCGGTTGACGGTCCATGTAGCACAACAAAAGTCGGAATACCGCCTGCACTGAGCCTCGCCAGGCGGGCAAAGGCACCACCGCCGTGAGCCCAGGCCTCGACCTGATACTTCATCAGATTGGCCCCGGCACTTTCGACCAGATGCACAAACGGCAGTTTCTGGCGCAAGGCGACATCGAGGCAACCGCGCAATTTTTCACCTGATTTCTGCGTCATAGCCCCGGCGTTGATGCCGCTGTCACTTGCGTAGATCACGCAGCGCACACCGCTGACAAAGCCGATACCGGCCAGCGAACTGCCGCCGGGAATACTTTTCTCCCGGTCGTCTGTATCAACCATGTAATTCGCCAGGCCATAAAGATCGAGGAACGGCAGGCCGGGATCGAGCAGACGGGCCAGCCGCTCACGCGGCGTCAGTTGCCCGCGTTCATCAAACCGGGGCCGGCGTTTCTCGGACAATTGCCTGGCCCGGTCTTTCAGGTCATGTAGCTGATCAACCAGCGCCAGCATTTCCGCCCGATTGGTGGCATAAGCTGTCGACGACGGACTGATTTTTGAAACAAAGGTCGCCATTACAAATTCTCCGCGATTGACGCTGGCACGTTGATCGGGTGATCCAGCAACAACTGGGCAAAGCCCTTGCCCTGCGCGTCGTTGCGAATACTGGCGACGCCGCCACCGCCCAGAACTTCGTGCAGCAGGATATTCATGGCATTGGGCGTGGGCATCAGGAAGCGCTCGACCTTGCCTTCGAGGAAATGTGCGAAACGCGCCGCGACAACGTCCTCAGTCATTGCTGCCCAGATATAAGGCAGGTATTCAGGCTGCCGCGCGATAAGGCCGATATTGGCTTTGTTGCCCTTGTCGCCACTGCGGCCCCAAGCCAGTTTTATCAGCGGTACCGATACGGTTTCGCTCGAACCGGCTTCAGATGGTGCCTCTGGCCGTGAGATTGCCGCTGCGTCGAAACTCGGGGTCGGCAGGGGATCGAAGGCAATCTTTGTTCCCTCCAGATTGATATTGATGTTGATCTGGTCTTTGGCAATCAGGAAGGAAAACAACGCGATGACGGGGGAGGGTTTCGAACGCCCACCCTGAAAGCCTGAGCCGCCTGGTGGTGAAGCCAGGCCGACGCCCGTCGCTTCTTTCAACAAGATGCCAATCGCCGCCTGTTCCGGGTGTTTGGCGGCGAACTTGACGACGACTTCGCGGGATCCGTCGATTTGACGAGCATCACCATACTGGCTTTCAGCACCCAGGATCTCGACGCTGGTCTCTGTAAAATCGCCGAGGTTCGATTCGCGCAACAGCTTCGCCGCCCGGGCGAAGACGGCGTTGGTATAGACTGCGGCCTTTTTGTCGGCGTCGATGCCGTAGAACGTTTTCAGCATGCCGCCGCGATAACCATCGGCATAGGTGGCGCTGACTTTGTAATCCGCAGGGGCAGGATAACCGGTAGCACCCTCAACCCGGACACGATCGGGCGCTAACTGGCTGATCCTAACGGTCGAAAAATCGCAAACCACATCCGGCACGATATAGGCTTGCGGATCGCCGATTTCGTACAGCATTTGCTCTGAAATGGTGCCAACGCTCACCATGCCGCCGCTGCCCTCGGGCTTGGTGACTTCGAAGGCGCTGTCGGCGAAAACCTCCGCAATCGGATAGCCGATTTCATCAAGGCTGTCGGCGACCAGCGGCCAGTCGGTGAAATTGCCGCCCGTCGCCTGGGGTCCGCATTCGAGGATATGACCGGCCAGCGTGCCGCCGGCCAGTAAATTCCAGTCCTCGACGCTCCAACCGAATTCGTGAATGCAGGCGCCCAGCGTAACGGCGCTGTCGACATTGCGACCGGTGACAACGATATCAGCCCCTTCGTCGAGGGCCCTGGCAATAGGGAAGGCACCGAGGTAGGCGTTGACGCTGGCCAGGTTTGAGACCTCCGGCAGTGGATCGCCGGAATACATTTCTTTTGGCGCGAGTTGACCGAGTTTGGCGGTCCGTTCAATCAGGTCATCGCCGGTGATGACGGCGACTTTTAAATTCAGCCCCTGATCGGCAATCATCGCCCGTATGGCTGCACCGCAGGCATGAGGATTAACGCCGCCGGCATTTGAGATAACCTTCACATCCTGGCGGGCGATTTGCGTGAGGTTCTTTTTCAGTACAACGCTGACAAAATCGCGGGCATATCCGGCATCTGGGTCTTTGGCCCGCGCCCGGGCCATGATCGACATAGTGATTTCGGCCAGATAGTCGTAAACCAGATAGTCGAGCTTGTTCGGATCCGACGCGGCGGCGGCCAACAACTGCGGCGTCGCCATGCCTGAATCGCCCCAATACCCACTGGCACCACCGATCCGGATGGATTTTTTCGTCATTGCCGATATCCCGTCAATCTGTCGAAAAATGGACAGCCGTATAATAGTTAGCTAGCGAACCAATTGTCGAGAAAAGAATCGCAAAGGCTTGTACGCCGGGGCTTCAAACGTAGATCAGGAAAAAGATACTGAGCCCGGAAAGCAGGCAAATACAGAAAATCCCGTTCCATCTGATGCCGAGTTCGTAAGGCGTTTTGTGAATACAGCGACTCATCAGGCGGGTCGCCGCGACCATTGGTGAAAAGCCGGTGACGATACACCAGGCAGCCATGGCCATCAGCGCGATCATATGGGCCGAAAGGCCCAGTCCCGGAATTTGCGGCAACAGTTCAATCGCCAGTGATACCGTGATGATCGGGTTAAGCCCGGTCGGCGAAATCAGGAAAATCGCCCAGGCCGACAAGGCTAGAACCAGGCCGCCGCTCAAGCCGAAATGTGTAATCGCCGCACCAAGTGCGGCGATATCGATCTGGGGTGGCAGGATGACGGCGAGGAAGCCCGAGCTCGCAAGAATAGCGATCTCGGAGCGATAGTCGCTGAAGCCCGGAAAGATGCGGCGGCCAAAGCGCCGGGTCGTCAGGGCAACGGCGACACCGTATCCGGCACGGGAATACTGGAGGATGATCCAGATCGCGCCAAAAAACGACACACAAAGCAGCATGGCGCTGATCAATCTCAGCGACAGAATTTGTGAAACGGCAAACGTTGGTCCTAGGATCAGGAAATTGAGCATCAGCAGCGGGGCCAGCGCCGCCAGCACCGAGAGGAAACCCTGAGGTTTGCCCTGCATCGGTGCGCGCGGAAACGACAGGCGATCCAGAATCCAGCCGAAGATCAGATACACCATGGCGGCGGCAAAGCCCATTGGTGCGATGTCGATCCACGAGATGTCGGGCAGGCCGATAACGACGATGGCCACACAGACCGACGTCGGCGCCCACAATGGGACGCAGGAAAAACCGCGATACATCGCCAGTGACATGCGCTGCAGCCGGATTTCGCGAATGCGCTCCTCGACGCCTTCCTGTCCCGTATCGATGGAACGCCGGATCATCGTGCCGAGCAAGTTTATCGAACCCATATTCAACAGCACGCCGAACAAGTGGCCACCCATCGTCAACACCGTATAGCGACGCCCTGGCGGCTGACTGATGATCAACTTGCCGCAACGCTGGATCAAGGGCGAGGTTTGTGCAGCATTGCGCAGGACATCAAGGGAAATGACAAAGAAGGTAAAAAACGCCGAGCGATTGCAGGCGGCTTCCAGCAGTTCGGTGGAAATCTGGTCCTGACTGTAAAACCAGATAAATGTCGCCAGGGCCGCACCGACCAGTAGCCGTGCGATCCCGGCGAGTCGCGACCATTCGATGGCAATAAACAGCGGCAGGACGCTGCCGGTGACCATAGCAGGCCAACCCGTTGCACCCAGTTCACGAAAAGCAGCCGCAATGCAGACCGCGACAAGAAGGGACGACGTCAAAAATACCTTGGTCGAGGAAGGCGCGGAGCTATGGGTCAAAACGGGCTTGATCCCGCTCAGGTACTTAAAAATGATCGGTAATGCGACAGATAATGATCGCGGTGTATGTCCTGCAGTTTTCGTTTGAATATCTTGCCGGAATCGTCGCGCGGTAATTCTTCCATGACAAATATTTCGCGCGGAACCATGTAGGTGGCAATTTTTTTGCCAAGAAAATCCTTCAATTCCATCGTATCAATCGAGATGCCGGGTTCGGGTTGAACGGCGGCGACGACAAATTCGCCAAGCTCGGCATGCGGCAGACCGAAGGCAGCGCAATCGCGAATGCCTTCATAGTCAATAATGGCTGCTTCGATCTGGGCCGGATAGATGTTCACGCCGCCAGCAATCACCATGTCTTTTTTGCGGTCGGAGATGAAAAGATAGCCGTCCTCATCGAGATAGCCGATATCGCCACAAGTAATCAGGCCGTCGATCTCGATTTTTTCGCGTTCGTCCGACTGTCCCTGATAAGTGAAATCCGGCAGGGTGTGCAGTCGGCAATAAATCTCGCCGATCTCACCGGTCTTACATTCAGCACCGTGTTCGTCGAAAATTCTGACTGTGGCATCGGGCACCGCGCGCCCGACCGTGCCGGGGTGGCTCAGCGCTTCTTCGCTTGTGCAATAGGTCACGGCACCCGTCTCGGTGCCGCCATAATATTCGTAAAGCACGGGACCCCACCATTCGATGATGGCGCGTTTGACCTCCGGCGGGCAGGGTGCCCCGGCATGCACGACATGGCGCAGTGACGAGATATCATATTTTGCCCGCGTCTCATCCGGCAGCTTGAGCAGGCGGATCAACATCGTCGGCACCATGAAAGAATGGCTGATCCGGTGCTGTTCAATCAGTTTCAGGGTGTCCTCCGCACCGAAGCGCGGTGCAAGTACGATGTCGCCGCCGACATGAAAAGTCGAGATGGCTGCCCGGTTCGGCGCGGCGTGATACATCGGTGCGGTGAGCAGGAAACGCGAGCCTTCAACAAACGCATCATGATTGCCCTTGCGCGTCACCGTGACCGGACCCAGCCGCCGGACCCCCTTGGGGCGGCCCGTCGTACCTGAGGTGTAGATCATGGCCGATTGAGGTTGCGGCGGCGCGCCCTGCCATTCCGACTGTCCGTCAATCCAGCTTTGCCAGTCCAGCGTATTGGCCGGTCCCGTGCACTCGGCCTTTGAAACCTTGTAGGCCTCGGCGATCTCCGCAGGCGTCTTCACGGTGATGACGGTGATCCCGTCGATCACGTCGCCGGGCATATCGGCAGCGATATTGCGCCAGATGTCGGCATGCACCACCAACACTTTGGCCCCGCTGTCGCTCAGAATGTAGGCCGCTTCGTCCGCGGTGAAATGCCAGTTGATCGTGGTCGCCACAGCCTCGACCATGGCGGCTGCCAGGGTGGCGGTAAAAAACGGAAAGTCGTTGCGCAGCATGATGGCAACGGTTCCACCGGACGCAACACCCGCCTTTGAGAAACCGGTTGCCGCCTGCCGGGCCTGTTTTTTGATCGCCTCGTGCGAAATCTCGCGCGAGCCGCAAATGAGTATCGGAGAGGCGGAGACTTAAACCCCCTCGCGACCGACAATCGTCAGGGCGCAGACGTTTTGATGCGGAAAGCCGCCGAGATTATGCGTCATGCCGAGCACAGGTTCTTCGTCGCGCTGACGTTCACCGGCACGGCCATACATCTGCAGATACATCTCGTAAATCATGCGCAAGCCGGATGCGCCGATGGGGTGACCGAAACATTTGAGCCCGCCATCGATCTGACACGGCACTTTGCCGTCGGCGTCGTAAAAACCGTCCATAATGTCGTTAACCGCACCGCCTTCGGGCGAGATGTATAAATCCTCCATCGTCACCAGTTCAGTGATCGAGAAACAATCGTGCACTTCAAACAGGCTGATCTGCTCGCGCGGTTTGTCGATATCGGCTTCCTGATAGGCACGCTTGGCGGCCATGCGAGTGGTGGCAAAATAACTGCCATCCCACGAATTATGCTGGGCTTCGGTGCCGTTCGAGGCTGAAAGCTGGATCGCCTTGACGGTAACAAGATCAGTTTTGCCCAGTGATTTGGCGATCTCCGGCGTGGTGACAATGGCGCAGGCCGAACCATCACTGACGCCGCAGCAATCAAACAGCCCGAGCGGGTCGGCGATCATCGGCGCGTTCATGACCTTTTCTTCCGTGATTTTGTTGCGCAGATGTGCCTTCGGATTGCGTGAGCCGTTGTCGTGGCTTTTGACCGAAATGTGAGCCATCGCCTGTTTCAGGTCTTCGGCGCTGACGCCGTGTTTGGCTGAATAGGCCGTGGCAAGCTGGGCGAACGATCCCGGTGCCGAGGCATTGGCCCAGAAGAGATCATTGACCGAACCCCGGTTGCGCTGGGGCAGGCCGCCATAGCCCGTGTCTTTCAATTTCTCGACGCCCATTGCGAGGGCGATGTCGCAGGCACCCGACGCCACCGCATAGACTGCACCGCGAAAGGCTTCCGAGCCACTGGCGCAATAATTCTCGACGCGCGAAACCGGGATGTAGGGCAGACGCAACGCCGTAGCCAGTGGTACGGCTGATTTGCCGACGTGCTGTTCCTCGATCGCCGTACCCAGCCAGGCTGCATCAATCTGGCTTTTTTCGATACCGGCGTCTTCCAGAGCTTCGGTAAAGGCCTCGACCATCATGTCGTCGGCGTTGTCGTTCCAGCGTTCGCCAAACACCGAACAACCCATGCCAAGAATAGCGACCTTGTCCTTGATTCCTGAAGCCATGTCTTATTCTCCCGTGGTTGAATTGTCGGCGAGCAAAGTCGCTTTCCAGAAATAGCGCCTGAAGCCGCGCCTTTTATCGTAATCCTTTACCCGAAACATCATACGCATTTCCATGCCAACGGCCAGTTCCGCCTCGGGATCAATGTCGGTGAAATCGCTCATCAGGCGGCCGCCGTCCTCGAACTGAACCATACCATAATAAGCCGGCGGATCAGGCGAGTAAGTCAGTTTGTCTGCCGTGTAGGAATTCAGCTTGCCAATTTTTTCGGCGAAGGGATGATCTTCCTGGGTGCCGACCGCGCCGCAATTCGGGTTGACGCAGATGTTGGTTTTGGGGAACTGCAGCGTGCCGCATTCGGTGCAACTGCCGCCGAGCATGCGTTGCGCCATGTCCTTGTTGCGATAGAGTGTCGTCAGGCCGGTCTGCTTGTCGACCTCGCCGCGAATGCCCTGTTCCATAGTGATCAGGTCATTGTGCGAGAGGTAGCGATGGTAGTTTGTTTCGACCCGGCGGCGTGCCAGATACCCGGTCACACCGCGCCGCGCCGGCAGCGACTTGATGGCCTCGGTTACCTCGAACAACAAGGCATCACAGCCCTGGCCGAAACTGGTAACAAGGATTTTGTCGCCAGGGCTTGCTTGCTCCAGCGCCTGTACCAGCATGACGATAGCGTGTGCCGTGCCGATCTCGCCGCAGGCCGCCTGCAGGTTATCGGCCACGGAACTTTCCGCCAGTCCAAGAGATTTGGCGATGCCACCGGCAACCCGTCTGGCTGCCGCCGGGAAGCAGAACGTTGTGACGTCTTCCGGTTTGACGCCGGTCTTCGCAAAGAGGGCGTTGACCGCATCGGGTACAATCTTGTTGTAACCTTCGTCGCGGATCCAGCGTTCTTCCCACGCGTAGTCATAGGCTTCATCTTCGCCCCGGAAGTGATCGACAAAATCTACCGCCTCCGTGTGGCTGCCAATGAATTTCGCCACGACATCTCCCGTGCCGACGAGCAGGGCGGCTGCGCCATCACCTGAAGTCATCTCCAGCGGGCTTGCCGCTTTGGTGCGGCGTTTATCGGCTGCGGTAAAGAGGATCGGGCCGTCACTGCCCGCAGCGGCTTGCAATGCCACGCTCAGACCGGAAGTGCCGGCGCGCATGGATGACGCCAGATCTAGTGTCAGCAATCCGCTTTTCAGGTTCAGGGCGTCGGCGACGATGCCGGCGTTCTGGCGGTCGAGAAAAGGGAAGTTGGTCGAGGCCATGTAGACCGCGGACAGATCATCGCGTGTCCGGTCCGTCAGGCAGTCGCGGGCGGCCTCGACTGCCATGGTGACGCTGTCTTCATCCCAGTTGGCAATGGCCCGCTCACCGACGGCCAGTCCCTTGAGGCCCGGGTTGAACCACGTGTGCGCCTTGGCGATTTCCGCCCGTTGTAGTCGGCTTTGCGGAATGTAGCCGCCATAAGCCAATATGCCCGAATTCATTTCTTGCTCCCTGTTTTAGTTGCGACCGATCAGGTCGCGACCAATTATTTCTCTCATGATCTCGCAGGTACCACCGGCGATGCGGGCCATGCGGGCGTCTGCCCAGGCCCGGGCGATGGGGTATTCCCACATGTAGCCGTAGCCGCCGAACAGTTGCAGGCATTCGTCGAGCAAGACACCCAGGGCCTCGGACGACAGCAATTTTGACATCGCCGCGTCGTTGGATTCAAGCCTGCCTTCGAGATGCATGGCAATGCACTGATCAACAAACACTCGCATCATGACGGTCTGCGACTTGGCGTCGGCCAGTTTGAAGCGCGTGTTCTGAAAGGCCGCAATCGGTTTGCCGAAAGCTTTGCGATCCTTGACGTAGTCGAGTGTCCAGCCAAGCGCCGCTTCCATGGTCGCCACGCAGCGGATGGCCTGCAGCAAGCGCTCCTGCGCCAGTTGCTCCATCAACTGGATAAAGCCATTGCCTTCGATGCCGACCAGATTTGTCACGGGCACGCGGACTTCGTCGAAAAATAATTCGGAGGTGTCCTGCGCCTTGTAGCCGATTTTTTCGAGGTTCCGGCCACGCCGGTAACCGTCGCGATCGGCTTCGACCAGGATCAGGCTGATGCCTTTGGAGCGTTCATCGGGATTGGTTTTGCAGGCGACAATGATGATGTCCGCCATTTGTCCGTTAGTGATGAAGACTTTCTGCCCGCTGATGACATAATCATCGCCGTCGCGCACGGCTTTAGTCTGGATGTTCTGCAAATCCGACCCGGCGGAGGGATCGGTCATGGCGATGGCGCTGATCACTTCACCAGTGACCATGCCGGGCAGCCATTTTTTCTTCAGCTCTTCGCTGCCATAGTGCACGAGATAAGGCGCGACGATATCTGATTGCAACGCAAAGCCCGGACCCATGGCACCGACGCGGGCAAGTTCCTCGACGACGACCGTGCTGTAAAGAAAATCAGCACCCGGGCCACCGTACTCTTCCGGCACGGTCGGGCACAACAAACCTTGCTCACCGGCCTGCAGCCAGGCCTCGCGGCTGAGCTGGCCGTCTTCCTCCCACTGCGCGTGGAAGGGGACAATCTTGTCGGCGACAAACTTGCGAACTGAATCGCGGAAACTTTCGTGGTCACTGGAAAAAAGCGTGCGTTCAAACATCATGGGCCTCGAATTTCAGGGTCGCTAAAAATAGGTCCGTTGATTTTAATAAGCAAGCGTATTATCATGAAGCAAATCAAATTCACTTAATGGAGAACTTCATGTCGCAGGACGATTTGTTGGCGGGAAAAGTGGCACTGGTGACAGGTGCCGGACGTGGCGTAGGCAAGGAAATTGCCCTGTTAATGGCGAAGAACGGCGCGAAGGTCATCGTCAACGATTTGGGCGGTACAGGCGCGGGTGAAGGCGAAGATACTGCACCGGCGCAGGAAGTCGTCAACGAGATCAAGGCTGGTGGCGGAGATGCTGCCGCCAACTTCGAAAGTGTCGCAAATTTCAAGGCGGCGCAGGGCATGGTCGATCAGGCGATAGAGACCTTTGGCCGGCTCGATATAGTCGTCAATAATGCTGGTATCTTGCGCGATGCCATCTTCCACAAAATGACTGAAGACGACTGGGATCAGGTGATCTCGGTCCATCTCAAGGGCGCTTTCAGCGTCAGTCGTGCTGCGGCAACCGTGTTCCGTGAGCAGGCTTCCGGTCGTATGATCCACATGACGTCGACCTCCGGCCTGATCGGTAACTTCGGCCAGGCCAACTACGCCGCCGCCAAGCTCGGCATCGCGGCATTGTCGAAGTCCATTGCGCTGGATATGGCGCGTTACAACGTGACTTCGAACGCCATTGGCCCCTTTGCCTGGAGCCGTCTGATTGGCACCATCCCCATTACCAACGAAGCGGAGCGCATTCGGGTTGAGCGCATGAAGCAGATGACTCCGGCGAAGATCGCGCCGCTGATTGTCGCACTGTCGTCTGATGAAGCCCAGCACGTCTCCGGCCAGATCTTCTGTGCCCGCGGCAGTGAAATCCTGCTGATGGGCCAGTCCAGACCCTTGCGCTCGATGGGCCGACCCGAGGGCTGGACGCCCGAGACAATTCTCGAACATGCCTTCCCGGCCTTCAAGGACACGTTCTATCCGCTGGACCGTTCCGGCGACATCTTCACATGGGATCCGATCTAATGACTTTTAGCGCTGAAAACATCATGAACTGGCCGTTCAAGGAGGTCGAGCAGACCTACACGGTCAAGGACGCCACCATCTACGCCCTCGGCATCGGCATGGGTTATGACCCGATGGACGAAGCGATGTTGCCCTACGTCTTTGAAGAGGCGGATTTCTCCGCCGTGCCGACCATGGCCGTTGTACTGGCCGGTCCCGGCTTCTGGGTGCGCGAGCCCGAAAGTGGCGTTGACTGGCAGAAGATCCTGCACGGTGAACAGGGCATCGTCCTGCATCGCCCGTTGCCGCCCAGCGCCACAGTCACCGCCAAAACGCGGGTTACCAGCGTGCTCGACAAGGGTGAGGGCAAGGGGGCCCTGATCTATACCGAACGTGATCTGATCAACAAGGACACTGGCGAAATGATCGCCACCCTGACGTCGACATCGTTTGCCCGCGGCAACGGTGGCTTCGGCGGAGAGAGCGGTCCGCAGCCCCAGCCGCATGCCATTCCCGATCGCGACCCGGATGAAGTCTGTGATCTGCCGACCCAGCCGCAAGCCGCGATCCTCTACCGACTGGCAGGCGATCCCAACCCGCTGCACATCGATCCCAAGGTGGCAACGGCGGCCGGTTTCAAGGCACCGATCCTGCACGGGCTGTGCTCGCTCGGTGTGGCCGGTCACGCTATTTTGAAAACATACTGCGACTATGATTCCAGCCGCTTCAAGTCGCTGAAGCTGCGGTTCTCCAGCCCGGTTTATCCGGGAGAGACCATCCGCACGGAAATGTGGCGTGACGGCACGACAATTTCATTCCGCGCCAAGGTGGTCGAACGGGACGTCGTCGTGTTGAACAACGGCTGCGCAGAAATCGCTGAAGCCTGAACATGGCGGAACAGGAGCGACAATCCAGAACGATCTTTCACGATATCGCCAGATTTCGTGTCCAGATGTTCGACAAGTTGATCGCACCCCACGGCCTGACAATGTCCCAGGCCTGGGTCCTGGCCAATTTGTTTCAGGAGGACGAGCTGACCCAGTCCGAGATCGCCAAACGCATGCAGGTTGGCACCGTAACCGTCGGTGGTCTGGTGGATCGTCTGGAGATGAACGGCCTGGTCGAGCGGCGCACCGACCCGGTTGATCGCCGGGCCAAGCGCGTCTGCCTCAAACCCGCCGCCAAACCGCTGGGCCGGGTGATGAAAAAATGCGGCGAACAGGTGAACAAGGCGTCTTTTGTTGGCCTGTCACCGGAAGAGGTGGAGACGCTCACCGACAACCTGTTCACCATTCGTCAGAACCTGCTCGAAACCCTGCAACAGGACAAGCAAGACCGAAACGGCGGGGACTAGTTCCTTTACCTCAGGGCGCAGGCTTCAGGATCAACGCATCCAGCGCGACGGCACCTTCACCTTTGGGCAGGACGACGAAGGGGTTGATGTCGATGCTCTCAATGTGATCGCGCTCGGCAGCGGCAAAGATCGACAGCCTCGAGAGTGTTTCGGCGAGAGCATCACGGTCTGAAGCGGCGGCACCGCGAACGCCATCGAGCACGGCGCTGCCCTGCAATTCATTAATCATGATATGCGCTTCTGCAACATCGAAGGGTGCCTTTCGGAAGGTCACGTCTTTCATGACTTCAACGAACACACCACCGATGCCGACCATGACAACGGGCCCGAACACCGGGTCGCGGCTGACGCCCATGATCATCTCGACACCGCCATCGATCATCGGCGAGACCAGAATGCCGTCGAGTTGTGCGTCCGGGTGATGGTGGCGCAGGCGTCCGACCAACGTCTCAAAAGCAGCACCAACGTCTTCAGCACCGCTGACATTCAGCATGACGCCACCGATTTCGGTTTTGTGCTGCACGTCGGGCGAGACGATTTTCATGGCGACCGGTTTATCGCCCGCCGCCGCAACGGCCTCGGTAGCCGTCGTCGCCAGCGTCTCCTGCAAGATTGGCACGCCAGCGCTCTGGAGGATTGTCTTGGCATCGGTTTCGGAGATCGCGCCGTCGGGCAGGCCTTTGACCGCCGGCAAGGTCAAATTTTCGCGGGCTGAAATGCGCTCGAAGCTCTCGTTGAACGTTGCCAGTGCGGCAACGGCGGCGACGGCGCGCGAGGGATCTGCGAAGACCGGGTAGCCGAGTTCTTCATACAGCACGGTTTGGTCGTCTTCGGATATCTGCGAGAGCAGAACAAAAGCGTCGGGGTGCTGCGCCTTCAGATTTTTCATGGCCTCAAAGAACGGGCCCTTGGTTGAAGGCGTCGAGGTCGCCGTGGTGAAGAAGGCGATAGCCGCATCGTATTTGCCGTCAACAATCAGCGAGGAAAAGAACTGCGGCAACAAATCAAGCTGGTTCAGGACCTGCGCCGTCACATCCACCGGATTGCGCGGCGCGGCAAACGGCAGCAGTTCCGTCAGCTTGGCCTGCGCCGCGTCGGTCATCGGCGCGACGTCGAGGCCGTAGTCTTCCGCCGCATCCGCCATCAAAACACCGACACCACCTGAGATCGTGATCAGGCCGAGGCGGCGGCCCTTCGGTAGTTTGCCGTTAATCGCGGCGTAGGCGATGTCGACCAGCTCTTCCGTGGTCGTCGCCCGATGCACACCATATTGGCGGAAGATGGCATCGATAACCGCGTCTTCGCCGGTGAGGGAGGCCGTGTGGGATGTCGCCGCGAGTGCCCCGACATCAGACCGCCCGACCTTCATGAAGATCACCGGTTTACCGGCCAGGGCCGCGCACTCCAGTGCCTCGATCATGCGGGCACCATCCTTGATGCCTTCTGAATAAGCCATGATGACGCTGGTCTCGGGATCTTCGGCACAAAGCTTGATGGCATCGGCGACCTGCACGTCGCACTCATTGCCCGTGGTAATGACATAGCGCGTACCGATGCGAGCCTGGCAGGAGAGATAAAACAGATGCGCACCGAAAGCACCGGACTGCGTGACAATCGACAACCCACCTTTTTTGACCACAGCGGTTGCCGGTGTGCCGGAAAACGTCGCGAAAAAATTGTCATGAACATTGTAGGAGCCGAGACAATTTGGGCCGGTCAAACGAATGCCGCTGTCGCGGGCAATCCTTGAAAGCTCTTCCTGGGCCGCTGCCCCTTCCTCGCCCATTTCAGCGAAGCCCGATGACAACACGATGCAGCCCTTGACGCCTTTCTCGACGCAATCGCGCACCGTTTGCAGGACACTGGGGGCCGGAACGGCGATCACCACAGTGTCGACCTCGCCGTCGATGGCATCAAGGGACGGGTAGGATTTCAAACCCTGGACCGTGTCGCGCGTCGGGTTGATGGGGTAGATCTCGCCCGCATAGCCGAGGTTCTTGAAATAATCGATCGGGCGGCCACCGATGCGGCCGGGATTATCAGAGGCACCGACGACGGCAACAGAGCGAGGGGACAGCATGCTCGCCAGGCGGGAGAGGGATTGATCGGACATTAATTCGCTTTCAGGAAGGAGTGTTTGAGCTGGTCCCGATGATCGGGCAGGGCAATATTAATCAGGCTTTGGGCACGTTGGTCGAGGGTTTTACCACGCAAATCAGCGATGCCAAACTCTGTGATCACCATATCGACATCCGTCCGGCAAGTCGTGACGAACGGGCCGTTGAGGCGCGTGGTGATGCGGCTGGCCCCGGATTTCCCCAAAGATGCCGGCATGGCGATGATCGACAGGCCGTTAGCCGCTACGGTCGCGGCGTGCATGAAGTCGACCTGGCCGCCAATTGCCCCGAGATAGCGGTCGCCTACTTGCTCGGCATTGACTTGACCAAACAAATCAACTTCCAGTGCCGAATTGAGGGCGATGAGATTATCGATCTGGCCCAGCGTCAGTGTGCCGTGGGTCACCGTGCTCTCGTGAATTTGAAAGGCCGCATTGTCGTGCATGAAATTTCGCAGGCGCGGCCCGCCAATGGCGATGGCACCGACGCTGATGCCGCGATGAACGCCCTTGTTCTCATTGGTCACGGCACCGCATTCGACCAGATCAATCAGGTCTTCGGTAATCAGGCCGGAATGCACGCCCATGCGCCTGTGGCCCGACATCGCCTTCAAGAGCGCAGAGGGGATGGAGCCGACGCCCCACTGCAGGGTTGCGCCGTCTTCGACCACGCTGGCGACGTGTTGCGCGATCTGTTGTTCAACCTCGCGGGGCTCCGGCACCTGCATCGATGCGGTTTCGCGGTCTGTGACGATAGCGAAATCAATCTGGTCCACTTCGAGTGGCGTCTCCATGTGGCTCCACGGCACGTTCTCGTTGATCTCGGCAATAACGAGGCGGGCACGGCGCATGGCGATGGGCAGATAGTCATTGCAGAAGCCGAGACTGTGTGTGCCATCGGGGCCAGGCGGGCTGATCTGCACCAGAACGACATCGATTGGCAACTGGCCCTGCCGGATAATTGTCGGCACCGATGAATAGTGACACGGAATGAATTCAAGTTCCCCGGCAGCTGCCAGTTTGGCATTTGATCCCAGCGCGCCATAACTGACACATGAAATGTAGTCAGCGTGTTCGGGTTTGATGTTACCCGTCAACGACAGGCCGACAAACGCCTTGATCTTGCCGATGGCGGCGCGTTGTTCCAGCAGTTTGTCGACCAGCGTCAGTGGCTCACCCGAGGCCTGCCCCCAGGTCACCATATCGCCGGATCTGATGTGTTCGGCCAGGTCCAGCTCGTTTTCGGAGATGATTTTGATCATGGTGAAACAGTGGGTTCCCGGTTTTTTTTGGTTGTTTCAAACTTCGGATTGACGGCTCAACGTCGTCTGGATAACATTCGGATAATAGAACTTTGTACGAAAATACGCAATTGTCGGCAATCCTGTAACCAGGCGCTGACGGAAAAGGATCCAGAATGTCAGGTCTATGGTTTGAAGAATTCGAAGAAGGCATGGTGTTCGAACATGCAGTAACCCGCACGGTCACCGAGACTGACAACATGATGTTCAGCAATGCAACAATGAACACCCAGCCACTTCACATTGATTTCAACTGGGCGACGGAAAATTCTGAATTCGGCAAGCCCCTCGTCAACAGCATTTTCACGCTCGGTCTGATGATCGGTATCAGTGTCACCGACACGACGCTGGGCACGACGGTGGGAAATCTGTCGATGACCGACATGAACTTCCCGAGACCGGTCTTTCATGGTGACTCGATCCGTTCAAAAACCACAATCGTCTCAAAACGTGAAAGCAAGTCTCGGCCGATGAACGGCATCGTGGTCTTTCAGCACGAAGCCTTTAATCAGCATGGTGATCTGGTCGCCAACTGCACGCGTACCGGCCTGATGAAGAAGCGCCCGGTTTAGGGCTGAGGCGGAACGCAGATATCATGGACGTGATTGAAGCCATCCGGACGCGCCAGAGCTGTCGGCAGTTTACCGACCAGGCGGTATCGGAAGAGCTGGTGCGCGAAATTCTTGATACCGCGCGCTGGGCACCGTCGGGCAGCAACGTTCAGCCCTGGCATATCGATGTGCTGGCGGGCGCGAAGCGTCAGGAACTGGTGGATCGCGTGCAGGCCCAGGATCATCTCTTTCCCAAGGGCGAAGGTACGGAATATCACATTCACCCGCCGGGCCTGATCGATCCCTACAAGGCCAGGCGCTGGGAGTGCGCTGAGGATATGTATGCCTCGGTCGATATTCCCCGTGAAGACCGCGCCGGGCGCATCGGGCAATACGTCAAGAACCTTGAATTTTTTGGTGCGCCCGTTGGTCTGATGTTTTCCATCGACCGCATGATGGGCGTCGGCAACTGGGCCGACATGGGCATTTTGATCCAGTCGATCATGCTGACGGCGCGCGGGCATGGCCTGCACACCTGCCCGCAGCAAATCTGGGCGATGTGGCACAAGACGGTGACCGAATTCGTCAACATCCCGGATAACCGGATGCTTTATTGCGGCATGGCGCTTGGCTACATGGCCGAGGACCAGCCGATTAATCAATGGCGGACGACGCGGCAGGAGGTCGACGAATTCACGACCTTCGCCGGGTTTGACGACCTTAATTCACACTCCAGCGAAGAGCGGTGAGATAAAATGGATTTATCATTCAGTGATGAAGATCTAGCCTTCCGGACGGAAGTCAGGAATTTTCTGGCCGACAATCTGCCTGTCGGCATCAAGGACCGGTCGGACCGCGGCCTGCATTTTTTGCGCGACGACATCATCGTCTGGCAGAAGAAGCTGGCGGAAAAAGGCTGGATCGCGCCGAACTGGCCCGAGGAACACGGTGGCCCGGGCTGGTCATTGACGAAGAAGTTTATTTTCAATCACGAATACTTCATGTCCGGCGCACCACAAGTCAGCGCTTTTGGTATCAGCATGGTCGGGCCGGTGATCTACACCTTCGGCAATGACGAACAGAAAGCCAAATATTTGCCGGATATCATCAACACCGATGCCTTGTGGTGTCAGGGTTATTCCGAGCCCGGCTCGGGATCTGATCTGGCGTCGCTCAAGACACGCGCCGTGCGCGATGGCGATGACTATGTCGTTAACGGCCAGAAAATCTGGACGAGCTGGGCTCACTACGCCGACATGATGTTTTGTCTGGTGCGCACCGATCCCGACGTCAAGAACCAGGAAGGTATTTCATTCCTGCTGATCGATATGAAAACGCCGGGCCTGACGGTGCGCCCGATCATCGGCATCGATCTCGAGCACAGCCTGAATGAGGTGTTTTTCGACGATGTCCGCGTGCCCGTGGCCAACCGCGTCGGCGAAGAAAACATGGGCTGGACCTACGCCAAGTTCCTGCTCGGCAATGAACGAAATATGGTTGCCCGTGTCGCCCGCTCCAAATATCAGCTTAACCGCCTGATGGAAGTCGCGGGCAAGGAAACGGCCTACGGCCAGAGCCTGCTCGATGACGCCGATTTCAAAAAACGCATTGCCCAGGTCGAAGTTGACCTGATGGCGCTTGAATATTCCGAATTGCGTTATTTGTCGCAGGAGATCGCCGGGCGCAAGCTGACAGGCGAGCCCTCCATGCTCAAGATCAAGGGTGCGGAACTTGCCCAGTCGATCAAGGAATTGCTGGTCGAGGCACTGGGCATGTACGGCCTGGCGTACGAGACCGACGAAGAGATGTCGCAACGCAACGATGGCCCCCTGGGCCCGGAGCATGCGCATGGTCTTCAGGCTGACAATCTTTATCAACGAGCCGCGACGATTTACGGCGGCACCAATGAAATTCAACGCAATATCATCGCCAAGGCGATGCTCGGACTGTAGGGGTAGAAGCAATGGACTTTGAACTGTCGAGTGAGCAGTCATTGTTGAAGGACAGCGTCGATCGCTTCGTCCAGGACAATTACGATTCATCCAAACGCCGCGACCTGGTCGCGTCCGACCTTGGTTATTCAAAGGAAAACTGGGCGCTGTTCGCCGAGATGGGCTGGCTGGGCCTGCCGTTCTCCGAAGAAAGCGGTGGCTTCGACGGCACAGCCGTTGATGTCTCGATCATGATGGAAAGCTTCGGCGAGGGCCTCGTGCAGGAGCCTTATCTCTCGACCGTCCTGCTGGGTGGGCGTCTTGTCGATATCGCCGGTAACGCCGATCAAAAAGCCGACATTATTCCGGCGCTGATCGAAGGGAACCTGCTGCTCAGCCTGGCCTATGCCGAGCCGCAGTCGCGCTTTGATTTGTTTGATGTCGCCACCACCGCCGAGGCTTCGGACGGTGGTTATGTCATCAACGGCCATAAATCAGTGGTCTATCACGCGGCTTCGGCAGATAAAATTCTGGTGACCTGTCGCACATCGGGCGACCAGCGTGATCAGGTCGGTATCTCGGTCTTCATCGTTGACGCCGATGCGGCGGGCATGACCCGCAAGGACTTCCGCACGCTTGATGGCCAGCGCGCCAGCGATCTGTCGCTGGAGAATGTGAAGGTCGGCAAGGATGCGATGATTGGTGCCGAGGGTGAAGCCTATGCGGCACTCGAAAAAACCATCGATCTGGCGATTTGTGCAGTTGGCGCGGAGGCCGTCGGTGCCATGCGCAAGGTCAATGAAGTGACGCTTGATTACGTCAAGCAGCGCAAACAGTTCGGTGCGGCCATCGGGTCGAACCAGGTCATCAAACACCGCCTCGCGGACATGATGATCGAGGAAGAACAGTCAAAGGCCATGGCCGATATGGCGGCGATGAAGGCCGATCTGAATGAGCCGGACCACAGCCGCACGGCGTCGGCGACCAAGGCCCGCGTCGGCAACGCCGCCCGCTTTGTCGGCGCGCAAGGCATTCAGTTGCATGGCGGCATCGGTATGACCGATGAATATGTCATCGGTCACTACTACAAGCGTTTGATGACCATCGACACATTGTTTGGCAATGCCGATTATCACCTCAAACGCTTCGCAGAAATCAGGTAATTTGATGACAACCGATCTCATTAACGACCTTAGCGAAAACCACCGGATCGTTCGCGAAGGTGTGCAGGCCGTCTGCAATAATTTTGGCGACGATTACTGGCTGGCCCGCGATACCGATGGCGTCTTCCCGCATGAATTTCACGGTGCGATGGCGGAGGCCGGCTGGCTTGGCATTACCATGCCGGAAGAATTTGGCGGTGCCGAGCTTGGCGTCGGTGAAGCCTCGGTGATGATGAATACCGTCGCGCGTTGTGGCGCGATGTCAGCGTCGTCTGCCTTGCACATCAACATGTTCGGACCGCATCCGATCGTGGTGTTCGGCACGGAAGCGCAAAAGAAAAAATGGATCCCCCGACTGGTCAAGGGTGACGACAAAGTTGCCTTTGGCGTGACCGAGCCGAACGTTGGACTGGACACCACGAACATCACGACGTTCGCGGAGAAGGTCGATGGCGGCTACCTTGCTAACGGTCGCAAGATCTGGAATTCGACGGCTCAGGAAGCCAGCCGGATCATGCTTCTGGCCCGGACCGAGAAACGCGATGACGCCAAACCGACCGGTGGCATCTCGATTTTCTATACCGAATTTGACCGCAGCAAGATCGACGTCCACCTGATCGAAAAAATGGGCCGCAAGGCTGTCGATTCCAACATGATCTTTATCGACAACCTGTTTATTCCCGACGAAGACCTGATCGGCGAGGAAGGCATGGGCTTTCGCTACATCCTGCATTCCATGAACCCCGAGCGCATTCTGGTCGGGGCCGAGGGCATCGGTATTGGCCAGGACGCGCTGCGCCGGGCCTCGAACTATGCCATCGAGCGTGAAGTGTTCGGACGGCCCATCGGGCAAAACCAGGCGATCCAGCATCCGCTGGCGGAGAACTGGATGGAGCTTGAAGCCGCCTGGCTGATGGTTCTGCGCGCCGCCGAGCTATTCGATACCGAGCAATCCTGTGGTGCCGAAGCCAACGCCTCCAAGTTTCTTGGTGCCAAGGCCGGTTATAACGCGGCGCTGCAAGCCGTCATGACGCACGGTGGAATGGGCTATGCCAAGGAATATCACGTCGAACGCCTGCTGCGCGAAGTCATGATCACGCGCATCGCACCGGTGTCGGAACAGTTGATCGCCTCGTTCATCGCCGAGCGCGTACTTGGTCAACCGAAGTCATACTGAATTAGTTTCGAAGGGAAACAGCGTGGGTTTGTTGGAAGGTAAGGTCGTGGTTGTCACCGGTGCCGGTCGCGGTGTCGGCAAGTTCATCGCACTTGAGGCCGCCCGCGAAGGCGCCAAAGTCGTGGTCAACGATCTCGGTGTCGGCGTGCATGATCTTGAGATTGAGGAAGCGGAAGTCGGACCCGCCGAAGAGGTCGCCGCCGAAATCCGCGCAGCCGGCGGCGAAGCGGTCGCAGATACCCACTCCATCGCCGACTGGGATGACGCCCATCGCATTATCGAAAATGCGCTTGATTCGTTTGGTGGGCTTGATGGCGTAGTCAACAACGCCGGCATCCTGCGCGACAAGATTTTTCACAAGATGACAAAGGACGATTTCGAAGCGGTTGTTCAGGTTCATCTCAATGGATATTTTTATGTCTCGCGCGCGGCTGCAGATCACTTCCGCCAGGAAATGTCTGGCAGTTTCGTCCATATGACATCGACCTCGGGTCTGGTCGGCAATGTCGGCCAGGCCAACTATGCAGCGGCCAAGCTCGGCATTGCCGGACTGTCGCGCTCGATCGCGATCGACATGGAACGCTATCGTGTACGCTCGAACTGTATTGCGCCCTGGGCCTTTACCCGCATGACCGATTCGATCCCGAAGGACAATCCGCTTTATGCCGAGCGCATGGCCAAGATCCAGAAACTGGGCGCTGAAAAAGTCGCACCGCTTGCCGTGGCATTGCTCAGCGATCAGGCAGAAAATATCAATGGGCAGTTACTCGGTGCCCGCTCGAACGAGCTGTTCTTGTTTAATCAGCCGAGGCCCGTGCGTACCATGCACACTGCTGAAGGCTGGACACCAACTTCGATTGTCGAGCACGCCTTCCCGGCGATGGCGTCGAACCTGACGCCGCTCGATACTTCACCGTCCTATTTCAGCTGGGAACCCGTATAGCCCTTGCCGCCAACATTTGAGGAATAACCATGACCGATCATTTGCTCGTAACCAAAGAAGACGGCATCGCCACGATGACCATGAACCGGCCCGAGGTTCGCAACGCCCTGTCCATCGACATGCGTATGGCCATGTTCGACGCCGTCGATGACATTGAACACGATCCGTCCGTTCGTTGTGTCGTGCTGCGCGGTGCCGGCGGGCACTTCATGGCCGGTGGCGATATCAAGAACTTCAACGAATATCTCGAGATGGACGGCCTTGAGCGCCAAAAGGCATTTGAGCGCCGCGTTCATGGCCTGCATCCGATGATGATGTCGTTGCGGCGCATGGAAAAGCCTGTAATTGCCAGCGTACAGGGCGCTGCTGCCGGTGCCGGCATGTCGTTCATGATGGCCTGTGATCTGGCAATAGCTGCCGATGATTCTATCTTCAAATTCTCTTATGTCGGTATTGGTGCCAGCCCGGATGGCTCCGGCACCTATCAGATGCCGCGTATCGTCGGCACCCGTAAGGCGCTGGAACTGGCCATGCTCGGCGACATTATCGATGTTCACGAAGCCAAAGAGTATGGCCTGGTTAACTGGGTCGTGCCGGCAGCCGATATTGAGGCGGAAACCGCCAAACTGGCGCGCAGGCTGGCCGACGGCCCAACCGTGTCACTCGGCAACATCAAACGCCTGATGTATGCCTCCCATGCCAACAGTTTCGAAGCACAGCTTTCGATGGAAGCGGAGAGCTTTGGCCGCTGCGCCGCGACCGATGACTGGGCCGAGGGCGTGACCGCTTTCCTTGAGAAACGTAAACCAGAATTCAAGGGGAAATGAGCAAGCCATGACGGACTTTGATTTCAGCGGCAAGAACGTCGTGGTGTCAGGTGGCACCAACGGCATCAATCTCGGTATCGCCGACAGTTTTGCCGCCGCCGGTGCGTCGGTCTTTGTCTTTTCGCGCGATCAGGAAAAGGTTGATGCCGCGATTAAACAACTCGGGGCCCACGGCGGCAAGGTCGATGGCTGTTCAGTCGATGTGCGTGATGGTGATGCCGTTAAGGCGGCGTTCGCACGCTGTGCCGAAGACTTCGGCGAACTGGATGTGGTGATATCGGGCGCGGCAGGCAATTTCCCGGCGCTGGCCAACGACATTTCATCGAACGGTTTTCGGGCGGTGATGGAAATTGACGTGCTCGGCACCCACCACGTCATGACCGCGGCATTCCCGCATTTGAAAAAACCGGGCGCTTCGGTGATCAATATATCCGCCGGCCAGTCTTATGTTCCCCAGATCGGACAGATCCATGTCTGTGCCGCCAAGGCCGGGGTCGATCAGATTACCCGGACCCTGGCGCTGGAATGGGGACCGTTTGGCGTCCGCGTGAATTCGGTCTCCCCCGGTCCGATTGAAGGCTCTGGTGGTATGGAACGGCTCTATGCCGACAAGGGGCAACTGGAAGCGCGCATTGCCGGGGTTCCCCTGCGCCGCCTCGGTTCCAACAAGGACATCGGCGATGCCTGCAAGTTTCTGTCGTCTGATATGGCGAGCTATATTTCCGGCGTTCTGCTGCCGGTTGACGGGGGCTCGGGCCTGAATATCAATGCCACGCGGCTTGCAGAGGTCCTGGCTTCGTAAAATTAGTGAACGGCACAAAATTGAGGGCTGAAATGCCTTTTTTGGGCCTTAATCGTGTTTGACAATCATTAGCGTCTCGGTACAATAGTTCGAATAAATGGATTTAGTACGTAAATTCGAACACTTCAGGTGAGGAGCCGAATTGGCAACAACAGCAATCCGTTCTGAAGGACCGATGGTTCTGCCGCGTGCATTCGCGCTCCTTCGATTGCTTGCCGAAGAGGCGCAAGGCCTTACGCTATCCGTGATTGCGGCAAGCCTCGAAGCTCCCAAAAGTTCGCTGTCTTCCACTTTGAAAGCGTTGACCGAACAGGGCTTCCTGACGCGTAACGGTTCGCTCTATTTCCTCGGGTCTGAATCCTATTCACTGGCGTCGGTCATACTGGCCGGCAGAACCATTCGCCAGATCGCCCGGCCCTATCTCGAAAAAACCATGGAGACTTGCGGCGAAACTGTGCTGCTGGCGACGATGGAATCCGATCTGCGACATTTTTCCTATATCGATGCCGTCGATTCGACCAAATCGGTACGCTATTCGGTGCCAATCGGCTCACGCCGACCGCTTTATGCCACGGCATGCGGTCGTCTGTTCCTTGCCTATCAGTCTGATGTTTTGCAACAGGCCTATTTTGAAAATGTGGCTTTGGACCGTGTGACCGACATTACGATTACTGATCGCCCCGCACTCCAGGCAATTTTGCGCGACATCCGGCAGTCCGGCGTGTCGGTGACACTGGGCGATTTTTCGAACGATGCCGCCGGATTTGCCGCGCCCATTTTCAATTCAGAAGGAGACTTGATGGCAGCGCTGGTCATCGGCGCGCCCTTGTCACGGGGACAGCGGGAAAAAGATCAATACAGCGCTGCCGTTATCCAGTCGGCGCGCGCCATATCAAAAGTTCTGGGTCACAAGGAGGATCGCACAGCAGCGTAACCTGCGGCCAGATCGTTTTGTATCTGGCACAAAAATCAATAACGTCGCGTCAACAAGAGTAAATCGTGTTTTAATTCTATCCACTCAACAACTGGGAGACCAAGAAATGACATTAATGAAAACAGGTGGCAAATTCCTCGCCGCCGGTCTGGTAACTGTGGCACTCGCCGTCACGGCGCAGGCCAAAACGCTTACATTTACCGACGGCAGCCCGAACCGTGGCGGTCGCGCCAAAGCCACCAACTGGCTGGCGGATGAACTGTCGAAGCGCACCAATGGTGAGCTGAAGATCGAATTCCACTGGGGTGGTGCTCTGTTGAAAGCCAAAGCGGCCACCAAAGGCATCGGTGCCGGTGCTGCCGACATGGGTGCGATTATCGGCGTCTACAATCCGAAACTTCACACCGGTTATCTGATGACAGATCTGCCGACCCAGTATTCGGATCCGTGGGTTGCTTCACGTGCGGTTTATGAACTTGCGACAACAAACCCGGCCCTGATCGCTGAGTTCGACAAGTTGAACCTGCACTATGTAACCAACTTCACGACCACCGAAATCCAGCTGATCTGTAAAGGCGATGCCGTCAAAACCATTGGCGACATCAAGGGCATCAAGGTTCGTGGCGTTGGCCTGTATGGCAAGGTCTTCAAAGACCTCGGTGCCACTCCGGTCCGTATCTCGGCCTACAAAGCCTATCAGGGCCTCGACACCGGCCTGATCAACTGCTCGCAGACCTACAGCTACTTCATTCCTGCTGTGAAAATGCAAGAAGTTGCCAAGGAAGTGACCCTGCTGAACTGGGGCGCCCTGAATGCCTTGACCTACGCCATGAACAAGGACACCTGGAATGCCTTGAGTGACAAAAACAAGAAAATTGTCACGCAACTGGGTTCTGACTTCATCGACAAATACGTCGAAGTCATTACCTCTGAAAATGACAAGGCCCTGAAAGATCTGGCGGCTGACAGTTCCATCACCATCCACAAGTTCTCGGCTGCTGATCGTCAGAAATTGCTGGACGCCAGCGTGCCTTACCTGGACGACTGGAAGGGTAAAGCGACGAAAGCCGGTATCGATGCCAATGCTTTCCACGCCAATTATCTCAGCATTTTGGCGAAATACGACGCTGAACGCATGTCCAAAGGCTATCCCTGGAAACGCTAGTTCGGGGACAAACTTCGGGAACCTGATCTGGTTCCCGAAATCGACAGAAAGCGGGGAGGGCGGACGATGTCCTCCCCGTAATCTGCCATAACAGGACGTGATAATTCGGAGATCGGTTCAATGCGTTGCCAGCAAATCATTCAGTTCGGAGAGCCTCTGGAAGAGCGGGAATATTCCGCGCCGGAACCACAAGGCAGCGAAGTCCTGATCAAGGTCGATGCCTGCGGTGTTTGTCACAGCGACCTGCATCTGTGGGACGGCTATTTTGATCTCGGCGGCGGCAATAAACTCGATCTGGAAAAACGCGGTATTAATCTGCCCTTTACGCTGGGCCACGAAATTGTCGGCGAAGTGGCGGCCCTCGGCCCCGATGCCGAAGGCGTAGAAATCGGCGACAAAAGAATTGTGTTTCCCTGGATCGGCTGCGGTGATTGCGCCCTTTGCAAGGCCGGGAATGAACTCCACTGCAACTCACCCGTGACACTGGGGACGCGCTATGACGGCGGTTACGCCGAAATGGTGATCGCCCCGCACGCGAAATACCTGGTGCCCTACGACGGCGTGCCGAAGGAACTGGCCTGCACTTACGCCTGTTCGGGTCTAACCGCGTATAGCGCGCTCAAGAAACTTACACATCTCACAGAAGACGATCACGTCGTCATTATCGGTGCCGGCGGTGTCGGCCTGTCGGCTGTTCAAATCGCTTCATCTGTGATCAAGGCAAAAGTCATTGTCGCTGACATTGATGAAACAAAACGTTCCATCGCCCGTCAGTCCGGTGCGGATGAGACCATTGATAACGGTGCCGAGGATGCGCTGGCCCAACTCAGTGCCCTGACCGGCGGCGGTGCGGCGGCAGCGATCGATTTTGTCGGCGCGCCGGTGACGGCAAATTTCGGCATCAACGGTTTGCGTAAAGGTGGCACGTACGTTTGCGTCGGATTGTATGGCGATGCCGTGCCGCTGTCGCTGCCGATGTTGCCGCTCGCCATGCGCACGATCATGGGCTCCTACGTCGGCACACTGGAAGAAATGCATGAATTGATGGCCCTGGTTCGCGAAGGCAAGATCGCACCGATCCCTTACGAAGTCCGCCCGCTGGAAGATGCAAACAATGCCCTGCTCGATCTGCGGGCCGGCAAGGTCGAAGGGCGTGTTGTGCTTAAACCCGGCACCGCCTGAGCCTCAACTGAATTCGATATTAAACGGAACACTGACCATGAACGCGATCAATCCAGACCCAGACGCAGAAGAAATCGTGATACCGGGACCGAAATTCCTGCGAACCTTTGAGGAAGCTCTGGTCGCAGTGTCGGCGATTAGTATCCTGGCCATCTGCGTCATCATTACCGTCGGCGTTATCACACGCGCCCTGTTTTATTGGTCGGTCCCGGATTCGGTTATCCTGGTGCAGGAATTAATGATCACCTGCGTGATTGTGCCATTGGCCTGCGTCGCGGCCGAACGCTCGCACATCATGGTCGAGGTATTCACCAACCTGATGCCGGATAGCGTTCAGCCCTGGTTAAACGTCCTGACATCTGTCCTCGGTTTTTTGATCGTCTTGCCGTTCGTCTACGGCGGATATTTTGAATTGATGGACGTGCTGAATGACGAAGCCTTCTTCTTCGGCGATCTGGAGTTGCCGGAATGGCCGGGCCGCCTAGCATTCTTCATCGGCTATGTCGCCTTTATTTTGCGCCTCGGCTATCTCGTTGTCTACGACACCTGGGTCGCGTTCAGCGGCGCCGGCACCAATTTGTCCTCTACTCCAACCGAGAACTAGAAACTTATGGAACCCACCACGATTGGCCTCGTCGGCTTTATCATTGCGCTCATTCTCATGGGCTTTCGTTTGCCGATCGGCTTTGCACTGGCCGGGCTTGCGATCACTTGCACCTATCTGTTTTTCGGTTTCAAGTATGGTGATGAATTTCAGTTTGCCCGGGCCGTACACCCGACGATGGCGCTGATCTCATCCAACGCCTTTGAATTCCTGCATTCCTATCCGCTGAGCCTGGTGCCGTTGTTTATAGCGTTGGGTCATATCGCCTACCACGCCGAGATTACCACCGAGATTTATTATGCCGGCCGGGTCTGGTTATCAAAAATTCCGGGCGGACTGGCCATGGCCTCCGTCGTCGGTTGTGGCGGGTTTTCGGCCATTACCGGCTCCAGTGTCGCCTGCGCCGCCGCCATGGGCCGCATATGTATTCCGGAAATGTTGCGCTTCAAATACAGTACTCAGCTCGCCACTTCGACAGTTGCTGTGGGCGGAACGCTGGGGTCACTGATCCCGCCCAGCGTTTTGTTCATTCTGTATGGCCTGTTCACTGAAACCTCGGTCAACAAACTGTTTTTGGCCGGCGTTATCCCGGGCCTTTTGTCCTTGCTTGGCTTCATCGTCGTCATTTTCATCTGGACAAAAATTCGCCCGCAGGACGGGCCGGTTCCGGACGAGGAAATTACTTCGCGTGATCGCTGGATGGCGGCGGTCAGAGCCTGGCCCGCCGTTCTTTTGTTCAGCATCATTATCGGTGGTATCTACGGTGGCATCTTCACCGCCACCGAAGCGGCGGCGGTCTGTGTCACCATCGCCACGGTCTACGGCTTTGCCTCCAAAAAACTCAGCCTGAAAAACTTCATGGCGGCGATGCGGGAGACTGCCTTGCAGACGGCATCGATCTTTTTTATCGCTGCCGGTGCCAAGATGTTTGTCGCCTTCGTCTCGCTTACGGGCCTGACACGTGAAGTCATGGCGCTGACTGAATATTATCAGATGGCCGACTGGTCGATCCTGCTAGTGATCGTCATTTTGTATCTGATCATGGGCATGTTCCTCGACCCCATCGGCATTATGTTGCTGACACTGCCGTTTGTTATTCCCCTGGTCGAAGGTATGGGCCTTGATCTCATCTGGTTCGGCGTCGTCGTTGTCAAGTTGCTTGAGATCGGTTTGATAACACCACCTGTCGGGCTAAACGTCTTCATCATTGGCAGTGTGATGGGCAAGGCGGCTCCGGTGCATACGATTTTCCGAGGCGTGATCAACTTCCTTGCGATGGATCTGATTGTATTCGCCCTGATCGTGATCTTCCCGATCCTGTCCTTGCTGTTACCAAACACGCAGTTTTAAGGGACGACCGTTTGGCCAGTGCGTTTCCGACTTTAGTTGGAAACGCCTCTGATCGCTCAGCCGCGCTGAGCGTACGAAACAGAGTCAGAAGCGGTTCCGTTAAGATCGGAACCGCCCTGGCGTCTATACAGAATAGACGCTGGCGGCGGCGTGTCCCCTGATCGGGATCTCGCCCATGTGTTCGGCGTTGTGGCTTTCCTTGACGGCTTCAAAGGTGTTTTCTGCGATCAGGATTGTTGTGCCGGTCTCCTTGTTCATTTGTTCAAGCCGCGCCGCCAGATTGACGGCATCACCGTGCACGGTGTAGGCCAGTTGGGAACCACTGCCAACGGACCCGGCAATAACTTCGCCCGTGGCAATGCCGACGCGGGCGCGCAGGCTTTGGCCGACGAAGGTTCTGGCTTCGCAGACGTCTCGAATAGCCATGGCGGCACGCACGGCAGCGCCGGCATGATCGGCATCCTCCACCGGCAGATTGAAAGTCGCGAGGATCGCATCGCCCTGAAACTGGTTGATAACACCGCCCTCCGCGACAATCGCTGCCCCCAGGGCCGCGAAATATTCGTTCAGCAAAGCAAATACATCCTCGGGATCGGTGCGCTCAACCAACGCCGTGAAACCTTCCATGTCACAAAACAGCATGGTCGCCGTCTGTCGTTGCGGCTGCAGCACGCCTTGATCGGCAACGATGGCATTGGCGACGCTGACCGGCACGTATTTGCCCAGCGCCTCGCGCACAAAGGATCGCTCCCGTTCCGCTGTCACCTGTTTCAGCACCAGGCGGCGTGAACGATAGACGATGGCGGCAATCAGTCCGGCGATGATCACAAATACCACCAGTTCCTGCAGTCGCACGCCCAAATCGACATAGGTTATTTGCGTCAAATAGGTGTAGGGATCGGCATTGAATTTTTCGCTGCCAATCGTCAGGACCGATATTGTTTCGGGCAGTGACAACATCCACATCAGGCCAACGCCCCAGCATATTGCACCGGCCAATCCTCCCCACAGAACCATTTTCGGTCGATAACTGAAGGCCAGCCCGACCAGCAGGAAAAATAGATATATCGCGTTGCCGTTTTGATAGGTGATTTGCGGCGGATAGGGCTCGCCGACCAACGGGTTGGGGAAAATGACTGTGAAAGTAAGCAGGGCAAACTCGGCCAGCACGATCAAATAATGCTGCCAGGGCCTGAACCAGTTCTGATTTTGGCAATACCCCGCCAGCAATCCCGTGACCGCAAAACAGGCGATCAAGCCATGAAAATAGAACACGCCTGGGAAAGGTGTCAGAAAGAACATCAGGACACTGATCACAACGAGGGCATACATCCGGGCCTTGATCGACAATCTGTAGCCGTCGCGTTCTTCAGCGACCAGGGCTGCACGAACGTCCGCATCGATCTCACTGCTTTTGGTCGGTGGGGTTTCAGAATTCGCCAGGTCAATTGAAGTCATCACAACACCCTCTACGGAGATTTAGGAATTGAAGTGGTCAGATTACCATCATCAGGTACCGGATGGCTGAGTTTGTGGTTTGGTTTCGGCCCGGGCTTGTTGTATGAACGCGATAGCCGTGTATTCGAATTTCTCCAACCGGGACCGGACTTATGGATCAGGACAATCTGAAACGCCTTCGGGAAAAGTACAGTGAGAGCAAGGGCGGAGATGTCTTTGATGAAAACTTCAAGAAGGTCGCCGATCTTTTGTTCGATGATGCCGGGCAAAGGTCGCTGCCTTATGGTGGCATCCCGACCTTGCTCGATGCGCCGCAAGCGACGGAACTGGAAGGCCTGGATATTGCCCTGATCGGGGTGCCGATGGATCTAGGCGTGACCAATCGAAATGGTGCCCGGTTTGGCCCGCGTGCGGTGCGCGGTATGGAGCGCATAGGCCCGTACAATCACGCGCTTGATGTCGTGCCCCTGGCTCAGGCCAGAGTGGCCGACGTCGGTGACGTTCCGTTGACCAGCCGCTTCAGCCTCGATATGTGCATGAAGGATATTGAGACACATTTCCACAAAATCGTTGATGCCGGCGTGCGGCCCTTAAGTGTCGGCGGTGATCACTCCGTGACATATCCGATCCTCAAGGCCGTCGGCCGCGACGCACCTGTCGCTCTCATTCATATCGACGCCCATTGCGATACATCTGGCGAGTATGACCTGTCGAAGTTTCATCACGGTGCACCCTTCCGCAACGCCGTGCTTGACGGTGTGATTGACCCCGAACGTACCATCCAGATCGGTATTCGTGGCTCCGCCGAATTCCTCTGGGAGTTCTCCTACGATTCCGGCATGACGGTCATCCACGCTGAGGAGTTTGAGAAAATGGGTGTTGAGGCCGTCATAGCCAAAGCGCGCGAAGTCGTGGGCGATGTGCCGGTCTACATCAGTTTTGATGTCGATGCGCTCGACCCGGCCTTTGCCCCTGGCACTGGGACACCAGAAGTCGGGGGCCTGACACCGCGCGAGTGTCAGGCGCTGCTGCGCGGCTTTGAGGGCCTGAACATCGTAGGTGGTGACGTTGTCGAGATCGCACCGCAATACGATACGACGACCAACACCGTGCAGGTGGGCGCGCAGATGTTGTTCGAAATCCTCAGCCTGATGGTCGGAACCGTCAAGGCGGCTGATTAATCAGCCATCCATATTCTGCAGGTATTTATCAATCGAAGCACTGATCGTCGTCATCTGATCGGCGTTCAGGGACAGCATGCCGGCTTTGGCGTTTTCAATTGCCTGATCCGGGTTGCGGGCACCACACAGCGAGAACGTAATACCGGGCTGTGTAACCGTCCAGGCGATGACCGTCTGGGCGATGGTTGCGTTCAAATCGTCGGCAATGGGCTGAATTTCGGCAAACAGCGATGCGATCTTGGCGCGGTTATCCATGCTGAAACGTGGATCACCGATACGCAGATCATCGCCGTTAAATTCACGATCCGGCCCGATCTTGCCCGACAGCAGACCCAGCGCCAGCGATGAGTAGCTCAGGGCCGAAATGCCGTTGTCGGCACAGATCGGCAACAAGTCGGCCTCGATCTCGCGATCCAGCATGCTGTATTTTTCCTGGATGGCATCAAGCCCGCCTGTCGCGACATAGGCTTTGAGTTCTTCGGCGCTGACGTTACTGGCGCCGATGCTGCGGATCTTGCCGCTTTCCTTCAACTTCAACAAAGCTTCCATGGTCTCGGAAATCGGCGTCGTCGGGTCCTGCCAGTGCGTGATGTAGTGATCAATGTAATCCGTGCCCAGACGTTTCAGGCTTTGCTCGACTTCATAAACGATTGAATCGGCACCAAGATAACGATGCACCGGCGCACCATCGTTGTCGAAGAAATGATTGCCCTGCTGGGTATGCCAGACCAGACCGCATTTGGTCGACAGCACGACTTTGTCGCGGCGACCGGCGATGGCTTTGCCGACGATTTCTTCGGAATTGCCTGCGCCATACATCGGCGCCGTATCGATCAGCGAAACGCCGTGGTCAATGGCCGCATGGATCGCCGCAATCGACAGATCCGTATCCGTTCCACCCCAGCGCCAGCCACCAATTGCCCATGTACCCAGGCCGATAACCGATGCCTGAATGCCAGATGAGCCAATTTCACGCGTGGCGATGTCGCGGTCTAGAACGATTGTATCTACGGGGGTATCCATGGGTCGGGTTCCTCAAATGCGGTTCTGAAATATGCCCGCAGCATATCGGCACCCCAACACAGACGCAACAAATAAATACTATTTAATTGAATTGAAAATAGTATTTATTATAGCGATGGCAGGTTCAAGCCAAATTCCCGGGCGCAGTCGATGGCGCTGTCATATCCGGCATCAGCATGGCGCATGACGCCGGAGGCCGGGTCGTTCCACAGCACACGCTCGATCCTTCGGGCGGCGTCGTCGGTGCCGTCGCAGACGATGACCATGCCGGCGTGTTGAGAATAGCCCATGCCGACGCCGCCACCGTGATGGATTGAAACCCAGGTCGCACCCGAAGCACAGTTCAGCAGGGCATTGAGCAGGGGCCAGTCGGAGACGGCATCGGAGCCGTCTTTCATGGCTTCGGTTTCACGGTTGGGGCTGGCGACGGAGCCCGAATCGAGATGATCACGCCCGATAACAACAGGGGCTGACAGTTCTCCTGACCTGACCATTTCGTTGAAGGCGAGACCGAGGTGGTGGCGCTGGCCCAAACCAACCCAGCAAATACGTGACGGCAGACCCTGAAACTGAATGCGCTCACGCGCCATGTCGAGCCAGTTATGCAGGTGCGGATCGTCGGGGATCAGTTCCTTGACCTTCGCGTCTGTGCGGTAGATGTCTTCCGGATCGCCTGACAAGGCGACCCAGCGGAACGGCCCGATACCCCGGCAGAACAGCGGGCGGACATAGGCCGGGACGAAGCCCGGAAAATCAAAGGCATCGGCCACGCCCATGTCCTTGGCGACCTGGCGAATGTTATTGCCATAATCCAGCGTCGGCACGCCCATGTGCATGAAATCGAGCATGGCCCGGACCTGGATGGCCATGGATTCCTTGGCGGCTGTTTCGACGGCTTTGGGATCGCGTTCCCTGCCGGTTTGCCACTGATCGAGTGTCCAGCCAGCCGGAAGGTATCCGTTTAAAGGATCGTGCGCCGAAGTCTGGTCGGTGACGACGTCGGGTTTGATACCACGCCGGACCATCTCGGGGAAAATCTCGGCAGCATTTCCGAGCAATCCGACGGAGACGGCTTTTTTGGCAGCACAGGCCTCATCGATCATCGACATGGCGTCATCAAGGGTATCGGCACGCTTGTCGAGGTAACCGTTGCCGAGACGGAAATCGATCCGGCTGGGCTGGCACTCGACGGCCAGCATCGAGGCGCCAGCCATGGTCGCGGCCAGCGGCTGGGCCCCACCCATACCGCCGAGGCCACCGGTCAAAATCCAGCGCCCGGACAAGTCACCGTCATAATGCTGGCGTCCGACTTCGACGAAGGTCTCGTACGTGCCCTGGACGATGCCCTGGCTGCCGATGTAAATCCATGAGCCCGCCGTCATCTGGCCGTACATCATCAACCCGACCTTATCGAGCTCGTTAAAGTGATCCCAGTTGGCCCATTCCGGCACGAGGTTTGAATTGGCGATCAGCACGCGCGGCGCATCGGCATGGGTGCGAAAAACACCGACAGGCTTGCCCGACTGCACCAAAAGCGTTTCATCGTCGTTCAATGTCTTGAGGCTGGCGGTAATTTGATCAAACGCCTCCCAGCTGCGTGCCGCCCGGCCAATGCCGCCGTAAACCACCAGTTCCTGCGGGTTTTCGGCGACCTCCGCGTCAAGATTGTTCATCAGCATGCGCATCGGGGCTTCGGTCAGCCAGCTTTTGGCGCTGATCTCGCTGCCACGCGGGCTACGGATATCGCGGGTATTGTCGACGCGGGTCGTTTGGCTCATGACTTTGCTCCCAGGTTTGATATCGACCAGTTGATCATCTCTGTCAGGGCCGGTCGGAGAATATCCTTGATGCGTTGAGCCCTGGTTTCGTCGTAAGTCCAGGGCGCTGTCTCGATCATGTAGGCGACCTGGCCGAGTTCGAGCTGTACGGCATGCACATTGTTTGCCGGGTCGCCGTAATTGCGGGTGATCCAGCCACCCTTGAAACGTCCATTGAGGACGTGCGGCAAATCCGGTGCAGCGGCGCAATGATTGGCGAGGATCTGGCCAAGCTCAGACGAACTGGCCGTGCCATCGTTGGTGCCGATGTTGAAGACGGGCAGGGTGCCGTCAAACAGGCGCGGCACCACTGAGCGGATCGAATGACAATCAAACAGCAGCGCATGGCCGTGATGTTCCACGGTGGCCTCAATCAGTTGCTGAAGGGCTGTGTGATAGGGCGTGAAATATCTTGTCAGGCGTTCGGCGATACCGGCATCGTCGGGCTCATACCCGGCTTGATACAAAGGTACGCCGTCAAAGGTCTCGACGGGACACAGGCCGGTTGTGGCCTGTCCCGGATAGAGCGATTTCCCCGAGGGATCACGATTGAGATCGATGACGTAGCGCGACAATTTCGACCGCACCACGCTGGCGTCGAGTTCGGGATAAAAATCGTAGAGCCGTTCGATCCACCAGTCGGTGTCGGCGATGGCCCGGCCTTCATCGTTGAGGCGAGCCTCGACCTCAGGGACAAGGTCGCGACCACTGTGCGGCATCGACAGGATCAGCGGCGACGTGCCCTGATGAATTTCGAGGAAGTCGCTCATGTGCCGTGCCAGACCCGGGCGTGCAGGCGATTGAGCCCGATGGCGTAACTCAGTTCGGCCGGGTGCTCGATATCCCAGATCGCCAGATCACAGGCCTTGCCGAACTCAAGCGTGCCGATGTCGTTCTCAAGCCCCAGTGCCTTTGCCGCATTGCAGGTCACACCGGCCAGCGCTTCAACCGGTGTCATGCGAAAGAGGGTGCAGGCCATATTGAGCACCAGCAAAAGCGAACCCATCGGCGACGAGCCGGGATTGCTGTCACTGGCCAGTGCCATGTCCACACCGTGATGACGCAGGAGATCGACCGGCGGCAGGTGGTCATCGCGCAAAAAATAAAACGCACCGGGCAACAAGACGGCAACGGTACCGGCCTTGTGCATCGCCTGGACACCAGCCTCGTCAACGTATTCGAGATGATCGGCCGAGAGGGCACTGAACTCGGCCGCCAGGGCTGCGCCATGCAGATTGGACAACTGCTCGGCATGTAGTTTGACTGGCAAGCCGTAGGCTTCGGCAGCTTCAAACACGCGCCGTGTCTGGGCATTGGAGAAACCAATGCCTTCGCAAAAAGCGTCGACTGCGTCGGCCAGACCGGCAGCCGCGATCGCTGGCAATTGTTCCTCGCAAACTGATGTGATGTAGGCGTCGGTATCGCCGTCCGCTTCCGGCGGCAAGGCGTGGGCGCCTAGGAATGTCGTCCGGACCCGCACGTCGCGCTGTTCTGCCAGAGCCCTGGCGGCTTCAAGCATTTTCATTTCGGTCTGGGTGTTGAGGCCGTAGCCGGATTTGATTTCGATCGTCGTCACACCGTCCGCCATCAAACTGTCGAGGCGGGGCAGGGCCTGGGCGATCAATTCGTCCCTGGTGGCTTCGCGGGTCGCCCGCACTGTGGAAACAATGCCACCGCCGGCGCGCGAAATTTCTTCGTAGGTCGCGCCTTGCAGGCGTTGTTCAAATTCGACGGCACGATTGCCGCCGTAGACCAGATGAGTATGGCAATCGATCAGACCGGGTGTGATCCAGCGACCTTCAAGATCGACGGTTTGTGGGGCCGAAAAATCAGGTGCGTCCTCGTCTTTGCTGAGCCAGACAATACGGCCCTTGTCGGCGGCAATCGTGGCACCTTCAAGGGCAGCGTAATCCGCGGCACCCTCGCACATCGTTGCAATACGGGCGTTTCGCCAGATTTTGTCTATTTTTTGTGGCATCGGTAATCACCGCCTGGTTGGTGTCGATCAATTGTCTATACAATTTGATTGGACAGGGGGCAAGTCTTTTTGTATAGACAATATAGTCGCAGCCGGGGATGCACCATGAGCCAGCTCTTTTTTGACAACTGTCTACTGCCCGATGGATGGGCCCAAAACGTCATGATAGAGTCCGATGCGGATGGCTGGATTACCGCCGTCAGCCCCGATAGCGCCCCCGACGGCGCCGATGATCGTGCCGCCATCGCACTGCCCGGCATTCCCAACTGTCACAGTCACGCCTTCCAGCGTGCCATGGCCGGACTGTCTGAACGCCGGGGCCAGTCCGAAGACAGTTTCTGGACGTGGCGCGATCTGATGTATCGCTTTGTCGACAAGATCACGCCCGATGATCTGGCGGCGATTGCGGCGCAGGTCTATCTCGAAATGCTCGAAGCCGGATTTACCGCCGTCGCCGAATTTCACTATCTCCACCACGCGCCGCAGGGGCGGCCTTTCGACAACATCGCTGAAATGTCGCGGGCGATATTTGCCGCGGCGCAGGAAACCGGCATCGGCCTGACTTTCCTGCCGGTATTCTATGAAAGTAGTGGTTTTGGTGGCGCGGCACCTGCCGAGGCGCAGGAACGTTTCGCCCTGACGCCGTATCTCTATGGCCAGTTGCTCGAAATTGTCAGCGCATCGGCAAGCGAATTGCCCGATGCCACCGTCGGCATGGCCCCGCATTCGTTACGCGCCGTGACGCCTGACGGATTGGGCGAGATTCTGAAACTGCCATGTGCTGGACTGGTTCACATCCACATCGCCGAACAAATCAGGGAAGTCGAGGAATGCCTCGCGTGGTCGGGTGCACGCCCGGTGCAATGGTTGCTCGATAACGCGGCCGTTGATGGGCGCTGGTGCCTTGTGCATGCCACACATATGGATGGCAGCGAAATTTCAGGCGCTGCAAATAGCGGCGCAGTCGCCGGTCTATGCCCGATCACCGAAGCCAATCTCGGCGACGGGATATTTGAGGGCGTAGATTTTCTCTCGCAAGGCGGCAGGATCGCTATTGGTTCGGACAGCAACATTTACATCAGTGTCGCCGAAGAACTGCGCTTGCTGGAATATTCCCAGCGCCTGCGCGACAAGGGACGCAACCGCCTGACGGGGTCCGAGGCCTCGACCGGGGCAAGCCTGATCAATCAGGTGCTCGCCGGTGGCGCGCAAGTCAGCGGGCGGCGGATCGGGCGGATTGAACCAGGCTATCGGGCCGATTTCGTCGGACTTGACCAAAACCATTCAAGCCTGATCGCCCGCCACGGTGATGCCTGGCTCGATGCCTGGATATTTGCCAGTGACAATGCTGTGGTCTCTGATGTCTGGGTCGGGGGTCAGCACCTGGTGCAGAACGGACGACACATTGCCCGCGACACGGTGAGCCCGGTCTTTACGAATGTGCTCTCCCATCTGGTGACGTCATGACGGCGGAATTCACCCTCGACGGGCGCGGTCCGCTGTATCGCCAGATCAAACGATCTGTCGCCGGCTCAATTCTTTCCGGTCGCAATGCACCAGGTGATCGCTTGCCGTCGGAACATGCTTTCATGGACTTGTTTGGCACGTCGCGCATGACGGTGAACCGGGCACTGCAAATGCTGGCCGACGAAGGCCTGATCGTCCGGCATCGCCGCAACGGCACATTTGTCGCGCCCCAGGTCGCCGAACATGCGGTGATGGAACTGCGCGATATCGCCGATGAAATCGAGGAAACCGGCGCGATCTACACGTACGAATTGCTGGCGCGTGATGAAGTTGCCGCTGACACTGCCGTTGCCGGGCATCTCGAAATCGATCCAGCGACGCCGACGCTTTTCCTGCGCTGCCGTCATCTCAGCAATGGCGAGCCCGTGCTGATCGAAGAACGCTATATCAATCTGCTCGCTGTACCCGATGCGGCAAAGGCCTCGTTCGAAGACATGCCGCCAAACCGCTGGCTGTTGCGCAACGTGCCGTGGTCGCGGGTCGAACACGCCATTCTCGCCGTCAACGCGACATCGGCCCAGGCTGATTTGCTCGATATCCCTGAAGGTGAAGCCTGCCTGCTAGTCGAGCGCACGACTTGGATGACGCCCGATGCCCTGACCTATGTCCACCTGACCTATCCCGGCCACCGCCACCGTCTGGTCGGTCGTTTTACCACCGGCCAATAAGAAATTTTGAGGACAAAAATGACCGATCCCATGATCCTTGTTCCCGGCAGCGTGACGCTGAACGATCTCGAAGTATTATATCGCCAGAGTCCCGCCGTGCGATTGCACGTCGACACACATACAGGAATCGACGCTGCCTCAGCTGTGCTCGCCGAAGCGGCCAAAGGCGGTGATGCGGTTTATGGCGTGAACACGGGCTTTGGCAAGCTCGCCAACACGCAAATCGCGCCGGAAGATACCGAACGTCTGCAACGCAATCTGATCCTGTCGCATTGCTGTGGCGTTGGGGAGCCCTTGTCCGAGCCGATTGTCCGCCTGACCATGACGCTCAAACTGATGTCGCTGGGCCGGGGTGCTTCCGGCGTGCGCCTGGAAGTCATCAAGCTGATCGAAGACATGCTGGCGGCCGGCGTGACACCGATTATTCCGGGCCAGGGCTCGGTTGGCGCGTCCGGTGATCTGGCACCGCTCGCCCATATGACAGCGGTGTTGATCGGTGAAGGTGAAGCGTACTATCAGGGCGAGCGCCTGACAGGTGGTGCGGCGCTGCAAGCCGCCGGTTTGACGCCGGTCATCCTCGGCCCCAAGGAAGGGCTCGGTTTGATCAACGGAACCCAGGTTTCAACGGCGATGGCATTGGCTGGTCTATTTGAAGCCTGGCGCTGCGCCATGGGTTCATTGGTCACGGGTGCCCTGTCGACGGACGCGATCATGGGCTCGGCAGCCCCTTTCCGGCCCGAAATCCACGCCCTGCGCGGTCATCAGGGTCAAATCGATGCCGGCCTTGCGCTGCGCACCCTGATGGCAGGCTCTCAAATTCGAGAATCCCACCGCGACGATGATGAACGCGTGCAGGACCCCTATTGCATTCGCTGTCAGCCCCAGGTGCTGGGGGCCTGCATGGACTTGCTTCGGAGCGTCGGAAAGACGCTGGAGGTCGAAGCCAATGCCGTAACCGACAATCCGCTTGTCTTTGTCGAGGATGGCTCGATTGTCTCAGGCGGTAATTTCCATGCTGAGCCGGTTGCTCTCGGAGCCGATCAGATCGCGCTGGCCATTGCTGAAATAGGCGCCATTGCCCAGCGCCGCGTGGCGTTGATGGTTGATCCGGCGATGAATTTCGGGCTGCCGGCCTTTCTGTCACCCGACCCCGGCGTCAATTCCGGTTTCATGATCGCCGAGGTCACGACAGCGGCGCTGATGTCGGAGAACAAACAGATGGCCTCACCCTGTTCGGTCGACAGCACGCCGACCAGCGCCAACCAGGAAGATCATGTCTCGATGGCTGCCCACGCCGCCAGGCGATTGCTGGAAATGGTCAAGAACCTCTCGGCGATTATCGGCATTGAGCTTTTGACCTCGGCCCAGGGCGTCGAGTTTCGCGCACCTCTGTCGACCAGTCCGGCATTGGCAAAAATCATCGAACGCCTGCGCCAGGACGTCGAGACCATGGGGGATGATCGTTTTCTGGCACCTGATATTGAAGCCAGTACCGCCTTGATCCGGGCCGGCGTGCTGATTGAAAACGCGGGCGATGATGTTTTTCCGGCGCTGCAAACCTGAAGCAATGCTAAGTTCTGACGAACAGAAAAGCTTCAGGGAGATTATCGGACATGGCTAAAGGATACTGGATCGCACACGTCGACATTTCGGACGCCGAGGCCTACGGCAAATACATCGCCGCAAATGCCGTACCATTTGCCAAATTCGGCGCACGCTTCCTGGTACGTGGGGGCGATTATGGGGTTAAGGAAGGTGCGACGCGCGACAAGCAGGTCGTGCTGGAGTTCGCGGATTACGCGACGGCTGTGGCCTGTTACGAATCTCCTGAATATCAGGCGGCGCTTAAACTCAGGACAGATGTATCAGTCGGTGATCTGGTGATCGTCGAAGGCTACGACGGACCCCAGCCCGGCGAAAGCTGACCTCGATGCGCAACGTCGTCATAGGTGGGGCTCAACTGGGCCCGATCCAGAAAGCCGACAGCCGGGCGGATGTCGTGACCCGTATGCTCGACCTGATGGATCAGGCACATGACAGGGGCTGCGGGCTGATCGTCTACCCCGAGCTGGCCTTGACGACGTTTTTCCCGCGCTGGTACATGACCAATCAGACCGAGGTCGATACCTGGTTTGAGACGGATATGCCGGGCCGGGATACCCGGCCGCTGTTTGATCGCGCCCGGGATTATGGCATGGCGATGAGTTTCGGGTATGCCGAGCACACGCCGGATGGTCATCATTTTAATACTTCCATCCTGACCAATCCGGCGGGAGAGATCGTCGGCAAATACCGCAAGGTCCATTTGCCCGGTCACAGCGAGTTCGATGAGACACGCGCCTTTCAACATCTCGAGAAGCGCTACTTTGAACCCGGTGATCTGGGCTTTCCTGTCTGGCGCACGCTGGGCGGTATTGTCGGCATGTGTATTTGCAACGACCGGCGCTGGCCGGAAACTTACCGGGTCATGGGCTTGAGCGGTGTTGAGTTGATCCTGCTGGGCTACAACACGCCGTCTGTGAATTCGCAAAAAGCGGGGGAGGGGCCGGAGAAAAGACTGTTCCACAATCGCCTTTCTGTGCAGTCCGGTGCCTATCAGAACAGCACCTGGGTCGTGGCCATCGCCAAGGCCGGTGATGAAGACGGCCACCCCCTGATCGGCGGCAGCCTGATCGTCAATCCGGATGGTGAAATTGTCGTCGAGGCCGAAACCGAGGGCGACGAATTGATCGTCCATGATTGTGATCTTGATCTTTGTAACTTTGCCAAGGAAACCATTTTCGACTTTGCCCGGCATCGCCGCGTCGAACATTATCAATCCATAACCGGACAGACCGGCGTTATCCTGCCTGAGGACAAAACTTCATGACGACACACCGCCTGACCGAAGACGCCACTGGCGTTTATATCATTTCCGTCACGCCCTTCACGGACGACGGGGCGATTGACTATGACAGTGCCGACAAACTGGTCGAGTTCTATGTCGAGAGCGGTGTCAGCGGCATCACTATCCTCGGCATGATGGGCGAAGCACCGAAAATGGCCCCGGAGGAAAGCACGGCCTTCCTTGATCATATGATGCATCGTGTGGCGAACCGGGTTCCCGTGGTTGTCGGTGTCTCGAACGCCGGTCTCGATAACCTCAATCGGTTGAGCCAGCACGCCATGGACAAAGGCGCTGCCGGTGTAATGATCGCGCCCAACCCGGGACAGAACACAGAAGCAAAACTGACGGGATACTTTGATCAGGTGGTGACGACACTGGGTCCGGACATCCCTATCGTCTACCAGGATTACCCGCAATCCACCGGCGTTCATATTTCGGTGCCGACGTTCAATCAGATGGTCCGCGACCACGATCAGATCGTTATGCTGAAGCACGAAGATTGTCCGGGCCTCAGCAAACTTTCCAGTGTCCGTCGTTCTGCTGTCGATGAAGTTTTGCGTCGGGTATCGATCCTGGTTGGCAATGGTGGTCTTTATTTGCCACAGGAAATGGCGCGCGGTGCTGATGGCGCGATGACCGGCTTCGGCTATCCTGAAATGCTGGTCAATGTGGTTAAACTGTGCCGGGCAGCAGACTGGGACGGGGCCGAGGATTTGTTCGACGCCTATTTGCCCATCGTGCGGCACGAACAACAACCTGGCTGGGGGCTGGCGGTGCGCAAGGAAGTGCTGCGTCGGCGCGGCGTGTTAAACTCGGCGGCAACGCGGTCACCCGGCCCCTCGCTCAGCACCATTGATCACGATGAACTCGGACGTTTGATGGATCGTGTGCAGCGCAATGTTGAAAATCTGGCGTAGCAGGTAGGACAATCATGAACGATTTTGATCTTGTCATTTCGGGCGGCACAGTCGCTACAGCGGTCGATACTTTTGCAGCCGATATCGGCATCAAGAACGGCACAATCGCGGCACTGGGCACAGGCCTGACCGGGGCCAAATCCATCGATGCGACGGGCAAATATGTGCTACCGGGCGGTGTAGAGTCGCATTGTCATATCGAACAGGAATCGTCGATGGGGATCATGACGTCGGATGACTATTATTCCGGCAGCGTCTCGGCGGCCTTCGGCGGTAATACCACCATCATCCCGTTCGCGGCCCAGATGAAGGGCCAGTCCCTGCGCGAAGTCATCGATCTTTATCACAGCCGCGCCGCGCCTAAATCAGTGATCGATTATTCCTATCACCTGATTTTGTCGGATCCGACCGAGGCCGTGCTGCGCGATGAACTGCCGGCGGCGTTTGAGGAAGGCATCATGTCGTTCAAGGTGTTCATGACCTACGACATGATGAAAGTTGATGACGGCCAGATGCTGGACGTGCTGTCGATTGCCCGTGAGCACAATGCCATGACCATGGTCCACGCCGAGAATGACGCACTGATCAAGTGGGTGAGTAACCGCTTGCTGGATCGGAATTACAAGGCGCCGAAATACCATGCCCTGAGCCATCCCCGCGCTGCTGAAGTTGAGGCCGTTCACCGTGCGACGCAACTGGCCAGCTTCATTGATACGCCGATGCTGATCGTGCATGTCTCGACCGAGAAAGCCGCCAACGTCATTGCCCAGGCGCGACTGGAGGGCAACAAGATCTTCGGTGAAACCTGCCCGCATTATCTCTTTTTGACCTCCGACGACATGGACTTGCCGGGAGCAGAAGGTGCCAAGTTCTGTTGCAGCCCGCCGTTACGTGATGAGACCGCCAAGGAGGCGATCTGGCGCGGCCTGCAAAACGGCACGTTCCAGGTGCTGTCGTCGGATCACGCGCCCTACCGATTTGATGAGACCGGCAAGTTGCTCGCCGGCCCCAACCCAAGCTTCAAGGAGTGCGCCAACGGCGTACCGGGTATTGAAATGCGCCTGCCATTGTTGTTTTCCGAAGGTGTGCAAAAGGGCCGCGTCTCGATCAATCAGTTCGTCGCCCTGACCTCAACCAACGCCGCCAAGATGTTCGGCGTGCATCCACGCAAAGGTACTATTGCTGTTGGTGCCGACGCTGATATCGCGATATGGGATGCCAATGAGGTGAGGACAATCACCGCCGACAGTCTGCACGATAACATGAACTACACACCTTACGATGGCTGGACGATCAACGGCTGGCCAACCACGGTCATCAGTCGGGGGCGTGTTGTTGTGGCGGACAACGACTTGAAAGTCGCCAAGGGCTCAGGCGAATTCCTCAAACGCGGCCCTGTTGATTGCACGGGCATGCCGGGACACCTGCCGCCGGAGCTCGACGTCGCCCGAAACTTTGGCGCGGAATTACGGTAGGAACCGGTAGATGCACCGCATTCTCGTTATTAATCCAAACTCCAACGATGCAGTCACGACCGGTATTTCTCTGGCGCTCGACGACCTTCGCAATGACGAAGAGCGGGAGATCGATTGCATCACCTTGCATGAAGGGCCATTCGGTGTCGAAAGCCAGGCCGACATTGAAACGGTCGAGCCGTTGCTGGTTGAGGCGATGGCCCTGTACGACGATTACGATGCCTATGTGATTGCCTGCTATTCCGACCCGGGCCTTGCACTCTGTCGGGCGATTTCTGACAAGCCGGTTTTTGGCATTCAGGAAAGTGCGGCGCGTACGGCCATGGAACTCGCACCCAAATTTGGTGTTGCGGCGATCAGTGATGCCTCGATCAAGCGCCATCTGTTTTATCTCGAGCAAATGGGGGTGACGGACCGACTAGCGGCGGAACGTCCGCTGAATATGTCAGTTGCCGAGACCGGCAGTGATCAGTCGCTGCCCGTGTTGACCACGGTCGCCAGCCAGTTGCGCGATGAAGATGGTGCCGGTGCTATCATCATGGGATGCACCGGCATGGCCCCGCATCGGGCGGTTCTGGAAGAAACTCTGGGCATTCCGGTGATCGACCCGACTCAGGCCGCTGTGGCGATGGCGCTTCGCCATTTGGAAATTTCCGGGGAAAAAATAGAATTTTGCTGAAGATGTGTCGATTTGTCTAATTCCCGTTCGTCTCTTTACTGAAAGCGAGATTTTTTTGTTCTGAACCAAAGGGAGAGACCCAAATGCAGTACATGTTTTTGATCTATGCCGCCGAAGATGCTCACCCCCCCATGGGAACACCGGAAGGTGATGCCTACATGGGCGCCTATATGTCTTTGTCACAGGAATATATGGAAAACGGCAAGATGCAGGCCGGTGCGCCTCTGGAAGGCCTCGAAAGCGCAACGACCGTGCGGGTGCGTGACGGTGGCAATCAAACGACTGATGGCCCTTTCGCCGAAACCAAGGAGGCGCTGGGCGGGTATTACATTGTTGATTGCAATGATCTCGATGAAGCCATCGAGTTTGCCGGCAAGATTCCGACGGCGAGCGTTGGTTCCATCGAAATCCGGCCGGTGCGCGATATGATTGGCGCAGCTGAATAAGGTTTCCGATATCTCGCGGACGGCGTCGCAAAGATCGATAGAGGGCGTCGTCCGTGAAGAGTGGGGCCGTGTGCTGGCGGCGCTGACCGGGCATGTGCGTGACTTTTCGCTGGCGGAAGACGCGCTGCAGGATGCCGTCGAAATTGCCCTGAACAAATGGTCCGATGAGGCTATTCCCGACAACCCCCGTGCCTGGCTTTTGAAGGCAGCGCGGCGCAAGGCCATCGACCGCTTGCGCCGTGATCAGAACTATTCCCGCAAACGCGATCAGTACCAGGTGCTGGTTGAGCTGGAAACTCAGGCTGAGGAGGAAGAGGTGGACGAAACAATCCCCGACGAACGTCTCCGGCTGATTTTCACCTGCTGTCATCCAGCGCTGGCTGAGGCGGCCCGCGTCGCCCTGACCTTGCGAACGCTGGGTGGTCTGTCGACGACCGAGATCGCACGGGCGTTTCTGGTGCCAGAACCGACCATGGCCCAACGCCTGGTGCGGGCACAAAAGAAGATCAAGTCTGCCGGCATTCCCTACCTGATCCCGCCGCCGACGATGTGGCCCGAACGTTTAAGCTCGGTGCTCGCGGTGATCTATCTGATTTTCAACGAAGGATACGCGGCAACATCTGGTGACAACCTCAACCGGGCCGACCTCTGCGGCGAAGCGATCCAGCTTGGCAAAATGCTGGTCGCGTTGCTGCCGGAAGAGGCCGAAGCCGGTGGATTGCTGGCCCTGATGATGTTGCATGACGCCCGTCGCCCGGCCCGAACCAATCAGGACGGTGGATTTGTCCCGCTGGAATCACAGGACCGCACGCTTTGGGATCACGAACAGATCACTGCAGGCGCCGGGCTGACCCGAAAAGCCATGGCGCTCGGCAACATTGGTCCCTATCAAATCCAGGCTGCGATCAGCGCCTTGCATACCGAGGCCGCAGCCTACGACGATACCGACTGGCATCAGATCTCACTGCTGTACGGCAAACTTTATGAACTTGAACCATCGCCCATCGTGCAACTGAATTGCGCCGTGGCCATGTCCAATGACAAAGGCATTGAAGCGGCGCTGGCCATATTGAGCGAAATCGCCCGGCTCGAACAGTTGCAGGAATACCAGCCCTTTTTTGCCGCCCATGCCGATCTGTTGCGCCGTGCCGGCGATCGTGCCGGTGCCGAGACGTCATATAAACGTGCGATCGAGCTTTCGGGCAATGCAGCGGAACGGAAGTTCCTCGAGGGCAGGCTGGCGGAAATGCTGAACTAGAAGACGTTTCGCCGACTATCCAGAATTTCTTCGAATGCAGCGGCAAATCCATCGAGATCTTCGTCCGTCACGGCTAGAGACAAGGCGATGAAACCACGTTTGGCCATGTAATATCCGGCTTCCAGAAGATCAAAGAATATCAGGTCGACGACCTGGTCATCGATACCCTCCAGATCATCGGGGCCGAGAATTGGATCCGCTGTGGCATGCAGGCCGAGCAGGGATCCAATGCCGGTAAACTGCAGCGCCAGATCGCGTTCGCGAATAATCCGGTTGAGCCGGTCCCGGAATTGATCACCGCGTGCGCTGAGGTCGCGGGCGATAGCAGGTGTGTAGACCTCTGCCAGCGCCGCAGTCCCCGCCGCCATCGTCAGGGAATTATTGTTAAAAGTCCCGGCATGCGGAATGGCGTCCGGTTTTTGCGGATCATAGACATTGATCAGGTCGGCCCGTCCACCGAAAGCGCCAAACGACATACCGCCGCCGATGTATTTGCCCAGCGTCGTCAGGTCGGCGTGGACGCCACTAATTTCCTGCGCGCCACCGGGTGCCAGTCGAGACGTCATGACTTCATCAAATATCAGCAGGGCCCCGGCGTCCGAGGTCTCGGCGCGTAGCATCTCGAGAAATTCAAGGCTGCCCGGCAGACAGCCCGTGGCCCCCATCATGGGCTCGGCAATGACGCAGGCCAGATCGTCGCCGTGCTGCCGGATAAGGTTTTGCGTCTCCGCTACGTTATTGTACGGCGCAACGACATAGGGGAAGGGCGCATTGATCGGAATGCCGCCGTGGCTGAAATAAAGCAGACCACCATGATACCCGCCGTCGAACACCATGACCTTTGACTTGCCCGTGACGTATCGGGCGGTCGAGATCGCCATCAGGTTGGCCTCAGTGCCCGAATTGGTGAAGCGGACGCGCTCGATTGAAGGGAAGCGTTCACAAACCAGGCGGGCCAGCGATATCTCGTTCTCGCCATGACCGCTTAGATTAATGCCGTGATCAAGGGCCGCATCAATGGCCCGGCGTATGACCGGATGGGAATGGCCGAACAATCCGGCGGTATATTCGCCCAGCATATTCACATAGGTGTGGCCATCGGCATCGGTGATGTATTGCGCCTCGCCATGCACGACGCGGATCGGAAACGGGTCGTAGTAGAGCACCGTTCGAGTATTGCCGCCCGGCATATACTCGCTGGCCTCAAGATGCGCGGCCTTTGATTTGGGGCGCCCGGCAACATAGCTCGCCTGCGCGTCAGCGAGGGCGGCCTGCAGAGTCGCATTGGGACGTGTATCGCTCGATGAAGAAGTCATAGGGCAGGCGTCGGGTCAAAAAAGCCGACGATTTTGACCAAACGACCGTCGTCAGCCAGTTCGCAAACATCCGTGCCCTTGATCTGTTCCAGACCGTTCTGATCAACAAAATGCCAGGTAAATCGAATATGGCCATTGTGCTGATCGATACCGCTCGTCGCCTCGACTTTTGCACCGGGTGAGGACGCGTGAATAGCTGCGATATGATCTGACAGCGCCTTGCGCCCGGCCAGCACTGCCGTCGGGTCCTGATAATTGCCGCTTTCGGCGAAGGATTGCTCCAGCAGCGAGAGCCGCCGAGCCTCATCCGGCTCACTCCAGGCGGCGCAATAATTTTCGACGAGGACAGCAATTTCGCTCATAAATCGATCCTTCCCGACAAGATGGTCGTCAGATGCTAGTATTTATCTACGCAAGGTGCTTGAAAAATCAACAGGCATTTCCAAAATACAAGACAGACATTACTTAATGATTTCAGGCTCATGTCGAAAACCGCGCCGCAGCATAAATCTGGTATCAACGCAACTGCGTCAGCTGGATTGCTATGAGTGAAGTTGATGCCAGTCGCAGGCTGGCGGCAATTCTGGCGGCCGATGTCGCGGGTTACACCCGGCTTATGGAAGTGGATGAAAACACCACGCTGAAATCGTGGTGGCACGCCCGGAACAACATCATCGACCCCAGCATCGCCAAATTTGGCGGTCGGATCGTCAAACACACAGGCGATGGCTTCCTTGCCGAATTTCCGACGGCCACCGAGGCTGTGCGCTGTGCCGAGGAAATGCAGACCGCACTGGCGGAAACAAACGTTGGCATTGACCGGGACAAACGCTTCGCCTTTCGCATGGGGATTAATGTCGGCGAGATCGTCGACGATCAGGAAGACATTTACGGCGATGGCGTCAATATCGCGGCGCGGCTGGAAAGCCTCGCGGAACCCGGCGGTATATGTCTGTCGCAAGTGGCGCACGATCAGGTCAAGAACAAGCTCGACCTTGATTTCGAATACCTCGGGGCCAAAAAGGTCAAGCATGTCGCCGAACCGCTGCGCCATTTTCGCGTCCGGCTTGCCGGTGACGGATCGAGCCGGATACATGGCGCATTCAAGGCCAAAAAGAATTCGTTTCTGCGCGGTCTGGTCAAGCCGCTCAGGCTGGTTGCTGCTGCCATTGTCGTCATCGCCATCGCATCGTTCTGGCCGACGGATGACCCATCGTCGTCATCCCTGCGGGTGGCCAGTCCGGTTATCGCCGTGGTGCCATTTCGCACCATTGGCGAGGCCGCCGACAAGCAGAATTTCAGCGACGGATTGACCGAAGATTTGCTGACGGCGCTTTCATCAAGTTCAGGCCTGCGTGTAGTGCGTAAAGATACGGAAGCAAAACCGGACACCAAACTGAAGGGCGTTACCTATCGCTTTGAAGGCAGCGTGCGCTGGGTTGGCGACAAGGTGCGTGTCTCGGCCCAGCTTGTTGACGTGAAGTCGGGCTTCCATCTCTGGGGTGGTCGCTATGACAGAAGCTCGGTCGATGTTCTGAAAGTGCAGAACGATGTCGCCACCAAGATCGTCTCAACCCTGTCGGAACGCCTGGCGGATGCCAAGGGCGAACAACTGGCGGCCAATACGGGTGCGGTCGAGACAATGGTTTATCGGGGACTTGAGAACCTGGGGCGTATTGCCGAACTCGCGGCATTTTTGCCTCAGGAATTATTCGACTGGGTGACGGGCAATAGCGATTCCGGTTTGTCGGTCGAGGGTATGAAGAACCACAAACAATTCAAGCTAGCGTTTTTGAGACATCAGGAGTGGATATGACAATGACAGCCTGGCTGGGTAAGTCCTTGATATGCTGCGCGGCGGCGGCAGCTTTAATGTCGGCCTCTACGCTCAGGGCGGAAGAAAAAGTCATGCGATCCGGTGAATTTGCCGACGATGTATTCGTCATGGGCGATGACGTTCTGATTGATGCCAGACTTCTGCAGGATCTTTTTATCAGTGGCGGTGATCTCGAGGTGAATGCCGACGTGAAGGGAGATGTCTTTGCGGCAGGCGGCAAGATCGAACTGGACGGTGATATTGAAGGTAGTCTGCTGGCAGCCGGCGGCCGGGTCATAGTTGAGGGCCAGATCAGGGACAGCATCGTCATCTTCGGCGGTAACGTTGATGTCGATGCGGATATTGACGGTGATGTCCTGCTGACGGCGGGGCAGGCGGAAGTGGTCGGTACGGTCAGAGGCGATCTTCGCGGCAGTGCCGGGAAAATTGATGTTCATCGCGTGGTCGAGGGAAATTTGTTGTTGGGCGGGGCCAAGATTGAACTGCTCGACTCCGCGCATATCAAAGGCAAGGCAACCATTGCGGCTGGCAAACTGTATGTCGGCGGACGGATTGATCGCGGCCTGAAAGCCGGTGGCCGGGAAATTACCATCGCCGGCGTCATCAAAGGCGACGTCAAACTGATCGCCAATCAAATCACCTTGCTGCCTTCGGCGCGGATCATGGGTGATCTTGTCTATCGCAGTCCGCAAGCCATCAAACTCGACGATACGTCACAAATCAGCGGGGACGTCACCTACATTCAGTCGGAAGAAATGCGCAGGGGCATGGGTGGATTGTTTGCGGTCGCCGGAGCAACACATCTTATCATCGTCGTCGGCCTGGTCATCGTCTCGGCGTTGATCATCTTTATTGCGCCGCCGCTATTTCCGACGATTGAAGGACGCGTGCGCGGTCAAAAATGGAAGTCACTGGGACTTGGCCTGGCGTTCCTGATCGCCATGCCCATCATCATGACATTGCTCACCGTGACGGCCATCGGGTTCCCGCTGGCGTTGTTATTGTCGGCACTATATTTTCTGGTATTTGCCACTGGCCTTCTGGGCGGTGCCTACGTTGTCGGCCAAAAAATATTCACGCTGTTGAAACAGGATTTTCGCGCGTCAGCCCTGAAGCAAATCGCCGCCTCGGCGCTTGGTATGGTTTTGCTGGGATTGTTAATGGTCGTTCCCGTGGTCGGTATGTTGATATTTTTCATTATCAATTCGATCGGCATTGGCGCACTGCTGACCAGCGGTTTCAAGCTTTGCCGTGGTCACACTAATATGGTCGAGGCCTGAAGTTATATTCTGATTATCTGGTCGATCATACGCGTGTTGCTTTGCAGGCGTGGTTTGTCATCGTCCGCCGGGTCGAGATAATTGATTGTGCGCTTGCCGAGGTCTTCTTCCGGCAGGATCATGACACGGACGAACTTGCTGACGACGTCGGGATCGGCGATGGCCAGCACGGCGGCGCGTGTACCTTCAAACCACGGATCGCCGGGTTGCATCATCGTGCGGTCGTGGTCCGAGACAATTTCCAGACTTCCTTGCAACAGATAACGCGTGCCGGCGCCGGAATGGTCGTGGCGATGTGCGCGTGATCCCGGCGGGAATTCGACCGTGTCGAGACGCATGACCCACCTGCCGGGGGCAAGTTCGATATCATTTTGCGACTGGCTGAGGACACCGTCGACGGGCAGTGAAGTGCCTTCGTCTTTCGACGTCAAAGTCCAGCACGCCAGCCTTGCGGCGGCGGATGCCGTCAAATTGCAAACGCCTTCGCAATAGTGACCTTCCCTTGGGCCGAGAGCGGTGTTGTTGACTTGCGCCGAAGCGCTTTCGACGTAAACCATGTGATGACCATCGCCCCCGCCAGGTGAAACCGCCTGGCCGGCAGCAAGTTCAAAGACGCCGAACGTCAATACGAATGTTTGTTCCATCATGTTGCTATCAGCCCGGGTTTTACCAAAAAATTTACCTGCGAGTGCATTACAGGGTGATCTTATCGACCAAATACCAATTCCTGGCGAAAATTTATACAGAATCGCAGGTTTCATTGAAAATTCGATTTTAATACCGCCGTGCCTGGAATAACGTGGTCACAGAACAATTTGGAATGCGGTGAACAGCAGGAATAACTGCGGAAGGCCGCGATTAACAGGGAGAGAGCTAAATGAAGACGCTTACAAAAATTGTTGCGGGATCGCTGATGGCGACTTTCGGCCTGAGCACGGCAGCACTGGCTGCCAACGTCGATGGTCCTGACGTATTCTGGAAAATTTCGGCCTGGGGCAAGCCGCGCGCCTATACCGCCGGCATGGATTTATTGTCCAAACGCGTGGCCGAAGAAACCGGCGGCAAGTTCAAGGTCAAGGTTTTCTATGGTGGCCAGCTGTCGAAAAGTAAAGAGAACCTCGATGGTTTGAAGGTTAACGCCTTTGAAGGTGCTGCGTTCTGTAACTTCTATCATCCCGGCAAGAACCCGGCTTACATGGTGTTCTCACTTCCCTTCCTGCCGCTCGGTAACCCCAAGGTTGACAGATACGTGCGCTCCAAAATGATGTCACACCCTGCGATGATGGCCGATATGGCGCGCTGGAATGCAATTCCCTACGTTTCGGGTTTATTGCCGCAGTATGAACTGGTTGGCAAGGGCAAGCCGCCGACAACATTGGCGGACTGGAAAGGCATGCGCGTTCGGGCCGGTGGTGGTCTGGGCGAGGCCATGAAGAAACTCGGCGCGGTCAAGACAACCTTGCCTGCCGGTGAGACTTCAACGGCTTTCCAGCGTGGTGCTCTCGATGCCGTGGCGTTCCCGTTCACCTATGCGCACGTCGCCTTCAAGACCGCTGAAGTCGCTGACTGGTACACCTCGAACCTGGCACCGGGTACGTCAGAATGTTCCTGGGCGCTGAACAAAACGGCATTTGGCAAACTGCCCAAACAGTACCAGGACTTGCTGATGAACCTGAAAGGCGAAGTGATGGATGCCGAGCAGGCAGCCTATGCCGCGCAGGACAAGAAGAACCTGCCGAAGTTCAAAAAGATGATGAAAGAAATCGTTTATGACGCCGCCACGCTGAAGGCGTTCCACACGGCGGCCGGCAAGCCGGTCTGGGACGAATGGATTGCGGCCAACAAGGGCAAGTTTGATTCCCAGGGCGTCTTTGACGCAATCTGGGCCTATGCCAAAGAAGCCGAAGCCAAGATGAAATAAGCTGAATTCGAGACGGGCGGCGCACACGTGTGCCGCCCGTTTCTTTTCATAAGCTTGATTATTTAATTTTCGAATTCCCCCGGAGACCCTCATGTCATCCACTGATCCGTCGTCGCTCAGCGGTGGCGGTGCCTTGATTGACCAGGCCGATCAAAAACTTGTCCCTGTCGAAAACCTGTTCAATTTTGTCGCCGCGATCGCCATCGTCGCCTTGATGTTTCTGGGCGTTCTGCAAATTGTTCTCCGAACCGTCTTTAACTTTCCTATCGAGGGATATATCGATCTCGTCGAGCTTTCGATGGCCTCGCTGGCTTTCCTGGGTGCGGCCTATTGCCAGCGCCTCGGCGGCCATATTCGCATGGAACTGTTGATCGGTCGTCTCGAGGGCCGCACTCTGTGGGTTGCCGAAGCTATCGGCACGCTCGTGGCGATGATGATCATCGGCGTGTTGATCTGGTATAGCTCCGAACATTTCTGGCGGGCCTTTACACTGGGCGACACGACGATTGATGCTGAATACCCGGTCTGGCCCTCGAAGTTGATCGTGCCAATTGCCTTTACGGCGTGGTTTCTACGTCTGGGGATACAGTTGGTCGGCTCTGTGCGCATGGTCATTCATCCTGATGCACCACAAGCCGGTGTCATATTAATGAAGGATGTCGCCGAACAGGCGCGCGATGAAATTCGTGAAACCTTTGGTGAAGACGCCCTTGGTGAAACTGCCGAGAATGGCGGGAATGACCGGGGAGGACACGGCCAATGATTATCGGTATTGGCTTTGAAGATCCGTTCCTGGTCGGCCTGATCGGCGTCGGCATGCTGCTGGCACTCGTTTTGATGGGCGTACGCGTAGTGTTTGCCTCCGCCATCGTCGGGTTGCTGGGCCTGGTTGAATTGCTGGGCTGGGGCCCCGCTGCCGGCATCGCCGGAACCGTGCCGCATTCCAAGTCTTCCGCCTACGTGCTCAGCGTTTTGCCGATGTTTATCCTGATCGGATTTCTCGCCTTTCACGCCGGCATGACCCAGCAATTGTTTGACGCCGCGCGTAAGTGGATAGGCTGGGTGCCGGGCGGACTGGCAGTGGCAACTGTTTTCGCCACGGCGGGGTTTGCTGCTGTGTCCGGTGCCTCGACGGCGACGGCCGCGGTATTTTCCCGCGTCGCCATTCCTGAAATGCTGCGCCACGGATACGACGAAAAACTGGCGTCCGGTGTTGTTGCCGCTGGTGGCACGCTGGCCTCCCTGATACCACCGTCTGCGATTCTCGTTATTTATGCCATCATCGTCGAGGAATCGGTTGGTGCCCTGTTGCTGGCCGGTTTTCTGCCGGGCGCTGTATCGGCGTTGATCTACGCCGGGATTATTATTTTCTGGGCCAAACTCAAACCGGCGGTCGGGCCTCCAGTGTCTGGATACACATGGGGCGAGCGTTTCAAATCTCTGCCGGGTATTTCGCCGATATTCCTCGTTGTCGCCATCATCATGACGGCGATCTACGATGGCTGGGCGACACCGACCGAGGCCGGCGCGCTGGGTGCCGTCGTTGTCCTGACGATTGCCCTGTACAAGGGCATGCGGTTGAAAACCTTCAAGGACGCCTTGATGGAATCGGCCAAGCTGACGGTAATGATCTTCTCGCTGATCTGGGGCGTACTGATTTTTGTGCGCTTCCTCGGATTTTCAGGTCTGCCGGAAGCCTTCACCTTGTGGATTATCAATCTTGATGCGCCGCCGATGGTCATCATGATCTGTATCCTGCTGGGCTATACCGTGCTGGGAATGTTCATGGACGCCATCGGCATGTTGTTGCTGACGTTGCCTGTGGTCTATCCCGCTGTGATGGCGCTCGGATTCGATTCAGTCTGGTTCGGTATCATCGTCGTCAAAATGGCAGAGGTTTGCCTGATCACACCACCGGTCGGTTTGAACTGTTTTGTCGTTAACGGGGTGCGACCTGATATAGCGCTCGGAACCATCTTCCGCGGCATTACGCTGTTCTTTATCGCCGATGTTATTACGATTGGCGTGTTGCTGGCCTTCCCCGGTATTATTACCTGGCTGCCGAATTTGCTCCGCTGATAACCGAGAGGGGAAACTAAATGTCCGATCACTACGTCAAACATTTGCACACGGCGCTGCCGCTGGACGCAGCGTCAGCCATTGTTGATGCGGCATTGCGAACGGGGCGCGAATACAACCTTTTGCCCCTGACGGTGGCGGTGCTCGATACGGGCGGCAACCTGCTTGCATTCAAGAAGGAAGATGGCAGCGGTATCTTGCGCGGCGATATCGCGACGGGCAAAGCCTGGGGCGCGCTCGGCATGGGTATTTCCAGCCGAACGATCATGGAGCGGCTGGGCAATCGCCCGGCTTTCCAGGGCGCGGTTGCAGCGGCATCACAAGGGCGCTTTGTGCCGGTGTCCGGTGGTGTGCTGATTTGTGCCGATGATGGTGCGGTTGTTGGTGCGGTCGGGATCAGCGGGGACGCTTCGGACCAGGACGAATTCTGCGCCATTACGGCGATCCACGAAGCAGGGTACGCATCGCATCCCGAAACCCCGGTGGATGACTGGCAGGACGCCAAACTGTAAATCCAGCCAGACTGTTTGAGGTATCGACAGTGAATATTTGCCAGACAATCGATGAGGCCAGGGCTGTGGTTGAGGCCTCGGATCAGCGCCACGTCAAAGTCGGTGTCTTTGATATCGACGGTGTCCTGCGCGGCAAATACATGAGCAAGGCCAAGTTTCTCAGTGCGCTCGACAAGGGGTTCGGCTTTTGTGACGTCGTGCTGGGCTGGGACAGCGATGATCAACTTTATGATTCAGCCTCGGTGACGGGCTGGCATACGGCCTACCCTGACGCACCGGTGCGGATAATCCCCGAAAGCTGTCGGGAGATACCGTTTGAAAACAACACGTTGTTCTTTCTCGCCGAATTCGCCGATCCGATGGATGCGGTCTGTCCACGCGGGACGTTGAGACGCGTACTGGATCGTGCCGATGATATGGGCTTCAAGGTTTCAGCGGCGGCCGAGTTTGAATTTTTCCTCTTCGAGGAGACGCCGCACAGTGTGCGGGAGAAAGACTATCGCGATCTGAAAAATATCTCGCCGGGCTTCTTTGGCTATTCAGTTTTGCGCAATTCAGTGCATGCTGAATTTTACCACGAGTTGATGGAGCTCTGCGCCGACATGCGTTTTCCCATCGAGGGATTACATACCGAAACCGGTCCCGGTGTTCTGGAAGCCGCACTTGACCACACGGATGCGCTGGAAGCGGCCGACCGTGCCGCCTTGTTCAAGACCTTCACCAAGGTTCTGGCCCAGCGTCGGGGCTGGATGGCGACATTTATGGCCAAATGGTCGCCGGACTGGCCGGGACAATCGGGTCACCTCCATGTTTCTCTGTCTGACAAGTCCGGTACATCCGTATTTCACGACGACAGCAAGCCCGACAACATCTCGGATCAGATGCGCTGGTTCATTGGCGGGCAGCAATCCCTGATGCCGGAAGTGCTGTCGATGGTCGCACCGACGATCAACAGCTTCAGCAGATTGATCCCGGGCTTCTGGGCACCGACATCAGCCAGTTGGGGCGTCGAGAACCGCACCTGTGCACTGCGCGCGATACCTGGTTCGGCCAATGCACAGCGCGTCGAGTACCGCATCGCGGCGGCCGATATTAATCCGCACATTGCCCTTGCGGCGGCCATCGGTTCCGGCCTCTGGGGGATTGAAAACCGGATTGAGCCGTCTGCACCGGTGGTCGGAAATGCCTATGAACAGGAAGTCCCGACGGCCCAGACGTTGCCCGCGACATTGATGGAAGCGGCAAGCAGTGTACGCGGCAGTGACGCAGCAAAGGCGCTTTTTGGCGATACCTTCGTTGAACACTACGCGCAATCACGCGAGTGGGAAGAGCGCGAGTTTCGCAAATCGATCACCGATTGGGAAATGCGCCGCTACTTTGAAATTATTTGAAACGACCGTGAAGAAAATCAGGGTTTGATGTAGACGGCGACGCAGTCAACGCCCTTGCCCTTTAGATCCTTACACGCTGTTTTGGCGGCACCGCGTTTGGCATACTGATTGACAATAATGCGTGTCAACTTGCTGCCATCTTTACGCGGTTTGGATGGAATATATTGCACGGTCGCATCGTTCAATTCGACGGCGGCCGGATTGGTCAACACACGTCCCCAGGCTTTTTCAGCACCTGATTTCGTTTTGTAGGCCCCGAGTTGAACACCCCAAAACGGCGTTCCCGCGGCCATAGCAGGCTTTTTCGCCGTAGTTGGGGCAATTGGGGCGGGGGCGCTTGAAGCCGGTGCCATAGCCATTTTCTCGCCGGTTTGCGCGCCGCTCACGGCTTCCAGTGCGGCCAGTCTTGACGGAACACGTTCAAAAAGTTCGGCCAGGCCGTGAACGCGTTCAGAGATTTCCTCGACGCGCTGGGAGACGGTATGCACCCGTTCGTTGAGTTTCAACATTTCCTCGTCGAAAAACAGGCGGGAGATACCGACGTCCTGTTGCGAACTGTCCGCCGCCCGGGCTTCATCGGCTCTAAGTTCAGCCTGCATTTCAGCGAAGCCTTTGGTTTCAACTTTTTCTTCTCTCGCCTCGGATTTGAAGCCGGCCTCTTCCTCCTTGTAAGCCGCATCTTCCCTTTTCTTGGCGGCCTTTACCCGTTCATCTTCTTCAATCTGCATCCTTTTCTGTTCGGCCACCTCGGCTTTTTTCTGCGCCATCGCAGCCTTTTCCCGCTCGACGTCGGCTCTTTTCCTGAAGGTTACAAGCTGTGAAACCTGATTTGTAATGGATCCTTCACGGATCGTTTTCACGGTGTGACCGACCAGAGGGGAATAAAAAAGAGTTTCGTTAAAATCGCGGCGCTTGCAATGCACCTTGAAGGTATCAAATTCCCCGGCTTTGACGGCAACACGGGCAGCACCCAGAACTTCGCAGGTTTCGACGCGACGTCGCTCGGTGCCATCGCGTGGCATTTCAAAAACGGTGAAGGTTATCTTGCGACTGTTCTGCAAGGGAAAGACTTCGAGGGCGGCCTGGGAATAGCGCCTGGAAATTTCGATTTCACTAATGGGCTGAAGAATGGGGTCGTGCAGCGTTGCCCACGTTTCGCCGCTATCGTCACCCCAGTGCACGACATCGCCGGCAACTTCCGTGACGGTTTCAACGACTTGCTTGCCGTTGACTTCAAAGACGTAAGAATCGCCGCTCTCATAAACCGGTTGTGGTGCCGGTGGCAACTCGATCATGACTTCTGAATCAGATGACGACAGATAATTGGCGAAATCAGATGCTGTGTTGGAAATCCTCGCACAGGAAGCCAGCAACACAGTCGACGCGACGAGAGACAAAAGTGCCCTGGACCGGCGGTTATTTGTGAGATTCAACAAGTAGGGCACAGAAACTCAACGTCCTTATTCTCAGGTACTCATGCCTGACTATATACCAGATCAGGTATGAACTGCATGTTTATACCCTATTTATAGCAATTCTGCACTGCTAAAGCACAATTTTTTAGTTTTTCCCCATTCAGGTCAAATTCCATCGGTCTGGTCGTTTCGACCGTTATCCGTTGGCGGTGGAAGGCGCCATCGGATCATCTCCGCCAGCAGACCGGTCGCTGCTATTTGAAGACCTGCCATCGCCAGAATAAGGGTCGAGACATCGGCGAGTTGACCGAAGTAGGTCAGCGAGAAAAGCGCCCAGGCAACAGCAGCGACAAACAAAAACAAACTGATCGGCAAGAAGATGCGCAATGGCGCAAAATAGAGCGCCATCTTCGTAATCAGCTGTACAAAGTTAAGTGTGTCATGGATTGGGCGAATTTTGGATACGCCGACCCGCGGCAGGTAATTGATCGGTCGGTAGGCGACTTCGTAGCCACTGGTCAGCATGGCCAGCGTGATGGTGGTTGTGAACGAAAAACCATCCGGCAAAATGCTGGTCATGCGCTCGGCGATTTCTTTCGGAAAGACGCGCAGGCCCGAGTTCATATCAGGGATTTTTCGACCGGCCGCGAAGTTGGCGAATTTGCCCAATACCCATTTGGGAAATCGGCGCACCAGCGGGATCGAAACTTTTTCACCGGTCCTGGCCGCAACGGCCATGTCGCATTCGCCACTGAGCGCCATTTGGGTCAGAGCCGGAATTTCTTCCGGCGGATAGGTGCCATCGGCATCGATGATGGCGATCAATTTTCCGTTCGCGTGATGAACACCGCGTTTAAGCGAGGCACCATAGCCCCGGTTTCCCGCACTGCGCAAAACGCGAATGTCGACAGGCGATGCCGCCAATTCAGAGGCTGTCTGATCCGTCGAGCCATCATCAACCACGATGATTTCGAAATCGATCCGGGCGCTCCGCAAGGCACTGTCGATGGCGACAAGCGTCGCGGTAACCGCGCCTTCTTCGTTGTAGCAGGGAACAATGACCGTCAGCATTTAGTGTCCGCACATTTCATTCATCGGATATACCCCGATGTTTATAGAGGCGAAACAACGGGCTGGCGACATGATCAAGCTGAAAGCGCTCTTTTATTCTGGCCATGAAGCGGATGACTTTGGGGTCTGATTGAACTTCATCGAAGGGGCCCCACAGAATAAGATAGTCCACTCGTCCACCTGTTTTGGCTTCATACCCTGCAAAATCGAGGTCTGGAGCCGGATCACCAAGCCGATAGTTTAGATGGCGCCAAAACATTTTGTCCGGCGATTGCGGCAGGTTCGCCGGCAGGTGCCAGAACGGGTTTCTGCCCTGACGGTAAGTCATCGGCGCTTCCAGTCCGTTGGCCTGACTGACCTTCAGATCCACCAGTCTGGCGGTCGTCGCCAGTCGCATCGACGCATGCACAACGGGATCAATGCGATAGGCCATGCGCCATTTGAAATCAGGGCGATCGAAGGAATCAATTCGCACGGCCAGTAACGTGTGGCCGGATTTCAGGCGCGTATCGAGGTCATGCAAGGGCGAAAGCCGTTGATCAATTGAGTGAAACTGATATCCGCGTGTAATGGGTAAAACGCTGCCGAGCACGGCGAGCGCCACAATTGCCATCGTCGAAAATCGCCTGGCGACGGGGGTCAGCGCGAATGCCAGTACACCTGTCAGGTAAATGAACGGCAGCAGACGCTCGATGACATAGCTAGATCCCGACATCTGCATCGGCATCAGCAGAAAGAGCGCGATGAAGGAAATTGTTGAAAATCCCAGCATGGCCGCCGGGATGGGCAGTTGGGCACGTTGTCGAAACATGAAATACCCAGCCAGCGCAACAATGATGGCATATCCCGCTGCAAATACCGCGTCGAGACGGTCAAGGGCGGACACAAAACTGAAGCCGGCCAGCATGATGATGCGCTCAAACCACAGGTGATCGACACCGCCGGAAACGCCACTGCGCGTCGAGGCAAATTCCAGGATCAAGAGCAACGTTGGCGCGAATGCCAGTGCCAGCGGCCAGCCTCGCCGGATCCAGGCCTGAACAATTGCAACTAACCTCGTCCCCATGTTCGCCGGTCTGTCTTGCGATACACCAACCGCCAAACGCCACGCGGTTCCGGTACCGGCCACCAGCAGCAGCGCCGCCGCACCAAATATGTGGCAAAAGAAAGCGGCGACAGCGACAAGCATCAGGGCTGAGAATCTGGCGAATCCCGGGGCCTTCTCGCACCATAGCCAGATGCCCAGACCGAAGACAAAGACGACGGCGCTGAAGGAGTAGTTATAAAATCCCATCATGAAGGTGAAGGAGAGGCCGACTGGCAGGACCAGCAACGCAGCAAGGCCTGAATTCCCCCTGGCCATGCGCGCGGTGAACATGGCGGAGAGCGGAAGCGCGACCAGGTATAGACTTGCCAGAATTTTCTCAGCCACAGCCGGATCGAATATCTCCAGCAATCCCGCAAGTGCCGCAAAAATGAACAAGTTGGGTTGGTGGCCCCGGTTGCTCTGAAAATAGGTTGCAAATATTGAAGACGGATCTTCTGCAATCCAGCGTAATGCAGTGGCCATGTATAGGTGAGGCGCGCCGTCTTGTGTCGGCAGGTATGATGGCAACCATACCGCCATGATGGACAGAGCGGTGCCAACCATCGCCGCGATCAGGGCAAATCGGTTCCACGGATCAATGTGAATGGGTGTGGCTGATGGTGAATTCATACTGGCTGAAATCATCGCGGTTGCGGGCCGGATTGCAAGCTCTGATCGTCGTTGCCGTCAGGGTCTGCCAAACACCTGTTTCGCATAATGGGAAGTCCGATGTAGACTGAAATCAGTTTGCAATTCAGCAACACGCGCGGAGAGTTTCCCTTGTCCCTCAAAGTCCTGTTGATCAATCCACCACGGTTCAACGAACTGATCGGCAAGAATCCGGCCATCGTCGAGAAGCACCGGGGCTTTAATCCGCCGCTTGGCTTGTTGCATCTCGCAGGGTATGTCGAGAACAATACAGATCACAAAGTCGACGTCCTGGATGCGCAGCCGCACGAATGGAACTACGACGTCTTCGCCACGGAGCTTCAATCCAGAACTTTTGATGTCGTTGGTCTGACGGCGATGACATTTACGCTGATCGATGTTCGCGAAACCTGCCGAATGATCCGCCAGATCAATCCGGCAGCGAAAATCGTGCTGGGCGGCCCACACGTGCATCTCTTTCCGAAGGAGACCATCGACTGGCCCGAAGTTGATTTCCTTATTCAGGGGGAGGGCGAAATTGCCTTCGCCAATTTCCTCGACCGCGTCGATAAACCGGAGAAGTGGGCAGAGGTCCCGGGCATTGTTTTCGAGCAGGACGATGGCGCAATATTCAATGGCGGTATTGCAGCCAGTACCGAGAACCTCGATTTGCTTGGCTTCCCGGCGCGTGAAAAAATTGACGTCAGTATGTATACCTCGCTGCTCGGGCGAGATGATGTTGTTACGACGATGTTCACCAGCCGGGGCTGCCCCTTCCGCTGCACATTTTGCGACCGACCGTTCTCGCCGGTGATCTCGGGTTTCCGCTGGCGCTCGCCAACCCATATCGCCGACGAAATCGAACAATGCATCGGCATGGGTATTCGCGAGGCCTTCATTTACGACGATACTTTCACGGTGCGTAAGGATCGTGTGCATGATTTGTGTGATGAAATCATCAGCCGAAAACTCAATTTCAAATGGGATGTCCGCGCCCACGTCAATACGGTTGACCTTGATCTGCTGAAACACATGGCGGAAGCCGGCTGTGATCGCATTCATTACGGCGTCGAGGTCGGTAACGACCGGATGATGAAAGAAATCCGCAAGAACACCAACGTCGAGCGCGTAAAAGCGGCGTTCGAAGCGGCCAGACAAGCGGGCATGGAACGACTGGCCTATTTTATCATCGGTCAGCAGACGGAAACCGCCGAAGACATCGAAGACACCATGCGTCTGGCGCGGGAACTAAAACCCAATTACGTTCACTTCACCATTTTCTGCCCTTATCCCGGCACCGAAATTTACTTCAAGGGTCTGGAAAGCGGTGTGATCAAACAGGACGTCTGGCGCGATCTGGCTGTCGATCCGCAAGCCGGGTTTGAACTGCCGGTCTGGGAAGAAAACTTCACCCGTGCCGAACTGCGCGAGATGCTGGTCAAGTGTTACAAATCGTTTTATCTGCGGCCCGGCTATATTCTGAAATCGCTCGGCAATATCCAGTCAGCGGGCGAATTCATGCGCAAAGCCAAGGCAGGTCTTTCCGTCGTCACCATGAACCCGAACCAGAAAGTTTATGACAAGGACTTCGGCGGCAGCGTCAAAAAACTGGTTCCGGGCGCGTCGTACGACACCTTCACCGGGTAACAATCACGAGAAAATGGCGGAAGAGGGTGGGAGTTGAACCCACCAGGCACGTCGAACGCCCCTCATCGGATTTGAAGTCCGTGCGCCCCACCGGGGTGCGATCCTCTTCCATGTCCGTTTATATAAATCATATCATATGCTTGTGCTACTTCTTGCGTCGTTCAACCGCAGTGCTGGATGTCACAATATCAGGAATAGGATCTGGCCCACCGGCGCGGGTCAAATTGCTTGTATTGCAGTATGAATTCCTTGATGTTTGTCGGCGGATTAAACATCAAATCTGATCGGTGTGCCGAATGATCGTCGCAGATTATTTTGACTGGGAATGGAAACAACTTGCTGGCAAGTCGTGCTTGTCAGTCGCACCCCGCAAAATGGTCGATGACGAGCGGTGGATTACTTTTTTCAGCCATGTTTCGGACAATTTTCCTGAGGGCGAAGCTTATATCGTTGTTGATGTGCGAGGCGTCGAGGACAAAGTCAGCTGGCAAGGCTTCGACGGAATCATCAATGTATTCAAAAAAGAATGAAGTTAAATCTGTCGTTGCCTCCGTCATAACGACCGATCAACATCATGGTGCCACGGCCAAATTATTTCGCGGACTGGCCGAACAAAGCGCTTTCGATCTGCAGATAGAAACGTTTACCGCCCCTGAATCGGCGACGCACTGGATGTCGGAGAGGATCCGGCCAGACTAAATCCAGCCTGATCTACGATTTCATCAATTCGGACAGGGCATTTATGTCGCCGGGCTTCATTTTATTGCCGGATTTTCCCATCATTATCTGACCCAGCCAGGCCCAATAAATAAACTGGGCTCGCGCGTTGGCATGTCGTTTTGGAATGCCCGTATTTTGCAAAATTTCGGACAGGTAGCCGAGGCGAATTTTGTCGACTTTTGTGACAGATTTGCCAGCGACGGGGTCCTGGGTTGCCCACGACCGGACCGCGCGTTCGAGCTTGTCGTCCGCCTGCATGGCAATTTGCATCAGTCGGTTCAGCCTGTTGGCCGTCTCTCCCTGTCGCTCGATTTCGGTAATCGTGTTTTCTGTCACACGCGCCTGCCATCGCGCCAGAAGCTCCTGACGAAACTTCCCGATGTCGGCAAAATGCCAATAAAAACTGCCGCGTGAAACATTCAGCGATTTGGCCAACGGCTCCGCCTTGAGCGCGGTGACGCCCGATGTCGCCAGAACTTTCAAGCCATGGTCCAGCCAGTCTTGTTTGGATAGTCGTGCTGTCATTCCGATACCATACATTAATGTATGGTAATTGCATAATCATTCTGCTAGTATCCATACATTACTGTATGGAGAGTGAGATGAATGATGTCGTTTTGATAGCCGCCGGGTGCGCCGGAATGACTATTGCTGTTGTGCATGGATATCTCGGCGGCACGATGGTCAATCGCGCCTTGCAGGACGCACCGGGACCGGTTCGGCGCATCATGCAAGCCATCATGTTTCTCAGTGCCGTTTACTGGTTCGTGGGCGGTGCTGTGCTGGCCTTCAACGGCGTGTTGTTTGGCGAAGAGGGCAGACAAATGGCGGCCTTGGTCGCCGGAGCGATATTTTTGACTGCGGCGATGGCCAATTTATGGGCGACACGCGGGCGTCATTTCGGCTGGATGGTGCTCACCGCCACGACGGTTCTTGTCGCGGTCGGATATTGAGTTTGTCGTGCCGTCATTCAAGGCATGAAATCAAAGGCGAAGGCGTCTCCCTGAGGGCGGACTTTTGTGGCGAAGGGGATGCCGAAATGCTGGGGCATCAGCAGGGCGTCGTGTTCGCAACAGTGTTCCAGCAATCGCCGCCGCGTCGCGCGGGCTTCGTCCGGTGACTGGCAAAAAGCACTGTTCCAGTCCGGGAATACACCCTGTATGGCCGAATGCATGGCGTCACCGATGAACAAGCCGTGCTCTCCAGCGTTGGCCAGAGTAATGGCGACATGGCCCGGCGTATGTCCGGGGGCCGGGGTAATCGTCAGGCTGTCGCCGATGGCGTGATCGCCTTCAACCAGTTCACTCAAACCGGCGTCGATGACGGGCATGATCCTGTTCAGAAAAGCGCCGTTGTTGTCCTCCGCGTCAGGTGAGGCGGCGAAGTGGTCAATTTCCGTTTTGGAAAAAACATAACGGGCGTTGGGGAAGGTCGGGATATGCCGGCCATCCTCCAGCCGGGTGTGCCAGCCGACGTGGTCGGAATGCAAATGCGTGCATAACACATAGTCGATGTCCTCAGGCTGGACACCGGCCGACGCCAGATTTGCAAGATATGGAAATTGCTGCATGTGATAGGCGGGCAACGCGGGCATATGCGTGTGATCGCCAACGCAAGTATCGATCAAAATGGTGTGCTGCGGCGTGCGGATGAGCCAGCTATGCATACTGATGACCAGAAGCTTTGAGGCCGGATCGTAATGGTTGGGCGCAAACCACCCCATGTGCGGCTCCAGCGCCGCCATCGTCAGATCGGGGATGAACGTCGTCGGGTTAAAGACGGGTCCCAGACTTTCTTCGATCCGGGTCACCGAAATATCGCCAAATGAAAATGTCGTCATGTCGTCTGTGTTTCAAATGTCGGCAACTGTTTCAGCAGCTTCACGCCAAACGTCGCCACGGTGCCGACAGCCAGGATGTTCGCGGCAAACAACACGCCGATTTCGAAATATTTCAGCCAGTTCATGTCCAGGCCCCAGCTATTGAAAGCCAGGAATAAAAGGTCGGCGGCTTCGGTAAATATGGCGATCAGGATAAGCAAAACACCCATGTCGTGGGCGTATCGGTCAAAAGCATCGACGGTGTCGGGAATGCCGTCAGGATATATTCGCTCTAGCAGCCAGCGCCGGTGCTCGAGAAACACGCCGAAGCCGGCGATCAGAATAGCGATATTTTCCTCCATCCCGACTTCAGCCGGAATGAAGTTCATGCTGTGGCTGGTAAGCAGGAATTTTACCTGATCAGTCATCACGCCCGTCGCACCGATTATGATGCTCAGGGTGATCAGGATGAGTGTGAAATTGCTGCCGGAGAGACGATAAATCATCTGACAAACCTTTCCCTGTTAGCTAATCGCCAAACACATCGTTGATCGACCGGACGATGCGGTGACTGTTGCCGATGCGCTGGGTAAAACCGACTTTGTTGAAAAATTCGAGCACGTTAATACTGACGTTGCGGCCAATGCCACTGAGATCCTTGTAGGCCGTCGCCGTCAGGAAGCCTTCGTGGTCCTCGGCGGCCAGTTGCTCAACCAGCAGAGCCAGTTCTTTAGCCGCCGCTGGCGGATAATACCGGTTGCCGGCGACCTTGAAGAGCCAGCCAAATTGTGTGGCGCGACCGAGAAATCCTTCGAGCTCGGCGAGTTCAATATCCAGCGTCTCGGCCAGTTCCCGCACCCGCGGCGGGCGACGGCCCCCCTCAATCAACAGCGGCTCAGCGCGTCGCCATATTGCGAGGTCGTCGTCTGTTGGCTGGGCCTTGTGATCAGGCCGATGAAATACAGTTCCCCGGCGAGATAATGCCTCCGCCGACAACAGAGACTGAAGCGCCGCCCTGGTAACATCCAGCGGATAGCGGCGCGGCAGCAATTTTGCCAGGTCATCTTCGCCGGGCCCCAACAGGTGAGGAGTCCCGGCGTGAGTCTCGTCGACAACGTCGAGCACTGACGAAGTCAGTAGTTTCCAATGATCAGGTGACAACCCCCAGGCACTGGAGGCTGATTTGAGCTGCTCAAATTTAAGTTCGGCCCAGACGTCATTCGCTTCGGGCTTCGTAAAATTCCACGCCCGGGCAAACTGATTGAGATCAACGCCTTCCGGACTGACATCCAGCAATTCAGCAAGGGCTTCGGTCGGTGTCGGCTTCGACATCGCGGCAAGGTGCGCCAGGCGTTCCGGTTTTGCCCGACCACGTTTAGGCGAAAAGGGATCAATGACCTCACCGCCGGCGATGGTACGCCGCGCCGACTGATCGCGCAGGATCAATCGATCGCCGCGCAAGGTGCCGATGGGCGCATCGAGCACAATCTGCACCAGACCGGACTCGCCCGGTGCTATGGAGCCACCCTCGAGCACGGCAATCCGGCAGGTGACATCATCAGCACCGACATGCATGTGACCGGGCGTCCAGTGGCGCAGCGCCTTGGTCTCGCTGGCGGCAACCTGTACGAGCGCATCCAGCCGGTCGGTTGGCGCATGGGATGCCGGCGACAGCAACCAGTCGCCACGATGGATTTGCGATTTGCGGATGTCCTGGCCAACAATATTCACGGCGCAGCGTTGGCCGGCAACGCCGTTTTCCGAAGCCTGGTTCTGGGCGTGGATACCGCGCACCCGGACCTCAAGCCCGGATGGCGAAACAGTCAAATGATCGCCGACCTTGATCTGTCCTGAAAATACGGTGCCGGTGGCAATCAGACCTGCCCCGGTCACCGTGAAGCTGCGGTCGACCGCAAGGCGAAAGTGGCCATTGGTGCCGCGTGCCGCCATCGATTTCGCCGTGGTTTCCAGATGATCGCGCAGGGCGTCCATACCGTCACCCGAAATCGCCGAGACGCGAAAGACCGGCGCGTCCTCGAGCAATGTTCCGGCGAGTACAGCGGCGATCTGATTTTCAACTTCGGTCAACCGGTTGGCGTCAACGCGGTCGATTTTGGTCAAGGCGATAGCGCCATGCCGGATACCGAGGAAATTCAGGATCGCCAGATGTTCCAGAGTTTGCGGCATCGGACCGTCGTCGGCAGCGACAATCAACAAGGCAAAATCGATTCCGGCGACGCCGGCCAGCATGTTGCGGATAAATCGCTCATGCCCCGGCACATCGACGAAGCCCATGATCTGCCCGTCGCCCACATCATGATAGGCGAACCCCAAATCAATCGTCAGGCCGCGTTCCTTTTCCTCCGGCAAGCGGTCGGTATCGACACCGGTAAGAGATTTGATCAGCAGCGTTTTGCCGTGATCGACGTGGCCGGCGGTGGCGATAATCATGACAGGTCGATCAGCTCTATCTGGTCGGCAAAACGCGCTTCATCGGCCTGTTCCAGGCACCGCATGTCAAGCACATATGATCCGTCCTTGATATGCCCGATCACTGGAACCGGCAAGACGCGCAAGGCTGCGGCCAGGCGTTTCAGCTTCGCGCCACCGCCGCGTTTTCCTGTCGTCGGTGTCAGTGACAAAGCGGCGCTCGGCAAGACGTCCACCGGCAGGGCACCGCTGCCGATCTGGCTCAGGCAGTCGACAACCGCGACATCAAAGTTGTCGCTGAGTTTATTTGCGAGTGGACCACAAAGGCGTTGGGCCGTTGCCTCGATATCTACCCGGGCGCGGCTGAGCAGGCGCAGCGAGGGCAAGCGCTGAGCGAGACGATCCTTGTCCGCATAAAGCCGAAATATCGCGGCAAGGGCGGCAATCGTCATCTTGTCGATACGCAGTGCGCGCTTGATCGGGTTCTTTTTGATTTTGGCGATCAAATCCGCCCGTCCGGCGATGATCCCGGCCTGGGGTCCACCCAAAAGTTTGTCGCCGCTGAAAGTGACGACGTCAGCGCCCTGGGAAATCGTTTCCGCCACAGTCTGTTCGGGTGGTAATCCATGGGCCGTCAGATCAACCAGCGTCCCGCTGCCGAGATCGACGACAAAAGCGACATCGTGTTTGTGGGCAAGGGTCGCGAGGTCGTGTTCCGGCACTGTGGCGGTAAAGCCTTCGACGGCGTAATTGCTGGTGTGGATTTTCATCAGCATGGAGGTTTTGGCGTTGATCGCTTCGGCGAAATCTTTCAGGTGGGTGCGATTTGTTGTACCGACTTCAACCAGTTTGCTGCCTGCGCGCTTCATGATGTCCGGGATGCGGAAAGCACCGCCGATCTCAACCAGCTCGCCGCGTGAGACCGGTACTTCGCGCCGGTTAGCCAGTGAATTGAGCACCAGCAGGACGGCGGCGGCGTTGTTGTTGACCACGGTGGTTGCTTCCGCGCCCGTCAACCGGCAAATCCAGCTTTCGAGATGACTGTCCCGATCCCCGCGCTTGCCGCTCGCCAGATCGTATTCGAGGTTCGACGCGCCCGCTGCGACAATATTCATCGCTTCAATTGCTTCCGGCGGCATCGGCGCGCGCCCGAGATTGGTATGCAGCACCGTCCCCGTCAGATTGAACACAGGCTTGAGCGAAGGTGTAACAAGGGACTTCAGGAACTTCAAAATACCGGCGACGATTTTTGCTTCGTCGACGTCCGTCTGGCCATCTGCAAAGGCCTCGCGCGTATCGGCCAGCACCTTGCGTACGGCATTGGTCGTCAGCTCGCGTCCGAATTCCAGGGTCAGCGCCTGAACGGCCGGCAGGTCCAGCACGCGGTGCACGGCAGGGATATTCTGTCGGTTGGATGACGTCGTCTTTGACATAGGGTGTCTTCACAAAATGGTGCGATTGCGGATGAGCGTACAAGACCCTTAGTATAGGCCAGGTTTTTGAGAAACTTCACCCTGACTTCTGTTCACAACACTACAAGGACACTGCATGGTTTTGATGCAAAATTTACCCGAGCAAACTCAAATTAATTTGACGAAGCTCGCGTGCCCGACCTTTGAGGCCCGGCCCTGGGTCTCTGAGAAGCCGCTCAGCGAACAGCGCGTGGCGATGGTATCGTCCGCCGGATTACATCTGCGCGATGACAAACGATTTGCCGGCGGTGACGGAAATTACCGTGAAATCCCCGGAGATACTTCAGCCGAAGATATTATGATGAGCCATGTTTCGGTTAATTATGACCGGACAGGATTTCAGCAGGATATCAATACGATCTTCCCGCTCGAACGGATGGCCGAGCTGGCAGCGGACGGATTTATTGGCTCGGTTGCTGATACGCACTATTCGTTCATGGGCGCGACCGATCCGGCGAGAATGGAAGACGACGCCCGCGAACTGGGCCGCCGTCTGAAGTCTGATGGTGTTGATTCGGCCATTCTGCTTCCTGTTTGACCGTTCTGTACGCGTGCCGTGAGCGCGCTTGGACACTATCTGGAAGACGAAGGTATTGCGACGACGCTGATCAGTCTGCTGCGCTTGCACACTGAAAAGGTTGAGCCGCCGCGCGCCCTGTGGGTGCCGTTTGAACTTGGTCGCCCGCTTGGACGGCCCAATGATCCCACCCTGCAAACGACGGTTCTGAAAGCCGCTCTGGCCTTGCTGGACTCCAGTGATGGACCAGTGCTGTTGCAGGACTTCGATCATGCACCGGAAACCGATCCGATGGCGGGCTGGCAAAGTCCGGTCAAGACTAGTCGGGCTGATATCGATTTCAGCGACGCGGCTGCGGTCAAAGTGGCGCTGGATACTGAAATTGCCACGGTCATGCCGTGGCATGACGGGGCTGCAGCATCTTCGGGGCGTTCGACCTTCGGCGTCAGCCGGATGTCGCCCGAGCAGATTTCACAGCATCTGACGTCGTACTTGACGGATACGCCGGACGAAAGCCCGGTCGAAGAGTTCTCGGCCCGGGTGGCGCTTCGCTTCGGCTCGGATGACCTCAAGGTTTATTATCTCGAGGCTGCCATGGCCGAGATGGAAACGCCGTCGAGCGCGCAGCTTGTTGGCTGGTTCTGGCGTGAGACGGTCGCGGGTCAGCTTCTGATTACGCTGCGCGAGAATGCCCTGAAGGGAGACGACGACAAGCTCAAGGTCGTCTGCGGCAATTTCATGGTCCCCGGTGCCAAAGTGGCGGAGCTTGATTTGTACAGGCCATAAAAATACCCCTCCCCTGGATATTAAGGGGAGGGGTATTTTTCCGTCGTTGCAGTCCCTATATCACCACAGTTACACCGGCGTCACCGTCCGCCAGGCTGCCGACTATGGCGGCGTCGGCGTAATCCTGATCGTGAAACAGCTTGAGCACGTCATCAGCTTTATCCGCCGCACAGGCGACCAGTAATCCACCGCTGGTTTGCGGGTCACAAAGCAATGACTTTTGCCAGTCTGCGAGATCGTCGGGCAAGGCGACGTCTTCACCGTAACTCGCCCAGTTTCGGTTTGCCGCACCGGTATTGACGCCGGATTGCGCCAGCTTCAACGCCGTTGGCAGGATCGGCAGCCGGTCGGCCTCAACCGTCGCCTGCAATCCCGATCCCCGGCAGATTTCCAGCAAATGCCCGAGCAAGCCGAATCCAGTCACGTCGGTCATGGCGTGAACGTCCGGCATCAGGCTGAGGTCAACACCGACCGAATTGAATTTGGTCGTCACGGCTATCATCTCGGCGTAGCCCTCATCGTCGAGGTTGCCTTTTTGCAGCGCCGCGCTGAGCAAGCCAACGCCCAGCCCCTTGCCAAGAATCAGCACGTCACCGTCCCGGCCCTGGCTGTTGCGTTTGATGTTGGCGGGATCGACCAGTCCCATGGCGACCAGACCATAGATCGGCTCGGGCGCATCAATCGAATGACCTCCGGCGACAGGAATGCCGATGGCCTGACAGGCCGAAGCCCCGCCAGCCAGAATCTTCTGCATGGTTTCCATCGGCAGCTTGTCGATGGGCATGCCGACCAGGGCCAGCGCCATGATCGGTTTGCCACCGACGGCATAGACGTCCGACAGCGCATTGGTCGCGGCGATCCGGCCGAAGTCAAAAGGATCATCAACGATGGGCATAAAAAAGTCCGTCGTTGCCACCAGGGCCTGGGTCTCGTTGATTTGATATACAGCAGCGTCGTCGCTGGTCTCGGTGCCAATCAGCAGGGCGGGGTTGGCAAATGGCGCTGGCAGATCAGCCAGCATCTGCGATAACACCGACGGTGCTATCTTGCAGCCACAGCCACCACCATGCGAAAGGCTGGTGAGTGGTATGTCGTATTTGTCCATTTCGTCTTCTGACACCTCTATTCGTTTACTATCGGGCGACAAGCTAACCTGAAAGCAGTCATATTGCTCAACCCGAATTGTCACGCTTTGGTGAGCATGGCACGATGGTCCGAACTTATACAGGAGCCTGCCCGGTGAACATATCCGATTTCCCGTCTTCGATGACGCTTGCGCGGATCGTACCGGACGGTGAGGGCCCGGCTTTGTTCGAAGAAGTTGAAATTCCGTTCGTCACACGGGACCAACATGGTGCGGAGACAGAAATTTTTCCGGCACAGGAAATCGCCTTCGTCTGGACGCGGTCGGATTTCGCACTCGACTTTCACGCAGCCTCCCGCCGCCGGATAATTCTTATGCTGGATGGGCAGATGGAAATCGAAGACGGCCGGGGAGATTGCCGGGTCTTTGGCACAGGCGATCTGATCGATATCTGTGATACCACGGGCAAGGGACACAAAACCCGGATTGTCGGCGGACGTGACGTGCATACGGCCCTGATCGAGATCGGCGATAAAATCATTCCGGACTGGCCCCTGATCGAGGGGGACAACCATCGAACGACAGCCTGTACCCGAACAACAACAGGCCCTGACGGTGGCTCATGTTTTGTCGATGAAACGCTGGTCTGTGATCACAAGGCTCCGCTTGGACCCTCAACCGCGCCGCTGCCGCTTACGGGGTATCAGTTTGTCTTCAAGCCAGCGACCTTGAACCATGATTTTCACCAGGCACCGCAGCGGCAGTTCGTGCTTAACCTGACGTCCGGCATGGAGGTTGAGACAAGTGACGGCGTGAGCCGAAATTTCGGGCCCGGCGAGATATATCTTGGTGAAGATACGACGGGGACGGGACACATAACCAGGGCGCTGGAAGGTCGTTCTAGGCTGGGTATCTTCGCCCATCTCGCGTAATTAACCCGGTGTTTTGGTGATTTTGTCGATGTAGTCGATCAGGGCATCAAGCTTCGCCGGATCGAGGATTTGTTGCATCGGCATTTTCGTGCCTGGCAAAAAGACATCCGGTCCTTCGCGGAACAATCCGGCAATATTCTTGCGCGACCAGGTGTAGCTGACGTTTCGCAGGGCACCCGAATATTTGTAGCGTTTGACTGATCCGGCACGTCGATCGAGCAGGTTTTCAAGATGCGGCCCTGAACGGCGGCGGCCGTCGGCCCGAATGGCATGGCAACGCGCGCATTTGCGAAATAATCGTGCGCCCGGATGGTCGCTTTCAAGCCACGGTTTGGGCTCGGTGTCGTCTTCAATTGCGGTGCCGATGCGATCCCCGGTCGCCAGGTGCCAGACACGCGCCGTTTCATCCGTGCCGCCGGTAACGACGAAGCGGCCATCCGGCGTGAAAGCAACGGCCCAGGCGGCCTTGTCATGTACCTTCAAACTGCCGGTCGATTTCGAGGTCGCCAGGCTCCAGTGTTGCAGCACACCAAATCGATCAACCGTCGCGGCTTCCCGGCCATTCTTGGTCAGCGAGAGTCCGAACACCGGCCCTTCATGTCCAACGAGTTGGGATACCTCCGACTGGCTGGCGACATCCCAGATCCGGACCGTGCTGTCGGTCCCGGTTGAAATCAACCGCTTGCCGTCCGGCGTTGCTGCCAGTTGGGTGACGCCCCAGCCATGCCCCTTCAATTCACCCTGCAACGTACCCGTTCGATAATCCCACAACCGGATGACACCGTCATGCCCACCGCTGGCCAGCGTCGTGCCGCCATTGACAAAAGTGACAGCGTTAACATTGCTGACAAGGTTGATCGCGCGCACTTCCTCGCCCTGCTTCAAATCCCAAAGGCGAATGGTGCGGTCCCAGCCGCCGGTCGCCGCAATGGTGCCGGACGGATCGACGGCAACGGCCATCACCTTGGCGGTGTGATTGGTCAGGATATGGACGGGTTTGGCCGTTGCCAGGTCCCAGAGAATGGCCGAGCGATCATCACTGACGGTCAGGGCTCGCTTGCCATCCGGCAGGAAGACGGCGGCATTGACCGGACCTTCGTGTCCCTCGAGATCAGCGATTTCAGATTGTTCGACAAAGCCCCAGAGTTTGACGGCATAGTCGAAGCCAACGGTCATGACGCGATTGCCATCGGGCGACACCGTGACGCTGCGGACCATGCCGCCGTGGCCGATCATGTCGGCGTGCGCGACGGTGGCCGCGATCAACGCAGCGCTAATCAAGCCAAAAAGCTGGCCTGGTTTAGTCCTCGTCCATGTTCTCCCCGGCATCGCGTCTCCGTATCTCTTCTTCGGTGGTACGAATTTGCGGTCGGCTGCCCGCCGACATCGGTTGCTTGTCGTCAAACATATTAACGACCCGGCAGTCTTCACACATTTTCAGACGGTCCAGCGCGTCCGGGTCATCAGCAAACATCGAATGATCAGACAGTTTTTCCATCATGCGATCAATTGTCGCTTTTACGGCGAACGGCTTGCCGCAACTGACGCAGAGGAAAGGTTCTTCTTCCTTGACCACCACCCAGTCGCGGGCAAGGGCGGCAAAGTTGACGCGCGGGTCCAGCGATATGACTTTTTCCGGGCAGGTTGCCTTGCAGAGACCGCATTGCACGCAGGCCGCTTCGTTGAAACGCAACATTGGGCTGTCCGGATTGTCACCCAGCGCGCCGGCTGGGCAGGCCGAAACACAAGCCAGGCACATGGTGCATCCGGCGTCATTTACTTCAATGGTGCCAACGGGAGCACCGTCGGGCAGTGCGACGATATCCTGCGGTGCAGGGGCATTCTCATGCAAGTGCGTCAGGGCTAGCCCCATCAGGTCGCGCTTTTTGCCGAGCGCCGCGAAAGTCGCCGGCGGGTTGGCCGCGACAGATTTGTCGTCATGGAGCCGCTGGCACAATGCCTCGGGATCGGCTTCGTCAATAATTTCGACGCGGTCGGCGGCATAGCCCAGGCCCGACAATGCCGCACTGGCGTATTCGACCTGGGCGGCAAGACCGGCCAGATCATCCGACGGGCGTGCCGGTGTCAGGACATCGATCTTGACGGCACCATATGCCGCGGCGGCGAGCAGGAACTCGAAACCGATCTGACTGACTTCATTGACGGCGAAGGGCAAGACGTTTGCCGGCAAGCCTCGGTAATGGCGCGCCATGGTCTCGATCATTTCATCGCCGTGGCGCGTATCGTGAATAAACAGGTTGGCGTTTTCACCACCCGCGTTATGGAAGGTACCCAGCATGGTTCGAAGGCGCTGGAACATCGCGTCGCCACCGGGCAGGGCATAGATCGCTGCTTCTGTCGGACAGGCGGCAGCGCAGTTTCCACAGCCCGCGCAAATATGCGGATCGAAGGAAACGCCATCGCCCGACGGTGTTATAGCGCCAGCCGGACAAAGATCAAGGCATCGTGTACAGCCGGTCAATTCACTGCGGGAATGAGCACAGCGTTCGGCCTTGTAGGTGACGTACAGCGGCTTTTCGAAATCACCGACCATCTGAGCCAGATCGCCGAGCGCGACTTCGACCTGAAGCGGATTTCCGGTATCAGGTTTGACATAGCCATCGCGTTTTTCGTGCGCCGTGAACAACGGATCAGTATCGCGCAAATCAAGGATCAGATCTGCACCCAGCGTCGTGTTTTGCCCGACATCGAATTCCAGAGCGGCGCGCGCGGAAGGTCTGGCGGCTGCCAGGTCGGCAATGTCGACTTCAAAACTTCCGAGATGGCCGCGAGCGTCTTTAACCTCTCCCCGGTAGATCAGCATTTCGGTGACGGCCGGCGGCGCGACGTCGTCACTGCCTTCAAGAACAACCCGGACGTCGAGCGTCTCGCTTAAGCGGCGCGCGGCGGCAATCGTGACGTCACCCCGACCCAGAACCAGAATGCTGCCTTCCGACGTCATGGTCACGCTGCCGGCAGGGGCAATATCGAGTGCCGCTTCGGCGATCAACGCCGCCATCTTGGCCGTCGGTCGGGTCTTGTCCGCAGACCAGCCCGCACACTCGCGGATATTGGTGAAGGTTAGCGAAGTCTCGGCCTGTTCACCTTCCGCAGCCGTCTCGGCAAAGATCGGTGCTTCCTGCGTGCAGCCGATGATCAAGGGCCCGCCGGATTGCAAGGCATCGGAAAAAGCGTCGAGTTGCCGGCGGCAAAGTTGCGTGTGAATAACGGGGGCGTCCCCACCGAGCGCTTCGGCCAATCCATCGGCGTCAATCGACATTGTCTGTTCGCAATCGCAAACCAAAACTGTTTTGCCAGATACTTTCATTCCGCCCCTGCCACCTGAACGATGGAATTGTTATTATTGTGCCGTTTCGCCAACATATACTTTTGATGAGACTTGGCCAGCGGGCAACAGAAATTTAATTCGACCGCATACGGGCTTGCCCTGAACCGGCATTTGGGATCATGCTTCGCGCTGGAAAAAGATTTGTTTGATCTGGAGCAAGACACCTTGGACCCGCAACCTCAAGACTCCATGTCGCTGGGCATCGTGCTGGAGCGAACGCCTGTTGATCATCCCTGGCAGGATCATGAATGGAAGCTGGCGGCTGTATTGCCGGGTGCGGCCCTGATCGACGCGCCTGTGATCCTGAAAGAGGAACCGGACGTCCTGCAGGTCCATGCCGAAACACTGAACATCGAATTATTCAAGGGAGAGACTGAGGGATATCGGGAAAACCTCACGGGCGGAAGCCTGATATTTGTCGTCTTGCGGGATGCAGATGAAGAAAGCGATACCGAATACGACATTGTTCCCTTTTTGGCGACGGTTTGCGCGTATGAGGCTCAGGACTATATGGATGCCAGCGAAGAACGCGTAGATGTCATCGTCATGCCGCCCGATATGGTCGCGTGGGTCGCGAACTTTATCGACGAACATCATGTCGAGGTGCCATTCCGGAAACGCAAGCGTGACTCTGCGCCCGGTAGCTGGCAGGACGGAGATGCCAGCCCGGTGAAGGAGCAGAAATCGTGAGTGACAGCGACGGTTTCGCCAGACGTTGGTCCCGGCTCAAACAGGCCTCACGGGAAGATGAAAAAACTGCTGAACCGGAGGCGGAACTTGTTGCAGACCAGGAAGCTGACAAAGAGAACGAGTTGGCCCTGAACAACGCGGAAGCGGCGGCACCGGACGCCGATGAAATCAAGGAAATCGCCGAAGATGAATTGCCAGACATCGACAGCCTTGACGCAGAGTCCGATTTTACGCCCTTCATGCAGGCCGGCGTGCCCGAAAACCTTCAGCGTCTGGCCCTCCGTAAGCTCTGGAACAGCAATCCGATCCTCGCCAATATTGATGGGCTTAACGACTACGACGAAGACTTCAAGGCGGCGATGGATATCGGTATCGCCTATATCGACAAGGCCCGGGCGGCGGGGGCGAAGTTTGTCGGCGAACACGAAGATGATCCCGAGGAGACCGAAGCCGACGAACTCGACGAAAATGAGACCGAGCCCCGGAAATCCGGCGAGCAATTGGCGTCGGCAGAACGCGAAGAACAAAATATGTCTTCAGAGTTGCAAGAGGATGTCGATGAGTTTTCCAATGAGGGCGAAGAAGAAATCTGATCTCGGTCGCTATCGCGTTGCAACATAAGACCTTTCTAATGTTTTGAATAATATGTGATCGCGGGATAATCGCCTATTCGGTGATTGACCATATGCGAGCGAATATCCATACTGTCAGGAATGAAATAGCGTACCGTTTTTGTGGTGTAGTGTTTCTGGTGCCGAAAATTGAGACCCGACGAAAACAACAAATAATACGGGGACTTGAGGCACACAGGGGAGGCGGGATTTGGTGACAACGACTCATCAGATAGATGAATTGTCGGAGGAGGAATTCCTTCGGGCCAGCATGTACGCCATGTTGGGCAGACTGCTGTCGACCGAACCGGATACCGAAGCCTTGCTGGGACTGGCCGCGCTTGAGGGTGATGAAACACCGTTAGGACAAGCGCTGGCTGCACTTGGTGCTGCGGCACGGGCAACAGATGCCATCGCCGCGAGTGACGAATTTCACGCGCTGTTTATCGGCATGAACGGTGGCGAACTCAATCCCTATTCTTCTTTTTATCTCACCGGTTTTTTGTACGAGAAACCGCTGGCCGACCTGCGCGCCCGAATGTCTGAATTCGGTATTGAGCGCGCGGAAGGTATTGCCGAACCCGAAGATCACATTGCCAGCGTTTGCGAAATCATGGCGGGACTGATCACCGGCGAATTTGGCACACCGGCCAATCTGGCGACCCAGCTCGAGTTTTTTGACGACCACGTCGCGCCGTGGGCGGCAAGGTTTTTTGCAGATCTGGAGAAAGCCGAGACCTCGGCACTTTATATGCCGCTGGGGACGATCGGCCGATTGTTTATCGAAATCGAAATCGAAGGTTTCAGAATGGCGGCCTAGTTCCCTGTTATCCGGGGACGGTGTCGCAACAGCACAGGGGTGAGGTAATGAGCGACAAGAAAGCTGAACAGATTATCGAGAACGAAGAGACAGCGACCTCCAGCCGTCGGGACTTTTTCAGAATGGCGAGTGTTGGTGCTGCGGGTGCCGCAGCGGCTGCCTTGGCCGGTGGCACGCCGGAAGCGGAAGCGGCTGAAGCCAAATCTGAACATCGCGGCTACCAGCTGACCGACCACGTCAAGAAAGCTTATGACGCGTCACGGTTCTAGCCGTCGTATTTCGTTCGTCTGATATCGGATTCAAGAACAAAAAATTCTGATTTAAGGGAGAGAAGGATGCTCAGGAAAAAAACCAGTGGGGTTACAAGCGGTCCCCGTCTAGCGAAGTCTCTGGCCAGTGTGGCCGGTGGTTCCGTTGATCGTCGTACGTTCCTGAAGCGCTCGGGTCTTGCCGCCAGCGGTATCGCAGCGGGTAGCGCCCTGGGTCTTGGCACCGTCAAGAAGGCCAGCGCGGCTACGGGTGATGGCAAGGGTGCTAAAACCGTCCTGTCGATTTGTACGCATTGTTCGGTCGGCTGCGCGATCAACGCTGAAGTTCAGGGCGGCGTCTGGGTCGGGCAGGAACCGAACTTTGACAGCCCCTTCAATCTGGGCGGCCACTGCGCCAAGGGCGCTTCGGTCCGCGAGCATGCTCATGGCGAGCGTCGCGCGCGTTACCCGATGAAACTTGAAGGCGGTAAATGGAAGCGTGTTTCCTGGGATCAGGCGGTCAACGACATCGGCGACAAGATGCTCGACATCCGCAAGACCTCGGGTCCGGACAGCGTCTACTGGCTCGGCTCGGCCAAGTTCAGTAACGAACAGTCCTATCTGTTCCGCAAATTTGCGGCCTTCTGGGGATCAAACAACGTTGATCACCAGGCCCGTATCTGTCACTCGACAACGGTTGCAGGTGTTGCCAACACCTGGGGCTATGGGGCAATGACAAATTCCTTCAACGACATTCAGAACAGCCGCTCGATTTTCATGATCGGCTCAAATGCAGCGGAGGCCCATCCGGTCGCCATGTTGCATCTCTTGAAGGCGAAGGAAGAAAATAACGCACCGATTATTGTTTGTGATCCGCGTTTCACGCGCACGGCGGCACACGCCGATGAATATGTCCGCATGCGTCCGGGTACAGACGTTGCCTTGATCTGGGGTATTCTCTGGCATGTCTTCGAGAACAGCTGGGAAGACAAGGAATTCATTCGCCAGCGCGTCTGGGGTCTTGATGAAATCAAGGCCGAAGTCAAAAAGTGGACACCGGAAGAAACCGAACGGGTCACGGGCGTGCCGGGTTCGCAGCTCAAACGCGTCGCCCGCACGCTGGCCAACAATCGGCCCGGCACGATCATCTGGTGCATGGGTGGCACACAGCATACCAACGGCAACGACAACACCCGTGCTTACTGCATCATGCAACTGGCGCTTGGTAACATGGGCGTGTCAGGTGGCGGCGCCAATATTTTCCGCGGCCACGACAACGTGCAGGGTGCCACTGATTTCTGCATCCTGTCGCACTCGCTGCCGGGATATTATGGTCTGTCAACCGGTGCCTGGAAGCATTGGTCCAGGGTCTGGGACGTCGATTATGAATTCGTCAAGGGCCGCTTTGCCACCAAGAAACTGATGGAGACCAAGGGTATTGTGGTCTCGCGCTGGTTCGATGGTGTGTTGACGCCGAAAGAACAGATCGACCAGCCGGACAATGTCCGGGCCATGGTCTTCTGGGGCCACGCGCCGAACTCGCAGACACGTCTGCCGGATATGAAGAAGGCGATGGAGAAGCTCGACCTTCTCGTCATCATCGATCCCTATCCGACGATGTCAGCGGTCATGCATGATCGCAAGGACGGCGTCTACATTCTGCCGGCGGCGACGCAGTTTGAAACCTATGGCTCGGTCACGGCGTCAAACCGTTCCCTGCAGTGGCGTGAGAAAGTGGTCGATCCGGTGTTTGAATCGCTGCCGGATCAAACAATCATGCAGAAGTTCGCCACCAAACTCGGCTTTGCCAAAGAGTTCTTCAAGAACATCAAGGTCAATGACGGTGAGCCGCTGGTCGAAGACATCACCCGCGAGTTCAACAAGGGCATGTGGACGATTGGTTATACCGGTCAATCGCCTGAACGCCTGCGTGCGCATATGGCCAATATGCATACCTTTGACAAGAACACCCTGCAGGCTGTGGGTGGTCCGGTTGATGGTGAATACTTTGGTCTGCCGTGGCCGTGTTGGGGCAATGACAAACTGGCTCATCCGGGAACACCGATCCTCTACGATCCCTCGAAGCCGGTGGCTGAGGGTGGCTTGAGTTTCCGGGCTCGCTTTGGTGTCCAGCGCAATGGTGAAAACCTGTTGGCTGAGGGCTCCTATCCGGTGGATTCGGAAATCAAGGATGGATATCCCGAATTCTCGGTGGCGATGCTCAAGAAGCTGGGCTGGGATGGTGATTTGACGGCAGAAGAAAATGCCGTCATGGCCAAGGGCAATGGTGCCAAAACCAACTGGAAGACTGATATGTCCGGTGGTATCCAGCGTGTTGCCATCAAACATGGTTGCGCGCCGTTCGGGAATGCCAAGGCCAGGACAGTTGTCTGGACGTTCCCGGATCCTGTGCCCTTGCATCGCGAACCCTTGTACACGCCGCGTCGCGATCTTGTGGCCGACTATCCGACCCACAAGGACACCAAGAACTATCGTCTGCCGACGATGTACAAATCGATCCAGGACAAGGATTTCTCGAAGAAATATCCGCTGATCCTGACGTCGGGCCGTCTCGTTGAATATGAAGGTGGTGGTGACGAATCACGGTCCAATCCGTGGCTCGCGGAACTGCAACAGGAGATGTTTGCCGAGATCAATGCTTACGATGCCAACAACGCCGGCATTCGTAACGGCTCGGAAATCTGGGTTGCCAGTCCGGAAGGCGCCAGGGTCAAGGTCAAGGCAATGATCACACAGCGGGTCAACCGCGGACTTGTGTTCATGCCGTTCCACTTTGCCGGTATGTGGCAGGGCGAGGATCAAAGGCACAAGTATCCGCCGGGAGCAGATCCATTTGTCATTGGTGAAGCCGCCAATACGGCAATGACTTACGGGTACGATGCAGTCACACAGATGCAGGAGTCGAAAGTATCTCTCTGCAACATAAGCAAAGCATAGGGAGGATCTGATCATGGCTAGAATGAAGTTCCTTTGCGATGCCGAACGTTGCACCGAATGCAATGGCTGCGTCACCGCCTGCAAGAACGAAAACGAGGTTCCCTGGGGCATTAACCGTCGTCGCGTCGTGACGTTGAATGACGGCAAACCCGGCGAGCGCTCGATCTCGGTTGCCTGCATGCATTGTTCGGATGCACCGTGTATTGCGGTTTGTCCGGTCGATTGCATTTACGACACCGAAGACGGTGTTGTGCTGCACTCGAAAGACCTGTGCATTGGTTGTGGCTACTGCTTCTTTGCCTGCCCGTTTGGCGCGCCGCAGTATCCGCAAGCCGGTAATTTTGGCTCACGTGGCAAGATGGACAAGTGCACTTTCTGTAACGGTGGCCCGGAAGAAGATAATTCCTCCGCCGAATTCCAGAAGTATGGCCGCAACCGTCTGGCCGAAGGCAAATTGCCGATGTGCGCTGAAATGTGCTCGAGCAAGGCTTTGTTGGCAGGGGATGGCAACGAAGTTTCAGGTATCTACCGTGAACGCGTAACGTCGCGCGGCTTCGGATCCGGTGCCTGGGGTTGGGGTACAGCGTATCAGCTCAAGGCCCGGTCATAATCGATCGTCGTTTTGAGAACGGGTAAATGAAGAAGGCCGGGGCGATCCACAAGTGATTGCTCCGGCCTACTTACGGGTATTCAAGTCGTATGGATATATCATGAAATCTCTTATCGCTCTGGCATTGGGTGTGATGGTGATTGCATCACTGGGCGGCTGCCGCGAAGAAGAGCAGGGCCGCGTATTGCAATACAAAAAGGGCATTTACCTCGGCAAGGTAGATAAACCCACAGACGCGTCGATCCGGGCGTCGCTGCGCGGTCGTACCTGGAGTCAAGGGGTTTTGTCGGCAGGGAATGTGCCACAAGGCGCCGGTAGCGCCAGCGGATCATCGTCGGGTTCGGCGCTCAGTACACGGATCCAGGGCCAGCGAACTGTGACAACGCGTTAATTTTAAGGGGAGATACCCATGGGAACGGGGCAACTTAAATTTCGAATTGATCCTGGACCGGTTATCAGGTCGGTCATCCGGACAATTCTGATGGCTGTGATTGTCATGGGCGTCGTCGTGTTGGGTGACGCCACGACACCGTGGTCGGACCAGGATGTTTTCGCCCAAACCCAGGGGCAGGTACCCGGGCGCTCTTTGGGAGGCGCAAGTGATTCTGAAATGTGGCGCGCGATTCGTCACGGCGTGACCGGTTCGGTTTCACTGCCTAACAAGCAGGCAGGCGTTCTGGTTCAGTCCGAAGGCGACAACTGGCGCGCGATCAACAATGGCCCGCTGAAAAAGTATGGCGCCTGGGTGATGGCGGCCATCATTGGGCTACTCATTATTTTCTTTCTGGTTCGCGGCCGGGTCAAAGTGGATGCGGGTTTATCAGGCCGAACATTTCTTCGCTTCGACGGCCTTGATCGTTTTGCTCACTGGCTAACGGCGAGCAGCTTTATCCTGCTCGGATTGACCGGGCTCAACATTATGTATGGCCGCTACATCCTGAAGCCGCTGATCGGGCCGGACGCCTTTGCCGCACTGACTTATTACGGCAAAGTCAGTCATAATTATGTCGGCTTTGCCTTTGCCCTTGGCATTGTTCTGATGTTTGCCCTGTGGGTGAAAGATAACCTGCCGGATCGTCATGACATCGGCTGGATTCTCAGAGGCGGTGGTCTTATTGGCAAGCACAACCATCCTCCGGCCGCGAGGTTCAATTTCGGACAGAAGTTTATTTTCTGGTCCGTGATCATTGGCGGTGCCTTGCTAACGATCACCGGATTGACGTTGATGTTCCCGTTCTACTGGACGGACATGGCCGGTATGCATTTGGGTCAACTGATCCACGCTGCCATTGCCGTCATCATGATTGCGATCATCATTGCTCATATCTATATCGGCAGTCTTGGCATGGAGGGTGCGTTCGATGCGATGGGCACGGGCATGGTTGATGAAAACTGGGCGCGCGAACACCACAGCGCCTGGGTCGAGGAAGTCGAGGCCGCCGGCGGCACAACCGTAGTTCAGGAGAGTTAAGGCAAGAGGTTTTGGCTTAGCCCAGGCGAACGCTCTGGCTGGCGGGCTTTTCATCGCCCCTGGTGTTGACGGTGCCCAGTATGGCGGCAGTCGCGATGGCTATGACCAGACATCCGACGACGGCTGAGATAAACGCTTTCATCAATTGATCCCCGCTGACTAAAATGCCCTGTAATTATAGGCGAGGGTTGCAATACCGCGAACAAAAATAACAGGTTCCAGGAATTTCGACAGACGCAGGAGCGAGGACATGAACGAAGATACCTTCAATATGGATTTGCGGAAGTTCCTCAAAAAGGTGGGCATTACGTCACAACGGGAAATCGAAAATGCGGTCCGTCAGGCGCTGGCAGAAGGCGCGCTTCAGGGCGATGAGACGCTGAATGCAAAGGTTCACATTGAAATTGGCAGGATCGAATTGAGTTATGATATCGAAGACGATATTCGGCTTTCCTGATGCGGGTGATTTGACCAGATGAGCGAAAAGAAACCGATAAACTGGCGAAAACTGGGATTGGGTTATCTTTCTGTCGTCATTGCCATCGTTGTCGTTGCCATTATTGCCCTGCTTTTCGCAGCCGCGGGATCGAATGAATCGGCGGCCGGATCGTCTGGTAAATCAATCACGCTGGCCTCGACGACGTCGACTGACAATTCAGGATTGTTCACCTATCTGTTGCCGAAATTCGAAGCTGCGACCGGGATCAAGGTCCGGGTGGTTGCTGTCGGTACAGGCGCGGCCCTGCGCCTTGGCCAACGCGGTGACGCCGACGTTGTTCTGGTGCATGCCCGTGACGCCGAACTGAAGTTTGTTGCCGCGGGTCATGGCGTGGATCGCCGTGAAGTTATGGCCAATGATTTTGTCATTGTCGGACCGGCTGGCGATCCTGCTGCGGTTTCCGGCACGACGGATGCGGTACGGGCATTGTCAAGGATCGCAGGTGCGGCGTCTTATTTCGCGTCACGGGGCGACGACAGCGGCACGCACAAGGCTGAACTGAAATTATGGCGTATCGCAGGCCTCGATCCCGCTGCAACGAGAGGCAAATGGTACCTTGAAGCAGGGGCAGGCATGGGGGCGACGCTGAATATCGCCGCCGGTCGCAATGCCTATGCGTTGACGGACCGGGCGACGTGGCTTGCGTTCAAAAACCCGGGCGAGCTGCGGATTGTCGTCGAAGGTGACGCTCGCCTCAAAAACGTCTACGGCGTAATGCTGGTCAATCCGGCACGCCACGCGCACGTCAATCAAGTGGCGGCTAGGGCATTCATTAACTGGATGACCGGAGCTGAAGGCCAGCAGGCCATAGCTCAATTCCGCATCAAGGGTCGCCAGGTTTTTTTCCCGATCGCCGTCAGCGGCTCCTAGGCCGACACAAAAAAAGCCAGACCGAAATTTTTCGGCCTGGCTTGAATTGCAAGAGTACTGGTGGTGATTAATGCCCGCCGAGGTCATTCCATTTCGGCAGCAGTATCAGGCTATTGGGATTGAGGCCGCGCTTTTTCAGGGTGTCGATCGTGCCCACAGTCGTGTTGGATTTAAGGTCGACGACATGAATGGACCCGTCTGACATACCAGGCAGATTGATAAAGGCATTTTGCACAATGGCGTAGCGACCATCCTTGGTGAGCCCGACATGATGCGCGCCACCCGCCGTCGGGATTGTTTTGATCATCTTCAGGTTTGCCATGCCGCCAGCGGAATCAAAGATATGAAACATGCCGGGGTTGGCGGTCGTCACGTAAAGACGGTCACCGGATTTGTTGAAGTACATCTCCAGCGGCACACCCGCCTTGTCCTTGGCAAAATCGTAGACTTCAGCGACGTCGAAATCCTTCTTGCCCGCATTCCAGGTGGCAGTCCAAAGGGCCGCACCAAACATGTTGGTCATCAGGGCCTGGGGTGCGCCATTGCCGGAGACCCGCAACAATTCGACCGGCGCCTCGCCGGACGGTGATTTTTTGTTCGATACCTTGTGATGGCCAAGAACCTTGTTGGTGCTGGCTTCGATCACCGTGATGCGCTCGTCCGGTGTTTTGAGGTCGCCGCTGATTGTACTGGTGACCAGAACCCGGTCGATGTCGGTCATGACCAACGCGCCGTGCGGATAAGTGCCCGGAATTGAAATCAGGGCAGATATTTTGTCCGTTGCAGTGTCACCGACATAGACGTTGGCTGAATTCATGCAGGTCAAATACCAGGTTTTATTGTCTTCCGAAAAGATGACGTCTTCGCCCATCTGACATTCCGGTACGGAAATCACTTTCAAACGATACGGGAATTCATTGAGCTTGAAGACCCGCAGTTCACCCTTGCCCAGCGCCGTGACATAGGCCTTGGTCTGGGTCCGGTCATAAAAAATATGATGCGCGACCAGGTCCGCCGGCAGCGGTATGTTCATCAAAATCTTGCCAAAATTGCCGGAATTCGGATCGACATCCATGATGGCGATGCCTTCCTCGCGTTCTGTCTTGCCCGTCAACTTCATCGATTTAATCGATTCCGGTGTTTTGCTTTCGTAGTTCATCATGGCCAGAATCTCGGCCGGGACAGATGATGGAAACGCGGACACAGCAACCAATATTGTGGATATAAAAGCAGCGGCTAATTTCATTTTGATTCCCCCCAGGTGAAATGTCCGGAACGAACATTCCAAGTCCAATTCTACATTAAAAGATTGGACTTGCCGAAGGTTTGTTCAAGGATACAAACTCAGGAATACGGTATACTGGCCGGAAAGGGGGCATCATGTTCAAGGCGTATTTCAACATCGGGCGCAAAGCCCTGATCGTTTTGGCATTTCTCGCGTCCGGGCTGATGATTTGGTTTCTCCCCGTCAACGCGTCTCTGGCGGGGGAGGCAAAGATTATTGATCTGGAAATCGTCAAACGTCAGGTCAAGGGTGGTGCTCAAACGCTTCGTGTCCAGGTCGGGGACGACGTGCAACTGCGCTGGCGCACAGATGAAAGGGTCGAAATTCATCTGCATGGCTACGACGTGAAATTGATCCTCAAACCAGGTGCTGCCCAGACGCTCAGAATTGATGCCAAAATCGCCGGCCGGTTTCCCATCAGCGCGCATGATTTCGGCCACAAGAATCTGGCGTACCTCGAAGTTCATCCAGAGTAGGGTCGATATTTGATGCCTTTTGCCCACGTGTCCATTTTTGTCTCCGGCGCTTTGTTCCTGACATCATTTTCCGCCTCACCTGCGGCAGCACATGCTTTTGGTACGCGCTACGATTTGCCCCTGCCCCTGGAGATGTATCTCATCGGTGCCGGCGCGGCGGTCGCCCTTTCGTTTGTCATTATGGCGATGTTCTTCCGGGAGCGAGGCGATGCTGAAGGGAACTGGAGCGTCGACCTGTCGAGCCTGCCGGCCCTGGGGTGGATCAGACATCCGGTTTGGCTGTCATTGCTGAAGCTGATTTCAGTGGCGGTATTCGCCCTTCTCCTGATTGCCGGCTTTACAGGTAGTGACAGTGCACTGAAAAATATTGCGCCGGTGTTTGTCTGGGTGATCTGGTGGGTCGGAATGGCTTTCATTTCTGCCTTGTTGGGAAATGTCTGGTCGCTCGTTAATCCGTGGAAAATTCTTTTTGACTGGAGCGGCAAGCTGCTGTCCTCGTCACGGACAAAAGCAGAATATCCGGCGAAGTGGGGATACACACCGGCGCTGATCTTGTTCCTGATTTTCGCCTGGCTGGAGTTGATTTCCGAGCAGGGCGAAAATCCGCAAAATCTGGCCTGGCTTATCGTCGCCTATTCCGTGATCACCTGGATCGGCATGGCGCGATACGGTCGCGACAACTGGCTACGCTATGGCGAAACCTTCAGCGTCGTCTTTGGCCTGTTCGCCCGATTTGCGCCTGTGATCGGTCGCAATGGCAGCTGGCATCTGCGGCTTCCTTCCGTGGGATTACTCAGCGATCAACCACTGCCGATGTCCGGCGTTGTCTTTGTGCTTCTGTTGCTGGCGACGGTGACGTTTGACGGCATCCTCGAAACACCCTTATGGGCGAATATTCTCGACGGGATCGCAACCAGTCAAATATTGCGCCCGATGTTGCTCGCGCTGCAGGAAAGTGGTGTCAATTTACTGATCCTGATAAAAAGCCTGGCGCTCGTCTTGCTGCCGGCGCTCTTTGCCGGTGTCTATTTGCTCGTTTGCCGGGCCATTGCGCGCGCGGGCGGCGACAGTTTACGCACACCACAAGTCGCTGGATATTTTGTCCTGTCTTTGATTCCGATCGCCATCGCCTATCACCTGTCGCACTATCTTTCATACCTGCTGATTGCCGGGCAAAACATTATTCCCCTGGTTTCCGACCCGTTTGGCTCAGGTTGGGACTTGTTTGGTACGCGAAATTACCGCGTGGATATCGGCATCGTCAGCGCCAAGGTGGTATGGGATGTCGCGGTCAATGCCATTGTGCTCGGGCATGTCATGGCGGTGTATGTCGCACACGTTATGGCAATGCGGGTTTATTCTGACAGAAGTGCAGCCCTTCGAAGCCAGATACCAATGTTGGTCCTGATGGTTGCCTATACGATGCTCAGTCTCTGGATATTGTCACAGCCGATTGTCGCCTGAATTTGGCTGTTCCAGACGTTTTTCGAGCTACTGTAATTGTCGGCATATCGAAGAAGAGGTCGATAGCCGCAACATTTATTAATATTTCTCCTTAAGGGAGTGGAAAATGCCAGCTTGAGAAAGTTGATTTAATGCCCATTTAGGAGTAATAAACTGGTCAAAAGCTGGTATTTTAAGCTTGTATCGTCATATCAAGATATTTTGAGCTGAAATTTAATTTTGTCGTTTGTTAATTTCTGACCCTCGAAACTGGAACAATACGTTTTGCACACTCTTGCCGCCAGATGTGCCGTCATAACGACTATGACCATGTTCATTGCCGGGTTGGTTATGCCCATAGCCAATGCTGCGGTCAAAGTGCGTTCCTATGATCGTGGCAAAAAAATCGAAAGCGATATCGGCAAGAGCAAAGGCCTGGATAAAAGAAAGCGCGGTTCGGGCAGCAATTCCTTTGGCGGTAGCGGCTCGGTCGGACGAGAAGGTCGTCCCGCACCGGAAGACGATTTTGAGCAAGGCGAATTGTTGCTGGCGAACCCGCCGATCCGGCTGGAGCAAGGTCTTGCCGAAATGGGCATGAAGGTGATCGAGCGCGTTCAATTGAAAAACCTGAAATTTTCCTATCTTCGTATCAGGACGCCGAAGAAAATGTCGGTTCGCAAGGCGGTGGACCGGCTCTCGTCGCGCTACCCTGGTGCGACCGTCGCTGCCAATCATCGTTATGATTTGTCGGCGGCAAAATCTCTCGGGCGGATGTTCCCGAGGAAGGCCGTAAGTTGGGGGCCTGTAAATGCACGATGTGGCGAAGGACTGCGCATTGGGTTAATCGATGGCGCAGTCGATACGGATCATCCGGCATTGAAAGGCCAGAAGGTAACCTATCGCTCTTTCCACCAGCGCAAGCGAAACCCGGCACCCACGGGGCATGGTACGTCCATCGCCTCGATGTTTGTCGGCAAGATTATGCGCAACGGTTGGTCGGGTCTGGTGCCGGGGGCTGAATTGTATGCTGCCAGCATGTTTGAAACAGACCGTCGTGATCAGATGGTTGGCACCAGCACAGGGATGCTGCAGGCGATAGACTGGCTTTTCGAAAAGAAGGTCCATGTCGTCAATATGAGTATTGCCGGTGCGGATAATGAGGTTCTGAAAAAGGCGATTGAAATCGCCCGAAAGAAAAAGATGGTTTTGGTCGCAGCAGTGGGAAATTGGGCTTTTCGCGGTGAACCGGTTTATCCGGCAGCCTACCCGGAGGTTATTTCCGTAACGGCGGTCGCCGGGCCACGGCACAAGCCCTATCCGATGGCAAACCAGGGTAAGTATGTCGATTTTTCTGCTCCTGGTGCCAATATGTGGATCCCGTCCAAAAGGCTCGGCAATGCATTTAGCGGCACTTCTTTTGCTGCACCGTATGTATCGGTCATCATTGCCAGTCAGGTCGCACAAATGGATGGTCCGCCCGATACGGGAATCTTGCGCAATTCGGTAAGGCGGTCTGTCATTGATCTTGGTAAACGCGGGCGTGACAATATTTTTGGCTACGGCATGATCCGGGAAGGTCCTTCCTGTGGCACAAAAACTGCCGAGGTAAGCCAAATCGACAAAGACACGAACGCACGAACAGAAGCCACCCGAAAATAATTTGGTTTCTTCCTGATGCAGTGTTCTGCGTGCGCCAGCGAAAATCCCGACGGCAACAGGTTTTGTGGTCAATGCGGTGGCGCGTTACCTGAAGCGTGTACCGCCTGTGGTACCGTCGCGCCAGCCGGCAACAAATTTTGCGGACATTGCGGGCATCAATTCGGATCAGACCAGGGTCCGGTTTCCGATGCCGCCGCAGTAGCTGCCGGACAACCGAAGCCCACCCGGAAACTTACCGACAACGATGCTGAAAGACGCCACCTCACAGTTATGTTCTGTGACCTCGTCGGCTCGACGGCGTTGTCGGAAGAACTGGATCCTGAAGACCTGCGCGATGTAATCGGTCAATTTCAACAAGCCTGCGCGGCACAAGTCGACGCATATGGTGGTTTTGTCGCCCGATACATGGGGGACGGCATGCTGGTTTATTTCGGTTACCCGCAAGCCCACGAAGACGACGCCGAGCGCGCTGTGCGTGCCGGACTGAATATTGTTGATCAAATCAAATCCATGGAGCCCCGGCCTGGCCTTTCGCTGCAGGTTCGGGTTGGAATCGCCACCGGACATGTCGTCGCCGGTGATGTGATTGGCGATGGTGCGTCGGAAGAGCGGGCTGTCCTGGGTGTAACGCCCAATCTCGCGGCACGGCTTCAAAGCCTGGCGGCCCCGAATAATGTTATCATCAGCGATCAGACACGGCGCCTGACCCAGGGGTATTTTGAATTCGACGATCTGGGAATGCATGACCTGAAAGGTATCAGCGAACCGGCGCAGGCCTGGTGCGTGCGCCATGAAAGCAGTGCAACGAGCCGATTTGAAGCGACGACAATTTCAGGTATGAGCCCACTGGTTGGCCGTGAAGAAGAAATAGCTTTACTGATGAACCGATGGCACCAGTCAATTGAAGGCGAAGGGCAGGTCGTCATGCTGTCGGGTGAGGCCGGTGTCGGCAAGTCCCGTATCCTTCAGGCTTTCCGCGAGCGAATCAAAGGGGACAATCACGGCGTTATTTTTCTGTCGTGTTCGCCGTTCCATACCAACACATCTCTCTATCCAATAGTCGACTGCCTTGAACGCGTGATGGGTATGAAACGCACCGATACGGCAGACTTCCGCCTCGAGAAACTTAACGAATTTGTCATACAGTCGGGACTGAACCCTGATGATATTGTGCCGGCTCTGGTCCCGGTCCTGGCTGAAGGGGCGGTCGAGACGCCGGCGGGAAGTCAGACACCGGAGCAGCGTCGCAGGATTATTGCCGAGGCCCTGTTGGCTCTGCTGGAAGCCCAGGCTCTGCGCCAGCCCCTGGTTATGATCGGTGAGGATACCCACTGGATTGATCCCTCGACCGAGGAATTTCTCAGTTTGTTGATCGAGCGGTTGCGTTCCCTGCAAGTGCTGTTGATCATGACGGCCAGGCCGCATTATGTCGCGCCGTGGATTGGCCATCCGCATGTAACGACACTGGCTTTGAACAGGCTGAGCCGGGCCGATTGTGTGCGCCTGATCGAGGGTGTCACCGGTGGCGCAAAGCTACCCGACGAAGTCGTTGACCAGATTGTCGCCAAGACAGATGGTGTGCCGCTTTTTGCCGAAGAACTAACCAAAACCGTCATGGCGTCGGACAGGTTGATCCGGAAGGACGATCATTTCGAAATTGCCGGAGATGTCGAGGCGCTCGAAATCCCGGCGTCACTGCACGATTCTCTCATGGCTCGACTGGATCAGATGGGCCAGGCCAAGGAAGTTGCTCAACTGGCCGCCGTCCTGGGCCGACAGTTTGGTGAAGACTTGCTCGACGCCGTATCACGGATGTCGACCGCTGAATTAACGCGATCGCTCGATCAGCTTATGGAAGCGCAGTTGATTGTGCGACGAAGCTTGCCGCCTTCTGCGACCTATGAATTCAAACATGCATTGGTTCAGGACACCGCTTATGAATCCTTGCTGAAAAAAACCCGGCAGCGTCATCATCTGGATATTGCAAAAACTCTCGAAGACGGCACCGGGGGTGACCCGGCTGCTCAGCCGGAAATACTGGCACAGCATTATATGCGCGGCGGCGACGCATCGAAGGCCGTACCGTACTGGCGTGACGCTGCCCGCAGGGCGACGGAAAAATGGGCAAGTACTGAAGCTGTCAGCCATGTTCGACGCGGGTTGAAGTTAATTGAAAAACTTCCCGACGATCCCGAACGTGCCGATATCGAGATCGCCATGTTGTTCGATCTGGTCGCGGGGTTGCGAATTCTGGACCGCTACGACGATGCCTTTGAAGCTCTGGACAGGGCGCAGGCCACTGCCATTCGACAAAACAAGATTGAGGATCTGGCGCGCGTCCATTATTTGCGGGGCAACATCTATTTCCCGCAAAACAATATTGAACGCTGCCTGGAGGAACACAACACCGCACTCGAATATGCCCGTCAATCCGGTTCGGTCGAACTGGAAGCGCTTGCACTCAGCGGACTGGGAGATGCCAGCTATCTGGCCGCGCGCGTCGCCGATTGCAGCCGATACTTCGAGGATTGTGTGAACCTTGCGCATGACAACGGGCTCTATGCGATTGAGGCCGTAAACAAGGGCATGCTCGGGCATTTGCAGCTTTACAACCTGGTTCTCGATCAGGCCCGAATCAATTGCCTCGATGCCGCCGAACTTGCCGTTAGTCTGGGAAATGACCGGGCCGAGATGGTTGCCCGTGGCAGTAGCGCGGGGAAGGTTTTGTATGAACTGGGGGAACCGGAACTTGCCAAATCCCAGTGTGAGCGCGCTATAGAGCTATCCCGTCGTCTGGGGGCGCGACGCTTTGAGCCGATAAACCAGACGATCCTGGCCATGATTGCCGGGCTTGAGGGAAATAGTGCAGAGGCCGAGAAAATTGCCCAGGTAGGTGTTCAGATCAGCCGGGAGACCGGCCTGAAGTTTTCCGGACCGATGATACTTGGCGCGCTGGCGGAAGTAACAGGTGATCAAGAAGTTCGCCGTCAGGCCCTGGCAGAGGGGACTGCAATATTGGACGAAGGATGCGTCAGTCACAATTATTTCTGGTTTTATCGAAGTGCAATGGAAACCATGATCAAGGCAGAAAACTGGCCAGGTGCCGAGGCCTTTGCCGAGGCGGCAGAAGATTATATGAAAGAGGAAAGCATTCCATGGCTGGCGCTATTGGTCGAACGCGCCCGGGCGCTCGCCGACGTCGGGGCAAATGGACGCAATGCATCCTCGATCGAGCGGGTTCGCAAGGTAAGTGTGCGGGCCCGTGAACTTGGCATGAAAGTCATCCTGCCGGCGCTCGAAGAAGTGCTGGCAGGTGACACTGAAGTTGTTTGAAATATTCAGGGCGTACGTATGAACCAGGACCAGTTACGAAACGACCGTTTGGGCGTGCCGGATACCAGCGGTATGTTTTCGAATTCTGTATTGCGGAAAATTCGATTGATGGAAACTTTGCAAACCCTGTCGGGGGTGGTGGCTATTTTTCTGGTGCCAATGCTTTGGGCATCATGGTCCAAAGGAGTTCTGATCTATGTCCTGGGCGGCATTATTGCCGCTGTGGTGATGTTCACCGGCCTCAGCTATATTCTGCAACGATACGAAGACCGGTCGAAATAACCGTCAGACAAAAGCGGAATTGTAATCCGCGAGTTTGGCAGCGAGAGCGGCATTATCGCCAACTTCCGGATTGGCCAGATATGTCGGCAACTTGCCTGATCTGACATCGAATACGGCTGCAACATCCGATGCACCGATACCGGCAAAGCACTGATCAGTCCAGCACAGCGAATGTGGCGTCAGAATAATGTTGTCGAGCGCAAGCAGCGGATCGTCCGCAAGCGGCGGTTCCGGGTCGAAGACATCAAGCGCTGCGCCGGCAATGCGATTGTTCTGCAAAACCTCGACCAGGGCCGCCTGATCGATCAAGGGCCCACGCGCGGTGTTAATCAGGTAGGCCGTCGTTTTCATTAATGCCAGTCGCTCCGCGTTGACCAGATGATGCGTTTCATCCGTCAGCGGCGCGTTGAGTGTGACAAAATCGCTCTGGCGAAAAACGGTCTCGAGATCAACAAGTGTGACGCCAAGTTCTGTGGCCCGGGCCGGCTCAATCCACGGATCGTGAGCAATAAATTTCATGTCGAGTGGCGCGCAAAGCCGAAAGGTCTCTGCACCGATATTTCCCACCCCGACCGAACCAAGTGTTCTGCCGACCAGGCCTGCACCCATGTGATCGACCCGTCGGGCAAAACCGTCCGGACCCTGGCGCACCAGCTTGTCCTTGATAAACAGGTTTCCGGCTAGAGCAAGAATGAATGTGAGAATTGAGGCTGCGACGGGTCGGCGAACGCCATCCGGTGTGATCGCCACTGCAATTCCGGCCCGGGTGCAGGCTTCGACATCGACGGAATCATATCCGACACCAAATCGGGCAACCAGAGCCAGCCGGCCATCCGGCGGAATGCTGTCCGCATCAAATATTGGCGACAGCAGGATCAGGGCATCAAAATTCTGCATCGCCGCAGCCGAAATACGACCGTCCTCGACTTCGACAAATTCAAGCGCGATCCGGGGGTCGGCTTCCAGAAGTGTCAGATCGAAATCCGGAAAGGTGAAGGATCCGTCGGACTGGCGAAAATCAGCGGACAAGGCAACGCGAAAGGTACTCATTTTCTTTTTTTGCCGACACCGGCGCGCAAATCACGGATGCCGGTCGTCAGAGCTTGTTGGTAAACCCAGAGATCGCCATTGTAACAGATTATGTCGAAACCTTTTTTGTAGAGTGCCACGCCGGCGGCAGCCTCAGGTACGAGCTGCGCGAGGCTCTTGCCATGCTTTTTCGCAGCCCGTCGCACCTTGTCGACGGCTTTGGTGTAAATCGGATTGTCAAAATCAGCCGGGATGCCCAGCGATGTCGACAAATCAAAATGTCCGATCCACAGGACATCAACGCCCTTGACCGCAGCAATCCTGTCGACGTTTTCGATGCCTTCGGCAGTTTCAATCAGCGTAACCAGCGCTGTACGCCGGTTGGCAGAGCGCAGTTTTTCAGCCGGCGGGCCGGGCTGATAGCCGTCATGGGCAATGCCAAGCGCGACACCGCGCCGTCCGACGGGCGGATACTTCATGTCGGAGACCGCTTTCTCAGCTTCCTCGACCGTACCGACCATTGGCAAAATCAATCCGTCGGCCCCGGCGTCGAGAGCGCGGGAAATGTGATGTCCGGCCTTCGAAGGTGGTCGTACCAGACTGGGAATTTTCGCCACCCTCATCGAGGTGACGATTTCTTTTAATTCGGAAAAGCCAAACCCGGAATGCTCGAGATCGACAAACGCAAAATCAACGCCGGCGGCGGCAATTATCTGGCCCATGCCAGGCGTATTGAATTCAAAGATCGAATGCCCGACTTTCAGGCCATCTGAAGCAAACAAGCGTCGTAAATTCATCGGTGCCATGGTCAGGAAAACCTTTCAGGAAATATTGAAATCGTGACGATCAGGCCGTCTCGTCAACTGTCTTGCCGGTAATGACTTGGGTGACGGGTAATGTCAGGACTGCGGCAAAGATGAAACAGGCGGCAATCGCCAGAACCTGAAACAGCAGGTCAAACCCCCAGCCCGCATGCAGCCAGGCGATCAGGGGTACGGAAGATGCCATTACTGAAAATGTTACAACATAACGTGCGGCGAACACCCGGCTGCGCCATTCGCTTTTTGTCACGCGGCCGATCAGCACATCGTTGATTGGAATTTGCCCAAAGGCCGCCAGCATGAAGGCAACGGCGACGATCACTGCGGCCAGGCCGGAAACTTGCGTCATGATGGCGAAAAAAGTGACCTGGAGGCCAGCGACGCAGGCAAAGACAGTGCGGACGGAATGCCGATCAACCAGGTAGCCGACGACCAGCTGGGCAAAGGCCGCCAAGGCAAATACCAGAAAGGCGTACCAGCCAATAACCGTCGCCGACTGGGTGATATCGACGAGGCGTTCTTCCAGCACTTTGGGCAAGGCAAACGTCGTGCTTTGGAACACCAGGCCGCCAACAGCCGTTGAAAAGAATATGACGGAAAAAATCCGTCTCAGAACATGCCGGTTCATCTCCGGCGGTTTTGCACCGCTTTTGACTTTTTGCTTTTCAGCGGCGGCGGCAGTTGACTCTACATTCACATTTTCCCGGACGAGCAAGTACCAATAGGCAATACCTGCAGCGATCGAGAACAGGCCGGGAATGACAAATCCTGACTTCCAGCCCACCGTGTCAATCAGGAAGCCGGTAATCAGGGCAGCGCACGCTACGCCCATATTGCCGAACACACCATTTACAGCCAGGGCATGGCCGGTCTTTTCACGACCCTGAACGACCAGTGCCAGTCCAACCGGATGATAGATCGCGGCGAAAGCGCCGATCAGAAAAAGCCCGATACTGAGTTGCCATGGCGTCTGGGCAAGAGACGTCAACATTGAACTGAGGCCAATGCCGATGAAAAATATTACCATCATGCCCTGGCGGCTCCACTTGTCGGCGAGCCAGCCGGCGGGCAACGCGCAAAGGCCAAAAGCGACGAAGCCAGGTGTGGCATAGGGGATCAGTTCGGCGTAGCTCATGCCCCATTCACGCGCCAGTGAAAGCGCCGCGATTGTGGCAAAAACCAGCATGAACAGATGATCGAAGAAGTGGCCGAGGTTGAGAAAAACGAATTCGGTTTTTTGACGGTCCACAAATACCCCCGGTTTCGCCTGGCGATGTTGTTTTTCAAGTGCAGTCGCTGGATCATCGCACGGCGATGACGGGCTAATCTACCTCATATTTTCGACAATATGCTTTCGTGAAGGATTGGTTTGTAGCCCGCCCTGAGGGTGGCAACGATTGACTCAGGAGTCCTGACGTCAACAACATCTTCCGTGCTAAACGATTGCCCGAATTCGCCGATCTCCGAGTACCCGGAAAACGCCCATTTCCAGAAGTGTCCGCCATGTATGAGAACGGCGATGTCAGGGGTATCTATGGCGGAGAAAAAAGTACCGTCCGGCAGCGATGAAACATTTCCACGCCAGGTGACCTGAGCACGGTTTCGGCTGTTCACACGTTGTGGATGAAGTGCCCGGTCCATTGCCGCGGCCTTGATCCGGCCAACCGCATCGTGGCCGATTTGCCACGCCCTGCAGAAGTCGTTGTAAGCCTGACGTCGGCATTCGGCGCAGGGACGATGGCCCGCTGCCAGCGCGGCTGCCTCATCGCTGAAAAACAGCTCGGTGTATTTGCCCGGCGTCATGACATCTCTGTGTCGGGATTTGAAGCTGGTGACGCATATGATCCAGTGGGGATGACGCCAGCGCGCCGCTGCCAGTGTCCTGGTGCCGTCGTGAAGTATGCCGCGATTGCCCATGAACATGCCGCGCGCAGGGTCATCGACAATGTCGCCAAATGGTGTAACGCGGTTTTGCAATGGCACAGCGTGACCGCTCCTTCAAACGTCAACGGACAATCAGCTAATTGTCTTTCCGTCGATAATTTTTCGCAACGTCGCTGCAAGGTCGGTACGGCTATATGGCTTCTGCAACATCTGAACATCCTTGAGGCGATCAGGTTGTTGTTCGCCGGAAAACATTTCAGAGCTATATCCCGATGCCAGCAGCATTTTGAGGTCCGGCTTGATTTGCCGGGCAACTTCAACCAACTGAACGCCACTCATACCGCCGGGCATGACAATGTCGGCAAAAACGATATCGATCGAAGGCGTCATCTTGATGATTTCAGCCGCTGTGGGTCCATCGGCTGCCTGCAATACTTCATAATCCAGTGAAACCAGCGTATCGACCGTCGTCCGTCGAACCTCATCGTCATCTTCGACAACCAGGACGATTTCCTGTTTCGTCGCCGGCTTATCAGTTCGGGCCACCTCCGGGTCACTATTTCGGTCCGGTTGTGAGGTTGTTCTCGGCAGGTAAAGCGTAATTTTAGTGCCTTGGCCTGAGACGCTTTCGATCCGCACAAAGCCGTTCGACTGACTGGCGTATCCATGAACCATACTGAGGCCAAGGCCAGTGCCTTTACCAACTTCCTTGGTCGTGTAGAAAGGCTCAAACACCCGTTTGATAACATCTTCATCCATACCGGTACCGTAATCGCGAACACGAATTGCAACGAAGTCACCGGTCATTTCGTCATCGTTCTGCAAATCATTTTGTTCGAACGTACAATTTTCCGCAGATATTGAGATGGAACCGCCGTTTGGCATGGCGTCTCTGGCATTGACGACCAGATTGATGATCGCAGTTTCCAGTTGGCCATGATCGGCGAAACAATGCCAGATTGCCGGCGCAGACCGTGTACTCAGCAAAATGTCCTCACCCAGCGTGCGTTCCAACACCCGGCTCAAGTCGGTAAACAGCGCAGCAATATCAATGTCGCCGGGCACCAGTGATTGTTGTCTGGAAAATGCCAACAGGCGGCGTGTCGTATCGGAGCCTCGAACGGTGGCCGAAAGGGTTCGGTCGAGAAGTTGTTTGATTTCGGTTTTGCCGGATTTCAACTCCATGCGATCGGTCATATCACCCAATATTTCAAGATTGCCCGAAATGATCATGAGCAGATTATTGAATTCGTGGGCAACACCACCAGTCAGATGACCAATGGTTTCAAGGCGATGCGAGCGCGCGAGTTGTTCGTCTTTCGACTTCATTTCACTGATATCGATGATTGTCTGGATCGTACCGCCATTCGGCAGAAGTTGATCGCGAATTTGTTGCCATCTGCCGTTGCGACATACTTCGTATGCTCCGACAGGTTCACGGTGATATTCCATCCGCTGTGCAAGCCATTCCTGTTCACGACCTTCGGCCTCAATGGCATCGCCGGAGCTCAGTATCAATTTCAGCCAGTCAATGTATTTCAAGCCGGGCTTCAGGACTTCGGCACGGTCGCCTGCGCTATTGCGGTAATAATCGTTACACAGGACAAATTGATCGTCCTGGTCCCACAACACAATTCCCTGGCCCAGTCTTTCCAGCGCGGACACAAATTGTTCGCGAATTCGCCCGGCTTCAATTTCACCGGAAACGTTTGTGCCGGCACCACGATAACCGGCGAAAGCACCGTCATCGTCGAAATGCGCGATGCCGGTCAGTCCGACATGTATGGGTTCGCCGAACCTACCGACCCATGTGAAGCGTACGTCGCGAAACAGGTCACGGTTCTTGATGCTGTCCCAATGGCGATCACGCTCAAGTACAGTCGTGGTATTATTATTGAAGGACAATTCTTCAAGCAGTGACTGGTAGGTCCGGCCTGTCACTGCAGATGGTGGCAGCCCGGTGATGTCTTCAAAAAGATCAGACACGTAAACAAACTTCATGTCCGCGTCGCATTCCCATAGCCAGTCAAATCCGGCGTTGGCAAAATCCTGCAGACGACGTTCGCTTTGACGCAAGGCCTGATAGGACTCATGCACATTCTTGCGCATCTCATCGAGGGCGTCGGCGAGGTCATCTATCTCGTTCGGCGCGCTATTACCATGGGTCGAACGTGGAATGCTGATGCCGAGATCAAGGTTTTCCAGGTTCATCATACGGGCGAATCCGGCCAGGGCCGCCAGATGCCGTGTCACCAGATATGAGAATATCAGGTAGATAAATATCGCGACCAGGAAGGTCTTGATGCCGTTCGATACAAGGATCAGGACAAACCTGTCACGAAGTTTGGCAAAGACGCCGTCCAGCGTGGCAACGAGATCCATGCGGCCGATATCAACGGGGTCATTTTTCGGCTGGTAAATTAAAGAAAATGATCTGCTAATTGCCCTGCCAGCGGGTCGAACGCCACTGGACGACAATATTTGTCCCTGTGAGAAGACCGCGACATATTCAATATCAGGAAGTCGGGCGACATCCGATATTTCAAGCTGAAGTCTGACGTCGTCCAGCGCCCAGAGCGAATTGGAAATCGATCGTTTGTGGCTGGTTTCAATTTCCTCCAGTCGCTCGTCAATTGTTTCAACGTCATTTTCAAATTCAAGATACAACTGCAGCGCTGTCGAGCCGAGCGTGATCACTGAACTGAACAATACGACGTACAAGATCAGTTTTCGGGCGATCGGACTTGAAAATGCAAAACGGTTCAAAAATATGATCCATTTGTAAAAAAGCACCGGGCAAAAAAGTATAGTTCATAATGGATTTAATTCAGAATCGAGTGTCTGCCAGGGTCTATTGTATTGTGCGACAGTGAGCTCCCCGGGGCACGCGGGATTGATCACACTATTTGATATGCAGAGAGGTTTTGACACCAATGGCCCTGATTAACTATTTGACCAGAATTCAGTTCGATTGTGGTGCTCTGGAATTATTGCCCGAGGAGATCAAGGCGATGGGCATTTCGCGACCGCTGGTTGTGACGGATCAGGGTATCGTAAAGGCTGGCATCCTCGACATCGTGCGGCCGCATTTGCCGGAGAGCGCAACGATTTTTGATCAGACGCTGTCCAATCCGACGGAAGCTGCGGTATTGGCAGCACTCGAAATGTACAAAAGCGCTGATTGTGACGGTGTGATCGCCATTGGTGGTGGATCATCGCTGGATTTGGCCAAGGGTGTGGCGCTGTTGGCAACACACGAAGGCTCGCTCGAGCAATACGCACTCGTTCTTGGCGGCCTCGAACGTATTGGCCCGGAAATAGCGCCGTTGATCGCCCTGCCGACAACCGCCGGCACAGGCAGTGAAGTTGGTCGGGGTGCCCTGCTGACGTTGAACGACGGTCGCAAACTGGGTTTTATCGCGCCCGCCATGATTCCGGACGTCTCTATTTGCGATCCCGATCTGACGATCGGATTGCCGCCTGGATTAACAGCCGCAACGGGCATGGACGCTCTGACACATTGTATAGAGACGTTCATTTCGCCGAAGGTAAACCCGCCGGCTGATGCCATTGCCCTGGATGGAGCGGCCCGGGCCTGGACCTGGCTTGAAGCTGCGGTGGCAGATGGTGCAAACAAGGATGCGCGCTGGCACATGATGATGGCCTCGTTGCAGGGTGGCATGACCTTTCAGAAAGGCCTTGGCGCCGTCCACGCGATGTCCCACCCGTTAGGTGGACTGACATCACCCAATTTGCACCACGGCACCTTGAACGCCGTCATATTGCCGGCGGTGCTGCGGTTTAATGAAAGTCATGTCGGTGACAAATATCAGCGGCTGGCCCAGGCCTGTAGTCTGGCAGACGGGGCTGAACTCGCCACGGAGATTGAGGCGTTGAACGTCCGTTTGGGATTGCCGGCCAACTTGCGCGAAATGGGCTTGTCAGCAGATGTCTTGCCCGGGATGGCGCAAGCCGCGGTCATCGACCATAGTACGGCGACCAATCCAAGGCCGGCCACGAACAGCGATTACGCCGATCTTTTCGCGACGACCATGGGTTAACCGGCTCCGGGATGACAGGCGTTGCAAAAGAAGGTAACTTCGTGCCGCCCTTGTGGTGGACACATTGTGGAATTCATTAAATTTTGGGGATTTTGATGCTTTTAGATGTTCGAACCTATATTTGCCGTCCCGGTACCTTGAAAAAACATATGGCGCTGTATGCCGAGTTGGGCAGTGCGCCACAATCGCGTGTCCTGGGCCAGCCACTGGCCTATATGACGACCGAGACAGGTAACAATAATCAATATATGCATATCTGGGTCTACGAAGATGCCGGCGACCGTGAACGCAAGCGGGAGGCGCTGTGGGCGGACGCAGAATGGCTGGCCTACGTTCAGGAAAGTGCAAAACTGGGCGCACTCATTGAACAAAAAAATGAACTGATGAAGCCGGTCGATTTTTTCCCGGACCCAAAGCGGTAGAAGAATAAATATTATGTCTGACGACCCCTTTAGCGAACTTCGCGTCCTGATCGTCGATGATCAACGTACGATGCGTATGATTGTGCGTGATCTGTTATCCAAGATATCTATTACGGACGTCGACGAGGCGGAAAACGGCGTTGATGCCCTCGAAAAGCTTCAGAACCCGAGCTTTACGCCACCTGATCTGGTGATATGCGATCTGCATATGGACAAGATGGACGGCATGCAGCTTGTCAACATGGTTCGGCGCAACAAGGTACCGAGGCTTGCCGGAATCCCGATAATCATTTTAACCGGCGACAAGGACAGCTTCATGCATGAAGTTTCGTCGCAGGCCGGGGCAACCAAGGTTTTGACCAAACCGATATCTGCGCCGGATTTGCGCGCCGAAATTGCCGCTGTAGTCGGGTTCGGCTAACCCAGTACCGAAAAGCTGCTGCTTCGATTGAGTTCGCGGCGTCTGGAAAAAGCCGCGAGGTTCAATGAATTCCCGGTGCGCTGCAAATCGAATTGCAGTGGATCAATGTCGTGGTCATGACCTGATTCCGAGGCATCAATGATGGCCGTCATGATTGCACCGGCGACCGGCGCATTTTTGAACTGGTTCCCGCTTGTGCCGCAAGCCATGTAAAATCCGGCCAGATCCGAACAGTCATAGATCGGCATCCAGTCGTCGCTGACGTCATAAAGATCGACGACGCCGGTTGCCTGGCCCGGAATGCCGAGCGATGGTATCCGCATGCCCTGGCGCATCATCTGGGTCGTCCATTGTTCGGAAAAACTGCGGTCGAAATTCAACGGATCGTCCTCCCAGACGAGTTCATCGCAGTCCGGCTCCAGGCTGCCGGTGACCAGCTTGCCGCCGAATTCCGGTCGATAGAAACTGCCGACATCAGGATCGGAGACAAAAGGCAACGTATCGTCAAAGCCGACATCTTTCGGTGCCGGGACGTAGCAGACTTCCTTGCGCAAGGCCCGGGTCGTGACGTTCATGCCATCTGAAACTCCGGCCATATCGTTCACTCGCTGCGAATTCGGACCGCCGACGTTGACCACAATCGGGGCGTCGATGTCGTCGCCGTTCGCCAGTGTCACGCCGCTGATCCTGTTGCCATCGCGACGGATCGTTGAAATCTCCGAATTAAACAGAAATATCGCGCCGGCATGTTCGGCGGCCCGCTGTAAATTGTGCGCTGCCAATTGGGGATCACTGACATATCCGGCATTGGGAAAGAAAACACCGCCTGTGATTTCCCTGGCCTGCGGCAATCCGAAGTCTGGATGGTCGCTCAGCTTTGGCGGGCCATAACTTTGCATGTCGAAAAACGGCATTTTTGCCCTGATGGTTTCATTGTCCCAATGCTCATAGGGAATGCCAATGGACTCCATGGTCGAGCAAACGGGGGCAAGATGTTTATTGCTCTCGTCTTTCAGCGCCAGGCAGCCATTCTCGCGAAACTGGACAAGTCCACGTTCATCAACGTCGCCGACATACTCCGGCCATTTCTGCCAGGCATGGTAGGACTCCCAGGCCAGGCTGGAGCCTTCAATGGTCGAATAGTAACAACGAATGACCGCGGCGGAGGAACTGGTCGATCCATATCCGGCAGCCGGTAGTCGGTCGACTACAAGGACATCCCGACCGGATTTCGAAAGTTCAAACGCGGTCGCCGCGCCGATGACCCCGGCGCCGATAACAATGACATCTGCTGTTTTTTTCAATTTTCCTCAACATTTGGTTCGGCGTTGTCTTCTTCCAGGATCAAACCCACTGCATCCCGAATATCCTTCAAGATGCCATGCAGGTCATCGCCGGACTCGGCTGATGCCGATTGAACGATATCAGGTTCTGGCTCCGGTTTGGGGTCCGGCTCTGGCTCAGGTTCCGGCTCAGGCTTGGGCTCGGGCTCAGGTTCCGGCTCAGGCTCAGGCTCAGGCTCTGGCTCTGGCTCAGGTTCAGGTTCAGGTTCAGGCTCAGGCTCAGGCTCAGGCTCTGGTTCCGACTCAGGCTCAGGCTCAGGTTCGGGCTCTGGTTCAGGCTCTGGTTCAGGCTCAGACTCCGGTTCAGGATCAGGCTCGGGTGGCGGCAGTTCCTCGCCGGAGGCATTTTGCAGGTCACCGACTTGCGTCGCCGCGACGATCAAGGCGTCGCTCAATTCCGTCAGGTTGCCGTTTTCGAATTTATTCAGCAGCCGCAGAACCAGAGAACGATAGGTGTCGCGCTCGAATGTCAGTTGCTCGAGATCCCGATGCTGGTCCCAGTATTTGTCAATGACAGCATCCAACAGACTGGACAGACGTGACATACTGTCGCCCGACGGTGCCGGCGTCAGGTTGAGCTGTTTTTCGACGTCCAGCAGACGTTGTTTAAGATTTTCGGCGTCGCTCATATTGTCTGTCGTTAATCCCGGATATCTCGAAGTCTGACACTATAACGAAAATGTTCAGCTTACCGTCTTGCCAGAAGGTATTTAGTTGGTTTTACAACAAGCTATCCAGTTAGAAATAGGGTGTTGAATGAAAAATTCTCGAATTAATGCCCGGTTGAGCTCCAGTTTCAGTGTATTGGGACTGGTGACAAGCGTGTTTATGGTCGTCAATCCGGCAAGGGCGCAAACTCTTGTCGTTGCAAAAGAAATCTCTCCGCCGGTTTCGGCAACTGAATTGGAAGTTATAGACGAAGAATTCCATGTCGTTGGCGCAGATCGCGCGCGCTGGCGGATGGATGTTCAAGACGATGGCGTGAAATTTGTTGCGTTGGACGCCAGATCCGCTCAAACGCGACCCGCCAATTCGCTCCCCGACGGCATCGTGAGCGCGAATCGGGCATCGGGCCTGCAAGGCTGGCTGATCAATCCGACACGGCGATACCGTCATGGTGTGCTCGGAGACCAGATCGAAGCGGCGGGCCTGCGCATCCAGGACCGACAGGGAAATACATACGACCATATTCTCGACGATCAGGCCGTATTTGAGGATCGCGAGGTCCGGTTCTGGGATATTGGCGGCGATGATCGTGCGGAGATCGTTGTTGTCCGAAGTGGTCTGGACACCGGCGCGCAACTGGCTATCTTCGAATATCGATCCGAGGCAGTAGTGGAAATCGCTTCCTCACAGCCGATCGGGCAGGCCCATCGCTGGCTCAACCCGGTGGGGGCGGCAGATTTTGACGGTGATGGTCGCATCGAGGTTGCCGCCGTCATTACGCCACATCTCGGGGCCGTACTACGATTATTCCGGCTTGATCAGGATCGGCTGGAGCCTGTTTACAGTGCCCACGGTTTTTCCAACCATGGTATTGGCATGCGATCAATGCGTCTGGCTGCAGTGATTGATGCCAATGGTGACGGCATCCCTGATATTGTCTCGCCGAATGCGGCGCGAAATGCCATGCGGATTATCACATTTGCCGGCGGTCGGTTCCGCGAACTGGATCGCGTGTCTCACCGGTCATCGATTGTCGGCAACGCTGTCGTGTTTCAACGCAAGGGTCAACCGGTCATCGCTTACCCGCTCGGCAATGGCAGGATTTCGCTCCTCGAATTCCCTGAAGGCCGTGTGACGCTCACGAAACATTGAGGACAAAAACGCGACAGCGGCTTGTCTTCGTCGACGAAGGACGTAACACTCGGTACAGAGGAGGCAATCTGGCGATGAATTTTTTTCAGACGTTGCTGCATCCTGATCAGGAGGATGATCCTGTCCGGGCGGAAATTGCCCACGCGGCAAATTTGCTGCAGATCGGCGAGTTCCAGTTTTTGCAGATCGCCTATGCCGACTGGCACGGCAAGGACCTGACGGGTGCAGGCCTCGATGAAATGTTCAAGGCCTACATGCTGAATGAAGTTGTCCCGCCCTGGGCCCGTCATTTTGCCCGCAAGATAATTGCCGAAGAATCGATGAATGACGTAAACATTGACGACCCGCAATTTCATCGATTTGATTCCGATTATTTTCGGCCCGAACCCCTTGGCGTTCGGAAATTTGCTGTTGCGATCATTTTGATTTCGACGGTCCTTGGCGGCGGTTTGATGGTAGGCGGCATGACGAAGTCAACGGCGACTTCCGTATTGCCGCCGTATTTTGAGGCCGATCAATTGAAACCGGCTGAATCCCGGACCGCTTTGCCGGGCAATCAAGGCAGTTAGTTACGCTTGTTCCATCGATTTAGGTCATAACCCGTAATATCCAGATGGCTAGATTTTTCTGGCATTTGCCCCATATTGTTACGGTAATGATGATTATGGGCTCGATGGGTGGGGAAGCCGTTGATTTCTTTAAAACTTCGAAGATCGGCCTGGCTGATATTCCTTGTCGGCGTTGCCCTTTCTGCGCTTGCCTATGTGGCCGTTATGGAGATTGGTACGGCAAGGAAAGCGGCTGATTTTGAACAAAAAGCCATTGATCGACTGGCGGCTGTGCAGCGCAGGATTTCCGTCGAATCGTCAGTCGTCAAAACGATTGTGGCCAATTTTGCCATTCGACCGGACACATCGCGTGTTGATTTCGATCGACTGATTCAGATCACCGAACGGGGAGGCGGGGAAGCCGCGCATCAGGCGCTGGAGTGGATCCCGCGAGTGCAACACAGCGAACGGCAGAACTACGAAGCCGCAGCACGGGCGGAAGGCTTTGATGGATTTTCATTCAGGGAACGAACGAAGGACGGCAATATGGTTCGGGCTTCGGATCGGGCCGACTATTTTCCCGTTTATTATGTTTACCCTTTTGTGCCGAACAAAGGCGCGTTTGGATTTGATCTGGGGTCGAATGAGACTCGATTGGCAGCATTGGAACTCGCGCGGGACACCGGCGAGATGGTGGCCAGTGCCAGGATAAATCTGGTTCAGGCTTCAAGTGATGCGGCGGGAGTTTTGATTTTCGCGCCTGTTTACGCTGGCGGCAACAAAATGTCGAACGTCCGGCAAAGACGGGATCGCCTGATCGGCTTTGCATTAGGAGTATTTCGAATCAGCGGCCTGGTATCCGGATCAATATCATCGGCTGACAACGACGCGGCGATAGCCAAACCGGGCGGAATTGATCTTTATCTCTACGATCTGTCTGAAACTGAGAACGAAAAATTGATGTACGTCCATCATTCCCGTACGCGCACAGACAAGGCGCCACTGCTGGACCGGAAGGCTGCGCTTGAGGGACTTCACAATGAAATCAAAATGAATGTTGGTTCCCGATCCTGGTCTATCGTCGCCCGTGCCGTTAATCCGGACGTTGAATTTTTCTGGCGAGGGTACGCCTGGGGTGCTGCATTCGCCGTTGGATTGATTTCTTTCCTTCTGTCGATTTACATCTCAACAATTTCCAATCGCTCGACCGAAGTTCAGGTGCTTGTTGACCAGCGGACAGAGGAACTACGAGAGGTAACGCGTCTGGCACGGGACAATGAAGCACGTGTCGGTGCCATTGTTGATACCGTGGCGGACGGCATTATTACCATCGATGAATTCGGCAAGATCGAAACCGTCAATCCGGCCGCAGAGAATATATTCGGCTACGTCGGAAATGAACTGGTAGGGCAGAACGTAAGAATTCTGATGCCACCGCCGTACAGTGTCGAACATGATGGCTATCTGGAACACTACCGTGATACCGGTATCGCAAGGATTTTCGGAAAAGGGCGCGAGTTAGAGGGGTTGCGTAAAGACGGCACAACTTTTTCGCTCGAACTGGTCATCAACGAAATGATTTTGGGCGATACCCGGATGTTTACGGGCGTTACCCGGGACATTACCGAGCGAAAACGCGCCGAAAAAATGAAGTCCGAATTTGTCTCGACGGTCAGCCATGAACTGCGCACGCCCCTTACCTCGATCAAAGGCTCCCTCGGCCTGTTGCGTTCAGGCGTTGCCGGTAATTTGCCGGACAAAATGACGTCGATGCTCGACATTGCCTACAATAATTCCGAGCGTCTCGTTTTGTTGATCAATGACATCCTTGATATCGAAAAGATCGAAGCTGGAAAGATGGATTTTCGGCGAGAGACTGTCGATCTATCGACTTTGATTCATCAAGCAGTGACAGAAAATGTTGGATACGCCGAAGCCCATAGCGTCACATTCCGGATTACTGACAATTTGCCGGACGCCAGAATATCGGGCGACGGCAGTCGCTTGATGCAGGTTCTGAATAATTTGCTGTCGAACGCCGCAAAGTTTTCCAACGAAGACACCGACGTAGATATCTCATTGCGACGCGCCGATGCAGGATACCGTATCTCGGTGACTGATCGCGGTAAGGGTATTGCCGAAGAGTACCGCGAACAATTGTTCGAAAAATTTTCGCAAGCAGATAGTTCTGACACGCGCCAGATTGGCGGCACGGGGCTGGGCCTGAGCATCAGCAAAGCCATAATCGAACGCCATGGCGGCGAAATTGGATTTGTTTCCGTTGCCGGGCAGGGCTCGACATTCTTTTTCGAATTACCCCGGCAACTTCAGCATTCTGCATTTGAATCTGCGAAGGGTGGCACCCGGATTCTGGTTTGTGAAGACGAGCCGGATATTGCCGTCGTGATTAGCGGCATGCTGCAACAAGCCGGTTACTCGGTTCAAATTGCGACGACGGCTGCCGAGGCAAAGGAAGCTTTGGCGAAAGGCGACTTCGCCGCCATGACGCTTGATATACAATTGCCCGACCAGGACGGTATATCGCTTTTGAAGGAACTGCGTCAGGATACGGCGACCGCAAAAATTCCGGTTGTTGTCGTGTCGGCCAGTTCTATTGACAGTCTGGATGAGTTTGACGGTGATGCTTTCGGTCTGGTTGACTGGATTGAAAAACCGATACCAGCAGGCCAGTTGATCGATGCCGTGGCGCTGGGTGTTCGCGGGGCGCGGAATGCTCGGCCGCATGTCTTGCACGTCGAGGATGATCCAGATGTTGTTTCCGTCCTGCAGGCGATTGCGGAGGATTTTTGCGATATTGATTCTGCGACCACTCTGGCTGGTGCCAAAGCGTTGTTGGCACGAGAGGTATACGACCTGGTCATTCTCGATCTGATGCTGCCTGACGGTGCCGGGGAAGACCTGCTGCCCTTGTTGCGGGGAAATGGCAATGTATCGACACCCGTCATCATATTTTCGGGCAGGGAAGTCAGTCATGAGATGGCGCAGAAAATCGATGCCGTGTTGATGAAGTCCCAGACAAGCAATGAAGAATTGCTGGAAACTGTGCGATTTGCCATAGGGCCAAAATTGAAACCGGAAGATTCCCGCCCGGTCTGAAAATCCGGCATTGCCTTCTGCCTGATCGACGTTAAGCTGTTGATATGTTTGAATTTGCCGGCGAACTGGAACCCCTCGTAAATCTCGTCTTTCTTTGTGTGACGGCGTTCATCGCCGTGAACGGGATCCGTTTCAAGGATGAAGAAGGCAAATCCGATTTTGTCCGCCTGCTGTTCGGCTGCATTGCCGGCGTGTTCTTCATGCTGGTTTTACTGCAGGACGTGCTGGGCGTCGTCGACTTTTCCTGAATAATCGAACGCTGGTAACGCTGCCTTACGGTTTATGCATGCGTTGTTTGGCGTCAATTTCGGCATTTTTCAGGACGCGCTGTTCAGGCGGTAACTTGAGCTGGTCCTGAATGTAATGCGCGCGCTTCTCAATCGTCGCCGGTTGAACGCTGTACAGAATACGATCGACAATGCCGGGTCCCTCGACGGACGAAAAATCGATACGCAGGGCACGTTTGTAATCGGCCAGCGCCTGCTCGTAACGTCCCATGCGATCATGCAGAATGCCCCGGTTGCCGTAGGCCGCCGCCAGTGCACCGACGCCTGTGAGGTCATCATCCTGAACGTTGGCTTCGAGATATTTGATCAAATAGGTGAATTCAGCCTCGGCTTCAGCCGGGCGGTCTGATTGCATGAAGGCGATGGCCCGGCCCATCAGCGCGCCGCGATGGTCGGGTTGTTCGTTCAGGGCGTTGTTAAAAGCCACCAGCGCCTGATCGTATAGTTCGTCCTGCAGGCGCAAGCCACCTTCCTCGACATAATAATCACCTGGCGGACGGTCGATCCAAACCTGGCGGATTGTCCAGACACTGAACATGGCGAATGTGGCAATCGCCAGATAAATAATGAAGCGTTTGAGGACGGCCGGGTTCATGACGGGACCTTGAACATCTGGCTGACGTAGGCCAGCGAAAACAGGAAGCAAAGCAGGGCAGAGGTAACGCCCGCGCGTTTCTTGAGGCGCGCCTTTTCGGCGTCGTCACTCTGTTGACCGGATTTGGTGTCGCTGCGCCGGACGCTGAGAACCCAGATCAATTTGCGAACCGGGAAAAACAGCGCGACTGTCATCAGCGCGGCCCAGATCCATTTGTATTCAGCCGTAAAGAATTCAGCCATGTGATTTACGAATGACCCCTTTGATGAGCTTTGATTGTCGAACGACGGGCTTCGGGCGGATGTTATCAAGAATATTAAATGGCTTAAACAATGGCTTTGTCAAAATGCACAACAAGATCGAAAAAAAAGGGGATGAGCCGAAACCCATCCCCTTGGAAGTTACCTTGTTCAGCGACTATTCGGCAGCTTGGCCGCTTACATCGCCGATATCTTCTGTCAAAGCCTCGACCTCCTTGTCAGGCATGGTCGACATCTCCATCTTGTAGGCGAGGAACCACATCATGGCCACGCCCAGGATCCAGAAGATTATCTGCCAGGCCCAGATCGACGGAATGCCGAAGGTCCAGCCGTCAACACCGGCATTCGGAGCACCAAAGATATCGTTACCGATAACGGCGCCCGGGCCGATGCCGAAGAAGAACCAGGCCAGGGTGACGATCCACGCGATCGGCACAAGACCTTTTTTCTCCGGTGACAGTGACGCATGTTCGCGCAGGAAGTTGTGATACTTCATGCGATGCGCCGTTTCATTTTCGTTCTGTGTCATTGCCGAAATTACAATGACGAACGCCAGGTTGAAGTAGATGCCCCAACCAGCCGAGTGCATGGTCCATGGCCAGCGACCCCACGGCAGGGTAACGCCGACGGCACCCGCAATGGTTTGACCGAAAGTCTCGGTGAAGATCACCGCGATAAGACCAACTGCCAGACCCCATGTCGCACCCTGACGGGTAATCCACGGGAACCAGGTGACTGCCGCCAGACTTGGCCACATCTGGAAGCCAAACGCGACTGCCAGTCCACCCAGAAGCACCAGAGCATCAGCCGAGAAGGTGGCCACCGTCAACGCCGAGAGGACGATAAAGGCAACACCGGCACGACCAAACAGTTTCTGCGTATCGTGCGAAGCTGTCGGGTTGAGGTACTTCTTATAGAGATCGCGGGTCAGCATACCGCCAGCCGTAGACATATAAGCCGCACCCGTCGACTGCATCGCAGCCAGCGCACAAACCGCCAGCAAACCAACAAGGTAGGGCGCAGTGTCGCCCACCGTATTGATCAGGTTAGGTACCAGACTGTCTGGTTTCTTGGCGATCGTGTCCGGCAGGATACTTTGTCCGACACCGGCGGCCGTGGCGATGGGATCGGCACCGAGAAGATGCGCGCCCAGTCCCTGACTGGCGGTGAAGAAGAACAAGATCAAGCCGATACCAAACGACGAAGCCCAGACCTGTTGCGGTGCAAAAGGTTTTGGGTTGTTGTTGGCGAACGACCACATGGAAAACGCAGGGGCCGATTGAATGCCCATAAGCGCAAACATGTAGGTCAACACCATCATGCCGGTCCAGAGACCGCCAACCGGTGTTTCCTTACCCAGACCGGCGGTGAACTGGATGACGCCTGGAATAGCCAGATAAGCGGAATAGTCACCGCCGCCAAGCCCTTGCGTCGTACCCCATTTCGTACCAGGTGTGGTGGCGAGTTGAGCGATACCAGCTTGCAGTTCGCCCCAGCCACCGATCAGGTTCAGGGTAATCATACCGATCGCGATGATACCTATAGCCAGCAAGATACATTGAAGCGTATCCACATAGGCCACAGCTCTGAGGCCGCCAGAGGCGACATAGATCAACACGACGAGAGACAGGACCCACATGCCAACGTCCTTGGAAATCATTCCATCGGTCAAAACGTTGAACAAAAAGCCTGATGCGCCGAGTTGCACGCCCAGATAGGGGATCGAGAACAACAGCGCCACGAGCACTGTCAAAATGCGAATGCCATCGCCCTGGAAATAATCCGAGAGCATTTCGCCCGGCGTTACATAGCCGAAGCGTTTACCCAGCATCCACTGGCGTTTGAGGAACATCACACCGGTAAAGGGGATGGTGATGGTATAGAACGATGCATACGCGTACTGAAATCCATCGCGATAAATCAGGCCGGGATGGCCCATAAAGGTCCAGCCCGAAAACGACGTTGCCGTCGCTGCCAGAACGAAGACCCACATCGACAGCCTGCGGCCGGCGATGAAATAGTCAGATGCGGTCTTTGCAGTTTGTGCACTTTTGATGCCCCAGAAAATACAATAGGCCCAATAGATGGCGACAAATACAAAGAGCCAAACGACTTTGGCTTCCATGATTGAACTCCCTCTCTAACGCCACGGCCCGCCTTCACATTGACGAGGAGCGTGGCAACGATTTTCTGTCTCCCTGTCGGACGGTTTCGTCTCGGTCGCTTAGTCCGTAATGGCTGATCTTGATGATCAGCTTCTTGTTGAGGTGCGGCCGACTCGAACGCGTCCCGACTAGCCTTTTATTTTTTGTTATCTACCAAACGTCTCAGTTACTGAAATTTACAATCTACGCACAAAAATCAGGCCGCAACTGGCAGCCCGAAAAAATCAAATGAAATGATTGTTGACGAATGATTCCGGTTCGAATTTGGAAAAACAGGAGGCCGCTCAACAACATGACGTTGTTGAAAATCTCTTGCGCCGTATCGAACGATTGCGCCAAACCCTGAATACTGCTGAAGGTCGACGCGTTCTCCCGGTGATCGCAAAGGACGCCCCTTGATCAATGACGATAATCAGAACCGTATCGGGTAAATTATTCACAAAATCCGGCATGTAGTCAATAACTCATTGACATTTATGGATAAATTTGAAAAATATTTTCTTATGAGTGGTACACATGATGTAAATTTTGTAAAATGAACACATAAGGAGCGGCAAAATGGCAGAAATCAGCCCATCTTTGGCAATTTCCGGACGTCAAGTTCGCCGCCTGAGGCGTGATCTCGGCGTCAGCCAGAGCGATCTGGCGGGGAAACTCGGCATATCGCCGAGTTATCTCAATTTGATTGAACATGGACATCGCCCGCTGACGTCGCAGATCCTGCCAAAAGCAGCGAATGCGCTGGGTGTGGACGTGGACGAACTGGCCGTCAATGCCGATCACCAGACGGCGCAAGATATGTCGGAGATGTTTGGCGACGAGATTTTTTCAGGCACGACGATTGCTCCCCGGGAAATAGCTGAAGCTGCGGCTTCGTTGCCGACGATGAGCCGTGCAGTTCTTGATCTTTATGCCGCCTACCGCACAACGCATACCCGGCTTGATGCATTTTCCGAACGCATGGCGAATGAGCCTTATCTTGTCGGCATTGATCACGAATTTCGTACCCTGATCACGTCGATCCGGTCATTCTCCGAGATTCTGCGCGACAATGCCGATCTCGGGCCCGAGCAACGCCAGCAGTTTCTCGGCATCATTGCCGATGAAAGCGAACGCCTTAGTCAGTCGATTGGATCCGTTCTCGATCAGGTCGCGGGCGGAGATTTCGATAAACCGTCGCGCACCCGGTTGCCGGCAGAAGAAGTCGCAGACGTCTTCCAGGCCAACATGAACTATTTCCCGAATTTTGAGGACGCGGCTGAGCGTGTCCGCAAAGACTGGCCGTCGGAAAATGCTGACATATTCAGCCGGATCAGCGACTACCTGCAACAACGGCATGGTGCAGATATCGAAGTCCTGCCAGGCGATTTGATGTCAGGTATTCTGAGGCGTTATGACGCGACCGTGAAAAAGCTGTATCTGTCGCGTCGGTTGGAGCTGTCCGGTCGTATTTTTCAGGCCGCTGTGCAAATCGGTTTGCTGGAAAACAAGGCTGAAATTGCGGCTGTCATCGCCGACGCGTCGGTGATTGACCCGGCTTCACAGGCGCTGTGCCGCAGCGCTCTCGCCAATTACTTCGCGGCCGCACTTTTGATGCCGTACGACGCCTTCCTGGCAGATGCACAGGCCAGCCGCTATGATGTCGAGCGTCTTGGTCGGCGCTACGGGACCAGTTTCGAGCAAGTTTGTCATCGTCTGTCGACGCTGCAGAAACCCGGTGCTGCCGGCGTACCCTTTCATCTCGTGCGGGTCGATATCGCCGGCAATATTTCGTTGCGATTTTCGGCCTCGGGCATTCGTATCCCGCGCTATGGGGGGCTTTGTCCGCGCTGGAACGTGCATGGCGCTTTTCTGACACCGGAGACGATCAATCGCCAGATCAGCGAGATGCCGGACGGGACCAGATATTTCACTATCGCCAAAACGATCCGGAAATCCGGCGGCGGATATCATGCACCGCAATCCCATTTGAGTATTGGGATTGGCTGCGACGCGACTTACGCCGACCGGATGATCTACGCCGATAATCTGGCGACTAATGATCAGGCGAAAGCGGTGCCGGTGGGCATTTCCTGTCGATTGTGCCCGCGCACGGACTGCCGGCAACGCGCTTTCCCATCCTTCGATCATCAGCTTGAACTGGACGAAAATATTCGCGGCGATACAGTGCACGTGACACCCACTGTATCGCCATCGTAACTGACGAGGAATAATTCAACGTGGAACTGGAAGAACAAATCGAAGCTGCCCTCGTGCAATCGGGCGTGAAATACGAGATTATTGCCTGTGACCCTGAACTCGCCGATACGGCAATATTTTGCGCCCACTATGGTTACGAGCTGAAAAATTCGGCCAATGCCATCCTCGTGCGCTCCAAAACCGGCGAGGAAAAATTTGCGCTTTGCGTAGTGCTCGCCGACAGCCGCCTTGACGTCAATAAGGTCGTGCGCAAAAAACTGGGCGCGCGCAAGGCAAGCTTCGCCAACCCCGACGAAACCAAAGCAATGACCGGTATGGAAATCGGCGGCGTGACACCTGTGGCCACACCTGAAGACTTGCCGATCTGGGTTGATTCGCGGGTGATGGATTTCGATCCGGTCATTCTCGGCGGCGGCACGCGGGCGCAAAAGATCATTGTTGATCCGGCCTATTTCAAAACCCTCGCGCAGGCCGAAGTCGTTGAGGACCTGGCCCGGCAAATAGATCCGGAATAAACATATTACTACTCGGCACTCTCAAGGTGTTCAGCGTAGGGCACCAGGAACGTGAACGTAGCCCCGTCGCCGGGCTGACTGTCGACCCAGATCCGGCCACCAAAAAACTCGATGATCTCGCGGCAAATAGCGAGGCCCAGCCCCGTGCCGCTGCCGATGGTGCGCTTGTTACGAATATCGTCCTCGACCTGGCGGAATTTTTCGAAGATGACTTCACGATCTTCGGCGCGAATGCCGGGACCATTGTTGCTGACACTGATTTCGAGGCCGCCGCGTGTTGGCCGTGCCATTATCGCAACCTGGCCATTTTTGGCATCGGCAAATTTGATCGCATTGGCCAGTAAATTTATAATGACCTGTATCAGGCGGTCACGATCCACTGGAATTGGTGGCAAATCGGCGGTGACGCCTCGTTGCAGGGTGACGCCGGCATCAATCATCAACTGGTGTGTCGCGGTTACGGCGTCGTCAATGATGTCGGCTGCATTAAATTCTTCAATCCGCCATTCGACTTCGCCTGATTCCAGCCGCGCGATATCGAGAACTTCATTGATCAGTCGGGTCAGGCGCTCGGTCTCGCGCACGATGATGGCGAGAAACTCCTGGCGTTTATCGATTTTCAGGTCCGGATTGTCGTGCAGGATTTCTGAAAACGAGCGGATCGATGTCAATGGTGTGCGAAGTTCATGCGTCACAGCAGAAAGGAAGTTGTCTTTCAGCCGGTCGAGTTCTGTCAGGCGCTGATTGGCATCCCTGAGTTCGGCATAGGCGCGCTCGACCTCATGGGTTTTTTCCTCCAGCTGGCGGGAATGTTCAATCACTTGCGAGGTCTCGCGCAGGATAGCCATCACTTCGTCGATGCCCAGCGGTTCTTCCTTGACGACGGTCGAAACAAGAATGCGCGACGACGCCGCACCAACCGAACCGGCCAGCAACCTTTCTGTGAAGTGCACCAGTTGGGGACTGGCATGTTCGGCGTTTTCGATGTCGATGTTTTGCGCCTCGGCCCAGGTCTGGAACTGACGGTTGGAAGCGCGCCTGCCGATAAAACGTGCGACGAGGGATTTCAGATCCGCCACTGAGGCCGTACCGCGCCAGAACCGCGACGAGCCCTCATCGCCAGAATATTTGAAGACGTCGACGAACAAGGCGGCCTGGGTTCGTTCAATGGCCGTCTGGGTGTCGATCAGTGAGACGCCGACATAAGCACCGATGTTCAGCAGCATGCTCCAGACCAGGGCGTGGGTAATGTTGTCGAGACCTTCGAGGCCAAACAAGGCGTAGGGTTTCAGTAACTCCAGACCCCACGGCCCGACACTGACAAAACTGTCATCGAGCCAGCCGGACTGGGCGAAGGCGGGGAGCAGTAATGTATAGGCCCAGATCACGAAGCCCATCGACAGACCCGCCAGCGCACCACGCCGACTGCCGCCGTTCCAGTAAATGCCACCGAGTATGGCGGGGGCAAATTGTGCGGCGGCGGTAAAGGAAACCAGACCGATGGTAACCAGCGCATAGGATTCACCGATCAGTCTGAAATAGACATAGCCAAGTCCGACAATAACGCAGATGGCGATGCGGCGAATGCCCAGCAGCAAGCCGGAGAGATCATCATACTGGGTGATGCGCAGGCGCTCGATGCGCAACAGGATCGGCATGACCAGATCATTGCAGACCATTGTCGAGAGTGCGATGGTCGCGACAATCACCATCGCCGTCGCCGCCGACAACCCGCCGATAAAGACCAGCAATGCCAGGGCCGGTCTTTGTTCCGCCATCGGCAGTGTCAGCACAAAAGTATCTGCATCGACCGCACCATTGGAGAAATGCAACATGCCGCCCAAAGCGATGGGCAAGACAAAAATATTGATCGCCAACAGGTAGAGCGGGAACAGCCAGACCGAGGTATGCAGGTGATCTTCGTCGGTGTTCTCGATCACGGCGACCTGGAATTGCCGGGGCAGGAACAGGATCGCCATCATCGACAGCACGGTAAAGGATATCCACGTGCCGTAGGCTCCGGCCTCGCTGGCGACGGAAGCCCCTTCGAGCGTGAACAGCCGTTCGAGCGCCGGGACCTCGGCGGCGCGCGAAAAAATATCGCCAAAGCCGTCATACATACCGAAGGTGACGAAGATGCCGACGGCGAGAAAGGCGATCAGTTTGATAACGGATTCAAAAGCCACAGCGGCGACCATGCCTTCGTGGTGTTCAGTGGCATCGATATGGCGGGTGCCAAACAAAATGGTAAAGGCCGCCATCAGCAAGGCAACATAGAACGCGGTGTCATGAACGAAGTCACCCGGGTCGAGATTGATCGGCATAACGATTTCGGGGTACTGCAGCAGCACATTGAACGAGGTCGAGACGGCTTTCAGCTGCAGGGAGATGTACGGCATGATGCCGATAACGGCGATCATCGTCACGAGGCCGCCGAGCAATGAAGCCTTGCCGTAGCGCGAAGCAATGAAATCGGCAATGGTGGTGATGCGGTGGACCTTGGCGATGCGGATGATTTTGCGCAGGACAAACCACCACAGCACGGCGACCAGGGTCGGGCCGATATAGATCGGCAGAAATCCGACACCGGCGACTGCGGCGCGCCCGACCGAGCCATAAAATGTCCAGGCTGTGCAATAGACGGCAATCGACAGGGTGTAGATGTAGGGATTGTTGATAACGCTGTTGCCGGCATCGGCGCGTTTGTCGGCCCAGCTGGCGATAAAAAACAGGATGCCGAGATAAAGCGCCGCGACCGATAATATGACCCAGCCCTGCAGCATGGCGTCAGGTCCGCCCGCGCCGGGCGCGATGGGCGATGCGGGCAAGGATGGCGATGATCACGGCCCAGGTGGCAAATATGTATACGTAGAGGATGGGCCAGCCGAAGACGTTGCCTTCGACGCTGAAGAGCTTCAACAACGGGTAACTGAACGCCAGACAACCGACGACAAACAAGGCAATCAATCGTTCCTGAAGTACCCCCCGTTGGATCACGATGCCTCTCCTTGTCCCGGTGCTGATCAGGCTAAAACATCATAGAACGCTTTGCCAATCAGCCGCAGCAGGCATCTGGCGGGGCAGGCAGGAATTCGGTTGACGTTTACGTAAACGTAAACCTAAAATGAACAATCCTTCCGATCACATGATGCGCAGGCAGATATGACCGCGACAGACGACAAACTCACGACCAGCGACAATTTTTCGCTGTCAGCAACGCGGTACGATGCGGAAACCACCGCGTCTGCACGTACCACAGTGGTGATCAGCCCGGCACTTGGCGTACCGCGGCGTTTTTATACCTCGTTCGCCGAATATCTGGCGGGGCAGGGCATTGATGTGCTGACGTATGACGTTCGTGGCGTCGGCCAGTCCCGACCGCAGAATATGCGCGGATTCCAGGCGCGCATGAGTGATTGGGGCGAGAAGGACATGGCGGCGGCTTTCGACGCCGCGCGCCAAAGCTGGCCCGGCAACAAGATGATCGCGCTCGGTCATTCCAGCGGCGGCCAGTTGCTGGGGCTGGCGCCTAACGCCTCCCTGATTGATGCCGCCGTCACCGTTGCCGCCCAGAGCGGCTGGGCCGGGCACTGGCCGGGTCTCAAATATCTGCCGCGACGGATCATGTTCGGGTTTCTGTGTTCGGTCGTTATGCCCGGCGTATCGCGCCTGCTCGGACACTTTCCGGGCGGACGTATCGGATTGTTTGATATTCCCGGCGGTGTCGCCCGGCAATGGAGCGGTTGGTGTATGGACCCTGATTATCTCTTTGGCGATAAATCGCTCGATCTAGGCGGGTATGATGCTTTCGCAGCACCGATCCTCGCCTTCAGTTTCACCGACGACACCTATGTCTCGCCGTGGGCGCCAATGAGTGTAGTCGGACGCTACGGCTCGGCCAGCAAGACTTCCCGACACGTCACGCCGGCCGATGTGGGATCGTGTGGCATCGGGCATTTCGGCTTTTTCAAATCGGCCGACAGCGGCACACTCTGGGCCGAAACCGCCGACTGGATCAGGTCGGTCCCGGACTGATCCAGTCGGTGGTTTCTGGCCCGCATTGCGTGGCCCGCCGCGATGCGGTAGAGAAGGCGGCAATTCAGCTTTCCCCGCCCGCCCAAAACACCACACGCAACAAAGGTTCCGCATAAGCCATGGCTTCGTATCAGTACATCTACACCATGCAGGGTCTCAGCAAGACCTGGCCCGGTGGCAAGGAAGTTCTCAAGAATATCAACCTGTCGTTCCTGCCTGGTGCCAAGATCGGCGTGCTCGGGCTGAACGGCACGGGTAAATCGACCCTGCTGCGCATCATGGCCGGCATTCATACCGAATTTAACGGGGAAGCCTGGCCGGCCGAGGGTGTACGCGTCGGGTATTTGGCGCAGGAGCCTGAACTCGACGAGAGCAAGGATGTGCTGGGCAATGTCACCGAAGGCGTGGCCGAAAAGAAAGCCTTGCTGGACCGTTTCGAAGAGGTTTCGGCCAAATTTGCCGAACCGATGGAAGACGATGAAATGAACGCCCTGATCGAAGAGCAGGGCGAGTTGCAGGAAAAGATCGACGCCGCCGATCTCTGGGACCTCGACCGCACCATCGATATCGCCATGGATGCCTTGCGCTGTCCGCCGGGCGATGCCGATGTCACCAAACTTTCCGGTGGTGAGCGCCGCCGGGTCGCCCTTTGCCGCTTGTTGCTCGATCATCCGGACATGTTGCTGCTCGATGAGCCGACAAACCATCTCGATGCCGAGAGTGTCGCCTGGCTCGAGCGCTTCCTGGAGGAATACACCGGCACCGTTGTGGCCGTGACCCATGATCGCTATTTCCTCGATAATGTGGCCGGATGGATTCTCGAACTGGACCGCGGCCAGGGCATTCCCTACGAAGGCAATTATTCGGGCTGGCTGGTGCAGAAACAACAGCGCCTTGCCCTCGAAGGCAAACAGGAAGAAACCCGCCAGCGCACCCTGGCGACCGAGCTTGAGTGGATCCAGCAGTCGCCGCGCGCCCGGCAGGCCAAGTCGAAGGCTCGTATTACTGCCTATGAAGAAATGCTGGCCAAGGACAAGGACGCTCACACCACGGTCAACCAGATCACAATTCCGGCGGGGCCGAGGCTCGGCTCGCTGGCGCTGGACGTCGAGAACCTCAGCAAGGGATTTGGCGAGGAACTGCTGATCGATGATCTTTCGTTCCGCATGCCGGCGGGTGCCATCGTCGGCATTATCGGGGCCAATGGTGCCGGTAAAACCACCTTCCTCAAGATGATCACCGATCTTGAAACACCCGATTCCGGCAGCCTTAAACTGGGGGAGACGGTCAAGCTCGGCTATGTCGATCAGAGCCGTGATTCGCTTGATTCGAACAAAAACGTCTGGGAGGAAATTTCCGACGGCCAGGACGAGATCGAACTTGGCAAACACAAGGTGCCGAGCCGCGCCTACGTCGGTAACTTTAACTTCAAGGGCGGCGACCAGCAAAAGAAAGTCGGCCAGCTTTCAGGCGGTGAACGCAATCGGGTGCACCTCGCCAAGATGCTCAAGACCGGCGCCAACTTCCTCATCCTCGATGAGCCGACCAACGATCTTGACGTTGATACGCTCCGCGCCCTTGAGGAAGCCCTCCTGGACTTCGCCGGCTGCGTCATGGTCGTCAGCCATGACCGCTGGTTCCTCGACCGCATTGCCAACCATATTCTGGCCTTCGAAGGCGACAGCCACGTCGAATGGTTCGAAGGCAACTTCGAAGCGTACGAAGAAGACAAAAAGCGACGGTTGGGAACAGACGCGACCGAGCCGCACAGGTTGAAGTACAAACCGCTGACGCGGTAAACGGGCAGCCAGTTAACGGAAATGTTGTTTCAGACTATGTTTTTGATTTCGTTGGTATAGCATTTGAGTGTTGCGCGGCGACCCGGCGTCTTATCGGAGCGGAATTCAGATGAAATACGCGAGAATTTTTGTGACGGGCGATGGCGGCTCTTCAATGGAAGACATTGAAGTCGAAACTTCGCCTGTCAATTTCGTGCCGGGTGAACCTGCCTTTAATGTGTCCGCACCTGATTCTGCCGAAAGCGTTAAATTCCTGCGTATTTCTGGCGACTGGTATGGTGGCTGGCATCCTACGCCCGTCAGACAGTTTCTGATTGTTCTGGCCGGAGGGTTCGAATCGAAGACCACTGACGCGAAATCCAGGCGATTTGAAACAGGCGATATCGTGTTGCTCGAAGATACCGAAGGGCGCGGACATGAAACAAGAATGTTCGAGGGCGTCGAAACCCTGGTCGCTGCAATAGAACTCAAATCGTTGTGAAACAGGCGTTCGCCTGCCAAAATTTGATGCGTCATGTTTCCGCTTTTAGCCGGGACCGGTCGAAAAAAATACCATCCTCACGTTTGACGCATCACGCCCGCTGGCTTCACAACGATCCGTCTTCGTCATGGACTTCCTCGCCGGTAAGGGCGGGGAAAAATGTGCAGACAACTCGCATTCTTGATTTTGCCCGGATGCGGTGCCGGTCGTGATCGTTCATCGCATAGAGGGTGCCGGGTCGAATGTCGTGAACAACGCCCGTATCAAGTTCTTCGACCTCTCCCTCTCCCTCAAGGCAGTAGCAGGCTTCAAAGTGGTTCTTCTGCCACAAATCCATTGTGAACCCGGCCTCAAGAATTGAATCGGTCAGCGTGACGCCCATGCCGTCTTCCTTGTGCAACAGCCGCAGGCTGTACCATTTATCGCCCTGCGCCTCACCTTTTGTGCCAACCACGTCGTCTCTGGATTTTACAATTATTGTGCGCGTGCCTTTCTACGTCTTCGATCACGAAACATCTGAATTTGATCACTCATTGCCTTTTCAACCAACCTCAATCTTGACGTATTAACGATAACTCGCCAACTCGTTGACGCGGGAGTTGCAGTCCTGAAATTTCGGCAACTGCCGAGGGACCATTTGATCGGCGATGTTGAGTTGAATTGCGGATATCCAGGAACTAGTCTTTACGAACCGGCATGACTGGCGCCTCCTCTTTTGTTTTTGGGAAGCAAGTGACATGCGGGGTCAGAAGAGAGGATCAGGATGCGCACGGAATACGCTGAACAGGGTTTTGTATTGCAGCCTGGCTTGCTATCGATAGAAGAAACCCGGGTGCTGAATGCGGAGGTAGACCGCATTCTTGATCAGACACTGGATGAAGAACGGCTGATCCTGGAGAAGGATGGCAAAACGGTGCGGACCGTGCTCAACCCGCATCTCTGGAATGACGTTTTTTCGGACCTCGTCCGCCATCCCGAGTTGCTCACCGCCGTAGAGGAACTGCTGGGTGAACAGGTTTATGCCTGGCAAATGGGCGTCAATTGCAAAGCCGCCCTGAACGGCGACGTTTGGTACTGGCACCAGGATTATCCCGGCTACTTTCATGACGACCACATCCCCGAACCGCGCATGGTCAATGTTCTGATTTACCTGGATGACGTCAACGAACTCAGTGGTCCACTAATGCTTGTGCCGGGCTCGCACAAAGCGACGACGGCGGCGACCGCCCCCTCCAACGAGGGCACATCCTACACATTTCGATATGCACCCCGGGATTTGATCGAGGCCGAGGTGGATCGTGCCGGAATCTCGGCACCGTCGGGGGAAGCCGGTACGGCTATTCTCATGGACGTCAATTTGCTGCATGGGTCGACGGCCAATTTGTCTCCCTGGCCAAGGCGGCTGATAACGCTTACCTATAATGCCATATCCAACAAAGCGACCCGGCCGAGTGTTCGTCCGGCACACATCGTGCCTGATGACCGGGACTGTGAAGCGCTGGTGCCACTGTCTTCGGACGTTCTCTCCCCCACGCGAACGTATCCGTCCGCCGGCGTTCCTGACGACCTTGCCCGGCCGTTGTGGGCAGACGTCGATCTCTCCGCCGTGACACACAATATCGATGCCTTGAAAACCAGGGCGGGGCGTCCGGTCAGGATGATTGTACCGGTCAAAGCCAATGCCTACGGTCACGGCATCGTGGCGGTCGGGCGCCATCTCGAAAAAATTGGCGTCGACGGTTTGGCGACGGCAAGTATCGACGATGCGATCCGTCTCCGAAAGGCAGGTGTAAATCTGCCTGTCCTGATGTATGGCGGGCAGCTACCGGATGGCAACGCAACATTACTGGCGCATGATCTGACACCCAGCGTTTATTCTGATGAGGGTTTGACTGCACTCGCGGAGCTCGCTGATCAGCATGATCGCAAGATCAACGTCCATGTCAAAGTCGATGGCGGCCTGGGCCGGTTAGGCGTTCGCCTGGACGAGGCGGCTGCCTTTGTACGCCGCTTGCTCGGTCTGTCCGGGCTGGAACTAGAGGGCCTCTACACTCACATCCCCTTCGGTGATCCGTCCGGTGCGGCCTGGTCACAACGGCGTCTCTCGGCGTTTGTCGACCTTGTCGCTGAAGTTGAAGCAGAACACAATATGCGCATTCCCTTCGCCCAGGGTGCCGCCAGTTCCGTTATGTCCCACGATTTTCCCGATACCCTTAATACAATTTCGCCCGGCCATCTGATGTATGGCCTGTCACCGGTCGAAGGGATTTCGGCGGATAGCCAGAATTTCCGAAAAGCGATGACGGGACTGCGCGCCCGGCTTATCCATATCGGCAGCCGCAAGCAAGGAGACGATCTTGCGGGCGCTGGTTCAGACGGCCTGGATGCCGACGCAACAACGGGCGTTATACTCCTCGGTATGGACAACGGTTATATGCCGGCGGCGGCGGGTCATACCGGCCAGGTTCTTTGCCGGGGCCAGCGATGCCCGGTTCTTGCCGTCAGTTGCGAATATACAGTGATTGATCTCTCCAGCATTGCCGACGCAGCACCTGGTGACGACGTGACAATAATTGGGGACGATGGCGATCAGTCGATATCCGTTGAAGACGTCGCTTTGGCGCAGGGCGCTCCGAGCGCTGCCTATTGGATGGTCGGCCTGAAAAATGTCCCGCGCCGCTACCACAATTGAAGCGGTCAAGTCGGTAGCAAGGCGGTTCTCTCCAGGCCTTTTATCAGACTGGTGATCGTTTCGTTTACGGGGGTCGCGACATCCACTTCGGCGGCCAGGCGGGTGACGGCGCCATTCAGAGCATTGATTTCGGTTCGGCGACCGCGCTCAAGATGCTGGACCATTGAGGGCTTGTTGTTGCTGCCGCGTGATTTACGCCAAACTTCCTCGAGCGGGTTTTCGTCAGGCAGAACAATGCCTCTGGCCAGGCAAAGCGCTTCGATCTCGGCGACGATCCCGGCTTGCAGATTTTTGGTTTCATCGACCTCCTGCAACTGGCCCGGCAGCAATCCAGTGAGTGCACACAGGGGATTGATGGCGCAATTGATCACCAGCTTGCTCCAGACCTGCGGCATAATGTCGGCAACAGCTTCGACTTTTGTGTCACGACGTGAGAGCAGCCCGGCTATGTCCCGTATCCGTTCGGAGACTGCGCTGCCGCCGATTTCGCCTAATATCGTGGTGCCGTGGATAACATGGCGCACCTGACCCGGCCCGAGCAGTTCGCAACTGTTCATTGAGGTGCCGGCAATCACCCGGTTTGCGCCGAGCGTGGCGATCAGCTTTTCAACATTTCCCACACCATTTTGCAGCGTCAGGACGACGCCATTATCACTCAGCATTGGCTCGAGGATTGGCAGAACGTCGTCCAGTGCATTTGTGTCGACGAAGACAATCAAAAGATCAGCAGGGCGCAACAAAGGCTGATCCACATGGTGCATGTTCATCTGGATAATTTCGGCGGTGCCGTCCGGTCCGGTCAGTTGCAGACCCTTGTCGTTGATTTGATCGATATGGTCATGCCAGATATCAAGCAACTGCACATCACAGCCGGCCCGTTGCATCAGCGAACCGTACCAGGACCCCATCGCTCCCGCGCCAAGGATGACCACATTCCCGTTAGATTTCATCGCAGTGAAACTCCGGCCAGACCCAAATCACGGTGTCAGGAAAGTTATTCTGAAACCAGGCGACTTGTCCAATTTCATCGCCCGGGTCGACGGCGTTCTGGCAATCAGGGCGCCAACAAAATCCTGTCGCAATAGCCGCGTACCTCTTTGGCGGTCAGCGGTCCGCCGTGACCGAGGTGAAAGGTCTCCATGCCCATATCAATCAGTTTTTTGAGCTCCACGGCCACCTGCCTTGCATCATCCTGAAACGGTGGTGCTTTCACGCGGCCTCTCATCGCGATGCCGCCCAACAGAATGCCCGACGCCACCAGATCGCTGACCAGGGCATTTCCGTTGCCAAGCGTGACGCTTAAGGAGCCCTCCGTGTGGCCGCTGGTGAGGACGACCGTGCCGTTGACGCCATAATCCGAGAGGTCGAAGTCTTCACTTCCTTCAAGCAGAATGTCAGGTGTGAAAGCGTCATAGGGTCTCGTCGGTCGGCCTGTTTTCAGGAAGAACTTGCCGAACCAGCCGGTTGGACAATAGGTCATCGGCTTGTCCTGCTGAAGATAGGCAAGCTCTGAGGTGTGGGCCAGGATCGGGGCACCGCTGAGCTTCTGGACCGCCGACGCGCTGCCCGCGTGGTCACCATGGGCATGGGTAATGAGGATCAAGCCGATATCCCTGAACTCCAAACCGTGCTGCCTGAGGGCCTTGCCGATCCTTCCTTCGGAATTCGGTATCCCGGAATCCACGAGGATGTGCTTGTCATCGCCGACAATCAGATATGCATTGATCATGCCCATCGGCAAGATGGGAACAGGAATGATTTTCAAATCGTTCACCGGACTACCTCCACCAGGAAACTGCGGCAGATTTTATCGGACGCCGGTTGAAGTCGGCAATCCGCAAGATGTGAACGGTCATTAAACATTCGGCAGAACCTGTTATTGACGCATCAAGTCCAAGCCTCTGACGTGGAGACGCACTGTTTTCACCTCCCATGTGAGGGCGGGTTCGGGTGGCGGGAATGCTTTTGAAGTGGCTAATATATAATTCTGACACGGTGGATTATTCGAAGGGGGCCAGCTCGGCTTGCGCTTTTTTTGTCAGACCGCCCCGGACAATTCGATAGGAAGCGGCCAATCTGCGCTGCAGTTCGTCTTCCGACGTAGCCCAGGGAAGGAGGACCCACGAGCGGTGAAAATAGGGTGCCTTGATGCCGACTTCGGTGTCGATGAGCATCTCCGCCGTTTCAATGCTGTCGGTTTTGACGGAGACGCCCGGCAGGACAGATCCAATACAGGCGAACATTTTGCCGCCGATCTTCCAGGCATCATGCCCGCCACCCCAAGGGTCGGATAGTTCTGCCCCTGGATAGGTTCGGCAAATTGAATTTATCAAATCCCGGTCCATTGCTTTCAACTCTTCCCGAATTTCCCCTGACGCTGCCAGGACGCCTTTTTGTCATTCAGGCGAATGCAAACCGCCTGCGCGGGTCGGACACCTTCATTGACAAACATGAAGCGTTCCCTGGCTTCAAAACAATCCATGATCGATTGATAAATACCGCCCTGTGTCGCTTCGGGCGTCACACCCCGCAATACGATAAGTACAAGCACCCATTTCATGATCCTGCCCCCTGATTTTGGTAATCAGATCAAGCCTGAATAACGTCAGCTTAGGCAGCAAATGTCGGGAATACAATTCGGTCCGGCATCCTTTCATGTCGTCACGGGCACGCGACTGAGCCGCACCGGCTGAAATTCAAGCCTTTGACGTGTTGAGTAGCTCCGCATTTGAGTTTCCGCTAGTCTCGCCTTTCAGATTTGAGGGGGATACAAGATGGCTGAGAACGATACGGGTTTTGCCGGTTCGATACCGGAAATCTACGACACATATCTGGTGCCGCTGATCTTCGAGGCTTTTGCCAATGATCTGGCCGGGCGCACGGCGGAGCTGTCGCCGAAGGCAATTCTGGAGACGGCGGCGGGCAGCGGGGTTGTGACGCGCATCCTTGCGTCGCGGCTGGGAACGGATGCCCGCTATATCGTTACGGATCTTAACCAGGCGATGCTCGATCATGCGGCGGCGAAGCAGGACGCCGATGAGCGCATCACCTGGCAGCAAGCCGATGCACTGAGCCTGCCGTTCGAGGATGCCTCCTTCGATGCCGTGGTCTGTCAGTTCGGCGTTATGTTTTTCCCCGACAAGGTATCCGGTTATGCCGAAGCGCGGCGGGTACTCAAGCCCGGTGGCAGCTTTCTTTTCAACGTCTGGGATCAAATCAGCGAGAACGAGTTTGCCCATGCTGTGACCGAGGCCGCGGCCACGGTTTTCCCCGATGACCCGCCGCAGTTTCTCGCCCGGGCTCCGCATGGCTATCATGATGTCGAGCAGATCAGAGATGATCTGACCAGAGCCGGATTTTCACAAATCGCCGTGACCACCCTTGAAGAAACCAGCACGGCACTGTCGCCGCGTCATGCCGCCACGGCCTATTGTGAAGGCACGCCCTTACGAAACGAAATCGAGGCGCGGGATGCCGGTTTGCTCAGCCACGTGACGGAACGGGCAACTGAAGCTATCGCCGCCCGGTTTGGCGAGGGACCAGTCGCCGGAAAAATCCGTGGGCATGTCATCGTGGCGTCTGGTTGAACGCAAGGCGTGGCGTCGGCTATCAAGGGGGCGTGAATGCAGGTTTTCGAGGCGTTGTTCCGGTTTCTGAAAATACCCGGCGAGCAGGAATTACCGGCGACGGAAGTCAAGCACGTCCGGGCGGTCGCGGTAGCGGCTTTGCTCGGCGCCTTGCAGAGCTGGACCTGGGCTGCGATCAATATTTTCGTTGGGCATTATGTGATGTCCCTCGAGTTTATTGTCATCGGACTGGGTTTTCTGTCGGCCCAGCTCATCAATCGTCGCGGCCATGTGGCGGCTGCCGCCACAGCGCTTTCTGTCCTGGTCCTGATGCAATCCGGCGTCGCCCAGTTTGTCTTCGGCTACGATTCCGGCTCATGGGTCTATTTTGCCGTAACGATCCTGGTCGTTTTTCTGATTTTTCCCCGCCGCCGGCTGGACCTCGCCTTTTTCTTTGCAACGCTGAGCGCACTGGGGCTGGTGGCGGTGATGATCTGGCGCGACCAGTTACCTGTGCGATTTATCACCATCGACCCTCACGCCAGCCTGGTCCTCAATGTGGCCCTGATGTGCCTGTTGCTGGGCGCACTGGCTGCCATATTCGTGCGCAACGTCAACCGCGGCGAGGATGCCCTGGCTGAAGCCCACCGGCAGGCCAACGATCTTCTACTCAACGCCATACCGGAATCCATTGCAGAACGCCTGAAAGACGATCCAGATCGGTTAATCGCCGACCGCCACGAAGATGTCTCGATCATGTTTGTCGATGTTGCGGGCTTCACCGCAATGTCGGCACAGCAGGATCCGGCGGAAACAGTCAAAATGCTGAACGCGCTATTTCGGGATTTCGATGAGGTCTGCGACGCAGCCGGACTGGAAAAAATCCGCACAATCGGGGATGGCTACATGGTCGTCGGCGGCGCACCGCAACCGCTCGAAAATCATTCGGTATTAATGACGGAAACTGCTTTCAGTATTCTCGAAATCGCCGGGCGCCGAGGTATTGACGTCCGCGTCGGCATTAACGCCGGTGAAGTTGTTGCCGGAATTGTCGGCACCAAACGCTTTCACTACGACGTCTGGGGGGATGCCGTTAATCTTGCCGCTCGTATGGAGACAACGGGCGAAACCGGCAAAATCCATATCAGCGATGATTTTTCACGGCGTTTGTCGGGAAGCTATTCCCTTGAAAAACGAGAACCCGTCGACATCAAGGGCAAAGGTAAAATGCAGACCTGGTTCGTCGAACCGGTCGATTGATGACCGTTGCCGGAATAATCTGCGGGCATGTCATCGTGGCGTCTGGTTGATTATTCAGAGCTTGAAGACGGTGCTTCGGCATCTGCAAACCACTTCTCGAAAATTTGCCCGTAGCGTCCGGATGCTCTCAACTTTTTCAAGCCCTTGTTAAAGGCCTGCCAGAAGAATTTTCCATTTATTGATTTTTTGGAAAACAGGACGTAGTCGTATTCAACAGGCCCGTCGATGGCCAGCTTTGCGTCAATTTGACTTTTTTGCGTGACCGACAATTTGGTGTTCACAAATTCACGCCCAACCATATCGAAATGGATGTACATTTTCACACGCCCGGCCAGCACCATGTCGAAAGCCTGTTTCATCGATGAAACCCGGTGGACAGTGATCACTTTGTTTTTTTCGGCTTCCTGAAATTTTGGGCCGTAATTGTAGCCAATATTTGCCACCAGTGACGAACCCGCCAGGGCGGCGTAATCCTGTTTCCTGGGATCCCAGTCGAAGTTCTCGCCCTTCCTGAAAAAAAACAGCTCGCGCTCCGCCACCATCAATTTGTCGCTGTAATAAAAGTGTTCGTGCCTCTCTTCTCGGTCCGCCCAGTTATACGTACCATCCGACGATCCCTGGCGGGTGTCTTCATATGCCCGGCGTCCTGGATAGAAAGTAATTTCAGACTGAATGCCTTCCAGCTCGAACGCCTCTCGTACAACGATGCTCAGCAGACCTTTTCCCCTCAGTTTCTCGCCGGTAAAGGGGGCGTATTCTTCGACGGCAAGGCGGACAACGGATTTGGATGTATTACTTTCCTTGCGCGCGCCATCTGCCTTTTCAGGTTCCTGTACTGCGTTCGTATTTTTCGGGCTTCCCGCTCGATCAAACCCGACGTAAGCAATCAGGCCTGTGACGGAAACCAATACGATAAAAATCCAGATTTTGATTTTCATTTTTTTCACGCAATAAAAAATTTGTCCACAGCCACTGAACGCCGAAAAATACCTGCGCTGGACAATATAATAATATACCACCCAATTCAGACCTGTCCCTCCCCAATATCACTGGTCGATGTCGGGCGGGCGGCAGTTCACTTGTTGCGCCGGGCCGAAATGAAAACCCAGGATTTGATTTTTTCCCTAGAAAATCTCATGCCTCGCCTGCAGTAAATTTCAATTAGCGATCCGGCGATACTCGCTTAAGCTGGGCCAGACCGATCCTGTGTTGCGACGTCAGGTTCCAATGGATAGCCTGGCTCCGAACTTTCCCTCATGCCGCCCGGACTTTGATGCAAAACAAACTTCTGATTTCCTTCTCGCTCGGCCACTTCTCCAATGATCTGGCACCGATCGGGATGTATTTGATTATTCCGGCGTTTGGCAGTGCCATCGGCCTGTCGCCGTCTGAAATCGGCTTGTTGTTCATGATCCATAATCTCGGCGCGTCGCTGGCCTATGTGCCGGCCGGCATGCTGGCCGATCATGTGGCCAATCGCGGGATCATCCTGGCCGCGACGTTCTTTTGGGTTGGCTTCGGCTATTTGACCGCCTCGTTCGCCGATGGCTTCTGGGTCTTTGCCATCCTGATCGGCATCGCCGGCATGGGCGATGCCACCTGGCATCCCATCGCCACCGGCGTGCTGGCACAAATGCACAAGGCGAAGCGCGCCTATGCGCTTGGCGTACATGCCATCGGCGGGCATATTTCAGAAGTTGTCGCACTGCCGGCCGCTGGCCTGGTGCTGGCATTTTGGGACTGGCAAATGGCCATTCAGGTGCTGATTATCCCGACGCTGATCATGGGCTGCATTTTTGTCTATATCGCGCCGAAAGTGCCGCGCCACGTCAATTCGCGCCCCACCCGGGCGGACTTTGCCGATATCTGGCGGATCTGGACCAACCGCTCGGGACTGCGGCTGATCGCCCTCTTTACTTCCTACAACATGGGTCTGCTGGCCATCGTCACCATGACCCCGCTCTATCTCAGGGCCAATCTTGATTTCGGCTGGATGACCACGGCGATGGCAATGGCAGTGATGATGTTGCTGGGTGCGTTGGCGCAACCGGGTATGGGCAAGATATCAGACCGAATCGGACGCCGACCGGTGATTATTACTGGAAATACGATTGCCACAACTTCAGCGTTCCTTGCCTGGCTGTCCGCCAGTTTCGTGGTCACACTGATCGCGCTTGGCATTGCGATCTCGGCGCTGGTGGCGATCCGGGCCGTGCTGCAGGCGGCTGCCGTGGATCATGCCGGACGGCGCGAAGGCACAAGTCTGGGGCTGACGTTCGCTGCCATGGACGGGTTCGCCGCCTCCGCTGCACTTCTGGCCGGATTGGCGGCTGAGAGCGACCTCGCCAACGCTTTCCTGCTGGCCAGCGGATTTTCCCTGCTGGCGCTCATTCTCGCCGTGGCGACACCCAGGTCCGTCGTCTCGGGAACAGTCAGTGAGACTATTTGAAATTGAAGCGCTTTCCTTCGAGGACTGAAAGAGTGAAGGGAGCATTGCTTCTCATTCTTGTCCAGTGAAGGCCCCGCTTCTCGTCGAAACGTGCATCTTTGAAACAATCGTCTGTGCCGTGGCCAATCTTTTTCCAGCGATAGCAAACGCTGGCATCGTCCTTGATCCACCAGATCCCGTGATCTTTGAATTGACCGTTCTCGACCACAAAATCAGCCTGACCATTTTTTGAATGAATAATGTGATACGGCATTCCGTTGATATTTTTGCCCTGCAACGTATTGCCCGAAATCGTTTTCCGAAGTTCGACCGGGTCCACGAACTCCGAAGCTGATGAAGGATTGAAAACCAGCGGGGATATTAGAATTATCAATATCGCGACAGACTTCAGCATTTTTTTGTCTCGTGAATTTGTTGAGGCAAACCGGTAATCACTGGACCATCGAAAAACGCTCGACCATTACTCTCGGGTAAAATCTGTTACTTAACCGCCCTCGACCAGCGCGACGATTTCCTCATCCGTCGGGTAGCGACCGAGTTGTTTTTTGGAGAACAACAGGTTGCCGTCGACGGTGATTTCAAACACGCCGCCACTTCCCTTGATCAGGGTGACATCGGCGTCTGAAACTTTTTCCATCTGGTCTTTCGCACGGAGAGCCCGGGGCAAATAGTTTCAGGTGACGCAATATTCAATATTGATGTTCATGGTGTTCCTTCTCTGCCTGAAATATATCGGTTTGCCTGATGTCTGCCAAGCCGAACTCAGGGGCCGGCTTCTGCCGGAACGGCCGAAGTTGTATCCCGATTGTCCAAACGCCTGCGAAAGACTTCGGCGATGACGATGCCCAGGGGAGCCGAGAACCAGATGCAAATAAGCAGGGCTGCGGCCTCGTAATCACGCAACAACGGCCCCAGCACAAACAGCATGACCCGGAACAGCCAGAACGCGCCCCACATCGAGCCGACAAACCGGATCATCCAGATACGATGCGTCTCAGTATCACCCTTGCGGATTGCGGCAACGCCCATGACGGCGCAGCCGTAGACACAAAGCGACATGAACCAGAATCCGACCATCGATAAATAACCGCCGTATTCAGTGACGTCCCCGTGTTCGGCGGCGAGCCAGATTGCGGCGATCGTGCCGATGGTCAGCGAGGCGAACGAAACCCGGCCAATCATCCTGTGCGCCTGTGGATTGCTGCCGTTGCCGGGACGGAAGAGCTGAACGTGCATCAGCACAAAGACAATGGAATTGAAGATCAGATGTGCGTAGAGCAGGTTGGTGCGCAATTCCGGGCCATTGAGGAAGCGGTCATGGAAAGCGACCCCCCATGACGGGTGGTTGAGATAGTACGAGCCCCAGACGGTGCAGGCATTGTCCGGACATCGGGCGAGGGCGGCGGCACCTTCGGCCTCGGTCACACCAAAATTGTCGAGCACGTCATAGATGCCGATGAAAAAGGCGATAGAGTCGCCGACACCATCCATCAGGTAGCGTACGTTCAACACCAGCAACAGCGCGATGCCAAAACCCAGGAACGGCGTGAACGATGCTCGCTTCAGGCCGAGGACCAGCAAGCCCGCCCAGATAACCAGCGAGCCATAGAAAGCGAAGAGGCCGAGAGGGAGGTCCATTGTCTTGCTCCGTTCGGGTGGCAAGGGAAGCGTCAACATCAAATGCGGCAACAACTATGCCCCCAACTATGGCTGCCGCGGCAAAGACCGTCAACGTCGGCTCAATCGTCCGGCAATGCGTCGATCATTTGCAGTGCTGCCTGCAGGGCGACGATATAGCCATACGTCCCGAGGCCGCAGATCACACCGGTGGCAACGCTGGACAGGATGGAATGACGATGCAATTTATCGCGGGCATGAATATTTGAGATATGCAGCTCAATAATCGGTCCGGGATAGATTTTCAGAGCATCGAGGACCGGTATTGACTGGAACGAAAGCCCAGCCGGGTTGATGATCAGCGCATCTGTATTGAGACGGGCATCCTGTATCCAGTCGACCAGCACCCCCTCGTGGTTGGACTGAGAAAACCCGAGCTCAATGCCGAATTCCTTGGCAAAGGCACGGCAACTCTCCTCGACCGCCGACAGCGTCGTCGAGCCATAGATTTCAGGCTCACGTTCGCCCAGCAGGTTGAGGTTCGGTCCGTTCAGGATCATTAGACGTGATGTCACGGGATTTCCTCCGAATTGCAACGGTCGGCCAGCTTACCCTCGGGCATGGCAATTGGTTAATACGGTTTAACACCCTGGAATGATTACAAGGTGGATATTCCACATTTTTCCAACACTTTAATTAGCAAGAAGTCGAAACAACGGTGTCCTTTCTGGGAAACCTGAAGAGATGAGATCGGGGGCAATCTATTATGGGAAAAAACAGTTCAACTATCTGGATTTGCGCAATGTTCCTTGCCGCAAATTTTTCTTCGCTGGCAAATGCATCAGAAAAAAAATTGACGTTTTTTGCAGCCCCTAATTCCGTGTACTCCATAGTCTCGGAAAAGGTTCTGAAGGCCGCTTATCAGGGAGCAGGGTTTGAAGTCGAGATAGAAATCTTGCCGCACGGGCGTGGTCTTGTCATGGCGGGTCGCGGTGATCTCGATGGAGCTGCCTTGAGTTTTGAAATATTGACGCGCCCTCATCCGGAATTACTGCCCGTGAAGCCGTCCTTCTTCAAAAGTAAAATCGTCGTATTCTCTCAACCCCATATTGCCCCGATCAATAGCTGGGAAGAACTAAAGCGCTATAATGTTGGCATTTTGCTGGGTATGAAGAGGATCGCCGGAAATCTGGATCCGGAGTTACTCACCGTCGTGCAATCCAAGGCACAACTTGTCAAATTACTGGTGCTGGGGCGGGTGGACGCAATCGTTGCCGGAAATTTGTCGATAAGGAAGATACTCAATTCCGACTACAGGGATTTCAGGGTCAATACGTCCACAACCAGTCTGAAATCCTACGTGCTGTACCACTACCTACATGCCAAATATGCCCACCTGATTCCGAAAATTTCAGCAAAACTGGGTGAAATGCCGGCATCCGGCGAAGTCGACAGAATTATCGACAGCGTCGTATTTTCCGGGGTTCAGGCGGCAGCCAAACAGTAATCCTCACTCTTCCCACGGCACGCCGCCTGCATAGGAGCGGTAGGTCGTGGCGGCTTCCCAGCCGGCGTCGACCGGCATCATGGTACCAGTGACGGCCGAGGCCTGATCGGAACACAGGAAAGCGGCAACGTTGGCGATGTCTTCGGGGTAGACATACATCTCGATCGCACCGGCCTTGCGAATGGCATCCGGGTCGCGGTCGCCCGAGTCGATGCGGGCCTTGATGGCGGGCGAGAGCACATAGGTCGGCGCAACCCCGTTCACCCGAATGTCGAAGCGGCCGAGTTCAACGGCCAGCATTTGTGTCAGGCGCATGATCGCGGTCTTGCTCGGGCAGTAGGCGGGCAGGGGAAAGGCCGCGAAGCTGTTGATCGAGCCGATTGTCAGAACGCTGCCTTGCTTGCGTGTCGTCATGCCACGGGCGAAAGCGCGCACGCTGTAGATCGTACCGTTGTAATTGACGTCCCAGACCCGGTCGTGCTCGGCAAGATCCATGTCCATCACGGTATCGGAATTGTTGAGAATACCGGCGCAAGTGATCAGGGTGCGCACGGGTCCGATATCACGCTCGACCTTGTCGGCGAGCTCGATTTGCGCTGCTGCGTTGGCGACGTCGCATACAAAGCCCTGCACCGTATGGCCGAGCGCGCTGATCTCGTCCTCGGCAGTTTTCAGTGTTTCAGGATTGGCGTCGACAAGTACGACGCCATCGTGCGCGCCAGCCAATGCCTTGGCGCAGGCCAGACCAATACCACTGGCACCCCCCGTCACAACCAGAATTCCCTCTGTCATGAATTTGTCCTCCCCTTTTACAGAGCAGGACCATCGCGCGACGCATACGTCAGGTCAAGCGCCGGACAAAAAACCCTCTCCAACATCAGATGGAGAGGGTTGATCGAGGGGAGGGAATTCAATTCCGGAATTTCGAACTTACGCACCCGGGCCGTCGGTAGCACCTTGATCTTCGGCGGGGCGGGGGTTGTCTTTGCGGTCTTGCATAAACTGGTCAAATTCCGACTTGTCCTTGGCCTGGCGCAGACGATCGAGGAAGCTTTCAAATTCGCCCTGTTCGTCTTCGAGCCGGCGCAGGGTTTCTTCGCGGTATTCATCAAATGCCGAATTGCCGGTTGAGGCACTGCGGTGATGGTGAGCATGTCCGCGTTCAGACCGCTTGTTGTGCCAGCGACTACGATAACTGTTTTTCCAACATCTCATTCGACCACTCCATATCAGATAAAAGAGGATGGCCAGCCCTGCCGGCCAGAAGAGAATAAAGCTCAGGACCATTACCGTGATCCAGGCGGGTTTGCCGTGTTCGTCGAGTTTTCTTGCGAGTTCCATCATTTCCTCATGTAAATGTTATTTACATTACACTGGATGTGGGGATCACTCGTCCGGTTGTCAAGGGTGAGGACTAGGCCTTGTCGAAGCCGAGGCCGTCGAGGTAGATCAGGATGCCTGCCTCGAGCAGGTCTTCCGGGGGCATCGGCACGCTGCGCCGGGCCTGATCGCCCCGTCCGAACAACGAGGCAATGCCATGCGACATTGCCCAGATGTGCAGGCTCATCATCATCGCGGGTGGGCGTTTTTTTGCCGGCAGATCAGCGATCACGCCCTCGCAAGCCATCCGCAGTGCGGCGAAGGCACGCTCCGACGCCTGGGCCAGATCGCGGTTCGTCTCGGTTGGCAGCCGCGCTTCGAACATGGCGGTGTAATAGGCGGGCTGGCTTTTTGCGAACGCCAGATAAGCCTGGCCGACGGACTTGAAGTTTGTCATGGCATTGCCGCCGCCATCATTCCAGGCGGCGCTCAAGGCATCGGCCAGCATAACAAAACCGCGCCGGGCAATGTCGGCCATCAAGGCATCGCGGTCTCGAAAATGCCGGTAGGGGGCTGCCGGACTGACACCGACAGCGCGCGTAACTTCGGCGAATGAGAACCCGGTCGGACCAAATTTGTCGATCAGATCAAGTGTCGCCTGAACCAGCGCTTCACTCAGATTACCGTGATGGTAGCCGCGACGACCGGTGTCACGTTTTGATTTTTTCATGTTAACAGGTTTAACATGTAATTCCCGCCGTGTGTATTTTCAGGAGTTTCCCCTTGTCCCTGCCAGCCCATATTCGTGACCGCCTGTCTGTGCCGGTGATCGCCGCGCCGATGTTTCTGGTGTCAGGTCCCGACCTTGTCATCGCCGCCTGTCAGGCCGGAGTGATCGGCGCGTTCCCCGCCATGAACGCGCGCACCAGTGAAGACTTTGCCGACTGGATGGCCCAAATCGATGCGGCCACCGGACCGCAGACGGCTCCCTATGCCGTCAACATCAGCCTTGCCCGTATGCGCGGTCAGAGACTGGAAGATGATCTGGAAGTCTGCCGCCGTTACAAAACCGAAATCATCATCACAGCCGTTGGTAATCCGGCCCCCGTCGTCGAAACCATCCACGACTGGGGCGGCCTGGTGTTCCATGACGTCACCACCATGCACCACGCCAGAAAGGCCGCCGACGCCGGTGTCGATGGTTTGATCCTGGTCTGTGCCGGGGCAGGTGGTCATGCCGGCCCGGTCAGCCCCTTCGCGCTGGTCGAACAGGTGCGCGAATTTTATGACGGTATTATTATTGTCGCTGGCGGCATCAGTACGGGCCGTGCCGTGCGGGCCGTCGAAGTACTGGGCGCGGATCTCGCCTACCTCGGCACCCGTTTTATCGCCACGCAGGAATCGATGGCGGATGAAAACTACAAGGGCATGCTGGTCTCGGAGCAAACGAAAGACGTCATCTACACCAACGCGATCTCTGGTGTGCCGGCCAACTTCATGCGGACCTCCATCAGCGCGGCCGGGCTTGACGCCGACAATCTGCCGCCGCCCGACGGCCCGTTTATGCCCAACATCCCGAAAGAACTGACGGCGTGGAAAACCATCCTGAGTGCCGGGCAGGGCGTCGGCCTGATCGACGACGTCCCCGAAACGGCCCATCTCGTCGAACGCCTGATCGCCGGTTACCAGGCGGCTCGTGACGGATAGACTATCGACTTTTGATGCGCCAGTTCATGAACCTTGAAAAATGATCTGTCGTGCGTAAATGATATGTCGGTTAATATCCGGCAAAATTATTCCCCGAATGGAGCTCCAAATGAACGAGACATCGTCCTACGTGCCGCCCAAAGTCTGGAAATGGGAGATGGAGAGCGGGGGAAATTTTGCCAAGATCAACCGCCCGATTGCCGGCTCAACCCACGACAAGGATTTGCCCGTCGGCAAGCACCCGCTGCAGCTTTATTCGCTGGCCACGCCCAATGGGGTCAAGGTCACGGTGATGCTCGAAGAGCTGCTGGCACTCGGTCATTCGGGCGCGGAATATGACGCCTGGCTGATCAAGATCGGGGACGGCGATCAATTTGGCAGCGGCTTTGTCGGCGCCAATCCCAATTCCAAAATACCGGCCCTTGTTGATCATGGCACGGCCACGCCAACCCGGGTTTTTGAATCCGGTGCCATTTTGATGTATCTGGCGGAAAAGTTTGGTGCGTTGATGCCGGCCGATCCGGCGATGCGGGCCGAATGCCTGTCGTGGCTGTTCTGGCAAATGGGCAGTGCGCCGTATCTCGGCGGCGGCTTCGGACATTTTTACAAATATGCGCCTGAGAAGTTCGAGTACCCGATTGATCGCTATACCATGGAAGTCAAACGCCAGCTTGACGTGCTCGACCGTCATCTCGCTGATAATCAATTTATGTGTGGCGATGAATACTCCATTGCCGATATTGCCATCTGGCCGTGGTATGGCTCGCTGATCCTGAACAGGGTTTATGAAGCCGGCGAATTTCTCGATGCCGGCTCGTACAAAAACGTCGTCAGATGGGCCGAGGCAATAGACGCGCGTGACGCCGTGAAGCGCGGGCGCATGGTCAACAAGACCTTTGGAGAACCGGAAGAGCAACTCCATGAACGCCACGACGCCAGCGATTTCGAAACCAATACGCAGGACAAAATCGAAGCAGCGGATTGATCCGGTCCTGGTGCCAAAATCAGACTGATGGATAAGTTTGCGTCTTTTTGAACAGGTCTGCGTCTTATCGGGTAGAGGAAATCTGTACCTGTAAGGAGACGACCATGCGCCTGCAACTTGCCCTGAATGTGAACAATCTCGACGCGGCCATTGCGTATTACTCAAAAATGTTCGATGCCACGCCGCACAAGGTGAAAGATGGCTATGCCAATTTCGCCATCGAGGAACCCGCCCTGAAGCTCGTGTTGTTTGAAAACCCCGGTGCCGATGAGCATCTCAACCACATCGGCGTTGAACTCTCCGATCCAGCCGATATCGAAAAATCTGCCAAACGATTTGAGGCGGCGGGCATTCTGGGTGACGTCAACCAGGACACGGTTTGTTGCCACGCCAGCCAGGACAAGGTCTGGACCAAAGACGATGCCGATCTCAGTTGGGAGTGGTATATTGTCAAGGATGACTATCCACAGGAAGCTGCACCGGATGCCGCACCGAATGCTTCTCAGTGTTGCAGCGACGCGACGTCGCAAAAAGCTGCAGCCTGTTGCTAGTACGGATCAATGAAGCGCAAGACGCGGCGGATCACACCATGAACGATATTGTCTGGCTGGAATTTGAGAAAAAGCTTCAGGCCTATGTGCGCCGTCGCGTCTCTGCCAACGCCGTTGACGATGTGGTGTCCGATATTCTGCTGCGTCTTTTTCGCTCCCGCGACAAAATGGAGGGGGCCAAAAATCCGCTGGCCTGGATCTATCGGGTTGCGGCCAATGCCATCACCGACCACTACCGCAAATCAGCCAGTGAAAAACGTATGCTGGACGAGATGAAACTGGTGACGCCTGAATTGAGTTCGTCAGACACGCCGGCCAATGATCCGGGCTCGCTTGCCAGCTGTCTGATCCCGATGATCAGGGCCCTGCCGTCACCCTACGATCAGGCGCTTATGCTCACCGAGATAGAAGGCGTCAGCCAGGTCGCCGCCGCCAAAGAGCTTGGCATCTCGGTGTCCGGCATGAAGTCACGTGTCCAGCGTGGCCGGCAGAAACTGAAGGCCTCGTTGCTCAGTTGCTGCACCGTTGAAGTCAACGGCCGGGGAAGTGTCGTCGATTTTGAGATGCGAGACGCCCCGACACGTTGTCGCTAGTGTCAAACCTCAATATACGCCCTGGAAAAATCCGGTATCCGGATGTTCTTCGCGGTCACCGCTGAGCCAGCGGTAGATGTCGATGAAATCGATCAGCGTGCAGATACCGTTGATGACGATGAAGCCGACGAGGAAGGTGGTGTACCCTTCCGGCTGGCTCATGTAGCTGCCGTCGAGATATTCCGCCACCGCAATCCACATGGAAACCAGCCACGGCAGGGCGCGCGGCATGCCGGTGATGCGGGAGAAGCCATACTTTGAGGCGATCATGACGAACCACGGCAGAGTGACGAGCGGTGTGATCAGACAGACGATGGGCAAAATTGAGGTTGAGCCCCAATACAACATCAATCCGGCCCCGCCGACGAACCAGGTGCCGAACAAGTTCACCCAGGCGAAAATCAACGGTTTTCTGATGGCCATGAATTTAAGCCCGAGCCAGGCGACTTTCAGGCCGTGCGAAAAGGAATAGTTTTCTTTGGGTGTTGTCATGCTCATTTGCCTCTCCCGGGTGATATGCGCAATAGGTAATCGATCAGTTACTTATTTGACATATTAGTAATCGATCGGTTACTTATGAGTCAACTCGTTTCTTGCGAGCATCTGTATTGGAGGGTCAACTTGGGCCGAAAGAAGGCATTCGACGGTCGGGAAAAGCTTGGACACGCGGTCGCGTTGTTCCATGAAAAAGGCTATGCCGCGACGTCGACAGCCGACCTGGTCGAACGCCTCGAGATCAATCGCAAGAGTATGTATGCGGAGTTCGGCGGCAAACAGGAGATGTTTGAGGCCGCACTCGAGCTTTACTACGAGACCTGGTTTCCGGAAAACTTTGGCTTCCTTGAAACACCGACTGCCGGTCTGGCGGAAATTCGCGAGGTGCTTGCCAGATTAAGGGAGGCCGCACGCGGTGACCCGGCGGGCTACGGCTGTTTCCTGTGCAACACGGCTGTTGAACGCGCGTCGAGCGATGAGGGCAGCAGCACGCAGGTGCAACGCTATATCGAGAGTATTTCGGCTGCCATTCAGAACGCCATGGGCAATGCGGTGACGAACGGAGAGTTGCCGGCCTCAATCGACATTGAGACCGAGGCCCGGTTTTTGACAAGCCACGTGCTCGGCCAGCTCACGCTGATCCGGGCCAACGTCGCGCCAGATGTTGTCGAGGCCGCCGCTGACGTCGCCCATCAGCACCTGGACAACCTGGTGGCAGCGAAAGGGGCATGACGGAAGACGCCAGGCCCTGGAACGCTATGGAGTGAGGTCAAGCGCCTGTACGACACTGTTGTAAGGTAACTGAGCTTCATCATTGAGCCGTTTAACGTCGGCTTCCGAGTCGGCCTCGAACAGGCACATGCAACGGCCGTCATCCGGAGCAAAAGTCGAGCGAATGTAATTGATGTCCATCCCGCCTGCCGTCATTTCAGCCGCCTTGCCGATCGCTGCTTTCTGTGCGCCGCCAAGATCATCCATGCTGATGCCCTTGAGGTCGCGTTCAACCATATACGTACCCATGTCCGTTCTCCCTTTTGGTTTGAATGAAGCCATGTAAGCCCGGTTCATTATTTCGGGGAACGACCGTTTGTTTATCGAAGCATAACTTTTGGTTATCGCCGTTTGGTGTAAATTGTTTTCAGGTGATGAGAACACGTGGGAGGAAGCGGCCATGGAGATGTCTCAGATCAGATACGCCCTGGCTGCGGCAAAGGTATTGAATTTTACCAAAGCGGCAGCTGAATGTAATGTCTCGCAGCCTGCGTTAACCAAAGCGATCAAGACCCTGGAAACGGACCTCGGATCGCCGCTCTTCCACCGCGAAGGCCGACGCATTCAGGTAAGTGAATTCGGCCGGTCCATGCTGCCACACCTGCAGCATATTCTTGATGAAACCCAGGTCGCGCGAACGCTGGCAGATAATTTCAAGCTGCTCGATCAGGTGCCCGTCAGGATTGGCGTCATGTCCACGGTCGGCCACGTGCGGCTTTCGAGGTTCCTCGCGAAATTTCAGCAAAAATTCGAGGGCGTTGAGGTCGCGGTGACCGAAGCAAGTGTCGCTGATCTGAAGTTGGCGCTCGACAACAGCGAAATCGATCTCGCCGTGATGAACGCCCTGGATGAGCTGGGCGATGCTTATCATGTTCATGATCTCTACGAGGAGAGATACGTTGTGATTTTTCCGCCCGACCACAGACTGGGCAAAATGAACGCCGTCAAACTCGGCGATTTGTCCGGCGAACCCTATGTGGATCGTCTGGCCTGTGAAATGCGTGAAACGGTCGTCAAGGTATGCGAGGACATGAAAGTCGATCTATACGCCCGTTTCAGATCCGAACGGGAAGACTGGGTGCAGGCCATGGTGCTGGCAAGAATCGGATTTGCCTTCATGCCTGAATATTCAGTGACATTGCCGGAACTATTGCAGCGGCCCCTGATCGAGCCTTCTGTCAGCAGAACGATTTCACTGATCAGTGTTCCAGGCCGACCTTTCAGTCCAGCAGTGTCGGCGATGGTTCGCTCGGCGCAAAGTTTTGCCTGGCCTGGCTAACAGGATCAATATCTGTAAAGGGTCAATCTAGAGATAATAGTCTGCGTTGTCGGCAACTGTCAGGCGGTGCAGCAGGCGGGCGTGGCCTTCGTAGCCGCCGGTCGCCTTGTGCAGGACCGAGCGGTTGTCCCACATGATCAGCATGTTGGCTTGCCAGACATGGCGATAGTGGAACTCCGGCCGCTCGAGCCAATCGTTGAGGTCGGAGAGCAACGCGTTGGCTTCATCATCCGGCGTCGATTGCAGGCCGAAGACGTAAGACCCGCCAAATATGCCGGGCCGTCCTGTTTCGGGGTGGTCTCTGATCAAGGGGTGGCTGTGAACGGCGTTGGCTTCATCCGAAGTCCTGATCGCCATCGCGCCATCGTAATTGTCGGCGGCATACATGCCATCGTTTGAATAGGCCTGGCGCGCGGAATGCTTGCCGATCTTGCCATTCAGTCTTTCCCGCAATTCTACCGGCATCTCGTCCAGCGCCTTGTGCTGGTTGACGAATATCGTGTCGCCGCCGACGGGCGGGATAGTAATGCCGTACAAGCATGTCGCGGCAGGCGGCGTCGGCATGAAGCTCCAGTCCGAATGCCATATACCGGCGAAGAGCTTCCCGGTCTCGTCCGCGTCGCGTTGTACAGCCGCAATGTGCTTTTTGCCTGGCACCACTTCAAAAAACGGATCGTCACCGATGGGGCCGATATAGCCGACAAAACGCTCGTATTCCTCATCGCTCAAATCCTGATCCGGAAAGACCAGGACATGATGTTCAAGCCAGGCGTTCCGTATCGAATTGACGGTTTGAAAATCCAGTGGCCGGGTCAAATCCACCCCGCTCGCCACTGCACCACAACTCTCTCCGCTCGGCGTTATCGAAATCACAAAATTCTCTCCGTATCAGAGGTTACTCGGGCAGACCCGCGTTGCGCAGCTCGGCGATGTATTTTTTCAGGAATTTGGCATCGCGATAGGGTTGGCCCTCAGCGAAGCTGGCCGTGGAAAACGACGGTTCCAGATCGTGGATTTCTTGTGCCATCAACGTCCCCGAATCGGGATCATTCTGGTGTATGGAAATACTGGCGAGGATTAGCCGGGCAATCAGATCGGTCGGATTTGCCACGATTGCGGCCTTTGCTGTCTCCGCTGCCTGATCAAAATCACCGACCGCTCGATATATTGTTGCAAGAATGTCCTTGAATTGCGGCGGGTGAATGGGCGCAAAGCGCATGGCCAGCCTGATATGATGTAACGCTGCTTCCTGATCGCCACAGTAGTGCAGGACATTTGCGTAATGGGCGTTGGCATTTGTACAGTTTGGACGATTGGCGATTGCCTCTTTTCCCAAGGCCAACGCGGCTTCAAAGTCCTTGTCAATCAGATGAAGATGACAAAGCACTGTATAGGCCTGGCCATCGCTGTCGGGTAAAGCAATAGCTTTTTTCGCCCATTCCAGGGCCAGGTTTTTCGACACTTCGCGATCATCCGACCAGCCACGTTGAAAATCGATCCAGTGCGTTATCCCTACCCAGGTCGGCCCGATTGAAGCCTCGGGATGCCACTTTGCGACCTGTCCAAAAAAGCGCCGTGCCTCGCGCATTGAGTCTGCGTCCATCTTGAAAAAGTCGTCGATGCCCCGATAGAGGGCCTCAAGCGAGCGTAAATCCTTGAGGGTTTTGTGCCAGACCCGGGCGGGCTCACCGGCCACCAGTTTGACGTTCATCGCTGTCAATACCTGACCTGTTATCTCATCAAGCATCTCGAAAGCATCCGTCAGTTCGCGATCATATTGCTCGGCCCAGATGGTTTCACCGGACAATTCGTCGGTCAAGGTGACGGAGAAACGCACTTTATTGGCGGAACGGCGCACGCTTCCTGCCAGCGAGTACTGAACCCCCATTTCATCGGCAGCCTGCTTTGTCGGGATGCCGCGATATTTAATCGCACTTGCGATGGCGATGAGAAAAACGCCGGAAACCTTGACCAGCGCGTTCTGAATGTCGATGCGCAATCCGTCGGCGAGAAAATCCTGATCTGAATCGCCGGTCAAATTTTCGAACGGCATCATAATGATCGACGGTCGACCCGGGTCTGACAGAACCGTACCGGGTTCCATTATCGGGTTCGGACCCGACGCAACTTTTTGATCGTCGTCCGCCAGTTTTTCAGTATCAGCGGCAAATCTGAAGCCGCGACCATGAACGGTTTTTATCACCCGTTGTTGCGTGCCGTCATCGTCGAGTGCTTTCCGGGCAGCATTGATACGCGTGGAAATCGCTGAGTCTGAAACGATGCGACCGCCCCATATTTGTTCAATCATGTCGTCCCGGCTAATCACCTAGCCAGTGTTTGACGCCAAAAGCGCGATAAGATCGAACACTTGTGGTTCAACCTGAATTAACTGGCCAGCTTTACGCAGTTCAGCGGTATCCAGATCAAGCGTGAAATCCTCAAACCCGTAACGTCCCTGTTGTCGACCCAGCATGCTATCCCCCCACAAATAGCGGTGAATTTCGATAACTATACGACGAAAACGACCAATCTTAACAAATATGAAGCTGATCTGGACAATATCTTAAGGTGGTCTTCAAGCTTCACGCCTTCGTACGTCCTAGTCTGATTTCAGTCATCAGGACCAACCCGGAACGGAGAAGCACCATGTACAACATCAACCCCGAATTCCTCAACGACGACGGCACCATCAATTATGAAACAGCACTGCGCGCAGGACCCAGAGCACGGGCAGTCGAAATGCGAAAGGGAATGGAATTCATCTGGAAAGCCGTTCAAAACAGTTCCAGCTTTGTCGTCGAAAATCTGACAATGCGCGCAATCAAAGCCCGGTAAGCGATTGGCGCCTGTTCGCCAAAAACCACTTCCACTTCTCGCTCTACGGTTTGTCGGATCGCATCAAATTCTGGTGACGACCCGGCAAATCGTTGTTCTCCTGGCAGAAATTCGCCGCGCGCGCGACCACATTGCGATATACTCGGAGCCATGTAACTGCATATTTCCGGGAGACCATCGTAATGAAACCAGGCACCGCATTTGCGCTCATCATGGGCATCGTATTTTCAACACCGGTCTGGGCTGCCGGGTCTGATGCTGTCAAGGAACACAACGTTGATCCGCGCTACGAAATGGTAAAAAAATCTATCGGCAACCAGGATTACGTTCAGGCGCTGCCGATACTGCAACAGATTGTGGCGGCTGATCCGGCAGACGCGGACGCGTGGAACTATCTTGGCTTCAGTCTGCGTAAACTGGGCCGGATGGATCAGGCGCAGACGGCCTACAAGAAAGCATTGGCTGCCGATCCCGATCATCTCGGGGCCAATGAGTATCTCGGCGAGCTATATGTTGAGACCGGTCGTATGGATCTGGCGAAGGAGCGCCTCAAGCGCCTCGACAAGCTTTGCTTTTTTGGCTGTGACGAATATGACGAATTGAAAGAAATGATCGCCAAAGCCGGCGGCTGATCCAGTGACAAGGCAGTCATCGTGAGTATCGTTGTCTTTGGCAGCATAAATATTGACGTCAGCGTTTACAGCGATCGCTTGCCAAAACCGGGGGAGACCTTGCACGGCAACAGCTATGCGATTGGTCTCGGCGGCAAGGGCTGCAATCAGGCCGTCGCCGTCCGCCGCCTCGGCGGTGAGGTGAACTTGATCGGGCGGACAGGCGATGATGAATTCAGTGCCGCCGCGCGCCGCGAACTGGCGACCCACAATGTCTCTGACGGCTATATTGCAAGTGACCCTGAGACCGCGACGGGCATGGCGACCATCAGTATCGACAGTGCAGGCGAAAACAGCATAACCGTCGTCGGTGGCGCCAACATGGCAATCTCAGCATCCGATGTCGATGCCTGCGCCAACGTATTTACCGAAGCACAAATTCTGTTGCTGCAGCTGGAGATACCCATGTCTGCGATGAGTCACGCGGCCAGTGTCGTTCGCCAGTCCGGTGGCCGGGTCATTCTCGATCCCGCACCGGCCCCTGAGGGTGGGTTCGAGGATACTGAAATATTTTCCTGTGTTGATTTCATGACGCCGAACGAAAATGAAACCGAAGCGCTGGTTGGTATTCGGCCAGCCTCTGCGGATGACGCCGCCGTCGCTGCGCAGCGCCTGTATGAAAAGGGGCTTCAAGGCGCGATCATCAAACTGGGGGCGCGAGGCGTGTACTATTCCTGCGATGGGGTGCAGGGGTTCGTGCCGCCGTTCGCAGTGGAAGTCATCGACAGCGTCGCGGCTGGGGATTGTTTTAACGGCGGTCTGGCATTTGCTCTTGCACGCGGTGATGATGTTGCCTCAGCGGTTGGTTTTGCAGCCGCATGCGGCGCGCTGGCAACGACGCGACCGGGGGCGGCCAGTGCGGCGCCATCACTTGATGACGTCAACAAACTCATGATCGGACAGGTGACGCCAGCATGAAGATAATTATCGATACGGATCCCGGACAGGATGACGCCGCGGCGATTTTTCTGGCACTTGGCAGTCCTGAACTTGAGGTTCTGGGTATTACCACGGTGGCCGGCAACGTACCGTTGGCCCTGACGTCAAAAAATGCCCGGATCGTCTGTGAAATGGCGGGCCGCCTGGATGTTCAGGTCTTTGCCGGTGCGGACAAGCCATTGGTCCAGCCTCTGGTGACGGCGGAACATGTGCACGGCAAGACCGGGCTCGACGGGCCGGAGTTGTTCGAGCCGGCCATGCCTCTGCAGGAAAAACACGCGGTCGATTTTATCATCGAGACCATTCAGTCCGAGGCGTCGGGCAGCGTGACGCTCTGTACGATTGGTCCGCTGACCAATATCGCACTCGCCCTGGCGCAAACACGGGAGATCGCGGGGCGCATCCAGCAAATCGTCTTGATGGGCGGGGCCTATTTTGAGCAAGGCAATATTACGCCCTCAGCCGAATTCAATATCTACGTTGATCCCGAAGCGGCAGAGGCTGTTTTCAAATCAGGAATCCCGATTGTCATGATGCCGCTCGACGTCACGCACAAGGTTTTGACGACGCGGGCCCGGACGACACGCATCAAAGCGCTGGGCAACCGGGCCTCGACGGCCTTGTGCGAAATGCTGTTGTTTTTTGAACGCTTTGATGAGGAAAAATACGGCACCGATGGTGGCCCCCTGCATGATCCGACGACCATCGCCTATCTTTTGAAGCCGGAACTTTTTGAAGGCCGGCACTGCAATGTCGAGATCGAGACAAAATCTGAATTAACGCGCGGGGCCTCGGTTGTTGACTGGTGGCAGGTCACGGACCGGCCTCATAATGCGCTGGTCGTGCGCGACGTCGATGCAGATGGTTTTTTCGATTTATTGACTGAACGGCTCGCCAATCTGGCCTAGGTCGTTTCGTCGTCCGGGGCGCTGAGCTCATCGACCAGTTCCTCGAATTCGGCCTGCATCTCCTCCATATCGACGTCTGACGCCGCCTCGATTTCTTCCAGTTCGAGGTCGGGGTTCAGGACGGCGCTGATCGGTGACGGTGCCATGACGACGAAGTCACCGGCGTCTTCGGTAGAAACGGCTTCACGGCGCGTCGCCCGCCAAAGGGCGTAGATGCAAATCAGGGCCAGGGCCGTGCCATTGGTTTGATAAAATGCCTGCGAGCCAAAAATATCCATGGCGAGGGCGGTAATCGGTGCGCCCAGCGTTGCGCCCAGGCCGTTGGCCAGCACCAGCGTACCGCTGGCGGCGACCATCTGGCTCGGGCTGAGGTAATCATTGGTATGGGCGACGCAGAGTGAATAGAGCGGCCACGAAAACGCGCCGACCAGAGCAATCAGGGCATACAATTGCCAGTCCTGTCCGACCAGCGCGGCGGCAGCGAAAGAGACGACGGCGCCGAAGAAGCAGGTGCCGATGATGACGCGACGACGACCCAGAACATCTGAAAGCCGACCCACCGGATACTGCATGACAATGCCGCCAACGATCAGACTGGCCATATACGCAGAAACCTCAGAGACGCCGAGACCGATTTTCGTGGCGTAGACCGAACCCATGCCCATCAGGGCACCCATTGAAACGCCACAGATCAGAATGCCGATCACGCCGAGCGGCGTCACATGAAAGAGATGCAAAAGGCCAACGGATTCGGTGGCTTCAAAGGATGGCGCCTGGCCGACCGAGACCAGAATAGGGATGACGGCGACGCTGACGAGAACCGATATCAGGACAAATAATTCAAAACTTTCGGGGTTGGCGATGTTCAGCATGAACTGTCCACCCGCCGCACCGCCGAGCAGGATCAACATATAGAAACTGAGCAATTGTCCGCGCGACTGATTATCAGCGGCATCGTTCAGCCAACTCTCGGCCACGATATAGAGACCGGCGAAGGCAAATCCGGTGGCCACGCGCATGGCCCACCAGACCCACGGATCAATGAAAATGGCGTGGACCAGAATGGAGGTTGAGGCCAGTGATGCCAGCGCCCCGAACGAGCGGATATGGCCCACCCTGCCGACAACTTTCGGCACGACAATTGACCCGACAACAATCCCGACAAAGTAACCAGACATGATCAGCCCGGTGATTGAGAGATCAAAGCCTTCAATGGATGCGCGGACGCCGAGCAGTGTACCCTGCAGACCGTTGCCCAGCATAATGAGGGCCATACCGAGGAACAGCGCCCAGCTATTGGAGACAACCTTCAGCATCGCGCCGTGCCTTATACAGAAGAAGGGTTAGTTCGTCCGCTTATGCCTGAAGTCCGTCGGTTCGGCAAGCCGTGAAATCCGGCGCCATCCCGTTACTTTTTGGCGCGCACCATCACGCGGCTTTTTACCGACAGAACATTGTCGATACCCTTGACCACCTTGATCGCTTTTTTCAGTTCAGCGCCGGTGAGGGCACGGCCAAACAGGAAGACATGACCACCGACCGAGCGATAGCGAAAATTCGTCACGTTGACGCCGCCGGCATCAAGCAACTGGGCATTGATCTTGGTCTCGATCACAGTGTCGTCGACATAGTTTTCGGCAGCACCTTTTTTCTTGTCGATGGCCTTGATGACCATGATTTCGTTGTAGACCTTTTTGACGTTTTCAACGCCCTTGGCCAGTTTCCCGGCCTGAGACTTTTGTTGGCCGGTCTCAACCGAACCCGTCAACATGACGACCTGTTCGTAGACGTCGGCACCGATCGAAATCACGTCGCTGCCCATTTTGTCGATGACTTCAGCCGTCAGCTTGCCCTTGATTGTCAGGTCGCTGGCAATATCGTTGGCAGTACGGTCTTCGACGGCTGCTTCAATCGCGCTTTTGATGGCGGTAATGGGATTCAGATCCAGTGCATTTGCAGGGCCGGAGAGAATGCTCAGGCCGAACAGGCAGGCAAGGGCTGACAGGGTGGCGCGATTGGTCATGGCGAAAATCCTCTAACAATATTGAGTTGCCGCTTATATGGCGCGAAAGGCCCCGCGTTGCAACGCCTCAAGTTGATCCTGTGACATTATTTGTTTGCGTATGCAGCCAGTCCAGCACGTGGGAAACCGCGATGCGGGTGGGCGCGTCAATTGACTGCACCGTCCAGTACGCCTGTCGCAGCACAATTTCCTGATCGCCAAATGGCCGGATCAAAACGCCGTTGAGTATGTCATCTGCCGCAATTCTGCCGCGGGCGAGGGCAACGCCCAGGCCCTGTGATGCGGCGCGCAATAACAAATCGGATGAGGCGAACCGCGGCCCCGGCCGGACATCGAGATCAACCAGACCGTACTCTGCCCGCCATAATTCCCAACCTGCGTTAGGGTCGCGGTCGTGCAACAGGCGCAAGTCCTTCAAATCGTCATGGCTGTCGGGTTTGCCGGAGGCAGCCCAAAACGCCGGGCTCATCACCGGATAAAGTCGGTCGTCCATCAGGGGGTCGCATTTAAAGCCGGACCATGGTCCCCGGCCCATGCGAATGCCGATGTTGGCATTCAGGTCTGACGAAGGCGCCAGTTTTTGTTCGGCAATAACGGAGACCTCTATCCACGGAAATCGCGCCTCAAGATCATGCAGGCGCGGCAGCAACCAGCGTGCGGCGAATGATGGTGTCGTCGTAATCGTGACGCTGTTGCCGCGCCGGGATTCACGCAGGCCACTCACGGTACTTGCGATATCACGGAAGTTGGCCAGTGCCGCCCGACCCAAAGCTTCACCCTGAGGCGTGAAGTCCATTGAACGCCGCCCTTTGGCCGGCTCGATCAGCGGCAGGCCAATCCAGGCCTCCAGTTCGCGCAAGTGCCGGCTGATGGAAGAATGAGACACCTGCAAGTCCCTGGAAGCCGGGCGAATGCCGCCGGTCTCATAAATAGTCGCGAATGCCCTCAGGGCATTGAGCGGTAGATCTTTCATGGTCTAATTATTAGAACAAAATTGGACTTTTTGAAACCAATAAATAGTAGCCTGTATTGCTAGCATCACCCGCGCTGACAATTACTCGAATAGAGAAATCCGGGGTTTATACGATGGGCATGATCATTCAAGGCACCTGGTCCGAACAGGACCAGATAATTCGCGACGGCACATACGTCCGACCTGCCAGCGCATTCGATGATGCAATACACGCCGATGTCATCGCGGGCCTTGCGCAGGAAGCCGGGCGATATCACTTGATTGCGTCTCTGAGTTGCCAGTGGTCTCACCGGGCCTTGATCCTGCGCAAATTGAAAAACCTGGAAAGCCAGGTGCCGATCCAGCTGGCGCATGGGCCACGCCGTGAAGGATATGCCGTAAACGGTGGAGACACATGGCGCGTACCGGGCGGTAATCTGGATATTCAGCATTTGCACCAGCTTTATACCCTCAGCGATGATGAGTTTACCGGTCGCTCGACAGTGCCTGTCCTTTGGGACAGTCAGACGCAGTCGATTGTCAGCAATAGTTCGGCGGCGATCATGTGTGCACTCGACGCGGTAGTCTCTCCGGGGCCGGAACCTGATTTTTCGCTTCGACCTGACGATTTGCGGGACGAAATCGATACCCTGAACGCGGTGATCTATGACGGCCTGGCCAATGGTGTCTATCGCGCCGGCTTCGCCGAAAGTCAGGAAGCCTACGATGTTGCCGTGAACGAGGTGTTCGCCACGCTCGATCAACTGGAAGAAAGACTGGCGGCGTCACGCTATTTGTTTGGCAATATCATTACCGAGGCAGACTGGCGGCTGTTTCCGACCCTCGTGCGTTTCGACCACGTTTATTATGTGCTGCACAAATGCGCGAGGCGTCGACTGGTCGATTATCCGCGTTTGTGGGATTATACGCGTGACCTCTTCGGCTGGCGCGGCTTAAAGGAGACGGTTGATTTTGACATCATCCGACGCGCCAGCTACACCAACGATACCTCCGGCAATGCCAACAGGATTGTCGCCATCGCCCCGGATATCAACTGGTCGGAACCTCATGGACGCGAAACCCTCGGGCCGGCACAAGTCGCCTTGCGGTCGGGCGAGATCGTCGGGATTGATCCGGCCACCCTCAAACAGGTCGCCGGGTAGCTGCAGATGGATACGCTGTTTGCCGTCATCGGCATTATCACCGTCGCCTCGATCACGCCGGGGCCTAACAACTTCGTGGTTATGGCGGCAGCCGTTCGCGGCGGTCTGGTCGCGGCTGTACCGGCGATGCTCGGTGTCGTCATCGGCGCCCTTGCGCTCATTGTCCTGGTCTGGGCCGGTGTCGGGGCAATGTTTGAATCGCTGCCGGTGCTGCGCCGGTTGTTCCTGATCGCCGGCGCGCTATATCTGATCTGGCTCGGGCTGATGATGCTGTGGCAAAGTCGGGTCGTCGCCGACGACCAGTCCGCCCGTACGCCTGCCACGTTGCCGCAAACGACCATCGGTCTCGCGATCTTTCAGATCATCAACCCGAAGGCCTGGGTCCTGGTGCTCACCGCAACAACCGCGATCTCGACCGAGATGTCTGGCTTGCGATCCCTGACGACACTCGCGGTCATTTTTGTTCCGATTTCCAGTGTCTGCCTGACTTTGTGGGCGCTGGCCGGCGTTTCGATTTCTTCCGGGCTGGCGCATGCGAAATTCAAACGCTGGTTTGACCAGGTGATGGCGGTGTTGTTAATTGGCTCGGCACTCATGTTGATGGGCGAATAAATGACACTTCAGGCCGACCTGTATCTTTCGATCCGCAATCCGAATTCCTATCTCGTGGCGTGGCAGTACCGAAAGATGGCGGAGGATTATGATCTCGAAATTCGGGTCAAGCCGGTTTACCCGCTGGCCATTCGAAATCCCGGCTATTTTGAAGAAGCGTCGCCGCTATGGGTGCCGTATCTGATCAAGGACTGCAAACGCTACGCCGAGTACCATGGCCAGACGTTTGCCTTACCCAGGCCGGACCCGATTGTGCAAGATCTCGAAACGCTCGAGATCGCCGACGATCAACCCTACATTTATCGACTGACGCGATTGGCGATGGAGGCAGTCCGCCGGGGCCAGGGTCTGGCCTTCAGTCACGAACTACTCCATTTGATCTGGAGTGGCGACGTCGAGAACTGGAATGAAGGTGATCATCTGGCGAAATGCGCCGGGCGCGCCGGGTTGAACCTGGATGAACTGGACGAAACAATAGTGAAAGATGCCGAAGTTCTGGACAACGAGATATTCAAGAATCAGGATGAGTTGCAGGATGATGGCCACTGGTACACGCCATCGTTCGTCTTTGACGGAGAACTGTTTTTTGGAGAATCGCGTGTCGATATGGCGTTGTGGCGTCTGAAACAGAACGGTCTTGAGTAACGATCCCGAAATCAGTGGAAGATCTTGACTATTTTTTTCCGACTTTTTTCTGAAGAACAGTGATCAATGCATCAAATTCACCGCCACCACGTCTGATTACCGAGGCAAATTCGTCGCGCTGCGTGATCGCCATGCTGACGCCTTCAACGACAATATCGATGATCTTGAGTTTGTGTTCACGCTCCCGTACCCGCCAGTCAATCGACACCGGTGCGCCTTCCGGGCGAACCAGCGTGCTTTTGACCAGTGCGTCTTTTTTGCCGACCGGTCGCTGTTCGGTGACTTTGATCATTTCACCGGAATACTGCCCGAACCGGGATGAATACGTCTGAACAACGTATTCGGTGAACAAGCCGTGATATTCGGTTCGCTGCGACTTGGTTGCCTTGCGCCAGTGGCGGCGGCCGACGGCGAAGCGCCGCAGCGTCCTGACGTCAAATCCTTCGAGAAACAGTTCGCGAAACTTTTCCTGGCGGTCAGCCGGCGTCAATGATTTGTCGGCCAGGGCGCGCACTGCCCGATCACCCAGATCGGCAATAAAATCTTTTGGCACAAGGTGATCGGCCATCGCTGCCCGGGGCAGCGCCGCAAGCAGGACAGCACATACCAGCAGCAGTGAGAGATGCGGTAAAGTTTTGAACACCGGTTTCATGGTTATCTGGAAATGGACCCTGAGTGGATTTACGATGAAAACGAAACTAGCGATGATTTGGCAGAAGCTCAATCAGTCTTTAACAAAGATGTTTTGTCTTCGGCTTCATCGTCGTCGAAGTCCTCGTCATCCATGTCCATCGAGATCTGCGGCATTGTTACCGAGGGGCCCTCGCGACCATTGAGAATTTCTTTCTTTCGGTATTGCCGATAGAAACTGCGATAGGTGGCATAAAGATCGATGGCCGAGCGCTCGATTTCATCAAGTGTCTTGATGTTGCGTGCGCGGGTATCGACGGCCCGGACGCCAAGACGCACCCACCGCAGGTATTCCTGCCCGGTGTTGTTGGTATACCAGGTGAAGGGATCGATATGATAATCCGCGACGATCCCGACACCATCGCGAATGTTCGACGGACCGAGGAAGGGCAAGACAAGATAGGGTCCTTCGCCAACGCCCCATGTGGCCAGGGTCTGGCCGAAGTCTTCATTGTGATATTCGATTTCTGATACATCAAACAAACCGAGAATGCCGACCGATGTATTTGCGGCAAATCGGGTCAGGGTTTCTCCGGCGCGATCACCCTCGCCCTGCATCAAGTCATTGGCTAGGACGACCGGTGTTTTCAGATTGTCGAGGAAGTGTTTCACCATGTCCTGACCGGAGACGGGCAATACCGCGTCGTATGCTTCGGCGAGGGGGCGCAACAAAATTGTATCGAGCGCACGATTGAAGCTGAAAATGGACCTGTTCATCGGTTCCAGCGGATCGTTGAGCGCTTCTATTTCGGCCCGTTCTTCAGGGTCGTCAGGCAATGAAGTGCATGCCGGCAAAAGCAATGCGCCGCACAGTGCTAAAGTCAGGGCAGCTGACCCTGGCCGCAGAGATGAAACAGAGCTAAAAATGTTCACGCGATTCCCGATACAGACCTGTAGACAACCGGCATTGATAATGACGCCTGAGACGTCATGACATACCCCAAAAACATTAACAAACGCTCGCACGCTGTCATTTCAACCAATCCCGATCATTAATGCCGACGTACCCACTGATCCGCCAGACTTAATTACTGGATATACTTCATATTTGATCAATTTCTAGCACATTCCTATAACGGAAACCAGTAGGTGATGTGGCAAATCCCTGAATGATCACAAGGTGTTGTGATTTTATCGCCATCCCGGCGACTTATGCCAGAATTGACGGGCGGCAGGAGAAATATTTATCGACGGTTATTCCATGTGGACAAAATATAAAGATATGTTTATATCTTGTTATATTGTTTATGCTATTGAATGCGCAGGGGAAAATCCCGGACAAGGATCGAAGTGATGGAAGCACTACTGACAGGATTGCGAGCGGCTGCCGAGCCAACGAGGCTGCGCTTGTTGGCACTATGCGGGCACGCGGAACTTACGGTCAGCGAGCTAACGCAAATCCTCGGTCAAAGCCAGCCCCGCGTTTCCCGTCATTTGAAGCTTCTTTGTGACGCAGGATTGCTGGATCGGCATCGTGAAGGCACTTGGGCTTTTTACCGCGCAGCTTCATCGGGTGACGGCGCGCCTCTGGCCCGCACACTTATTGATTCCATTCCGCCTGAAGACGCAACTTTGACACGTGATCTCGGACGGCTTGAGGGCGTGAAGCGCGCCCGCGCCGGAGCTGCTGCCGAATATTTTCGGATCAACGCCGGGCGCTGGAATGAAATCCGCTCCCTGCATGTACCGGAGGAAGATGTCGAGCAGGCCTTGCTGGGACTGATAGAAGGCATGGAAATCAGCGACTTGCTGGACGTCGGGACCGGGACTGGACGCATACTTCAATTGCTGGGTGCCAAAGTCGATCGCGGTATCGGCGTCGATCTGTCGCGTGAGATGATGTCGGTCGCCAGATCGGCCCTTGAGGAAGCAGGCCTGTCCAACTGTCAGATTCGTCTCGGCGACATGTATAATTTACCCATCGACGATGCGTCGATGAACGTCGTGACCTTGCATCAGGTTTTGCATTTCGCCGATGTTCCCGCCGATGTATTGACCGAAAGTGCTCGTGTGCTGGAGCCGGGCGGGCGATTGATCGCCATCGATTTTGCCCCACATGCACTGGAATCGTTGCGAGAAGATCATGCCCACCGCCGCCTCGGATTTTCGGACGATGAGGTGGCTGGCTGGTATAGCACCGCAGGACTTGAGTTGCAGGCACCGATCCGCCTCGAAGGTGACCCTCTGACCGTCGTCTTATGGCCCGGCGTGAAGATGACACCCGAAGAACAAAAACGACAGAAAAGTGCGGCATGACCAACAAACCCTCAATACCAGATGCAGATGACGAAACGCGGTCACCCGCGCCGGCGGCAGAAGCAGCGCGCGCCAGAAAACGTGACCTGACCGTCAGTTTCGAATTTTTCCCGCCAAAAGATCAGAAGTCCGAAGACGCGTTGTGGCGGACCGTGCAACGGCTGGAGCCACTGGCCCCTTCCTTCGTCTCTGTGACGTATGGCGCAGGTGGTTCGACCCGGGGGCGGACGCATTCCATCGTCAAGCGGCTTGCTGAAGAGACGACCCTGGTGCCGGCGGCTCACCTGACCTGTGTTGATGCGACGCGCGAAGATGTAGATGACGTTGCCCGGGACTATCTGTCAGCAGGTGTGCGCCATGTCGTCGCCTTGCGCGGTGATCCGCCGGAAGGCGAGGTGGACTACAGGCCTCATCCGCAAGGTTATGCCCAGGCGGTTGACCTGGTTGCCGGACTTCGCAGTGTTGGCGATTTTGAAGTCTCGGTCGCGGCCTATCCGGAAACCCACCCGGAAGCACCCGACGCGGGATTTGACCTCGACAATCTCAAACGGAAAATCGACGCCGGGGCAACGCGGGCGATCACGCAGTTCTTTTTCGATGCAGACGTTTATTTGCGATTTGTCGAGCGCGCCCGTGCCGCTGGAATCTCCGTGCCCATCGTGCCGGGAATCTTGCCGGTTACCAATTTCAGTCAGGTCGTCCGCTTTGCCGGTATGTGCGGGGCTTCAATCCCGCGCTGGATGAGCGACATATTCGAAGGTCTGGATGACGAGCCGGACACCCGAAAGCTGATCGCCGCGATGGTGGCGTCAGAGCAATGCAGAAGTCTGGTTGATGCCGGTGTCAGCGATTTTCATTTTTATACCCTGAACAGGGCGGAGCTCACTTATGCCATCTGCCTCAATCTGGGTATGCGACCGCAACCTGCGGAAGATCTGCAGCCCGCGCGATCCGCGTCACGCTAGTTCCAGTTTCAGGAAAGACCAAAAGCTCAATGAGTAATCTAATTGATCATTTGCAGGATCAGGTCCTGTTGTGCGACGGCGCAATGGGGACGCAGGTGCAGTCCCGCGATCTCGACATCGAAAAAGACTATTGGGACAAGGAAAATTGTACCGAAGTCCTGGTTCTGTCACGGCCCGATATGGTGCGAGAAATTCATGCCGGATATCTGTCGGCCGGCTCGGATCTGGTTCAAACAAATACCTTCGGCGGATCACCCATCACACTGGCTGAATTCGACCTCGAAGATCAGGCGTTTGAGATCAACAAACGGGCAGGGGAACTTGCACAGGAAGCGATCGAGCAGTTTTCCGGCGATGGCAGAGCCCGGTTCATTCTCGGCGCAGTTGGTCCGGGCACACGCTTGCCGACGCTGGGCCATATCGATTACGCGGCGTTGCAAGCTGCTCTGAAAATACAGTGTCTCGGATTGGCGGCGGGTGGTGCGGACGCTTTTCTGATTGAAACCTGTCAGGACCCCTTGCAGATCAAGGCAGCGATCAACGGTGCGAAAGAAGCCCGTCAGGAATTCGGCCGGGATGTGCCGATTTTTGTCCAGGTCACAGTAGAGACAACCGGAACTTTGCTGGTTGGGTCCGACATTGCAGCGGCTGCAACGGCGTTGCACGCCCTCGATATTGATGCCCTTGGCCTCAACTGCGCGACGGGACCGCAGGAGATGGCCGAACACGTCAAATGGCTGGGTGAAAACTGGCCGAAGCTGATTTCGGTGCAGCCCAACGCCGGCCTGCCTGAACTGGTTGACGGCCAGACGCATTATCCGCTGGGGCCGGACGAAATTACCCGCTGGCTGCAGCGTTTTGTCGAGGAAGACGGCATCAACATGATCGGCGGCTGCTGTGGCACGACGACAGATCACATTGCCGCCATGGATGGCATGCTGCGCGAAATCGGGGACGAAGCCCGGCCGCAAGCCGTCAAACGCACCAGTCACTGGGTGCCATCGGTGGCGTCGCTCTATAACCAGGTGCCGTATCGCCAGGAAAACGCCTGGTTCGCCATTGGTGAGCGCTGCAATGCCAATGGCTCGAAGAAATTCCGCGAACTGCTGGCGGCAGAAGACTGGGACGCTTGCGTCTCAATCGGTCGGGATCAGGTCAAGGAAGGTTCGCACTCGCTGGATATTTGTACGGCCTACGTCGGTCGCGATGAAATCGGAGACATGACCGAAGTCCTGAGCCGGATGCGTGGGGCCTCGCAGGTTCCGCTGGTCATTGATTCAACGGAACTGCCTGTCCTCGAAGCCGCACTGGCGCTCTATGGCGGCAAGGCCGTGATCAACTCGATCAACTTTGAGGATGGCGAGGAACCGGCTGCCAAACGTCTCGAGCTGGCGAAGCGTTTCGGGGCGGCCGTCGTTGCGCTGACGATTGACGAAGACGGTATGGCCAAAGACGTCGAGAGCAAAATGCGCATTGCCCGGCGGCTTTATGATTTCGCTGTCAATCAACACGGACTTCCGCCGGAAGATCTGATGTTCGATCCGCTGACTTTCACGATTTGCACAGGCAATGTCGATGACCGTGAGCTCGGTCTGGAAACCCTGAACGGGATCAAATTGCTGGCTGAGGAATTCCCGGCCTGTCAGATCGTTCTGGGACTTTCAAACATCTCGTTTGGCCTGAACGCGGCGGCACGTCATGTGCTCAATTCGGTCTACCTCGAACATGCCTTGCGACAAGGCATGACCGGCGCGATTGTCCATGTCTCGAAAATCGTGCCGTTCCACAATATTCCGGAAGACGAACGCGATGTAACCGAGGATTTGATCTTTAACCGGCGCGGCACTGAGGGCGCGGGTAGCAATGGCAATGCAGATTATGAACCGCTGCATGCCTTTATGGCGCTGTTTGAAGATCGCAAAGTGGCCGACGCCGTCAAGAAAGAACGCCCGGCGGAAGTCGAGGAGCGTTTGAAACTTCGCATTGTCGACGGTGATCGTCAGGGCATTGATGAAGATCTGGCCGAGGCCATGGAGATCCATCCGCCGCTGGATATAATTAACAAGTACCTGCTCGACGGCATGAAAGTGGTTGGTGAGCTGTTCGGATCGGGCCAGATGCAGTTGCCATTCGTCCTGCAGTCGGCTGAAACCATGAAAGCGGCGGTTGCGTGGCTTGAACCTCATATGGAGAAAATCGAAGGCCAGGAAAAAGGCATCATCGTGCTGGCCACGGTCAAGGGCGACGTCCACGACATCGGCAAAAATCTCGTCGATATCATCCTCACCAACAACGGCTACAAGGTCGTTAATCTCGGCATCAAGCAACCCATCGCCAACATCATTGAAGCGGCAAAAAAACACAATGCACAGGCGGTTGGCATGTCCGGGTTATTGGTCAAGTCGACTGTGATTATGCGCGAGAACCTGGCTGAGATGAGCCGCGAAGGCATGGACGTGCCGGTCTTGCTGGGTGGTGCTGCCTTGACCCGGCGTTACGTCGAGGAAGATTGCTCGGCGTCATACGAAACCGGCAATGTCGCCTATAGCCGTGATGCCTTCGAAGGCCTGACGATGATGAACCATATCGTCGCCGGTGATTTCGCGGAGCAGGTTTCGAAAGCGCAGGAAGACCGTGCAGCCAAGCCCAAATCCTCCAAGAAAATTGGCGCACCGACCGAGGCGAGCGTCGATCGGCCCGTCGATTTTGACGAAATCAGGATCAGGCGCGATGAGCTGGCGCGCGACACGGCAATCCCGCAGGCACCATTCATGGGGCCGAAATTACTCGAACGTGTCGAAGTCGAAGCCCTGGCGCCTTATCTCAATGAAACCATGCTCTACCAATTCCATTGGGGTTTTCGCAAAGCCGGGCGGGACCGCGCAGAATTTACCGCCTGGGCCGAAAAGGAAGTGCGCCCGATCATGAAACGCATGGTTGAAACCTGTATCGCCGAAGAAATCCTGCACCCTCAGGCAGTCTATGGTTATTGGCCGGCGGCGGCTGACGGCAACGAACTGATCCTGTTTGACGATGGCGGAGAAAAAGAGGTCGCGCGTTTCGCACTGCCTCGACAGAGCCGGGACAACGGTTTGTGCATCGCGGATTTCGTTCGCGACATCTCGGCTGATGAACGTGACGTCATTGGTTTGCAGGTCGTCACGGTCGGCCAGCATGCTTCTGAAGTCGCGCGTGAATGGTTCGATGCTGATCGCTATCAGGATTATCTTTATCTGCACGGACTGGGCGTCGAAATGGCCGAGGCCATGGCCGAATATGTTCACCGCCGAATTCGCGGAGAGCTCGGCTTCTCGCACGAAGATGATCGCGATATGACCAAAATGCTCAAGCAGGGCTATCGCGGGTCACGCTATTCGTTCGGCTACCCGGCCTGTCCGAATTTGTCGGATCAGCATGCCCTGCTGGAATTGCTGGGCGCGGATCGCATTGGCCTGGTGATGGGGGATGAAGATCAACTGCATCCGGAACAATCGACCTCGGCGATTGTTCTGCATCATCCGCAAGCCAAGTATTTTTCCGTCTGACCTGGAACTTATTGCTGAAATACCGGCGGCACGAGCGGGCAATTTTCATAGTGGAGTTCGCCATCAGGCATCGTCGTGTGGCAAATAATTGTCCGGAAAAACACCGCGCCGTCTAGTTTTGCGCCGGCGAGATTGGCCCCTCGCATATTGGTTTCGGTCAGGTTGGCCCCACGCATGTCCGCTTCGTTGAGGCTGGTGAAATAGAGTTCTGCCGCCGTCAGGTCGGCGCCTCGTAAATCCGCGCCATTAAGATAGACCCGGCTCAGGTCCTCGCCGAACAAATCTGCGTTACGAAGGTCGCACCCTCCGCATTGGCCGGTGGCCCTCAATTTGTCCAGGTCATCCGGGCTGAAAGCCAGCGAAACCGCGGGATTGCCAAGTGCAATCAGGCCAAACAAGACGAGGCAGATAGCCGTTCTTACGCTGCACTGCAATGTCGATATCATATCGAAATGCCGTTTCAAAAATTGACGCCTCCGGTCGGCACAGGTACCATCCTGTGACGAATACTATAACAATAAATCACAGACGTACCGTCGGTGGCCAGACGGCACGCGCAGGGGGAGACCAGGCGAGGCGAATGGATCAGCCGTAAAAGTCAGCTATTTCAATGCTGGCAACGGTTTTACCATTTCAGTCGCCGACGATAAAACCAGGATCACATTTTTGTGCGATCCATAATCAGTTCGCTCCAGCCTCCTGAGTAGCTCTTTCTGGCTCGTGACAGTCGTCACAGGTATCGACAATGTTGTCGAAATTGACGATCAGTAAGGGAGGCTACCTCGGATGATTTCATTTAACCTTAACGGCATCGCGACCAAAGTCGCTGCCGAACCGGATACCCCGCTTTTGTGGGTAATCCGCGAACACCTGAAAATGACGGGCACGAAGTTTGGCTGTGGTGCCGGCTTGTGCGGTGCCTGCACGGTTCATCTCGATGGTGAGGCCGTGCGCTCCTGTCAGACTCAGGTCTCCGATGTTGCAGGTCGCAAGGTGACGACGATTGAAGGTTTGTCGGCCAACGGGGATCATCCTTTGCAAAAAGCCTGGATCGCCGAGCAAGTCCCGCAGTGCGGTTACTGCCAGGTTGGTCAAATCATGCAGGCCTCGACGTTGTTGGCAAAAAACACCAAGCCGACGCGCGAACAGATCGTTGAACACATGAACGGGAACATTTGCCGCTGCGGTACATACCTTCGGATCATTCGCGCGATTGAGCGCGCAGCAGCGGAGATGTAAGCCATGACTATTCAGGAAAAAGACTTCTCTGTAGAAGCAACCCCGGATTCTTCAAAAGACTCCTCGGTTAGTCGTCGTGGCTTCCTTGCCGGTACTGCCGGTGTCACATTTGCCTTTGCCATGACCACAGGTCCCGGCGCCAAAATGCGCGAAGCCCTTGGTGCGGCGAGCGGTACTGACGTCGGTATCTGGGTCTCGATTGCCGCCGATGGCGCGACCACGATCATGGCACCAGCCTCCGAAATGGGCCAGGGCGTCTTCACCGCCATGCCGATCCTGATCGCCGAGGAAATGGATGCGGACTGGAGCCGCGTCGATGTCCAGATGTCACCAGTTGCACCGGGATATGGAAACCCCGGTTTTGGTAATCTGATGGTTACTGGCGCCAGTCGCACGACGCAGGGTTATTTCATGTTGTTGCGCAAGGCGGGTGCCCAGGTGCGCCAGGTCCTGATCGCAAGTGCCGCCAAGAGCCTTGGTGTGCCAGCCGGTGAATTGACGACTGAGCCCGGCGTTGTCATCCACGCCAAGTCCAATCGTCGTGTGAGTTATGGCGATGCGGCCAAGACCGCCATGGTGCCGGAAAAAATGCCGGAAATCGCCGATGGTGATCTGAAGCCCAAATCCAAATGGCGTTTGATCGGCAAAAAAGTTGATCGTGTCGAAATTCCGGCCAAGGTTCGCGGTCAGGCCGATTTTGGTATCGACACTCATGTCGATGGCATGCTGTATGCGTCGGTGATGCGTGCACCGGCCCAGGGCAACAAGCCGCTGAAAGTCGATGATGCGGCAGCCAAGAAGGTCAAAGGCATCAAGGCTGTGATCTCCCTGCCTTACGGTGTTGCCGTCGTTGGTGAGAGCTATGACGCAACGTTGCGGGCGCGCGAAGTCCTGAACGTTGAGTGGTCGAAAACCGCCAAGTCCAACAGCTATGACAGTGATGCCGCGATGAAGAAATATGCCGGCATGGCGAGAGACTGGGATAGCCCGGGCGTTGTGCATGAAACGCATGGCGATACGGCTAAATCCTTTGCCGGTGCGGCCAAGACGATGTCCGGTGAGTATCAGAGCGAACATCTCTACCACGCGACCATGGAGCCAATGAATGCGACGGCTCACGTCAAGGGCAAAGAGGCTGAAGTCTGGGTGGCAACGCAAGCCCCGAGCATTACGCAGTTTGCCGGTGCCGGTGTGCTGAAAACCGCGCCGCCTAAAATCAAGGTCAACGTGCCGATGCTGGGGGGTGGTTATGGCCGCCGTGTTGAACAGGATTACGCCGTTGATGCGTTGATCCTGTCCAATATTACCAAAGCCCCGGTCAAGGTTATCTGGAAGCGTGAAGATGACGTTCAGCATGACCTTTATCGCCCGCTGGCTGCGCAGCGCATTGACGCGGCGTTTGACGCCAACAACAAGATCGTTGGCTGGAAACATCGTATTGCTGCCGACAGCATCATTGCCCGCTTCCGCCCGGATGGCTTCAAAAAATCCGGCGGCAAGGACGAAACTGTTTGTGACGGTGCCCAGATCTATTACGACATTCCCAACCGCTTCTTCGACTTCGTGCGCGAAGATGCCGGTATTGGTGTCGGTTTCTGGCGGGCAGTCGGTGTTGGCTATACCAAGTTCGCAATTGAATCCTTTATCGATGAAATTGCGCACTCAATTGGCCAGGACCCGATCGCCTATCGCATGTCGATGCAAACAGGCGACCCACGTGGTCTGGCCGTGACGAAAGCCGTCGCCAAGATGGCGGGCTGGGGGCGTTCGCTGCCGGCCGGTCGGGCACTCGGCTTTGGTCTCAATGATTTCTGGAACTCCAAGTGCGCCCAGATTGCCGAGGTTTCAGTCGACAGGGACAGCGGCGAATACCGTGTGCACAAAATCTGGTGTGCGGTGGATCCGGGTATCATCATCTCGCCTGACAACGTCGTCGCCCAGATGGAAGGCGGCATTATCATGGGTGTCAGTTCGGTGATGGGTGAGGCTGTCAACATCAAGGGCGGCGTTGTCCAGCAGTCGAACTTCCACGATTACAACGTTCTGCGTATGGCGGACGTACCGGAAGTGGAAGTCCAGCTATCTGAAAACGGAGATCGTCCGGGTGGCGTCGGTGAAGTCAGTCTGCCGCCGGTTGGCCCTGCCATCGCCAACGCGATCTTTAACGCAGTCGGTGCGCGCGTTCGCTCGCTGCCGATTACGCCTGAAAAAGTGAAGGCGGCCCTGAAGGGATAATCAGGGCACCAAAGACTTAGGGCGGTAGCCATGTGCTGCCGCCCTTTTTTTTGTTCGGTCGCCGATATGATGTGATTACCAGGGCAGTTCCTGGCCGTCGTAATTGTAGAACTTGCCGGTATCGCCAATCCTCAATTGATAGAACAAGGTGCGCAGTGCCGTGACACTTTCACCGGCCGAAAGCGTTGCGCCATCGCCGCCCATATCCGTGCGTACCCAGCCCGGATGAACAGAAACAAGCGTGGTGCCACTTGATTTCAGTTCAATCGCCAGGCACTTCATCACCATATTCAAGGCGGCCTTTGAGGTGCGATAGATCAACGATCCGCCGCTTGTCGTATCCGCGACCGACCCCATACGGCTCGAAATCATAACAACGACTTTTAGATAACTGGCGGCGACGTGTTCGGCGAAGGCTTCCGTCACTTTCAACGGGCCCGAGACATTGGTGCCGAGAGTTTCGGTGAGGCTGTCGAAATCCATGTTGCCGACGCCGACCGCGCGATTGCCACTGACGCCTGAATTGTTGATCAGCAAATCGATTTCCTCGCCTGCGAGTTCTGCCGCAACAACGTCGACCGAGGCATGATCGTCAACATCCATCTGATGGACGCTGACATTGACGCTGGCCGATTGGGCCAGTGCCTGCAGGTCGTGAGCGTCGTTGGGGGTGCGGCAGCAGGCATAGACCTGCCAGCCATCTGCCGCGTATTGGCGGGCGAATTCAAGGCCCAGGCCGCGGTTGGCCCCTGTAATAAGTACTGTATCCATATTTGGTAATTTACGTGTCTAGATGCCGCGCGTAAACCACGACTCTGGCAAGCCTATCCGTCCTCGCCTTGTGTCGCTTTTCGCAACCGTTTGGTCAGAAGTTTGACCAGCGCATATGTCAGAAGATCCGATTTCCTCAGGCTTTCGTCAATTTCTTCCTTGGTAAATACAGCCAGTGCGCCGGCCTCCCGGGCAATCGCAGTCGCCGAGCGTGGCAGGTCGTCAACCAGGGCCATTTCGCCAAGAAAATCACCCTGCGACAACGTATCAAGGACTTCTTCCTTGCCGTCGCGATCAGCGATGATGTCAACCAGCCCCGAACGCACGACGTAGGCCACGCCAGCCTTGTCTCCGGCGCGAAATATCACTTCACCGGCTGAAAATTCACGAAACACCCAATTTTCGATATTGCTCATGAAGCGGAGCCCCCTTTGTCCTCCATGACGATAACGGGCGTTGCCCTCAAGGTCCAGTATTTCACCCCCGAACAAACAGGGAAATTTGAGTAACAATGACGTATAGTTTTGAATAATTCCAGTAGTCCGGGAGAATTTGACATGTCGTTGAGTGAAAAAGTCTGTGTGCCCTGTCAGGGCGGCATGCCACCCCTGTCACAAGAAGAAGCCGAGACCTTTTGTGCCGAGACGCCGAACTGGTCCTTGCTGCAAGATGCCACCCGAATATCGCGCGGCTTCAAGTTCGCAGATTTTATCGAGGCGCAGTCTTTTGTGAACAAGGTCGGTGATCTGGCGGAAGCCGAAGGCCACCACCCCGACATCTCTTTTGGCTGGGGCTACGCCGACATCGTCATCTATACCCACAAGATCAAGGGCCTGCACGAGAACGATTTCATCCTCGCCGCCAAGATCGATATTTTGTGAAAATCGGATTTTGTATTTGAAGTCGGCAGATGGATAAGCAATGACCGACCGGGCCAAATTACTGACGAACGTTCTGGAACAGATCGCACAGGGCGTTGTGATGTTCGACAGTTCGCGCCATCTGGTTGTCTGGAATTCCCAATACGAACGGATATTGCAGTTTCCGGAAAATTTTCTGAAGGTTGGAATGCCCAATCAGGATCTGACCCTGTTTCTGGCCAAACGCGGGGACCTCGGGCCCGGTGACCCGGAAATGCTCGCGCGCCAGCGGCTGGAACTGCTGTGGAGCAAACGCACCGGGCTTGCTGAAATTACGGTGCGCGGCGGAAACACATACCAGGTATCTGTCAACCCGGCAGACGACGATGGCCTCGTCGCAACCTACACCGACATTACTGCCAGCAAAAATGCCGCCAGGAATTTCAGGGAAAGTGAGGAACGCCTCAGTCTGTCGTTGAAATCTGCGGGTCTCGGTACCTTCTCGTGGAATATCAAGGAGGGCACCCATTTCTGGGACGATCGCAATCAGGAAATCTGGGGCTTTGAGCCGGGCAGTTACTCCGGTGATGTTGAAACCGATTTCCGAAACAATCTCCATCCCGAAGACGCTGACCATGTCTGGGACAAGATCAACAATGCCTTGTCCAACAAGGGAAATTACGATCTCGAATACCGGATCATAAAACCGGACGGAAGCATTGCTCATTTGCATGCTGCAGCGATATTGCTGCGTGATGAGGACGGCAATTCCGAAAAATTCATCGGCGTAAGCCGTGATATCACCGACAGGAAACAATCGGAAGAAGCGGTCCGGATTAGTGAGGAAATGTTCAGAACCGCCTTTGAAACAAGCGCTGCGGGCATGGCTCTGCACGATCTTGCAGGGGGCTATCTGAAGGTTAATCAAAGGTTCTGCGAAATTCTTGGCTACACCGAGCCGGAGTTTCTGAAAATGAACTGGCGGGATGTCACCCACCCGGATGATATCGCTGCGACTGAAGCGCTGGATGTCGAGACGGTGTCTGGTGTCCGGGACAATTTTGTTACTGAAAAGCGCTATGTCCACAAAGACGGCCACAATGTCTGGGCGCTGGTGTATTCGGCCCACCCACGTGATGCGGATGGAGATCCCAAATATATTCTCGGTCAGATCAACGATATTTCGGCGCTTAAGCAGACGGAAAAAGAGCTTCAGGACAATCGGGAAATCATGGCGGCACTGGCCGATAATCTTCCCGAATTCATCACACTCAAGGATATGGATGGACGGTTTGTGTTCGTCAACAAACGGTTCGAGGAATGGGTTGATCTGGATCGGGAAAATGTGATCGGCAAAACCGTCCACGATATTTATTCGAAAGAACAGGCAACCGAATTTTCAGCTTCTGATCAGAAGGCCCTGGCCGAACAAAAGATATTTTCCCATGAAGTTGACTTAAGCTATCCCGATGGCAAGACACGGACTGTCATCAGTACGCGATTTCCACTTGTTTCGGTTTCCGGTGATCCAATCGGTTTGGGTACTGTCAACGTCGACATCAGCGATCACAAGTTGATTGAGGAAGCACTACGCGAAAGCGAGGAGCGCCTGAAGGCCCAGGTTGAAACGCTTCAGGAGCGCGAGGAACTTCTAAAATCGCAGACAATTGAACTATTGCATCTGGCTGAAGAAAGATCAGCCGCACGGGACCAATTGCAAATCCTGAATGATCAAAAAGATATTTTCTTTTCAATTATTGCTCACGATTTGAGAGAACCCTTTAACGCCCTGCTCGGATTTTCCAGTTTGCTGTCCAACAGACAAACCAGTCTCGGCCAACGAGAGGTTATGGAATATGGCGCTGCCGTCCATACCTCCGCTCATCAAGTTCACAAGTTGCTGGAAAATCTGCTGGAATGGTCACTGCTGCAAATGGGTCGACTTGAATTCGAGCCTGGATCGATTGACCTCAAGGATATCATCGACACAAATCTGGATTTGTTTCGCCCGGTTGCCGGGAACAAAAAGATCCGCCTGACGTCCAGTCGAAGGCAGCCTCTGGAAGCGTTCGCAGATGCCCGTATGATCAGCACGATTGTCCGCAATCTGGTCAACAACGCGATCAAGTTTACGCCCGGGGGCGGCGCCGTGACAATCGGTGCCCGGCGCAAGGGAAAACGGGCGGAAGTGGAAGTTTCCGATACAGGTATAGGTATTGCCCCTGACCGATTATCGAAACTGTTCAGACTGGATGAAAAATCATCTGCCGTCGGGACAGGGGGCGAAACAGGCACCGGTTTGGGACTGCATTTGTGCAAGGATCTGATCGACAAGAATGGCGGTCAAATTTCCATTGAAAGCATCGAAGGCCAGGGCTCGACTTTCAGGTTTACCCTGCCTTTGACCTCATGATCAGACGTTATTCCAGGTGAAACTCGAACGGATAGTGATGGCGTTCCAATTGGCGCCTGCCGTTGACAGCGCACTTGACCGTTTAAATCATTAAAAGCACCATCTGGTGGTACGAAAGAGGGATATGAAGTATGCGCGTTGGTATTGAGGTTGGTGGAACATTTACCGATCTGATCGAAACCCATGGCGGCAAGATACGGGTTGCCAAGGTTCCCAGCACACCGTCGTCGCCAGACGTCGGCGCCATCAATGCAATCGATGCCGCACAAATCGATCTCGATCAAGTCGGTGATCTGATCCATGGATCCACCGTCGCGACCAACGCCGTCCTGGAGCGGAAAGGCGGAAACGTCGGTGCCATCGTCTCACGCGGCACAAAAGACATTTTTTCCCTCCAGCGCCACAGTCGTAAATCGATTTACGACCTGAATTATGTCCGGGCGCAGTCGATTGTTGATGAGCACAACATATTTGAGGTTGACGAGCGATTGGCGGCAGATGGCGGCATCGTCACTGCAATTGACGACATTCGCCTGAAGACGGAACTGGAAGTTTTCGTTGCGCGCAATCAGCTCGATTCTGTCGCCATCTGTCTGCTCCACAGTTACGTGAATCCTGATCACGAAAGAGCGGTGGCAAATATTCTTCAGGAAATTGATCCGGCGCTTTCCGTGACGTGCTCCCATGAAGTATCGCGAGAGTTTCGCGAATACGAACGGGCCTCGACGACTGTTTTGTCTGCGTATGTCCAGCCGACCATTGAAGGGTACCTCAGGCGGCTTGTCACGACACTGGAAGAGCGAAAGTTCGACGGTCGTTTTAGTATCATGCAGTCAAACGGCGGACGCATGCCTGCTCAGGCCATGGGGCGGAATGCCATTGCCGCCTTGTTTTCGGGGCCTGCTGCCGGCGTTGTCGGTGCCCTGGGTATGGCCGGCCGTTCGGGTTTTGACAACATCATCACGCTCGATATGGGTGGCACAAGTACCGACGTGTCGCTGATTGTCGAAGGCATGCCGGAGCTTACGCCACAAACGGAAATCGATGGCCTGCCGGTCCGCACGCCAATGGTCGATATCGTCACCGTCGGTGCCGGAGGCGGTTCAATCGTCTGGCTCGATGACGGTGATTTTCTGCGTGTGGGTCCGCAATCCGCCGGGGCCAGTCCGGGGCCTGCCAGTTACATGCGCGGCGGTACCTTGCCAACCGTCACCGACGCCCATCTTATTCGTGGAACGCTTCAGGCGAACTCCTTTCTGGGCGGCACCATGGAGGTTGATCTCCAGGCCGCCCGGGACTCATTCCAGAGCCTGTCAGATCAATTGTCGATGTCTGTCGAAGATCTCGCCGACAGCGCCATTCGCATCGCCGAGGGGAATATCGTGCGCGCCATTCAACAGGTATCAACCGAGCGCGGGCGGGATCCCAGGGATTTCGCGCTTGTCGCTTTTGGCGGTGCCGGTCCGCTTCATGCAGCGCGACTTGCCGAAGATCTCGATATTGCCACCGTCGTCGTGCCGGCAAATGCTGGTGTTCTGTCAGCAGTTGGATTGCTGATGTCGGATTATGTCCACTATCGCTCACGCACCGAAAGAACGACTTTGGACGAGGGTGCCATGGAACGGGTTTTCTCGATATTGACCGACCTTCGCGAGGAAGCCGAAGCGTATTTACGTGACGTCGGCGTCGATGAACCCCTGGCCTATGATCACATTCTGGAAATGCGTTATGTCGGACAGGCGTTTGAGGTCTCCGTCGTCCTTGACCAGGATGTTGAAGCCTTGACGCAGGACGAACTTCTGGTGGCCTTTGGCGAGGCCCACCACCGCATATTCGAATTCTCCAAGCCCAGGGAAGACCCGGTTGAAATCATCTCCTATCGCATCGGTGCCAGGGCGAAGGCGGATACATTCCCTCTTCACACGCAAGAGGTATCGACGCCTGAGGACAAGGACCGGGACAGCAGGAAAATCGAAATCGTCGAGGGTGGCGAAACAAAAAAATGCAAACTGGTGGTGCGGGAGATAGTTACAGGTTCTGGTCTCGAAGGGCCGGCGCTGATTGAAGACGGCACCTCGACAATTTTTGTGCCGCAAGACTGGACGGTGCGCCTCGATCAGGCAAACGGGCTTATTCTGGAGCGGAGGTCAGAGCCATGAAGCTCTCCCGGGTTGATCAATCGATTATCACCAGGGCGCTGGTTGCAGCGACCCACGAAATGGGCGTCAAACTTATTCGCTCAGCGCATTCGCCCATTGTACGCGAGGCCCAGGATTGCTCGGCAGCGCTGATGGATGCAAATGGCAAGGTCGTTGCCCAGGCGGAACTGACGCCCATTCAACTCGGATCAATCACCCATACCTTTTCGCATTGCCTCGAATTGTTCCCGCCTGAAATGATGAAGGACGGGGATTTTCTGATCAACAACGATCCCTATCATGGCGGGCAACATCTGCCGGACATTTTCATTTTCTCTCCGATTTTTTTCGACGGAAACTTGCTGGGTTTCAGTGCATCCGTTGTCCATCATATTGATCTCGGCGGTGGCGCGCCGGGCCTCAATCCCGATGCGGGAGATATCCATCAGGAGGGACTGGTCTTCCCGCCCAGCCTCTACAACCTGAACCACGACTGGAATGGCGGACCGCTGGAACGCTTTATCGGGGCAAACGTCAGAATGCCGGACGCGACAATCGGTGATCTGAATGCCCAGTTTGCCGCCAATCTGATCGGCGCCAAAAGGCTGATTGCCCTGGCCGGACGATATGGCGTCAAGCGCCTCAATGAAGCCATGGAGGCGACCCTCGATTATTCGGAACGTCGAATGAAGGCGGCCATTTCGAAACTGCCGGACGGTGTTTATGAAGCGGAGGCTACTATCGACGATGATGGCCTGAGCGACGTGCCCGTCGTCATCCGCACGCAAGTGAAAATCGACGGCGAAACTGTTCACATCTCTTTTGATGGCACGGACGATCAGGTCGGGACAAATATAAACTGTCCCTTCGCCTCGACGTTTGCCTCCGCCGTCGCCTGTGCAAAGTCCGTCCTGACCGATCCTGATATTCCGTACAACGACGGTGCGGTCCGGGTCATCACCGTCGAAGCGCCCTGGGGCTCGATCCTGAACCCCAGACCGCCGGCACCGGTCCGGGCCAGGCTTTTGCCCAGCAATCGCGTCTTCAACAGCGTCATGAAGGCCCTGGCCCAGGTCACGCCGGACAAAGTCATCGCCGAAGGGTTTGATACGACGACGCCTGTTTGCCTCAGCCATCTCGGAGACAACGGTTACAATATTTATCTCGAGATTTTGGGCGGTGGATATGGGGCCGGCGAATCCAACGACGGTTGCGACGGCGTTGATTGCCCATTGTCGAATTGCTCCAATATTCCCATTGAATCGCTGGAAATGGATTATCCCTTTTTGCGCCTGCAGAATTATGCCTTGCGACCGGGCTCCGGTGGTGCAGGCCAATGCCGTGGCGGCATGGGATTTGAGCGCAGTTATAAAATACTATCGCCCGGCGTTCAGTTTGCCACCTACAGCGACCGTTTCGAGACCTCGGCTGAAGGCCTGTTTGGCGGGGCCAACGGTGCCTCGGCTGAAATTATCGTCGAGAGAAAAGATCAGACAATCCGGCTCAAATCCAAAATGAGCTACAGCCTGGAAGAAGGCGATTTATTGATCGTTCGAACGGGCGGCGGCGGCGGGTATGGCCCGTCGGAAAACAGGCCCGGCGACCTCGATTGAAACGATACTTAAGGCAACTCAGAAAGGTGACCCGATGTCAGTTCTCGTTCTCTATATGGTGAAATACGAAAACGGCCAGAAAGCAGCCATGTTGAAAAACCCTGAAACGCAGGACCGGGCCGCTATTCATCGCAAGGCGATCGCCGACTTCGGTGGCAAGCCGATCGCGCAGTACGGATCGTACGGCGAATACGACATGATTTATATTTACGAGATGCCCGACGACAAGGCACTGGCCGCGAACCTGCACCTCACCGATTCCTACGGCCTGGCAAAATACAGCAAGGCCATCCCTCTGATGGCGAGCGACGACTTCGCGACCTCATTGCAACTGGCCGAAGAAACCGTCACCGAATACGCACCGGCAAAACCCTGAACGTTTTCCGGAAGCGGGCTCTATCAATGTATCAGGCTTAAGGCAGCAATATTGTTGAACCGGTCGTGCGGCGTTCATGAATGGCCCGGTGGGCATCTGCAGCTTCGCGGAGCGGCCAGGAGTGGTTGACCGTACTTTTTATCACGCCGGACTGCAGCACTTCGAACAAAGAAGATGCCGCATTTTCCAACTCGGCACGGGTGCTCAGATAATGCATGACGGCCGGGCGCGTTACGAACAACGAGCCCCGCGCACCCAGGTCCTGAATGATGTCGACGGGATCAGGCGGTCCCGACGCATGGCCGTAGGCGGCGCACATTCCGAGCATTCTCAAACTGTCGAGTGATTTCGAAATCGTCGCCTTGCCGATGGATTCGTAAACCACATGTACGCCAATCCCGTTCGTCAACTCGCGACAGCGCGCTGCAAAGTCCTCGGTCGAATAATTGACGACGTGATCGCATCCCAAATCTGCCGCGATCTGCATTTTTTCTGTTGAACCAACGGTACCAATAACATTAGCCCCCAGATGCTTCGCCCACGGCACCAGCAAATTTCCCATACCGCCGGCGGCGGCGTGGATCAGCACCCAATCGCCGGGCTTTACAGGATAGGTTCTGTGAAGCAGGTAATAAGCTGTCATCCCCTTCATGAAAATGCCCGCCAGCGAAACCGGATCGATGCCATCCGGAATTTGAACGAGTGTGGAAACAGGATAGGTACGTTCCTGTGCGTAGGCGCCCAGTGGCGGCAGCCCGTAAACCACCTTGTCGCCGACGGCAAACCCGTCAGTATCCGGGCCCGTTTCGATGACCTCTGCTGTTGCTTCGAAACCAACGATCACCGGCGGGTCGCCAACCGGCCAGGGGTGCGAAACTCCGCCTCGATGGTAGGTATCAGCATAGTTGACCCCGATGGCAATATGTTTGAGGCGCACTTCGCCGGGACCTGGATCACATACGTCAACGTCTTCATACTGGAACGCATCGGGTCCGCCCATTTCGTAAATCACTGCGGCTTTCGGCATAACGACAATGCTCCCAAGGTAATCTCGAAAATAATTTTGACATCAGATAATACCGCATCAAAATCCAGCGGAACCGTCAATTTTCCGTGCGTTCTGAATTTGCTCCGATAATCTTCTGAAACGAATAAAGTGGACGATCCAGAGCGGGGTGGAAAAAGTCAAATGGCGATCGCGATGAAAGACCAGATACGAGCGTTGCTGAAAAGCATCGAAACAGGGGATCCCGGACCGGTTGCCGTGGTCAATGAGGAAAAATACATTCAGCACAATCCTCAAACCCGCGAAGGGAGCGAGGGGCTGGCGGCCCTGTTCCGGCGGCTATCCAAAACATCGCCCCGGGTAAACATCATGCGGGCATTCGAGGACGGTGATTTCGTCTTTGCACATACCGAATACGATTTTTCGCGCAGGAATATCGGCTTTGAAGTTTTTCGTTTTGAAGACGGCCAGGCAGTGGAACACTGGGACAATATTCAGGCAAGGCTGGGACCGAACCAGTCGGGCCGCAATATGGTGGACGGACCAACCGAGGCCGTTGACCTTGAATTGACCGAAATCAATCGAGCCCTGGTTCGATCGTTTGTCGAAACAGTGCTCGTCGATGGCCAGTTGGAAAGGTTGACGGACTTTATCGACGAAAGTGAATACGCCGAACACAATCCGGGATTTGGTGATGGCGCGTCCACCCTGCGCCAGGTTTTGGAAGCCACGGACAACGGTCATAGACGTATTGATTATCAGCAAATCCATCGGGTCCTGGCCGAAGGTAATTTTGTGCTCGGTATTTGCGAGGGCAATCTGGATGGTGCGCATACCGCCTTCTACGACCTTTTTCGCGTAGCCGAAGGAAAACTGGTAGAGCATTGGGATACCACCGAAATGATTGCCCCCCGGAGTGAGTGGGCAAACAACAACGGCAAGTTCTAAAACAACACTGGCACGATCCAATAAACTGAATAAATGATCGAATTTGCCATGTGTCCTGCCCGGCATCAGGATATGGCCCGGAGCGGCTTAATAGAGAGAGAATTCAAACGCAGCGATGTCACTGGTCATGGTGTTCACTCCGCCGCTTGCTGATCGCGCTCCTCTGGTGGGCCGAAGCCACCGCCGGTCGGTGTCTGGATGACAAAGATATCACCGGGTTCCAATTCCGCCGAATCACAGGGACCGAGATCGACGATGGTGCCGTCACCGCGCTCGACCCAGGTTTTGCCGCACTGGCCGGGATTGGCACCGGCCATGCCATAGGGCGGGACAACGCGGTGTGAAGACAGGATGGCCGCCGTCATGGCTTCAAGGAAGCGCACGCGCCTCAGAGTGCCATCACCGCCATTGTGACGACCGCGCCCGCCCGAACCGCGCCGGATATCGAAGCTGTCGAGCACGACGGGGAAGCGCCATTCAAGGATTTCAGGATCGGTCAGCCGGGCGTTGGTCATGTGCGTGTGCACGGCGGATGTGCCGTCGAAATCGGGCCCGGCACCTGAGCCGCCGCAAATAGTTTCGTAATACTGATAGTCATCATTGCCGAAGGTGAAATTGTTCATGGTGCCTTGCGAGGCCCCCATCACACCCAGCGCACCATAAAGCGCATCCGTCATGCACTGCGAGGTTTCGACGTTACCGGCAACCACGGCGGCGGGGTAGGTCGGTCTCAACATCGAGCTTTCCGGGATGATCAGATCGAGCGGCTTGAGGCAACCGCCGTTCAGGGGAATATCATCGTCCACCAGGGTGCGGAAAACATAGAGCACGGCTGCCCGTGCCACGGCTGTTGGCGCATTGTAGTTGGTCGGCAACTGATCCGAAGTGCCGGTGAAATCAATCGTCGCCCGGCGATTATCGTGATCCACCTTTATGGTTATCTGGATCTGACTGCCGTCGTCCATAGGATAGGTGAAGGCACAATCGTCGAGCACATCAAGCACGCGGCGCACTGATTCTTCGGCATTGTCCTGGACGTGTCCCATGTAGGCCTGGACGACCTCCAGACCGAAATGCCCGACCATGCGGCGCAACTCCTGCACACCTTTTTCACAAGCTGCGATCTGGGCTTTTAAATCGGCAATGTTCTGATGCGTGTTGCGCGTCGGGTATTTCCCCGACAACAGCAACTCGGTGATCTCGGCCTCGAGGAAACTGCCCTGATCCACCAGCTTGAAATTATCGATCAGCACGCCTTCTTCCTCGACCGTCGTCGAGTTCGGCGGCATCGAGCCCGGCGTCACGCCACCGATATCGGCGTGGTGTCCGCGCGAGCCGACGTAGAACAGTACCTGCTCTCCGGCGTCGTCAAACACTGGCGTAATGATAGTGATATCGGGGAGATGTGTACCGCCGTTATAGGGCGCGTTCAGGCAATAGACGTCACCCGCCTTCATCGTGCCCGTGCGTTCGCGAATGACGGTCTGGATGCTTTCGGCCATCGAGCCCAGATGCACCGGCATGTGCGGCGCGTTGGCGACCAGTTCACCATCGGGATTAAAGATCGCACAGGAGAAATCGAGGCGTTCCTTGATGTTGACCGAATAGGCCGTGTTCTCCAGCACAGCCCCCATCTGTTCGGCGATGGACATAAAGAGATTGTTGAACACCTCCAGCATGACGGGGTCAACGTCAGTGCCGATGGCGACGCGGGCATCGCGCGCGACAACACGATCCAGCACCAGATGATCGCGTGTCGTCAGCGTCGCCTGCCAGCCCGGTTCAATCACGTTGGTACCGTGCGGCTCGGTAATGATGGCCGGCCCCGCGACGGTATCGCCAGGTGCCAGGTCGCTACGATCAACAACTGGTGCCTCGTGAGATTTACCGCCGGTATGAACACGCTGGCGGGCGCGTGGTTCGGGACCACCAGCCTTGCCGGTTGCCTCGCCGATAATCCGGTCCTCGATCTCCGCCGCACCGCCCAGGGCCTCGACGGAGAGAGCCTCGACGATCAGGGTTTTTTCCGGCGTGACAAAGCCATAGCGCTGGCGATGCGCATCCTCGAAGTTCGCAACGATTTGATCTTTGCTGCCGTAGTCGACAACCAGGGCATTGTCAGTGCCGTCGTAACGCAGGTGTGCCTTGGGCACGAGGCGCACGGGATCACCGGCCTCGACTTGCGTTTCCAGCTGGGCGCGCACGATATCGCCCAAATCATCAATTGTGACCTGAAGGCGCGACATGACGTCACCTTGCAAGGGTTCCTCGACGGCGCGTTCGCGAATGGCAGAAATATCAGCAAGCCCCATACCATAGGCCGAGAGAACTCCGGCATGCGGATGCAGGAAGACGCTGTTCATACCGAGCGCGTCGGCGACCATGCCGGCGTGCTGGCCGCCGGCCCCGCCAAAACAACATAAGGTGTATTCGGTGACGTCGTAACCGCGCTGCACTGATATTTTCTTGATCGCGTTGGCCATGTTTTCAATGGCGATAAACAGAAATCCTTCGGCGACCTCCTCGGGCGTGCGTTTGTCGCCAGTCGCGGTTTCGATTTCGGCCGCCAGGGCTTCGAATTTCTCGCGCACGATTTGTGCGTCGAGCGGCTGGTCGGCATCGGGACCAAAGACGGCAGGGAAAAATTCGGGCGACAGTTTACCCAGCATGACGTTGCAATCGGTCACGGTGAGTGGTCCGCCCTTGCGATAGCAAGCGGGGCCTGGATTGGCGCCTGCCGAATCCGGGCCGACACGATAACGCGCACCGTCGAAATGCAGGATTGATCCACCACCGGCAGCGACCGTGTGGATGTACATCATCGGTGCCCGCATGCGCACGCCGGCGACCTCGGTTTCAAAAGCGCGTTCAAATTCGCCGTTGTAATGGGAGACGTCGGTCGAAGTGCCGCCCATATCAAAACCAATGATCCGGTCAAAGCCTGCCATGGCGCTGGTGCGCACCGCGCCGACAACACCACCGGCAGGACCGGACAGAATGGAATCCTTGCCCTGAAACAACCGGGCATCCGTCAGGCCACCCGAAGACTGCATGAACATCAGCTTGGTTTTGTCGCCGTCAGTGGCAGCTTCGTCCACAACATCAGCCGCCACCCGGTCGACGTAACGCCGCAGGATCGGTGAAAGATAGGCGTCGACCACCGTGGTATCGCCTCGGCTGACGAGCTTCATCAGCGGGCTGGTACCATGAGACGTCGAGATTTGTGTAAATCCGATCTTGCGCGCGAGTTCTGCGACCTGTGTTTCATGATCGGTATAACGATAGCCATGCATGAAAACGATAGCGGCCGAGCGAATGCCGTCATCATAGACTGCCTGCAGGGCGCTTTGGGCAGCTTCAGGATCAAGCGGTGTAATCAACTCGCCGCGCGCGCCGATCCGTTCGTCAACTTCGACGACCTGTTCGTAGAGCATTTCGGGCAAAACGATGTGCCGGTCAAACAACCGCGGGCGCGCCTGATAGCCGATGCGCAGGCTGTCGGCAAAACCACGTGTGGTGATGAAAACGGTGCGCTCACCCTTGCGCTCCAGAAGGGCATTTGTGGCGACGGTAGTACCCATCTTGACGGCGGAGATCATGCCGGCGGGCAGGGGGTCGCCCGCCTTCAGCCCGAGAACATCGCGCATGCCCTGCAGCGCGGCATCTTCATAGCGTTCGGGATTTTCCGACAGCAGTTTGTGCGTGATCACTTCGCCGTCCGGACTGTGCGCGACAATGTCCGTAAACGTCCCGCCCCGGTCGACCCAAAATTGCCAGCGATCCTGCATTTTTAATTCCTGATTTAGTGACGCAAGCCATCATATTTACTGCATTTGAGCCGACAGGGTTGGGATTTTTTCACGTTGCAATCGAAGAACTGCTCGTTAAGGTCCCAGCTATGTCCGCTGCGAAAGAGCCGTAATGACCCAACGCCTTCATGATCGATAACCTGTTTCGCTTTCTCGGCGGCAAGGCCACCATTTTTATGGCGGCGGCTCTGGGCGTTGGCATTATTATCCCGCCGCTTTCATCAACGTTGGGGCCCTTGCTGCCCTCGGTCGTCTGGACCGTGCTGTTTTTGTCAATGATCCGCATCGACTGGGCGGAGATCGCGGCTTTCCGGCATCGCAGCTTGCTGGTTGCGGGCGGCATCTTGTTCGTTCTGGTCGTCTCGCCCTTGTTGATGGTTGGCGCGCTCAATTTTCTGGGTGTTCCCGGCGGGCAGGGCTTGATGACGGCCTTTGTCATGATGTCGGCATCATCGCCTTATACGGCGGTGGCCGCGGTTGCACTCATCCTGGGCCTGGATTCGGCACTGGCGCTTGTCATTCTCGTATCAACCACGCTGCTCATGCCGTTTGTTCTGCCGGTCGTTGTCGTCACGTGGCTCGGGTTTGATGCCTCGATTGATGCCTGGGCGCTGGTCGAGCGACTGGCGGTGATGGTTGGCATCGCGACGTCACTCGCCGTCATCGTCAAATGGCTGGCAGGTGCCGAGCGCCTCGCCCGAAATTCTTTTCGTATCGACGGCATGATCGTCATCATGATGGTGATTTTTGGTATTGCCCTGGTCGATGGCGTAACGGCAAAACTCGTATCGGCACCGGGCCATGTTTTTGGCATCCTGATCGGTTCCTTTGCCGTCAATCTGGCTCTGGTGGCGGCAGGCTATCTGTTCTTTCTGCACAGCGGGCGACGGATCGCCCTGACCATCGGTTACGCGGCGGGCAACGGCAACATGGCGATCCTGCTCGCCGTCCTGCCGGATACGATCCATCCTGATATTACGCTGTACTTCGCACTCGGGCAGTTTCCAATGTTTATGCTGCCGATGGTGTTGAAGCCGGTATTTAGGCGTATACTCAACAAGTGATCGTTTGCGCCGGGCGCAATTCAGGATAAAACGCTTCGTATGAGTATTTGGGGAAAAATTATTGGCGCCGCCGGCGGCTTTGCCGTAGGTGGGCCACTTGGTGCCTTGATTGGCGGCTTTGCCGGCCATGCCATCGATAAAATGCGCGATGGCCCGGATGAAGGAGATGACGCCACGCGCCAGATCACCTTCACCATCGGTGTAATCGCGCTGGGTGCCAAGATGGCCAAGGCGGATGGCACCGTGACCCGCGATGAAGTCGATGCTTTCCGCGAGGTCTTCCAGATCCCGCCGAGCGAGGTCAAAAATGTCGCCCGCATATTTGATCTGGCCAAAAAGGATATTGCCGGATTTGAAGCCTACGCCCAGCAACTCGCCGGCATGTTCGGAAGTAATCCGGCAGTTCTGGAAGATCTGCTCGACGGTCTCTTCCACATTGCCAAGGCCGACAACATCTACCACCCGGCAGAAGATCAGTTCCTGCGCGAAGTCGCAGAGATTTTTGGTTTTTCCGAAGCTGACTTTGGCCGCATCAAGGAAGGACATGTCGGGGCCGACAAATCCGATCCCTATGTCATATTGGGTGTGCCGCGAGATATCAGTGAGGCCGATCTGAAAAGCCATTACCGCAAACTCATTCGCGAGCATCACCCCGATACCTTGATCGCCCAGGGCATGCCGCAGGAATTTATCGACGTCGCCAACGAAAAGCTGGCCGCCATCAACGATGCCCACGACCGGATTGAAAAAGAACGTGATCTCTCCTGATGGAGAGTGCGATTTCTTCGAAGCCAATCTTTTTTCAGAACTGGAATACCCTTAAGTGACGCCGTTTCATATTGGATTGGTTCTGCTGGCGAACGCGGTCTGGGGATTTAATTTTGTCGCCGCCAAATATGGTGTGACACATTTCCCGCCGATCTTTTTTTCCGGACTGCGTTTCGTAATCGTGCTGGCCTTCGCCTTTCCCTTCATCCGCTACGTCCGGGGCCAAATGCGCTTCGTTGTTGGCTCAGCGCTGACCATGGGTGTGTTGCACTATTCGCTGATGTTCACGGCCATGCGCCTGGCCGATGAGGTCTCCTCGCTGGCTGTTGTGGTTCAAATGTTCGTACCGTTCTCGACTGTGATCGCCGTAATTTTTCTTGGCGAGCGCATTGGTGTCTGGCGGATCGGCGGTCTGGTACTGGCTTTCAGCGGTGTCATGGTCATCGCCTTTGATCCCGGCGTGTTCAGTTATATCGAAGCCGTCGTATTGGCGATGATTGCCGCACTGGCAGCTTCTGTGTCGACGGTCTTTGTCCGTATGATGCGCGATGTCAGTGTTTTCAATTTGCAGGCTTGGCTTGCCATTATCAGTGCGCCAGGCTTACTCGCAGTCTCGTGGATATTCGAGAGTGGTCAAATGGAGGCGGTTTATTCGGCAGATGTCCTGGCCTGGTCGAGCATCGCCTTTTCGGCAATCGGCGCATCCCTGGTCGGGCACGGCATCGTCTTCTTCCTGCTGCGCCATTACCCGGTCACCGTGACGATGCCGTACATGCTTTTGACGCCGGTGCTGGGTGTGATATTTGCCGTGCTGATCCTGGGTGATACCCTGACGACGCGAATTCTGATTGGCGGATTTATTACTCTGGCCGGTGTCGGTTTGATTTCTCTGCGAGAAGCCCATAAAAGGGCACAAGCCAGAGCGCAGGCCGAAGAACAAACAAATGCGCTCACAGAGCCTTAACCAATTTTCGATAGCCATGCCGTTATGAGCCAGATCAAGGAACTAGCCTCACCCAACCACGATTCCCGTCCCCCCGGTACGCGCGTCGATATGCTGTTGTTTCATTACACCGGCATGGAGACGCCCGAAGAAGCCTTTGCCCGACTGCGTGATCCCGAAGAAAAAGTCTCGGCGCACTATGTGATCGAGGAAAACGGCGACGTCACGCGCATGGTCGAGGAAAGCCGGCGCGCCTGGCATGCCGGGGATTCGTCGTGGCAGCGTGAGACCGACATCAACGCATGTTCCATAGGCATAGAATTGATTAATCCCGGCCATCAGTTCGGCTACCGGGCGTTCCCCGAGCCACAAATGGCGGCGGCAGAAGCCCTCGCCGGTCGCATGGTGTCGCGCTACAGCATCCCGCCGCAGCGCGTGCTGGGACACTCAGATGTTGCGCCGATCCGCAAATCCGACCCCGGTGAGTTGTTCGACTGGCAACGTCTCGCCGCCAAGGGTATCGGCATCTGGCCGGAGAAGATCGGTGATGCCGACTGGGCCTTGCTCAAACTTGGCGATTCAGGTGCCGGTGTGGCCAAGTTGCAATCCGACCTCGCGGCACTGGGGTTCAACGTTGAAGTCAGCGGGTCTTACGGTGCGCCGACGACGGTGGTTGTTTCGGCCTTTCAGCGTCACTGGCGCCAGCACCAGGTCGACGGCATTGCCGACCGCGAAACCCGCGCCGTTCTGCAGGCCGTTCTCGCAACAAGCAAAAAGCGGACTGATCTGCAGGCTTGACCCCAATTCGCGGCAGGACTACCTATGGCCCGACGCCAGTTGGCTGGATGGCCGCGGCTTGTCTGTCTTCGGATGGTGCAGGTCGAGGAAAGTCCGGGCTCCATGGAGACACGGTGCCGGGTAACGCCCGGCGGGGGCGACCCCAGGGAAAGTGCCACAGAAAGCAAACCGCCTGATGTATTTCGGGTAAGGGTGAAAGGGTGCGGTAAGAGCGCACCGCGTCGCTGGTAACAGGGACGGCACGGTAAACCCCACCGGGAGCAAGACCAAGTAGGGGTGGTGGGTCAGCTTGCTGACCAGGTCCGTTTTCAGATCGCCACCCGGGTCGGTCGCGCGAGGCGCCTGGCGACAGGTGTCCCAGATGAATGGTCATCGCTTCGATGCTCGCGAGAGCCCGGAGTACAGAACCCGGCTTACAGGCCAACTGGCGTCTTTAATTTTTCCTGAGCACGTTCACCCGGATTAGCTGATTAAAGGCGCGGCCCTCGCCATCGGCCTTCCCCAGCCTGGCGAAGCGCTGACGCAGGTCCTGATCGTGTTCGCTGAACGCGGCGGCTCTGGCGGGATCGACCCGGATCATCGCATCGCGGAACTGATCGTAGTCGCGATAGGTGCTGGTACGGTCCAGTATTTCCTCGCGTTCCATCGTCATACCGCCGACACAAGCGTCGAGGATGGCCCGGCTGGCATGGGCCTGAACATCGGTTTCATCCTGAACCGGCATAAGCAATTCCTTGTGTGCGCCTTCGGGTAGGGGTTCCGTCAGCAGAACATACCCGCCTGATCTCAAGACGCGACCGGCCTCCCGTAAGGCAGTAGCCTGCAAATCCACCGGCACATGGTGAAGACTATTCGAGAAAACCGCCAAATCGATGGTATTGACGTCATAAGGCAATTCTTCAGCGCCGCCGAGGATGTAATGTTCGTCAGCAACCGGTTCGGCTGAGCGGGCACCGTCAATTTGTCCGGCATTCGGTTCGACACCAGATGCCGAGGCGCCAAGCCCGGCCATGGTGCGAACCAGTGCGCCATCTCCACATCCGATATCGACGATACACTGGTCTTTGATAACGAACAGTTCAGCGAGAATTTCCGCTGTCGTTTCACCCTTGATGGCGGTGGGGTTTCGATATGTCATTTCCGAATATCCTGTTGGTCGGTGTTGGTGGTCAAGTTTTCAACAGTAATCAAAGGCCTTGAACCTGTACTTCTCAGTGCCGCGAAACTAATGCCAATATGTTGTTCTTGTCATCCCGACAGGCCCAGTAAATCCCGAAACCCGCAGGATTCCTTGAAAAGAACATAACGAGAACACAATCTTGCCGCATTCGCCGGTAAATATGCAAGTGCGCTTGATTTGCGGCGCTTTTCGCCGGGTAACAATGGCGTTCATGAAATCTATACAAATCTGGATTAGTTCTTATACAGGACTGTTTTTGACTTGTAATACCCATTGACGCCCATAAATTCCCATGTTATCCCATATTGTCCCATAAAGAGCCGCCTCGGGCCGAAGTCTGTCCGAGAGAGCATTCAAAACATTAACGGGACGCAGGTGAGTTTTATTGTAGGGGGTTGTGGGTGTGGCGTTATTTCTCTCCACATTCTTGAACAAGGTAGATCGCAAGGGACGGGTTTCCGTTCCGGCATCGTTCCGTAATGCCCTGGATGGTCAATCCTTCGATGGCATTGTCGCCTTTCCCTCTTTTGTGCAGCCAGCCCTTGAAGCCTCCGGCATCGACCGTATTGAGAAGATCGCCGCCGGCATTGATCAGTTTGATCCCTTCAGTGATGAATACGATGCGTTTGCCAACGCCATCCTCGCGGACTCACACCAGCTTTCCTTTGGCGATGACGGCCGGATCGTTCTGCCCGAACTGTTGCGCGAACACGCCAACATCACCGATCAGGCAGCCTTTGTTGGCCGGGGCCCGACCTTCCAGATCTGGGAGCCCGAAGCGTTCCGCGACGTTCAGGAAGACGCCCGCAAGCGCGCCCGTGAAGATCGCGCCTCCCTCAGCCTGAAAAACAGGGACGGGGAGGGCGGATCATGACGAGCCCTGAAACCGGCAAACCCCTGAACCACGACCTGCACCAGCCGGTATTGCTCAGCGAAGTGCTCGATGCGCTGGGTGTGCAGGATGACGAAACCATTGTTGACGGCACATTTGGTGCCGGTGGTTACAGCCAGCGCATACTGGAAGCGGCGAACTGCCGGGTATTCGGCATCGACCGGGACCCGCAGGCCATGACCCGCGGTGCGGCGCTGATTGACGCCTATCCCGACCGCCTGGCGTTATTGCAGGGCCGGTTCTCCGACATGCAAGCCTTGATGGCCGGCGAGGACGCCGCTTCTGTTGATGGTGTTGTGCTTGATCTCGGCGTTTCATCGCCGCAGCTCGATGATGCGGATCGCGGCTTTTCGTTTCGCTTTGATGGTCCGCTCGATATGCGCATGAGCAGCGACGGCCAATCTGCCGCCGATGTGGTGAATAATTTCAGTCTTGATGAGTTGACCGCGATCATCCGGGAATTTGGCGAAGAACGCCACGCCCGCCGCGTCGCTCAGGAAATTGTGGCGACCCGTGACGAAACACCGATCAACCGCACCCTGGCCCTGGCTGAAATGATCGCCGATGTGATGCCGAAGTCTCGCGGACCCAGGGCTAAAGGCAAAGGCAAGCGCGGGCCTGAGCGTATTCATCCGGCGACCCGGACTTTTCAGGCATTGCGTATTTACGTCAATGACGAGATAGGTGAATTGCGTCGCGGACTGGCAGCGGCCGAGCGTTTGTTGGGTGTTGGCGGTCGTCTGGTGGTCGTCTCGTTCCATTCGCTCGAAGACCGCGAGGTCAAACGTTTTCTGCAGGCGCGTTCCGGCAATGCGCCGCGCGCCCATCGGCACAGCCCGGCAGCAGAAGCCACCGAACAGGCGCCATCGTTTGAGTTACTGTTTCGCGGTGCGGTGAAACCGGGTGATACCGAAACCGATGCCAATCCCCGGGCGCGTTCCGCCCGGTTGCGTGCGGCCCGTCGTACAGCGGCTCCGGCCTGGCAGATGGAGGATGCAGCATGAGGCGCACCCTGACCGTCGCCGCCATCATCCTGACGGGCCTGATGTCCTATGGCCTGTACAACATGAAGTATGAAGTTCGCCGCCTTGAGGCCGAGCTTGCCGACCTGCGCCAGCAAATCACGGTTGATAAACAGGGTTTGCAGGTCTTGCGGGCGGAATGGGCCTATCTCAATCGTCCGGCACGACTGGAAAAGCTGGCCACCCGGCATCTCGACCTGGCACCGATTGCCGCGATCCAGGTCGGCTCGATCGCTGATTTGCCGTCGATGAACGCCAAGCCAGGTTCCGGTTCCAAGTTCGCGAAAAAATCTGCGCGCCATGCACGGCTGGTCTCAGGCAAGGCAAAGGTTGCGCAATGACGATGTTCAGTCGCAAAGCCAGCGCCGTATCGCCGGACATCAAGCCCCGGCCAAATCTTGATGACGTCAGTGGCGAGGTTCTGGAAATTGGCCGTAATCGCCTCGTCGTCGTTGCCGCGGTTTTTGCGCTGGCCTTTACCATTATCGGCGGCAGGCTGATCGACCTCGGCGTCTGGCAGCGTATCGAAGGCGGGTTGAACCTGGCGTCTGCCGCGCGAACCGGACCGCTGGCGCGCGCCGATATTATTGACCGCAACGGTGTAATTTTGGCCACCGATCTGGCGACAGCATCGCTATACGCTGAACCGCGCCGGGTCATCGATCCGGAGGCCGCGGCACGCAAGCTGCTCAGCGTCCTGCCCGACCTCGAGTATAATGAGCTTCTTGGCAAGCTGGCGAGAGACAAGGGCTTTGTCTGGATCAAGCGCCACCTGACGCCGAAACAGAAATACGTCATCAACGCGCAAGGCATCCCGGGCCTGGGATTTCGCGACGAACACAAGCGGGTCTATCCGCACGGTGCCTTGCTGGCCCATGTCGTCGGTCATGCCGGTGTCGACAACGAAGGCCTGACCGGCGTCGAAAAACGTTTTGACGATCAGCTCACCGGCACTGCCCCCGGCACACTCATCACCAGCCCGGCGTCGGCAACCCAGCCCTTGCGCCTGAGCATCGACGTGCGGGTGCAACATGCCTTGCATGAAGAACTGGCTAAATCAGTTGAGGAATTTTCCGCCCTCGGTGGTGCCGGTATCGTTATGGACGCAAGGTCCGGTGAAGTCGTCGCCATGGTGTCCTTGCCCGATTACGATCTGAACCTGGCGGGCGGCGCATCCTCCGATGCCCGCTTCAATCGTGCCTCGCTTGGCGTCTACGAAATGGGCTCGACCTTCAAAACCTTTACCGCTGCCATGGCTCTCGACTACGGCACGGTAAAAATCAACGGCGGCTATGACGCGACCAAACCCTTGCGCGTCGCCCGTTTCACCATTCGCGATGACCACCCGAAGGCACGCTGGCTCAGCGTGCCGGAGATTTTCATTTATTCCTCCAACATCGGGGCGGCAAAAATGGCGCTTGATGTCGGTGGTGAACGGCAAAAGGAATTCCTCGACCGGCTGGGTCTGCTCAGGCGCTCCTCGCTCGAACTGCCGGAAGTAGGACGCCCGATTTCACCCTCGAAGTGGCGCGAGATTAATACCATGACTGTGGCGTTCGGCCATGGCATCGCCGTCAGTCCGGTGCAGATTTCCGGGGCCGTGGCCTCGCTGGTCAATGGCGGATATGGCATCAAGCCAACTTTGCTGGCGCGCGACGGCGTTGAAAGCAAATCCCGGCGCGTAATCAAGCCACGAACCTCGAAAATATTGAAACGCCTGATGCGACTTAACGTCGTCAAGGGCACGGGCACCCAGGCGGCTGCCACCGGTTACCTCGTCGGCGGCAAGACGGGCACCGCTGAAAAGGCCGGACGCGGCGGCTATCAGCGCAAGGCCTTGCTGTCGTCGTTTGTCGGGGCATTTCCGATGAACGACCCCAAATACATCGTGCTGGCGGTAATTGATGAGCCGCAAGGGACCAAGGCAACGCAAGGCTACGCAGGTGGTGGCTGGACGGCGGCACCGGTTGTCAGCCGGGTCGTGTCGCGAATCGGTCCGATGCTGGGCATTTCGCCGGTCGACGAAAAAAGTAAAACCGTACGCAATGCGTTGTTCATGCCGGTGAAGTCGGGAGGGGGCCGTGTTGCTACTTTCTGAACTGATCAACGGCGATCCGTCTGCAACGACGCCAAACGCCACATCACCCGTCAATATCCTGGGGTTAGCGGCTGACAGTCGGGATGTACGTCCCGGCTTTTTGTTTGCAGCAATCGCCGGTGAGCTGGCCGATGGCCGGGATTATATTCCCGACGCCGTGGGGCAGGGCGCAGTTGCCGTCCTCGCGCCACCGGGTACGGCCATCGCGGATACGGACATCCCCCTCATCACCGACGACAACCCACGCCGCCGCCTCGCCCAGATGGCGGCGCGCTTCTTCCCGAAGCAGCCTGAAACCGTGGTCGCGGTCACCGGGACAAATGGCAAGACATCGGTCGCCTCGTTTGTCGAACAAATCTGGCGATCCCTCGGTCATCCGGCGGCCAGCGTCGGCACACTGGGTGTGCATGGCGATAACCTCGACGAGCCTCTGGCGCATACAACGCCTGAGCCCGTGACGCTGCACAGGACCCTGTTTGATATTGCACAAAAGAAGATCGATCACGTCGCGATGGAAGCCTCAAGTCACGGTCTTGCTCAGTATCGCCTTGACGGTGTGCGCCTGAAGGCCGCCGCCTTCACCAATCTGACGCATGATCATCTCGACTATCACGCCGACGAAGATGAATACCTCGCGGCCAAGGCGAGATTATTTGCCGAAATTCTGAAGCCCGGCGGGCACGCGGTGCTTAACGCCGATTCGCTGGCCTTCCCGACGCTGGCCGAAATCTGCATCGCCCGCAGCCAGCATGTGCTGTCGTTTGGCAAGGCGGCGACCGATATCCGGATCGTCAGCCTGACGCCACAAAGTGATGGTCAACTGGTTCATCTGCAGGTCAAGGGCCGGGATCATGAATTCCTGCTGCCCTTGCTTGGCGATTTTCAGATACACAACGCGGCCTGCGCCCTGGGCCTGGTGATGGCGTGCGGCGCCGATCCTGAACTGGCCGTGGCGGCGCTGGCAAAACTTCGCGGCATCAAGGGCCGGATCGAAAAGGTCGCCGAACATCCGGGCGGGGCACCGATCTATATCGACTACGCTCACACGCCCGACGCGCTCGAAACCGTACTGCAGTCGTTGAAGCCGCATGTCAGCAACCGGCTGGTCGTGGTTTTCGGCTGTGGCGGGGATCGCGATCAGTCCAAGCGCCGGGTGATGGGCGAAATCGCCAGCTCCCACGCCGATCAGGTTATCGTCACCGACGATAATCCGCGCGGCGAGGATGCGGCGGCCATTCGCCAGCAGGTTTTGGCCGGTTGTGATGGCGCATCAGAGTTTGGTGATCGTCGCGAGGCCATCAAAATTGCAATATCGACGCTGTCGGCAGGTGATCTTCTGGTAATCGCCGGCAAGGGTCACGAACAGGGCCAGATCATCAAGGATGAAGTTCGTCCTTTCGATGACGCGACCGAAGCCCGCGACGCCGTCGCCCAAATCGCGGGGGCAGCTTCATGAGCCGCGACGCGATCTGGACCTCGGACGAAGCCGTACAGGCGACGGGCGGGGAATGCGTGCAAAAATGGGTGGCGCAGGGCGTCTCCATCGACAGCCGCACCGTTGAGTTCAATGATCTGTTTATCGCCCTCGAAGGACCCAATCAGGATGGCCACGCCTATGTCGCCGATGCTTTCAAGGCCGGCGCCGCCGCCGCCATCGTGCGGCATGTGCCGGAAGGCTATGCAGGCGGCGAGCCCTTGCTGATCGTTGACGATACCCAGGCGGCGCTTGAAGGACTGGCAACATTTGCCCGCGATCGCGTCAGTGCCCGCATTTGTGCCGTGACCGGCAGCGTCGGCAAGACCGGCACCAAGGAAGCTTTGCATCAGACGCTGGCTCGTTCGGGTAATACGCATGTCAGCGCTGCGAGTTACAACAATTTGTGGGGCGTGCCGCTGTCGCTGGCCCGTATGCCGCGCGACACCATGTACGGCGTTTTCGAGATCGGCATGAACCACCCCGGCGAAATCACACCGCTGGTCAGGATGGTTCGCCCGCACGTCGCCATCATCACCACGGTCGAGCCGGCCCACCTTGAATATTTCGATTCCATCGAAGCCATCGCCGATGCCAAGGCGGAAATTTTTGATGGCCTTGAGCCGGCGGGTGTGGCGATTCTCAATTACGACAACAGCCAGTTTGAACGTCTTGAGAAAGCAGCGCAGATCGCGGGTGCAACTGTGATCTCATTCGGTGCCAATTCCGGCGCGGACGTGCACCTCGAACGCGTTGCCCTGCATCCGAATTGCTCCTGCGTATCCGCCACCGTGCTGGACCAGGATGCGACCTATAAAATCGGCATGGCCGGAGCGCATTGGGCCCAGAACAGCCTCGCCGTTCTCGGCGCCGTGCAGGCTCTCGGCGGTGATATTGGCCTGGCGACCATGGCGCTGGCCGGCATGGAGGCTCCGGCCGGGCGCGGACAGAAACATCGCATCGAAGCATTGAACGGCGCGTTTGATTTGATTGATGACAGCTACAACGCTTCACCGGCATCGATGCGTGCAGCGTGTCAGGTGCTGGCGGGTGCGACGGTCGGAAGTACGGGGCGGCGCATTGCCGTCCTCGGTGATATGCGGGAGCTGGGTGAGACAGCGGATCAGTTGCACGCAGAACTTGCCGCGGACCTTGCAGAAGCCAAAGTCGATCAGGTTTTTTGTGTCGGTGAATTCATGACGCATCTCGTCGCCGCATTGCCGGCCAGCATTGATGCCGTTCATCTCGATACAGCCGAGGCCGCTGCACCACTGGTTGTCGCAGCGGTCAAATCGGGTGATGTCGTGCTGGTCAAGGGCTCACTGGCCAGCCGCATGAAACTGGTGGTCGATGCCCTGCTGGCGCTTCAACCCATGCCACGTGCAGCGAACGGTTAGGGGTAAACGATATGTTCCTCTACCTTCACCAATACGCTGATCAGCTGGCCATCCTGAACCTGTTTCGTTATCTCACGTTCCGCACAGGCGGCGCGGTGCTGACGGCGTTACTGGTTGCCTTTATTTTCGGTCCAGCGGTTATTCGCTGGCTCAAATCCAAACAGACCAACGGCCAGCCGATCCGCGATCGTGGACCCGAAAGCCACATCATCAAAAAGCAGGGCACGCCGACAATGGGCGGGTTTTTGATCCTGCTCGGCATGACACTGGCGACCATTTTGTGGGCCGACCTGAGCAATCCTTATGTCTGGGCCGTCATGATGGTAACGCTCGGGTTTGGCGTCATCGGCTTTGCCGACGATTATCAGAAAGTCACTCGCGCGCACCACAATGGCTTGCCGGGCAAGCTGAAGCTTCTGCTCGAAATTGCCGTTGCAGGTCTGGCCGCGTGGTGGATTTACACAGTGACACCCGAACCGCTGGCCGGTGGCCTGGCGATCCCGTTTGTTAAAAGCTACCTCGTTCCGATGGGCTGGGTCTTTGTGCCGTTCGCCATTTTTGTCATGGTCGGTGCGTCCAACTCGGTCAACCTGACGGATGGTCTCGACGGCCTGGCGATTGTGCCGGTGATCATTGCCGCCGGGACCTTCGGCTTCATCGCCTATCTCGTCGGTAACTCGGTGTTTTCAAATTACCTGCAACTGCACGCCGTGCCGGGTGCAGGTGAACTGGTCGTCATATGCGGCGCCCTGATGGGGGCCGGTCTCGGCTTCCTGTGGTTCAATGCCCCGCCTGCCATGGTTTTCATGGGGGATACCGGCAGTCTGGCGCTGGGTGGCACTCTCGGTGCCATCGCCGTAGTGACAAAACATGAACTCGTGCTGGCTATCGTCGGCGGGTTGTTTGTGCTCGAAACCGTCTCGGTCATTGTCCAGGTCGCGTCGTTCAAATTGACTGGCAAGCGGGTCTTCCGCATGGCACCGCTGCATCATCACTTTGAGGAAAAGGGTTGGGCCGAGCCGACCATCGTCATTCGCTTCTGGATCATCGCCGTCATTCTGGCCCTCGTGGGCCTGGCGACGTTGAAGCTGAGGTAGGTGAATGATTGAAATCACCACATTTGCTGATCGTGCCGTCGCCGTCTTCGGACTGGGTCGTTCAGGTCTGGCAACCGCACATGCACTCGCTGCCGGCGGTGCGAAAGTTCTGGCCTGGGATGACAATGCGGAGCGCCGTGAAGATGCCGCCAAAGCAGGCGTGCCGCTCGATGACCCTTATGAGGCCGACTGGACCGAAGTCGCTGCACTCATCCTCAGCCCCGGTGTGCCACTGACGCATCCTGAACCACATGAAGTGGTCAAGTTGGCACACTCGGCACATTGCGAAGTCATCGGCGATGTCGAACTCTTTGCCCGCGAAGCGCTGCCCAACAAGGTCGCGGCGATCACCGGGACCAACGGCAAATCGACAACGACGTCATTGACGGGATTCTTGCTCGAAGCCTGTGGCCGGGACGTCGCCATCGGCGGCAATCTCGGCACGCCGGTTCTGGACTTGCCGACACTGGATGATGATGGCGTCTACGTCATCGAAATGTCGTCCTATCAAATCGATTTGGCTCCGTCGCTGAAACCCGATGTCGGTGTCCTGCTCAATCTCAGCCCGGATCATATTGACCGGCACGGCGACATGGCGGGCTACACCGCCGTCAAACGCGGCATGCTGGAAAACCAGTCGACAGACCAGATTTCGGTGGTCGGTATTGATGATCCGGATTGCGCCAGCATATTTGATGCCCTCGCCGCGAAACGCGCAGGCCAGGTAATTCCGGTCTCGGTTGGCGACAATGTTGATCCCCGCGCGATGACCGACGGCATCTGGGTTGATGACGGTGTCGTGCACATGGCCGGTTTCGAGGACGGCGAGGCGCTGGTAGACCTCAGCGCCGCGCTGGGCCTGATCGGCAAACACAACTGGCAAAACGCTGCAGCAGCTCTTGCCTGTTTGTCGGCACTGGATTGCCCGGTCGAACAAGCGGCAGCAGCCTTGTTGCGCTTCCCCGGTCTCGCGCACCGAATGGAAAATGTCGGCACGGCGGCGGGCGTTCGCTTTATCAATGATTCCAAGGCAACCAACGCCGATGCCACGGACCGGGCACTGGTTTGCTTCGACAACATCATCTGGATTGCCGGCGGTCGCGCCAAGGAAGGCGGCATCGAGGGCCTGCGCCCGCATTTCGGTCGCATCAAACACGCCTTCCTGATTGGTGAAGCTGCCGAGGAATTTGCCGAGACGTTAGGCAGCGATGTCGCACACACCGTTGCCGGAGATCTCGACAACGCGGTGACGTCGGCACTCAACCTGGCCATGGCCGAAGAAAGCGAGGCACCGGTCGTGTTGTTGTCGCCCGCCGCCGCATCGTTCGATCAGTTCAGCGACTTTGAGAAACGAGGCAACCGCTTTCGTGACCTGGTCGCCGGTCTCGCCGTCTTGCACGGTCAGGATATTTCAGCGGGGGCGGCAGAATGATCGGTCCCGCGCGTACAGATACTTCAATCGTCGGACGCTGGTGGTGGACCGTTGACCGCTGGTCGCTGGTGGCTCTGGCCATGCTTTTGGCAGCAGGTGCATTGCTGGTGATGGCGGCAAGTCCGGCGGTTGCCGAACGCATCGGACTGGATTCGTTTCATTTCGTCCGGCGTCAGGCCGTTTACCTGGCACCGGCCATCGCCGTATTACTCGGCGTCTCCCTGATGACACCCTTGAACATTCGGCGCATCGCCGTGATCGGATTTTTGGTGACGATAGCCTTGATGGCCGCGACGCTGATGTTGGGTCATGAAGTCAAGGGCGCGCGCCGCTGGTTGTCGATTGCCGGCTTCGTCATTCAGCCTTCGGAATTCATCAAGCCTTTCTTTGCTGTGGTCGCCGCCTGGATGTTCGCCGAGCACCAGCGTGGACAGGGCTTCCCGGGACATATCATCGCGACACTGTTGCTGGTCCTGGTCGCCGGATTGCTGGTCCTGCAGCCCGACTTCGGCATGACAGTCGTCGTCGGGACCGTCTGGTTCGCCCAGTTCTTCATGGCCGGTATGCCAATGACCTGGATCGGCGGCATGGCCATTGTTGGCCTGGCCGGTGTGGCCAGCGCCTACGCCCTGCTGCCGCATGTCGCCAGCCGAATTGATCGTTTCCTTGATCCCTCCAGTGGGGATTCCTTTCAGGTTGATACGGCCCTTGCTGCCTTCCGCACAGGCGGTCTGACCGGTCGCGGCCCGGGCGAAGGCACGGTCAAATCGATTTTGCCCGATGCTCACACTGATTTTATTTTTGCTGTCGCCGGAGAAGAATTTGGTTTGCTGGCCTGTTTGCTGCTGGTCGCCCTGTTCGGCTTCGTTGTCTTGCGCGGTTTCGCCCGCATGCTGTCCGAGCGCAACGCCTTCGTTATGCTGGCTGCTGCTGGTCTGCTGGTGCAGTTCGGTGTTCAGGCCATCGTCAACATGGGTGTAAATCTGCGCCTGATGCCGGCCAAGGGTATGACGCTGCCGTTCATATCGTATGGAGGTTCGTCTCTGCTCGCACTGGCCCTCGGGATGGGTATGGTTTTGGCGCTGACACGCCGTCGCGCCGGTACGGGGTTAATCGGATGAGCGGGCCTGTCATCCTTGCTGCCGGTGGCACCGGTGGTCACCTGTTCCCGGCCGAAGCGCTGGCAGGCGAGTTGATGGCGCGCGGCAAGAACGTCGTGCTGATCACCGACGTTCGCGGTGCCAAACATCTCGACGATATTGAAGGTCCCTTGTCCCAACTCGAGCGCCACACCATTCGGGCTGCCGCCGTCTCCGGTCGCTCGATGATCGGCCGCTTGAAAGGATTGTTTGAACTCACAGTCGGCACTTTCCAGGCCCGCAAGCTTATTCGTCAAATCGATCCCTCAGTTGTTGTCGGATTTGGTGGCTATCCTGCATTGCCCACTATGATGGCGGGATCGCGAGCTGGCATTCCCTCAATCCTGCATGAACAAAATGCTGTGCTGGGCCGGGTTAATCGTGTGCTGGCCTCACGTGTCACGGCCATTGCCGTCTCCTTCACCGATACCGCCAAGCTTGAGCCCGGCGATTTCGCCAAGGTGACGGTGGTTGGGAACCCTGTCCGGGCCTCGGTGCGTGCCATTCGCGGCATTCCGTATGAGCGAAGTGAAGACGGCGGTGAATTCAGAATTCTGGTCCTCGGCGGTAGTCAGGGCGCGACGGTGTTGTCGCAAATGTTGCCCAATGGTCTGGCCGAATTGTCTTCTGATCTCAAATCCCGCCTGCACATTACCCAGCAGTGCCGTGCCGAAGATCTGGAAAGCGTCCGCCAAATCTATGCCGCCGCCGATATCAGGGCCGATCTGGCGACCTTCTTTGATGATGTGCCGGCCCGTCTGGCAGGCGTCCATCTTATTGTGTCGCGCGCCGGTGCCTCGACGGTCAGTGAAGCCGCTGTTGCGGGTCGTCCGGTCATTCTTATTCCCTATCCCCATGCGACGGATGATCATCAGACCGCCAACGCAAAAGCGTTGACGGGCCCGGGTGGCGGCTGGCAGGTATCGCAGCCCGACTTCACGCCGGCGATGATCGCATCGACCATGACATCATTGATCAATGATCCGCAAAGTCTGGCCACGGCGGCCGAGGCAGCACTCTCTGTCGGTCGCGCCGACGCAGCCCCGCGCCTTGCCGATCTGGTCGAGGGATTGATTCCCGGCAACGGAGACAACGGCGCGAAAGAGGGGGCCAGAGGGGGCACCAGTACTGATGCCGGGCGGGAGGAAGCAGCATGAGAAGCCTGCCGCTCGACATCGGTATTATTCATTTCGTCGGCATTGGCGGCATCGGCATGAGCGGCATCGCCGAAGTCATGCATAATCTTGGCTATCGCGTGCAGGGTTCCGATCAGGCTGAGAACGCCAACGTCCTGCGCCTGCGTGGTCACGGCATTTCCGTCTTCAAGGGTCATGCTGCCGCGAACGTCACGGATGCCCAGGTCATTGTAATCTCATCCGCCGTCAAGGACGATAACCCGGAAGTTCGTGCCGCCCGCGAGCGTCTGATCCCGGTCGTGCGCCGGGCAGAAATGCTGGCCGAACTGATGCGCCTGAAATGGTGTGTGGCGGTCGGCGGCACGCACGGCAAGACAACAACGACCTCCTTGCTCGCCGCCCTGTTCGACGCGGCCGGGCAGGATCCGACCGTGATCAACGGCGGAATCATCAATGCCTACGGGACCAACGCGCGCCTGGGCGAAGGCGACTGGATGGTTGTCGAAGCTGATGAAAGCGACGGAACATTTGTACGCTTGCCTGCGACCATTGCCGTGGTCACCAACATGGACCCCGAGCATCTCGATTTTTACGGCGATTTCGATACCGAGCGCAAAGCCTTCGAAACCTTTGTCGAAAACATCCCGTTCTATGGCGCTGCCATCCTCTGCATCGATCATCCGGAAGTGCAATCGATGGTCGGGCGTATCTCTGATCGTCGCATCGTCACCTACGGCATGAGCCCCCAGGCTGATGTTCGCGCCGTCAACGTTTCGTTCTCGGCAGGCGGCGGTAACTTCGATGTCGCCCTGACCGACCGCTCAACCGGCGACGTCGAGATGATCGACGGCTTGCGCTTGCCGATGCCGGGTGCACACAACGTGCAAAATGCCCTGGTCGTTGTCGCCGTCGCGCGTGAGATGGGCGTTGATGCCGAAGTCGTTCGCAAGGCGCTGGGCGGTTTTGAAGGCGTCAAACGCCGCTTCACTCGGACGGGCGAAGCCAACGGCGTCACGGTCATTGACGACTATGCCCACCATCCGGTTGAAATTACAGCGGTACTGGAGGCGGCGCGCACGGCCTACGAAGGACGGGTCATCGCCATCGTTCAACCGCATCGCTATTCCCGCCTGCGTGATCTCTTTGCCGAATTCTGCAACTGCTTCAATGATGCCGACGTGGTGATCGTTGCGCCGGTTTATGCAGCCGGCGAACAGCCGCTGGACGGCTATGACCGTGATACGTTGGCGGAAGGCATTCGCAGCCACGGCCATCGCCGCGTGTTGACAATCGATGATGCCCTCGAACTGGCCCCGCTGGTTGCAGCCGAAGCGCAAGCCAATGATCTGGTGGTTTGCCTCGGTGCCGGCAACATCACGACCTGGGCCCAGGATTTGCCGACCGAACTGCTCGCGTTGACCGACGATGCAACGCGCAATCGGGAGGCTGCTTCATGATGGCCAAAAATGCTGTCCAGAGCCGACTGCTTGATCAACTGCCGATCGTGCGCGGACGCTACAATGAAAACGTCGTGCTGGCTGATGTCACCTGGTTCCGGGTCGGTGGTCCGGCGGATGTCGTGTTCCGCCCCGCTGATCGCGATGATCTCGTCCACTTCCTTGTCAACAAACCGGTCGAAGTTCCGATCCTCGTGATGGGTGTCGGCTCAAACCTGCTGGTGCGAGACGGCGGCTTTGCCGGTGTCGTTATCCGGCTCGGCAAGGGCTTTGCCGAGGTCGGGACCGAAGGCGACGTCATCAATGCCGGTGCCGGAGCGCTTGATGTCAATGTCGCCATGATGGCCCGGATGTCGGGTGCGGCAGGCCTTGAATTCCTGAGCGGTATTCCCGGCACCATCGGCGGAGCGTTGCGCATGAATGCGGGTGCCTATGAAGCGGAAATCAGGGACGTTCTGATAGAAGCCGAAGCCGTAACGCCCGCAGGTGAAGTCAAGCGCCTGACAGTCGACGAGATGGAATTTGGCTATCGTCACTGTGGTGTGCCGGAAGACTGGATTTTCACCTCGGCGAGACTGCAGTGCCAGCCCGGACGGATCGAAGATATTACTGCCCAGATCAACGCCATTCGCGCCGCCCGCACATCAAGTCAGCCCGTGCGCGCCCGCACCGGGGGCAGCACGTTCGCAAATCCTGTGGACAGCGACAAAAAGGCCTGGGAACTGGTTGATGCCGCCGGTTGCCGTGGTCTGGCGCGCGGTGGCGCCATGGTCTCGGAACAGCATTGCAATTTCCTGATCAACACCGGCGAAGCCACAGCGGCTGATCTTGAAGCGCTGGGCGAAGAAGTTCGCCGCCGGGTTCTCGATATATCCGGCGTGACCCTGCATTGGGAAATCCGCCGCGTCGGACGCTATGACGCCAATCCAGCCGAAGTCTCACAGGAGGCCGACACATGAGCAAGCATGTCGCTGTCCTGATGGGTGGCTGGTCGGCAGAGCGCGAGGTCTCGCTGGTTTCAGGTGCTGCTGTGGTTGAAGCGCTGAAAGCCCGCGACTACGAAGTCTCGGCCATCGATGTCGGGCACACCATCGCCGCCACGCTCACTGAATTGAAGCCGGATGTCTGCTTTAACGCGCTGCATGGCCGGTTTGGCGAGGATGGTTGCATTCAGGGTGTGCTGGAAACCATCGGTATTCCATATACACATTCAGGCGTTCTGGCCTCAGCACTCGCGATGGATAAACCGGCCGCCAAGAAAATATTCGAGGCAGCGGGTATCCAGTGTCCTGAAGGCGCTGTGGTGCATCGCGATCAGGTTCTGGCCGGGGACGTCATGAAGGCACCCTATGTCATCAAGCCGATGAATGAAGGTTCCAGCGTTGGTGTGTTGATTGTCACTGACGGTGCCAACGCCAAACCATTTGACCACGAAGCGTGGCATTACGGCGAGGAAGTCCTGATTGAACGCTACATTCCGGGTCGTGAGATCCAGGTTGCCGTCATGGGCGACCGGGCACTCGGGGCTATCGAGATCGTGCCCAAAAAACAATTTTACGATTACGAAGCCAAATACACCGGTGGCTTCGCCGAACATCTGATGCCGGCCCCGATCAACTCGGGTGCCTACGACGAGATGTTGCGCCAGGCTCAGTTGGCGCACGACGAACTGGGCTGCCGCGGTGTCACGCGCAGTGATTTCCGCTACGACGATACCGCCGGAGAGCCCGGTGAAATCTTCCTGCTTGAGACCAACACGCAACCTGGTATGACGCCATTGTCACTGGCGCCGGAGATTGCGGCCCATACCGGCATCGATTTTGGTGAACTGGTCGACTGGCTGGTCAAGGATGCGGGGGTTGGACGATGAAAACGACGACCAGAACGTCAAAAAAAGCGGCGCCGAAAAAATCGCGTAAATCACCGCCGCGCCGCTCCTTCGGCAAGTGGCTGGTGACGCACCGCCGCCGCGTCATGTGGACCTGTCTGATCTCTGCAACGCTTGGTGTTTTGACCGGTGCTGTGATCTGGACAATCAAAAATGATGTGCCGCAGCGTCTGCTGGCGGCGATTGATCATACCGTCTTGCAGGGCATGCAGCAGGCCGGCCTGATCGTCAACGATGTTGTCGTGGTGGGTCGGGTCGAGACCAGCCGCAAGGATATCGCGACGGCACTGAATGTCCGGCGCGGTGACGCCATTCTCGGTGTCGATATTGAAACTGCTCGCGAGCGCCTGGAAAAATTGGGCTGGGTCCAGAGCGCCACGATTACCCGGCGTTTACCGGGCGATTTGCATGTTCACTTGAAGGAGCGCAGCCCCTTTGCGCTGTGGCAGAAAAAAGGTCGACTGGTGCTGATTGATCGCGATGGCGAGCCCATCACGGCCAAACGGCTCGATCGCTTCCGGGCTCTCCCCGTTGTCGTCGGACGCAGCGCTCCGCAGCACGTCGGTGCCTTGTTCGACGCGCTGGGTCATCAGCCCGAACTTTTCAGCCGCGTTGTTGCCGCCGTTCGAATCGCCGACCGGCGCTGGGACGTCCGGTTCAAAAACGGCATTGTCGCCCGCTTGCCCGAAGACAGTGTCTCTGCGGGCTGGTCGCGTCTGGCGGCACTGGAAGCGAAACACAAAATCCTCGCCCGCGATCTTGAGGCTGTCGATTTGCGGCTGGAAGACCGGTTGATCGTACGCCTCAGCGCCGGGGCAGCCGAGCGCCGTCGTCAGCCCGGGAACAACACGTGAGCAAAAAATAACAATGAACAAAAAACAGATTACAGGGGCCGGTTTATGTTGACAGGACGCCAGAGCAGCGGTGCCGTAGTGCCAATGAAAAACGGTCTGATCGCGGCGCTTGACGTCGGGACGACCAAGGTATGCTGCTTCATTGGCCGTGTGGTCGGTGAAAACAAGGTGCGCGTGACGGGGATCGGTCATCAGGTTTCCCGCGGATTGCGAAACGGTGCCGTCGCCGACATGGATGCGGTGGAAACATCTGTTCGCACAGCGGTTGACGCGGCGGAACGCATGGCCGGTGAGCCCATCAAGAACGTGTTGGTTAATCTCTCTTGCGGCGACCCGGCCTCCCACACGGTTGGCATCGATGTGCCGGTCAACGGATCCGAAATTGATGATCGCGACTTGCGGCGTGTGCTCGATCAGGGCATGGCGCGGGCCGAACCCGGTGAGCGCGAAGTCATTCACGCCATTCCCGTCGCCTATACCGTTGACGGGGCCAGTGGTATCAAGGACCCGCGCGGCATGTTTGGTGCCCGGCTTGGTGTCAACATGCACATCGTGACGGCGTCTTCCAGCCCCTTGCGTAATTTGCACAGTTGCATAGATCGCGGCCACCTCGGCATCGATAGCACAGTCGTTTCCAGTTATGCCTCCGGCCTCGCCACTCTGGTCGAAGATGAAAAAGACCTTGGCGTCACGCTGATCGAAATGGGTGGCGGTACGACGTCAGTCGCCGTGTTTTACGACGGTTGCCTGGTCTTTGCCGATGTTGTTCCACTCGGTGGGCAACACGTCACCAATGACATTGCCCGGGGCCTGGCGACACCGACCGGTCATGCCGAGCGCATGAAAACACTTTATGGCAGTGCCATCGCAACACCGGCAGATGATCGCGAACTGATCGACGTGCCACAGGTCGGTGAATCCGATCAGGCCGAGCCCAATCATGTCCCACGCTCCGCGTTGAGCGGCATTATCCAGCCCCGGGTTGAGGAAACCCTGGAACTGGTGCGCGATCGCCTGGCCCAGTCCGGCTACGACCGCATTGCCGGTCGCCGTGTTGTTCTCAGCGGCGGAGCCTGCCAATTGCAGGGCGTGCGCGAACTGGCCGCCCGGGTGCTCGACAAACAAGTCCGCATTGGACGCCCCATTCGTATTCAGGGTCTCGCCGAATCAACGGCGGGCCCGGCTTTTTCAACTTGCGCCGGATTGCTGTGTTACGGCGCGAACGGTCTCTCGGAAGCCTTGAGAGCCGATGCAAACGACGACGCTGATGCCCGTGGTCTACGTCGACTGGGGCGCTGGCTGAAGGAGAATTTTTGAGTATGGAGTAGTGAGCACGATCAAGAAATCCGGGACAACCGGTAAAGGGAATGCGCGAGAAGAGCCGATAAAAAGCTCGACAAGACAAGTAGAGATTTAGGGAACTTTGAGTAACCGATCACCTAGTGGAGGCCAATTATGTCCATCAATTTGACTACGCCTGAAATGACCGAACTTAAACCGAGGATTACCGTCTTCGGTGTCGGTGGAGCCGGCGGCAATGCCGTCAACAATATGATCGGCGCCCATCTGGAGGGCGTTGAGTTTGTCGTCACCAACACGGATGCCCAGTCGTTAAGCCAGTCGCTTACCGAACGCCGCATCCAGCTTGGTGTCGGTGTGACCCAGGGGCTTGGCGCGGGGTCCAGGCCGGAAGTCGGCAACGCCGCCGCACACGAAGCCATGCACGAGATCATGGATCACATCCAGGGCAGCCACATGGTGTTCATCACTGCCGGTATGGGCGGTGGCACCGGTACAGGTGCCGCACCCGTTATCGCGCAGGCCGCGCGCGAAGCAGGCATGCTGACGGTTGGTGTTGTGACCAAGCCTTTCCACTTCGAAGGCAAACACCGCATGCAGATTGCCGAAGAAGGCATCACCGAACTGCAACGCCATGTCGATACGCTGATTATCATTCCGAACCAGAACCTGTTCCGGGTGGCGAATGAAAAAACAACTTTCGCCGATGCCTTCAAGATGGCGGACGATGTGTTGTATTCCGGTGTACGTGGTGTCACCGACCTGATGGTCATGCCGGGCCTGATCAATCTTGATTTTGCCGATGTTCGCGCCGTTATGGGCGAGATGGGCAAAGCCATGATGGGCACCGGTGAAGCCGAAGGTGAAAAACGGGCAATGGATGCCGCCGAGGCTGCAATCGCCAATCCGCTGCTTGACGATGTTTCGATGAAGGGGGCCCGTGGCGTTCTCATCAATATCACTGGCGGGGGCGATATGACGCTTTACGAAGTCGATGAAGCGGCAAATCGTATTCGCGACGAAGTCGATCCTGATGCCAATATTATCTTCGGGTCGACGTTCGATGAAGCCCTCGAAGGCCGCATGCGGGTTTCCATCGTTGCCACGGGTATCGAAGCCGAGGGTATCGCCGCAGCACCTTTGCCGAAGTTGCAGGTTGTTGGCGGAGCCGATTCGATTGACCGTGGTCCGATGGGTGAAAGCCTGCAGGTTCCCGGCCAGTCGAACCTCGATCTGCCGATGGGCGCTCCGAATTTGCCGGGTATCGAGGCATCGCCGACCGCTCCGGCCATGTCAAAGCTCGGTGCGCCGGACGTCCCGCCGCTTGGCAGCACATCGACGCCTCCGATGATGGGTGCTGCGTCTGCATCGCCGATGATGGGTGGCGCAATGGGTGGTGTGGCTCAGGCATTGGCGTTGCAGGAGCCGGAATTCGATACCGACTACGAACTGCTTGCCGCCGATCTGCCGGAACCGGTTCTCGAAACACCGGTCGCGGAGCCTGAAGTTCAGGAACCCACAGTGGAAACGCCTGCTGAAAGCCTGGAAATCGAATCGTTCATCGCCCGTCCGCCGATGGAAACCAGTGCCAAGGCCGAGGCAAAGACCGATAAGCCGGATCCGTTCGCGGAAGCCGCCTTGACCAACGGGGCAACCGAAAAGACGGTGACCCGGGGCCCAAGTCTGCTCGAGCGGATGACAGGGACCGGTCGGGCGAGGCAAAAAGCAGCTGAGGCGAAAGCACCGAATTTCGGTACGCGCGAAGCTGCCAAAGCCGATCCGGTTGTCAAAAAGCCGGAACCGGAAGTGGAAGCCAAAGTCGAGCAGCCGGATATTCCGGAAGCACCGGCCAAAATGGCACCGCCGCTTGTCCAGACCGATGCGATGCCAGCCGATACTTCAAGCCTCGGTAGTTCCGAGGTGGCGACCCCTGATGTCAAGACAACTGAAGTCAAGACGACGGGATCGCTGCCGAGTATCGATGCGGCGGACCGACTGGCACCGGCAGCCGACGATGACTTGCTTGAAATTCCGGCATTTCTACGCCGTCAGGCAAACTAGCTCTCACGAAGAGACGAGATCGCAGGGCGGTGCTTCGGCACCGCCCTGTTTTAAGGCCTGAAGAGGCTTTGAGAGCGTTGGATTTCTGCGATTAAGGGACTTGTTACGGAATTCTGTCATGATCGTAACAAATGGTCATAAAGTGTGATTGGTGCATTGCAACATGCCCTGATAAAAATTCCAATCAGCAGCGTAGTCAGTTGATTTTTGGCCGAGAATCGGCCTGCCAGGAGTAAGTACCATTACCTACGAAACAAAAGCCAGCGACGTCGAACGCAAATCAGGCTTTCAGCAAACCTTGCGCAACAGGATCAGTTGCACAGGCGTCGGCTTGCATGGCGGTGCAAAGGTTTCCATGACACTGCTGCCCGCAGACCCGGGTACAGGTATTGTATTTCATCGCTGTGATCTGGCCTCCGACGTTTCTGTCGTTGAGGCCCGCTGGAATGTTGTGACCGGCACAATGCTGGGCACCACGGTTACCAACGAGCACGGAACATCTGTCGCAACCATTGAACATCTGATGGCGGCGCTGTCCGGCTGCGGTGTCGATAATGCAATTGTTGAACTCGACGGCGGCGAAGTGCCGATCATGGATGGCTCCAGCGCACCGTTCGTATTTTTGATCGAGTGCGCCGGTGTGGTTGCGCAAGAATCGCCGCGCCGTGCCATACGGGTTCTGAAACCGGTGACGGTTGAAGATGCTGGCCGTTCGGTCTCCTTGCGCCCGGCTGAACGTTTCACGTTGCGATTTGAAATTGATTTTGAGAGTTCGGTTGTTGCTCATCAGGAATGCGATTTTGATACGGCGACAATGAACTTCAAGGAAGACTTGTGCCGCGCCCGCACGTTCGGTTTTTTGCATGAAGTCAGCGCACTGCAGGCAAAGGGTCTTGGCCGGGGCGGTTCGCTGGAAAACGCCGTTATTGTTGACAATGATGGTGTGCTGAACGAAGGCGGTCTGCGTTTCGATGATGAATTCGCCCGCCACAAGGCGCTTGACGCCGTAGGTGATCTTTATCTGGCGGGCGGGCCGTTGCTGGCGCGCTACGAAGGTATTCGGGCCGGGCACGAAATGAATAATCGCCTTTTGCAGGCCTTGTTTGCGGATGAGACAGCCTGGGAATGGTGTGACGATATCCAGTCCGAAGTCGTTTCGAATGATGAGAAGATGTGGGAAAACGAACCTGCAGCAGCCATCGCCTGACGGGACCACCGGTTTAACGTCTCAATCGGACTTAAGGCAAGAAATCCCTGATTTTTTTGATCTGGAGCGCAAGCGATACTGTGCTTGGTGAAATTCGCCGTGCTATAGTCCGCGCTCATGCGCTGTCCGATACAGCGCCCCGGCAACCCCTCCTTCGACATTAAGAGTTTTATGCATACGGCCCGGCAATATCTCAATAATCTGGTTAACAACCTCCTGATGCAAGGCAAGGCCAAAAGTGGCGGCTCGGCTGGAGCCCGGCGGTTCCCCGTCGTGGGCATATGCCTTGCTTTCATGTTGGCCGTGACGGCTTGTTCAAGTGATGTCGAAATTGATCCGGAATACGTCGAACGACCAGTCGAAGATCTTTACAACGAGGCCGCAGATCTCGCCGCAGCGAAAAACTACAAGGAGGCTGCCGTTGCCTTTGATGAAGTGGAGCGCCAGCACCCCTATTCGGCGTGGGCGACCAGGGCCCAGCTCATGGCGGCATATTCCTATTACAAGAACCAGGAATACGATCAGGCCGTCATCGCTGCCGAGCGCTATATTCATCTGCATCCCGGCAACAAGGATACGCCCTACGCCTACTATTTGATGGCCACCAGCTATTACGAGCAGATCACAGATGTCGGCCGGGACCAGCAAGTTACGGAATTTGCACTTCAGTCATTGAGCGCGGTTGTTCAACGTTATCCCGAGACTGAATACGCCCGTGACGCTCGACTGAAAATTGACCTGGCCAAGAATCATCTCGCCGGCAAGGAGATGGAAATTGGGAGGTTCTACCTCAAGCGATTTCAGTATGCCGCCGCCATCAACCGCTTCCGCATCGTCATCCAGAAATTCCAGACGACCAGCCACGTGCCGGAAGCGCTTCATCGCCTGGTCGAGGCATACCTGTCGCTGGGCGTGACTACTGAAGCGATCGCCACCGAGTCTGTCCTGAGCTACAACTTCCCGGGTTCCCAGTGGAGTATTGATTCCTACGCCCTTTTGACTGGCAAGGACCTGACACCGGGTGAGGTGGAGGATTCCTGGATCAGCCGGACCTGGAAGAAGGTTTTTTAGACAAGTCATGCTCGCCGGCCTCACCATCCGCGACATCGTGTTGATCGAGCGACTGGAGCTCGAGTTTCAGACTGGTCTCGGGGTTTTGACAGGTGAAACCGGTGCCGGAAAATCGATCCTGCTGGATTCTCTCGGTCTTTGCCTTGGTGCCCGGGCCGATTCTAATCTTGTTCGCCATGGTGCCAACAAAGGCCAGGTGAGCGCTTCTTTTCAACTGAACGAAAACCATCCGGCTCTGGAGCTGTTGAGGGATAACGAACTCGACGCCGAGGGTGATGACGCAGGCGCACTGGTGCTGCGACGGACTGTCGGCAAGGATGGTCGCAGCCGGGCCTTCGCCAATGATCAGCCGATCAGCGCAGCCCTGATGCGTGAACTCGGCGAGTTGCTGGTCGAGATCCAGGGGCAGCATGATCGCCACGGTCTGCTCGATGCCGGCACCCATAAAATCCTGCTCGACGCTTATGGTGGTTTGCAAGGCAAGGCGAAGCTTGTGGCCGACCGATATGATGTCATGCGGACCGCCCGTGATGCCTTGAACGATGCTGAAACTGCGCTGGCCAACGCCCGCAGTGATGAAGAATATTTGCGCCACGTGCTGGCCGAACTTGATGAAGTTGAGCCCGAGCAAGGTGAGGAAGCCACGCTGGCCGAGCGCCGCGGTTTGCTGATGAATGCCGAGCGTCTGGCGGATGCGGTCGATGAAGCGGCCGGAGCTCTGGGTGGTGCAGAGGGTGCAGCCGGACGTCTGCGCGATGCTGAACGTGCCCTCGAGCGCATGGCAGACAAGGCCGGTGGCCGGTTTGACGCCCCGCTCAAGGCGCTGGAGCGCGCGGCCATTGAAAGCGCCGAGGCGGCTGGCGCTATTGAAGACGCCGGTCGCGAATTTGTCGCGGCACCAGGCCAGCTGAACGAAGTTGAAGATCGTCTGTTCAAACTGCGCGAGCTGGCACGCAAACATCGGACGGATGTCGATACCCTGGCGGATCTCAGGTCATCGTTCGCCACGCGGCTTGCAGCCATTGACGGTGGTAGCGAGCATATTGCCAGTCTGAACGCCACACTTGTTGCGGCCCGTGATGATTTTGTCGGTGCGGCGGATCACCTGTCGAAGGCGCGCAGACGCTCGGCAACCAAACTGGATAAAGCCGTCAGCAAGGAACTGGCCCCGTTGAAACTCGACAAGGCAAAGTTTGCTACCGTCGTCGAGGGTCTGGAAGAAAATAATTGGGGGCGAGACGGGGCAGACCGGGTGGTTTTTGAAGTCGCAACCAATCCCGGACAGCCACCGGGTCCGTTAACACGGGTAGCGTCAGGCGGCGAACTCAGCCGTTTTTTGCTCGCCCTTAAAGTCGTGCTGGCCAGTACCCGCACCGCACCGACGCTGATTTTCGATGAAGTTGATTCAGGGATTGGCGGCGCGACAGCCGACGCCGTTGGTGAACGCCTGGCCCGGCTCTCTGACGATGGCCAGGTACTCGTCGTAACGCATTCACCCCAGGTCGCGGCGCGCGGCGGACATCACTGGCGGGTAGCCAAGGGCACGAAGGGCAAGTCCACCACGACCGAGGTTGTTGAACTGACGGACGCTGAACGACGCGAGGAACTGGCCCGCATGCTGGCAGGTGCCACGGTAACGGACGAAGCCCGTGCGGCGGCCGACAGCCTGATCGCAGGGCAGGCACAGTGAGTAAAAAACCGAAGCCGGACGCGCTGCGGGAACTGCCGGTTGACGATCTGACGCCGCTTGATGCCTCGGTCGAACTGGCGCGTCTCGCCACGGAAATCACCGAGCATGACCAGCGCTACTACCGGGATGCGGCACCATCGGTCTCTGATGGTGAGTATGATCAGTTGCGACAACGCAACCTGGCGCTGGAGGCGGCGTTTCCCGAACTCGTGCGCAGTGACAGCCCGAGCAAACGTGTGGGTGCAGCACCTGGCGGCGGATTTGCCAAAGTCCGCCACGCTCGTCCCATGTTATCACTGGACAATGCCTTCAACGATGAAGACGTCGAAGACTTTGTCGTCCGGGTACGCAAATTTCTCGGCCTTGCTGACGATGAAAAAGTCGAGCTGGTTGCCGAACCCAAGATCGATGGATTGTCCGCGTCCTTGCGCTACGAAAAAGGCAAATTCGTCCAGGGAGCGACACGCGGTGATGGCGAGACAGGTGAAGACATTACCGTCAATTTGCGCCACGTCATTGATCTGCCGGAGGAACTGACAGGCGACGGTATTCCCGATGTGATTGAGGTCCGGGGCGAAATCTACATCGCGGGGGAGGACTTTTTTGCCCTCAACAAGGCGCAAGCCGAAGCCGGTAAACCTGAATTCGCCAATCCCCGCAATGCGGCGGCGGGATCATTACGACAACTCGATGCCAGCGTGACGGCAGGACGTCGTTTGCATCTGTTCGCCTATGCCTGGGGGGAGGCAAGTGCATTGCCCGTCGAGACGCAATGGGAAATGATCAAACGATTTGAGGCGTGGGGATTTACGATCAATCCGCTGTCCAGATTGTGCCCCGACGTCGCTTCGGCCCTGGCGCTTTACAACCAGGTCGAGACAGCGCGCGCCGAACTGCCGTACGACATCGATGGTGTGGTCTATAAAGTGGATCGGCTGGACTGGCAGGAACGTCTCGGCATGGTGAGCCGGGCGCCGCGCTGGGCCATCGCCCACAAGTTCCCGGCAGAGAAGGCCCAGACCATCTTGCGTGAGATTGATATACAGGTCGGGCGCACGGGCACCCTGACACCTGTTGCGAGGCTGGAACCTGTGACCGTCGGCGGGGTCGTCGTCACCAACGCCACGCTGCATAACGAAGAGAACATCGAGAAGCTCGATGCGCGCGTGGGTGATACCGTGATCATTCAACGTGCCGGTGACGTCATCCCGCAAGTCCTGGCTGTGGTGACCGACAAGCGCCCGAAAAAATCAGAGGCCTTCGAGTTTCCAGATATTTGCCCGGAATGCGGCAGCCACGCGGTGCGCGACGTCAAGGACGAGAAAACCGGCGAACTTGAAGCCCGGCGACGCTGCACAGGCGGATTAACCTGTCCGGCCCAGGCCGTTGAACGCTTGCGGCACTTCGTCTCGCGCGATGCGTTTGATATCGATGGCCTGGGAGAAAAGCAGATCGCCGCGTTCTGGAGTGACGGTCTGGTGAGCGAGCCTGCCCACCTTTTTACGCTGGAAGCCCGCAACGCCGGTCTCGAAGTACCCTTGCGCGACCAGGAGGGCTGGGGTGACCTCAGCGAGACCAACCTGTTCCGCTCGATCAATTTGCGTCGGACGATAGAACTGGATCGCTTTGTCTATGCGCTCGGTATTCCGCACATTGGACAAACCACAGCGCGCTTGCTGGCGAAATCATACGAAAGCCTTGATGTCCTGCTTGATGTCCTAGAGCAGGCGGCAGAACCGGAAAGCGCTGCATGGACCGATCTCGTCAACATCGACGGCGTCGGGCCCAAGGTAGCCTCGACGCTCGCCGCCTTTTTTGCCGAACCGCACAATCGGAATGTCGTTGCTGATCTGGCGGCCGAAGTGACGGTCAGTGATTTTGATGCGCCGGACAACCAGTCGCCTGTCGCCGGAAAGACGGTGGTTTTCACCGGCACACTGGAGCGCACGACGCGGGCTGAAGCCAAAGCGAAAGCAGAGTCTCTCGGAGCAAAAGTGTCCGGTTCAGTCTCGGCCAAAACGGATATCGTCATTGCCGGACCGGGTGCGGGCTCGAAGCTCAAAAAAGCGCAAGCGCTGGGTGTCGATACACTCAGCGAAGATGACTGGCTCGACCTGATCGGCAGCTAACGCGTATTCGCGCAATATTATTACCCAAATCGCCCCGATATTGAATTTTGCATAGCTTGAGCGCTTTGCCATGCATTTCATGCATTGCTGCAGTGCGAAATGAACGCGCCTCAAGCCATTGAATTTATTAGTGTGCAGTGCAATATATTACCCAACGCGCCGCGCCATGCCAGAGATGATCTGAAGACCGACGCCGGATAGCCTGAATTCGCAGGCCGTCAATCAGAGATAACTTTTACGCGGAGTAATACCATGACCAACCAGATGAACGTCGTCTACCTCGACAAATTTGACTTCCTCGCCAGCCTCGGCCTGAATGTCCAGAATTTCTTCGCCGGCCTTGCCGATCTTGCCCGCAAGCACGCCGCGCACAGAGAACTCATGAAACTGGATGACCGCATGCTGGCCGATATCGGCCTTGAGCGCGGCAATCTTCAGAACGCGGTTGCAGGCAAGTAGCCTCAGCGTTTGACGATCCAGACTGGTATTGGCTGGGTTACCCGGCCAATACCAGGATCGTCCACTCCTGCAATCGCAGGCGACTCTCGAGGCGAATGCCTTGTGAGCGATAGGCCGACAGCACAAGATTTTCGTGCCGGTCGAGCAATCCGGCCAGAATAATCCGGCCTCCGGGTTTGAGCATGCGCCGCATATCCGGCGCCATACGTTTCAGCGGACGCGCCAGAATGTTGGCAGTAATTAAATCATAAGGTGCCCGACTGCGAATTTCGCGGTGACCAAATCCGTCACCGGCGATAAATCTGGTCAATCCGGCGAGCTCGTTGATTTTCGCATATTCTTTTGCGATCTCTGCGGCGACGGGATCAATGTCGATACCCAGCGTCGGCAATCGCCAGCGTTTGGCCATGGCCAGCGACAGGATGCCTGATCCCGCCCCGACGTCCAGCAGGCGCCGGAACTTGCGGCGTTTTGCCAGTGCATTGATCGCCAACAGACAACCCCGCGTACTCTGGTGATTGCCGGTACCAAAGGCGCGCCCTGCCTCAATTTTTAGATCGATGACCTGGCCCCGGGGCAAGCTGGGCTCATGCTGGCCATGAACATAAAAACGCCCGGCCCGAACCGGCGGATGACTGGCCAGTGCGACCCGGACCCAGTCGATTTGCTCGACAACCTCAACCAGGATCTCGGGAATATTAATGCCAAAAACCGTGGCGACCGGTGTCAGCGCCTGGCGGATGTTGTCTTCGACAGGCGGGTCAGCGCACAGCGCTTCCAGCCGCCAGAGATTGTCCGGCTTTGGTTCGGCATCGGGGTCGAGCGGGATTGTCGAGATAGCCTGAAGACCGGCAATCCAGTCGTCGCTTTCATGTCCAGGTGCACCGAATACGGGCGACAACGCATCCTCGCAGGCATCAAGTGCCCGCGCCTCGACGACAAGGGAGACACGCCACAAACCCAGTTCAGAGGGCGCATCGGCGGATGATTTATTATTCATACGGACTTCACAAAACTATCAATGACTTTTTTGGTGCCGGCTTTCTCGAAGGCAATTTCAAGGCGGGTACCATCCATGGCGATCACTTTGCCGTAGCCAAACTTTTGATGGAAGACGCGACCGCCGACGGCAAAATCACCATCGCCACCTTCTGAGGTATCGATTTGTCTGGCGCGGCCTTCGATGACCATGCCGTCGTTATTGACGGCCCGGCGGAAGCGCCCTTTGCGGGCGCCAAAATCACCTGGTGTCGCGTAGTTGAAACTGGAAGGTTCTTCTTCAGCATAGCCGCCGCCTGAGCCATAAACGCCGGGGTCCGCCAGTTGCTCGACGTGTTCGGGCGGCAATTCATCGACAAAGCGGGATGGCAAGTTGGACTGCCACTGATTGAAGACCCGGCGATTGGCGGCAAAAGTGATGGTTGCCAGTTTGCGCGCCCGCGTCAGCCCGACATGGGCGAGGCGGCGTTCTTCTTCCAGTGCTGTGGTACCGCCCTCATCCAGTGCGCGCTGGTGCGGAAACAACCCTTCTTCCCAGCCCGGCAGGAAAACCGCGTCAAATTCGAGCCCCTTGGCCCCGTGCAGCGTCATGATATTGACCATGTCGATGTCGGTGGAGGATTCGGTATCCATCACCAGACTGACGTGCTCAAGGAAGGATTCGAGGTTTTCGAATTCTTCCAGCGCGTGGACCAGTTCTTTGAGGTTTTCCAGCCGACCCGGCGCGTCGGCACCCTTGTCGGCCTGCCACATGGCGGTATACCCGGATTCTTCCAAAATCGTTTCGACCAGATCAGGATGCGGCAGGTCACTGCGCAACTGACGCCAGCGATCGAAGTTTTCCATGAAGGTGATGAGCGAACGCCGGGCCTGAGGCCTGAGTTCATCCGTCGTGATCAGTTCGCTTGCGGCCCGGACCAGCGAAATCTGGCGGGCACGTGCGACCTGATGAATGGCCTGCAAACTCGCATCGCCAAGACCACGACGCGGCACATTGATAATTCGTTCGAACGCGAGGTCGTCGTCGGGCTGCACCAGCACGCGCAAGTAGGCAATAACGTCGCGGATTTCCTTGTGCTCGTAAAATCGCAAGCCACCGATCACGCGGTAGGGCAGGCCCAGTGTCATGAAGCGTTCTTCGAATTCGCGGGTCTGGAAACTGGCGCGCACCAGCACCGCCATCTCGTTCAACTCAACCTTGTTGCCCTGCAGGATTTCGATCTCATCGCCGACAATGCGGGCTTCGGCCTGCCCGTCCCAGACGCCGCGAACACGAACTTTTTCACCGTCATTGACGTCGGTCCACAAGGTCTTGCCGAGGCGACCGTCATTTCGGGCGATGATGCCGGACGCGGCCCCCAGAATATGCGGCGTCGAGCGATAGTTTTGTTCCAGCCGGACAATGGTAGCGTTGGGGAAGTCCTTTTCAAAGCGCAGAATGTTGCCGACTTCAGCACCGCGCCAGCCGTAAATCGACTGATCATCATCGCCGACACAACAAATGTTTTGATGCTTCTGTGCCAGCAGCCGCAGCCAGAGGTATTGCGCCACGTTGGCATCCTGATACTCATCGACCAGCACATAGCGAAAGCGCCGCTGGTATTCCTCGAGTATATCGGTATGGGTCTTGAAGATCGTCAGGCAATGCAGCAGCAAATCGCCAAAATCGGCCGCATTCAGGGATTTGAGACGCTCCTGATAGGCAGCATAAAGTTCGTGTCCCTTGCCCATGGCAAAGTCACCGGCATCGTGTTTGCCGATTTCGGAAGGCGTCTGGCCGCGATCTTTCCAGCGGTCAATCATGGATGCGAGGTTTCGCGGTGGTGTCTTTTTGTCGTCCAGGCCTGCCGCCTCGATGACCTGCTTGAGCAGGCGCATCTGGTCATCCCGGTCGAGAATGGTGAAGTTCGGTTTGAGGCCGACCAGTTCGGCATGACGGCGTAAAATTCGCGCTGCCATGGCGTGGAACGTGCCAAGCCAGAGCGCCTCGACAGGCTGGCGCAGCAAGCTTTCAACCCGATCCTTCATCTGTCGCGCGGCCTTGTTGGTGAAGGTCACGGCGAGAACTTCGAACGGCCGGGCACGTCTCAAATACAGCAAATGGGCAAGGCGGGTCGTCAGAACCCGGGTCTTGCCGGTCCCGGCTCCTGCCAGCACCAGAACGGGGCCGTCCATGGCTTCCACGGCCTCGCGCTGTACGTCGTTGAGCCCCGCCAGATAAGGCGGCGGCGCGGCAGACACCGCGTCAACAGCGGGTGCGCGTTCGGGCTCGTGTGCGGAGAGGTCAAAGGGATCAGACATGGCTGCCCCGGTATATAGCACGATGGGCGGCGGCGTTAAGCACGAACCTTCAATTATCGATGTTTTCGTACGCGCTCGCCGTGTTCCTCGGCGTGTTCCTCGATCAGGGCCTTGTTATATTCGGCCAGCAGCCGCCGATGATGCAGGATGCCGAGCACGCGCCGGGTCGTCTCATCGTCAACCACCGGGATATAGGCCAGCCCCGAAGTGTCCATCATCACCAGCGCCTGTTCGAGGCTGTGATTGGCGACAATGTAAGCCGGGTTGGGGCGGGCGGCATCCCGGGCGATAATCAGATGATCAAGCCCTGTTTCAAAGGCAACGTCCTTGATGTCGGTAAAGCTCAGGCTGCCGATCAGTCGTTCATCGGCGTCGACGACAAAGACGTGGTCTTCGGGCGCCTGCAGCAGGGTATCGCGAATTTTATCGATGGTGATGTGATCGTGCACGGTATGGAAATCGTCACTCATCAAGTCCTCGGCCACACTGTTGGCCAGAACCTGACGGGCACGCCCGCCACCGAGATCAAGACCGCGGCGTTCCAGTTGCCAGGCGAAAAACGACTGGCCGCCAAAAATGTGTACCATTGTCACGCTGGCAACCGAGACCGCGATCATCGAGGCAATGGTCATGGAATAATCGCCGGTCAATTCGAAGACCATCAGAATGGTTGAAATCGGTGCCCCCAGCATCGGGGCGGCAACGGCACCCATGCCGACCATGGCATAAACGCCGGGGCTGGAGCCGAGGTCCGGGAAGACCGAACCGGCGACAATGCCAAACGCGCCACCCGCCATGGCACCGACAAACAGGGCCGGACTGAAAATACCGCCAGCGAACCCGGAGCCCAGCGTAATGGCGGTCGCGGCGATCTTGGCGACGACCAGCGCCAGCAAAAGCCACAACGGGAAGGCGGCATTAAGGGCGCTGTCCGTCGCTTCATATCCGACGCCCAGGACTTGCGGGAAGGCGATAGCGATGGCACCGACGGCCAACCCGCCGATGGCCGGACGCAGCCAGTCCGGCACCGGCAAATTTCGGAAGCCTTGTTCGACGGTGGTCATCGATCGCATTAAAATCCAGGCAATGATGGCACAGGACAAACCCAGCAACAGGAAGGCGGGATATTCGCTGATATTCACCAGGCCGTGGTCGATGACGATAAACGCCGGCTGGTCGCCGAGATGGGCGCGCGAGACAATCGTGCCAACGACCGAGGCGATGACGATGGGTGAAAAGGCGTGCAGGGCGTAGTGGCCGATCACGACTTCGAGGGCAAAAAATACGCCGGCAATGGGGGCGTTGAACGAAGCCGCCACGCCACTGGCGACACCGCAGCCCAGCAACGTCAGCGCCAGAGACGGCGGCAAGTGAGCCCGCCTGGCAATGTACGACGCCAGTGCCGCACCAAAGTGGACCATCGGTCCCTCGCGTCCGGCACTGCCGCCGACACCGAGCGAGGCGGCGGAGGCGACGGCAGCGGCAATGCCCTGGTTCAGTGACATGCGCCCGCCGCGCAGGGCGCTCGCTTCGATGACATGGGCAACGCCGACGGGACGCCCGCCCGGCATCAGGTATTTGAGAAACAGTCCCACCGCCAGGCCACCAACGGCGGGCACCAGCAGCACCTGCCACCACGGCAGAGTCTGGGCCACGGACGAGAGCTCGTCAGCCGCAGCACCAAACGAGACAAGCTGGACAATGTCGATAAGCCAGCGAAACCCGAGGGTGCCGTAAGCGACGACGGCACCGGCGACGGCGGCCAGCAGGGATAGAATGATCTGCTCGTTGCGCACCATATGCCGCCAGCGCACAATCAATCGCGCCAGACGTGGGTGGTTCAGTTTCACAACCCGGTGCTAATGACACTGGCCGAGGGAGCCCTCGGCACATATCGTCTTGCCATCAATCCATGTCGCGCCGGACAAATCGGCATTGAGAAAATCCGCACCGCGCAGACGGGCATCTTTCAGATTTGCACCCTTGAGATTGGCCCGGAACATCTTTGCCCGCCGCAGATCAGCTCCGACAAACGACGCACCGGCCAAATTCGCTTTGGTGAAATCGGCTTCCGTGAGGCGCGCACCGTCAAAATTGATGCCTTTCATGGTGGCCGAGAAAAACTTGGCGCGATTGGCCGTCGTTTTTGAAAGATTGGCACCGGACAAATCAGCCCGGGTAAACCGTGCCTCGCGTAGCTGGGCACCTGAGATATCAATGTTTTTCAAGGTGCGCTGGTCGAGGTAACAACGTTGCCAGTCGACGTTCGGTCGTGCGGGATCCGTGCAGGCCGCAACAGCCGGTGTCGCGAACGCGAACGTCAGCAACGCGCCGAAGACCATCCAAAATCGCTGAATATGTTTCATTCTCCGAAGGTTAGAGCGAAATCCGCCCCAGGGCAAAGCAGTAGAGGGAAATTCCGGAAATTTTCTGATTCCGTTTACTTGTGGCGGATGCCCATCTGGCGGCCGGCCTGTTCGGGGCGCGGGATTTCGGAGTGGGTGGCCATCAGCTCTGCGATGGGGTCGAGGATGTGTGGCGGGATGACTGCTGAGCGCCGGGCCGACATGTCCATGTGCATGCTGATGGTCTCGAAGGTGGCGGAGAGAAATTTTTCATCGCGGTGAAACATGCGGATGAAATAGTGCAGGCGTTTCTGGTCGTAATCCAGCAGTTGCACGTCGAACTTCAGCGGATCACCTTCCTGAACTTCCCGGATGTAATTGACGTGGGCCTCCAGCGCGAAGGTCGAGTGGTTTTCGGACTTGATACGCGCCTCACCCAAACCGACATGATCGAGAAATTTGTCGGTCGCATGATCGAAGGCCAGAACGTAATAGGCCACATTCATGTGGCCGTTATAGTCAATCCATTCGGGCTGGACGCTGGTTTCATGTATGGGCAGGGGCGTGGTCATTATCTATCCGTCTCACTTGATTGATTTGTCATGTTGAACGGGAGTGAACATATTTTGGCCTGTTTCCCTTGCCAAGCGGATTCTCTAACCGATTGATCTTGCCGTCGTTACGCCTAAGGATTAACGTCCCATTTTCCTGAATTCATTGAAACAAGGCCATCAAATGTCCGCCGAACCTGCCGCCGCCGCGACTCCTGCGAACATCAGTACCTGCATTGACGAATTGTCTGCGATGTTGGGCGATCGTTTAACGACGTCCGCGTCGGTCCGTGAACATCATGGCAAGGACATTACCCATCATGCAGGGCACCCCCCCGACGCAGTCGTATTTGCAAATAGCACAGAAGAAGTTTCGGAAATCGTCAAGGTATGCGCCCGTCACAAGACACCGATCATCGCTTACGGCACCGGCACTTCACTGGAGGGGCATATCGCTGCCTTGCAAGGCGGGGTTTGCATTGACGTGTCGCAAATGAATGAAGTCGTCGAGGTCAATGTCGACGATATGGATATCACTGTTCAGCCCGGCGTTACGCGCAAGCAGTTGAACGAATATATTCGCGATACGGGATTGTTCTTCCCGATTGATCCCGGGGCTGATGCTTCGCTGGGCGGCATGACGGCGACACGGGCTTCCGGCACCAATGCCGTGCGCTACGGCACCATGCGTGAAAACGTTCTGTCGCTGACAGCCGTAATGGCGGATGGCCGCATTATTCGCACGGCGCGGCGGGCCCGCAAATCGTCGGCGGGGTATGATTTGACCCGGCTGATGGTCGGCTCGGAAGGGACGCTCGGTGTGATCACCGAAGTGACGGTGCGGCTTTACGGCATACCGGAGGCGATCTCGGCCGCCGTGTGTTCGTTTGAGACGCTGGAAGGTGCGGTTGAGACCGTCATTCAGACTATTCAGGTTGGCATTCCCATCGCCCGGATCGAATTGCTTGATGAAGTCCAGATGAAAGCCATCAACGATTATTCCAAACTCGACTATCCGGTTGAGCCGACCTTGTTCATGGAATTCCACGGATCTGACGCAGGCGTCGCCGAACAAGCCGAAACTGTGCAGGAGCTGGCGGGCGGGAACGGTGGCGGCGAATTCGCCTGGACGACGCGCAGTGAGGAGCGCAACAAACTCTGGCAGGCGCGTCACGATGCAGCCCACGCAGCCGCCAACATGCGGGCCGGGGCCTCAATCTGGGCCACAGATGTCTGCGTGCCGATATCCCGGCTTGCCGAATGTATTCGCGAAACCAAAAAGGATCTTGAAGGCGCATCCTTCCCGACACCCATCGTCGGACATGTCGGTGACGGTAATTTCCATCTGGCATTTGTATTGGATGGGGATAACCCTGATGAAATAGCCGAGGCAAACGCCATCAACGACAAACTGGTGATGCGGGCACTGGCGATGGATGGCACCTGCACAGGCGAGCACGGCGTCGGCTATGGCAAGATCGATTTCCTGATGGCTGAACATGGCGAGGCCCTGAGTGTCATGCGCACAATCAAGCAGGCTCTCGACCCTGACAACATCATGAACCCGGGCAAGATTATCCGGATGAACTGATTTCAGGCCGGCTCGTCGGGCTCGTTTTCCCGGTGCGTTGCCAGTTTTTTTCCATCCAGTTCATTTTGCTCCCGCATTGCCTGTTCCTTCGCCCGATCCTTGTCGGCTTTGGTCCGGCCATGCAGCACACGGTTTTCAGCGGCCTTGCTTTCGCCGTCCCGGCGCTTTCTGGCTTTACGAAATTTGTTCAGATTGATGATGTCGGACATCAGGCACATATATATTGGTGGCGGGCGTGTTATTCTATGCCCGATGGGGGATGCCGACAACAACCTCATGCGATTACAATGGTGACGTCGGCGACCGGTTTTGAGGAAATATGAAAACAACAATTGCCATTCTTTTCAGCTTGATCGTCGTCGCCGTTTCCGCCGCGTTGATCCTGCCGAGCTTTGTCGACTGGAACCAGTACAAGGGCGACATTACGGATCAGGCCAACAAGGCGACAGGTCGCCGCCTGACGATCTTCGGCGATATCAGTCTCGCGGTTCTGCCGTCGCCGACGCTCAAGGTCGCAGATGTTCGTCTGGCCAATACGCCGGGCGGCGATGCCCAGAATATGGTGTCCCTGAAAGCGCTGGAAGTTCACGTTGCCCTGTGGCCATTGCTTTCGAGCGAGTTACAGGTCCAGAGCATTCGACTGATTGAGCCGGTCATCGCGCTGGAGGTCGACAAGGACGGTTTGGCCAACTGGGATTTTGGTCGGGCCGGTGGCAGTGCCTCGGGAGGTGAAGAGGAATCTGTACTGGCCGGCTTTAGTCTCGACAGTCTGTTTATCGAAAAGGGCTCGCTGACATTCAGCGATGCGACCAGCGGTTTCAGCGAGCGTATCGACGGACTGACAACGGAAATTTCTGCAAAATCCCTCGAAGGCCCCTTTATCGCCAAAGGCAAAGTGACCACCCATGGGCTGGCGCTCGGTTTCGATGCCAACATCGGTCGTATTGCTGCCGGGGCCGCACTGCCTTTGACACTTGATCTTGAAGTCGGAAAGGGAACCGGCAAGGTATCGATCAAGGGTTTGCTCTCCCGACCCGATGCAACGGGTGAATTCAAGGGCAAGGTCAGCGTGTCAGGGGCCGAAGCCATGGCACTGGTGCGCGAGGTGACGGCAGCAGTCGGGGCACCGGTTACAGATATATCGGGTCTGAAGCAGTCGATTTCCCTGCGCAGTGATGTGATCGCGACGGCCGCTGAATTGGGCCTGAATAATCTCGAACTCAAATTGGGTGAGACGACGGCGACCGGTGCGATTAATGCGACACTGGGCGCAACCAGACAAGTTGACGTGGCGCTGGACGTTAACCGGGTCGATCTCAACAGCTGGATACCGCCCGAAGCGGCCGAGACGGACAAACCCGATCAGCCGGATGTCAAACAGGAGGCGGCGGGTGAGCCTTTTGCCATTCCGACTGATTTGTCCGGGACGCTCAACATCAATGTCAACGCGCTGGCCTTCAAAGGCGCTTCCATTCGCCAGTTTGAAACCTCGGCATCGATTGCCGGCGGTGTCATTACCATCGAACGCGTAGCCGCTCATTTGCCGGGCGGTGCCGCGGTCGATGTGGTCGGCACTATCGCATCGGTCAAGGGATTGCCGCAGTTCGAAGGTGGCGTCAGGGCATCTGCGGATAACTTGCGCGGACTATTATCCTGGGTCGGTGTCGATCTGAGTGACATTCCGACAGATAGACTACGCGGCACGTCGCTCTCGGCGACGGTGCGCGGCACGCCTGAGCTGCTGGAAATCTACGGCATTGATTTGCGTCTTGATTCGTCGACTTTAAGTGGTGGTGCGGCGTTTGCCATCAGGACGCGACCGGCATTCAGCGTCGACTTCGCCATTGATCAACTGAACGTCGATGCCTATCGAGCATCGCCAAATGCGACGACGGCCGACAAGTCAACCGATGGCAGCGATACGTCCGTCAGCGAACTCAGTGCCCTGCCACCCGAAGTGATTGACGTGCTGAATTCCTTCGATACCAACGTCAAAGTCGCCTTCAGGAAACTCAATCTCAACGCTGTGCCGATCAAGGGTGTGGTCGTTGATGTTGGTTTGCTCGGCGGTGCAGTGACCGTGCGGGATATCAAGGCGGATGATCTCGGCGGTGCGACTTTTTCCTTCAAGGGCGACGCACGTGAACTTGGTACCAAACCCAGGCTGAACGGCGTCATCGACATCCAGGCGGCGAATGCGACCGGTCTCGCACGGCTGGCCAACGTCGTGCTACCCGTACCGGCTGAACGACTTGGTGCTGTGCGCGCGACCGGCAAAATCGCCGGCAACACAGAAGGTCTCGATCTGGACCTGAAAGTACTGGCGGCTAAAACGACGACAGGTCTTACGGGCAAAATTAATCTGGCGAAAGCAGCGACCCGGCTTAACCTCACGCTCAAGGCCGACAACAAAAGCTATGTCGATCTGTGGCGAGTGTTTGATCCGGAATTCGAGCTGGCACCGGGTGGTCGCGATGGGCCGCTGGCGATTTCCGGCACTATGGCTGGCGACCTCAACACACTTGGCGTCGACCTGAAAGTTGGGTTCGGCAAGGCGAATTTGACAGCGGCTGGTAAATTGTCGCCCACCGGATCCGCAACCACTGCTGGACCGATGTACAATCTGGCGCTGAAGGCAGCCCACCCCGACGCACCGGCATTCCTCCAGGGGCTCGGCATCGATTATCATCCCGCGACGACAAATTTTGGCGCCCTGGCTTTGTCTGCCGATATTTCCGGCACGACGGGCCTCGTGCAAATCGGCAACCTCGATGGCAAGTTCGGTCCGGTTGCCACAGCGGGATCGATCTCGGCGCAAATCGATGGCCGCCGTCCCCTGATAAACGCCAATCTGGTGACCAGCGAAATTCTGGTCGATCTGTTTCTGCCGCGCAGCAATGGCGCTGCAAAATCAACGTCTTCACAGTCGGGTGGCGAGCGATGGTCGACAAACCCGATCAATCTCGAAGGCCTGAACAGCATCGATCTTGTTCTGGACCTTCAGTCGAAGGGGATCACCTACGGTGCCTACCGCTTTGCCAATCCGCAGGTCAAGGCGACGATCAGGGATGGTGTGCTGAATATCAAACCCTTGACCGGCCAGTTGTTTGACGGTGCGGTTAACCTGACGGCAGAACTGCGGGATGATCAGGTGCCGACGGTCAATATGTCGATAGATTTGTCCGGCGCGAATATTCATGAAGCTCTGGTCAAGGCGGCGGGCGTCGAAGCAGTGACCGGACAGGCCGGTTTCAACGGGCAGTTTTCGGCTGTGGGCCACAGCCAGAAAGCCATGATCTCCCGGCTCTCCGGCAAGGCAAACTTTGCGGCGGAAAACGGCATTGTCCAGGGCGTTGATCTGCAGCGCCTGAGTGACCGTCTGAAAACCCTCGACAAGACGGTCGATTTCCTCAGCCTGATCAATGCCACCATGAACGGCGGCGAAACGGCCTACAGCCGCCTCGGCGGCACTTTCAATGTCCAGAACGGTGTCGCCCGCAGTGACGACCTGAGTGCAACCCTGCAGGCCGGTGCCGGATCGGGGCGCGCCGTTGTCGATCTGCCGCGCTGGCTGGTCGATATGACGGCGTCATTCCGTCTGACCGAGCATCCCAAGGCACCGCCGATTGGTCTGGTCCTGCGCGGACCGCTGGATGCGCCGCAGCGTGATGTCAAAAGCAAAGATATGGAAAACTTTGTCGCCAAACGTGTTGGTGGCACCCTGATCCGCAAACTTTTGGGAAAAAAGGCCGGTGGTCTGGGCAGCTTGCTGACGGGTGGCGGGACAACGCAAGACGCCGCGCCGCCGCCATCGCAACCCGTTCAACAGCAACAGCTACAACCTCCAGATGGTCTGGCACCGCCACCCATCCTGTTGCCGCAGGAACCCGAGCAGCAGCCGCAACCCGGCAACGTCAAACCGAAAGATGTCTTGAAGGGTTTGTTGAAAGGGTTGATCAAGTAGCGCCGGTTTGTTCTGCCAGCGCCTGTTGCAAGACGTAAACTCTGACAGCACTTGAGAGATTGCCGTCCCGGGTTTGATCGATCCGTTCAATCAAGGCGTTGATCGAAAGATTCTCCGCCGCGGCCAGTTTTTTCAGCGCCTGCCAGAATTCATCCTCCAGCGACACACTGGTGCTGTGACCGGCAATCGTCAGCGAACGTTTGCGGAGCCGGGACATGCCTTACAAGTCGATAAAGAAGTCGTTGCCCTTGTCGTCGACAATGATGAAAGCCGGGAAGTTTTCGACTTCAATGCGCCAGATCGCTTCCATGCCGAGTTCCGGGTATTCCAGCACTTCGACCTTTTTGATGCAGTCCTGCGACAGGATCGCCGCCTGTCCGCCAATCGAGCCGAGATAAAAGCCGCCATGGGTCTTGCAGGCTTCACGAACCTGCGCACTGCGATTGCCTTTGGCCAGCATAACCATCGACCCGCCGGCAGCCTGGAATTGCTCGACATAGCCATCCATGCGCCCGGCTGTGGTCGGTCCAAACGACCCTGAAGCATAACCCTCGGGCGTCTTGGCAGGACCGGCGTAATAGACCGGGTGATCCTTGAAGTATTGCGGCAGACCATCGCCGGCGTCGAGGCGTTCCTTCAGTTTGGCGTGAGCACTGTCCCGGGCCACGATCAGGGTGCCGGTCAACGACAGACGGGTCTTGATCGGGTGTTTGGTCAACTCGGCGAGGACTTCAGACATTGGTTGATTGAGGTCGATGTTAACGACATCACCGCTTAGCGCCTCACCATCGACTTCGGGCAGGAAACGCGCCGGGTTGGTTTCAAGCTGTTCAATAAACACACCGTCCGCTGTGATCTTGCCCAGCACCTGGCGGTCGGCGGAACATGACACACCGATGCCGATGGGGCACGAAGCACCGTGACGGGGCAGGCGAACGACCCGCACATCGTGGCAGAAATACTTGCCACCGAACTGCGCGCCGATACCTGTCGACTGAGATATTTTATGTACGGCTTCTTCCATTTCGAGGTCACGGAAGGCCCGTCCCATTTCATTGCCGCTGGTCGGCAGGGCGTCGAGGTACTTGGTGCTGGCAAGCTTGACGGTCTTGAGATTGAGCTCGGCCGAGGTGCCGCCAATCACAATCGCCAGGTGATAGGGCGGGCAGGCTGCCGTACCCAGGGTTCGCATCTTTTCATCGAGAAATTTCAGCAAGCTCTCGCGATTAAGCACGGCCTTGGTCTGTTGATACAGGAAAGTCTTGTTGGCTGAGCCACCGCCCTTGGCGATAAACAGGAATTTGTACTCATCGCCCGGCGTCGCATAAAGGTCGATCTGGGCCGGCAGATTGTTGCCGGTGTTGACTTCCTCGAACATATCCAGCGGTGCGACCTGGCTGTAGCGCAGGTTGGATTTGGTGTAGGTCGAGGCGATGCCCTGAGAGAGCGCCTTTTCGTCATCGCCATCGGTCCAGACATACTGGCCTTTCTTGCCCATGACGATGGCAGTGCCGGTGTCCTGGCAACTGGGCAGCACCATACCGACGGAGACGTTGGCATTTTTCAATAGCTCACGGGCGACGTAGCGGTCGTTATCGGAGGCTTCCGGGTCATCGAGGATCAGCGCGAGTTGTTCGAGATGTTTGGGGCGATAGAGATGATTGATATCCTGCATCGCTGTCTCGGCCAGCATCGATATTGCTTCCTCATCGACTTTGAGGACCGTGCGGCCATCGACATCAATCGTCGAGACATGATCGGAGGTCAGCTTGCGCCACGGCGTATCTTCCGCCGCGAGCGGGAACATTTCCTGATAGGCAAATTCAGTGTTATCGGACACGGTTTTATATTCCTGATTGCTGTGGCCAGATGATGGTGACCGATGGAACCGGGGCCTCGCCGCTTGCAGGCAGACGAGAGACAGGTCTATTTCTTGCGGAACTGATCGAGTTCAACGACGTCGGCGGTGGCCGGTTTGGCGTCTTCGCCACTATCGTCACCGTCTATGTTGGTCTCGGCTTCCAGACCATCAATCCGGCTGTTGACGCTTTGCTCGGCGATGCTGTCAGCCAGATCATAATCGGCCTCGTCGACGGTCTTGAACTGCAGTCCGAACTGGACGCTGGGATCGGCAAAGCCGGTAATTGCAGCCCACGGAACGCCAATAAACTCGCGATTGTTGTTGAAGCTCAAAGTGACGGAAAAACCCTCATCATTGATGTCCAGATCCCAGAATTCGTGCTGCAGAACGATGGTAATTTCTTCCGGATATCGTTCGCGTAAATGGTCAGGCAACTCGACGTCCGGGAAGGTCGTAACAAACGAAATGTAAAAATGATGTTCGCCCGGCAGACCTGTCGCGGCAGCCCGATTGAGAGATTCGCGCACGACCCCCTTCAGCGCCTTCTCGACGATCTCGTTGTAGTTCATAAAATCGGTGGAGGTCGTATCATCACTCATGGTCGGGGGCGTCGCTCGCTGGTCTGGTTCCGGGTCAATCCGCCCATACTAAGCAGCGCGCCGCCCGAGTCGACTCACAATTTTCAACCGTTCAGGTCATGAAAGACGAATGTCTGCGCTCAAATGGAAGTGGGGGGCTTCTGTTGCCAGGTGCCCCCCGAACCCCGTTGTAGCTATGCAGCTACAGCAAATGCCTCGTTGTTATCATTGGCATTTGTAGAAAATAGCCCGATATCGGTGGTACTATGCCGAGCGAAAAATATACCTTTACTGCGCACGTCGATCCTGTTTCGCCCCCATCAAAAGCACACCGCGTGCGTCAAATTCCTGATCGGTGTGTTTATGGTGGAGGCGCCGGGTACTGCCCCCGGGTCCGTTTCGCCTATTCCATATACCGTTTATCGCCATAGTCGGTTGCCCGACACCCGGAATATAGGCATTTAAGCCCGGGAGTTAAAGGTTAATCGCAAGGCCAGATGATCTATAATTAGCGACAATTTGCCGCTGATGCACAACATGTTGTGGCGCGTAGTTCCGGACAGGGTTATATTATGCGCCGCGACCCGTGTTCCGGGCGCTCATCATTTGCCGATTATGTCGATACCAAGAGGATTTTCATGGGTCTCAGCGCCGAACAACTTGCCGAAATAGAAGAACAACGGACCCAGTCCGCGCCCACACGCCGCGCCGTCTCTCCGGGACTTGAAGAGGTGTTGTATCAGGCCTTGCCTGTGCTCGATCACGGCTTTGTCCGGGTGGTTGATTATATGGGCGATGACGCCGCCGTCGTTCAAGCTGCACGGGTTTCTTATGGACGCGGCACCAAGACGGTGCAAAGCGACGCAGGCCTGGTGAATTACCTGCTGCGCCATCGCCATACGACGCCCTTTGAGATGTGCGAAATCAAGTATCACATCAAGCTGCCGATATTTGTGGCGCGTCAATGGATCAGACATCGCACAGCCAATGTGAACGAATATTCGGCGCGCTATTCGATCCTCGACAATGAATTTTATATCCCGAAGCCCGAACATCTCGCCGCCCAGTCCGCCATGAACCGCCAGGGTCGGGGTGACATCTTGACCGGGCAGGAAGCGGACCGCGTGTTCAAGCTGCTGCGCGAGGATTCGGAACGGGCCTACGCGGATTATGCCGAAATGCTCAACGAGGACCCGGACGGCAACGCCGTTGATGAAAGCCGCGAAGGCCTGGCGCGTGAACTGGCGCGCATGAACCTGTCGCTCAACTTTTATACCCAGTGGTACTGGAAGACGGACCTGCACAACCTGCTGCATTTCCTGTCGCTGCGCGCCGACAGCCATGCGCAGTATGAAATCAGGGTTTATGCCGACGCCATGCTCGACACCGTCAAACGCTGGGTGCCTGCGACGTATGCCGCCTTCATGGACTACCGTGTCGGTGGTGCGCATCTCTCGGACAAGGGCCTTGCCGTGGTCAAGCGCCTGATGGCCGGCGAAAAAATCGAACAGGCCGACAGCGGCATGTCGCCGCGCGAATGGCGTGAACTGATGGAAACCCTCGAACACGAAGGCTAGTTCCTTGACTACACACATCGGTGCCAAACCGGGAGAAATCGCGGAGACAGTTCTGTTGCCTGGCGATCCCTTGCGAGCCAAATGGATCGCTGAAACCTTTCTTGATGACGCCGCGCAGTACAATTCCGTGCGCGGCATGTCCGGATTTACCGGGTCATATCAAGGGATGCCGGTATCTGTCCAGGGTTCGGGCATGGGGATGCCGTCAGCCTCGATTTATGTTCATGAACTGATGAACGACTTCGGCGTCAAAACCGTCGTCCGGGTTGGCTCCTGCGGGGCGTTGCGGCCTGAGGTCAAAATCCGCGATCTGGTGCTGGCGGTGTCAGCGTCGACAAGTTCGTCGATCAACCGCACAGTATTCGGCGACATGGATTACGCGGCCACAGCTGATTTTAGCATGATGCGGCGACTGGCTGACATAGCCGATGAAAAAAAGCTGAGCTATCACGCCGGCATGATTACCAGCGAAGACGCGTTTTATCGTCCTGAGGATGATTATTTCGAAAAACTGGCGTCACACGGGGCGCTGGCCGTCGAGATGGAAAGCGCCGCCATCTACCGCATCGCCGCCAGCTTCGGTGGCCGTGCCGCGACTGTCCTCACCGTCAGCGATCATCTACTGACCGGCGAAGACCTGCCGTCAGAAGACCGCGAACGCAGTTTCTCCGAGATGGTCGAACTGTCGCTGGCAGCTGTTTCCCGGTCGGAATAGTTACGACAATCACCCCACACAGTAATCCCTCCCCCATCAAGGGGGAGGGATTACTGTGTGGGGTGTCGAGCTCTACTTAACTCCCTCCCTCTTGATGGGGGAGGGTTGGGGTGGGGGTGAGTAATAAAAAGTTATTGAATAACAATCTTCGGTGCCGCCGCCGCCGTCTCGGCTTCGGTTGCCTTGATTTTATCGGCGACCTTGCGGGCGATTTCGATGAAGGCCTGGCTGATTGCGTGGTCCGGTTCCTTGGCTGTGATCGGGGTGCCGGTGTCTGACGTTTCGCGTAAATGCGGATCGATCGGGATTTCGCCAAGGAATTCGATGCCACGACGCACAGCTTCATCCTTCGCCCCGCCATGACTGAAGATTTCGGTGCGATCACCACAATGTGGGCAGATGAAGTAGCTCATGTTTTCGATCAGGCCGAGGGTTGGCACGCTGACCTTGTCAAACATGGCAATACCCTTGCGGGCATCGGCCAGGGCGACATCCTGCGGTGTTGAAACAACGACCACGCCGGTCAATGGCACGCGCTGTGCCATGGTGAGCTGGGCGTCACCGGTGCCCGGCGGCAGATCGCAGACCAGCACGTCGAGATCGCCCCATTTGACGTCGCGCAGCAGTTGCTCAAGCGCGCTCATAACCATCGGGCCGCGCCAGATCATCGGCGAATCTTCCGGTACCAGGAAGCCCATCGACATCACTTCGACACCATAATTCGACATCGGCATCATGTATTTGCCGTCCGGCGTATGCGGTGTGCCGCCAATGCCCATCATGCGGGGCAGGGACGGACCGTAGACGTCGGCGTCCATCAGACCGACCTTGAGGCCGTTGGCCGCCAGACCCAGTGCCAGGTTGACCGAGACCGTTGATTTGCCAACGCCGCCTTTGCCCGACGCGACGGCAATGACGGTTTTGACGCCGGGAATATCCATCTCGTTACCCTGAGCCGGTGCGGCAGGCGCTGCGGGCCCATGGTCATGATCGTGATCATGATTGTGATCGTGGTCATGATTATGCCCGTGGCCATCATCGCCTGAATGTGCCGTCAATACGGCGGTCACAGAAAGAACACCCGGCAAATCGAAGACGATGTCTTCACAGGCTTTCCGCAAGGGTTCCATCGCTTCGGCCTCGCTCGGGTCGATCTCGATGGTGAAGCCAACGTGGCCATCCTTGATCTGTAAACCCTGGATCAGGCCGTGTTCGACAACGCTTTTTCCGGTTTCCTGGTTCTTGATTTCATTGAGGGCTTCGAGGACAAGATCGTTGGTAACGGTAGACATGCTTGTATTTCTCCGCTTCGGTGCCGATATAAGGTTCTTGACGGCTCCGGACAGGGTTAAGATAACTTATATGCGAGGACGCGTTGCGCCGCCGGGCTGGGTGTCATATAACGCGCCGGGAGAGGTTTTAAAAGCGTTCAAAAACCCTAATATAGTAGGCTCTTTCCGGAGAGCCATTCACGTAACAAGATTTGTCGCAAGACGGAGGAAGAATACGCCATGCCATGGAGCAATCAAGGCGGCGGTGGAAACCGCGGTCCCTGGGGTCAAGGCCCGGGTGGACAGCAACCACCCAATCTCGAGGAACTGTTGCGACAGAGCCAGGACAAGTTCAAAAGCTTCCTGCCGGGCGGCGGTGGCGGGGCCAAAATGATTGGCCTTGTTGTCCTCGTCCTCGTCGGACTTTGGGCAGCCAGCGGCTTTTACAAGGTTGAACCGGACGAGCAGGGCGTTGTTCTGCGCTTCGGCAAATGGGTGAGCACCACGCAATCCGGTTTGAACTATCACCTGCCCTCACCGATTGAAACGGTCCTGACGCCGAAGGTTACGCGCATTAACCGGATCGATGTCGGTTTCCGCACAGCCGGAGACTTTGGTCGTTCGACCTCGACGCGCGATGTGCCGGAAGAAAGCCTGATGCTGACCGGTGATGAAAACATCATCGATATTGATTTCGCCGTTTTCTGGCGCATCAACGAGGCAGGCCGTTATCTCTTCAACATCCAGAACCCGGACGCGACGGTCAAGGCCGCCGCCGAAAGCGCCATGCGTGAAATCGTCGGCAAAACCAAGATTGCCGCCGCATTGGCTGAGGGACGTCAAACAGTTGAACTGTCAGCCCGCACCCTTTTGCAGGAAGTTCTCAACTCCTATGAAGCGGGTATTGAGATCACGGAAGTGAAACTGCAAAAAGTGGATCCGCCGTCGGCTGTTATCGATGCCTTCCGGGATGTTCAGCGCGCCCGTGCTGATCTGGAACGCCAGCGCAACGAAGCCGAAGGTTATGCCAACGACATTATCCCGCGTGCCCGTGGTGAAGCGGAACAAATGATCCAGCAAGCCGAAGCCTACCGCGAGGAAGTCGTGGCCCGGGCCGAAGGTGAAACCAAGCGTTTCCTGGAAGTTTATAAAGAATTTTCTGTGGCCAGGGATGTGACAACCAAACGCATCTACCTTGAGACCATGGAAAGGGTTCTTGAAGGCGTGACCAAAATCGTCGTCGACAACAAAGGTGGCTCCGGCGTCGTGCCTTACCTGCCGCTGCCTGAGCTAGGCAAGAAGGGAGGCAACTGATGAGCACTAAAATTTTAGCCCTTTTGGGTGTTGTCGTCCTGATACTCGGTGTTGTTGCTTCGGGTGCTTTCTATACTGTGCCGCAAACCCAGCAAGCGCTGGTCATGCAGTTTGGTGAAATTGTCACAATCGTCAAGGAACCGGGATTGAAGTTCAAGACGCCGTTCGTACAGAACGTCGTTTATCTCGACAACCGAATTCTGGCCTTCGACGCGCCGGCCGAAGAAGTCATTGCCTCAGATCAGAAACGACTTGTCGTCGACAGTTTTATCCGCTTCCGGATTTCTGAACCAAAAGTATTCTTCAAGGCAGTTCAGACCGAAAACATTGCGCGCTCGCGGTTGGGGACAATCCTCAATTCAAGTGTCCGGCGTGTTCTCGGTGGTGTGCCTCTGTCAACCGTCTTGACGGGAGAACGCGCCGGCCTGATGGTCCAGATTCGTGACTTCGTTAACCAGCAGGCCCAGGGGCTTGGTATTGAAGTGGTCGATGTGCGGATAAAACGTGCTGATCTGCCGGAACAGACCAACCAGGCGATTTATGCCCGCATGAATACCGAACGGCAACGTGAAGCCCGTGAGTTCCGAGCCCAGGGCGCTGAAATTTCACAGCGTATCAAATCCCGTGCTGATCGAGAAAAAACGGTTCTGATTGCCGAAGCCGAGAAGACTGCCCAGATCACCCGTGGTCAGGGCGATGGCCATGCCGTCAAAATCTTTGCCGATGCCTATGGCAAGGATGTCGAGTTCTTCACGTTCTATCGCTCGATGCAGGCGTATCTCAAGACGCTTGGCAGTGGTGAAACGACCATGGTTTTGTCGCCTGATTCCGAATTTTTCCGGTATTTCAGTGACATAACCGGCAGTCGTACTGGCGGAAAATAACAGGCCAGCCGGGTCGAGGCCGCGGGCGATCATCTGAATGGATGATTTGATCACGGCACTTGGTCTGGTCCTGGTTATCGAGGGTGCCGTGTTTGCCCTTGTGCCGGACGGTTTGAAGCGTAAGGTGGCGGTTGCTCTCGAGCAGCCGCCATCTGTGCTTCGGGCCTTTGGCCTGGTTGCCGTCGTTCTCGGATTTGGTGTTATCTGGCTGGTTCGTGGCTGATTGCTGATCAATCACGAAAATATGTGCCCCGGTTTGTTGCCACAGGACATAATGTCACCATATTCCACAGTATGATGCGGCTGCAGGAACGCCATCAACGCGACGGTCAATCGAGCTGTTCGACGGCGCCAGATGGCATATGATTGAAGACGTCCGGTATTGTCGATCAATGCCGGTCTCAAGGAGAGAATGAAAGTGACTCAACTAATTCCCTATTCGCCCCGGTCGATTTCGACGCGCACCAAAGTCCTGAACTACGAATCTGTCTGTCGCTGGATGATCGCTGCCCTGACGCTGGTCGTCATGATGAGCATCGCGATTGCAACGCATGCCCGATCCGCGCCGATGAGTTTTGCTGATCTGGCCGAGCGCCTTTCTCCTGCCGTCGTCAATATCTCCACGACACAAAAAATTCCGGCCCAGTCGCAACGTCAGCGCCAGGTGCCGATGCCGCAATTCCCGCCGGGCTCGCCTTTTGAGGAATTTTTCAAGGACTTCTTCGACCGTCAGCGACCTGGCCAGGAAGGCGACGACAAACGCCCGCAACGGCGAGCGACATCGCTGGGCTCAGGATTTGTGATTGATTCTTCCGGTATCGTCGTGACCAACAATCACGTGATTGCCGAGGCTGACGAAATCACGGTGATCCTGAATGATGATACACGCCTCAAAGCCGAGATCATCGGTCGTGATGCAAAGACTGACATCGCTGTTCTGAAAGTTACGCCCGAGTCCCCGTTGCCAGCTGTTGAATTCGGCTCGTCCCGCGACGCCCGGGTCGGCGACTGGGTGCTGGCCATCGGCAATCCGTTTGGTCTCGGTGGCACCGTAACTGCCGGTATCATTTCTGCCCGTGGCCGGCGTATTAACGCAGGCCCCTATAACGACTTCATTCAAACCGATGCATCGATCAACCGGGGCAACTCGGGCGGTCCGCTGTTTAATCTGGATGGCCAGGTCATCGGCATTAACACAGCGATCTTCTCGCCGACCGGTGGCAGTGTCGGCATCGGATTTTCAATTCCCTCCGATATGGCCCAACTGGTCATTTCCCAGTTGCGCGAATTTGGCCGCACCCGACGTGGCTGGCTTGGTGTGCGTATACAGCCGGTCTCGGACGAGATCGCTGAAAGCCTAGGACTTGGCAAGGCGCGTGGCGCTTTGGTCGCAGGTGTGTTCGATGAAGGACCGGCCAATGATGCCGGGATCGAGCCTGGCGACGTTATCCTGACATTCGACGACAAGCCGGTACCCCATGTCCGCGATTTGCCGCGCATTGTTGCTGAAACCAATATCAACAAGGACATCGATGTCGAAGTCTGGCGCAAGGGCAAATCGCTTTCGCTCAACGTCCAGGTCGGCGAAATGGATGAAACCAAAGTTGCCTCCGCCGAACCTGACAAACCGGCAGATACAGAAAAACCAGAGACTGTCGATACGCTTGGCATGACACTTACAGGTCTGACGGAAACCACCCGGCAGAAGTACGAAGTCGGTGAAGACGTAAATGGCGTCGTCGTCGTTGGTGTCGATGACAGTTCTGCGGCCGCCCAGAAGGGCATCCGCCCCGGCGACGTCATTGTCGAGGTCGCGCAGGAGGAAGTGAACTCACCGGATCAGGTAATCGACAAGGTCCGTGAAGTGAAGGATTCCAAGCGCAAGTCTGTGCTGATCCTTTTGCAACGTGCAGAAGACCTGCGCTTTGTCGCGCTGAGGCTCAAGGAGAGTTAAGACGCTCCGGCGTCATACACGACTGGATACGGCGGAGCACAGGCTCCGCCGTTTTTTTTGCAAAGCGGCGCTTGATACAAGTCAATTCCCCCGGCAAGCTATGCGTCTAGATTGACAGGCAATAAGGAAAAAAATCACATTCAAACGGGGAGAACAAGATGACGGACTCTATCAAATATCTGCTCGGCGAAGATCAGATCCCGAAGACCTGGTACAACATTGTCTCCGATTTACCGACACCACCCAGCCCGGTTTTGCATCCGGGCACGGGACAACCCATTGGGCCGGAAGACCTGGCACCGCTGTTTCCGATGGCCCTGATTGGTCAGGAAGTCAGCGCTGAACGCGAAATCGAAATTCCCGATCCGGTGCGCGACATTTACAAACAATGGCGCTGCACGCCGCTGTTCCGGGCCCGTCGCCTCGAGAAGGTACTCGATACGCCGGCGAAGATTTATTACAAATATGAAGGCGTCAGCCCGGCGGGCAGTCACAAACCCAATACGGCCGTGGCCCAGGCTTTTTACAACAAGGAAGAAGGCATCACCAAAATCAGCACCGAAACAGGTGCCGGTCAGTGGGGCTCGTCCATGGCCTTTGCCGGATCCCTGTTCGGCATCGAAGTCCAGGTCTACATGGTCGGCATTTCCTACGATCAAAAGCCTTATCGACGGGCCTTGATGGAAACCTACGGCGCTTCCTGTTTCTCAAGCCCGTCCGACCGGACCGAATCGGGTCGCGCTGTTCTGGCCGAGGACCCGAACAGTCCGGGCAGCCTTGGCATTGCCATTTCAGAAGCCGTTGAAGTTGCCGCGACCAACGATGATACCAAGTACTCGCTCGGCAGCGTGCTCAATCATGTGCTGACCCATCAGACCGTTATCGGTCAGGAAGCCATGCTTCAGATGGAGATGGCGGGTGATTATCCCGACGTTGTTATCGGTGCGGCAGGCGGCGGCTCAAACTTCGCCGGGATTGCCTTTCCGTTCATCGGCGAGCAACTTCGCGGCGGTCGCAAGGTGCGCGCCCTGGCGGTTGAACCGGCAGCCTGTCCGACCCTGACCCGCGGCACCTACGCCTACGATTTTGGGGATACCGGTCATCTGACGCCCCTGGTCAAGATGCATACGCTGGGATCGGCCTTTGTGCCGCCGGGCTTCCATGCGGGCGGGCTTCGCTATCACGGTATGGCACCGCTGGTCAGTCAATTGGCTGATCTCGGTCATATCGAGGCCGTGGCCTATCACCAGAACGGCTGTTTTGCCGCCGGCGTTGAATTCGCCCGCGCCGAAGGCATTGTGCCGGCGCCGGAATCGACGCATGCGATCAAGGCCGCCGTCGATGAGGCAATGAAATGCAAGGAAGAAGGGGAGAGCCGGACAATTTTGTTTAATCTGTCCGGTCACGGCCACTTCGACATGCAGGCCTACACGGATTATTTCGCCGGTGCTTTGGAAGATCAGGACTACGACGATGCCAAACTGCAGGCAGCGCTGGGGCAATTGCCGCCGGTTGCCGCTGAATAAAGCGTCATCATCGACAGGAAAGAGGGCGTGCCGGGCGGTGCGCCCTTTTTTTGCGCCAGTCAGGCGGCGAATTCTTCGTCGCGATAACCCTGGATGTAGAGCAACGATGTCAGGTCGCCGTGATCGACGTGGGCTGAGGCTGAGGCGGCAACCAGGGTCTTGGCGTGAAAGGCGATCCCGAGACCGGCCCCTTGCAGCATGGGGATGTCGTTGGCTCCGTCACCGACGGCCAGGGTGTCGTCGACTTCAAGGCCCTGGCTTTCAATGTAGGATTCAAGTGCGGCCAGCTTGGCATACTTGTCGAGGATAGGCGGAACGACGCGGCCGGTAATAACATCGTCGACGATTTCCAGCGTGTTCGCCTGGTTCTCATGGAAGCCCAGTTCCGTGGCGACCAGATTGGTGAAATAAGTGAAACCGCCGGAGACCAGAGCCGTGAAGGCACCATTGGCGCGCATGGTCTGGACCAGTGCTTTCGAGCCTGGCATCTCGGTCACACGTTCATTCATGGCTTTGTACAGGACGTCAACACCCAGACCGTGCAGCATATGGGCGCGTTGTACCAGGCTTTCGCCAAAATCGAGATCACCGCGCATGGCGGCTTCGGTAATCGCCGAGACCTCGTCGCGCAAACCGGCAAAGTCGGCGATTTCGTTTATGCATTCCTGTTCGATCATGGTGGAATCCATGTCGGAAATCAGCAGGCGTTTGCGGCGACGGGATGTCGCCTGAGCGACAATATCGACGGGGGTATCGCGCAGGTACTGACGTACGGCTGCTTCGGCGACATCGGGGCTGAAACCGGTGTAGATGATATCGCAGGCAAGGTCCGGGGACAGCCAGTCCGGTTCGGCGCAACTTGCACCGGCTTCTTCCAGTGCTCCCGATGCCAGCGAAACAATATCGGCGGAAAGGGGCGCCCAGGCGCGATTGCCAATGAGTGTGAGAACGTTTTCCATTATTGTTCGTTGCGCTTGCGGCCTGAAATGATATGAGGGGCGTTAGTAGAATGCCCGGCACGAATGAGCAAGCAGATGTTCGATGGAAAGTCGCCCGATTAAATGAATAAAGGTGTCATCTTTATCGCCGGTCCGACCGCGAGTGGAAAATCCGGTGCCGCGCTCGCACTCGCAGAGAAGCTCGCAGAACAACCCGTGAGTGGCCTTCAGGGCGGCGTCATCATCAACGCCGACAGCATGCAGGTTTATCGCGAACTGGAGGTCATTTCCGCCCGACCGCCTCTGGAAGACATGGATCGCGCGCCACACCGCCTCTATGGCGTTTTGAGCGGTGCTGAGCGTTGTTCAGCGGGGCGCTGGCGCACCATGGCGCTGGCCGAGATAGAAGCGGCACACCAGGCCGGGCACTGGCCGATTGTCGTCGGTGGCACGGGCCTCTATTTCAAGGTCTTGCTGGAAGGTATCGCAGATGTGCCGGACATCGCGTCGGAAATCCTCGAGGAAGTTCAGGCGCGGCTCGATAAACTGGGGCCGGAACAATTTCGCGATGAACTGGCAAAAGTTGATCCGCAAGCTGCAGCGCGCATTGAACCAGGCGATCAGCAGCGGCTGGTCCGCGCCGCCGGTGTGTTCGCCGCGACCAATCGAAGCCTGACGTCATGGCAATCGGACCAGCCACAAGATGGTGGTCTCGATATGCCGGTTGCCAGATTTGTGCTCGCGCCGGACCGGCAGGTTATCTACGACCGCTGTAATGAACGGTTCGGCAAGATGCTCGACGCCGGTGGGCTGGCCGAAATCGAAAATTTACAGAACCTGGGGTTTGATCCGGATATACCTGTCATGAAAGCCGTCGGCGTGCCTGAACTGATGCAGCATTTGCGTGGCGAGATTGACCTGGAAACGGCTGTCAGCCTTGCTCAGCAGGCGACGCGGCGCTACGCCAAACGCCAGTTGACTTGGATCCGGAACCAGATGAGCGACTGGGAAATTGTCTCCGATTTTGATTCTCAGCAACATTCGGAAAGGTTTTTAGAGAAAATCTTTTCATTTATTCGCAATTTTGCATTGACCGACAAACCATGAGCGACTAGTTTGTCGCCGTTTTCCGCCGTCCGGCGTTATTCCCGGCGGCGGCTTTCTGTTGGAACAGTCTATCCAGTTTGAGGCAAGGCAGCCGTTTGGCGCTCAAATCTGCGAATTCTCGCGGGGCGCTGGCATCGTCTTGTTGCTTGAACCGGACAAATTAAGGATCGGAAAATGACTAGCGCGCAGCTCAATGGAGCACAAATCGTCCTGAAATCCCTCGTGGACCAGGGCGTGGAGGTCGTATTCGGCTATCCAGGCGGCGCTGTCCTACCGATTTACGACGCGATTTTCGAAGAAGATCGCATTCAGCATGTCCTCGTTCGCCACGAACAGGGTGCGGTTCATGCCGCCGAAGGCTACGCCCGCTCGACCGGCAAGCCCGGTGTGGTGCTGGTGACGTCAGGCCCGGGCGCAACAAACGCCGTGACCGGTTTGACTGACGCACTGATGGACAGCATTCCCGTGATCTGCCTGACAGGCCAGGTGCCGACGCATCTGATAGGCACCGATGCTTTCCAGGAAGCTGACACGGTTGGCATCACGCGACCCTGCACCAAACACAATTATCTGGTGAAGGACGTGGCCACGCTGCCACGCGTCATGCACGAGGCTTTTCATGTCGCCACCAGCGGGCGGCCCGGACCGGTCGTCATTGACTTGCCGAAAAACGTCATGCTGATGGAAGGCGAATACGTTGGGCCGAAACAGGTCAAACACTCGTCTTACAATCCGCAGATGAAAGGCGATCTTGACGCCATCAAGGACGCCGTCGAACTGATCGCCAACGCCAAACGGCCCTTGTTCTACACCGGCGGTGGCGTGATCAACTCAGGTCCCGGTGCCTCCCAGCTGTTGACGGAACTTGTCCGCCAGACCGGCGCGCCGATTACTCATACCCTGATGGGGCTCGGCGCTTATGCGGCCGATGATGATCAGTATCTCGGTATGGTCGGCATGCACGGCAATTATGAAGCCAATCTGGCGATGGCCGAGTGTGACGTCATGATCTGCGTCGGCGCGCGGTTTGATGATCGCGTGACCGGTCGTCTGGATGCTTTCAGTGTGAATTCGAAAAAAATTCACATCGATATTGATCCCTCGTCGATCAACAAGAATGTCCGGGTGGACGTGCCGATTATCGGTGACGTCGGCCACGTGCTTGAAGACCTGATCAAGATCTGGAAATCGAAGGTCAAGAAGGTCGACGAAAAGGCTTTGAAGTCGTGGTGGAAAACCATCAATGAATGGCGCAAGCGCGATTGCCTGAAATATATCCAAGGCAAGGATATTGCCAAGCCGCAGCACGTGATCGAGCGTTTGCAGGCTGCACTGACGGGACGGGACGCTTATGTCACAACCGACGTTGGTCAACATCAGATGTGGGCCGCCCAGTACCTGAAGTTTGATCAACCGAACCGCTGGATGACGTCCGGCGGGCTCGGCACGATGGGCTATGGGTTGCCGGCAGCAATCGGTGTGCAGATGGCGCATCCGAAATCGGATGTTGTCTGCGTCACCGGTGAAGCCTCACTGATGATGAATATTCAGGAACTGTCGACGGCGGTTCAATACAGGTTGCCGGTCAAGGTGTTGTTGTTGAACAACCGCTACATGGGCATGGTGCGTCAGTGGCAGGAATTGCTGCACGGCAACCGGTATTCCGAAAGCTATATGAAATCATTGCCGGACTTCACCAAACTCGCGGAGGCCTTTGGGGCCAGCGGCCTCTATGCCGACAAGCCGGATCAGGTCGACAATCTGATTGCCGACATGATGGCGACGGATGGGCCGGTTATTGCCGAAATCGAAATTGATCAGAAGGAAAACTGTTTTCCGATGATCCCGTCGGGTGCCGCGCATTACGAAATGATCCTGGGACCGAACGGCGATCAGCCCAGCGTTTCCAAAGATGGACTGGCATTGGTTTGATGATCGAAATACGCACGCCGTTTCTATCGGCACTTGGGAGATAAGACGTGGAAGAGCAAATCGAAACACACACACTGGGCGTTCTCGTCGATAACGAGGCGGGTGTGCTCGCGCGTGTCGTCGGACTGTTTTCCGGTCGTGGCTACAATATCGAGAGCTTGACCGTTGCTGAAGTCGACCAGTCTGAACATCAGTCTCGCATCACCATTGTTACCTCCGGCACCCCGCGTGTTATTGAGCAGATCAAGGCTCAGCTTGGACGTCTAGTACCTTCGCATGCCGTCGTCGATCTGACGGTTGAGGGTCCGCATGTCGAGCGTGAACTGGCGTTAATCAAGGTTGCCGGATCAGGTGAGCCACGCGTTGAATCGCTACGCATTGCCGATATTTTTCGTGCCCGTGTTGTTGATTCAACAATCGATTCTTTTGTTTTCGAACTCACAGGTTCAACACAAAAGCTGAATACATTCATCGGCCTGATGCGCCCCCTGGGGCTGGTCGATGTTTCTCGTACAGGTGTTGCCGCGATCTCTCGCGGTGACGCGCCCATGTAATTATCTGAACAATTCGTGCGCCGGGTTGACCGGCAAACAATCAAACCGAAAGGACGAGACTATGCGCGTTTATTACGATCGCGACGCGGACGTAAATTTGATCAAGGGCAAGAAAGTTGTCGTGATCGGCTATGGCAGCCAGGGTCACGCCCATGCCATGAACATGCGGGATTCAGGCGTCAACGACGTCGCCATTGCCCTGCGTGAAGGTTCGGCCAGTGCCGTCAAGGCCAAGGAAGCCGGCTTCACCGTCATGTCTGTGGCTGACGCCGCCAAATGGGGCGATGTCCTGATGATGCTGACGCCCGATGAATTGCAGGGCGATATCTATACCGATCATCTGGCCGAGAACATGCAGGCCGGTGCAGCATTGGCTTTTGCTCACGGCTTGAACATTCATTTCAAACTGATCGATGCCCGTCCCGACATTGATGTCTTCATGATCGCGCCGAAGGGCCCCGGCCACACGGTGCGTTCCGAATATCAGCGCGGTGGCGGTGTTCCCTGTCTGGTCGCAGTTGATCAGGATGCTTCCGGCAATGCCCTCGAAGTCGCCCTGAGCTATGCCTCCGCAATCGGTGGCGGCCGCGCCGGTGTGATCGAGACCACGTTCCAGGAAGAATGTGAAACTGATCTCTTTGGCGAACAGGTTGTCCTGTGCGGTGGTTTGACCAGTCTGATCATGGCCGGTTACGAAACACTGGTTGAAGCCGGTTATGCGCCGGAAATGGCTTACTTCGAGTGCTTGCACGAAGTGAAGCTGATCGTTGATCTGATGTATGAAGGCGGTATGGCCAACATGCGCTATTCGATCTCCAACACGGCGGAATATGGCGATTACATGACCGGTCCGCGCATCATCACCGATGAAACCAAAGCGGAAATGAAACGGGTTCTGGCTGACATTCAGTCGGGTCGCTTCACCCGCGACTGGATGATGGAGAACAAGGTCGGTCAGCCCAGCTTCAAAGCCCAGCGTCGCATGCTTGCCGAACACAACATCGAGGAAGTTGGTTCACGTCTGCGCGGCATGATGCCGTGGATTTCGGAGAACGCATTGGTTGACAAAGACAAAAATTGACCTAATTCATCCCGAGGAGGCGAAATGCTGGATATTTGCCACATGACGACACCTCGGGATGTTTTAAACTTCTGGTTTGGCGAACCCGGTGATCCGGATTACGGGTCGTCGCGCCCGGAATGGTTCGTCAAAAATGACGACTTCGATGCCGCTATTCGTGATCGCTTCGGTGAGGCGGTCGAGACGGCCCTGCAGGGTGGTTTCGAGGAATGGCGCGATGACTTTTCCGGTGCCCTGTCGCTGATAATTTTACTTGATCAGTTTCCGAGAAATATTTATCGCGGTTCGGCGAAAATGTTTGCCGGCGATTTGCGTGCACGGACCATTGTCGCCAAGGCGCTGGAATATGCATTGGATACGCCGTTGTCACCGTATCAGCGATTGTTTCTCTACCTGCCTTTCGAGCACAGCGAGGAGAAACAGGATCAGGAATATTGCGTTCAACTGTTCGAGGCCATGCCGAACGTGCCGGAAAAAGAGGGATGGCTTGATTACGCTCACAAGCACAAGGTGATCATTGATCGCTTCGGCCGCTTCCCTCACCGCAACGATGTCCTCGGTCGCCCGAGCACACCTGAAGAAATCGAATTTCTGAAGCAACCAGGCTCCGGTTTTTGACATTCGGGGTCAAACAACCATCAAAAACACAAAATAAGTTGCGAACACGGGTGAAAACGGCGTAAAACGGCTTCATTAAACCGGCTAAAAAGCTGTGTGGACCTGTTTGCGACTCCAGTCCTCGTTTTGGAGTTCTCTCCGGGCTTCATGACTTGTTAACCTTGTCGGGCCACTCTTTGGCCCAGGTATTTGAAAATTAAGGTTCTGTAGCGATGCAGGCAACGGCAAAACAGCAATTTTCGGGCGACTGCGCGACCAGCGCGGCGTACGGATTTTTGCGTGTCGGCGCTGCCGGTTCCCGGACCTTGACCTTCATTTCTGCGGCTCTCCTTCGACTTACTGGCCCCTGAGCGGCCGTGCGACGCTTTCGTCGTCAACGTTCAGGGGATTTCGGACCCGTAATTGATCGAGACAACGGAAAGTTTGAAGGAACAAAGTCATGACGACACAAAATAACGAAACAACAAAATCATCCGGTGACCGCGTAGTCATCTTCGATACAACCATGCGTGATGGCGAACAGTCGCCCGGCGCCTCGATGAACCTCGAGGAAAAACTGCGCCTGGCCGAAGTGCTCGAAGCCATGGGCGTCGATATTATCGAAGCCGGTTTCGCCATCGCCTCGAACGGCGATTTTGAAGCAATTTCGGAAGTATCGAAAATTGTTACGGAATCGGTGGTCTGCAGCCTGGCGCGTTCAGCGCTGGGTGACGTTGACCGCGCCGGTGAAGCGCTGGTCGATGCCAAACAGAAACGCATCCATACCTTCCTCAGCACGTCCGATCTGCACATGAAGTACAAGCTGCAGATGGAACGCGACGATGTCTACGACGCGATCGTCGGCAGCGTTGTGCGGGCAGGTAAATACACCGACGATATCGAATGGAGTGCCGAAGACGGCACGCGAACGGATCACGATTTCCTCTGCCGCTGCATCGAGGGCGCGATTGACGCCGGTGCGACGACGATCAATATCCCTGATACCGTTGGCTATGCCTTGCCGAACGAGCACGCTGATATGTTCCGCATGGTTCAGAACCGGGTGCCCAATATCGACAAGGTTGTGTTGTCGACACATTGCCACAATGATCTCGGCCTGGCCGTGGCCAACTCACTGGCCGGCGTTCAGGCCGGTGCCCGCCAGGTCGAATGTACGATCAATGGCCTGGGCGAGCGTGCCGGCAACGCGGCGCTGGAAGAAATCGTCATGGCGCTGAAAACGCGCCCTGATTTGCTCGACTACGATACTCGTATCGATACAACGCACATCACCAAGGCGTCGCGCATGGTATCGACGATTACCGGTTTTCTGGTGCAAAACAACAAGGCCATCGTTGGTGCCAACGCCTTTGCCCACGAAGCCGGTATTCACCAGGACGGCATGCTGAAGCACGCCGGAACCTATGAGATCATGACGCCGGAATCGGTGGGATTGAACAAATCCACCCTGGTCATGGGCAAGCATTCGGGCCGTCACGCCTTCCGCAAAAAACTCGAGGAACTGGGTTTTGAGCTGGGTGACAATGCGCTGCACGACACCTTCCGCCGTTTTAAGGACCTGGCTGACAAGAAAAAGGATGTCTTTGATGAAGACATCGTTGCCCTGGTCGATGACGAACAACGCGGCAATGACCGGATCAAATTCAGCTCGCTGCAAGTGGTCTGTGGCTCGGTCGGTCCTCAAACCGCTGATCTGGTGCTGGATGTCGATGGCAAGGAAGTCAGTCACAAGGCGACGGGTGACGGGCCGGTCGACGCGACGTTCAATGCCTTGAAGAAACTGGTTCCCCACACGGCGATCCTGCAACTCTATCAGGTGCACGCTGTGACGGAAGGAACCGATGCCCAGGCCGAAGTAACAGTTCGTTTGGGAGAAGATGGCAAGACAGTAAATGGTTTGGGTGCAGATACGGATACCTTGGTCGCGTCGGCCAAGGCTTATATCAATGCGCTCAACAAATTAATGGTCAAGCGAGAGAAAACGGCACCTGCCGCACTCACCGCCTGACGTATTTCAGGGAACGGATACGGGGGCATGGTGCCCCCGTTTCTCAAAATCAGGGGATAAGCGACCTCAATGTTTTCAAAGATTCTTGGTTTTTTGTCGGCCGATATGGCCATCGACCTTGGTACGGCAAACACGCTGGTTTATGTCAAGGGACGCGGCATTGTTCTTAATGAACCCTCCGTTGTTGCAATTGTCAGCACGCGGGGCAAAAAACAGGTGCTGGCCGTCGGTGACGAAGCAAAGATGATGCTGGGTCGTACACCTGGCAACATTGAGGCTATCCGTCCTTTGCGGGATGGCGTCATCGCCGACTTCGAAATTGCCGAGGAAATGATCAAGCACTTCATTCGCAAAGTGCATAACCGTCGCAGTTTCGCATCCCCCCAGGTCATAATTTGTGTGCCGTCAGGTTCAACAGCGGTCGAACGGCGCGCCATTCAGGAATCAGCGGAAAGCGCCGGTGCCCGCCGGGTGTTTCTGATCGAGGAACCCATGGCCGCGGCAATTGGTGCCGGCTTGCCGGTGACCGAGCCCACAGGGTCAATGGTTGTTGACGTTGGTGGCGGCACCACCGAGGTTGCCGTGCTGTCGCTGGGTGGTATCGTTTATGCCCGCAGTGTGCGCGTTGGCGGCGACAAAATGGATGAGGCGATCATCAGTTACATTCGCCGTAATCACAATCTGCTGGTCGGTGAATCGAGCGCCGAGCGGATCAAGAAAGAAATCGGCACCGCTCGCCCGCCGGAAGATGGCAGTGGCGAAAGCATGGAAGTCAAAGGCCGTGACTTGATGAACGGCGTGCCCAAGGAATTGCTGATCAATCAACAACAGATCGCCGAAAGCCTGGCCGAGCCGGTCGGTGCAATCATAGAAGCCGTCAAGGTTGCTTTGGAACACACAGCTCCTGAACTGGCGGCTGATATCGTCGACAAGGGCATTGTCCTGACAGGTGGTGGCGCGCTGCTTGGCAATCTCGATCAGGTATTGCGCGAAGCAACCGGCCTGCCGGTTTCAATTGCCGATGAGCCGTTGTCCTGTGTTGCTCTCGGGACAGGTCGGGCCCTTGAAGAGATGCGGACCTTGCGCCACGTCCTGTCGCAGCACAGCACCTAGGCGTTCAAGGCAAGATCTGGTTTTGGCCTGACCCGGTTAATCAGGTCCGATGAATGGAGAACCTTTCGTGAGATTGGGCGGAAATGTACAACGGGCAGCGATGCCACTTAAAGGCATGGTGCAGCGCTTTGCCTTCGTTTTGCTTATCGGCGCCTCAATAATGTTGCTGGTTCTGGGCAAGGCCCAAAATCCGCTGGTTGAGCGGTTTCGAAGTACTGTGTTCGAAGTGGCGACACCGGTTCTCGAAGTTCTCTCACAGCCCGTTATCGCCACCAATCGTCTCATCGACGAAGTGAAGTCGCTGTTCTTCATCCGGGAAGAAAATTCACGTCTGCTGGAAGAAAATGAACGTCTGCGCCGCTGGCACAGCGTCGCCCAGGGACTGGAACAGGAAAATGCTGCCTTCAGGTCACTGTTGGCGGCGAAGCCCTTGCCCCCGACCGCCTTTATTTCCGGGCGAGTGATCGGTGATGCCGGCGGTCCATTTGTGCGTACAATATTGATAAACGCCGGTGCCAGATCAGGTGTGCGGACCGGCCTCGCTGCAGTAACGGCTGATGGCCTTATTGGTCGCGTCATTGAAGCCGGTCGCCGGGCGTCGCGTATTTTACTGCTGACGGATTTGAACTCCCGTGTGCCCGTTGTGCTGGAGGGTTCGCGCTATCGTGCCGTCCTTGAAGGCGACAACTCCGATTCCATGCGCCTGACATTCCTGCCCAATGCAGCTCAGGTCACGGCGGGGGATCGTGTGGTGACGTCCGGCAATGGTGGTGTCTTCCCGCCGGGATTGCCTGTCGGCACAGTAACTTCTGTTTCAGGCGGGCAAATTCGGGTGCAACCTTTCGCCGGCTATGACCGACTGGAATATGTCCGGGTTTTGCAATATGCCTTCCCGCGGCCCGAGGCCCAGGTTCGAGATCAGTCACAATGAACAAGGCACCGTTCAGTGTTCGCCTCGGACGAACGCTACGGTCCATGATTCCCGGACTGCTGTTGTTACTCTGCGTCTTTGTCGCGGCCTTGCCGACTGGATTACCACAATTTGCCGACGTCACGCCATTTCTGTCGCTGATGGCGGTCTATTACTGGGGTATCTACAGGCCTGACTTGCTGCCGGCGGTTGTCGTCTTTATGGGCGGTCTGGTGCAGGACGTCGTGACGGGCGGGCCGATTGGCTTGATGGCTCTGGTGTTGATACTCGTGCACGCGGTTGGCGTCTCCCAGCGCCGATTTTTCCTCGGCAAATCCTTTCCGGTTGAGTGGTGGGGCTTTGGTCTCGTGACTTTGGGCGCAGGTGTTGTCGCCTGGATCGTGGCGAGCCTGTATTTTGTTGCCCTGCTGGATCCAAAATCCATTGCCGTACAGGCGCTGCTGACGATTGCTGTTTATCCCCTTGTGACCCGGCTGTTCACGCAGGCATCGCGTGCCGTCAGGCCCGCCTGATGGCCGGCCTGCCAACTGCGGGCAACCGCTACAAAACCTTCACCCGCCGTGCGGCACTGGTAGGCGGCGGACAGGCACTGCTGATGTCGGTGCTGGCGGGGCGGCTTTATTACCTGCAAGTAACGCGCGCCGACCAATATCGCACTCTTGCTGACGAGAACCGGATCAGCCATCGCCTGCTGCCGCCGACGCGCGGGCGTATTCTCGACCGGACCGCCATTGAACTGGCCAACAATCAACAGAATTTCCGTGTCCTGTTGATCCCCGAACATGCGACGGGGGGCATCGACAAGACGCTGGACGCCTTGTCCAATCTGGTCGCCATCGACAGCCATGATCGACGACGGATCGAGCGTGAAATCAAACGTAATCGAAAGTTTATGCCGGTGACGGCGCTGGAGAATTTGTCGTGGGCAGAGTTCAGCCGGGTCAACGTACACCTGCCGGATTTACCTGGTATCCAGCCTGATGTCGGCGAATCACGTCACTACCCGCTGGGTGATGCCTTCGCCCATCTCGTTGGATATGTCGGGATCGTCTCGGAAGAAGAAACCACGGGCGAACCTTTGCTGGAGTTGCCGGGCTTTCGCGTTGGCAAAAGCGGGGTCGAGCGGGCCAGCGAAAATTTACTGCGCGGCTCTGCCGGCAATAGCCAGGTGGAAGTCAACGCACTTGGTCGCATCATCAAGCAGCTCAAACGAAAAGAAGGCGAACCCGGCAACGACGTCGTTCTGACGCTGGATGCTGATTTGCAGATGTTTGCCGCCGACCGCCTGGGTTCGGAATCCGGCTCGGTCGTCGTCCTTGATGTCCACACCGGCGATATCGTTGCAATGGTGTCGACGCCGAGCTTTAACCCCAACGCCTTCAATCTTGGCATTGATCATGACGAGTGGCAGGAACTGATTGGCAATCCCCGCAAACCCCTGATTAACAAATCCATCCGCGGGCAATACCCGCCGGGCTCGACTTTCAAGATGATTGTTGCGCTGGCAGCGCTGGATGCCGGCGTGGTCGCCGCCGATAACGAAGTTTTTTGCAATGGCAAACTCGAAGTCGGCAACCACACATTCCATTGCTGGAAAAAAGGCGGGCATGGCCGGATGACCCTGACGCAGGCCATCCAGCATTCCTGCGATGTTCATTTCTGGGAAGTCGCCCGAAAAGTTGGCGTCAACAGAATTGCCGAAATGGCTGAGCGATTTGGTCTCGGCAGCCGATCCGGTATTGGCGTCGGCGGTGAACGTAGCGGACTGATACCAACAAAAGAATGGAAACTGGCGACAATTGGCGAGCGGTGGCAAGTCGGTGAGACGTTGAATACCGGGATCGGCCAGGGATTTGTGCTGACGACGCCGCTGCAACTGGCGACCATGACGGCACAGATTGCCAATGGCGGTTATCGTCTGCGGCCAAGACTAATCCACGCCACTGCGGAGGCGGGGTCCGGGCAGGCCGAATCCGAACCCGTCTCACTTGGCCTGTCACCTGCGGCGCTGGCCCTGGTCCAGGAAGGCATGTTCCGGGTTTCCAATTCACCGCGCGGTACGGCTTATCGCTCCCGCATCAAGGAACCCGGTATGGAGATGTCGGGCAAGACCGGTACAGCCCAGGTTCGCCGCATCTCCAAGGCTGAACGCGACGTGCGCGTGCGCAAGAACGAAGAGAAGCCCTGGATTGAACGCGATCACGCCCTGTTCGTTGGTTATGCGCCGGTGGCCGCGCCGCGTTACGCCGTGGCCGTTGTTGTTGAGCACGGAGGCGGTGGATCCAAAACCGCAGCACCGATCGCCCGGGATATCTTGCTGGAAGTACAGAAAAAGGACCCGAGCCGGACACCGCCAGTCGGCACGCTGGCCAGCCACACGAGTGGACAGGGAGAGAGCTGAGATGTTGATCAGCGACGGCCCCGGTCTTAGCGAAGTCCGCCTGACTTTCGGCCAGAAAATCTGGAATATCAACTGGACGCTGGTGATCCTGATTTGCCTGAATGCTTCCGTGGGCTTTGCCATGCTCTATTCGGTCGCCGGTGGCAGCGTCGAGCCTTGGGTCACGCGCCAGGCCATGCGCTTCGCCATGGGCCTTGGCCTGATGTTTGTCATTGCCCTGGTCGATATCCGCGTGTGGTTGCGCTACGCCTATGTGATTTACGGCGTTGCCCTGGCCCTGCTGGTCTCCGTCGAATTCATTGGCACGGTAGGTATGGGTGCACAGCGTTGGGTCGATCTCGGGTTCTTCCAGTTGCAGCCATCCGAGGTCATGAAGATATCGCTGGTCCTCGCGCTCGCTCGTTACTTCCACAGCCTGTCGCTGGAAGAAGTCGAAAGCCTGAGATTTCTGGTGCCGCCGCTGGTTATGGTTCTGGCACCCGTTGCCCTGGTTCTGCGCCAGCCTGATCTCGGTACGGCAATCCTGCTGGTCATGGGGGCAGGCGCCATGTTCCTGATCGCCGGTGTCCGGCTATGGATATTTGGCGTTGCAATTGCGGCGGTTGGTGCCGCTGTGCCGTTCGCATGGAATTATCTGCATACCTATCAGAAGGCTCGCATTCTGACGTTCCTCAATCCTGAGCGGGATCCGCTCGGTGCGGGCTATCATATTCTGCAATCCAAAATCGCGCTGGGCTCTGGCGGCCTGACGGGGCGGGGATTTATGCAGGGCACGCAGAGCTATCTGAATTTCCTGCCGGAAAAACAAACCGATTTCATTTTTACGTCGCTGGCGGAAGAGCTTGGCCTTACCGGCGCGCTCGGCCTGCTCGCCCTTTATGCCCTGATCATCGCCTATGGCCTGGGCATCGCGCTTCGCGCTCGCAATCATTTTGGTCGCCTGGTGGCAATGGGTATCACGGCAACTTTTTTCCTCTACGTCTTCATCAACATTGCCATGGTGACTGGACTGGTGCCGGTCGTTGGTGTGCCCCTGCCACTGATTTCCTACGGCGGCACGGCTATGGTGACGATCCTCATCGGCTTCGGTCTGCTGATCAGCGTCTACGTCCACCGCGATGTCCGCATCCCGCGCCGCGCCAATGACGGCTACTGATTTTTCAAAATAACTAATTCAGTCGACAACCCCGCCAGCCTTTGATATATCCCGCAGCGCGGGCGCTTAGCTCAGTTGGTAGAGCAGCTGACTCTTAATCAGCTTGTCACAGGTTCGATCCCTGTAGCGCCTACCATATAAATCAAGGGGTTAGCTGAAAACGGCTGGCCCCTTGTTTTGTTGTGGGACCACCATGGTACCACATCGAACAAATTCATAGCCGGATCAGCTTAAATAATTGGCCTGTCGAGCTGACCCAGCCACATCCCTACCAAGCACCCGGGGCACCCCCCTGACAGTATCCAGCATATAGCTAACCCTTACATGCTGATCTGTGCAGTCAATCACTGGGTTTTCAAAAAAAATTTCAAAATTTCGCGTAACGGCTTTCAGTGCCGGGGTGACTGATTGTGTGAACCAGATTCCAGCTGAAATTAATTAACGCTGGGACCGCTCCATATCAGACAATTTTGTTATTTCTTTGTGTGCCTTTTCGGAAGCTTCGTCATCCATTTTGGAACCGTATACGACTGCGGCCACAATAGCCGCACCACCTATTAACCCGGCAACCAAATCAGAAAATCCTAAAACGAGAGATACAAATCCTATTCCGGTTCCACCGAAGACGCCAAATATCATTACGTTTTGCCCGTGTTTTTGAGCCATTTTGCGCGCACCGACAGCTTCGGCTGTAATTCGTTTCTGTGTTTCGATTTCATCGGTCGTCGCCATGGGAACCTCCGTTTGTGGAGCAGCATTGAAGACCGCTCCTTAATCTTCACGAAATGACAATGGACCGCAACGGCTTTGGCAGCATATTGGCACGGCCACCCTTTAGGGCGAAATTTCTCGCTAACTTGAACACTCTTTGGTGAGAATACCTTAACTTAGAATAGACGTATTAATTCAATTGTTGGTTCAAGTTGCCCAGTCGATTGTGTCCTTGACCGAACTGGGCGGACGAACTAAGAAACAGTCATCGAACATCATGATTTAGGCTGACGCCTGAACCAACCTGCCCAAGTCTGGGCGAAGGTGGTTTCCGTCGCAATGGCGGAGATGTGGCCGTAACGGCAAAAGTACGGGCTCACAATCCCATTACATGCGTCAGTCCTTCGCCGTCGAAGCTGGGGCATTTTTTGTTGCTCCCGTCAGATCTGATAGGGACCACCGCAATCGCGGCAGAGGACCAGCGCTCGGAGCCTGCTGAAGGCTGGCTACGGTCTCCAAACCATACCAGAGCGCCTGCAGAGACCGCCTCAGCGGTCTGCGGCACCTGATTGGCACTCGTGCTCAGATCTGCGCTTAAAGTTTGCCCACCTACATTTCACTCAGAAGAAGGAGAAACCCATGTCATTCGCAATCATCATCCAAAAGGAATTTGCGCTTCAGTTCGACACCAACCCCGGCGTCATGCGCGTCGCCCTCGGCTGGGTCGTAATCGTCGCAACCTTGGTCAACATCGAGAACGTGTCGGTCGCACAGGAGCGCCACATCGGCATTCTGCATGCCTTCCTTGGCTCGATCCTTGGTCACCCGGGGATCGCCGACATCAGCGAACAGGACAAGCGCATTTCCACCACCGAAGAGGGCATCATATTTGATGATCACGACGCCAATGTGATCGTGTGCCACTCAGTCATCGAACCGTGGGATCTCGAAGAGGCCGCGTAAAAGCGGTCACTACCAGAACCAATAAGGACTGATCCTCCTCACCGGATTGGGCGATTTGATCATCAGCTTTGTGCGCCCCTGCCATAACGGTGAAAGCACTAAAGAGAAGGAACCTTCAAAATGACTGACTTAAACAGCGGCGACTTTCGACAAATGTACGGTATCGAGTTTCCCAGTGTCTCGTCGATGGCTTTGTTACACGCGGAACCGGTATTCCTAGCGCCAAACACGGGGTACACATTTTCGGAAAAGGCGATCCGTCTTATCGACGAATTGATTGCCCCCAGCAACCGGACCACCGCTCAGTTCAACTGGGCGCTCGCCTCCAGCAAGCAACAATTGCACGAAGAAATACTGGTCTTCTTCGACAGGTCCTATTTTATGGCTCAACACATTATTACGGTCCGAAGCTCAATAGAAGAAATCGCAATGGTTTCTTGTGTCGTGGCTGGGGTGGACCGCGTTGAAGCGTGCCCACCTGTCGGATTACTGACAATCGCCGACGTACAGACGCTCACCGAGCTCGCCCTGCGATCAGCGTTCTTGGGCCAGATCCTGCCGATTGTTGATGGGCCACCAGACGACGCGATATGGGTATATTTTTTGGGTAAAGCTGAATGTCAAGAAATTGAGCTTAGTGCAGATAAAGAGGAGCCGAGAGCGGAAGAAAACGCGGATCTCGTACTCGTTAGTTCGAAATGACGAGGACTCTGAATGGGCAACCCGTGGGTCTGCCAGCCCAACACGCCAAGCGCCGCCAGCGCGCAGAGTTCAAGGGCGAACCGCAGCATTAAGTTCCATGGTTTGCCGCCCCACCTCATTGTGTTGGCAACGCAAAAGTTTTCATATTGATCGCTATCTTCACGTCAGCCTGCTTTGCGCCGCATAGCTGACAGCGCAATACCCGCTTCAGTCTAGGGATCGGGTAAGCATCACCCAGCCGCTCGATCAGGCCCATTGGGTCCACCTGCCGATACTTTCCACAAGCATCACAATTGATGTTCAGTCTGTTTCCAGCGTCGTGGACATGGCCGAGAGTGGCTTGCATCCGGCGATGATAACGCGGACTACATGTCGGGACGAGAGTTTGTATCTCCCGCGAGAACTATCGAAATTTGGCAAGGATTAATAAGGCGGAGGCTGCGACATTTAGACACATTCTAACTTTCGGCCCAATGCACTAAATTCAGTGTCACAGGGTCTTTATGCGCTTGCCTCCCTGTTCGCGCTACTCCCTCAGCCCTGTAAAAAACTCACGAGACGCTGTCCCCCGGCGTCTCGTTTTTTTTGTTTCGACTTTTCTTAATTGATCGGCCCCTCAGTCTGCGTGCCAGACACCGCTGCTATCGCCCGAGCAACCCTCTCCCATGTTGATGCACCTTCGGCGTCGCCCTGTCGCCACAACTTCTCAGCCTTATGGGGGATACTATTGTCAGGTTTGTATTGATTAAATGGCTCTGACGAAAACCGGTGCAATGTCCGCTTTTCATACTTAATGTCGGTTGTTACTCTATGAGCGGACGTTGAATTATACGGTCCGAAACTTCTGTTGTTGACCCAGAACAGACCTCTGCCCAATCGCCATACTTATGATCTAAGCGACCAAACGTCCCGAAATCATATCGAAACCCGTGCCTCTTGGCATCAACGCAACAATGCATATGATGGGTGGACCAGGATGACAGGAGTGAATTTGGTGGATGACGAATGGACGACTGACGCGTCTCCCTTTCACGAGGGAGAACAAAATGTTCAAGAACGCCTGGGCGTCCGAGATATTGAGGAATGGGCGCGTAGAGTCGTTCGACCCTACCTGACAGAACAACATCGCGATTTCTATAAATCACTTCCGTTTCTAATCGCTGCCGCCTTGGATGAGCAGGGCCGGCCTTGGGCAACTTTGCTAACCGGTCCTGATGGATTCATTGAGTCACCTGAGCGCCAGAGGCTTATCATTAACGACGTACTACTTGATGGTGATCCGCTGTCAGGTGCGTTCAAACCAAGGTCGCATCTTGGGTTGCTCGGTATTGAACTCGCTTCCCGACGAAGAAATCGCGTCAATGGACGTGTCAATGCTGACGGAGAAAATCGTCTTGTATTCAACGTCGATCAAGCGTTCGGTAACTGTCCCCAATATATCCGGGAACGCGAGTGGACCCGTGCGGGTAATTCGCCTGCCGGAACGAACAAGACCTATAATCGTTTGACTACGGAACAATGCGACTGGATCGCTACGGCGGATACGTTCTTTATCGCCAGCGGTTACGTCGGTGAAGGCGAAAGTCCCACCTATGGGATGGACGCGTCCCACCGGGGCGGCGAATCCGGGTTCGTACAGGTCGTCGATGACAAACGAATACTATTTCCGGATTTTGCCGGGAACAATCATTTCAACACCATAGGTAATATCGTCCTTAATTCAAAAATTGGTTGCCTGTTCGTCGATTTTCCAACGGGCAGCCTTCTACATTTGACCGGACGTGCTTCTATCGCCTGGGATTCCGAGGCAGTGGCAAGAAGTCCGGGTGCGAGACGCATCGTGAACTTTGAGATTGATGAAGTTCGTGAGCGCAGATCGGCCATTCCGTTGCGTTGGGAGGAAAGTGCGGATTTCGTGCGAACTTTGCGCCTGATTGAGAAAATTCCAGAAAGCGACGACGTTACTTCGTTCGTATTTGAGTCGCGTGACGGAGCGCCGTTGCCCGATTTCGAGGCCGGCCAATACCTACCCATCGAGTTGGATAGCCCGGACCACGACGGCTCGATCGGCCGGACTTATTCGCTTTCCGGTCCCCCCGGTACGGACCGATATCGAATTTCCGTCAAACGCGAGCCCATGGGGATCGCTTCTCGTATTCTTCACGACGAACTTGATGTCGGCGCCATCATCGAGGCCCGTCGGCCAGCGGGAGAAGACCTTATACTTCCGTGTGTCCAATGCCCTGTAGTCCTCATTAGCGTCGGAGTGGGGATCACACCCATGTTGTCATTGCTCCACGCCCTGGCTGAAGAAGGAAATGAACGCCTCGTGTGGTTTGTTCACGGAGCGCGGGATAGCGCCCGTCATGTTATGGCGAGAGAAACCAGAGAACTTGCTGCTCAACGGCCTAATATTAATTTGCATTTCGCCTATAGTAGGCCCCTTGATGGAGACGAACTGGGAAGCGATTTCGATAGTCTAGGCAGAGTTGACGGCCAACTCATTTCCGGCCTGGTGGCTGTTCCCGACGCACACTATCTACTTTGTGGACCAACGGCATTTATGGCCGAAATTCACGATCATTTGGAACGCAACGATGTTGTCGCAGAACACATTCATACGGAATCGTTCGGCCCCAAGAGTTGACGGCAATCGAAGGTTGTTCCTGGCTATTTATACCCATTGTCGAGCCTGTCGTTTTTCCTTTGGCAACCCCAAAAAATCAGACGACGCGAGGGAACTGGTCCTGAATTCAGCATCGACCAAAAGTAAATTCAGTCTGTTGAAAATCGTGAATATTGCGCAAGTGCGGACATTGGCTTTATCCAATGAGTAAGGCGCCGGCCAAAGCGCCTCACATCACTGATCGCTTTTGAGGTTACCTAGCGCCTCTTGCAGCATAAGAAAAGCGTCATTGCACTTCTCGCCTGAGAAATCACTTGTCGAGTTGTTTTCGTCAGTAGCGCAAAAGGCGTTGGTGTATTCGCCCAGGTCTTCAACGATTTTGGATAACTGTTGGTATTTTTGGTTCATCTTTTTATGCCCTTTGATGTGGTGAAAAGTTAAGGGATCAGTCTTCGACGTTACAAAGGACCGATCCCTTTTCTCAAATATGAGAGTGCCAATCTTAAAGCATTGCGCTCGCCAATTGCTTAGGGACAGACATAGCCGGGAAGTGGCCGGAATTCAGGACGTGGATTTGATCAACTTTCCAGTTTTCCACCATTTCGTCCTGCAAGGTCGGTGTCAGCATCTTGTCGATGTCCGTGCGGATATATGTTTTGGGCACCGTTCCAAAACGTTCGTCTGTGACATTTACTTTGGCCATAAATGGTTCAGTGGCCTGCGGGCCGCGTAACAAAGGCAATGCTTCCAGGATCGACGGTTCATCCACATCGTGGAAGGCGACTTCGCGCCACGTAGCTTCATCCGACGTCGCTGAACTCTGATCATCGGCAAATGCGAGTCGCGGCAGAAATTGACCTGCGGCATCCCGTTGCATTGCTTCCAAAACACTGTCGCCGTCTTTCAGCAAAAAGGCCGTGACATAAACAAGCCGTTCGATCTTTTCCGGGATCAACTCAGCGACCTGTGAAATGACCGCACCCGCCATGCTGTGACCGACCAGGACGACCTGACGTTCAAGTTTCGAAATAGCGCCGACGACGGCGTCCACATAACCTTCCATCGTTACTTCAGGGATAATGCGTTTGTTGCCAGGGCTGCCGGGCAAATCGACGACTGTGACCTCGTGACCGTTCTTTGTCAGTTCCGGTGTGATGTTCTCCCAGCTCCAGGAACCTTCGAACGCGCCGTGTACCAATACGTAATGTGACATTTTGTTTTCCATTTTGATTTTTAATTTCCGTCCAGGCGGCATTGCCCGGTCCGTCTTCTTCGGTGTTTGTTTTTAAGAAGTGCGATTGCGTTGCTTCAGGCGAAACGTGACGATCTTTGCCGGAACTTCAGTGGACACATTGACGAGTGTCGCCGTCGACAGGTCTGCTGGAAGCGCGAAACTGCCACCGGCAACAATGCGCTGCGTCGCCTCGCCTTCGATCCGAAGTTCGACCACGCCTTCAGCGACAAGGCCAACGTTCAGGGCGGCATTATTGAAAGACAGCGTGCCGCCTTCGGCGAGATCGCTGGTGTAGACATCAACCTGATCTACGGTTTTGTTGTCGACGGCGATGGTCGGCAAAGTGCGGCGATCTATGGCGACCGTTGGCTTTTCTTCAAAGACAATGAACGGCTCGCCAGCCTGTTCCAGATTGAAGTCGATGAAGATCGCTTCCTCCGTGGCGGACGCATTGTCAAAACGAAGGATGCGCTTCCCGGTCGGTTCGAAAAAGGCATCGCCCCGGCGCAGGATTTGAGGCTTTTCCCCCTCGACTTGATAAATGATCATGCCTTTGGCGACATAACCGACAGCCGGGGCTGTGTGGGTATGAACAGGCGCAACCTGGCCCGGGACAAAGTGAAAATCACCAACCTCAACCTGGACGACCTGGCGGGCAGCGAAACTGGCTGACAGGACTTTGACGGCGTTCCCGGATGAACCGGCATTTGCCGTGCCCACCAATGCGGCTGAGGCAATCGTCGCTGCGAAGACGGTGGACCGGAGGAATTTTGCGTAAGATTTCATTTTCTTTTTCCCTTTGTGGGGCGTCATGCCCTGTTGATTGTGATCGTGTGCTATCGGCTAATCGGTCAGCTTGTGTTTAACAAGTTGACTGATAGATAAAACATCAGATTGCTTTTTGCAAGTTATTAATTTATAATTGTGGAATGAGAAATGAAAACAAAATGCGCCAGACCGGTTGCCCAATCGCTTTTGGCCTCGATACTTTCGGTGACCGGTGGTCTTTATTGGTTATCCGGGAAATCATGCTGCGGGGTAAAAAAACCTACAGTGAATTTCTGGATGCCGAAGAAAGCATTTCAACCAATATCCTGGCGGACAGGTTGAAGCATCTGGAAGCCGAGGGCATTGTCGAAAAGTCGCGTGACCCGAATTTCCACAAGAGCTTCATTTATGAGCTGACGGAAAAGGGGCGCGATCTTGCACCGATCATCCTGGACATCGTTGTCTGGAGTGGAAAGCACGATCAACGACCTGAAGCGCTTCGGGGGGTGTTGAAAAAAATTAAAAAAGATCGCAAAGGGTTTGAGGCGGAACTTCTCGCGATTTAGGTCCAGCTATAAGCAGTTCGGCAAGACATCCCGTTCGACAGTTACCGCCTAAACTGCAATGCCCGCTTGTGGCTATCAACGCCTGTTTCCGCCATTGACGATTTACTTCCACTCTGAAGGGGCAACCAGACATTTTTTGCCAAATAGTCCGTTGAGCAGGGTGAAACAGACGTGGCGCGTCATTGGCCAAAAGGTCGGTAGCTGACCCGAATGGGACATTGAGTTTAAAGGCTTGCTATTCAAGATGGACCGCAAAGCCAAGTACGTCTTTGTCTCCCCTAACTCGGGCAGAGTGTCCTTTTCCCGTCTTATCCTCCATCAAACACATGTCACCAGCGGCGAAAGTCATTACACTACCATCGCTTGCCTCCATATCGAATTCGCCGGAAAGCGCTACGAAGTGCTGACGACGTGGGGTCGGGTGCAATTCACTGTCCCATCCAGCCGGAAAACGAACCATAACATAGCGGTGTGCCGCCACTGGCTCAGACATATCGAGTGCTGGCGCTGGTGGCGCATAATCCACGGATTTAAATTCCGTTTCAACATTTTCAAAGTGGCTCTCTCCGTCTTCAGTCGCAAATAGCCGCACATTTTTCATTTCACAAATCCCTAATGAGACGAGTTGATTGAGCGTTATAATATCATGAGAGGTTTGAAAGGAAGGACATTTTACTCAATCAAACAAACTTCTCCTATTGGCTAGAAGCAGACCATTTGTCGAAACCTGAAAAACTTCGGCTTTCCTAGGCTTACCGGACATTCCGAGCGATTGCGTCTGCATTGTGAGAATTACCGTCAGTCATCATCTATTATTCCGAAGGTCATCGGAATCGGAATTGCGAGGGCTAAAGGGGAAAAAGTTATTCTGGAAATCGCGCGAATATGTAAGATTGTTTAGGGTTCGTACTTTGACTAGGAAGTCTCGGTTCAGACAATTCAGTACTCCTCTACTTGGGATATTTTCTATGATCCGCAGCGCGCTTATCGTCTTGATGTTTTCGACATTTGTTATCGGCCTTCCCGCCGATGCCCAAGGCTTGTTGAAAACCCTGACCGACTCGGCCAAGAAAATAGTCAGTCCGTCGGCGTCTGGTGGAGGCGACAGCGTCCTGGGTTCGGAAGAAATCATTAAGGGACTACGTGAAGCCTTGCGTGTCGGAGCGCAAACCGTAGTCGGTCAACTTGGCGCTGCGGACGGATACAATGCTGATACCTCCATCCACATTCCGCTACCGTCGAAAATGCAGAAAGCGCAAGATCTGATGCGTAAGTTCGGCTTATCCGCGTTAGCGGACGATGTCGAGCTGAGGATCAATCGGGCCGCTGAGGCAGCAGCGCCGAAAACCAAAGAGCTGATCTGGCGAGCTATTGAAGAGATGACCCTGGACGACGCCAAACGCATTTATGAGGGTCCGAAGGATGCTGCTACACAGTATTTTCGCCGTGTATCTACGGATGACCTGAGCGCCGCAGTAAAACCGGTTGTCGATCAGGCGTTACAGGAAGTCGGCGCCATCGCCGCTTACGACAGCCTGGTTGGGCAATACAGCAAAATGCCGTTTGTGCCCGACATCAAGAGCGATCTGAGTGTTCACGCCGTGCAAGGCGCATTGAGTGGACTATTTCACTACCTCGCCAAGGAAGAGGCCGCGATTCGTGATAATCCGGCCAAGCAGACAACCGATTTGCTGAAACGCGTGTTCGGCGGATGATGTCCGCTTCTGGCTAATAGCGGCGGTTCGGCGACAAACCAAAGTATGTCTGCTTTCCTGTGCTAAGCCGACGTTTTCGGCGCTAATCTCACTTCACCGAATTTGATGTCTGCTGTTAGGGGGTAGAGCGGACCAAATTCAGGAGCCATGATTTAGTCCGGTTCTGACCCAAAGCAGCCATTCCTAATTGCTGTTATTTTGCATATGAATCGCTAAATTCATTTCGTCCGTGAGGCTTCAACTGACAGCAAAATCATTTCGTCATGACGGCCCCTCAACAGGACAGAGCCAACTTCAGTTGCCTGCCAAAGGTCTTTCTTCGGTAACTGCCGGTATAGTTCAGCGGAAATCAGTAGCGGCTTATTTGCCGTTTTACAATATTGTTCGATGCGGGCTGTCGTATTGATCGTATCACCAAAATAGACAAGCTCCTGTTTGACGTCGCCGCATTGCGCAGCGACGATGGGTCCGGCGTGTAGCCCAATACGAAATTCGGGTACAACGCCAAATTTCTCCATGTATCTGGCGGATCGTTGACGGATACGGTCTTGAATCGCAAAACAGCACTGCAAGCAGTTGGCGTCCTTCAGACCATCCTTGCTGAACCATGTGATGACGACTTCATCTCCGATATAGCGATGAACTTCACCGCCCCATTCAAGGATTGGTTCGGTGATGTCAAAAAAGAACTGGGCAATAAGCTCTTGCACCCCTAGATCGCCAAGTTTCTCTGACATCGGCGTCGAATCCTTGATGTCCAGAAACATAAATATCCGATCCTCTCGGACTGGACCGAGGTAGCGACCGAGCAATATGCTTAACAGCACTCGTGGGCCGATAGAGCGGACAATTTGCATGATCGCGAACAAGATAAATACCACGCTGGAAATATAGATAAACAAACCGGGGCCGACGCGAAAACTGCCTAGCAAATCGATGGGAAGGCCGACAATCAGTTGACTGATTGGTCCGACAATAACAATAGTACTGATGACAAATGCGGACCGCAGTAAGATCGCCGAAACAAAAGACAACCTCCTAATAGATTCTCCATAACGCCCCGGCACATAGAGAATTTCAAAACCCCAGATAATCGAACCGCCGACGAAGCCGTTAATCATGGTATGCAGCATGGATATTTCGTCGAGTGCGGTGAATAAGAAGACATAAACAGGTCCACCCAAAATCGAAATCGACAACAGGATAGAAAACACCTTCAGTCGCCATATCGTCCTTTTGCTCATATTAATGAGGTTCAATCCTGTCTGCGCCATTGATTTGTCCCCTTCTGACTGGCTGTGACAAAAATAACTGTCAGGAAATAATAGGTCAGGTTATCGAAGGGGTCAGGAAGTTCGACCAGCCTTCATCGGCGATGAATCTGCGTTCGATCCACCATACTCTTTGAGAGTTTGAGAGGACAGGTCAAGACTCCATCCGATTTCACAAGTGAAGTCGGTTTGTGCCCCTGAACGGACCTTTTTGGCTGTTTTTGATCAACCACTCTCAAATCAGAACGCATTTCATCGATATTGTTCACGTAATCTCAGTCTGCCTTCCCAAGCACAATAATATGCGACATGGATCGCTTCCCAATTTTGATCGAAACTTCGCTGAAAGATGGCGGGCCAAACATCGCTGTCGCGTTGTTTGAAAACCCGTAACTCTCCGTCGGTATGCCAAAAAAATTGGTATCAAGCTCGCCGTTGGAATTGCGATCGTGAATGACGGTGACGGCGTAGACGCCGGCCGTCAAATTCCTGAAAATGCCAGTGACCTGGTTGCCATCGCCCGCCGGCAAACGAAGCTCCGACAAGGGTTTCTTCAAATAACTGGATTGGTCAAGGAACAGGGAAATTGAAATGACCCCCGTTTCCAGCCCCGATCCACGGACAACTATTTCCAATTCGGCCGCCCGGACGGGAGCTCCCGTCAGCAGGACGAATAGCAGGCTCAAAATCACGAGCGGCTTCACGTTTCATCGACCTTTCCGGACAGGGTTCGATTGAGCGCGGCGAGTTGTTCATGGCTCCGAAACATCACCATGCTCATTTCAAACAGAAGCCGAGTTAAAAGAAGTCCGCCAATCAGAGCGATCCACCACGCCCAATGATCATGACTGAAAAGCCACCACGACCCGTAACAGTTCCCAACGAAGCCCGCCCAGAACAGAACCTGCAAAATGACGGGAGCGACCAATCTGCGGAACAATAGAATATCAACCAGCATTTTCATTGGGATTTCCCCTTCTTTTTCCTGCGAACGGATTCAATTTTCTGACCGGCAGGTCGAATACCTTTGATTGCGCGTAGAAGAACCGCGTCGATAACCCCTTCTAGAGATTTTTTGTCGCTGGCACGCTCTTTCATCTGACCGTCGATCAGCAAATGAGCAAGTCCGTGAACGGTCGACCACACCGACAAAGCCGACGCGGAAACAATCGATGCCTCCTTTGATTGATCTCCGAGGTTGCCGACGACGGCGCTCTCCATGATGCCATATGCCTCGTTCGCAGCAATTTTTAGATCTTCGTTTTGATCCGCCTGCCAGACGTCCGCCCCAAATATGAGGCGATATACATCGACTTCCGTCAAAGCGAAATTCACGTAGCCGCGACCGCAGGCCAATAATTCTTGGGCGGGACCTTTCGGTTTGCTTATCGAGACAGCATCCAGCATAGCGGCCTTCAATTCCCGAAAGCCCATCGCAGCGACGGCGGCCAAAAGTTCCGGTTTATCCCTGAAATGACGGTAGGGGGCGGTCTGGGAAACGCCCGCTTTTCGCGCGACCGCCCGGAGACTGAGTTTTTCCATACCTTCCGCATCAAGGATACTCCGCGCCGACAATACAAGTTCTTCCCGAAGGTTCCCGTGGTGATAACCGGCGGCATTCGATGATTTGCTCATTTCGCATCCAAATATTTTCTTCGCTACATGTTGACACTGACAACATAACACTTATGTATTCAGTGTCAACATGCTTATCAAGTTAAACTTAGGAGCCAACAATGAACCGTCGACAATTCCTGTCTAGAACATCAGCCTTAGCCGCCACTTCCCTGCTTCCTGCCGCTTCATTGCAGGCGGAACCCAAAAGCAACGGAAAAGAGAGTTGGCTCAGTTTGCTCGGGCGAAACCTGAATGATGAACACGACTACATCGCCCAAATCGAAGGAAAGATGCCGGCCGACCTGCGGGGCAGATTACTGAGAAATGGCCCCGGAATTTTTGAACGAAACGGCGTGCACAAAGGATCTGTTCTCGACGGCGATGGAATGATCCAAGCGTTTGATTTGGGTGACAGCAAGGCGCGATATCGAAACAAGTTTGTTCGCACGGAAAAATTTGTTGAGGAAGAAAAACTGGGCCGCTTCAACTACGCGACTTGGTGCACCCGAAAGCCGGGCGGTTGGACAGCGAACATCGGCCTGCCAAATATGAAATCACAGGCTGGCGTCACGACTGTGGTGAGGAACGGCGAAGTGATGGCGCTGGATGAAGTCGGATTTCCGCATCGGCTTGATTATGAAACGCTTGAAACGATTGGTTCCGAAAACTTTGAAACGGAACTGACAAACTTAAAGGCGCACACCAAATTTGATCCTGAAACGGGCGAATGGCTGATGTTCGGCGATATTGCAGGCGCAAATCCAAAAGTCGTCTTTCTCGCCCGTGGACATGATGGCCAGGTGACGACGGAATGGTCGCATGACCTTCCGCGATCAAGTTACATGCACGATTTTTTTGTGACGCGGAAATGGGTGGTGTTTGTGCTTCATCCGGCGAAAGCGAATCTGGTCCGCTTTCTCGGCGGGATCGATTCATTTGCGGAATCCCTGCGCTGGTCGGCGAAGGACGGAAACATCCTGATGATCTGTGACCGGGCGGGGAAACTGCCACCGTCGTTCATCGAGAGCGACGCGCGTTACATGTGGCACAGTGTCAATGCCTACGAACTCGGCGAGGAGATCGTCGCGGAATTTGTGGGCTATGACGATCCGGATCATTTCATCGGCGAGGACCCGGCTTACTGGGCGATCATGGAGGGTCGTCAAATGAAGACGAACAATAGTGGCGAGGTACGCCGCTACCGGATCAATGTTGCGTCGAGCAAGCTCTCGGAAGAAGTTGTGTATGCGGGGAACTGTGAATTCCCGGCGATCAATCCAATCCAGGCAATGACGCCGCATTCTTCGGTGTTTGTGGCGGATGCAAGACCGGAAACAATATTCCATCACAAACTGACGCGCATCGATATGAAGTCCGGAAAATCAGAGAACTTTGATTTTGGTTCCGGGTTCCAAATTGGAGAGCCGGTGTTCGCGTCGCGTCAAAGCAACGGCAATCCAAACGCAGGCTATGTAATGACCATAGTCCTGGATGGGACCAAAGGAAGAAGTTTGCTCGCGATTTTTGATGCTGAAAGAGTAGCCGAGGGTCCTTTGGCGAAAGTACATCTAACCCATCATACGCCATTGAGCTTTCATGGCTGGTGGCAGCCAGCGGAAGCGTAAAGCCAATCGGAGAACGACAATCATCATCAACAAGATCCCCGTCAGGTAAAACCCTGGCGGGAGAAAGACGTCGATGAGTTGGTGTACTTTTTGTTGTTTCGCTTCTGATGCAGCGGACGGCTCCCACTCACCGGCATCTAGATGCCAAAATGGTGGTTCAAAAGTTGAGGACATGCCTCACATAAGCTCTTTCTAATAGTCCGGTGTTGGCTACAAGCTGACCTTATTTCCACTACCCAATAATGTCCGCTTTCGTACGGTAAGCAGAAGTGAAAACGGTAAAATCCAAATTTCAGATTTTGATGTCCGCTAATAGGGGGCAAAGCAGACATTGTTTTGGGGCCCGGAATACTTCTGTTTTTGACCCAAAGCGGACATCAACATGTTCGATGTCAAATCACACTGGCGACAATAAAGTGCCCGGATACCTAGGTGGAGGTATCCGGGCAAGGCCGATGCAGAAACATCGGAATGAAGTGCGGTAACAGGAGAGTAACCGCAGCGATAGTCGAACAAAAATGCTGAAGCGCCGCGAGGTGTGGTTCAAAGTGCCTGTGCCGCGCATTGTCGACGACGCCGGCTACGCTGCCGTTCAGGATCAACTTATGGCGCCCAGATTGTTCGATCTATTGAGGGGGGCATTCGTTTTTGTTGGCCGGATTTTCGCTCTGCGAAAAAATCATTAGCGGACGTTGTATTTACTAAATCATCGTTTGGGTGATCTTTGCCAAAATCAAACATGCCCAAGTTGTAAAATCATATATTAAGCGAAAAAAAGCGATATGTTAATCTGGCAACAGTAGTGAGTGTGAGGGGTGGACTTTTGATCGAACAAGATTAGTTTAATCAAAGAAACAATGTTTCGACGCACATAGAAGAAATTGATGGCTCTGAATGAAGAACCAGGATGACATCCGACAGGTCTTGCACATTGTCGCCAACGACCACCAGTTCTGCGTAAGACTGGAGCGGGTCGAGCGGATTTTGTCGCTTGTGGCGCTGAAGCCGGTACCTTTGTCACCGCCGTTTATTGTCGGCCTTATGACCTTGACGGGGAAAAGCGTCGTTGTCATCGATCTGGCGGAACGGCTCGGCCTGAAGGATGATCGCCCCTACACGATCGACACCCCGATCCTGTTGTGCGCCAACGGGAACGACAGGTTGATGGGCCTGATTATATCGGAAATTATTAGTATCGACGCGGTCGATACCAACGAACTGCAACTTGCGCCGACATTTGAAGAGCCGTCGTCTCCGTTTGAGGGCGTCATCAACACCAGCCGCGGGCCGTCCCTGCTGCTGAATGTCGACAAGGTTATGCCAGTCAACGTCATGGCAGAGGAGACCGATATCAGATTCAGTCCCGATGTGGTTTCCGAAAGCATGTCGCAACTGCAGGCATGATTATTCAATCCATAGAGAAGCCGCGTCAAAGCCGCAAGACAATGGTCGGTGCCTGGGACGAAGAGGCCATTTGCGAGTTCATTCGGTCGCGGCTGGGCATGGAAATCCGGAGCCATCAGCGTGCCGGCCTACGACAAACGATCGAAAACGCCTGCAATCATTTCGGTCTTTCGAGTGCGGGTGAATACATCAGGCGTTTGCAGAATAGTTCCCCGACATCAGCCGAACGGGAATATCTGGTTTCCCAGGTGACTGTCGGAGAAAGTTATTTCTTCCGTGACGAAAACCAGTTCGACTTCCTGCGGGATACATGGCTGCCAACGCTGCTGGCAAAAAAGCGCCGGCTGGGCGATTTTTCGCTTCGCATCTGGAGCGCCGGATGTTCGGGCGGCCAGGAACTTTTTTCACTGGCCATATTGCTCGACGAGCAACTGGACGCCGATGAAAACTGGAATGTTCATCTGCTGGGGACGGATATAAACGTCGACGTCCTGAATGCAGCCGTTTCGGGACATTATTCAAGCTGGTCGCTACGCGCGACGGCGGCGGCGCTGGCCGCCAAATACTTCGAGGAAGATAACGACACGTTTGTCTTGCGGGCCGACATCCGCCGTTTGGCGAAATTCAACTATCTTAATCTGGTGGACGACAACTTTCCGTCCATTTTGTCCGGAACCAATAATCTTGATCTGATCATCTGTCGGAACGTCTTCATCTATCTGCCGATCAGCGTCGTACGGCAGATCATGGCCAGGTTCTCAAACTGTATGGCACCCGGCGGCAGCCTTCTTGTCGGCGCTTCCGATCCGATCATAAATGACGTCGAGGGTCTGGTTGTACGGCGCGAGGAAAACATACATTTATTCCAAAGATCAAAACTGGATGAAGCCGAACGTCCATCGAAAATAGTCCACAAACCGCCCCCGAATGTAATTCTCTCTGAGGCGTACATGGAGCCGGCATCCTGGACGCCAGCCTCGGAAACCAGTCTGGCGACGAAAGCTGCTGATCAGCCTGACGTACCGGGGGACGTACGAATGCTGCTGCGCGACGCAAACTGGTCGGCCGCCGTGACCGCAGCAGACGACGCCATGGCGATACAGGGTGAAATGCCGATCATGCTCGAATTCAAGGCCAAGGCGTTGGCCAACCTCGGCAATATCGACTCGGCCCTGGAGAGTTGCCTGCGAAGTGTCGAGATGGACCCACTGGCAACACATGCCCACTTTCTGGCCGCACTCATTTATATCGAACAAAAAAACCAGGAATTGGCGGAAGCGGCATTGCGAAGGGTTCTGTTCCTCGATCGTTCTTTCCTTGAAGCACATTATCAGTTGGGGTTATTGAATATCCGTGCCGGTCGTCAAAAGGCCGGAATAAAAAACCTTCAGGCGGCACTTGCGTTGTCGGAAAAGGGTGACGCCGACAGACCCGTTCACGATGCACCGGGGATGACCTTTGGCCGCCTGACCAATATTCTCCGCAACGAAATCAACATTCACGGTACAGGTATCGAATGAGCAAAAAAAAGCAGAAGCCTTCACCGTCGGAACCAGACGTCGCACAGGCGGCAGCGTCCGCGATCAAAGGCAGTTCCGGAAATGGCAAGAATGGCGAGCTCTTGTCCCGCATGCCGAAATCCCAGCAAGACAGGAAAATCTTGCGCGATCGTGCCGATGAACTGGCAAAAGAAGTAGATGAGGATGTTGCGACCGTCGACGCCGAAACCTTCATCCGCTTCCGGCTGGGGGTAACAGAGCAATACGGCATCACCCACGACCACGCCAGAGAGATCATCAAGCCCGACCGGATAACACCGATCCCATGTACACCGCCTGCAGTGATGGGTATTGTCAATCGACGCGGTGACCTGCTGACGGTTCTGGACTTGAAGCAATTATTCCAGATGGAAAGCACGGAGTTGACCGAAATCGGTCGTATTGTCGTAGTCGGCAACGGTAACCTCACACTCGGAATATATGCCGACGAAATCCTCGGCGAGAATGGTTTTGACTCTTCGCAACTGGCCGATCCGTTGCCTTCTCTTGGTGTTCAGAACATTCAACACGTCAAGGGAATATTCGAGGGGAAAGTCACGGTTCTCGACATGGAAGCGCTGCTTGGCGACGAAGCCTTGATGGTGGATCATAAAAATTAGGAGTCAGCAGATTTCTGGCCCTGGCAACCAAACGGAAAACCAGATTCCGCCTGTAAATAACTGGATTTGAAGGAGTGGGACAATGGCGTTTGGCGCAATCGGACTAAGATCGAAAATAATGATTGGCTTGGCCATTCCCCTGGCCCTTCTGCTGTTCGTCGCCTATGTCAGCATCACCGGGCTGAGTACAATCCGGGAAACAGAGAAGTGGGTGCAGCACACTCAAGGTGTGCTTGATGGCGCGCACAGGGTTCTGGCCCTGTCGGTGGACATGGAAACCGGCATGCGCGGGTATCTGTTGTCCGGCAAGGACGAATTCCTCGAGCCCTACACTAACGGCCGCAAAAAATCCGCAATCCTCGTGACGGAATTACAGAAGACTGTGAGCGACAATCCGGCACAGGTTAAACGTCTTCAGGAAATGGAAGCCGTGATCAACGAATGGCTGACTAAAGTCGCAGAAAAAAACATCGAACTGCGGCGGAAAATTGGCAGTTCCCTTTCTTCTGGCGATCTGTCGCGAACTGTTGGAAAAGGGCAGGGAAAAAAAATCTTTGACCAGTTCCGTGAGGACATCCAGAAATTCATCAACACTGAACTCGCACTGCTGGAAACCCGAAAAAAAACTTCAGGCGACTCGCAGAATAGTGATGAAGCAGTCGAATGGGTTGCGCATACTCATCGTGTCATCAGCGACGCAAAGGATGTTCTGGTGGCAGCGATTGATATGGAAACCGGTATGCGGGGATATCTGCTGGCCGGCAAGTCCCAGTTTCTTGATCCATACAACAACGGCAGCCGCGATTTTTTTGAACTCACAACAAGCCTGGCACAGCGAGTTTCCGACAACCCGTCACAAGTTCAACTCATTAGTCAGGTCGCGAGTACCATCAAATCCTGGCAAACTCAGGTCGCTTCAAAAATGATTGATCTTCGTCAGAAGATTGGTGATGCCGAAAACATGGAAGATCTGGCGAGATTGATAGCCCAGGCGAAGGGAAAGAAATTTTTTGACCAGTTCCGGATTCTAATCTCTGAATTTGTCGCCGAGGAAGAAGCCCTGATGGAGTTACGGACTGGTGAAAATGACCGTATCGTCAGTCGGGCAAATTTGACCCTGTGGTCGTCAATAATCGCGGCGATCGTGCTCAGCCTGGCCGCTGCTTTGTTTATCAGTAACATCGTATTGAAACAGGTCGGAGGTGAGCCCGCCAGGATCGCTCTGTTGACCGAACGTGTCGCCGAGGGTGACCTGACCATGCAGTTTAGTGACGATACGATACTAACCGGTATTTACGGCGCTTTGCGATCCATGGTCGCCAGTATGCGGGGGATAACAACCAAAATTGGCGGTGCGAGCGTCAAGGTAACCAGCGCGGTTTCGCAAATTTCAGCCGCAATTAATTCCCAGTCGTCAGGTGCGACGCAGCAAGCTTCCGCGATCAGTGAGACAACTTCCACGCTTGAAGAAATTAAATCGACTTCAAGTCAAACCCTGGATAAGGCCGAGGCACTCGGCGACTCTGCCAAGCGGGCGCGTGAGGCGGGCGATCAGGGCGCCCAGGCGACCCGTCAAATTGTTGAGGCCATGGGGACGATTCGCGGCAAGGTCGAAGCCATTGCCGAGACCAATCTGGCGCTCAGCGAACAAACAAAGCAGATCGGTGAGATCACCGGCGTCGTCAACAATCTTTCTCAACAATCGAAAATGCTGGCTCTCAACGCCTCGATCGAAGCAGCCAAGGCTGGCGAAGCCGGCAAGGGCTTTTCAGTCGTCGCTGCACAGATTGGTAATCTGGCGGAACAGTCAGAGGAATCAACGGTACAGGTTCAAAAAATTCTGGAGAACATTCTTCACGCCACCGACCGTGCCGTCATGGCTACCGAAGAAGGCGCCAAGGAAGTCGACCTGGGCGTCAGTCTGGTCAACCAGAGCGGTGGTTCCATGGAATCGCTCAACGGCGTGATTCGTGAAACGTCGATGATAAGTGACCAGATCGTGGCGGCTGTTCGTCAGGAAGCGGCCGGGATCAAACAAATCGCCGAGGCCATGAGCCAAATCGAACAGGTGACGACACAGTTTGTCTCGAGTTCGGAACAAACCAAATTGGCGATCGAAGATCTGGAGGTCACAGTTGGTGAACTCAGCACCAGTGTCGCGTTCTACCAGCTCTAGAGACCGACAATGGCTTTGGACCCCGAACTTCAGGAAAAACTGCTCGAAATTTTTCAAACTGAACTGGAGGAGCAACTTCAGGTCATCACTGCAAGTTTGCTGAAGCTCGAATCCAGACCCGATGGAGACGAGAGGCAGGAAGCGCTTGAACCGATGATGCGGGCAGCTCACAACCTGAAAGGGGCTGCCCGGAGTGTTGGCCTGCCGGTCATCAGCGAAATTACCCACACCCTGGAAACTCTTTTTGTAGAACTAAAAAACTACAACCTCATTCCGCCGGCCGAAGTGATTGACGCTTGCCTGTTCGCTGTGGATTGTCTCCGCGCCGCGATGGAGGCCCACAATACCGGCGACGAACTGAGTTTCGACCTCAAAAAACTGTTGATCGGTCTCGAAGAAGAAGCCAGTAACGTTGCCCGCGGCCATCCTGCTCCCGCGCGCAAGAGCGGCAAGCGAAAGACCAGGGCAGCAAAGACAAGCCCGGCATCCAGTCCCGAACCGGCAATCGATCCCGAACAAGGGCCGGAACTGGAGGCGAAGGCAAATCCCGCGGTCGCCGAATCAGCGTCTTCGCAGCCCGAAGGCCAGTCCACACCGATACCTGAAACGAAATCCAAATCCGCAAGCACCCGCCAGGCGGAGGCAAAAAAACCGACTGCGACCGAAGCCGTTCGAGTTTCGATAGATCGTCTGGACCGCGTCTCAGCCCTGCTGGAAGAAATGCAGGTCGCCAAAATTGAACTGGACGATCATCAGGCGGTCATTCAAAATTTGCGAAAACACGCTGAAGAAATTCTGCAGGAGTGGAATGCGGCGGTACCGACCGCGGCAGACGACCGACAGTTTGCCGACTTCAAACAGCAGTACAACGATGCGGCTGTCGGGTTCCGCGAACTGAACAGCGCCATTGTGAGCACGCATCAGGGCGTGCGCGCCAAAATCAACCACCTTGGCCTCACGCTGACTTCCCTGCAGGATGAAATTCGAGTGATGCGCCTGGTACCGGCCAACTCCCAGCTTGCAGGATTGGCCCGGACAGTTCGGGATATCGGCCGGGAACTCGGTAAAGACATCAATTTCGACGTTGTCGGTGGAGAAACCGAGATGGACAGGGCGATCCTCGAAAAAATTCGTGATCCATTGATCCACCTCGTCCGGAATGCCATCGACCACGGCATCGAACCGCCGGAGGTACGCAAGGCGAAAGGCAAACCCGAAAAGGGCAGCATTACGTTGAGCATCGTTTCGGAAGGCGCTGACATCGCAATTCAGATCAAGGACGACGGTGGTGGTATCGATACCGACGTCGTGGCCCGGATGGCAGTGAAAAGGAACCTGGTTTCGGCGGACAACATCAAGAACCTTGATCATTCGGATCTGGTCGACCTGATTTTCCGGCCTGGCTTTTCGACCAAGGAAATCATTACAGATGTATCGGGCCGGGGCGTCGGCATGGATGTCGTGCGCTCAAATCTGCAAACCATCAAAGGGAATGTCCATGTTGAAACAGAGCCAGGCGCGGGCTCGACCTTTGTTCTTCGAGTGCCGCTGACACTGGCAACCGAGCGCGGCCTGCTGGTCAAGGCCGGCGGACAGCAATTCGCGATTCCGGTCACTGCCGTCGAGCGCGTTCTTAATCTCCGCATGAACGACGTCGTCAATGTTGCATCCGGACAAGCCATAGTTTTCGAAGGTCAACCCGTGCCGTTGCGCCATCTGGCCGATGCACTGGAGATGTCCAACATCGATACCGCTATCGACGATGGCATTCCCGTGGTGCTGATATCGGCGGGCTGGCGCACCGTTGCCATCGTCGTCAAAGATGTTATGGGCCAGCAGGAAATGGTCATCAAACCATTGAAACCTCCCCTGATTTCAGTGCGCAACGTTACCGGAGGAACCCTGACCGGCAAAGGCGGTGTTGTTATAGTTCTGAACGCCAGAGACCTAGTCGAGACCTTGTTAGAAAATGTAAGAGGCAACCGGATTACGGTTTTGGCCGACGACGCAAGCGAAGCTCCGGTCCATGTTCTGGTCGTCGACGATACACTTACCACCAGGACGCTGGAGAAAAATATTCTGGAAAGCGAAGGCTATGAAGTCGACGTCGCGGTCAACGGGCAGGAAGCCTGGGATATCTTTCAAAACCGTCATTTTGATTTGGTGGTGACCGATGTTCAGATGCCGCTCATGGACGGTTTCGAGTTGGCGGAAAAGATAAAAACCGACGATAAATACAGAGAAATACCTGTGATTATCGTAACGTCGCTGGCGACAGATGAAGATCGCCGGCGCGGGGTCGAAGTCGGCGCCGACGCCTATATCGTGAAAAGTCATTTTGAAACGAGAGAACTGCTGGATGTCGTCAGGCAACTGACCTGATTGCTTTTCCGGCTCGCCATAATCACAGGTGATAAATGAACATCCGCAATCCCGTTCAAACCGAGTACCATTTTGAAGGGCGTAACTTTTGAGGATCGTATGGTAATCAAGGTATTAGTCGTCGACGATTCCAACGTCATGGCCATGTTATTGACTTCGATCCTCGAGCAGCAAGCCGATATCGAAATCGTCGGCCGCGCTGAAGATGGCCGGAGCGCCATCAGGATGGCCGAAGATTTGCGACCTGACGTTATTACCATGGACGTCACCATGCCTGGGATGAATGGTATCGACGCCACGCGTGAGATTATGTCGACCAATCCCATTCCGATTATTGTCATTAGTTCGCACGTCAAGAACAACGAAATGGAAGTCAGTTTTCGGGCATTGGATGAGGGCGCAGTCGCGGTCCTGGAAAAACCGGACAATCTGCAGGATGACGTATCTGACGACTATGCTGACAAATTGATTGAAACCGTCCGGAGCATGGCGACTATCAAACTGGTAAGGCGCCGTTCAAGGCCTCGGCCACAGGAGTCGGCGTTACTACCGAGAGCAGTGGAAGATACCGTGGCCAATTGTGAACTGGTAGCGATTGGCGGTTCTACGGGCGCTCCGCAGATATTGCACAGAATACTGAACGCGTTGCCGGCAGATTTTCCGGTGCCCGTCGTGGTCGTCAATCATATGGCCAGGAACTTTATTTTCGGCATGGCGGATTGGCTCGCACGAACAAGTGGCCCGTTAGTCAAAGTGGCCGAAGACAGGGAGTTACTACAGGCAGGAACGATATATCTGGCACCCGACGACGTCCATCTCATGGTTGGGCGCCGGGCCGGCAAATTGATCGCGGTGTTAAGTAATTCGCCGCCGGCCAACCTGTTTCGACCGTCGGTTACACCACTGATGCAGTCGGTTGCTGTGACATGCGGTGAAAAATCAGTGGGGCTGATTCTATCTGGCATGGGAATTGACGGTGCCGAAGGGTTGCTGGCGATTCACCAGGCCGGCGGTCAGACCTTTGTGCAAAACGAAGAAAGCTGTGTCGTTTTCGGTATGCCGGGGGAAGCCGTAAGAATTGGCGCCGCGAGTCAATTCCTGACACCCGAAATGATCGCGCCCCGCCTTGTGAGGCTTTTGCGAAAAAGAATTCAGGCACAAGCCTAATCGGACTGGAAACAAACTCATGGCAGAACAGAATGATCCGAAATTCGATGCCGTAATTGAAGAATTGCGGAAAAACTTTATCGAATCCGCGCGGCAGAAACTGGTCGGTCTGGAGTCACGAATGTTGGAGCTGTCGACCGGGGGGTATGACGACCCTGACATGGAAGCCGACATGCTGCGCGATATTCACAGCTTGAAAGGCATGGGCGGAACGTTCGGCTATCCCATCATCACGGCGGTTTCCCACCAACTGGAGGATTATATTGTTCTGGTCGGCGGACTCTTAAACCGCGTCGATGACATCCTGATTTTTCTCGACTGTCTGAGCGATGTTTTGGACATGGAGGCAGATCTGGATGACGCTACGATCGCCAGAATTCTTCGTGATTTGCCGACAGGTAAAATAGATGAATCCGGCGATATCGTGGCGAAGACATCAGAAGTTTTGCTGATCGTTCCGAACCAGGTTTTACGCCTCCTGCTACAACACCACTTGGAAAATAACGGATGCCGCGTCGTTGGCGCCGGTTCGCCGTTCGAAGCTTTCGAACTCAGCGTTCGAACGCTACCGGACCTGGTCATTTCCTCCGTCGTGCTCGCCGGTCTGGATGGCATCGATTTGTTACGCACACTGGATGTGATGACGAGCACAGCGTCGATCAATCTTGCCGTCCTTACCAGTTCCTCACAAGATGAAGCATTGCTCGAAAGTCTGCCCCAAGATACAGGGGTGATAAGCACCAGCGAGACGATGGAATCCGACCTTCTCAAGGTGCTCAAGGATTTGCACGCTGCCGATTAAGTTTATCGTCCTGGCTGGCATGCGGAACAGATTCGGGAAGATCGGACGGCTTCCATCCCGCTTTAGAAAAAGTCCGCTTTTGGCTATAAGCGGACCACATGACGATGCTTGAAAATAGTCCGCTTTTGAGAGTATTCCAGACATCGAAAGATGCCCTATTGCAGCCGCTTCCCCCTCCGCCATTCCCAGGGCATTACAAATTCACCCTGCCACAATCCGCGCTTGGCAGCCTTTGCCTCATTTTCATTTGGAACATAGTCATTGGAATATCGCCTGTACGCGACGGCCCAACCCGACCTAGCCATTGCCGCATTGAGATTAACTGGACCTGTAAAGCAGACGGCTACAACACGCTTGTACCGATCCACATCTTTCTGATGACAAGTCACCCAGTGCTTAGCAATAAGTCTGGCCAATTCAAACTTGGCCATCGTACCGCAAGGGTAGATGGAGCCACTTTGTTTCTTACAGGTCTGTTTGGATTCCGGCGTATCAATGCCGTGGAGGCGGATACGAATTTGATCGATTTTGATTGTGTCGCCATCGGTGACGATTGGCTTTCCGACAAACTCTTGTGCCGATGACTGTTTAGCAATGGAGGTAGTCGAGATAGCTAGAATGCCAACGGCGAAGCTAATAATACATCGAGGAAGGCTGCTCAAAACTATTGGACGCTCGTCACGATCTGGGCGTTCTGGTCCCGACCATAGTACCGCCTAGCGAAATAAGTCATGGTCCCATCAAGGTATCTCCCCAGTTCGTCAAGGGTCACCTCACCATCCTCATCTCCATAAGGAGCCTTATCGCCTTCACCGCTCATTCCCCTCAAAAAATACAAGTCACAGAACGCCCAACATCGTCTTGGCCGGAACATTTCCCGTGCATCCTTTTGTGACTTACGTATGTACCAGTTGCAGTTTTCCCATTTTTACATGCAATGGCCCAAGTACCCGTCGGCAATTTATCTGTGCCATAACTTCCCGAAACATGTTGCCAGCTTCCACTGCAAGTAACATCTGCTTCATTCTCCAAAAAATCCAACTTTATTCGTCCCCTATTTTGATCTGGAGATATTGTCATTTTGCCCAGCCCGCGCGCACCACTATCCCACAGAAATACGATAGGAGTATTTTTTGAACTACTCTCCGACGAGGAATTTGCCTGCACAACGCTCTTTATGGACCTTTGACTGGCGACATCTGAAGAGCCTCCGGACGATTTCCATATATTCTCTTCGGAAGAAGTCAGCATTGGACCGGAGATATCAACGAACCCAATTGCTTTTATCAGGCTTGTTGCCTTTTCTTTACTAATTTTGTTGCCGTCTGCGTCACAATAAAAGCCGGACAAGTACGCAGTCCCTTCATCCCCCCTATCGTTAGCGGAAGATGCACTAAAATTCTGAAAAATCACCACGCACGACTTTCCGTGTAAGTCAAAAAATCCATATTTAGCTCGATTGAGGCCGTTAAAACTTTCGTGTACTTCGGGTCGCGGAAGAGATTTTAAATTATTGAAGAGGTTCATTGCAGTATCAATATCAATGCTTCTGGTAAGAACGTATCCGCCTTGAAGTTCATATACGTATGTTTGAAAAACTTGTCTCCCGTCCGCGTCAGAAAACGACGACCACTCTTCTCTTGACTGGGAATTGTTTCGATAGCGCCTTTTTGTGGTTCGCGTCAAATTGGCTATTTTTTCCAAGCCAAATAATAGGTGACGCTCGTTTGAGGCGATTGTTTTCCATTCATCGGCCGCAACGCTATTCGTGAAGAAGCTCAAGAATACGAAAGCAATGACTTGCCAAAAAAATCGAGCACACATAGTGCGATCCCCCCAAAAGTTGATGAGCATGTAAAATTTATCACGAATAGAGATATATGCAATTTTGTGGAGATATACCTTTTTCATAATCGTCAAAAGTAGCTTGGTACTGGTATGTATATATCCAGGTATCAAACCACCTGATCTTTCCTGTCATGTAATTGTTGCCATGAAACGGATGTCGGCAGAAAATGGTGATTACCTCAGAGAGGCGTAGGTAATCACTGGATTTACATCATGCCCTCAAACCCCAAAGAACCGGTTTGGTCCGATTGGCAGCCGCTCTTCAAGGCTGGCCGGAACAAGGCCATCCCCCGCGATGCGGGCCTTTAGACGCCACGAGCTATGAGGACTTTATCGGGCAAGCAGTATCAATTGGTGGAGATACAGATACGATTGGGGCGATTGGTGGTGCTGTGGCGGAGGCAATGTTTGATTTGCCAAAAGATATTAAGTCGGAAACCCTTGCTCGTTTAGACGAATATTTGTTGGTTGCAATAGATCAGTTCAACAACAAATTTCGTGAACAATAGATGGGCGGGATGGGTATGAAAGAAAAAACAAAGAGAAATTTGAAAAAGCTGTCACCTGTGTTGGTCCCATTGGCCATCATTTTGATAGCTGATTTCTTTTGGGGAATTGAATTATCATCTGAACAGTATTTGCTTGTTTTATTGTTGGGTCTAGGACTGGCCGCTATCTATGACAAGTTGAGCAATAACCCCCTCGTAAACGTTCTTGTCAATTATCAGATTCAAGTAAAAGGCGTTGATTTCGACTATCACATTCTTAGCAAACGTATGGAGTTTCCGATTGTACCTCGCGTTGGCGATTATCTGAATGAATATGGCGAAAATTTTGGCCAAGTCTCCGGAGTAATCTTGCAGGCAGCGGACATTGAATTTGGCAATGTGACAGATGCTCACATATCCTGTTTAGACGAAGTGGGTAGCGAAAAAGCACTTCAAGAAATTGTCGAAGAACTTGTCGGTCAAGGATGGCATGATAAGCATCATTATGTTGAACGCGACGATTAACCGGGACGTCACCACTGTAATCAACACGGGACAGCTTTGGGTGAACGTACGGTACTGCCCTTACTGCCGCTCACATCACGACTGGAAAAATGTCCGATAAGTTACGAGTTAGCCGAATTTTCGCCATCTGTTCGCCTTATTTCAGCTTCGTCAATGATCCGTAACAATTGATTCGCCAAAAGAACTATTTCAATCGCTTCTGCGGGCGAATTAATTTCCACATCGCGGTGCGCATTTGGGTTTCTATAATACCCATATGCACCGGCGAACAAATGACCAACGGCTTCCCTTTCCGAGGGTTCAAGTGACATATCTGTCAATGGGCCATTGCTAACGTTAAATGCATTTCTAATCATTGCTACGCCGTGCTGATTACTGTCATATCCAGCGACTTCTCTTACTCGGACTTCAACAGCTTTCATTGCTTGAAATACGGCCACGTCATATTCCGCACGAACAAATGCCGACCAGACAGTTTGTTTGATCCGGTCGTCCAATAATTCCTTCGGCAGCATATTGGCATTGATAAAGCCCGAAAAATCTCGATCGTCTTCAAATTGTTGTGCTCTCCTGCTTAAGATTCTAAAGCCATTTCGACCGTTAATTCCTGGTTCTGCGATAAGAAGGCCCTGTGATTCCAGCCATCCCCATGCCTCTGCTAAACAAATATCAATTTCCCGATTGTGCCCTGTAAGGTCAGCCCGTTCGGCTGGAATGGTCAAATTTTGAATGTGGCAGTTTTGATCGTTTTGTTGGCGCAAGTAAAAAAGTATTTTGCCGCCAACTCTTCCGGAGTTAACTCTTGGACGACATCAAAATTGGGAAATTCATCAAAAAGTGACGGCACAATATTTCCTCGAAAATCAAATTGCTATGATTATCAAAAAATAAAATTGAGTTAATCGCGCTGCTTCCAACAACTAACATCGCCTTACTTATAACACGATTTGGGCCGTGTCAGGGCGTGTTTTAAGCCCCTATAGCACCTCTGAGCCGCGGCAGGTAGGCCGGTGCCAAAAAGGCTCTAGAGGGCCTGTAGATTCGTTTGGCAACGGCAGCCGGTTTCTATTTCGCCCTATTTTAGGTTAAGCCGCCCAACTTAGTATCCGCCTCGCACCAACAATGAACGCCTGGTCGAGTGCAGCATCAATATCGTCCATCTTATCAAAGATTGTGTCGAACGTTCGCCAGTGCATCCCCTTGGGTTTTGACTTGTCTGGTTCCAGCCTAGCTTTCAACCGTTCCCGCTTTCGCCACAGGCGAGTTACATGATCCTCGCGGGTGCTGGCATGTTGTAGCCGGTAGCATTTGCGGCAGGCGAATGCATCGATGCCCAAGTACAATTTCCCGCACCGTCGATAACAATACGGACACTTAAACCAGGGACGATCACCGCCGTAATTGCACGGCGTTCTGACAATGTGGACGGATTGATCCAACGGCTCACCGTTCATCGTACCTTTGAAGCGCACTACGCCATTTTCAACGGACACTGAAACTGACCCCGTCTTGTTCCCGCCGCTATCAGTCCATGACCATGTGCCTCGCCACTCATCCAGACTACGCTCACGGTTCAGGCGGTTCACGTCGATGCTTTATCCATAACCTGCGGCTGGCCGCCGTGCGAATTGACAAAAACCATTTTGCGAATGCCGGCACGATAGACCGAATCACCGATTTCCATCCACATACGGCGCAAGGTTTCAGCACTGAATGTCAGGGTGCCCGGAAACTGTTGATGCTCCAGGCTTTTGCCGACCCAGCACATCGGCAAGATCGTCGCGGGCAAATCGTCAGGCATCAATTCTACGGCTGCTTTCATGTAGCCATCGTTGATGCAGGCGTCGACCGACACCGGCAAATGAGGTCCATGCTGCTCCACTGCCGCCACCTGCAGGATCGCGATGACATTTTCCGCATCCATGGCGGCAAAATCCGGCGACGTCATTTCGTGCCAGTATCGGCGGGGTAGGCTGGTCATACAGGGAGGGTCCTAAGTGATTGAAAAAAGTACATAATTCGATTTAGCCAGCAAAGTGCCTGCTTGCATCCGTCGGAAAAGTACCTGATATTTGATCGACCGGGAAAAAAATAGAGGCGAAATTTCTGTGCTGATTTCACAAATTTCCGACATGCATGTCAAGGGCGAAAACGTCCTGACGTTCGGTAAAGTCGATACGTATGGTGCATTAAGGAATGCCGTCGCCCACCTCAATCACCATGACCCGAAGCCTGATGTCGTCCTGGTGACGGGGGACTTGACCAATGACGGCGGTACACCGGAATTTCTGGCTGTTCGCAAGGCGTTGGATGATCTGGAGATGCCGTGGTTGCCGCTGTCGGGCAACCATGATCACAACGAAGACATGCGGGAAGTTTTTGCCGATCTGGAGCTCTTTCCGGAGACCGGCAAACTATTTTATTGCGTCGACAAATTTCCCGTTCAGTTGATCGGTCTGGACACGACCGAGCCTGGCGAACATGGCGGGCACCTTGGATCTGAACAACTCGAATGGCTTGAGAAGACGCTGAATGTCGCGCCTGACAAACCGACCCTGATCTTCATGCATCATCCGCCGTTTTTAACCGGCATCGACCAAATGGATGGCGGCGTCGTCTCGGACGCTGCGGCATTCGCCGACATCGTCAGAAAGCATCCACAAATTGAGCGAGTGACCGCCGGGCATCTGCACCGCTCGATCCAGGTGCGATTTGCCGGGACGATCGCCTGTACAGCGCCAGGCACCGCCCATCAAATCGCCTTGCAACTGAACAAAGGTGCGCCGGGCCGATGGATTGATGAACCGAGCGGCGCGCTGATGCACTTGTGGCAGGACGGACAAATGATCAGCCATACCAGCGTCATCGGTGCATACGGCGATTATCATCCTTTCAATGACGAGACGGTGATTTACGATCGAACGGCTGACCAGACCGAACTCGTTCGCGGTTCAAGTCTGCCGCCACGTTAATTTGAACAATGGGTTATGTTCTCCGGGCGGCAATGAGGGTAAGTTGAGGCCGGATCAATTGTTCAACACCGTAAATCAGGAGTGAGAATGTCAGAACCTGTCATTCTGGAAATATTTTCCGATTACGTTTGACCGTGGTGTTATCTCTGTACCGGGCGTATAGAAAAACTGAAGCGGAATTACGATATTGAAGTGCGCTGGGTACATTTCCCGCTGCACCCCGAAACGCCGATGGAAGGCAAATCTCTCGCAGACCTGTTCGCCGGTCGCGGCATGGACCTTGACGCCATGTTCGCCAGGATGAAGAGCCTGATGGATGACGAGGGGCTGGACTACGGCCAGCGCACCCACACCTACAACAGTCGCTTCGCCCAGGAGCTTGGCAAATGGGCCGAGACCCAGGACGGCGGCGAAGCGATCCACGACGCCATGAACCGGGCTTATTTTGTCGACGGCAAGAATATTGCCGACGGCGACGTCCTGCTCGATATCGTGGAAGCCATCGGTCTGTCGCGCGAGGGTGCAACCGAGGTGTTACAGTCCCGCAGCTTCAAGGATGCCGTCGACGAGGACTGGTCGAAGTCACATGCCTACGGTGTCACGGGCGTGCCGACGTTTGTCGCCGGCAGTCACGGTGTGGTCGGAGCCCAGCAATATGAAGCGCTGGAACAATTGATGGCGGCGGCCGGGGCTGAGCCCAAAAGCTGATCCCGGCGCGCCTCGTCAAACCATCGACTGCCAGCCCAGGGCGAGGCCGCCGGCGAGCATTAACGTCCACGCAAGACCGAGGTGGAAACGCAGCAGGGCGAAACCTGAGATCACGGACAGCACAACAACACGCCAGTCCAGTGTCGCCAAGTCCGGCGTCCACAGTTTGAGGAAGCCTGATTCGACCAGTTCGACTTTGGCGAAGAATACGTGCAGGCCGAACCAGATCGTCAAATTCAAAATAACACCGACAACGGCGGCAGTGATGCCGGCCAGTGCGGCGCGCAGTCTGGGGGCGTTTTGCAGGCGCTCGACATAGGGCGCGGCGGCAAAAACCCACAGGAAACAGGGCGTAAACGTCGCCCACAGAGCCACAGCGGCACCTGACAGGCCGAGCAGGATCGGCCATTCGTCGGCGCTTCTGTAAGCCGCGAGATAGCCGACGAACTCGGTGACCAGAATGAGCGGGCCGTTGGTTGTTTCGGCCAGACCCAGTCCGTCCAGCATCTCGGCAGCCTCAAGCCAGCCAAAACTCTGCACGACCTGCTGCGCCATGTAGGCCAGCACAGCATAGGCACCACCAAACGTCACAACGGCAAGCTTGGAGAAAAATATACCGATCTGCGTCAGGGTGTGATCATTGCCCAACAGGACGGCGATCATCACCAGTGGTATCACCCAGATGGCAAGCCAGGTGATGGCCGTGGCCAGCGTTTGCCCCGGAGTCACTTTTTCAGCTGGTGAACTGACAGGCGTCTGGTCTGTGGCCGGCTCGCGCAGGGTCAGGACGCCGATGATGGCTGCCGTCGCAATCATGATCGGGAAGGGCAGCGAAAAGAAAAATATCGCGATGAACGATGCCGCTGCCACGACCCACTGCATGGGCTTCTTCAGGGCCCGCTTCGAGATACGCAACAAAGCCTCGATAACGACGACGAGGACGGCGGCCTGAATGCCGAGAAAGATCGACTGCACGACCGGCACGTTGCCGAACGCCGCATAGATCATTGAAAGCGCCAGCACCAGCAAGGCGCCGGGAATGACAAACAGCAATCCGGCAGTCAGCCCGCCGCGCAAACCGTGCAGACGCCAACCGGCATAAGTCGCCAGTTGCATGGCCTCAGGGCCCGGCAGGAACATGCAAAAGCTCAAGGCGTTGAGGAATTGTTGTTCAGACAGCCATTCGCGTTCCTCGACAATGACCTTGTGCATCAGAGCGATCTGTGCCGTCGGCCCACCAAACGAGAGCAAGCCAATTTTGGCGAAGGTCCTGAACGCATCACCCTGGCTCGGCCCGGTTTGATCCGTGTCGATATCCGTACTACCGGTCGAATCTATCGAAGTCATCGAATGTCCTTCCCCTGATCAATCGCAGCATCTGATATGGCTTGCGGTAATTCGAGTCGCGGTTCGGTGCTGCCGCCCTGGGCCATATATCCTTCAATGCCGCCGTCGAGGTATCGCGCCTTCATGCCAATGCTGCGCAGAGCGATGTCGGCTCCCTGGCTGACTTCGTGGCCGTGGACACAGTAGACAACGACGTCGGTCAACGGGTTGAGGCATTGCCCCCATTGTGCCGCAGAGGCGTGGTCGCGCCAGCGGGCACCGGTAATCATGCAATCGGCTTCGGCGAAGGCCGCTGCCTTTCGCACATCAAACATCAAAGGGGCCTGGCCAGCGTCCATGAGCGCTGTGAGTTCATCGCTGGTGATCGAGGTTGATGTATTTGACATTTCGCATCCTTTCAAAAGTATTATTGATTTTTTTAATGAAAACACACAGAATACTGTTTAATCAAACCAGTTATTTTGTTAATAACATGAGATAATTTAATGAGTGAGGTAAGTGAAATCCCACCATCAACCGGTGCCCTTCGATCTTTTGAGGCGGCCGCCCGGCATCTGAGCTTCACGGAAGCAGCGGCGGAACTCAATTTGACGCAAGGTGCCGTCAGTCATCAGATCAAGGAACTGGAGACGCGCCTCGGCGTGAAGTTGTTCAACCGCGAGGCCCGCGGGATCAATCTGTCCGACGCGGGAGATATCTATTTGCCGTATGTGCGAGAGGCTCTCGGTCGATTGCGGGCCGGGCTCGATGCCTTGCGACCGGAGGGTGACGACAACGTCCTGACCGTCAGTTGTTCGCCGAATTTTGCCGCCAAATGGCTGGTGCCGCGTCTCGGCGCTTTTTCACGTGAACATCCGGATATCGATCTCAGAATTTCCGCCATGATGCAGCACGTGACTTTTGAAGGCGACGGGATCGACCTCGGTGTGCGTCACGGGATCGGCGACTGGCCGCATTTGCATGTGACACAGCTTTGTCAAGAGGTCGTCTTCCCGATTTGCAGCCCGCTTCTGCTGGCATCGCTTGATCAGGTCGACAGCATTGAAGGATTGGCGAACCTGACTCTGCTGCATGACCAGGACCGCGCGGCCTGGGCGAAATGGCTGACCGCGATGGACGTACCGCTTGAGGCCTTCGATCTTGATCACGGTCCGGTTTTTAATGAATCGAGCCTGGTGATCGATGCAGCCGTTGCGGGGCAGGGCGTGGCGCTGGCGAGGAGTGCTCTTTCCGCGCTTGATCTCGCTGCCGGTCGTCTCGTGCGTCCCGTTGAAAATTCCCTGCCGGCCAAATTCTCCTACTGGATCGTCTGCCCCAAACCACGGGCCGGACGACCGCAGATCGAAAGTTTCCGCCGCTGGCTGGTTGCTCAGGCAACGTCCGAGCGGGTCTAGATCACGCCTTTTTCAGCGAGAACGGTGCGTTCTTCCGGCGATAACCCAAGCTGCCCGCCGTAGATCTCCTCGTTGGCTTCGCCCAATGCCGGGCCGAGCGAGGTTATCTCGCCGGGTGTTTCCGATAATTTCGGCAAGGGTCCCGGCACGGTGACGTCACCGACGCCTGGCAAATTCACGCGCTGAAGATTGCCGCGCGCAGCGAAGTGCTCATCGTCAAAGATGTCGGCGATGGAATTGATCGGACCCGCAGGTACTTCGGCTTCGATGCAGCGCCGCAAGGCCTCGTCGCGCGGCAAGGCGCCGCTCCAGGCTTCAACCTCGGCGTTGACGTGTTCACGTGCGGCCAGTCTTGTCGCCTGATCGGCGTAATCGGACAACAGGTCCGGTCGTTCCATCGCCTGGCACAGGCGTTCAAACATTTTGTCGGTCGTGCAGGCGATGGCCATGAAAGTATCGTCGGCGCAGCGGAAATGACCGTGCGGGCAGGCGTTGACGGTGCCCGTGCCTTCGGGTTCGCGCACATGGCCGGTGCGGGCGTAGCGCGGGGCGATTTCGTCGAGGGCGCGAAAGACCGACTCATAAAGCGCCATGTCGACGATCTGGCCCTTGCCGGTGGCGTCCTTGTGACGCAGCGCGACGAGAATGCCGACCGCGCCATACAGGCCCGACATATAATCCCCGAGCGAGGTTGAGCCCGGTGTCACCGGTGTTTCGCCCGGCAGGCCGGAAAGGTAAGTCAAGCCGCCGACGGCGTGGCCGATACGGGCAAAACCCGGGCGGTCGCGATAGGGCCCGTCCTGGCCGTAGCCCGTTACCCGGAGCAGGACGAGGCCCGGATTGATGGCAGAGAGAACATCCCAGCCCAGGCCCCATTTTTCCAGCGTGCCAGGGCGAAAATTTTCGCAGACAACGTCGGCCTCGGCGACCAGACGTTTGAACAGTTCCGCCCCTTCGGGTTTTCGTAAATTCAATGTGATGGATCGTTTGTTGCGCGCTTCGCTGAGCCAGGCCAGCGACTGATCCGGCAGTTCGGTTTCCGTGCCGAACCGCCGCCAGGGATCGCCGCCTTCGGGATGTTCAACCTTGATCACCTCTGCGCCGAATTCGCCAAGGATTGCGGCCGAGTAGGGGGCCGCAATAAATGTCGCCAGATCGAGCACCCGGATGCCGGCCAGCGGTTTTCCGGATAAATCCATGTCGGTCATTCCGGGTCCTTTGCTGTGCGGAGCCGATCCATAAACGCCAATGTGCGACGCGCCTTTTCGACAATCGGATAATCAACGAATTGACCATCTACCGCAATCGATGCCGATCCTGCGGCCTCGGCCTCATTGAAGGCCTGGACAACTTTTTCTGCGAAGGCGGTTTCGTCGGCGGTCGGTGTAAAGGCTTCATTGACCGGGGCGATCTGGTCGGGGTGGATGCAAAGCTTGCCCTGAAACCCGAGGTCGCGCACCCGTGCCGCCGAGCGCACCAGACCGTCTGCGTCCTTCAGGCGCGTCCAAACCGTATCGACGGGAGCCTCGAGATTACCCGCGCGGCTGGCAAGTGCGACCTCGGCACGGGCCGGTGTCATCTCGGCTTCGTCTGCCGTCCAGCGCATGCCCATGTCAGCGGCAAAATCCGCGGCGCCAAACGACAGCCTGCGCACGCGCGTGTTCGCCGCCGCCATCGCCCGCACGTTGGCCAGGCCCAGCCCGGTCTCTATGATCGGCAGCAGGTCGAGTGTCCCTGGTGTGAAACCCGCCGCCGCTTCCAGTTCGGTCATGCGCGCATCGACCGCCAGCAATACTTCCGCTGTTTCCGCCTTGGGCAAGACAACACCATCAAGGCCCGGAACAATCACAGCAGCCAGATCATCGTCATGCCAGATCGTGTCTGCGGCATTGATGCGGATATAGATCAGCGGTCCCGGTTTGCCGGCTGCTGCGACAGCGGCGAGAACCGCATCACGTGCCGCCGGTTTTTCGGACGCCGCAACGGCATCCTCGAGATCGAGAATCACCGCGTCGGCGTCCAGTGTCAGCGCCTTTTCGACACGGCGCGCATGATTTCCGGGCGCAAACAGGAGACTGCGGAGGGGGGCGTTTGATGAGGTCATAGATTTTGGTATTTGGCCTGTAGAAGATTTATCAACGCGTGTTCGAAGCGCCAGCGCATTATGAGTTATTATTCACTTTGCGTTGGATAATTTTTTGCAGAGGAAACCGTGACCGAACCTGAAAACAACGGACCCTGGAATGCGCAGCGAAAATCCAGACTGTCAGGATTGCCGACGGGCCTTATCCTGTGGCTGGTTTTTTTGATCGCAATCTCGGCCGGTATCTGGCTGCTGAACGATTTATTTCCCGGTCACCTCTCTGGCGACACCAGCCAGATCTTTGTCGTGGAAAGTGTGGGTTGGCTGGCTTTGCTTTCCAGTGGCTTGATTGTCGCCAGACGGGTCAACTTCGGCAAAGCCATTCGAGATATTGCGATCTGGGTGGCGATCGCGGCGGTCATCCTGCTGGGCTATTCGTATCAGGATGCGTTCTTCGACGCTGGACAGCGGTTGAAATCAGAGCTGCTGCCGAGCCAGCCTGTCATCATGGGCCAAGGCGTCGTGGAATTGACAAAAGGGGAATACGGTCATTTCAAGGTCGCCGGACAGGCAAACGGCACGCGCCTTCTTTTCCTGATTGATACCGGTGCAAGTGATATCATTTTGAGCTCCTCGGATGCGGAGCGTATCGGCATAGACCTCGCAGCGCTTAATTTTTCAATTCCCTACCAGACCGCCAATGGTCAGGTTTTAGGGGCACGCTTTTATCTCGAGTCGTTATCTATCGGGCCTATTGAATACCGCGACGTTCAAGTCTCGATTAACAAAGCGGAGATGAACGGCTCACTTTTGGGCATGTCATTCCTGAACCGTTTGAGGTCGTACGAAGTCTCGGGGCGCAAACTGACTTTGCGGCAGTGATCGAGTAATCCGGCGATAAAAAAAGCCCCGCCGGTTAAAGCGGGGCTTTAGATTGTCAGCCAAAAGAACCTGAGGGGAGCAGGTTCTCCTGACTGTCGGGCTGCAAAATTACTCAGGCAGCTTTTTTGTCGGCGACCTTGGCAATTGCATCGGTAATCGGGTGTGCGGCATCAACCCAGGTCTTGTGGGAGATGTCGGCCAGGGTCTTGAAATATTTGCCGGTTTCTTCCATGCGGTTGAGCAGGAAGGTGGTCTGCGATGCCGCCAGTTCCTGAAAATCTTTGGCGGTGGCGGCGGCTTTCGCGTTCTCGACCGTGCTGGTGACGGAGTCTTTGGCAAAGTTAAAGACTTCGACGTCAAATTCCCAGGCACCTTTGGCGGCTGAGGCACCGGACTGTTTCAAAACTTCACCGGCCTGTGCGCCAGCTTCGCTCGCGGCGTCGTGCGCGGATTTCATGCCTTCGTATGCGGTTTTTGCAGTTTGCTCGATCATTGTTCAATTCCTTGTTCATTGTGGCAGCGCAGTGTTCACGGCCAGTATTGGCCCGTGATGGTGCTGCGCCCCGTCAACGATATATAGGCATTGAATGCTGCAATGCAACATAAAATACTGCACCGCAGCATAAAATTCAATAAGTAACTGTTATATCGAGAGTTTTTTTACTCGTAGAGGACGGCGATTGTCTCGGCGACCAAAGCCGGGCGTTCCTGTCCCTCGATTTCGACGGTTGCTTCAGCAATAACCTGATGCCCGCTATTTTTGCTTTCTTCGACCGAAAGCAGTTTCAATTTCCCGCGTACCCGGGAGCCGGCGGGCACTATGTTCAGGAAACGCAGTTTGTTGCCGCCGTAGTTGATCGCTGATTTAGTGCTCTTCACCTGGTATATTTCATAATTCATCATCGGCAAAAGCGAGAGTGTAAGATAGCCGTGTGCGATGGTGCTGCCGCCGGGCATCTCGTTTTTTGCCCGTTCGACATCGACATGAATCCATTGATGGTCGCCGGTCGCATCGGCAAATTTGTTGATCTTGTCCTGGTCTATGGTGATCCAGTCGCTTGTCCCGAGTTCCTCACCAACAGCCTCTTTCATCTCGGCCACGTTCTGAAATTCCCTGCCTGCCATCAATCTGTCTCCGCATCAAAATGAGTAATTTTCAATTGCAGCCTAGTCTGCTGCTCGTCCCCGGGACAAACCCTTTTTCGGGCATTTCCAACCTTTCCGATTGTCGGGCCATGCGCCATACTCCGGCAATTGGTAGAACGGCTCAATTGTGAGGACTGGCAGACGTGGCTTTGGATTTAATCGTAAAGAACGGCACCATCGTCGATGGCTCCGGTGGCGCGCGCTATCAGGGCGATATCGGCGTCAAAGATGGCAAGATCACCGAAATCGGGCGCATCTCGGCCCCTGCGGACGATGTCATCGATGCCGAAGGTCAAATCGTCTCGCCGGGCTTTGTCGACGGACACACCCACATGGACGCCCAGATTTTCTGGGATTCGCTGGGGTCCTGTTCCTGTTATCACGGCGTGACCAGTGTCGTCATGGGCAACTGCGGCTTTACGCTTGCGCCCTGCCGCGAAGAGGAAGTCGATTACGTTTTTCGCAATCTCGAACGCGCCGAGGACATCAGCCGCGCCGCCATGCTGGAAGGCATCAAGTGGCAGTGGGAAACCTACCCCGAATATCTCGACGTCATCGACAAACTGCCCAAGGGCATGAACTACGCGGGCTACATCGGGCATTCTGCGTTGCGCACCTACGTCATGGGGGATCGTGCCTTTGATGAACATGCCAGCGATGGCGACCTTAAAATCATGGTTGCAGCCGTGCAGGAAGCGTTGCGGGCCGGTGCCATCGGCTTCTCAACCTCGCGCAGTCCGGCCCACATGCAACCCGATGATCGCCCGGTCGCCAGCCGCATCGCCGATTTCTCCGAGGTGCAGGCCATCGTCAACGGCATGGGAGAAGTCGGGGCAGGCGTTTTCCAGCTTGCGATGGAACGCGGTGACAAGGCGACGGAGCAGGCTTTCTATCGCAAGCTCATAGATCTTTCGACAAAAAGCGGCAGGCCGATCACCTTCGGCAGTCTGACGCGGCGGCAAAACCCCGGTGCCTGGAAAGATCTCTACGACATCATTGGCGAGGGCAACGCCAACGGTGCCAGCCTGTTCACCCAGGCCCATTCGCGCGAAATCAATGTCATTTTGTCATTTGAAACCCAGTTGCCGTTCGATGATTACCCGGTGTGGCGGGACATCCGGACATTATCGCTCGACAATCAGAAAGCCGCACTGCGTGATCCGGAGACGAAACGCAAATTGATTGAAGCCGCCCATGCCGGGAACGACGACAAGGCTGTCAGTGGCGGCGAGGCACCACCGCCGGAATGGGATTGCTTTTATCTGATGGACAAGGCGACGTGGCCGCATCGCAATCTGGCAGACATCTCGCGGGAGAGAGGCGTCGGTCCGGTCGAGGCAATGATCGACATCGCCCTGGAGAACGATCTGAAAGTGTTCTTCCGCCAGCCCATCATCAATGATGAAGAGGAGGGCATGCTCGGTATCATGAAAAGCCCGCATTCCTGCGTCACGTTCTCGGATTCAGGCGCGCACGTTTCGCAGATTATGGACAGTTCACTGCAAACCCATTTCCTCAGCTACTGGGTGCGCGAGCGTCAGGAGTTTTCCCTCGAACAGGCCGTGCGCAAGATTACCTTCGACACGGCATCGAACTGGGGATTTCACGACCGTGGCCTGCTGCGCGAAGGCATGGCTGCAGACATCGTGGTGTTTGATGCCAATACCATCGGCCCACAAATGCCGACCGTTGAATACGATTTGCCCGGCGGTGCCCGGCGCCTGAAGCAAACGGCGGACGGTGTTTCGGCCACGGTCATCAATGGCGAGGTTGTGTTGCGGGACAATGTTCATACTGGGGCGCTGCCGGGGCAACTTCTGCGCGGACCGCTGGCCAGCGCTTGATTCTCTGGAGGAGGACATGGCAAATAGATGTCAGAGTTGCGGGATGCCGTTAAAACAAGTCGAGAGCATCAACGGGACAAACGCTGACGGTACGAAAAGCACGACCTATTGCGCGCTCTGTTTCGAAAACGGTGAATTCCTGCAGCCTGATTTCAGCGTTGAGGAAATGCAGCGCTTCTGCATCGACCAGCTCAAGCTGAAAGGCATGCCGGGATTTCTGGGCTGGTTGTTTACCCGTGGCCTGCCCAAACTCGAGCGCTGGAAATCCTGACCAGACCTATTTTGGCGGCGGCGGCTGATCACGGGTGAAGACCCACGTGTCGCCTTCGGTCAAATCATCGCGGAAAGCGTAACCACCGCTGTCGAAGGACTTGAGGTCTTCCGGTTTCGTCAGTCGGTTCTGGATGATGTAGCGCGCCATCATACCGCGCGCCTGCTTGGCGAAAGTCCCGATCATGCGGGTCTGGTTGCCCTTGATTTCCTTGAAGGCCGGGGTAATCGCCTTGCCGATCAATTTTTTCGGCCGGACAGCTTTGAAATATTCGCTGGAGGCGAGATTGATCACAGTCTGTTCGTCTCGGTCTCGCAAGGTATCGTTCAGCGCCTTGGTGATCTGATCATTCCAGAAATCATAAAGATCATTGCGCCGTGGCGGCTTGAAGCGTGCGCTCATTTCGAGGCGATAGGGCTGGATGAGATCAAGCGGACGCAACAAGCCATACAGGCCAGACAGAATACGTAAATGATCCTGGGCGAAGACCATATCGTCTTCCGCCAGTGTCGGGGCATCGAGACCCAGATAGGTATCGCCGTTGAAGACTAGCGCTGCCTGTTTGGCATTGCCGAGATCGAACGGTGTGCTGAAATCCTGATAGCGCTGGAAGTTCAGTTCCGCCAGATCGGCGCTTAAATTCATCGTGCCGGCCAGTTTCTTTCGGCTTAAACGACGCGCCGAGGTTACCAGTCGTTCCGCCTGAGAGATAAAATCGGGCAGGGTGTGTCGATCATAGGGGCGAGCCTGATCGAGGTTCAGTTTTTTGGCTGGCGAGATGAGGGCGAGCATAGGGCGGGTCCGTGCGCTGTCACAATAAAGGTTCGGAAAATTCCGGACACCATAGATATAGGAAATACACTATGGCGGGCAACCAGCGAAAATGGCCAGGGTGCAAAGGCGTTGGTTTATATCAACGCTGAATTGGGAATTGTGCCGAACTGATTGCGTTATACGCGAGCAGAATTCCATTGGTACGATCTGCAAAGAGCGCCGCCAGAACCAGGATCACAAAGGGGACGAAGTTCGCTGTTCACCGAAACAAGGACTCGAATCCAAACGCCTTGACGGGCCTTAAACTAAATCGACATTGACTGAATATGATGCCAATCTGTGTTCATGGCGGATCCAGCTGGCGGAATCTCAGGGTAACACCGGGTGATCACGACCTTAATAATAACGTGTGAGCAGGGAGAAAAACTATAATGTTGAAATCTAAATCGGTCGGACTGATTGTCAAAACAACTTTGCTGGCTTCTTTGTTGGCCGGCGTATCGAGCGTATCTGTCGCGAAGAATGTCACCCTTCGTATGGCGACCTGGTTGCCGGCGAGACATCACTTGCCCGCCAATACGCTCCCGCCCTGGATTGAAGCGATCCGCAAGGCGTCCAACGGCAGCATCAACATCGTCATCGACAAGGCACCCATTGCCAAGCCACCGGCGCAGTATGATATCGTCCGCAAGGGCGCGGCGGATCTTTCATACCATGTGATGGCCTACACGCCCGGTCCCTTCGAAATCGTCCGTGGCGTGGAATTGCCGTTCATTTCGCCCAATGCCGAAATCGGCAGCCAGGCGGCCTGGGACTGGTATGATCGCAACATCGGTTTCGATAAAGAGTTCAAGGACGTCAAGGTCGTAACCATGATGGTGCATGGTCCTGGCCTCGTGCACACGAGAAAGCTGATCAAGACGCTTGATGATCTGCAGAACGTCAAACTTCGTGTCGGCGGTGGTGGTGTGCGCATGGCTGAAGCTCTCGGCGCGACGCCGGTTGCCATGTCGGCGCCCAAGGCTTACGAGGCCATTCAGAAGGGCGTGACTGACGGTGCCTTGTTCCCCTATGAGGCCGTCGCCGGATTCAAGCTTTTTGAACTGACCAAGTTCCATCTTGAGGTGCCCGGCGGCTTGTACACGACGCCGTTCGCCATCGTGATGAATAAAAAGAAATGGAACAGCCTGAGCAGTGATCAACAGGCCGTGCTGACCGAATGGGGCGGTGTAAAAGGTGCGAAGATGCTGGGTGCAGGTTGGGACCGGGCCGATGTTGTCGGCAAGAAAAAAGGTCTCGATAACGGCGCCACCGTTAACGTTCTTTCCAAGGCGGAACAGGCAAAATGGGCCGCAAAAATTGCCTTCATGGCCGATGTCTGGATCGAAAAGGCCAACAAGGCCGGCTACGACGGCAAAGCACTGTTGGCTGATCTGAAGAAGACAGTGGCGAAATTTGTGGCGATGCAATAGGGCGCGCCACGAAGTCTTTTAACCAACCAGTCGAGTGGTCGAGTGCAAAATTTTGGTCGATTGATTAACCGGGCGGCGGTGGCACTGGGAACAGTGTCCGCCGCTTGCCTGGTTCTACTCATGCTGTTGACCTTCGGGGATGTGATCGGGCGTTACTTTTTCGACGCGCCGATCACCTTCACCGTGGAAGTCACTGAATTGTTGATGGGATTGGTTATCCTGCTTGGTCTGGGCCTGACCACGCTCAATGAGGGTCACATCGCGGTCGATATCATTACCCGGGCGTTTCCACCCGCCCTTCGACGTCTCCAGACATTTTTCGCCAGAATTTGTGTCATCGGATTTCTGGCTGTCATTACCTGGCAGCTTTTCGAGCAAACAATCCTCGTGTTCAATGATGGTCTCTTTACCCAGATTATGGGCATTCCGGTCTATCCGTTCGCCGCGGTCATGACCGTTGGCGCCGGTTTTGGCTGTTTGATCGGTCTCTGGGTCTTGCGCAATAAACCGGGAGGCCCGGGCGATGGAGGCGCTTGACGCGGGCCTGATATGCTTCGCCGGCATGTTCGTGCTGCTAATTCTCGGTGTACCGATCGGTTTTGCCATGGGTATTGCCGGTCTGACGGGTATATCGATGATCATCGGCCCTGGTGCCGCCTTCGCCCTGTTTGGCACGACGGCATATGAAACGACGATCACTTACGATCTCAGCATCATTCCACTTTTCATCCTGATGGGATCGGTGGCATCGCGCTCCGGCCTCAGTCAGGAACTTTACGAAGCGTTTGATGCCTGGATCGGTTCATTCCGCGGCGGACTGGCGCTGGCAACGATTGGGGCCTGTGGTGCCTTCGCCGCCATTTGCGGGTCTTCTCTGGCGACAGCCGCGACCATGTCAAAGGTCGCCTTGCCGGAAATGAAGCGATATCACTATGCCGAAAGTCTCGCCACCGGTTCGGTGGCGGCTGGCGGCATCATCGGCATTCTCATCCCGCCCAGCGTTATCCTGGTGCTTTACGGCATCCTGACCGAAACCAGTATTGGCGATTTGTTCATTGCCGGATTTTTACCGGGTATCCTGACCATTTTGGGTTTCATGATTGCGATATCCGTCGTGACACGGATCTGGCCAGACATCAGCCAGCCGGGCAAGAAATCAGATTTTGCCGCCAAAATGAGGGCGCTTGGGAACACGTGGGGCGTGTTGCTGCTTTTCCTGCTTGTGATTGGCGGGATTTATTTTGGCGTCTTCACCCCGACCGAAGCAGCCGGTATTGGTGCCGTGGGCGCGTTTGTCATATCGGCCATACGCCGCAAGCTGAAGTGGGAGTCGGTCAAGGAAGCGCTGATCGAGACCATCACCACGACGTCCATGATCTTTTTTATCCTGATTGGTGCAATTACACTCAACAATCTGCTGGTATTTTCCGGGATCGCCAACGCCTTGTCGGACTTTGTCGGCGGGCTTTCCTACCCGCCCCTGGTCATCATGGCCATCATTCTTCTGATTTACATGTTGATGGGTTGTGTGCTGGACGCCCTGGCGATGATTTTGCTGACCATCCCGATATTTTTCCCGATTGTCGAAAGCCTGAATTTTGATCCCGTCTGGTTCGGCATCCTCGTTGTCATGGTGGTGGAACTGGGGCTGATCACCCCGCCTATTGGCATGAATGTCTTTGTCATCAAGGGAATGGCCCCGGACGTCGCGTTGAGCTCCATCTATATCGGCGTGTTGCCCTTCGTGGTCGCGCAAATCCTGCTGATCGTCCTGATTTTCTTCGTGCCTGAAATTGTGCTCTGGCTGCCTGAGACAGCCGCCCAGTTCCGTTGAACTCGATAACACGTCTGACTGTGCCTCAGGTGGCGACATTCAGATAAACAAGGTCGGCTACACACCGATTGTTGACAAAAAATGCCTGATAAACACACCGTTGGTATTCAACTGTTTTGTCGAAGGCTTAAACGATGACTGAAGTAAAATCTGATATTGAGATCGCCCGCGCCGCCAGCCCGCTGCCTATCCTGGACATCGGTGCCAAACTGAATATTCCGGCGGATCAGCTTGAACAATTTGGCAGTGACAAGGCGAAGATATCTGCGAACTTTATTTCGAATCTCAACGGCAAACCGGATGGCCGTCTGATTCTGGTCACGGCGATTAATCCAACACCTGCCGGTGAAGGCAAGACCACCACTTCGGTCGGCCTCAACGACGGTTTGAACAGGATTGGCAAAAAGGCCGTGGTCTGCCTGCGCGAACCCTCCCTCGGCCCGTGCTTCGGCATGAAGGGCGGTGCGGCTGGTGGCGGCTACGCCCAGGTTATCCCCATGGAGGACATCAACCTTCACTTCACCGGTGACTTCCACGCCATCACCTCGGCTCACAATCTGCTCGCTGCCTTGATCGATAACCACATCTACTGGGGCAACGAACTGGGCCTTGATCAGCGACGTATTGTCTGGCGGCGCGTGGTCGATATGAATGACCGCTCCCTGCGCATGATCACTTCATCACTGGGCGGCGTCTCCAATGGTTTCCCCAGCGAATCCGGATTTGATATCACCGTCGCCTCAGAAGTCATGGCGATTTTTTGTCTGGCGGACGATGCCGAAGACTTGCAGAGCCGGCTTGGCAACATCGTCATCGGCTACCGTCGTGATCGCACCGCCGTGACGGCGCGCGACATAAAAGCGGATGGGGCCATGACGGTCTTGCTCAAGCAGGCCCTGCAGCCCAATCTGGTGCAAACGCTGGAGAACAATCCTGCATTCATCCACGGCGGACCGTTTGCCAATATCGCCCATGGCTGCAATTCAGTGTCGGCTACGAAGACGGCACTGAAACTGGCAGACTACGTTGTCACGGAAGCCGGGTTCGGCGCTGATCTCGGGGCCGAGAAGTTTTTTGACATCAAATGCCGGAAGGCTGGATTGCACCCCGATGCCGTTGTCATTGTCGCGACCGTGCGCGCGTTGAAAAGCCATGGCGGTGTCGAGAAAGCTGATCTTGGCAGCGAAAACGTTGAGGCGGTCCAGGCCGGTCTCGAGAACCTCGGGCGGCATATTCGTAACGTTGGTCACTTCGGTGTTCCCGCTGTTGTCGCCATCAATCGCTTCATCACCGACACCGCGGCCGAAGCCGCCGCCATTTCAGAATATTGCACTGAACTCGGCGTTGAGGCAGTGATCTGCGAACATTGGGAGAAGGGTTCCGAAGGTACCGAGGAACTGGCCCACAAAGTCGTCGAACTGGCGGACAGCGGGCGCTCCCAGTTCCGGCCGCTCTACAACGATGATCTTGGACTTTGGGAAAAAATCCGCGTTGTCTGCCGTGAGATTTACGGCGCTGACGACGCGATTGCCGACAAAAAGGTGCGCCAGCAACTCAGGGATTTTGAAGACGCAGGGTACGGTCACTTCCCGGTTTGCATGGCCAAGACTCAATACAGTTTTTCGACCGACCCTGGCCTCAAGGGCGCGCCGACCGATCATGTTGTGCCGGTGCGTGAAGTCAGGCTTTCAGCAGGGGCTGAATTTGTCGTCGTCGTCTGCGGCGAGATCATGACGATGCCGGGATTGCCTCGTGTTCCGGCGGCGGAGGCGATACACTTGGACCAGGACAATCTGGTTCAGGGACTATTTTAGGGCTCATCGATGACTGCTGATATTATTGACGGCAAGGCGTTTGCCGAAGGACTACGGGCGCGCGTGGCGACGGAAGTCAGCCGACTGCGCGACGATCACGATCTCACACCGGGCCTCGCCGTGGTGCTGGTCGGTGAAGACCCGGCCAGCCAGGTTTATGTGCGCAACAAGGGCAAGCAGACGGCGGAAGCCGGTATGGCTTCGTTTGAACATCGTCTTGATGCAGACGTCGCCGAACAGGTTCTGCTGAACCTGGTGACAAGCCTGAACAACGACGCGTCGGTGCACGGCATTCTGGTTCAATTGCCATTGCCCGATCATATCGATGAAGCGAAGGTGCTGGGTACGATTGATGCCGCCAAAGATGTCGACGGATTTCACGTCGTCAATGTCGGGCGGCTGAACACCGGCCAGTCCTCGCTGCTGCCCTGCACGCCGATGGGCGCACATATGATGCTCAGAGACAAACTCGGCGATCTCTCAGGGCTCAACGCGGTGATTGTCGGACGCTCCAATATCGTCGGCAAGCCGATTGCACAACTGTTGCTGGGTTCGAACTGCACAGTAACGATTGCCCATTCCAGAACCCGCGATCTGGATCAGGTCTGTCGCGCTGCCGATATTCTCGTCGCCGCGGTTGGCCGGCCGGAAATGATCCGGGGCGACTGGGTCAAACCAGGTGCCACAGTCATCGATGTCGGCATCAACCGCCTGCCGGCACCGGAAAAAGGCGAGGGCAAAACCCGTCTGGTGGGGGATGTGGCCTTTGCCGAGGCCGTCGAGGTCGCCGGTGCCATCACCCCCGTGCCTGGCGGCGTCGGTCCGATGACAATTGCCTGCTTGCTGGTCAATACGGTGATCGCTGCTTGCCGCAGCGCCGGGCTGCCAGACCCTGAGGGATTAATACCCTAGTTCTCCGGCGGCAGAATTTCGACCAGACAGACATCATCAATCAGGTGATCACGCCGGATATCGCTGAGGTGGGCGCGTTTATGCTCGTTTGTCAGCGCCGCGCCAACGCCCTGTGTCATCGCCAAGATTACCGACTGATCAGGCAAGTCGAGCCAGTAGCTACGGCGGATCAGTTTGCCGTCCGCGTCCCGGGCAAAAGGGTTTTCGGGATTGGCACCGAGGTCGGGATCAAAAAAACCGGGCATCTGTCTCTGTCCTGTTGAAGGTGAGACACTTTAAACCGAATATTGGTGGCGGGCAAAGAAACGGGTCTGCCCGGCAATAAACCCGGCAGACCCGAAAGATGTCGGCAGTTATGCCGCCTTGATATCGGTGAGGAATTTCTCGACTTCCGAACGAAGTCCCTGGAAGCGTTCCGACAATTGCAGAGACGCTGACAGCACGCTGCCGGAGGCGTCACCGGTTTGTTCGGAACCACTTTTGACGTTAACGATGCTGCTGGAGACGTCTTCGGTGCCGCGTGCGGCTTCCTGGACATTGCGGCTGATCTCTCCGGTCGCCGCACCTTGTTCTTCAACGGCAGAGGCAATCGATGTGGCAATTTGATTCATTTCGGAAATCGTCGATCCGATACCTTCAATCGCCGTCACGGCCTCATTCGTCGTGTTTTGTATGGCACCGATCTGTGCGCCGATGTCTTCCGTCGCCTGTGCCGTCTGGCTGGCGAGATTTTTGACCTCGGAGGCCACCACGGCGAAGCCTTTGCCGGCATCGCCTGCACGTGCCGCTTCAATCGTTGCGTTCAGGGCCAGCAAATTGGTCTGATTGGCGATGTCGTTGATCAGGTCAACAACTTCACCAATGCGCTGTGCTGCCTCGGCCAGATCACGAATAGTCTGGTTGGTGCCTTCGGCCGCTTCGACCGCACGGCCCGAAATATCGGCTGAATGCGAAACCTGACGACTGATCTCGGAAATTGACGAAGTTAACTCTTCTGCGGCGGACGCAACCGTCTGGACACTGGCTGTCGCCTGTTCGGCCGCCGAGGCAACCGTGACACTTTCATCAAGTGTCTGTTTGGCAATCTCCGTCATGGATTGGGCTGAAGATTCCATATCCGTGGACTGCGTGGCAACTGCGGACAAAACTGCCTCAACGGTGTCACCAAACCCGGCAGTTAAACTATCTATGTTTTCCTGGCGGGCTTCACGTTCCTTGTTACGCGCGGTTTCACGTTGCCGGCTTGCCTCTTCCTCACGTTCGCGTTCGGCGACGGCTTTTTTCTCTTCTTCTTCAAGGCGGAGTTTGTCGATGGCATTTTGCTTGAAGATCTGCACGGCCTGGCCCATGTCACCAAGTTCGTCGGCGCGCGACTGGTAAGGCACGTCAACGTCGTTATCGCCCTCGGCCAAGGATCCCATCACGGTAGTCAATCTAACCATGGGTGCCGCAATGGTACGGGCCACGAAGAAGCCGAGAACCGAAACGATCAGAATGACGATGGCACCAATAATCAGGGACGTCATGCGCATCGCCACGATACCGGCAAAGGCTTCGTCCGAATCGATTTCGGTCATGATCGCCCAGGTCGTGCCCAGAATTTCCATAGGCGCGTGGGCCGACATCACTGAAATGCCACGGTAATCAAGAACTTCGGAGATGCCGGATTTACCTTCAAGTGCGGCTTTTGTTGTCGGGCCTTCAACTTTGGTTTTGAGAATGGTCGATTCCTCTGAAAAGCGCGAATCACTGCGCATCAGAAAGTCCTTCCCGACAATGTAGGATTCACCCGATTCACCCAAACCGGCACGCTGTTGCATGATGGCGTTGATGCGGGCAATCGGCATCTGGAAAACCAGGGCGCCGAGCGGCGTGTCATCATCTGCAAAGACAGGGATCGACATGAAACTTGCAGCAGCCCCGAAACTGGGCGCATACGGTTCAAAATCTTCAAAGAAAAGTGTGCCGCGTTTGCCACTGGCGGTGGCCTTGTTGGCGACAACGGCAAGATCGGTATCCTTGTACTTGCCAGTCTTCAGGTTGGTCGCGTAATCCAGTTCCTTGAACACCGTGTAGACAACGTTACCCTGCATATCGATGAGGAAAATGTCGTAGTAATCCCGCTGGATCAACAATTCACGAAACTTACTGTGCACCAGTTCATGCTGCATGGTGTACTCGGAATCATCTTCCGCTGCGTCGAGCAAGTGTTTCGATCCGGTCGGATGAGGGTTCTTTGTGATGTAAAGCTCATGAAGTGTCTTGAGCGGATCCTTGCCGACTTCACGGAAAGCGCCAGTGAAACCCGACAGGGACTGCTGGACCATGTCGTTAACTGACATGGCCTGCAAATCTTGCTGAATTGTGGCCAGGTATGTGTCGAGCGCGGATTTCCGGCTCTCCATAATCCCGATCAGTTTTTGTTCGACTTCGGTTTGAAGCTGATGTTCAGCCGTAATGTCGTTGGCAATACCAATGGCAATGCCGCTGATCAGTGCCGCCCCTGCGATAAACAGGGGGAGTTTGATCGAAATCTTCAGGTTCGCTTTCATGTGTGGTCCCTCAACCAGTAATAAGGCTAATCAAAACCATTGAAAAAAACTCAGGTCTCGATTTTGTGAGGGGATTTGAACAAACATTTGTTTCACAAATACGTCACAAGTAATGAATGTTGTAACTACTGCGTAACTTGTTTAGCCATTTGTATATCAATTACTGGTTGATTCGTATGCTGCCTTTTTATTGCAGAGATACTTTTATGCATTTGCAAATGATTTAACAATAGAGGATATGTCAACCTCCACGTCGCCGCGCGCTTCGGTGTCACGCATGACGGCGATCGCATTTGAGGTCATGGGCAAATGGGCACCTATGTCACGCCCTATTGCTGCCACCGTGTCGAGATCTTTCAGCATCGTCAGCACGGTACCGTAAGGCGGCTCGAATTCTTTTGCGGCCATGCGCGGGGCAAACAACTGAAAGGGGATCGAGTCGGCAAAGCCGCCTTTCAGAGCTTCCGTCAGGCGCGCCGCATCGACACCGGATTTTTCGGCGAAGGCGACGGCTTCGGCGACGATGGTAATCGTACAGCCGGAGATAATCTGGTTACAGAGCTTGGTCGCCTGGCCTGCTCCCGTCGGCCCCATGTGGGTAAAACGGGTACAGAGGTTCATCACGACGAAGCGGATATATTCGATGTCGGCAGCGTCACCACCGGCCATAATCGCCAGTGTGCCGTCCTCGGCTCCGGGGATACCGCCCGATACCGGGGCATCGATCCACGCCATGCCATTGGCGACCTTCAAACGTGCCGCCAGATCACGGGCGGCCTCCGGGTGGATGGATGAAAAATCAACCAGCGCTTTGGGGGCCGTAACCTCTGCGATGCCTTCTTCACCAAAAACAACCGCTTCGACGGCCGTGGCGTCAGTCACACACATCAGCACGATGTCAACCTGACGGGCGAGGTCTGCAGGGGAACTTGCCTCCAGCGCGCCCGCCGCGACGACCGGTTCAAGTTTTTCCTTGCTGCGATTCCAGACGACGACGTCGTACTCAGCCTTGAGCAAACGCAGTACCATCGGTGCGCCCATCAAACCGAGGCCGAGGTAGCCGATGCGAGGTTTGGGCTCGTTCATTCAGCGTCCTCCATATCCCATTGCAATTGTCCGCGGTGGGTGACGGCTCCGAGATGGGCGGAGCCGACCTGATCGGCGTACTTCTCAAGTGCACCGGCCAGCGGCGTATCGCGCCTGCGCGGTTTCCAGGCTGCCTGGCGGGCGGCAAATTCATCGTCGCTGATCTGCAAGTCCATTGTGCGTTTCTTTGCATCAATGCGGATAATGTCGCCTTCCTGCACCAGGGCCAGCGGACCGCCGACGTGGGCTTCGGGCGAGACGTATCCAATACACATGCCACGTGTTGCGCCGGAAAACCGACCGTCTGTCACAAGAGCGACCTTCTCGCCCATACCCTGGCCGTAAATGATGGCCGTGGGGCTGAGCATCTCGCGCATGCCTGGGCCACCCTTTGGTCCTTCGTTCCGTATGATCAGCACGTCGCCTTCCTCATAGGCCAGCGTCTCGATGACGCGGCTGCAGTCTTGTTCGCTTTCGAACACCCGCGCCGGTCCTTCGTGAACAAGTTTCGCCAGGCCCGCGACCTTGATCAGGGCACCGTCGGGCGCCAGGTTCCCCTTCAGCACGACGACGCCACCTGTGGGCGATATCGGCGTTGCAACGGGGTGAATGATCTTGCCATCCGGTACATCGGCATCTGCGGCGGTCTCGGCCAGCGTCTTGCCGCTGATCGTAGGTGTCTCACCGTGCAGGTGACCTTTTTCGAGCAATGCCTTGATGATCACCTTGACGCCACCCAGACGATGAACATCCTCGGAATAATATTCGCCGCCGGGCTGCAGGTTACCGATCAGCGGTGTGCGTTCAAAGACCGTCGCGACATCATCCAGCGTGAATACGATGCCGGCTTCATGGGCAATGGCCGGGATGTGAAGACCGGCATTGGTCGATCCGCCTGTCGCCGCAACTATGGCGCAGGCGTTCTCAAGGCTTTCGCGCGTCACCAGGTCGCGCGGCAGGGGTCCGCCGTTCCGGATGATATCCATCACCGTCAGACCCGCCAACCTGCCAAACGCGCGGCGTTCCTCAAATACGGCAGGTGCTGTCGCTGATCCTGGAATGCCGATGCCGAGAACTTCGGCCACCATCGCCATGGTACTGGCGGTGAACTGGCCGGGGCAGGCGCCGATGGTCGGCATGGCGAGGCGCTCCATCTGATCGAGTTCCTCTGCCGGCATGGTACCTGCCTGCACGGCACCTATACCTTCGAAGGTATCAATCAGCGACATCGGTTTGCCCTGCCAGCGGCTCACCAGGGTGCCGCCCCCGTGCAGGAATACCGACGGCACGTTGAGACGGACCATGGCCATCATGATGGCGGGCAGGTTCTTGTCGCAGCCGGCATATCCGACAAGGCCATCATAGCAATGCCCGCGTACCACCAGTTCGATGCTGTCAGCGATGACCTCGCGTGAGGCCAGCGAACATTTCATGCCCTGATGGTTCATGCTGATGCCGTCGGAGACCGAAATCGTGGTGAAGGACCTGGGTGTGCCGCCACCTTCCTGCACACCGGCATAGGCGTGTTCGGCCTGCTCGCCCAGGTTCATGTTGCAGGGCGACATTTCGCCGGCCGTCGTCACCACGCCGACGAAAGGCCTTGATATGGCTTCATCGTCCAGTCCCATGCCACGCATAAATCCCCTGTGTGGTGTGCGGTCGAGGCCGTTGGTTGTCACCCGGGAACGAAGTCCCCTCTGATTGCTGCCGTCGTGTTGTTGAGACATATCCATTCCTTTGCGGAGTCAAGCGTGTGATCAGGCGGCTGACGTGCCTCGAATGTCCTCGACCTTGCGGCGCAGGAATTCAATATGCAGACGCAGGGTGTAGGCGCTGGACGCAAACGTTACCGGCACCGTTAATTGTTCGACCGAGTCTTCAATATGATCAAGCCGTTCCGTCGCTTCATCGAGCGAAATCAACTTGTCGTGCAATTGATCATCGAGCGCTTGAAGATCCTTGTACCAGCGACTGATCTTCGATTGCATGCGCCAGTTATAGGCCGGTGGCAGTATTTTGAAGAGCGGGTAAAGCAGGGTAAGCAGGGGCAACAGCATGATTTTCAGCCGGTCAACCAGGTTGGCCGCCCAGAACGGCAGATAGCGTTGCAAAAACGGCGGGCCACGTTCGAAGAAGCGCTCGGCTGCCGGCTCCAGCGGATATGTCAGATACTTCGCCGACGGAAACTCATCGATGGATTCCAGGTGGCCGCCCTGGCGATGGGCGTTGTGCAATGTGATCAGCATCAAATCAATCAGGGCGGGATGCAGGCGCGGCGAAGCAACGATGGTCGCGGCAGGCGCCAGCAATACGGTATCCTCGCGCGGCAGGTTTTGCGCCAGGTCAACGATGCCCTGGGGCAAGGTCAACTTCGAGAGGTAATTATTACGCTGGACATAGGCGTCGGCGCGCTCGAAACTCATAAGCGCGATGCCCGGCGTTGTCAGCAAGCCACGGACAATTTTCGACGTGACCGAAGTGATGAAAACAGCCGCGTCGACTTTGCCGCTGCGCAAGGCATCGGCTGCCGTCGAACTGCCGATGGTGAGCAGATTTGCCGTGTCATTGGTAATTCCATTGTCTGCCAGCAATCCTTCGGCGACGGGCCGCGTGCCACTTCCAACCGCGCCGACGGCGATGCGTTTGCCTTTGAGTTCTGTCAGGCGTCGCGGTTGTTCGTCGCTGCGTACGAAAACCCAGATCGGTTCAAAATACACGCTGCCGAGTGAAATGAGCTCAGGATGATCTTCCGCCTTGCCGATGCCGCCTTGCAAAAAAGCGATGTCGACGTCGCTGCCTACTTTTGTCAGTCGTCCGAGATTTTCGAGCGAGCCGGCGGACTGCCTCAATGCCAGTTCTATCCCTTCCTTGGCAAAAGCCTTCGCGTATTGCTTGCCGAATGCGTTGTAGGCACCAGCCGCCGATCCCGTTGTCATGACGACGCGGGTGGGCGGAGCGGGTGCGACGAACTGATATGCGACAAAAAATCCGGCGATCACCAAAGCGATTGCCGGCCCGACGATGGCGAATTGCGAAAGCAGCCCGCGCAGAAAGCGCTTCTTTTTACGATTGCTCCCGGTGGAAACGGTCATACCAAACTGCCTCTCTGATGAACTCGCTACATTGTGATGGCCCGGACGCCGTTAAGTCAAAATAATCACGCGGCCAGGCAATGACGGTTTCCGGCGTTTGAGCCTATAGTGGTTTCAGGTTGTAACGGCGCGGAGAGATAACAATGAATATATCCAGACTTCTGACGGTTCGCAGATTTGTCGTTGCGTTAAGTGCGGTTTTGCTTCTTGCCTCGCCCGGCACGGCAGTGGCCGATGCCATCGACGGCCAGTGGTGTTTTACGGATGGTAAATCGTTGTCGATTGATGGCTCGGCTCTCATGACGCCGGGTGGCCACAGTATTCAGGGCCTCTACGATCGGCACGCCTTCGAATACAAGGCACCGGCAGGCGAAAAAGACGCGGGCGCCACCGTCTCCATGGCCCTGATCAGCGACGATGTCCTGCATCTCATGCGGACCGCCGGAGAGAGCTCGGCGGCTTCGGCAAATCCTGAAGTCTGGAAGCGCTGTAAACAGCAGATGAGTTAATACGCTCGCTTATTATAATATAGATAACTATATTGGCGGCTGAAACTTTAAGCCAACTCGAACAGGGAATGATATGGGACCGCTAGCAGGATTGAAGATCGTCGAATTTGCCGGACTGGGGCCGGGGCCGTTCGCCGCCATGATGATGGCCGATATGGGTGCAGACGTATTACGCATCGACAAAAAAAATTCAAAAGGTGTGCTGGCGCCTGACGATCCATCGACCAATCTGCTGGCCCGAGGGCGGCGCTCCGTCGGTCTTGACCTGAAAAATCCGCAAGGCCTGGAGACAGCGCTGAAACTGGTTGATCAGGCCGATGCCCTGATTGAAGGTTACCGTCCCGGCGTAATGGAACGTATTGGCGTTGGCCCTGATGTCTGCATGGCGCGCAATCCGAAACTTGTTTATGGCCGTATGACGGGGTGGGGCCAGGATGGTCCTATGGCCAACGCCGCCGGTCACGACATCAACTACATTTCACTCACCGGTGCGCTCGCAGCCATTGGCCGGGCCGATACCGGTCCGGTGCCGCCGCTCAATCTGGTCGGCGATTTTGGCGGTGGCGGCATGCTGTTGTCGTTCGGTCTGGTCTGCGCATTGCTCGAAGCCCGCCAGTCCGGCAACGGCCAGGTTGTTGATGCGGCCATGACGGATGGCAGTGCGCTGCTTATGACCGGCATATTCGGCTTTTTTGAGGGCGGCAAGTGGTCGCCCAATCGCGAAGACAACATCCTCGATGGCGCGGCACCGTTTTACGGCACTTACGAATGTTCAGACGGCGAATGGCTCAGTGTTGGTTCCATCGAGCCTCAGTTTTATGACATCTTGCTCGACAAACTCGGCATGACGGATGAACAACTCGGCGACCGCTGGGACCGATCCCTGTGGCCCGGGCAGCGTCAGACTTTCGCCGAGGCGTTCCGCCAGAAGTCGTTGAAGGAATGGTGTGATCTGATGGAAGGCTCAGACATCTGTTTTGCCCCGATCCTCACCATGGGAGAGGCCGTCAAACATCCGCACAACGTCGCGCGCAAGACCTTTGTCACAAACGACGGTGTGCGGCAGCCCGCGCCGGCGCCGCGCTTCAGTCGCACGCCGCCGGAACTCGGCATGAACGCCCAGGCACCGGGCTCCAACACGCGCGAAGCCCTCGGCGACTGGGGAGTATCTGCTGACGAGCTCGACGCCTTGACGGCAGACGGCGCTATTCAGAGCTAGGCCGCATAAGATATCGCGCCAAAGCGGGCGACATGGTGATCAACGTCGCCGAACAGGAATTCGGCGACGGTCATGCGTTTGACGTAATCGCCCAGCTCATATTCCTGAGTGACGCCGATACCGCCGTGCATCTGAATGGCATCGAGGCCTGACTTGCGACCATTTTCACCGAGGTAAACCTTGGCGGCGGAGACGGAGCGGATACGCATCGTCTCGTCTTCGCTTTCTGCATTCATGCAGGCCTGGAAGACCAGTGACTTGGCGTATTCGTATTCGATCAGCATGTCGGCCATGCGGTGCTGCAGGACCTGAAACGAGCCAATCGGTTTGCCGAATTGCTCGCGAACCTTGAGGTACTCCAGCGTGATCTCGTTAATCCGGGCAAATGCGCCGAGCGCTTCGGCGCAGGCAAACGCTGCACCGCGATCCGAGATTTGTTCGATCAACCCATAGGCCTTGCCAACCTCGCCGAGAATGTTTTTGGCGGAAACGCGCACGTTTTCCAGTGTCACATCGGCACCACCCCGGCTGTCGACCAGCCGGTAGTTTTCGCGAGCGACGCCGTCTGCATCGGCATCGACAACGAACAAGGTTATGCCGTCCGTATCGTGTCCGGCGTCCCCTGACGTGCGCGCCGAGACAATAATCTTGTCGGCAGCATCGCCGCCCAGCACGACGTTTTTGACGCCGTTGAGGATGTATCCATCACCATCGGCAGCAGCCGAAGTCGTCACATCACCGAGATCAAAGCGCGAAGTCGGCTCGGCAAACGCCACGGCGAGTTTGAGCGACCCGTCAACGACCTTCGGCAGTAAGTCGGCTTTTTGCTGATCGTTTCCCGCCAGTTGCACGGCACCGCCACCCAGGATCACTGTCGGCAAGACGGGCTCAAGGGCCAGGGCTTTGCCAAGCTCGATACCGACGACCATGGCGTCGACGGACGAGCCGTCAAACCCGCCATGCTGTTCCGGCACCAGAATGCCAAGCACGCCGAGTTCGGCATAAGTCTGCCAAAGTTTCTCGCTGTAACCCGGGCCGTCCTGGATCAGGCCACGACGGGCTTCCATGTCATAGGTATCAGCCAGCAGTTTTTGCAGGCTGTTACTGAAGAGGGTTTGTTCTTCTGTGTATCCAAAATCCATCCTGATAACTCCTAAAGACCCAAAATGGCTTTTGAGATGATGTTTTTCTGCACTTCGGTCGAGCCGCCGTAGATCGTCGTCTTGCGGCGATCATAGAAGGCAGGCGCACGTGGTGCGGCATAGTCAGGTCCGATCGGCTTGCCGTTCCATTCTGGCTCCAGCGGTCCTTGCTGCCAGGGCAGTGCGTAATTGCCGACGGCTTCCATCTGCAATTCGACCGTGCGTTGCTGAATTTCCGAGCCCCGGATTTTCAGGATCGAGGAAATGGCGCTCGGGGCACCACCGCCTGAATCCTCGACCAGCATGCGCATGTTGGTGAGCTCAAGCGCCATCAGGTCAATATCCAGACGCGACATACGGGCCTGGAACAACGGATCGTCAATCAGCGGCTTGCCATTCTTGCGCTCGGCGCGGGCGATGTCCGAGAGGGCCACCAGATCCTGCTTGCAGAGACCGACACCGGCGATACCTGTGCGCTCGTTGCTCAGCAGGAACTTGGCGTAGGTCCAGCCCTTGTTGAGCTCGCCCACCAGGTTCCCGGCCGGTACCCGCACATCTTCAAGGAAGACTTCGTTGACGTGGTGATCACCGTCCAGGGTGATGATCGGGCGCACTGTAATGCCCGGTGATTTCATGTCGATCAGCAGGAAAGAGATGCCTTCCTGCTTCTTGACGTCGGGGTCGGTGCGCACCAGACAAAATATCCAATCGGCCATATGGGCCGCTGTGGTCCAGGTTTTCTGGCCATTGACGATGAAATCATCACCGTCCCGAATGGCGCGCGTCTTGACCGACGCCAGATCGGAACCGGCACCGGGTTCGGAAAAGCCCTGACACCAGAATACTTCACTGCTGCGAATGCCGGGCAGATATTCGGCTTTTTGTTCGTCGCTGCCGAAGTGGATAATCACCGGCCCGACCAGCTTGGTGCCGAAGGGCAGCATGCGCGGCGCACCGACAGCGAAACATTCTTCATCGAAGATATTCGACTGGATCGGCGTCCAGCCTGTGCCGCCATGTTCTTCCGGCCAGTGCGGTGTAGCCCAGCCCTGATGATAAAGCGCGTTCTGCCAGCGGAAATAATCATCCTTCTTGAATCGAATGCCGGCTTTGGCTTTTTTACCGATGTCGGCTGGAAACTTTTCTTTCAGGAAAGTCCGGACTTCCTGGCGGAAGGCCTCGTCTTCGGTGCTGTAGCTGATATCCATCGTCGTTCCTTCAAATCTTGATCGTCGCGGCAAGTTCCGCTGAAATTGAAATCGGAAAATCCAGTATGAGTTGGCCGTAGGTCTTGGCCTGTACATCAAGGCGTGTCGAGGCCATGCCACCACCGCCCAATGCATCGTGCATCAAAAAATTAAAACCGTGAATGCCCGGCACATCATAGCGTTCCACATCGCCTGCGGCAAAATGCGCGAAGTATTTTTTGACCGCCTCTGCTGTCAGGCTCTGGCGAATGGCCGAGAGATATGCAGGATCGCGGGCGATGATGCCGATATTGGCCGAGTTGCCCTTGTCGCCACTGCGTGCAACGGCAAAATCTACCAATGGCAAGCTGACGCGTTCACCCTGCATCTCCGTTTCTGTTTCCGGCGTCACCGCAGGTGAGGGCGCTTCGAGTTCGGCGTTAGAACCCGGCAGGGGTGGCAGGTCAATCGCCCTGCCATCGACCGTGACCGTGACCGGCACCTGGTCCTTGCGTAACATGAACGAATACAGCCGCACCATCGGTGATACTTTGGGCAGTCCACTTTCGATGCCGCAACGTCCCGTCACCATGCTCAGGGCCGTACCGATAAATTCCTTGGTAAAAAGCGCCAGTGCTTCTTTCTGGCGATGGCGCAACGCCAGGCGCAACACGACTTCGCGGTTTTTCCGGCTGGCCGGATGTGCGCTGTCGCCATACAGGCTTTCAGCGCCGACGATCTGATAATCAACATCTTCGAAGTCATCGAGGCCGCGTTCACCAAACTGGTCAGCCATGCGCCTCATTAAAGACTCTTTCATCGCTTCCGACTTGGCCACGACATCCAGTCCGGCAATGACCATCGTCGCGGCACACTTGTAGCCGTCCTGCCAGGTCGCCGAGACTTTGTAATCTGTACCGGGCGCGCGGCCCCGGGCACCCGCAACCGACACTTGGTGTTTGCCGGTCTGCAGGATCGTCACATCACGAAAATCGCAGGCGACGTCGGGCAACAGGTAGGAGGCCGGGTCGCCAATTTCATAGAGCATCTGCTCGCCGATGCTGAGCGGAGAGACGATACCGCCGGTGCCGTCCGGTTTGACGACGTCGAAGTTTCCATCTGCCGTGACGATGGCGATGGGGTAACCCATATTATGCCAGTCCGCCGCGACGTCCTGCCAGTCAGTGAAGTTGCCGCCGGTCGCCTGGGCACCGCATTCCAGCAAGTGTCCGGCGAGGGAGCCTTGCGCCAGCCGGTCATAATCGTCGGCGCTCCAGCCAAATTCATGGATCAGCGGACCGAGCACAACCGCACTGTCAACGCAGCGCCCGGTGATGACGATGTCGGCACCGGCACCCAGGGCGGCGGCAATCGGGAAACCGCCGAAGTAGGCGTTAACGCTCATGACGTCATCGGGCAGGGGATCGCCGGTTTCAATTTCCGCAACGCCCATGGCGCGAATTTGATCGGCGCGTTCGAGCAGATTGTCGCCATCGACCGCGCCGATGGCCAGTTCGACGCCCTTTTCGTCACAGGCTTTGGCAAGGGCCAGGCGGCAGGCTTCGAGATTGACGCCACCGGCATTGGCAATGACCTTGACGCCGCGACGGGCAATTTCCGGCAGCAAAGGCGTCAACATGGCAACAAAGTCCGTCGCATATCCCGCTGCATCAGACCGGGCGCGGGCGCGGGCCAGGATCGACATCGTCACTTCGGCGAGAAAATCGAAGACGAGGTAATCGACCTCACCTTTTTCGATAAGCTGTTTCGGTGCCTCGTAAGAATCGCCCCAGTAACCGGAAGCGCCGCCTATGCGGATGCTTTTTGTCATATTTTCCCGTGGCTTGTGCCGATAGACTATATTTGTCGCCGAAAATCTGTTTTAGGGCACTATTGACGAAGGTCACGGCAACGCCGCGACCAATTTGATATACGAAGTCCGGGATCGATTCGCAAGTCAATTGGAACCGGGCTCGAGGACCAGGGAATGTAGCATATGCGCGCTGTTCAATATCGCAAATACGGCGGTCCGGATGTTCTGGAAATGACCGACATTGATACGCCGGTGGCGGGGCCGGGTGAGGTGCTGGTTGATCTGCAGGCGGCGGGTGTCAATCCCTTTGACTGGAAACTGCGCGCGGGGCATCTTTCTAATTTCTTCAAGGTCGAATTCCCGGTCACACCGGGACGCGAAGGCGCGGGCGTAGTCTCGAGCCTTGGCGAGGGCGTTACGTCATTCGCCATCGGCGATGAAGTCTGCGTCATGCCGCGTGATGTCAAATCCGGTACCAATGCCGAGAGTGTCGTTGTGCCGCAGGATCAGGTCGTTGCCAAGCCCATGCCAATCGACTTTGTCGCTGCGGCAGGCTTCCCGGTGTCCGGTGTGACAGCCTGGAAAGCGCTGGTCGAAGTGGCTTTTGTGCAGCCCGGCATGAAGGTGCTCGTCCACGCCGGCGCCGGTGGTGTCGGCAGCCTCGCCATCCAGCTCGCGAAGCACCTCGGCGCAGAAGTCATTACGACTTGCAGCGCCACCAACAGCGAATACGTCCGGCATCTCGGTGCGGATCATGTGATCGCCTACGACGAAGTCGATTTTGCCGGTGCCCTGAACGGCCTCGATGTGGTGTTCGACACCATGGGCGGCGAGGTGCATCGCAAATCCTATGAAGTCCTCGCACTTGGCGGCATGCTGGTCTACGTCATCGCCGGACCGGTCGAGGATTTGGCGGCGGACTACGGCGTCAAACGCCAGCTTGCCGTCGTCGACAAAATCGGGCCTGCTTTCGCCGCTATGGGGGATTTGATCGCGCGGCGGATTATTGTGCCGCAGATTGGCAAGGTTCTGCCGCTGGAAGATGTGAAACAGGCTCACGAGCTCAGCCAGACCGGCCACGCCCGTGGCAAGATCGTACTGACATTCTGATCGAGATGGACAAGCTTCAGACACAAGTCGTGATTGTCGGTGGTGGGCCCAGTGGCCTGATCCTGGCGATTGAACTGGGGCGGCGCGACATTGCCTGCGTTGTCTTGAACGACAATCCGACGACAACAATCCATCCGGCAGCCAACGCGACCCAGGCCCGCACGATGGAACACTTCCGGCGGCTGGGTTTTGTTGATCAAATTCGTGAACTCGGGTTGCCCGCCGACTATCCGACTGACATCACTTATTTCACGCGTTACAGCAAACATGAACTGGCGCGCTTCCAGCTACCGACACGGGCCGAAGCGATCAAAAAGATACGCGGCCTCGGCGGTTCGTGGAGTGCGGCGGAACTGCCGCATCGCTGCTCGCAAATGTTTATTGAGCGCGTGTTGTATGAGCAGGCCGCCGCTCTGCCCTCCGTCTCCCTGAAATTTGGCTGGCGCGCGGATCGCGTGGCGATCGAAGCCGATGGCATCGAAGTCACGGCTGCCGAAGTCGAGGGCGAGGGGGCCTGCACGGTGTCGGCGGATTATGTCGTCGGCTGCGATGGGCCACGGAGTTTGCTGCGGACGAAGCTCGGCGTCTCCTACGGCGGTTCATCCGGCGTGGTCAGGGATTTTTTCGGCGGTCGTATGCACGCGGTCTATTTTCGCTCTGCTGAATTTTACGATGTCGTCAATCGACCGAAATCATGGATGTACTGGTCTTTCAATCCGGAGCGCCGCGCCTTCATTGCCGCGATCAACGGCTCGGATGAATTTGTCTACCACACGCAGTTGGCGGCGGACGCAAATGACGCAGTGATCTCCGATGTCCAAGCCAGCGAAATGGTTTGGCAGGCCATGGGGCGTGAGTTCGACTTCGACATTATATCCCGGGCGTCGTGGACGGCAGGTTTTGCCCTTGTCGCCGAGAAGATGAGCGAGGGTCGGGCTTTTATCGCCGGAGACGCCGCACATCTCTTTACCCCTGCCGGCGGCCTTGGCTACAACACAGCCATCGAAGACGCGGTGAACCTGGGCTGGAAACTCGCTGCCGTTTGTCAGGGATGGGGCGGCGACAAATTACTGGCGAGTTATGAGGGTGAGCGCCGCCCGGCGGCCCTGCGCAATACAGACTATGCCCGCCAGTTTGCCGATTCCATCGGTAACTATGTGCCGCAGCCCGGTTTGGAGGAAGATAGCGACAAGGGCATGGACCTCCGGGCGGAGGCCGGCGATTATCTCAACGCCCACGCCCGCGCTGAGTTTAATATTCCAGGCATAACCTTCGGCACGCGCTACGATGGATCAGACATCATCATCGCAGACGGCACAACGCCGCCGCCTGACACCGCCAATGAATATGTTGCCACCGCCTGTCCCGGCGGCCGTGCACCGCATGCCTGGATCAGTGTTGAACAATCCCTGTACGATCTGTTCGGCAATGACTTCACGCTGTTGCGTTTTGGCGAGGAGAAGGGCGAGGAAGTCGTCAGTGCTGCCACAGAGTTGAACATCCCGCTCCACGTCGTCGATCTGCCGGATGCGCAATTGCGCTCCCTCTACGCTGCCGGCCTCGCCCTCATCCGCCCCGATCAGGTTGTGGCGTGGCGTGGCAATTCGGGGCAAGATGCCCGGAAGATTTGGCAGCAAGTGGTGGGGTTATGAGCCTCGACAAAAAAGTTCGCGAGATTGAATATTCGCCGAACCCGGAGCTGATGGCATTACGGCCCGATGTCTCCGGCAACGACATCAACGGGCAGGGCGAGACCGAAACCCGGCGCCCGACGCCGGTTTACTGGCAGGAGCCCGAGACCATCGCCCATGGCGATATGCAGAACTGGTTTGGCCAGGGCCCGCTGATCACGGAAGTCACAGACGCCCTGCAACGGCGTGAGGAAATCCTCAATACACCCTTGCCCGAAAAAGCCGCGGACCCGGTCGAAAAATCTGCTGAAGCCTGGGCCGCAGAACTGCGCCCCGCCGCATTGTCACGTGATGCCGACCTCGTGGGCATCACCCGATTTGACAATGCCTGGTCCTATGACCGCTGCGAGGATCAAACTCTGCCGTGGGTCATCTCGCTCGGCGTTGAGCAGGATTATGAGGCCATGCTTAACGTGCCCGATCAGCTCGCGGGCGCGGAAGTCCTCAATCAATATGGCCGGGCGCTGAAGGCGGCGCGTACGCTGGCGGGCTGGATCCTTGAGCAGGGTTATGAGGCGGTGCCGTTTGGCTCGCCGTCGCGCGCCAAATTCACGATGATCCCGCCGGCGCTGGAAAGCGGCTTTGGCGAACTCGGCAAGCATGGATCGATCATCAATCGGAAATACGGTGCCAATTTCAGGCTGTCAGCAGTGCTCACCGATATGCCGCTGGTGGCCCAGTCCGAGGATATTTTCGGGGCCGATGATTTCTGCCTGAATTGCCGGGTTTGCGAGAAGGCCTGCCCGGTCGACGCCATCGCCGCCGACAAGCAGTTCGTTCGCGGCGTTGAACGCTGGTACATCGATTTTGATCGCTGCATCCCGTTCTTCAACGAGCATCTCGGCTGTTCGATCTGCACCACGATCTGCCCATGGAGCCGCCCCGGCATCGCCCAAAACCTCGCCGAAAAATACGCACGGCGGACTTGACCTTCCAGTAAGGGGAAGCGCCAGACTCGGACTTGTCATCAATTTGAACAGGTTTTCGAGACATGAACTTGCGTGATAAATTGCCATCCATCGCTGTCAGTGCTTTTGTCCTTCTGGGCGTCGGGATCGTGATCTGGAAAATGACGGGCGGCGATGCATCAACCAGTCATGTCGATGTCCGGTTGCCGGAACTTTCAACCCCGGCCAAAGTCGGGCTGACGCTGTTTCAGGATAACTGCGCGGCCTGTCATGGAGATAACGGCAGCGGCAGTGATCAGGGACCGCCATTGATCCACAAAATCTATGAACCGGGCCACCATGGAGACGGTGCATTTTTCGTGGCGGCGTCGCGCGGCGTTCGCAGCCATCATTGGCGGTTTGGCAACATGCCGCCGCAGCCGCAGGTCACAGCCAGACAGGTCGAAAAGATCGTGAGATTTGTTCGTGAGGTCCAGGCAGCTAACGGCATCAACTAGGATCCCACAAGATATAATCATGGGATTAATCCCCGTTTTTGTCGGTTGACGTCACGAGCGACCACAAACACGCCATCACAAAAAAGTGCACACCATCATTATCGAATATTTCTACGATTGAGGTAAAATATCGATATATTTGTAAGCGGTTTAAATTTGCCGATATTACGATATGTCAACTTCATGAAGGGGAGAGCATCGATGTTGTCGAAGACAAAAAGTGCGATTGGCGCAATTGCCGTTTTGTTGCTGGCGTTTGCGTTTAATCCGGCACCGGTTGAGGCCCAGGCCAAACCGGATTTTCAGGTTATTTTACTGGGGGTCGGGACGCCGCCGCCGATCATGAAACGCTTCGGTCCGGCGACCCTGGTCATTGCGGGCGACAAATATCTGCTTTTTGATGCGGGGCGCGGTGCTGCCCTCAGGCTTTGGCAGGAGAGAGTGCCGTTGGGGCGGGTCGATGTCCTGTTTCTGACGCATTTACATTCGGATCACGTCGTTGGAATCCCCGATATTATGCTGACGGGCTGGCTCAAATCACCGTTTGCCCGTCGCAAGGGTAATTTTGTTGTGCGAGGTCCGGCGGGTACCGAAAGCATGATGGCCCATTTGTACAAAGCTTTTGAGGCCGACATCGAAATTCGGGTCAAGGACCAGAAATTCAGCCGTGCCGGCGTCACACCTGATGCGCGGGATATTGTGCCTGGCCCGGTTTTCCACAAAGGCGGCGTCAAGGTGACCGCGATCGAAGTCAATCACGGTAAAAACATCAAGCCGACCGTGGGTTACCGGATTGATTACAAAGGCCGTTCGGTTGTGATTTCAGGAGATACGAAGTATTACCCGCCGCTTGCCAAAGCTGCGAAGGGCGTAGACCTGTTTGTCCATTCCATCGCCGGGGCCAGAAAAGAATTGCTTAAGGCAGGCAAGATCTGGGGTCTGATCCTGGCCCATCACACGGAACCGGAAGATGTCGGTCGTATTTTTGCCGAAGCCAAACCGAAGATGGGTGCGCTTTATCATATCGCAGCCTTGACCAACGGCAAAATCAAGCCGCCGTTCCCCAAGGATTTACTGGCCCGCCTCAAGACAACATATGACGGTCCCGTGACATTTGGCGCAGATCGTATGCGATTTATCATCGGCAAAGACGGCGTCAAAGTCGTCAAACCGAAAAAATAACTGACGTCGCAGAAATTCCCGCCGGTTGGTCGCCTCTCGGGCGCTGCCGGCGGGACTTGTTCATTCTCGCCAGATCGGCTTGGCACTTTCATAAAAGACATCCGAGCGGCTCATGCCAATGTCGCCCAGGTCGAGGTCGCTCATACCCCGCAACTCTGCACGCTCCCGGCTGCGGCGACGCCATGTCGCCAGTTCCTGTGCGGCCTGGTGATAGAGGAGTGATACCCCTTCGGCGATCAGGGATACTATAGAATTATTTATCTGTTGACGTGGCGTTGGGTGTACTGAAATGAATGACATGGCTTGTTCTCCTTTGTTACTAGTGTATATGGTGAGTTATGGCAGAGCGACGAGCGATTGTTTCTCACCTGATAAGTCAATTATTCTAATGTATTATTCATTGGGGAGAGCGCCATGGCAGGCCGACGATTACCGCCCCTGAACGGCTTGCGCGCCTTTGAGGCGGCGGCACGCCACGTCAGTTTCAAGGAGGCGGCAGCCGAACTGAATGTCACGCAAGCTGCCGTCAGCCATCAGATACGGGCGCTGGAGGAGTGGTTCGGGCTGGCGCTGTTTGAACGCCAGGTTCGGGCCGTCGAACTGACGTCCGCCGGTGCGGAGTTACTACCGTCGATGAGCCGGGCCTTCGATGGCATGGCCGGTGCCGTGGCGGGATTGCTGAAACCCGACAATGAAGGGGAACTCACTGTCAGCATGCTGGCGTCATTTGCCGCCAAGTGGCTGGTGCCCCGTCTTGTTGACTTCCAGACACTGCATCCCGAGATCGATGTGCGCATCTCGACGTCGGTGACGATGACCGATTTTGATCGCGACGGCGTCGATGTCGCCTTGCGCTATGGCTACGGCCAATGGCCAGACCTGAAATCGCGGCGACTGTTACAGGAGGACATGTTCCCGGTCTGCAGTCCGCGACTGACCGAAGGCGACAATGCCTTGCGTGAACCCGCCGATCTGGCCCGGCACGCCTTGCTACACGTTATCGGATTTCGCGATGACTGGCGGGTCTGGCTGACGGCGGCGGACCAGACTGAGATCGATGCCGACCGCGGACCACAATTCGATTTATCGCTGACGGCTGTGCAGGCGGCGATCGATGGCATGGGCGTGGCGCTCGGCCACAGCAATCTGGTCGAGGCCGACATCAAGGCGGGCAGACTGGTCGCCCCGTTCGACCTCAATATACCGCTTGAAGCTGCTTACTATTTTGTCGCGCCCCCGGATCGCTGGGACAAGCCTGAAATCGCGGCCTTCCGGGAATGGCTGGTCGCCGAGACATCGAAGATATCAAATCCCGCCTGATCCAGCGCTATAACTGTCGTGGCAGGGATACGCTAAATCTGGCGCCACCGTTTTCGCCGTCCGAGACCGTGATGTCACCGCCGTGGGCGCGAACAATCGTCCGGGCGATGGCGAGACCCAGGCCGATGCCACCGGTTTCCTTGCTGCGTGATTGTTCGAGGCGGACAAACGGCTCGAAAATCTGATCACGCTGATCTGCCGGGATGCCTGGCCCGTCGTCCTCGATCATCAGATAGATTTCGCCATTGTTTGCCGAAACCGTCAGCGTCGCACGCTCACCATAACGAATGGCATTTTCGATCAGGTTGCGAAATACGCGTTTAAGGGCTGTTGGTCGGCACAAGTAGGGCAGACGTTCAAATTCACCGCTGACAAAATTGACGTCTTCACCCCGGTCGACGGTATCGGCGCAAACACTTTCGGCCAGCGCGATCAAATCGACGGTTCGGGCCTCTTCACTGGAGGCTTCCTGCCGGGCGAAATCGAGCGCGGATTCTGTCAGGGTCTGCATTTCCTCCAGGGTCTCGAGAAATTTGGCCCGGTTTTCCTCGTCCTCGATCATCTCGGCCCGAATGCGAAGCGACGTGATCGGCGTCTTGAGGTCATGGGTGATGGCCGCGAGGATGCGGGTGCGATCCTTGACGAAACGCGTCAGGCGCTCCTGCATTTCATTGAAGGCTCGGGTAGCTTTGCGAATATCCTGCGGGCCTTGCTCCGGCAGGGAGCCGACGTCTTCGCCCCGGCCGAGGCGTTCGGCACTGGCGGACAACCTGGCCAGAGGTCGGGTCACGCGTCGCAACATCAAAATCACGATCACAATCAAGAAAACCGCCATGAGGGAAATGGTGATCAGGGATGAAACGGCAGCGCCGAGGCTGGTCGATGGAATCAAGCTATAGACGTTCAGCCACGCGGTCTGGCCGTTGGCAGCATTGGTCGCGATGGAAATCGTCATGCCCCGATCAAGATGTCGACGACGCCAGCGGTTATGGGTCTTGCCATCGCGGTTGGAGCGCCAGAATTTGGAGCCTTGCCCCGACCAGCGTTCTTCTGAATTCCAGCGATGCAGTCGGTCATCGTCGTCGTCATCGTCTTCGTACACAGCGACACGCACGTCCTTGACCTCCGTCGAAAGCTCTCTGGCCAGGCGTCGCTGCAGCATCAGATTGAAACCCTCGTCTTCGACGTCGGGGCTTACAGCGCTCTCAGGCGAAATTTCGAACTTCAGGCGGTGGCTGTTGGCGGCGCGGGTGATGGTCGGATGAAGGGACGGGTCGGTGTTCCGGAGCAGGCGCACGACGGACACGGTGCGCGACATCACTTCCTGCCGTGCGGCGTGGACAAACGCCATGCGATGTTCGTCGCTGAGGATAAGGAAGCTGCCGATCTGGGCGGCAACCAGGGCCAGCAACAGCAACCCGATCAATTGTCCTGCAAGATTTTTCGGCCAGAGAAATCTGGATACCCGACTACTCATGGCCTGCCAACTTCGCTGGTCAGCATGTAACCGCCGCCCCAGACCGTTTTGATCAGGGTTGGTTTGCGCGGATCATCTTCGAGTTTTTTGCGCAGTCTGCTCACCTGATTATCAATCGCCCGATCAAAGACCTTGGCACTTCGACCGCTGGTGATGTCGAGCAACTGATCGCGGCTTAGCACCATTTTCGGGTGCTCAAGAAAGGCGTTAAGAAGATGAAATTCGGCGGCGCTGAGCGGAATGCCGACGCCGTCGATCCCCCTGACTTCGCGCTGGGCAATATCGAATGTCCATTTGCCGAAGGTCATCTGATCGGCCTCGACCGGTCCGCTCCGGGGCGGCAGGCTGTGGGCGCGATGCAGGACCGTTTTGATCCGGGCCAACAATTCTCGGGGATTGAACGGTTTGGTCAGATAATCGTCGGCACCCATTTCGAGGCCGACAATGCGGTCGGTATCATCGGCCACGGCAGTCAACAGGATGACCGGCAGGTTCAGAGACTGTCGCAAATGCCGGCAGAGCGACAGGCCGTCCTCGCCCGGCATCATGATATCCAGCACCACGAGGTCGATGGCGCTGACGTCGATGATCTTGCGCGCCTCGGCAGCATCAGCGGCAAGGCTGACGCGATATTCATGCTGAGCCAGATACTTGCTCAGTGATTCACGAATATCACGATGATCATCGACGACGAGAATGTGGTGCGGGCTCTCCATAATCGTAGTTATGCCTCGCTTTTGCGTCAGGACGGCAAAAAAAATGTATCAAATTGTCGCAAGGCCCGGCCCCGCGACAATTTGCGACAATATCACCACCCGATTGACAAACTTTTGCGACGTTCGGCGCGCTTTATGGAACTCATCAAGGAAAAGACTTAACGCAACCCGGATAACGAGGATTTAGATGAAAAAAGCAACTAAGATTATTCTGTCCAGCGCCGCCGCCGTAATTATCACAGTCGGTGCCGTCGGTATCAGCAATGCCCAGCGTGGGTTCCAGGAAGCCGGCTACAAGATGAGCCACGCCAGTTTTGGCGGTCATGGACGTCATGGCAACCGGCGCGCGATGATGTCCAAGATCATTGCCAAATTCGACGTCGATGGTGACGGTACAATCAGCAAGGCCGAGATGATCAGCGTGCGCAAATCGGAAATCGCCAAAAATGACGCCAACAACGACGGCAAGCTCGACCTGAATGAATTTCAGGGACTATGGGTCGAATTGATGCGCGACATGATGGTCGATCATTTTCAGAAACTCGATGACGATGGCGATGCCGTGGTGACCGAGGCCGAGATCGCCCGGCCAATGAACATGATGATGTCATGGCTTGATCGCAATGATGACGGCAACCTGAGCAAGGATGAATTGCGCCGTACACGCCACAAAAGAAGTCACGACGATGACGATAAAGACGACTGACTTCCAGGGCCCCGCATCGAGGCCCGGTTCTGAAATCTACTTTCAGCGCCGGGTTTTCGGGGCACCGCCAGCCATCGCACGTAAAGTCAGCTTGTCGATTTTGGCTGCGGGTGTTTTGGGCAAGGCGTCAAGAAATGTGATATCGGCCGGGATTTTGTATTTGGCCAACCGCTGGCGGCAGAAATCCTGAATGATCTCGACGGACGAAGGCGCGCCGGGCTTGAGAACAATGAAGGCGTGGATCACTTCGCCCATGTAGTCATCGGGCACGCCAATGGTCGTGGCCTCCTGAACGGTGTCGCAAGCGTAGAGCACTTCATCGATCTCGCGCGGGAAGACGTTGTAGCCGCCGACGACCGCCATATCCTTTTTGCGATCACTGATGAAAATGAAACCCTCGTCATCGATGTGGCCGACGTCACCGGAATAAACCCAGCCATCGCATATGGTCTCGGCCGTTTCGTCGGGCCGTCGCCAATAACTCTCGACCATCTGGGGCCCGCGCGTTCTGATCTCACCGGTCTCGCCGGTGGGCAGGACGGTATTTCCGGTTTCGATATCGACGATCTGTACGTCGGTGCCCGGTGCCGCGATGCCAACCGAGCCGATCTTGTTGGGCCGGTCCGTGCGATTGTTGGAAATCGGCCCGCCTTCCGACATGCCGTAACTTTCGTGGATTGTCAGGCCCGTAAATTGGTGCCACGCCTTGACCATCTCAACGGCAAACGGGGAACCGCCACCGGCACACAGTCGCAGGGCCGACAGGTCCGACGACTTCAACCCATCGACATTCATCAGGGCATAATAAATTGCCGATGGTCCGCCGGCGAAGATGGTCACGCGATGACGGACCAGCGCCTCCAGCACAAGTTCGGGGTGAAACTTTGGCATGTTGACGACGGTATTGCCGCCATAGACCGGCAACAGCAACGTCATGCACCAGCCCCACATGTGAGACTGCGGCGCAACGCTGAGCCAGATATCGCCGCCAATGGTCGTCGGCCAGCTCGCCTCAATCGAGCGCGTCAGCGCCATCAGCATTTTGTGGGTGTGGACGGCGGCCTTGGGCAATCCTGTGGTGCCACCGGTGTAGGCCAGTAATCCAACATCACCGGCTTGAGGTAAATCGGTCGGCAGCGAATGTGCATCTGCCTTGAGCCAGTTCGCAATACTTAGCCCCTCATCCTCAAATACCTGAAAGGCCGAGACACCGGCTGATTTTGAAACGGGCGACATCATCTCGACAAACGGTGCATCACACAGGATCACGTGGGGCGCAGCATCGCGAACAAGTGGCTCCAGTTCGCGGATTGTGTAGAGCGGGTTAAGCAGGACCAGTTGCCCGCCAGCGGCCCACGTCGCAAATGCGGCGATGGAGGTTTCGATGGAATTGGCTTTGAGAACCTGCACCCTCTCACCTTTGGCACCGAGTGCGATCAGATTATGCGCCAGCGCGGCGATGCAGCGGACGTAGTCACCGTAGGATATTTGCTGATCACCGCTGATCATGGCGATGTGGTCGGGCGTGCGCGCTGCAGCCTCGGCAAGCATGTGTACTGCCGTCGGAAAATCCGCTCGTCGATCTCCCAGCAATGCGGCAACGTCGTCGATCATGTTGTTCCCCCTGACACAATTAGATCATACCTCAGGGTGTCAGGCATGGCACGTCGGCCAATCTTGCAGTAGAACCACTGAATGAACACGTCCGCCGACCAGATCGCACCTCAACGCGTGCCTGTACTGCACTGGCGGCAGGAGACCCGCGCCACGGTGACGCTTGCCCTGCCGCTGGTCTTTACCCTGCTGGCCTACATGGCGATCCTGACGACGGATGTCTTGATGATGGGCTGGCTGGGTCCGAAGTCACTGGCCGCCGGTTCCCTGTCTGCGCACTTTTACGGCTTCTTCGAATTCTTCTGCATGGCGACGCTGGGCGCAGTGGCACCGATTGTCGCCCAGAATATCGGCGCCCGGCGTTTCCGTAATGTCCGGCGTTCGGTGCGCCAGGGCCTTTGGCTCGCCGTCATCCTCACGGTGCCCTGCAGTATCATCATCTGGCACACCGGATCGTTGCTGGTCCTGCTGGGGCAGGATCCTGAACTGGCTTTTGCGGGTCAAGCCTACGTGCGCTGGATGGTGCTGGGACTGCAGCCCGCCATGTGGCACACGGTGTTCCACGAATTTCTCACCGCACATGCCCGGCCCCGGGCATCACTGGTCATTATGGTCCTTGGCATCGGCATCAATGGCGTGGCGGACTACGCCCTGATGTTTGGTCACTTTGGTATGCCGGCAATGGGCCTTGAGGGGGCCGGGATTGCCAGCGCTTGTGTCAGCACCTTCATGTTCCTGATGATGCTGGCCTTTATCTCCCTCGACCGGCGTCTCAAACGCTATGTGATGCTCGGGCGGTTCTGGCGGGCGGACTGGTCCCAGCTTATGGAATTGCTGCGCGTCGGTATCCCGATGGGCGTCACTGAAATGGCGGAAGGCGGGATGTTTGCCGCATCCGCCTTGCTGATGGGACTAGTGGGGACAGAGGCGCTGGCGGCCCATGCCATCACGGTCCAGTGCGCAGCCCTCGCATTCATGGTGCCGCTCGGTATCGGCCAGGCGGCCACGGTCCGTGTTGGCCGTGCGGTCGGGGCCGGTAATCTCCCTGCAGCTACACGGGCCGGCTGGAACGCACAGTTTATTGGTATCTGCTTCGCGTTTTTACCGGCGGCGGCCTTCTGGTTTCTCGGCGGTACGCTCGTCGCGTTGTTCCTCGATACCTCGTTGCCCGGAAACAACACGACGGTTGATTTCGCCGTGTCATTTTTTGCCATCGCTGCGTTGTTTCAATTCGCGGATTCGACGCAAGTCACGGCGCTCGGTGCGCTCAGGGGCTACAAGGATACGCGCGGTCCGATGCTTGTGGCGCTGGTCGGCTACTGGGGGATCGGCCTGCCGTCGGCGGCCTTCTTCGGCATTTATCTCGGATATGGCGGCGAGGCGATCTGGTACTCGCTGGTCGCCGGCCTGACGGTCGTCAGTGCCTTTTTGCTCTGGCGATTACGGCTCCAGACAAGGCCCTGATCGATACTCAGATGTGCCGGTCGAGGGCGCAGAGGAAGGTTTTTTGAAAGCCGAAATATCCGACCAGCAGCAGCTCGTCTGATTTTGGATCCTGGCGCATCCAGTAATGAATGGGCACGATTTTGCCCGACAGATTGGAATAGGCAAAGCTCGCTTCCAGTTTCAGGGCGTGCTTTTTCGGAAATTGTTCACGCGCCGAGGCCAGCGTCAAAGTGTCGTACGGATTATGTTTCTCGAAAAAGCTGAAGCGGCCATCAAAATGAAACCGGTTTTCGCTTGAGCTGATGAAGATGCCGGCGAACTGGGGCGCATCGGGCGGTACGTAGAGACCGCCATAATAACAGATGCCAGAGTACACTCCGGGGATGCGCGATTGATCAAATTCACGGGCACTGGAAAAGCGCTGCCAGATTTCCTTTTGCGGTTTGCTGCAAAATTCTTCGGCACAAACGTTCGTCGGCAAGCCCTCGGCGCTGGCCGGTGAGACAAATGCAATGACTGCCGTGGCAATCAATACTGAGAAGGAATGCCATACCATGCCCTGAGGCTAACGCGCCCGCTGTACGACATCAAATCACGATGTGGGGAGCAGGGCGCCCCTGTCAGCTTTCGATAATCGCGATCAGGTCACCTTCGGCGACGACGTCATCTTTGGCGACGCGGATTTCGATGACTTTGCCGGCACTGGGGGCATCGACCGGAATTTCCATTTTCATCGATTCCAGGATGACCAGGGTATCGTCTTCGGCGACCTGGGCGCCGGGTTCAACCTCGACCATCCAGACGTTACCGGCAATTTCAGACAAAACTTTGATTAAAGCCAAGAGAGAACTCCTCGAGAATTAGGGGCGATAGCCGGTGGCGACGCGGCCCGGCTTGCGCAAAGGTGCAACAATATTTGCGAACTCGCACAAGAGAGGACGGGTATCGCGTGGATCAATAATTTCCTCAACCCGGAAGGCCTCGGCCGTGCGGAAAGGGGAGGTGACGCGCTCGAGCCGTTCCTCGATTTCCGCCATCAATCCCTCACGATCATCCGAGGCATCGAGCTCCGCCCGATAGGCCGCTTCCAGTCCGCCCTTGATCGGCAGGGAGCCAGTATCGGCAGACGGCCAGGCGTAACGGTAAAAAAGTTTGGAGGCGTTGCTGTTGGCGGCACCGGCCACGCCGAAGACCTTGCGGATAATGACTGAGCACAAAGGAACCTCGGCCTGATAGACCGCAGCCATCGCATGTGCGCCCTTGCGGATGGTGCCGGCCTTCTCGCTTTCAAGGCCGATCAGGAAACCGGGATTATCGACAAGATGGACAATCGGCAGGTGGAACGTGTTGGCGAGATCAACAAAGCGCGTCACTTTTTCCGAGGCATCCGCAGTCCACGACCCGCCATAGATGTAGGGATCACCGGCCAGCACCGCGACGGGCCAGCCGTCAAGACGGGCGAGACCTGTGATGGCTGACTTGCCCCACTGGCGGCCAATCTCGAAGAAAGAATCCTTGTCAACGACCGACTTGATGATCGGGCGCATCTTATAAACCTTGCGCTTGTCGAGCGGCACCGCGCTGATCAGCTTTTCCTCTCGCCGGTTCGGATCATCGGTGATCGGCCCGCGTGCAGGCAGCTCGTGCACCGAGGGCGGCAGGTACGACAGGAACTGCCGGGTGCGCTCAAAGGCTTCCTGTTCACTTTCAACCTCGTCGTCGATGGCACCGTTGCGGGTGTGGATGATGCTACCACCCAGTTCTTCCTTGGTGATCGGGCCGCTGACGCGCTCAACCACCGGCGGACCGGCGACAAACATTTGCGACAGTTCCCGGACCATCAGCGAATAGTGGCTGGTCACGGCGCGCGCCGCACCGAGGCCGGCAACTGAGCCCAGCGCCAGCGCAACGACAGGCACCTGTGACAAATTATCGACAACAAAATCCCATGCCGGATTGCCGGGCACATAGGTGCGGCCTTCCATCTCCAACGTTTTGACCGAACCGCCGCCGCCCGTGCCGTCGATCAGGCGGACGATCGGCAAATGCAGTTCGTTGGCCATTTGCTCGGCGTAAATTTGTTTTTCACGGATCGAGGCATCTGCCGCCCCGCCGCGTACGGTGAAGTCATCGCCGGCGACGACGACATAGCGGTCATCGATCTTGCCCCGCCCCATGACGAGGTTGGAGGCCTTGAGATCGATCAGTTCACCGTCTTCGTCATATTCGGCCTTGCCGCCCAACGCGCCGATTTCATGAAACGTGCCGTCATCAAGCAAAGCGTCGATGCGTTCGCGAACGGTCAACTTCCCGTTGTTGTGATGTTTGGTGACTTTTTCCTCACCGCCCATGCGGGCTGTGAAGGCTTCGCGCCGACGTAGTTCGTCGATGGCTGACTGCCAACTCACGTGATGCTCTCCTGTGTCATGAATCAACTTAATGAATTACTGGCGGACTTCGGCCAGGTCATTCCAGACCCGTTGATCGACAAGTTTATCGCCCTTAACGGTGAAGCGGTCAATAAAACGAATGCCTTCGAACGGTGTGCCATCGGGCCATTCGCCGTAAAGCGTGCCAAAACAATAGACGGCGTCGTCCCCGTCGCTGCCCGTTTGATCGAAGCGCTCATATTTCTTGGCGATAGAGCGATATCGCGGTTTGGCCCAGGCGATCAGCTCATCAAGCGTCGAAAACACGGCATCTCCCGGAAATGTCATGGTAAAACCCTCCGCCAGATAGCCTTTTGCGCCCTCGAGATCACGTGACTCCATGGCATCGAGATAGTCCCGCACGGTTTGGGTGGCAGATGACGTCATGAAATTGCTCCGATGAATGTGACAGCGCCTTTGAATATGACAGTGCTCTGGCAAATGTTATAACACCTCGCAGAATTAGCATGCGATAATCACCCCGAGATATTCAGCAAACACAGGAAACCTGTATGGGCCTGACACTGGCCGAGAAAATTATTGCCAACGCGGCGGGGCGTGACAGCGTCAAACCCGGCGAAATCGTCACCTGTCGGGTCGATCTCGCCATGATGCATGATTCCGGCGGGCCGCGCCGTGTAGCCCCGATCCTGGAGCGCCTGAATGCCAAAGTATGGGATCTGGATAAGGTTGTGGTCATCACCGATCACTATGTGCCGGCGGTCGACGCCGAAAGTGCCGCGATCCTCGATTTGACGCGAAAATGGGTCAAGGCCAACGACGTGCCGCGCTTCCACGACATGGAAGGCATTTGCCACGTCGTATTGCAGGAGAACGGTCATCTGAGCCCCGGCATGTTTGTTGTCGGCGGTGACAGTCATTCACCGTCCGGCGGCGCGGCCGGGTGTTTTATGTTCGGTGTCGGTGCGATGGACATGGCGGGCGTGCTGGTGACCGGTGAAACCTGGATAAAGGTTCCCGGCACCATCGGCATCCGCTGGAACGGCAAGCTCGGCGACGGCGTTTCGGCCAAGGACATGATGCTGGCGGCCTGTGCGCGTATGGGCATGGGCGGTGGCGATTATCAGGTCATTGAATATTCCGGCGAGACCATCGCTGGCCTGTCGATGCCGGAGCGTCTGACGCTCTGCAATATGGCGGCGGAACTGGGCGCGCAGACCGGCATTATCGCGGCGGATCAGACGACGGCTGACTATATCCAGGCGGCAGGCGGCGATCCCGGTGCATTTGAGACGTGGCGCGGTGATGACGATGCCGACTATTTCGACGTTCATGATTTCAATGCCGACGAACTGGCCCCGCAAGTCGCCGCACCACACAGTCCGTCAAATTCGGCAGCAGTAGACAAGACGGCGGGCCAGCGGGTCGATCAGGCATATATCGGAGCCTGCACCGGTGCCAAGCTCGAAGACCTGCAAATGGCGGCACGTGTTCTCGACGGCAACAAGGTGTCGTCCTCCACACGTTTGCTGATCGCACCGGCCTCAACGCGGACAACGGCAGAGGCTGCGGCTGACGGGACGCTGGCCACACTCACCGCGGCTGGTGCCATCCTGATGCCGTCGGGTTGTGGTGCCTGTGCAGGCTATGGCGCGGGTGTGCTGGCGGAGGGCGAAGTTTGCATCGCCTCGACGGCACGAAACTTCAAGGGCCGCATGGGCCCGACCAACTCGGATGTTTATCTCGCCTCACCCTATACCGTTGCTGCCGCCGCTATCGCCGGACAAATCGCTGACCCGCGCGAGTTCCTGTCATGAGCATCCCCAGAGGACGCGCCTGGCTCTTTGACAATGATGTCGACACCGACGTGCTGGCACCCGGTCTTTACATGAAAGGACCGATGGAAGAGATGGCGCGGCATTGTCTTGAATCAGTCAATCCCGATTTTGCTGCCAACGTCGAAGCCGGAGATATTATTCTCGCCGGTTCAAACTTTGGCATCGGCTCCTCGCGCGAACAGGCGGCGCAGGTCCTGAAGATGCTGGGGATTGGCGCCGTTGTCGCCAAATCATTTGGCGGCATCTTTTATCGAAATGCTCTGAATTTCGGCTTGCTGGCGGTGACGTCGCAGTCTGATTTGCAGGTTGCCGCCGGGGATGTCGTCAGCGTTGACGGTGTCGCCGGGATCGTCACCAACGAACTGACGGCAGAAACCTTTGCTTGCGATCCGGTGCCGGAACACCTGATGGCCATGGTTGCCGCGGGTGGCCTTGTGCCACACCTTGAACAACGACTGAACGCTGAACGGGAAGCAAGTTAATTATGCCAACTCTAAAAAGCCAACTCTCTGCAGACGACATCGTCGTTGCACCCGGTATCTATGACGCCTTTGGCGGCGTCATGGCGGAGCAGGCGGGTTTCAGTGCCGCTTACCTGTCGGGGGCCAGCATTGCCTACACCCGTTTCGGGCGGCCCGACATCGGCCTGGTCGGCATGACGGAAGTCGCCGATACCTTGTCCGCCATTGCCGAGCGCGTTGATGTGCCGCTGATCGTCGATGCCGATACGGGCTTTGGCAACGCGCTTAACGTCCAGCGCACCGTGCGATTGTTTGAACGCTCAGGTGCCAGTGGCATTCAGCTCGAAGACCAGACTTTGCCCAAGCGCTGCGGCCATCTCGCGGGCAAGACCCTGGTTTCAACCGGTGAGATGGTTGGCAAGATCAAGGCCGCCACCGACGCCCGGCAGAGCGATGACACGCTGATTATTGCCCGCACCGACGCCATCGCAGTTGAAGGCTTTGACGCGGCCCTTGATCGCGCTGACGCCTATCTGGACGCCGGGGCCGATGTCCTGTTTGTCGAAGCGCCGCGCACACCGGAAGACATGAAAACCGTGGTTGAACGTTTTCGCGGTCGTGTGCCCTTGCTGGCCAATATGGTCGAAGGCGGCAAGACGCCGTTGATGAGTGCAGAGAAATTGCAGGAAATCGGATTTTCTCTGGTGATTTTCCCGGGCGGTCTAGTGCGGGCCGTGGCCCATATGGCGCAGGAATATTTTGCCAGTTTGCGCGCCAGTGGCACCACGACGCCGTATCGCAATCGCATGCTCGATTTCGATCAGCTCAACGGACTGCTCGGCACGGACAAGATGCTGGAACACGGCGCAGCGTATGATGCGCAAAACTTTGAGGTCGATACATGATAGATCCCGTCACACTCGCCGTGCTCAAGGGGCGGCTTGAGCAAATCGCCGACGAGATGGACGCGACACTTTTTCGCAGTGCCTTTAACCCGATCATCGCCGAGGCCCACGATGCTTCGCACGGCATCTACGAGGCAATCACGGGCGATACCCTGGTTCAGGGCAAGTCCGGCCTGCCGATTTTTGTCGGTGCGATGTCCTTTGCCGTCAAGGCCGTGATCGACAAGGCGGCGCGCGACGGCAATCTGACGGACGGCGATGTCTATATCTTTAACGACCCCTACGACGGCGGCACGCATCTCTCGGACTTCAAACTGGTCCGGCCGTTCTATCGCAACGGCCAGGTCTTCTGTTATCTCGCCTCAGTCGGTCACTGGCATGATGTCGGCGGCAACGTGCCGGGGAATTACAATCCGGAAGCGACGGAAAGCTTTCAGGAAGGCATGTTGATCCCGCCAGTGAAACTGTATGAGGCCGGAAAATATCGCCAGGATATCGTCGATATCATGCAGGCCAATTCGCGCCAGCCCGGCAGTCTATATGGTGATCTCAACGGCCAGATCAATGCGCTCGACCTCGGCGAGCGACGTCTCGCTGCCTTGCTCGATGAATACGGCGATGAGGTCATTCAGGAAGCGCTGACGGAGTTGCAGGCGCGCGCAGCACAACTGATGCGCTCGAACATTGCCGAACTGCCGGACGGAACTTTTTCCTGCGACGACTGGCTCGACAACGACGGCATTGTGGATGAGCCCTTGAAAATCGCGCTCGATTTGACCATCGATGGCGATCAGATGTCGCTCGATTTTTCGCGCTCGTCCCCTGCCTGCGCCGGGCCGGTCAATATTGCGCGCTCGACCGCCGTGGCCTCGGTTTATGTCGCCATCAAACACGTCTTCACCGATGTGCCGGCAAATGCCGGTGTGCTGGAACCGATCGAGATTATCATTCCCGACGAATCTCTGCTGGCGGTGAAGGCCCCCAAGCCGGTCGGCGGCTATACCGAGACTATCTTGCGTATAATCGACGTCGTGTTTGGTGCCGTTGCCCAGGCCGCGCCTGAACGCTCCAATGGGTGCGCCTATGGCACGATCAATGCGCTGTCGCTGGCCGGGCACCGGCGCGATGGCCGGCGCTGGGTGATGTTCAGTTTCTTCGGTGGTGGCCACGGTGGCCACCCGGAGGGCGATGGGCTCAATCACGGCAACGCGCCAATTTCGACGGCGACGATCCCGCCGATTGAAATCCTCGAATCCGCCTATCCGATGTTCTTTACCCAGTGGGCCTTGCGCCCGGACAGCGGCGGTCCGGGGCGTCATCGCGGTGGCCTCGGGGCGATCTACGAAATCGAGCTGCTGGAAGAAAACGCCGATGTCTTTTTGTTCGGTGAACGCGGGCGTTATGCCCCGCCGGGTGTCGTCGGTGGCGGTGACGGTGCCATGAACAGATTTACCTATGAACAGGATGACGGTGATTTTGAGCCACCGATGAAATCAAAAATGGTCGGCATCAAGATCAAGCAGGGACAGCACCTGCATCTCGAAACACCGGGTGGTGGGGGCTATGGCGGCGCTTTTGAGCGTGATCCGCAGTCGGTTGCCCGTGATGTGGCACTGGGCTATGTGACCATCGCCGGGGCACAGCGTGATTATGGCGTGGCCGTCACCGAAGATGGTTCTGTTGATCAAACCGCGACGCAGGAACTGAGAGCGCAGGCCGCCCAATGAGTAGTGATGAACAAATGACCGAAGCCCGTTTTGTTGTTGGCGTCGATGTCGGCGGCACCTTTACCGATGTATTTTTTCTCGATGAGGCGACGGGCCAGTGCGATGTCGCCAAGGTTCCCTCAACGCGTCCCGATCAATCCGTTGGATTTATCGAAGGTATCCGCAAGGGCGTGCCCGATTTTGCCGACCTCTCCACAGTCGTGCATGGCACGACGGTCGGTACGAATGCCCTGCTGGAACGCAAGGGCGCGGTGACCGGGATCATCACGACCCGGGGCTTCCGCGATGCCCTTGAAATGCGCCGCCGTGACCGACCGCAAACCTGGGGCCTGTGGGGGCAGTTCGAACCTGTCGTGCCTCGTAATCTGCGGCTCGAAGTCAGTGAACGCACGCTGGCTGATGGCACAATACACGCCGCCGTCGATCCGGAGGAAGTCAAGGCGGCGGCCCGAACACTGATCGATGCGGGGGCTGAGTCGGTTTGTATTGTCTTCATCAATTCCTACGCCAATGCTGACAATGAAAACGCGGCGCTGGAGGCAGTGCGTGAGGTTTGGCCGAACGAGCACATCGTTGCTTCGTCGGAAATCCTGCCGGAAATCCGCGAATTTGAACGGACCTCGACAACGACGCTCAACGCCTATTTGCAACCGCCCATCGGCAATTATCTGCACCGGCTGGAAACAGCACTGGGCGACGATGGTTTCACCGGCCAGGTGTTGATCGTGCAATCCAACGGCGGTGTTATGTCGGTCGATACGGCGCGGCGCCTGCCCGTGCGCACGGCATTGTCCGGCCCGGCCGCCGGTGTGATCGCCAGCGCCTATATTGCCGAAGCTGCCGGTTTCCCTAACGTCATCACCTGCGACATGGGCGGCACCAGTTTCGATGTCTCGCTGGTTGCCGATGGCATGAGTGCGCTGGCCGCACAAACCTCAATCGATTTCGGTATGATCGTGCGCACACCGATGATCGAAATGACGACCATCGGTGCGGGTGGTGGTTCCATTGCCTGGGTTGATCGCGGCGGGTTGTTGCAGATCGGCCCGGAATCGGCGGGCTCTGATCCCGGACCTGTTTGTTACGGGCTCGGCAACGACCGTCCGACTGTGACGGACGCCAATGTCGTGCTGGGCCGCATCAATGCGGATCGACCAATTGGCGGCAAGCTTGACAGGCTGGATGTCGATGCGGCCAAAAAAGCCCTTGAAGTTCATGTCGGTGAACCGCTGGGGCTTGAGGTGATGGAAGCTGCAGAAGCCGTCATCCGGGTGGCCAATTCGCGCATGGCCGGTGCTATCCGTCTGGTCTCGATCGAGCGCGGTTATAATCCGAACGAATTTGCGGCCATGCCGTTTGGCGGCGGCGGGGCGCTGCATGCCGGTGCCCTGATCAAGGACGTCGGTCTCAAAAGTGCGCTGGTGCCGCGCTACCCGGGTGTGACGAGTGCGCTCGGATGCACCATCGCCGACATGCGCCATGATTTTGTGCAGACCCTGAACATGACTTTGGACACGCTGGATGTTCAGGCGCTCGACAGCCGTATGGCCAACCTCGCCGGGCAGGGCATGAATTTGCTTGAGGAAGCAGGAGTCAAATTCGGTGGCATCGATTCGGTCTTTGAACTCGACATGTCCTATATGGGACAGACCCACACCGTCGATGTTGCGCTGCCGATCACTTACGAAGGCGGCTCCACTGGTGTTGATGCCGAGATGATCCTGGAAGCGTTCGAGGGGCGTTACCGTCACGTTTATGGCCGCCCGCTCGAAGGCATTGCCATTCGGGTATTGAACCTGCGTGTCGCGGTAATCGGACGTCGGCCCAAGTTCGATTTGAGCCTGCTGGCACCAAAAGGCGATAATACTGTTGATCAAGCCCGTCTCGGCACGCGCCAGGTCTGGGTCGATGGGGGCTGGCACGAAGCAACAATATACGAACGCCTGCCGCTGCCTGTCGGTACTGTGATCGAAGGCCCGGCCTTGCTCGAACAACCGGATACGACAATCTTTATCGAGCCTGATCTGGCCGGGACCGTCGATCAATTTGGCAACATCGTTATCGCACGAAAAGGTTCGATCGATGCTTGAATTTGATGCCGCACACACGGGATTTGTGATTTGCGACATGCAGAACGATTTTCTGCATCCGGAAGGCGCGTATGGGCGTGCGGGGCAAAAGAGCGAAGCCATCGCCGCCCTCGTGCCCCGACAGCTTGAGGTTGCCAAGGCTGCACGTGCTGCCGGCGCATGGATTGTCTCGACGCATTTCACCCTGGTGCCGGGCAAGGATGGCGCACCCTTCATCTCGGATCATTTGCGCAAACTCCGACCGTTTTTGACAAAAGGTGATTTTGCTCCGGGTGGTTTTGGCCAGGCTCTGGTTGATGAACTGCAACCTGCCGACCTGTCGGTGGAGAAAGTCGCTTTCTCGGCCTTTTATATGAGCCGCCTTGAATGGGCCTTGCGTCGCGCCGGACTGGAGACTTTGATCTTTGCCGGCATCGTCACCAATGGTGGTGTGGCCTCGACCGTGCGCGATGCTCATGTACGGGACTTCCACTGCATCGTACTGGAAGACGGTTGCGCCGCATTCAACGATGACGCCCACACGTCGACCATTGGCTCACTTTCGACCATCGCCACCATTGCCAGCTGTGCGGACGTGGCCGCTGCGTTCGGGAAATAGACCGTGGCCGTCCTGCCTGCAGACGGTCTCGACTTTGCAGTCACGGTACCCGTGGTCATTATCGGGGCCGGGGCCTGCGGTCTGACAGCGGCCTTGACCGTCGCTGATGCCGGGATTGAGGTTCTGGTGCTGGAACGCGATGCCGTGCCACAGGGCTCGACGGCGTTGTCGTCGGGCATGATCCCGGCCTGTAATACGCAGATCCAGCGCGACAAGGGCGTCGACGATACCGTTGAAATCATGGCCACAGATATTCTCGGCAAAGCGCACGGTGAAACTGACGCTGCCATGGTCGATGTTGTTTGTCGTGAATCCGGTCCCGCGGTGGACTGGTTGGTTCGTGACCACGGCCTTGAACTGACGCTGGTCGAAGGTTTTCTCTATCCCAACCACAGTCGCCTCCGTATGCACGCGCCATCCTCACGGCTGGGCGCGGATTTGATCGGCGGCCTGACCCGCGCTGCCGCCAACGCCGACATTGATATACTGACGGAGGCCAGGGTCACGGACCTTTATGCCGACGACGGCATGATCAAGGGCTTGCGTTATGAACGCCCGGACGGCAGTGCCGATACCGTCGGCTTTGGCGCGCTGATCCTCGCCTGCAATGGTTTTGGCGGAAACCCCGACATGGTCGCCCGTTTGATTCCCGACATGGTCGAGGCAAATTATTTCGGTCATACCGGTAACCAGGGCGAGGCTATCGACTGGGGCCAGGCGCTGGGTGCGGCGACAGGCGATCTCGGTGCCTTCCAGGGGCATGGCTCGGTGGCCCACCCGCACGGCATTCTGATCAGCTGGGCACTGATGATGGAGGGTGGGATCCAGGTCAATTCCGACGGCGTTCGCTTCTCCAATGAACACGAAGGTTATTCCGAACAGGGCCGTCGCGTCATGGCGCAGCCCGGCGGCATCGCCTGGAATATATTTGACGGTCGGCTGCATGAACTGGGCCAGGGTTTCGAGGATTTCCGCAATGCCGTGAAGGCCGGGGCCGTGCGAACCGCCGACAGTGTCGAGGGCCTTGCCGAAATTTGCGAGCTGCCGTCTGAGGCCCTTGCTGCGACTTTGGCGAAGGCCGAACTTTTGGCGCCGGGGGAGGGCACAGATGAATTTGGTCGCGACTTCACCACCAAACCGGCGCTCGGGGCGCCGTATCATGCTATCCGCGTCACGGGCTCCGTCTTCCACACCCAGGGCGGTCTGATCGTCAATGATCGGGCGCAGGTGATGCGGGAAGGCGGGATGCCATTTCCCAACCTCTACGCTGGCGGCGGCGCGGCGCGCGGCGTCTCTGGGCCCTCTGACTGGGGGTATCTCTCAGGAAATGGCTTGCTGACGGCGGTTACGCTGGGCCGCATTGCCGGACGAAGCGCCAGCCAGTAAAGATCTTCAGGACCCGTCCGCCGTCCGTTCCGGCGGGAAACGAACCGTGACAATGGTTCTCACACCTGGCTCGCTTTCCATCTCGACCGAACCACCATGCAATTCAGCAAGTGATTTGACCAGGGGCAGACCAAGGCCCGTGCCTTCCTGGGCTTTGGTGTAGGCGTCTGTGGTCCGGCTAAAGGGGTCCAGTACGGCGGCCATCCCTTCTACCGACATGCCAACGCCGGTGTCTTCGATCTTTAACAGGATGGAGCGTTTGTTGTCGTGAACCGCATGCACGGTGACCTTGCCGTTTTCCGGCGTAAATTTGATCGCATTGGACAACAGATTGAGAATGATTTGCTTGAACTTGAGCCGATCAGCCGTCAACTGCGGGATGTCAAATTGGACATTACTGGTGAAGGCCTGATTTTTGCTCATCGCCCGGTCCGACATCATCGTCATGCATTCTTCGATGATCAAGTCGACTGACAGATTTTCTTCGTTCAGTTCCTCTTCACCGGCCTCGATCTTTGAAAGATCAAGAATATCGCCGATCAGCTTGTGAAGATGGTTGCCGGCGGAATGAATGATATCGATATATTCCTTGTTGGCGTCGCTGCCGACGGAGCCAAACGTCTCGCCCTTCAACATTTGGGAGAAGCCGATAATGGCATTCAGCGGCGTGCGCAGCTCGTGGCTCATGTTGGCGAGAAAGCCGGTTTTGGCATTGCTGGCGTCCCGGGCGATATCGCGACTTTTGATCGGTTCACGCTCGACCCGCTTTTGCTCGGTAACGTCCCGGCCAATGCCGCGAAAACCGGTAAAATTTCCGGCCTCATCGAACGCCGGTTTTCCGCTGATCGACAGATATACCGTCTCGCCACTGGATCTCGACCGGGTATGCACAAAATCCCGGAAAGCGGTATGTTCATCAAGGTGTTGCAACAATCCCTGAAAATTTTCAACGTCGGCCCCGGGTGCCCCGACTTCAGCGCGCGTTTTTCCGAGGAGCTCGCCGGGCGGCACGCCGGATACACTCTCAAATTGTTCAGAAAAATACGAAAACCTTAGCTGGCTATCGGTTTCCCAAAACCAGTCGGAGCTGATATCGGCGAAATCGGCGAAGCGCAGCTGGCTTGTCTGAAACTGTTTTAGAACGCCCTGCCGCTCCATTTCGGCTCCGGCGCGTGCGGCGACGATCTGGAGAACTCTTTTGACCAGATCGGGATCTCTGAGCGGTTTGTCATCCATGATGCCGACCAGGCCGATCGGATCGCCGTTCGACGCCCAGAGTGGAATGCCGGCATAGCTTTCAGCGTTCAATTCCGTCAACAACGCATCGTTTGGAAACAGTTCCTGGACGCTGCTTTCGTGGCAACAAAATGAATGACCAACGACATTGTCACAGGGCGTATCTTTCAGACTGTAGCGAATGTTGTCGGATGTTTTGCCGTGGGCGTATAAAGCGAGCGTTTCGACCATCGAATGATCAGCCGGATCGATGGCGTCACAAAAGGCGTAGGCAACGTTCAGCGTACTGCCCAGAAACTTGACCAGATCGTCAAAAAATTCGGACTCAGTTGCACGCCACGAACGCTGTGCAACAAAGTGCAAGGCTTCATCCAAAATCGCTCTGTCGTCGCGCCCATCAAGTTCGACTGCAAGCGGTGCAGGTTGGTCGTCTGTGCTCATCAAATAAACTCGCGTGTAAAAAAACTTTTGAAAAATCTTGCCGATAACGGAATTTCCCTTTCTGACAATAAATATTTCAGCCGGGTATCCATTTAGATAACAACAAAATGGTAAATTACCAGTAGTGGATCATCTGTATTTACTATGACACCTGGAAGATATTCATTTCAAGCTTCTGACGAGGTGTTTTTGGCTCAGGCCAGGCCTCAAACAAACACCAGTCCCGGCTGTTGCTCACCGGTACGCAGGATCGACATGATTTGCGCTTCCAGCAGGCTGGGGCCTGATACACCTACTGCACTTTCGCGAATTCTGGTTTCGATACAACTGCCGTTTGGGCCGTTGGCGACAACTTCTGCTGCGACATAATCGTAGGCCGGATCAGCGATGAAGACGGCGCGGCAGCGATCAAGTCCAATTGTCGCCAGGGCGCAAGTCACCATGGTGTTGACGTTGCGCGAGTATTTCAGGGCGAGGTCGCGCAACGGGCCATCGTGCAGCACGGTCTCTCCGGTGATCGTCGCCGGGTCGAGACCGCTTTCACTGAAGTCGATGCTTTTGGGGTTCTTGCGAAAGGTGATGGTGACGTCTTGCCATTTATCCCGGCCCTCATACAAGCTGTCGACACCGACCAGCGCGCCATGAGGGATGAACAGGCGGGTGCCGTTGGCCGTACAGGCGGCGGACATGGCGGCTTCCGTCTCGCGGTCGGCCATCGCCGTGACGGAAAGGATCATGTAATCGGCCACGCTGAGGAAGCTCGCTCCAAACGCCTGGCTGATCGAGGGGTGCGCCAGTTCGACGACCAGATCAGGTTTGCGGCTGGCGAAGTCCGACAAATCTTCGAGAATATGTTCGGCCGGAACGCCATCGAGATTTCTGGCCGACCGGTTGTGGACAAAGGCTAGCTCCAGCCCGAGTTCGGGACGGGTGAGAATTTGTTCGTAAACGTAGCGCCCGACAAACCCCATGCCGATAATACCGATCCGACGTGCCATCAATTGTTCTCTCCCCAGGTTGCCGAACTAAATGATATACAGGTTCGATGAGTAAACTACCTGATATTGTTGGCGACGCGCGTCGGGCGATGGATGTGCTGAAGGAAGGCGGCATTGCCATATTGCCGATGGATGTCGGCTATTCGCTGATCGGTGGCTCACCCGCCAGCTTGCAGAAAATCTTCGACACCAAGAAGCGTGTACCATCGAAACTGAATGCCATGGTGGCGGACAATGAAATCCACCGCGATGTCCATGTGCTGGATCAACGTGGTTTCGATATCGTCAAGGCGATCACTGAAGATTATGGCCTGCCCATCGGGGCCATCGCGCCGGTGCGCCTCGATCATCCCCTGCTGCGTTCTTTCGATCCCGAGGCACTGGCGCGTAGCAGCAAGGACGGCACGATCGTCATGTTGCTCAACGCAGGGCCCTTTCATGCCGAGATTTGCCGTCTCAGCCGGGAAGAGGTTCACCCCCTGTTTGGCTCGTCTGCCAATGTGTCGATGACCGGGACCAAATTTCGTGTCGAGGACATGGAGCCTGAAATCCGCAGCATCGCCGATATCATCATTGATCATGGCTTGCGCAAGTATCACCTTTACAAGGCCTCATCGACTTTGCTCAATGTGCAGACGCTTGAAGTCGTGCGCTATGGTTCCTGTTTCGAATTGATCGCCGACATTCTCAAGCGCCACATTGATATCGATCTGCCGCCACCGCCGGAGGGTTATATGCACGACCTGATCGGCGATCGTCTTTGAAGGTAAGAATTGCCCATGACCGATACGACGAATGAAGTTGCCATCATCGGGGCCGGTATCGCCGGGTTGACGCTCGGTCTCTGCCTGCATCAAAAAGGTATCGCCCATCGCATTTATGAAAGCGCGCCGGAGATCAGCCCGCTCGGCGTCGGCATCAACATTTTGCCGCACGCGACAAAAATCCTGCATGATCTCGGCGTTGGTGAGGCCTTGGCGGCGGTCGGGATCCAGACCCGTGAAGCCGCCTTTTTTAATCGCTTTGGCCAGGAGATTTACACCGATCCGCTGGGCGTGGCGGCCGGCTATGAAACGCCGCAGTATTCGATCCATCGCGGTGATTTGCAGATGGCCTTGCGCGACGCCTACGTCGGGCGTGCTGGTGTCGATCAACTTGTGACCGACGCCGGATGCACAGGTTTTGAGCTAGACGCCGGGGGTGTCCGTGTAAATTTGATCAAGACATCGACAGGTGAAGTGTTGCCTCAGGTCATGGCGCGCGCCGTCATCGGTTGTGACGGCATTCACTCAGTCATTCGCAAACAAATCCATCCCGACGACGGTGACCCGCGTTATTCCGGCTACAACATGTGGCGCGGTGTAACGGTGTGCAAGCCTGTGCTCAGCGGGGCGACGATGGTTCGGGCAGGCTGGCTGGCTACCGGCAAGATGGTGATTTATCCGATACGCGACAACGTGGATGGCGAGGGGTCCCAGTTGATGAACTGGGTGGCGGAAATTGAAACGCCGATCATCAAGGACAAGCGCGACTGGAACAAGCCGGGTCGTCTGGAAGATGTGCTACCGGCTTTCGCGGACTGGCATTTTGACTGGCTTGACGTACCGGACATGATCAAACGCTCGGACGTCATTCTCGAATTCCCCATGGTCGATCAGGACCCGCTGGAATTCTGGACCGAAGGTCGTGTGACCTTGATGGGCGACGCCGCGCACCCGATGGTGCCGCGGGGATCGAACGGTGCCGGTCAAGCGGTTGTCGATGCAAGGTGCATGGCTGATCTGCTCAATCAGTCCGACGACATTGAAAGCGTCTTCAAATCCTACGAGTCCGAGCGGCTCGATACGACGTCGCGCATTGTGCTGACGAACCGGGTGTCCCCGCCCGATATCGTGCTCAAGGAAGTCTTCGACCGGACCGGCGACAAACCTTTCGACAATATCGATGATGTCATCACAGCGGAGGAACTGGCAGGTTTCCAGCAACGTTACAAGGAAGTCGCCGGCTACGATCTCAAAACGTTGATGGAAAAATCGGCAGCACTTTAGGAACAGGCTTCATGGGTCAACTGGATAATCGCGTCGCCATCGTCACGGGTGGCGCCAAAAGTATTGGCAAGGCGTTCGCCCGGTCACTGGCCGCGGAGGGTGCAGCCGTCGTCATCGCCGACATCGAAGATGGCGCCGAGGTCGCTGCAGAAATCGAGCGTGATTTTTCTACGCAGGCGATGGCCGCAGTCGTCGATGTGCGGGATGAGAATTCGATCAAGGCCCTGGCGGCAAATGTCATGGAGAGGTTCGGGCAGATCGATATTTTGGTGAACAATGCGGCCTTGTTTGCCACGCTCGAATTGCAGCCACACGCTGACATTTCTGCCGACGTCTGGGACAGCGTCATGGCTGTCAACGTGCGGGGGCCTTTTTTGATGGTCAAGCATGTCTCGCCGCATATGCGCGCCGCCGGATACGGCAAAATCATCAATATTGCCTCGGGAACGGTGAACAAGGGCATGCCGAATATGCTGGCATATGTCACCTCAAAGTCGGCCTTGCTCGGGTTTACCCGATCACTCTCTCGTGAACTCGGAAATGACGGGATTTGCGTCAACACGCTGTCGCCGGGATTGATCGAAAGTACCAGCGTTTTGGAGAACCCGCATCATCTCGCGCCGAGTGAGCGGGTCATCGCCAGCAGGGCAATTCAGCGGACGGCCACACCTGACGACCTGTTGGGCGCACTGATCTTTTTATCCAGTGCTGCCAGTGACTTTGTCACCGGGCAAACCATTGCCGTCGATGGTGGCTCAATAAACACCTGAGAAATGACCGGCCAATCCTGATTAACCAGTCTCAATCAATCGTGTATGGCACGTAAATTGCCTGAGTTTGACCGGGACCGATATGCGAATTGCGCTTGCAAAAAGGTGAATTTTTGTGGAATAAAGTTAGTCCGGTTACACATGAATCCTGGCGTATCCCTTCAGACGCCTCCGCGCTTGGCCGCGTTACCCCATG